>Ga0209581_1000190_pt1 | contig 191987 bp, 158 predicted proteins | sample Coa_R2_FD_187160 | JGI IMG/M metagenome (GOLD analysis project Ga0209581, IMG submission 187160) | Surface soil microbial communities from Centralia Pennsylvania, which are recovering from an underground coalmine fire - Coalmine... | ecosystem: Environmental > Terrestrial > Soil > Unclassified...
CAAGGCCAAAGTCACCATGAGAAGATCGTACGGCTTCCGTACCTTCCGCATCCTAGAACTCGCGCTCTACCACTCACTTGGCAAACTGCCCGAGCCGCAGCTTACCCATGAATTCTTCTGACGAGTCTTTATTGTCAGTGAACAAGAAACGTTGACATACTTCAAAGGATCCGCCCATGCTACACATTTAACCTAGAGCATTCTGGAGCCCTACAACATCGTTCACCCACGGTATCTTGGCGGATTCTGAACAGTAGCTCGGTCTGTAAGCTTGGTGACCTCCTCCAGGATCGCCGACTGTGTTTCCTCGCACAGCCATCGGACGGCCTACAGGTCCGGCAGAAGCTCGCGCATGCGGGCGAGCAGTTCCGAAGGGAAAAACGGCTTCTTCAGGAAGCGGACGCGCGGGGAAGTCACCGCGTCCGGCATCTCCTCATAAGCGCCGGAAATGAGCAGCACCGCCGTCTCCGGTTGCTGGTCCAGAACCCGCGCGGTCAGGGCGATACCGTCCATTTCCGGCATGTTGATGTCGGCGATCAGCAGATCGACGGTCTGCGCGCCGTAAAGCCGCAGGGCTTCGGACGGGCGCGAGGCGGAGAGCAGGCTCACCGATCGGGAGGTCAGCATGCTGGTGAGCAGCCGCAGAACGGCGGGCTCGTCATCGATGATGAGGATGGTTCTGGGGGTGCCCGCCATTTGGCGTGTTACTTGCGATCCAGCTTGTAGTAGGCGAAGTAAAAATACCGTTGCGGCCGGCCGGTCACGTTGATCACCGAGTGGGGCGTCACGCCGTCGGGCGGCGCGATATATCCGCAGCCATTGGGCATCTTGCGGATCTCGCTGCCCACGAAGGCGATGGCGTCGTCTTCGATCTTGTACCAGACCTCCTCCCAGAGCGGGATATGGGCATGCGGCGAGCCGATGGTCATGGCATCCTGCGTGACGATCAGCAGGTTGCTGAGGCGGGCCAGCCCGTCTTCCTCCTTGAACAGCCACTGCACCGCGTAGGACCAATGCGAGATGTGCGTGGTGGGCAGCTCGCGCAGGTAGTGCACCAGCATGTCGCTGCGCGGGTGGAAACCGGCCGGGGGCTGCTCGGTCACGATCAGGATCTCCATGGGCGCGGCGCCGGTGTTGGCCAGGGTGTGCTCCATGTTGGGCGGCAGCCGGATGGCCGTGCCGTCTTCGATGGCGGACTTGCGGTCCGCCCCGCTCACCCAACCGCTGCCTTTCACCACGTAGAGGATCTCCTGCTCGGCGTGCCGGGAAGCCTGGGTCTGCTGATGCGGCGGAAGCACGGCGCGGCTGAAACGCTTCGCGTAAATCAGCACGGCTCCGGGCTTGGTGACGTGCTGCGGGTCGCCGGCCGTGAGCACGGGCCGCTCGGCCAGCGCGCCGTGGCTGAATTCCTGGTCGGAATTCTGCCAGCAGTTGAAATACAGGTTCAAATCGAGGCCGCGCTCCCGGTTCGTGGGCAGCTCCTTGGTGACCTGCGCGGCGGCGATCACCGGCGCCACCAGGAAGGCGGTGAAGATCCAGCGGCGCGGCCGTGGCCGGCGTTTGTCAGGGTACATACAGCTCCAATTGCACCGAGTAAGTCACCGATTCGCCCGGCTTGAGCACTTTCATGCCGGTGTTCTTTCCCTTCCAGATCGGGCTGTAGGGGTCGGCCCAGTTGAACTGCGGCTCCAAGGCCACGAAGTTCTTGTCCACGGGAGCGTAGGCCTGGAAGGCCGAAACTTCCGGGGAAAGCGCCCGCACGCGCAGGCCGTACCGGGCTTTGGGATCGATGACTTCGGCCACGGCCTGGCCGTCGGCGTTCTTCTCCAGGTCCACAAAGCAGTCGTCCAGGAATAGCTTGGCCAGAGGAGCGCCCTGCGGGCTGGAGAAATCGTAGGGCGTACCGGCCACCGGGACCAGTTGGCCAGTAGGAAACACGTCGTCGTAATTGTCCACCACGGCCGTTTGGCGCGCGGGAATGTGCAGGCGGGCCTGCTCGCGGTCGCCGCTGGGAAAAACGAAATACGGATGCCAGCCGATACCGATGGGCAGGTCGGCGGCGCCCACGTTCCTGGCCGTCACATCGAAGCGGAAAGCCGCGGCCCGCAGCGAAGCGTGTATCGCCAGGGCGGTCTTCGAGAGCCAGTGGCCGCCGAAATCGCCGGCGTCCAGGGTGGCGGTGGCGGAGGCTTCCTCGCTGGTGGAAGCCAGATCCACCTTGTCCATGGGCGTACCTAGAATCAGGCCGTGCATGGCATGCGGCTCGGCCCTGGGGTTCTTGCCTTTCCAGTTGGCCACCAGCCGCACTTTCTTGCCCAGAATGGTGGTTTCGAGCGTCCGGCCGTCAGGCAGAAGCTGGCCGCGGATGCGATTCGCGAAGGGCACAAGGATCGCTCCGCCCATGCGGAAGGACTGGCTGGCATTCGCGTCGTCCGGGCCGCCGTCCATCAGGCGGGCCGCCTCCTCGAGCGAAGGCGCCTCCAGCAGGTTCGTCTCGCCGCGCCCCGGCAGGTAGGCGCGTACCTGGTAGATATTCATGCCGCGGCCGGGCAGGATGTCCACGCCGAGAATCTGCGGCACGTTGGAGTTTGCGGTGTGGCTCTGGGTCAGCGTGACGGCCTTGCGCCCGCCCACGGTCACCGCCGCTTCCGCGGCTTGGAACGCGGAGGCGGGAGCGGATGACTTGGGGCCGGAGCAGGCCGCGAGCCAGACTCCGCAGGCGATCACGAAACAGGCACGGCGCGGCGGCATCAGTGAAACAGCGTATCACGCCGGCCAAATCTTGAGCAGCGACACGGAATGCGGCGGAAACTCGAGCGCGAAGCGGGGCCCGAAGCCCGCGTGGTCCCGCGCGGAGACGCCCACCGCGCCGGGGTTCTCGAAAGTGTTCCGGGCGCCCGGCGAGGGGCCATCGATCGTGTAGATCTTGCCCGCGCGGCGCACCTCCATGCCTTCCACCTGAATTTCGGCCCGCAGGGCGCGGTCCTTGTGGCGGTTCACCACCCCGATGGCCAGGGCGCCCTGCTCGTCCCGCGTGGCGCACACGTCCAGGTATTCGACCGCGCCGAACTGCCGGCTCGTAAAAGACGGCCCGTGGGTCCAGGTGTGCAGCGCCTGCCGCCCGGACTCCCGGCGGTACAGTTCCAGCGGAAAGAAAGTCGGTTGCAGGTACATGCCCGTGGGGCTGGTGATGATGGGCGCGATCACGTTCACCAGTTGCGCCAGGTTGGCCATGGTGACCTTGTCTCCCCAGCGCTGGAACAGGTGAATCATGGACGCGGTCCACAGCGCGTCGCGCAGGTTGTAGGGCTCTTCGAGCTTGTTGCGGACCGCGCGCTCCCGTCCGTCCCGGCGGCGGTACCAGACATTCCACTCGTCGAAGGCGATCTCGATGCGCTTGCCGCGCACGGGAAATCCGATGTTGCCCGCGGGAGCCGAAGCGAGGCGTTTGGCTTCGGCCACCTCGATGACGCTGTCGGTGACACGCAGCAGGTGCTCCGCCCGGCGGATGGTGGCCAGTAATTCGTAGTAATCGTCGCCGCCCACATAGAGATGCACGGAGAGATAGTCGGCGATGGGGCCCACGACATCGAGCACCGTGGCGTTCCATTCCGGCGTGGCGCCGCAGGCAATCAGGTGGATGGAAGGATCCGTCCACTTCATCAGCTTGCCGGCTTCCAGGGCGATCTTGGCGTAATCCTCGGCGTTTTTGTGGCCGGCCTGCCAGATCCCGTAAATCTCGTTGCCCAGGCCCCAATATTTGACGCCGTGCGGCTCCGGGTAGCCGTGCTTGCGCCGCAGGTTGGCGTAGTACGTGTTCCCGGCGCTGTTGCAGTATTCCACCCAGTTGGCGGCCTCCTGGATGCCGCCCGTGCCCAGGTTCACGCAGATGTACGGCTCCGAGCGGATGCGGCGGCAGTATTCGAGGAACTCGTTGGTGCCGAAGCGATTGGACTCTTCGGCGTACCAGGCCGTGTCGAAGCGGCGCGGGCGGCTGTCCTTGGGCCCCACGCCGTCCTCCCAGTGATAGGAGGAGACGAAATTGCCGCCGGGCCAGCGCAGGATGGGCAGGCGCAGGCGCTCCACCGCGCCCAGCACGTCCTTGCGGAAGCCCTGGGAATCGGAGAGCGGCGAGCCTTCCTCGTAAATGCCGCCGTAAATGCAGCGCCCCAGGTGCTCGATGAAGCTGCCGAAGATCATCGGGTTCACCCGGGCAATCACCTGTTCGGCGTCGATCTTGACCCGGGTTACGTCGGTCTCCTGCGCGCGCAGCAGCGCGCTCGAAGCGAGACCAGGCAGCCCCGCGGCGGTGGAAATCCAGGCGCGGCGCGTGGTCTTCATGGCTATTCCTTCACCGGCGCCGGATCCACCGGCGAGATCTGGAAGGCAAAGGCATAGTCGCCCGGTTTCTGCGCGGGCAGGTCGATGGTCAGGCCCCCGGCCTCCCGGCGCCACTTCAGCCTGGCCGGCGAACCGAGAAGGCGCACCGTCCGGATGGTTCGCGAAGTGAGAGGAGATCCCGAGGCCAAAGACTTCACGGTCAGCTTGCCGCCTTCGGGCCAGGCCAGCGCGATGGCATACAGCGTGTCGCCCTTCTGCGTAAAGCGGATGTCTTCAGCGGTGTACGCGCGGGTCTTCGTATCGTTGAACGACCCGGCCGCCACCTGCGTGGGTCCTTCCCCGTAGACTTTCCAGGGACGCGTGCCATAGATGGCTTCGCCGTTGACCGAAAGCCACTGCCCGATGGCCAGCAGGGTCTTTTCGGCCTCTTCCGGGATGGTCCCGTCGGGGCGCGGTCCGATATTCAGGAGCAGCGTTCCGTTCTTGCTCACGATGTCCACCAGTTGGGTGACCAGCGAGCCCGGGTCGCGGATCTTGTCGTCCCGGATGTAGCCCCAGGACTTCTCGCTGATGGAGGTGTCCGTCTGCCAGAACAGGGGTCGCAGTTGTCCCAGTTGGCCGCGTTCGATATCCAGCACCGCGGCGTGGTCGGGGAACGACTTGTTCTTATAGTTGATGGCCACGCCTTTGCGCCACTGCGCCCCGCGGTTGTAGTAGAACGCGGCGAAGCGTTGCAGGTAGGGCTGAAAGACTGGCTGCTCGATCCACCAGTCGAACCAGATCAGCTCGGGTTGATATTTGTCCACGATCTCCGAAGTGCGCGCCAGCCAGTCGTTGAGATACGCCTGGTCAGGCTGGGTGTTGCGAGGCCGGGCCGGACCGTAGAGACCGGCATAGCGCGGGTCGCGCACGTCGGAGTCGAACTTCGTGCCGCCCTCGAAGAACCACCAGTGCTCGGCGCGGTGGGACGATGCGCCGAAGTGGAGCCCCTCCCGGCGCACCGCCGCAGCGAGTTCGCCCACGATGTCGCGCCGCGGCCCCATCTTGGCTGCGCTCCAATCGGTGAAGCTGCAGTTGTACATGGGGAAGCCGTCATGGTGCTCCGCCACCGGCACGACGTATTTCGCCCCCGCCTTGCGGAAAAGCTCGGCCCAGTGGGCGGGATCGAACTTCTCGGCTTTGAATTGCGGGATGAAATCCTTGTAGCCGAAGCGCGACTGCGGCCCGTAGGTGGCGACGTGGTGCTGGAACACCTTGTCGCCCTGGAGGTACATGTTGCGCGGGTACCACTCATTGCCGAAGGCCGGCACCGAATAGACTCCCCAGTGGATGAAGATGCCGAACTTGGCGTCGCGATACCACGCGGGGACGCTGTACGTCTCGAGCGAGGACCAGGCAGCCTGGTAGGGGCCCTGCGCCACGGCGGCGTCCACGCGTGCCAGGGCCCGCGCGATCTTCTCCTGGTAACTTTGCGCCAGCAGGCAGGCTGTTGGGGCAACCAGCGCGGCGGCGATGGCCCAACCGGGGCGGCGTAGCATGTGCATGGTTCGGATGCCTCGTAAGCAGCTTATACCGGACTGGCCGGATGGAGTTATAGCAGCTTCTCCACCTCCGCGGGGTCGAAGCCCAGGGCCATCCGGCGGCCTTTCACGAAGATCGGACGCTTGATCAGGTTGGGGTTCCGGGACATGAGCTCGAGCGCTTCGTCGCGGGAGGGCGGATGCTCCTTCATGTTGCGCTCGCGATACAGCTCGTTCCGGGTATTCAGAAACAGCTTGTAATCCCGCTGGCCGATCAACTGCTCCAGTTCCTGGACCGGCAGCCCTCGGCTCAAGTCCACCTCGTCGAATTCGAGGCCCTTTTCGCGGAGGAAACTCCTCGCTTTGCGGCAGGTGGTTCAGGTCGGTTTCAGATAGAGTTGCATAGCCCCAGTATGCCAGCCTGCAAGGCAGGGTGCAGGGTCCTATAATCGGATTCGGAAACCGGCCTATGCATACCTGGGTTGCCCTGTTCCTGCTGGCGGCTGCTGGCGCCGCGCAGCAGAGTGTGACCGTGCGCCCGCACGAAATCGACGATGTGCTGGTCAATCCGGGCATCGGATTCATGACCTTCCAGCGGTTCAACGGAGACGAATTGAACTCGGGCCAGAAGTGGACCGAGGGGTACCCGATCGTCTATCAGCCGTTCCGCGGGAGCCTGGAAAGCAAGCAGCATCCGATGACCTCCATCGCCTATTTCCGTATCTACTGGAAGTTCATCGAGCCGGCCGAGGAGAAATACAACTGGGAGCTGATCGATCAGGCGATGCGCACGGCGCACTCGCGCGGCCAGACCCTGATGCTGCGGGTGGCCCCATACGGCACCAATCCGGACAACGATGTGCCGGACTGGTATCGCGCCATGGTGGGCGACGAATCCGGCAAGAAGATGCTGGCCAAGTGGCGTACCGATCCCGAGGACCCGCGCTATGCGCGCTATTTCGGGGCCATGGTGCGCGCCCTGGGGCAGCGCTACGACGGGAGTCCGGACCTGGAGAGCGTGGACCTCTCCATCGTCGGCGCGTGGGGCGAGGGCGCCGGTTCGGAAATGCTGACCGAGCCCACCCGCGAAGCCCTGGTCAACGCTTATCTCGAAGCGTTCCCCCGGACCCCGCTGGTCATGCTGCTCACCGATGCCAAGACCAACGGCTACGGCATCTCCAAGCGCAACGTGGGCTGGCGCGTGGACTGCCTGGGCGACATGGGCGGTTTCAGCCCCACCTGGTCCCACATGCTGGATTACTACCCCGAGGGCATCATCCAGTTCGGCATGCGCGACGCCTGGCGAAAAGGCCCCGTGAGCCTGGAAGTCTGCTGGGTCATGCAGACCTGGAAGGACAAAGGCTGGGACGTGGACTACATCATCGACCAGTCGCTCAAGTGGCACATCTCCTCGTTCAACGGGAAATCCTCGCCCGTGCCCGAAGAGTGGAAGCCGAACGTTGAGCGCTGGCTGAAAAAGATGGGCTACCGTTTCGTGCTGCGTAAGTTCACCTATCCCGCCGAAGTCGCGCCGCTGGGGAAGATCGCTTTCACGTCCTGGTGGGAGAACAAGGGAGTGGCGCCCATCTATCACCAGTTCCCGCTGGCGCTGCGGCTGAAAGGTGGAAGCGCCTCCCACATCCTGCTGACCGCCGCGGATATCCGCCAGTGGCTGCCGGGCGACAACCTCTACGACGGCGCGGTGTTCGTGCCCGCCGGCCTGGCCCCCGGCGAGTACGACCTGCAACTGGGTCTGGTGGACCCGCAAACGCGGGAGCCCAAAGTGAAGCTGGCCATCGCCGGCATCCAGCCGGACGGCTGGTACACCATGGGCAAGATCCGCGTGACCGGCCAGCGCTGACTCCCGGGAGGGTCGTGAATGACCTCCGGCTTCCCGGGTTTGCTCTGTCTGCCGGCGCCTGGGACGTACCCTCGCGGAGATGCTTCCGCCGCGCGGTTTCCGCGCGGAGCGACCGGCAGGTGGCACCTGGGCGGCTCCGGCCATCTGCCCACCGACCGCGGCTTCGGCCTCAACATCCCCGGCGTGAGGGGGCGGCATCAGGATCGGCACTGCCTGAGCCGGCTCGCACCACGTCACGTAATGGCGATCTGCCCCTAATTGATCGCGCCGATTCCGCCTCTGTCAACCTGGATTCCGGCCACGACCAGCACCTGAGCAACAGTGCGAAGACGCCAAGCACCAAAAACGATAACGAACTCGGCTCCGGCACTACTTTAGCCGACGGGGCCTCCATAGCAATCGGTGGCCCGCCGGCAGCAGGCAGTCGCGTCGTATCACTGGCGAATGTCTGGATGTTCGGTGGTGAATTCAGATCTACCGCAAGGAAAACATCAAAGTAGGGGCCGCCCTGCGTAGGAATCGCCGTTCCAGTACTGTCGAGAATGGCGAACGAGAACTGATCCAGCGTACCGCCTTGGTCAGCGATGGTCGTTGTCGATATGGTGAAACTCAAGTTCGCGCCCGGTGTGAAGGGCTGTATCAGGAAACTGAGGAAAGTACTGTCAACCAAACTTACGGTCGAAGTCACTTCGCCTCCCGCACCGCCGAATATCGTTGAACTGCCGGCAGGCGCACCGCCACCAAATTGGAAGTTATTTACGGTGATGATATTGTTAGCATCTCCAGTGCCACTACCGTCTGTTAGCTGAAAAGCCAGGGAAAACGGACCGGCCGTTTCGCCAACTAGCGGTGCGGTGTTCAATTGCACGTCAATCGTTGTTCCGGTTGCTACGCCTATGGCCATCGCCAAGCCGATACAAGCTTGAATCTGGATGCGCATGATTCTCCTAATTGCTAGGCATACCTTGAAACACTCGCGTTGTATAGGAAAAGGAGTACACGCCTTGCGTTGTGAAGACGAGGAGCGCGGCCGTAAGCTGCCCGGCCTGGAGCGCCATACCAGCATTCAGAGGTATTAAATAGCTTCCGTTCGGTGAGCCACAGTGTGTAATGAGCTGATTCCCGAGTACGAATACGCCGGGCGTTAGGCCGTCGATCACCAGAAATAACGGCCCGTTGAGTGTGGAGCCGCTCGTATTCGTTACCGAGATTGTCTGTGAAAACTCATACTGCGAAGGATATATGTAATGTGTTGGTGATCTGGTAACCAGCGTTTTCCCGCTGATGTCATTGGAGCAGGATGTTATCGGAGGCGGCGGCGTGGGCAACAGTACCAAGTCATCTGCAGATACCCAGTTTGCTTGTGACACGCTTCCGTCGTTATGGTTTCCACTTGAGTCGTGAGCGACGGTCCCAGAACCTTCGTCGAACCCCCATCTCGCAACGAGGCCCGGGTAACTCGTACTGATGGAAAGGAACATCGATTGATTGATATCGTTCTGAGATCTCGCAGCATTCCAGATTCGAAGTTCATCAATCAAACCGTGCCAGCGGTAACTATCCCCGAACAAGCTGTTGCCTATGTACAGGTTCTGATTATTCGCAACTGGAGGTGCGGGGACGGAACGCGACGCGTCCAGCCTTCCGTTTACATAGAGCCTTGCAACTCCGTCCTGGCTCCACACCCCAGCGACGTGTGTCCACACTGATATCGGCACAGGAGAAGTACCCTGAAGATGGAAATCGCCGTTCACCGAGTTCGCTTCAAACTGAAAGGGTCTCTCGGTCGGATTGGTGGTACTGACAATGGACAACAGCGTGTAGCCGGTTCCGTACAGCTGCTTCGACACTATAAAATTGTAGAAGTTGTCGAGTATCGCTGGATCAGCTTTGACCCACGCCTCTACAGTGATCGGGCCCGAAATATTGAGGCTTGCCGAATTGAGAACGAGCACGCTTGAGCCGGGATTCCCAAACTGAAGGGCAAAATTGCCTGCTGCGGCGCTCTGCAGCACAAGCAGCGCGGATGCGAAGACTCGATAGCCCATTACAACCTCCTTTGTGAGCGTGCTTTCATGCCCTGCGGCTCGGTCTGGTTGCGTTGATCGGGACCCTCCGTGATGCTTCCGCACGACGGGGAAGACACCAAAACCATCCAGGCCGTGAGAAGGGTAATGAGACTCACCATTTCGCCTCCTTGGTTTGGAAGTCTACTGCATCCCCGGAGCGAAATCGGTTAAGAAACTGTCAAATTCTGCAAACTTTATCCCTCACCCGATAAACCGGTACCCCTCGCCCCACACCGCGGCGATGTACTTCGGATTATCGGGATGGTCGCCCAGCTTTTGCCGCAGCTTCAGGATGTGGGTGTCCACGGTGCGGGAATGGGGTGGAATTTCGTACCCCCACACCTCGCGCAGCAGGCGCTCGCGCGTGACCACTTCGCCGCGGTGCCGGATCAGCAGGCGCAGCACGTCGAATTCCTTGGAGGTCAGCTCGATCGGCGCGCCGGCGCGCGTGGCGCGCAGGCGCTCGAAGTCGATCTCGATGCCGTCGAAACCATAGTGCGCCACGTCCTGCGGCCGCGCGGCGCGGCGGATCTGCACGTGCACCCGCGCGATCAGCTCGCGCAGGCTGAACGGCTTGGTGACATAATCGTCGGCGCCGATCTCCAGGCCCACCACGCGGTCCATCTCCTCCGCGCGCGCCGTCAGCAGAATCACCGGCGTCTCATAGCCGCGCCGGCGCAGCTCCCGGCACACCTCCAGGCCGCTCATGCCCGGCAGCATGATGTCCAGCAGGATGACCCCGGGCGACTCCTGCCGCATCAGCGCCAGGCACTGCTCCCCGGTGGCCGCGGTGAGCACGCGGTAGCCCTCCCGGCGGAAATTCAACTCCAGGCCGTGCAGCACGGCCGGTTCGTCTTCCACGATCAGGATCTTGTGCATGGGAACACCAGGCGGAACGAACTCCCCTCGTCCGGGCGGCTGTCCACCTCCACGCGCCCGCCGTGCGCCTCCATAATGTGGCGCACCAGGAACAAGCCCAGGCCGTAGCCGCCCTTGCCCCGCGCGCTCCGGCCCCGATAATACTCCCCGAAGATACGGCCGTGTTCCTCGGGCGGAATCCCCACGCCGCGATCTCGTACCTCCACCACCGCCGTGGAGTCTTCCCGCCACAGGTTCACTTCGATGGGATGCCCCCGCCCGCCGTACTTGATGGCGTTGTCCACCAGGTTCAGCAAGGCCCGGCGCGCCGCCCCGGCGTCGAACCGCACACCCGCCAGCGCCTGGGGCAGGCTCGTGTGGATCGCAACGCCCTCCCGCTCCCAGGCCTCGCGGTACTCGTCCAGCACCCGCGCCAGCTCGGCGGCCAGGTCGCCCTCCCGCAACTGATACTGCTTGCGCCCCTTCTCGATGCGCGAAAACTCCAGCACCCCGTCGATGAGTTCGGAGAGCCTGCGGCTCTGCTCGCGAATCACCCGGTAAAAGCCGCGCCGTTCCTCCTCGGAGAATACTCCGCGTTCCAGCGTCTCCGTGTAGAGGGTAATGGCCGTAAGCGGCGTGCGCAGCTCATGCGAGACGCCGCTGACGAACGCCGTGCGCAGATCGCTCAGCTTCCAGCGGGTCCAACTGCCGCGCGCCAGCAGCACGACCACCAGGGCGAGCAAAGCGGCCACCAGCATGATGGCGGCCCACAGCGCCGAGGCGTGCAACTCGCCCGGGGGCCGGTAGACCTCACCCGCCAGCGAAAGCCGCCAGAACGGGAACATCGCACGAAACGGCGCGGCCTCTAGGGGCGCAGCCGCCACCGCCGCGACTCGTGGAACGCCGCCGGGCGGTATCCCGAGAATCCCCGCGCTCATGGTAAGAAAATCCGTGGCGGCCCGGTCCAGGTCCGCTGAGAATACTAGGACTCCCTTCTGAGGAGACGCGGGCTCCAGCAAGGTGTAAAAGCATTGCAATGGCGGAGGACCGGCGATCGCCAGAGGCAGCACCACGCCGGGAGCGGGCGGTGCCTGCAGGCGGAACGTCTTCTCGATCTCTCTCGCCGCCCGGAAATGGCGCAGATAGCGAGTGTCCGCGAGCGGCGCATCTGGAAAGCGCTCCCGAAAGCGCCCGGCGAAGTTGGCCACGGTATCGCCGCTCAGCTCCCAGCGTCCCTGCGCAAACTCCGCCGAGAGCCGTCGCAGCGCGGCCGCGTCGTCCAATTCGAAGGCCGCCACCAGCGCGTACGGCCGCCCGAAGCGGTCCAGTTGGTCCGGAAACTGATCCATCAGCCGGCGCCAGGCTTGGGCGGCCTCCTGCGAGCGGCGCATCTTTTGCAGGCAGCGGGCGATTCGCAAAGAGGCCAGAGCTTGCAGGACGGGCGAACCCGCCGCGCGGTAGAGTGCGCGGTATTGAGCCAGGGCCAGGTCCGGCCGGCCGGCCTGAATTTCCACGCGCTCGGCCGCCTCCCACGGGCCTCTTTCTCCCAGTTCCCAGAGTCCCGCAAGGTCCGCGTGCAGCACCGGATAGACCACACGTCCCTCGCGGAGGAGATAAAACTCCTCGGCCACGTGCACTGGGACGCGCAGCCGCTCGCAAAACTCCCGCATCCGGCGGGCGGTGGCTAGAGTCACGCGTCCGCGGGCGAGCGCCGCCAGGCTCCGGATCCGCGGATCGCGCAGTTGCCGTTCGGCAGAGAAAGCCACCTCATTTTCCAGTTCCGCACCCAGCCGCTCCTCCCAAAGGACCCGGTTGGATGCGGTCAGCATGGCCAAGGCTTCCCGGTGCCTGCGGAAGGATTGCAGCTCCAGAACCAGCAGCAACAGCGTGGGAATGGCAACGGCCACAACCAGGACCGGTAGGGCCCATTTTCGTGGCTCTCTGAGGGGAAAGGACATTCCCGGCTCCGCTACCAGTCGCACTCGATCACCGCCAGCACCCCCGCTGTGTCCAAGGTGGCATAGATCCGCTTCCCGTCCGGGGAAAAGCGCACCGTGGAAGAGTTCCGTTCGAGTAAGACGCTCTCCATCTCCAGGGTCCTGGTATCCAACAGAAATAGATTCCATCCACCCACCGCCGCCCATTCGCCATCCGGCGAGATGGCCATCGGGATGGAACTCGGCGGCAGGGCAAGAGAGCGCAGCAACCGGTTCGTGCCGGCCTCGAATACATGGATGACCGTCGCGGGCACCGCGGGGCAGCCCAGGTGGTCGTAGGCTCGCGAAGAACAGGCGTCGAGGGAATCCTCCCAGACATATCGGCCGTCCGGAGAAACGGCGATCTGCCCGCCGACGTTCGGGAACCCGTGCCACGAGCCGAGCAGCTTGCCGGTCGCTGCGTCGAGCTTGCCGATAGCATCGTGACCCCAAGAGCCGCCCGGTCCCCCGCCCTGAAGACTCACATACAACACCCGCCCGTCCGGCGATTGCGCTACGTTCAGGACGTAAAAGTCGCGGTACAACGAGGTCAAGCGGCCCGAGCGAATGTCCAGCACGAGAAGACCCGCGCGGCACGCGGGAACGTAGAGCCGCTGTTCGTCCCGCGAGAGGAGCAGGTCGTTGATGCACGCGCTGCCAGGAGGCAGGCGCCAGGTGCGAATCGACCCGTTGCGAGGGTCAATAGCTGCCAGGCTGTCCGAGCAGACTACGTACACACGGGAACCATCGGCGGTGCAAGCCACCGCGGCGGGGCCTTGGCAGGCGAACAGTTTGCGCACCACTCCCAGGCTGCGGGCGTCCACCACGGAGACGCTGGACTCCCCATAGTTGGCGACGAAAATCTCGGCGCCGTCCCGCGCGAGCGCGATTCCTCTGGGCTCCTTGCCGACCGGGATCAGGCGTTTCACGCGAAGCTTGTGCCGGGCTCCGGCCACCGTGCTTTCCGCATGACCAAGCCGGACCAGCCGCGCCCGGGCAGCGGAAACGGCTTCGGGAATGTCCCCAAATTCGCGCAGCGCGCGCTGGTAGACTTGCCAGGCCTCGGGGTCTCCCAGCTTTTCCCGGCAGTAGCCGGCCATCAACAAGGCCCGCGCGGCCAGCGGGCGATCCGCGCCTGCCGCAGCTTCCTCCAGCAGGGCGACTGCGGCACGGTACTCGCCGCGGACCTCCATCAGCTCGACTGCCTGCCCGAACTGCGCGATCTGCTCAGCGGCTGCGGCGGCCCCCAAAAACAGCAGCAAGCCCACAACCCAGCGCATGCACCGAAATTGTACAGCAACGCCGGTGAACTGGAAGCCTTGCGGCCCTGGTTCGCCGGACCGGACTCACAAACCGTTCGCGTTGCTCAGCGCCCAAGTGGAGTAAAACAGTCCTTCGGAGGATTGGCCGCAGATCACCATCATACGGTTCGATGCGGGGTCGTAGACAGCCCGATGTTCTGTTCTCGGCACGGGCCGGGTCAACGTCGTGGTGGCGCCCTTGATCCATGCGGGCACGCCGCCAAGCCCGTTGGCATTCTGGAGGATCCAGAAATCCCCGAAAGCCGTGCCGCTGTTGATTCCGCCGTAAATCGTCATCCGGTTGCTGGCGGGATCATAAGTGGCCGTCGGAAATGCGCGCCGGGCAGGCGATCCGGGGGCCCCGTCGGCAACAATTCGGGTCCAGGCGGGCGGGCCACCCAGGCCGTTCGCATGCGACAGAGTCCAGACCGAGTTGGTGGGCTTTCCGGTGCCCTGTACGCCGCCGCCAAAAACCGTCATGATGTTGTTCGCCTGGTCATAGATGGCGCTCGGTCCATATTGTCCGGGCGCCGGCCCGCCGGTGGGCGCAAGCTGCGTCCACGCGGGCGTGCCGCCCAGCCCGTTGGCGTTGCTCAGCACCCACACGTCGGGATACGTCGCGCCGCCGAAACCGCCCCCGTTCTGGCCGCCGAAGAGGATCATCCGGTTATCCGTTGGATCGTAAACGAAGGCCGGATAAGTCCGCGGCGCCGGCGGCCCGCCCACCGGGCTGAGCTGCTGCCAAGTGGGAGGGCCGGCTGCTCCGGTCGCGTTCACCAGCACCCACACGTCATTGGCCACCGGCAGGCAGCCGCCCAGGCACCCGCCGAAGACGATCATGCGGTCCGTGGCCGCATCGTACACCGCGGCGTGCCCGTGCCGCGCTGCGGGCCCCCCCGGCGAGCCGTTGGCAAGCAATAACGTCCACGCCGGAGTTCCCGACGCGCCGTTCGCGTTATCCATGCGCCAGGTGTCATTCGTGTTCAGGATTCCAGGCGCCGATAGGACGCCGCCGAAAACGATGATCTGATTCGTCGCCGCATTGTATACGGCCGAATGGCCGTATCGCCCCCAAGGCACCCCGCTCGTCAACAGGCTCCACTGCTGCGGCAAGGCCACCGGGACAGTCAGAGCCACAATAAGTGGCAACCATGCACATACTCCACAATGGAAAACCGGCTTAGTCCTCATATCCCTCCTTCGTTGGCGCAGAATTACGCGCCAGAGGCAGTCTACTGCCGCTTTCCTGCACACCTGGTCAAGAAACTGTCAATTACTGTGAACTCTAGGCGGATCTATGGCTCCCAGCTACCCGAGTAGATCGCATTCCCGCCCCCTCCCTCCAGGTGCTACCATGTTGGGCGAGTGCCCGAACAGTCGAGCCAGGCGACTGCCGCGCCGGGATTCCGCGATGCCAGTCGCCAGCAGACGAGCCTGCTGGCGCCCTTCGAAAAACCGCTGCTGATTCGCATGGCCAAGGCCACCCCCGCCTGGATCAACTCCGATCACCTCACGCTGCTGGGCTTCGTCTCGATGTGCCTCGCCGGGCTGTGCTACTGGCTTGCGCACTGGAGCCGCGGCGCGCTCCTGCTGGTGATTCCCTGCCTGGCGCTGAACTGGCTGGGCGACAGCCTGGACGGCACGCTGGCGCGCGTGCGCAACCGCCTGCGCCCGCGCTACGGCTTCTACGTGGATCACATCACGGACGCCTTCGGCACCCTGTTTCTGCTGGCAGGCCTGGGCTTTTCCGGCTACATGAGCCTCGCGGTCGCCACCTGCCTGCTGATCGTCTACCTGCTGCTCTCTATCCAGTCCTATCTCGCCACCCACGTGCTGGGCACCTTTCAGCTCTCCTACTGGAAGCTGAGCCCCACGGAGCTGCGGCTGCTCCTGATGGCAGGCAACGTGGCGCTGTTCTACCGGCCGGTGGTATCCCTGTTCGGGCGGCACTTCCTGTTGTTCGATGTCGGCGGCGTCATCGGCATCCTCGGCATGTCGCTCATGTTGATCACCTCCGCCATCCGCAACACCCGCGCGCTGTACCGCGCCGAACGGCCACCGCCCGCATGAGCCCACCCGCAACGCGGCGCGGCCTGCTCCGGCGCTGGCTGAAATTCAACCTGGTAGGCGCCATGGGCGTGGTGGTGCAACTCGCCGCGCTGGCCGTGTTCGTCAGCGGACTGGGCTTGCATTACCTGCCCGGCACGGCCCTGGCCGTCGAAGCCGCGGTGCTCCACAACTTCCTCTGGCACGAACGCTTCACCTGGAAGGACCGCGCCAGCATCTCCCGCGGCCAGGCCCTCCGGCGCCTCGCGCGGTTCAACCTCTCGACGGGCGCCATCTCGGTGGGCGGCAACCTGCTGCTCATGCGCCTGCTGGCCGGCGCCCTGGGCATACAGTACCTGGCTGCCAATCTGGCTACCATCGCGCTGCTCTCGCTGGCGAATTTCGCCGTCAGCCACCTGTTCGTGTTTCGCGATGGACAGCCGCCGGCGAAGGCTGGCCCGCCTCCCGCTTGACCCAGCGGTACGCCGCCGCGGAATTCCTCCAGAAATATTTCTCGGCCGCCGCGGGACCCTTGGCCAGGAAATACTGCCGCACCACGCTGAGCACCTGCGGATATTCGGCCCAGTTGTCGCTGTTCGGCCAGTCGCTGCCGTAGAGCACCCGGTCCTCGCCGAAAACCCCGAAGATCTCGTCCAGCCGCGGGCGATAGAAGTTCACGTCCGTCGGCACTTTGCCGTCCACCTTACGCAGCACCTCGGAGATCTTCACGTACACCTGCGGGCGCTTTCCCAGCTCCCGCAGATCGGCCATGTAAGCGTTGCGCGCGGCGCCCTCGGCCGGAGGCGTAAGCTGCGGCAGGTGGTCCACCACCACGCGCAGATCGGGGACCAGGTCGGTGAGCCGCACGAGGTCGGCGATCAGCTTGGGGTTGGGATTGGCCGAATCCAGCGTCAGGCCCGCCTCCGCCATGCGCTTCACGTCCGCCACGAAGGGCGGCTTGGCCAGTTCCGCACCCAGGTCCCGGCCCCACAGGTTCCCGTAGCGGATGCCGCGAAACAGCGGGTTGCGGTGGAAGCGCTCGAGTTGCTTGGGGAACTCCGGCTTGCCCGGCTCCAGGTCTCCGATCGTCCACACCATGATGGTGTCTTTGGCCGCGACGTCCAGCACCCACTGGTTGTCCTCCACCCAGGTGCTGCACTCCACTTCGATGGCGCCCTTGATGCCCAGCGGCGCGGCGATCTTCCGGTACCGCGAGGGCAGTGCGGGCTTATAGAGCACGGCGTTATCTTTGGGCGGCCAGGGCACGCCCTGCGGCCGGGTGGGATCGAACAGGTGAATGTGCGTGTCGATGATCGGGATGGCGGCGGCCTGTGCGCCTCCTTCTCCCATGGTCATGCCCGCGGCGGCGCCGAGAAAGGTTCTGCGATTCACGCAGGTATTGTATCGCTGCCGGACTGCCCGCGCCCGCGGGGCTACGGTTGTTCGCCGGGCTTCAATCGGCGCCAGCCGCCCTGCTGCCCGTTGGATGCCGCGCCTCCGGCGGGCGCCGCGGCCGGGGCGGGCGCCGGCGCTGGAGCGGGCTGCGCCGTGCTGGCCGCCGGTGGATCTGCGGGATTCGCGCCGGCCGCCGGAATCAGGGGACCGCGCGGGCCATTCGGCTCATCCACCGCCGTGCGCCGCCTGCGCCCCTCAACCGGCGCGTCGCTTGCCGCCTCCGAAGTTGCCGGCGGCGGGGACAGGGGCGCCCTGGTCACCATTACCGGGGAAGCACTCGTCGCGCCATCGCCCTGCGCCTGGTACACCCGCCGGTAGCGCACCTGCGCATCCGGGAAGCGCCGCCGGGCGGCGTCCGCCAGGTCCACCTGGATCCCCCGCGCGTCACCCCCGCGGCCGCCTTCCGGAAGCAGGAAGAAGAGCGCATAGCGCTGCCGCAGGCGCGCCAAGGTCGTTTCGAGCGCCGCGGCATCGCCCACCGGCATGCTGTCTCCCCCCGAGTTCTGCGCGATTTCCGCCGTGCCGGCCGATTGCGTGTGCGGCCGTCCCATTCTGCCGCGCCCGCCCGGATACCCGCCGTACGGCCCGCGCCGTCCCAGGATGATGCCGCCCAGCGGACCGCCCATACCGCCTCCCACGCCGCCCGGCCACCCTCCGCCGTGCCCGCCGCCTCCCGGTCCCGTGCCCATGGCGTCCGGCGCCAGCAGCGCGCTCAGCACCGCGTCCGCCCGCACCAGCGCTCGGGAGACGGCCTCTTCGTCGCGGTTGAACTCCGTCTGGTCATCGGTCAGGATCACGATGGCGCGCCGCGCGTCCCGCCGCCCCTGCCGCCCGATGTAGTCCGCCGCATCCAGCAGGGCGTGCGTAATGTCGGTCCCGCCACGAAAGCTCTCCTGCCGCAGCAGCGCTTCAAACTCGCGCTCCACGTCCTCCCGGTTGCTGCGGAACGGCAGCCGCACGCGCGTGGCGCGGTCGAACACCATGATGGCCACCCGGTCCTGATCGCCCAGCACCCGCAGCGCCTGGTGCGCCGCCGAAGCGATCCGCTCAACGTGCGGCCGCATGCTGGCGCTCACGTCCAGCAGCAGCAGGAAATCCACCGGCATGTTCTCGCTGGCAAAGTTGCGGATCGGCTGGACCTTGCCGTCCTCGCGCAGCACGAAGTCCGCCGCGGTCAGGCCCGTGACCGCCCGGTTGTCGCGGTCCAGCACCTGCGCGTCCACGCGCGCCAGCGCCACGTCGCTGCGGAACACCACGTCGTCGGCGCTGGCCCTGAAAACTCCGGCGGCCAGAATCGAAAGCAACAGCCAAACACGGCGGGTCATGAAGGTACTGCGCTCGGTATTGATACGTCCGGCGCCTCCGTTCCGTTACAGGTATACCGCAACCGGTGACTTTCGTACATTCCCGGTGCAGTAGCATGAAAGAAAGTGAAAACCCTGCTACTTCTCTTAGCGGCAAGTGTCTTCCAGCGGGATATTCCGAAGACTTGGGACGACGCGGCGATGGCCTCCCTGGAAGTGCCCCTGGCCAACCCGCGCTATTCTCCGGTGCACATCTCCGCGGACGCCTATTATCGGATCCCCCCGCGCGTCCTCTACAAGACCTATCCGGTCTACGCCCCCGGCCGCGAGCCCGCCGGCTACCAGGACTGGCTCCGCCAGCAGGCGCCCGTCATCGCTTTCGATCCCGCCCGCCTGCACTCGCGGGAGGACTGGATCAAAGCCGGGGAACTGGTCTTTAACGCGCCCACATCCTTCAGCCCGGTCTTCTTCAGCGCCGCCGATCTGCGCGACACCGCTTTCTTCAAAGAGACCGGCATGCCTGTGGCCAAGGACGGCACCATCCCCTTCGCCCGCTGGGTGATCCGCCGCAAGGGCGAGGTAGAGCTAGGCTCCATGGGCTGCAATACCTGCCACACGCGCGTTCTTCCCGATGGCACGGTGGTCCCCGGCGCGCAGGGCAACAATCCCGGCGACCGCGAAGGCGCCCGCATGCTGCGCCGCGCCGCCCAGGTCATGGACCCCGCCAAGGTGCTGGCGCGCATGGCGGGCTTCGCGCGGCAGTTTGAAATGCCCTGGCTGCCGGACGATCCCAATCGCCGCGCGCGCGCCATGTCCCTGGACGAGTTGATCGCCGCCGGCGAAGCCATTCCGCCCGGCGTCACGGCCCGCGCCAACACCAGCATGTTCCTGCCGCCCCAGATCCCCGACTTGATCCGCGTCCGGGAGCGCCGCTATCTGGATCACACCGGGCTGATCCGCCACCGCGCCATCGCCGACCTGATGCGCTACTCCAGCCTTTCGCAGGACATGTTCGCCTACGACCGTTACGGCGACCTGCCCGCGCCCCGCCTCGACGCCGGCCACGCCGCGCGCTATAGCGATGAGCAGCTCTATGCGTTGGCTCTGTACCTCTATTCGCTCCAGCCCCCACCGAATCCCAACCCCGCGGGCGAGCTGGCCGCGCGCGGCCAACGCGTCTTCGCGCGCGCAGGCTGCGGCGGGTGCCACACACCGCCGCTCTACACCAACAACAAGCTCATTCCCGTAGAGGGCTTCATGCCCCCGGCGGCGGACAGGGCGCGCTTCGATATCCTGGAAGTCCGCGTGGGCACCGATCCCCGCTATGCGCTCGAAACCCACAAGGGCACGGGCTATTACAAGGTGCCCTCCCTGAAAGGCCTGTGGTACCGCGGGCCGCTCGAGCACAACGGCTCGGTCGCCACGCTCGAGGACTGGTTCGACCCCGCCCGCCTGCGCGCCGGCTACGTGCCCACGGGCTTCAAAAGCTACAACGGCCAGGCCCATCCCGTGCCCGGCCACCGGTTTGGCCTCTCGCTCTCGGCGGACGACAAGGCGGCCTTGATCGCCTTCCTGCGAACTTTGTGAAACGCGAGCGCCCCTGCCGGCTGTTGTTCGTCTACGGCACGCTGATGCGCGGCGGCCGCGGATTCCCGGGCTGGCGCGGCCGCTTGCAAGCCCGCTGCCTCGGCGCCGCCCAGGCCCGCGGCCGCCTATACGACTTCGGAGCTTACCCCGCCGCGGTCTTTGATCCTGCCGCCGGATCGCCGATCTCGGGCGAGTTGTACCGCTTGGGCCGCCCGCAAGGAATGCCACTCCTGGATGCCTACGAAGGGCCCTGGTTCGCCCGCGCGCGGGTCGAAGTGCAGCCCGAAAGCGGCCCGCCGGTCATCGCCTGGGCCTACGCGCTCGCCCGGCCCGCGCCGTCCGCCCGCCTGATCGCTGCATGGAAGCCGCGCTCCTCGGCGCCGCCACCGCCGCGCACGGAGCCAGGGCTGCCGTTCGCCTCATGCGATCGAAGATATCACTTCGCGTTGTTCAGCAGGCCGCGCGTGCGCATCCAGTCCGCCAGGCGCGCCGGCCACGAGGAGAGCGCCTCGTCCAGCGGCGCCAGTCCCACGCCGTGCGGCCCGTTCTGATAGATGTGCATTTCCGCGGGCACGCCCGCCTTGCGCAGCGCCAGGTAGAACAGCACGCTGTTCTCCGCCGGCACGCCCGTGTCCGCGTTGGTGTGGAACAAGAAGGTGGGCGGCGTCTCCGGGGTCACCTGCTTTTCCGCGGAAAGGCTCTCCACCAGTTGCGGGTCCGGGTTGTCGCCCAGCAGGTTGCGCAGCGAGCCGCGGTGCGTGTAGGGCGTGGTGAAGGAGATCACCGGGTAGGCCAGGATCAGAAAGTCCGGCCGGCAGCTCTCGCGGTCGATGGCTTCCGGCGCCTGGGGATGGCCGCGGTCGAAGTGCGTCCCCGCGGTGGCCGCCAGGTGGCCGCCCGCGGAGAATCCCCAGATGCCGATGCGGTCCGCTCGCACGCCGTAGTCCGCCGCGTGCAGGCGCACGAACCGAAGAGCCCGCTGTGCGTCCTGGAGCGGCGCGGGATGGTGGTAGCGCGGCCCCAGCCGGTACTTCAGCACGAAGGCCGCCACGCCGAACGAATTCAGCCACCGCGCGATCTGGTCGCCCTCGTGATCCATCGCCAGGTGCGCATACCCGCCGCCCGGGCACACCACCACGCCGGTGCCGGTAGCCTGCTCCGCCGCCGGCAGATAGATGGTCAGGCTGGGCCGGTCGGCGTCCTCCTGCCCCACCGCCCCCGGCGCCCCGTTCGGCCAAAGCAGTTCCACCGGCCGCTTCTGCCCGAAGCAGGCCGCCGCGATCAGCAAACAAGCGAGAGTCTTCACGGCGCTATTGTAACGAGGTCGCGCACCGGTTTACCCGGAGTTACGCTGGAACCATGGACCGCCGCGATTTTGTTCGTCTGGGCCTGTCCACGCCCGCGATTCTCGCCGCCCAGGAAGGGCCCGCGCGGGAGGAGCGCGTCGAGCGCATGACGCCGCTGGAAACTCCGGCCATCGCCCTCTGTCACCTGGGCTTCCTCCCGAAATCCCGCAAGGTCGTCATCTACCGCTGGGCCGGAGAGTCCGCGCCCACCGAATTTATCGTGCGCGATATCGCTGCCTACCCGGCTCCCTTCCGCCAGACCCGCCCGCTGCGGCGCGTCACCTCCGACGTCATCGACTGCCTGGTGGGCGACTTTAGCGACCTCGAGCGCGAAGGCATGTACCAGGTCACCGTGGGCGACGAGCTTTCCGTGCCCTTCTTCATCCGCCCCGACCTCTGGCGCCGCACCTTGCCCAAGGCCGTGGGCTACTACCACTACCAGCGCTGCGGCGTGGCCGTGCCCAATGTCCATCCTGCCTGCCACCTGGACGACGCCCGGCGCCGCGACACCGGCGCGCACCTGGACCTCGCCGGCGGCTGGCACGATGCCGGCGACCTACGCAAGTGGATGAGCGCCACCCAGATGAACGGCATCGCCCTGCTGCGCCTGGCGCGCAACCTGGGCGAGCAGTGGGATGCCGCGGGTTCGGGCCTCGCGCCCCTGCTCGAGGAGGCCCGCTGGGGCAACCGCTACTTCCTCAAAATGCAGGACGCCGACGGCCTGGTGTGGAACGACGTGGCGGGGGGCGTCAACGGCGATAACAGCGACAACCACTGGACCGACAACCGCGCCGGAACCGCGGACGACCGCCACCTGAACGCCGCGAAGCCCGAGCACGTGCAGGCGCTGTTCGTGACGCTCCAGGCCATGATGGCGCAGGCCTTCCGCAAGACCGACGCGCCTTACGCGGAGCAGTGCCTGCGCGCCGCCGTGCGCTGCTGGGATGCCGCGCGGCGCGGCGCCGCCTCACACACGCTGGCCTGGTGGACGCTGGCCGCGCTCGAACTGCACCGCGCCGCGGGCAAGGAGTTGTACGCCGAAGCCGCCGCGCGCCTCGGCGAACGGTTGCTGGCCCTCCAGACCACCGATTTCATCGGCTCCCAGAAGGACGTTCGCGGCTTCTGGCGCGTCTCGGAAACCGACGCCAACCCGTACAACCAGGCCGTGGATTCCGCCCTGCCGCCGCTGGCCCTGCTGGAACTGGCCTCCGCGCTCTCCGAGCATCGCCTGGCCACGCGCTGGCGCGATGCCGTGCGCCTGCACCTAGACGAGTACGTGCTGCCGCTCGCCGCGCACTCCGCCTACGAGATCGTGCCCTACGGCGTCTTCACCGGATCGCCCACCCCCGAGCACTACCGCCCGCTCGCCGGCGATCTCACCTATCGCTATTTCATGCCCGTGCGCAAGCAGTTCTGGTGGCTGGGAATGACCTCGCACCTGGAGTGCTATGCGCTGCTGCTGGCCTCCGCCGCGCGAGCCTTCGGCAAGAGCCGCTATCGTGAGCTGGCCTGCCGCCAGTTGGAGTGGATCCTGGGAGCCAACCCCTTCGGCGCCTGCCTCATGACTGGCGAGGGCATGCGCAATCCGTTTCCGCACTCCCGCTTCGTGGGCCTGATTCCCGGCGGCATTATGAACGGCATCGCCGGCAACGTGAAGGACGAACCCGTGCTCGACACCGCCTACGGCTTCGACTGGCGCACCACCGAATACTGGAGCCCGCACAACGCCTACTACCTCTGGACGGTCTCCACTCTCGAGCGGGCGTAGGCGCGGCGGCGGGCCAGAAGCCGTTCCGTCATCGAGATCCGCGCGGGCGAGAACTGGCGGACGCAGCCCCTGAAATAAGGCTGGAACTCGCGCAGCCAGTAGTTCCCATAGCCCATCGCGCGAATCTCCGCCAAGGTGGCGCGGTAATGATCCAGCAGGCCGCGCGCCAGAACTTCCCCGGTTCGCCGGGTGCTGATTCGCGCGGCGCGCGATAGCCAGCGGGCGTTATCGGGAAACTTGCGCACTGCCGCCACAGCCATCGCGGAAGAGAGTTCGACGACCGGCCGGCCTTGCGCCGCCGCTTCCTGCTTGAGCTCCCTCCACTGGCTCCAGAGCCTATCGGCCGGCGGCAGGGTCAGCCGGGGCAGGTGGGCCGCCGCCCCACGTAGTTGGGACCACTCCTCGCGCAGGCTCCGGATGTCGAGGGGAGGCGTGTTCACGGTCTCGGCTGCCCGGCCCGCCGTGCGTTCCAACCCGTCCAACAGTTGATCCACGCTTTCGAAGCGGCGCCCTGGTTCCAACAGCCCTTCTTTTTCCAGCGCGTCCGCAATGTCGACGATCAGATCGCGGCCGGCGCCGGCGAGATCCGCCAGCGCGGCCAGAACCCAAACCGGCGAGGCGCGAAACGAGATGAACCCCGCGAGTTCGATCACGTTGCCGGCCGCGCGACGGAGCAGAAAGTCGTCCGGAAGGCTGCTGTCGCCGGGGTAGATCCCCTCGATCCCGCCGACCTGCTCGACGAGGAACCGAAGAGTCGTTTCTACCAGCGACTCGTAAAGCCGCGAGCGCCGCACCCGCTGCGGCAGGACCACCGCGCCGAATTCATGCGCCGCCCCGCCGGCCAGCGCCGCGAGGGACCGCACCGCCCGCTCGGGAAGCGAGCAGACATACCCGGCGAGCCGTTCCGTATTCATGGCTCCTGCTCACCATCGTAGCGAATCCCACGTTCCCGAACCGGCCCTCCCGGAGCGGCGACCCTCAGAACAGAATCTTCACCGCCATCTGCAAAATCCGCGGATCGCCCGCGCTGGTCAAATGGCCGAACAACGGATTCGTCAGCCCGGTCACCGGGTTGCTGAAATTGGTCCGGTTGAACAGGTTGAACGACTCCAGGCGCAATTCCGCCGCGCCGGCTTCGCCGAAGAACGGCAGCCGCAGGCTCTTGGCCAGCGAGATATCCACGTTGGAGGTGCCGGGGCCCTCCAGCGAGTTGCGGCCCAGCGTGCCCACGCTGCCGGGAAGGGCGTTCGCGAACCGGGTGGGGTCGAAATACTCCAGCACCTTCGCGCCCTTGCTGCGCCCCGCGTCCAGCACCGGGTTCCCCGCGCCGCTCAGGTTGGCCCGCGCCCCGGAGATCCCCGCCAGCGGGTCGCCCACCGCCAGCACGTCAAAGGGCAATCCCGACTGGAAGGTGAGGATACCGCTGAGCCGCCAGTCCCGCGCCAGCAGCTTGAGTGCCGGCGAACCGGTCTGCGGCCCTGGGAGTTCCCACACGAAGGAGGTCACAAAGCGCTGCGGCACGTTCTGGTTCGCCACGCCGCGCCACGTGGAAAAGTTGAACGGATACGAGGACGAGAAGCCCCCGATGCCGTCGTTGACCGACTCGTAGTCCAGGCTCTTCGACCAGGTGTAAGAACTCAGGATGCTGAAGCCGTGGCTGAAGCGCTTGTCCACCGAAATTTGCAGCCCGTTGTAGCTGGAGTTCAGCCCGTGGAAGAAGCGCAGGATCTGCTCGAAGCCGGGGACGGGCCGCCGCGCGTCGATGCTGGCCCGGTTCTGCGCTAGTGTCAGGCTGGGGTTGTAGATGGGCGCGTTCTGATCGTAGTAGCCCGAAAGGTGCGAGCCCTTGGTCCCTACGTACCCCACGCGTAGCCGCACGTCCCGAAGCACCTGCCGCTCCACCGTCAGGTTCCAGTTTTGCGTGTAGGCCGTGACCCACTTCCGGTCCAGCACGTACATCTCCAGCGGGCTGGGATACGGGCTGTCCGGGCCGAACTTGGTCACCGGGTAGCGGTTTTGATCCTCCCGGCCCAGGAACGGATTGTCCAGAATGCCGTCGTAGAACTGCACGCCGTAGCTGAACGGCGCTACGTCGTTGGAGTTGTTCTGGGCCCGGGTCATGGGCACGTCATAGAAGATGGCGTAGCCGCCGCGCACGCTGGTCTTGCCGTCGCCGAACGGGTCCAGGGCGAAGCCCACGCGCGGCGCGAAATTGTTGTTGTCCGGGCAGGCCACCTGCAGCGGAATCTTCGGCCCGCAAGGATACCCTGCCGGCGCCGTGTCCCCGTAATACAGCAGTCCGGGAGGCGCGTTCAGGAACACCTTGGATTTCACCCCCTGCTGGAAGTTGCCCAGGTCGAAAGTCTGGTTGCGGTCCAGCGTATCGCTGAAGAAGGTGTAGGGCTCGTAGCGGATGCCCAGGTTCAGCGTCAGCCGGCGGGTGACGCGCCAGGTGTCTCCGGCGTAAAAGCCCTTCAGGAATTCGCGCCGGTTCTCCAACTCGCCGTTGTTCTGGTCATAGCTGGAGAAGCGCCCGATCAGGAAATCCGCCCGGTCGAAGCCCGTCACGTGCCCGTCAAACACGAAGGCGCCGGAGGCGTGCCACAGCGTGGCCTCGTTGTACTGGCCCCAGGAGAACTGCACCCCCCAGGCCAGGGTGTGGCCGCCGCGCGTCCAGGTCCAGTCGTGGATCAGTTCCTCCGACGAGCGTTTGAACTGCCGCTGCCAGGGCGTGTTGAAGCCCACGCCGGTGTTCGCCAGGCTCACCGAAATGTCGTTCGAGGGAGCGTAGTTCTTCACCCCGAAATCCGCGTAGCCCTTGGGAAAATCGCTCTGCCCCTGCTCGATGATGTGCGTGCCGCTGAGCTGCGTGTGCACGATCATGTTGGGGCTCACGGTGAAATTGTGCGCCAGCGTGGCGCTGCTTGAGGGCGCTTCGCTCGAGCGCCGCGAAGCGTTGATGTTGTCCGCCGTCGAGTGGAACGGGTCCACCTGCTCGTTGCGGAAGGCGCGGAACATCAGCGTCTGCCGGTCGTTCATCACGTAATCCAGCCGGCCGATGTATTGCCGCCCGTTTTCCGGCAGGGCGATCGAATACGGCACAAACCCGTCCGCGTTGGGCAGCGGAGTCGCCGCCATCAGCTTCTGCGCGGCGGGCGAGATCTGGCTTTGCGGAATGCGGTTGCCGGGATAGGGCTGGCCCGTGGCGGGGTCCTTGATCACCGCCTTGTCGGCGGAAAAATCGCCCTGCCGCTCGGCCGCCGTCATGGCCTGGTAGCGCAGGTCGCCCGGCGCCGAGCGGATCCAGAGCTGCTGGAATCCGCCGAAGGCGAACAGCCGGTTTTTGCGTACCGGGCCGCCCAGCGTAAACCCGGTCTGGTTCCGCTTCAGGCGGTCGGGCTGGTGCGAGAAGAAATTCGTGGCGTTGAAGTTGGAATTCCGCACGAACCAGAAGGCGTCACCGTGCACCTGGTTGGTGCCCGCCTTGGTCACGATGTTCACCGAGCCGGCCGACACGTTGCCCTGGTCCGGCGCCATGTTGCTGGTTTGCACGGAGAACTCTTCCACCGCGTCCGGGAAGGGGAACGGGACATTCATGTTGTAGTGGTTGTCCATGTTCTGCCCGCCGTCCAGCGTGAAGCGCACATTGTTGTTCCGCGATCCGTTGAAGCTGAACGAGTCCTGGCCCGCCACGCCGGTGTTGTACCGCCCGCTCACGACGCCCGGCACCAGGAGAGCCAGTTGCGCCGCGTCGCGCCCGTTCAGCGGCAGGTCCACCACCCGCGCCCGGTCCACGGTTTCTTTGAGGGTGGCGACCTGCGTCTCGATCTGCGAGGCGGCGGCGTTCACCGAGACGGCGGTCTTCACGTCGCCGACCTCCAGCTTCACGTCGATCTTCACGTTTTCGTTGGCTTGCAGCAGAATCCCCGTCTGCTCGTAGCGCCGGAAGGCCGCCTGCTCCACCGCCAGCCGGTAGGAACCCACCGCCAGCAGGTTGAACGTGTAGCGGCCCGATTCATCGCTCAACGTCGAGCGCACCTGGCCGGTGGCCACGTTGGTCAGGGTCAGAGTGGCGCTGGGGATGGCCGCGCCCTGCGCGTCATCCACGGTCCCGAAAATGGACGCCGTATCGCGCGTCTGCGCCCCCAGCGCCGCCGCCAGAAACACCAGCCCGGACAAACGAATCCACATGTATCCCCTCCTGTTCATCCTGTTACGTGTATAGTGTCCGGGGGCTGTTTGTCAACCCCAAATTGCGTTTGCTTCCGGCAGAGGACCGCGCACAAGCGCAGCGGCTCGCCTGACGCCAATGCTGATCCCTTAACCGAATGAACGGGGTCGAAATTGCCAAGCTGCTTGCCACGAAAGCCGTAGGCGGGTTTGGTGAAGGGCGTTCTCACAGAGCGGGCGTCCCGGGGCCTTTGGTAGCGAGACGGGGATTTCGCAACAGCTATCGCGTGGTCATCGGGCGTGCAGTTCCGCGACACCGCTCCAAGCCAAGTTCAGCATCGGGGACTTCTCGTTCATATGGTTTCCCTGCAGGGTTCCCCAACGTGATCGCAACGGCACTTCCTGGACAACGTCGCCGGCTGCTAGCATGGAGCGACGCCTGACCGATTCACGCCTCAACGTGATTCCACTCGCGATTGAGGGAGACATTTTCGAATTCGGCCCGTTCCCGCGAAGCACCGGATACTGCGACCGGGCCGACAGGCATGCCGTGTCCAGAAGCTTCGAACGTCGTTTTAGTGTTGCGACAGACTTTTGAGACGGCGGAACCTCTGATTTTGCGGGGGCTCCAAACGGTCTCAAAACTTATCCATTTCGATTCATCTTCCAGAACCAAGTACTGACGGCAGCATACACCCAGCCCGTAATAGCCACGCCAGGGGCGGCATTAATGAAACCAGTGACCAGATCAACCAGTTGTCCGATTCCCCCAGCCTTGATAAGCGCACCGATGAGGAGCGCCAGCAACGATAAGGAAAAAGCCGTCCCACAGATCACTTTCCACATCACTTTGTCGAAAGCGCCAAACATCCAAACTACCAGTGCCAACCAGAAGAGTCCGAATCCTGCAAATAGAAAAGCCTGCTCTACGGCTTTTATTGCGATGTGAAAAACCGGTCCAGCGGTCTGGGCAACTTCGTAGGCTTGGGATAAGGTCGACACGATTGTCTTTATCGCTCCAATCGTTGCTGCGATTGTGCCGACGACCTTGCTATAGCGCTGAAAAGCTCTGCTTATCCTAGTAAGGGAAGAACTCATAGCCGGGCGGACCTCCTCGTTCAGTCTAGGATGAACGATCTCAACGAATGGAGGGGGTGGCGTCGCAAGGCCACGCAGCCACACCGGGTGTGGCTAAAAGATCGCCTACGAGCAAACGGACTTGATTTTCCGTTGCACAAAGGACCCATTGCGAGACGCCGGTCCCCGAACCGGCAGGATAACGACGGTCGGGGAGATAATCCTCAAAGTCGGCCTCACCGCAATTGGCTGAGGAACGCCCTAGTCGCGTATGCGCCGGCTGTCCGGCCCCGAACTCGGTCTCGAAAAGTTGTCGGCCAAGATGGCCATTCCTGACGAGAACAGCCCTTCCCGCCACCGATCGGCCTGACGGGATGTTTGTAAACGGCCCCCCCACCAGCAAAGCTAGTTGCGCTGCGTCGCGCCCGTTCCGCGGCAGGTCCACCACCCGCGCCCGGTCCACGGTTTCTTTGAGGGTCGCGACCTGCGTCTCGATCTGCGAGGCGGCGGCGTTCACTGAGACCGCGGTCTTCACGTCACCGACCTCCAGCTTGACGTCGATCTTCACGTTTTCGTTGGCTTGCAGCAGAATCCCCGTCTGCTCGTAGCACCGGAAGGCCGCCTGCTCCACCGCCAGCCGGTAGGAACCCACCGCCAGCAGGGTTGAACGCGTAGTGGCCCGATTCATCGCTCAAAGTCGAGCGCACCTCGCCCGTGGCCACGTTGGTCAGCGTCAGCGTGGCACCGCGGATGGCCGCGCCCTGTGCGTCATCCACGGTCCCGAAAATCGACGCCGTATCGCGCGTCCGCGCCGCAGCCAGAGACACCAGCCCAGACAGACGAATCCACATGTATCCCCTCCTGTTCATCCTGTTACGTGTATAGTGTCCGGGGGCTGTTTGTCAACCCCAAATTGCGTTTGCTTCCAGCAAAGGACCGCGCGCACCCGTTTCGTTTACCGCAGCGCGAAGGACAGAATATTACTGCCGGATGCAACCGCTATGTACTGACGCCCGTTCAGCAGGTACGTCATCGGGCAGCCCCTCCAAGCCTGGTTTCCATGGAAGCTCCACAGTGTCTTTCCGGTCCTGGCGTCCACCGCGGCAAACCCGCCGCCGGTCTCGCCATAGAACACCAGGCCCCCGGCGGTGGTGAGGACACCGGAATAGTTGGCCTCCTGCGGCCCTTGCTGCGGAATTTCCCAGACCGTCTCGCCAGTGTGGATATCGATCGCGCGCAGATACTTCAAACCGGGATCGCCGGGGTTGCGATAACCTTCGTAACCTCCGTCGTGGGATTTCCGGTAGATACTGCAATCCTCGACCGACATCACATAGAAGAGCCTCGTCTCCGGGTTGAAGGACGTCGCATACCAGTTGGTAGCGCCGCGCACCGAGGGACAGCCCTTCACTCCCGCCCGTGTCGGCGTATTGGCGGGCAGGAGTTCAGGCGTGCCGTCGGAACGGTAGCCGCTGGCCCAATTCATTTTCTTGACGAACGGTTTGGCAAACAGGAACTCGCCCGTCGTCCGGTCCAGCACGTACAGGAAGCCATTGCGATTCGCCTGGAGCAACAGTTTGCGGGGACGGCCGCGGTACTCGGTATCCACCAGGACCAGCGGCTCGGTAGCATCCCAATCGTGCAGATCGTGAGGCGTGAACTGATAGTGCCAGCGCAATTTGCCGGTCTTGACGTCCAGCGCGATGACGCAATTCGTGTACAGGTTCGAGCCCCGGCGGTCGTCGCCGTCGGTGGCGGGGTACGGGTTGCCCACGGCCCAGTAGAGCGTGCCGGTCTCCACGTCGTACGACCCCGTCAGCCAGGTAGCTCCCCCGCCCGTTTCGAGGGCGGTTCCGGTCCAGGTTTCCGAGCCGGGTTCGCCGGGTTTCGGCACGGTCCAGAAGCGCCAGGCTTGCTGACCGGTGGCGGCTTTATAGGCTGCCAGAAATCCCCGCAGCGGGCCATCGCCGCCCGCAATCCCGGCAATCACCAGATCACCCACCACCAAGGGAGCGGAGGTCGCCTGATAGCGGCCCGGCGACTCCACCATGTTGACGTCCCACATCAGTCCGCCGGTCAGCCGGTTGAGACAGATCAGATGAGCGTCACTGGTGGCGAAGAACACGCGGTCCCCGAGCAGCCCGACTCCCCGGTTGGGCATGCCCGAATTGCGGCGCTTCCGGGACGCGGACGAGTCCTCGGAACGCGTGTAACACCAGAGCTGGCGGCCGGTGGCCGCGGCGAGGGCGCACACGCGATCCGCCGCGGTGACGTACATGACGCCATCGCTCACGACGGGCGTGGTCTCGAGTTCCGGAACGTTCAACGAGTAGACCCATTCCAACTCCAGGTTCCGGGCGTTGCCCGTGTGGATCTGGTCCAGGGCGCTATAGCGGTTGGCTCCCAGGACGCCGTTGTAGGTCGGCCACTCGCCGCGTTTGGGGTCCAGGACGGCGTTCATGGCTTCAGAAGAGATGGCGGCATCCACCCCGGCCAGCGCGCCTGGCGCAACCCCACCCAGGCTGCTCAGATAGGCAATGACATTGCGGCGCTCCTCGGCGCTCGCCTGGAGCGGGGGCATGTAAGACGTCTTCTCGGGCGTGATCTCCCGGTATTGCTGGTCCGTCAGAAAATGCAGGCGTCCGTCAAAAGTCTGCAATTCGAGATCGTGCTCCGCGCGGCCGCGGGCGAAACCGCGCAGGCTTCGGCCGTCTCGCAGCATGACGTTGACCACCCCCCACGTCTCGTCCGGACAGAAGGCCCAGCTCGGGCACGTGGGTGTCGTGTGGATGCCCATTTGGGAGGTCGGGTTTTCGAGCACCAGCTCCAGTTCGCGGACGGTGGATTTCCGGCCGATATCCGACAGATCGGGCCCGTTCACCTTGCCGCGGCCATGCACCATGTGGCAGCTCGAGCATTGGCCTTGGCCGAAGAAGAACGCTTCTCCCGCCCGCGCGTCTCCGGAGGGCCGGGTATCGAACGCGGAGACATTGAGAGAACGCAGCCACCGCGCGAGCGACTGCAGCTCGTCCTCCGGCAACTGGAACGCGGGCATGCCGCCGGAAGTGCCGTTGCGGATCAGGTCGCCGATCTGCGCTTCGCTCCGGGTCCGCAGGCTGCGATTGTTCACCAGCGCGGGCGCCCGGTCCCCGCCGTTGGCGCCCTCGCCGTGGCATCCCGCGCAAAGGCGATCGAACTGCTTTTGCGCAGGCGCGAAATCGGAAGCCGGCGCGGCCGGCGTTTGCGCCATTCCCTGCGCCGCCATCAGGGCGGCAGTGATCAGTGCGCTGGCAATGCTCTTCGTCATAGCTTATCGATATCCACTTTCCGCTTCGGTCGTGATGAGAACGGTGCGCCGCGGATTCACGCCAAACCGGGCTGATTCGCCTGCCGCTTCACCCACCGGTAGGCCGCGACGGAATTCTTCCAGAAGAATTTCTCGACGGCTTCCGGGCCCTTTTGCGTGAAGTATTCCTGCACCAGGCCCAGCGTCTCGCCAAACGTGCCCATGGGCTCGCTGTTGGTCCAGTCACTGGCGAAGAGCAGCCGGTCCGGACCGAAAGTCTCCCAGATTTCATCCAGCCGCGGACGATAGAAGCTCAGCTCCCGCGGGATTCGTCCGCCCGATCTCACCCGGCGGCCCTTCTCATCGACGCGCTGGAAGATTTCGGAGACCTTCACATACACCTGAGGGCGTTTCCCGAGTTCTCGAAGTCCTCTCTGGTAGGCAGCGCGGGCCGCCGGTTCGTCGGGGATCGGAGCGCCCGGCAAATGATTGATCACGATCCGGAGGGCGGGGATTTGGTCGGTGATCCGCAGCAGGTTCGGAACATCCCTGGGGCCGCCGCCCGAGTCCAGGGTGAGTCCCGCGTCGGAAAGCAGCCGGAGATCGGCCATCACTTGCGGCTTTCGAATTTCCTCCGCGACATCCCGGCCCCACAAATAGGCAAACCGGATGCCCCGGTACAGAGGGTTCTTGTGCAACCGGGAGAGATGCTCGCCGAAATCCGGTTTCCCGGGAAACAAGTCGCCGATCTCGCCCACCACAATCGTCTCTTTGGCCGACACATCCAGGACCCAGTAATTGTCTTCCACCCAGGGACTGCACTCGGTCTCGATCATGCCCACCACGCCGAAGGGTTCCGCGATCCGGCGGTAGTCCGCGGGCAGGAAGGTGCGATAAATGCTGGTTTGCTCAGGGCTCGGCCAGGGCACGCCTTGCGGCCTCGTGGGGTCGTACAAATGCACGTGCGTGTCGATAATGGGGACGGCATGTCTCTGGGCAAGGGCGCGCGTTCCGGCGGCGGCGATCGCCACCGTCCCCGCGGCAGCCGCCTTTATGAATTTGCGTCGATCCACTCCGGCTTCCTCCTGTGTCATCCTGAGCGCCCTTCGGGCTCGCATCCCGCGTGCGACCATATTATCTCGTTCCAAAACGGGCGCGAAGCCGCCACCGGCCCTCTGAGCAGGGGTGAAGGGTGGCTAACTCGGGCGTGGGATGCCGGACGAGGAGCGCGCACGGCTCTCTTTTCTGCGATGATGGACACCTGTACGCAGGGCCGGCGCGGGGTATGACAGCACTCGCTGGGTGGCAGAACTTTTACGTTGTCGTCGGATCGTCCGCCGGCGCCCTGATCGGTTTACAGTTCGTCGTGTTGAGTCTCATCACCCGCTCGCCGACTGCCCGAACCGACATGGCAGCCGGCCAGGCCTTTGCGACGCCGACGATCGTCCATTTCGTGGCCGTGCTTGGCCTCTCCGGAATTCTCTGCGCTCCCTGGGACGGGATCGGCGCCGCCGCGACTCTTTGGGGGCTCGTGGGACTCAGCGGAATCGGGTACGCCCTGATCGTCACTCGGCGAATGCGAGCGCAGACCGCATATCGGCCCCAGTTCGAGGACTGGTTATTTCATGCTTTGCTGCCCTTCGCGGCATACCTGACGTTGGCTGCATCGGCGTATGCCGCTCGTTTCCGTGTGCGTGAGGCCCTGTTTGGCGCCGGAGCGGCAGCGCTGTTGCTGCTCTTCACCGGCATTCACAACGCCTGGGATGCCGTCACGTACCACGTGTTTGTCAAGAGCAAGGACAACCAGTCGAATCGCTGAGCCTGTCACCGGCCCCGGAGACGCCGCCTCTCGTGAAAGGAAGTTGTGCCCGAATCACGGGCTATCACCGGCAGTTCTCTCCCTCACTCAATCTTCAAAACGGCCACCGGCTCGATTCTCACCGCCCGCGCCACCGGGGCGATCGCGGCCACGGCCGCCGCGGCCAGCATCGTGACTGCGGCCCCCACCAGCACCCCCGAATCAGTCGGCTTCACTCCGTAAAGCAGCGCGTCCAGGTACCGGGCCGCGGCTAAACCCAGGCCCGCCCCGAGCGCCACGCCGCACGCCACCATGGCGAAGACGTGCGAGACCACCACACCGGCCACCCGGCCTGCCGGCGCGCCCACCGCAATGCGAATCCCGATCTCGCGCCGGCGTTGCAGCATCGAATAATCAAGCACTCCATAGAGCCCGATCCCCGCCAGCAACAACGCGACCAGAGCGAAAAATAGGGCGAGCGTTGCCAGCAGCCGTTCTCTCACGGTCTGCGACCGATTGATCTCCACCTGCGTGCGAATGTTGCTGACCCGGAACTCCGCCCGCGCGCGCCCCACCTCCCTCCGGAGCATGCCCGCCAGCGCCAGCGGATTCTCGCCTACCGTGCGCACCAGGAACGTCGCGTGACTCACCGGCTCGTCGCCGCCGGAGCGGAACGGGATGTAAGCCGTCGGCGTGATCGGCTCCCGCATGTTGCGGTAGCGCGCATCGCCAACCAGCCCCACCACTTCCAGCCGGATCTTGCCGCGTGCGAACCAACGTCCCACCGGATCTACGCCGCCGAAGTACTCCTTCGCGAAGGCCTCGTTCACAATCGCCGCGCCGGGGTACGCATCATCGGGCCGGAAGTCCCGACCATCGATCAGCGGAATTTTCATGGTCTCCAGCCACCCCGGCGACACATTCAGAAAATACGCCAGGCGGTCACCGGCCGAGGCCCCATTCACCGAGACGAACCCATTCGCTCCGACTCCGCTCAGCAAGGGCCATCCCGCCATGGCTACTCGCTCCACGCCTGGTAATCCCCGTAAATGCGCCGCGACCTGATTCCAGAAGACCGGAGCCCGCTTCGGCCGCGCCTCCGTGTCGAGCGCCAGCAAGCGCTCCGCCGAGAATCCGGTCGGCTGATTCACCAGCCGGTCGAACGACGTCACTAACAGCCCTGCTACAAACAGCACTATGCAGCAGAACGCGACTTGCACCGCGATCAGCCCGTGCATCAGCCTCCGCTTGGCATGCGGATCATCACCGCCTTTTAGAGCGCTCACGGGCTGCGTGGCTGAAGTTCGCAGCGCCGGCAAGAGCCCGAAAAGAAACGTCACTCCGATCGTCAGCGCCAAACCGAACCCGAGCACGCGCCAGTCCGCCGGAAGAGCCAGCCGCGCGGGATCGTCCGGAGGGTTGATGCGCTCGACGACATAGGGGGCCGACCACCATGCCAACAGCGCTCCCACGGCACTCGCCAGCACCGCGAGCAGCGCGCTCTCCACGAGCACTAGTTGCGCCAGCCTTCCTCGCCCCGCGCCGATCGACACCCGCAGGGCCATCTCGCGAGCCCGCGCCGCCGCTTGGCCGGTCAGTAAATTGGCCACGTTCGCGCATGCGATCAGCAGCACCAGTCCCACCAGAACGGCCAGCACTTCGAGCGGCCGGCTGTATTCCTGCCGCACATAGGAGAGCCCGCTCGCCGCGGGCAGCACGAGGATGGTCTGGCTCAGGAAGTTGTCCAGCCGCCTCTTCGGCCAGCCCACGAAGCTCTTCGCCCTCTCGCTCTGCACCGCCTGGAAAACCGCCTGCAACCGGTCGCGAACGGCTTTGACGGAACCGCCCGGCTTCATGCGCACGAACGTCCGAATCCAGCCCCAGTCGTCATGCGTTACTCCGGCGTACATCATCGTGGGTAAAAAAATGTCGGTCATCGTTCCCGGCTCGGTGCCGGTGAACCCCCGCGGAGCAACACCCACGATCTGATACAGATCGTTGTCCATGCGGAAGCTGCGCCCCAGCACCTTCGGATCGCGTGCAAAGCGGCGCGCCCAATAATCATAGGAGAGCACCGCGTAGGGATGCGCGCGGGGCTGATCATCGTCGCTTTCGGTGAACAAGCGGCCCAGCGCGGGTTTCAGCCCGAAGGACTGGAAAATCCACCCCGAGACGAATTGCCGGTGCGCTTTCTCGATCTCCTGATCGGAGCCATACGTGAGCTCTATGCGTTCGCCGTAGGAGGCGGCAATCAATTCGGCATCTTCTTTGACAGCGGCGCGCATGGTGCGGAATTGCGGGTACTCGCTGCTTTCGCCCAGGCGGAGGTGCCCGCCTGGATCGTAACCCTCGGTGAACATCGCGTAGAGCCGGTCGGGCTCGGCCACAGGCATGGGGCGCAACAGCAGGGCGTCGATGAGCCGGAACGCCGCGGTGCAAGCGCCGGTCGCGAGTCCCAGCGACAGAATGGCCGCCGCCGACGCGACTTTGTGCTTCCTCAACTGCCGCCATCCGAACACCGTGTCCGCGCGCAGGGAATCGAACCAGGGCAGCCCGCGGATGTCGTGGCTCTCCTCGCCAATGCGCAGCCTGGACCCGAACGCCCGCCGCGGCTGTTCCGGATCGCGGCCCCGTGCCGCCGCTTCGGCGAGGTGCGAGTCCAATTCGTCGTCAATTTCGCGTTCGAGCCGGCGTGCGCGCACGGAGTTATAGAAGCGGCTCCATAGTGACATATTCAGGCCATCCTCAAAACACGATGCACCACCGACGCCACGGCGTGCCTGAGCGACTCCTCGGCGCGCAGCACGTCACCGGAAATGTCCTGGCCGGTTTTGGCATACTCAAACATCCAGGTACTTAGACGTCTTGGTATAGAGGAGGTTAGTGTCTCTTCCACCAGTTGAAGTAAAGTTCGTTCACCGGCGCCGCGGCACCCGTACTACTGCGGCGGCACACCTGGCGTCAAGGCCGACAAGTTCGGCGGAAGGATTTCCACCGAACCAGAGTTCCGCGGTCTGGTGAGAAGGGGATTTCGCGACAGCGATCGCGTGGTCATCGGGCGTGCAGTGCCCGCACGCTGTTCCGGACTGAGTTGATCGGGCGGCTTGCCGAAGAATCGGGCGAACCGCTCGACAGCGCCGATGCAGTCGCGTATAGTGGCTGCAGAGAAGTTACGTCGCTGTCTGACGCTTACACTTGAACCCTCTTTCACAGCGGTAAGCGGAGGTTCGAATCCCCTGGGGAAGCCATCACGAAACCGCACACACGAGAAGCTACTTGGGGGCCCTGGCGAAGCCGAGGACGGTGAGGATGACACTGAGCCGGCGGCGGTCGCCGGCGACGGTAAACGTGGTGTCGGCCTCCAGCGTTGCGATCGAGGTAGGCCCTGCGGGGGATTGAGGCGGCGCGGTGATGGTGTAGGCCCCGGGACCGGGACACGCGAGCGCGGCGACTTCGCGGCCATCCAGCAGCAGGCGGAGGCGTCGCACGGGCGAAGCCGGGGGGATGACGAAGGCTGCGCGCAACGGCGTGGGAGCTGACGGACTTTTCAAGATGACAACGCCGGCGCCACTCATCCAGCGCCAGGCGCCGGCTTCCAGGCGGTCGATGCCGGAGACGATTTGCTGCGCGGCCTCCGGAGCATTCATGGGGAGATCGGAGAGGGTGGGATGGCGCTCCGCCACAATTCCCGCGCGCACGCGATCGATGGGACCCGAGGAGATGCCGAACGGGTAGAGCCCCTTCGAGGACGTGGAATAACCGGAACGCGTGTCGAGCCCGATCAGGCGCAAGGGGAGGAGGGGGCGAATTTCGCTCTGGAGGAGCGGCACGACGGGCTGCGTGAACTCGACCGGGTAGGCCAGTTCGCTGGTGACGACGACGTCGCCGGGGCGCATCACCTGGCCGTGTTCGAGCGGCAGCCCGCCATCGGCTTCCAGGTAATAGCGGAGGCCCCATTCGCCGTCAATCCAGACGCGGCGGCCGGCGGCGAGGGGACGCAGGGAGGCCGCAAATTCGCGGTAGCCGTCCCAGTGCCGGTAGTTCACCACGGCCAGCGACAGGCTGAGGGCCATCTGGGCCGCGGCGCCCGCGGCGAGCCACTTGTGGGGCAGGCGGGAGGCCAGCAGGGCCACCGGCGCGGCGATGGGCAGCAGGTAGCGGGCCGAGCCGGCAAAGAACACGGCCACGGCGCCCGCGAAAAAGATCCCGATCCAGCTCAGCAGGAAGACCACCGCGGGATCGCGCCGCCGCTTCCAGATCTGGTTCGCCGCCCCCGGCAACAGAAGCGGGCAGACCAGAAAGCAGGCGTGCCCGGCGAGCGCCGCGGCGCTGCGCAGCTTGTTGATCAGAGATTGGAAGTCGTAGGTGTGGAAATACGCGGTGAGGACGCCGGCGGGCAGCGCCCCCGTGGAGAGGCGCTCGAACAGTTGCCAGGCGAGCAGGGTGGCGGGAGGCGCCAGCGGGACGGCCCAGTGCAGAGGACGCACCGCAACGCCGCTGCGGCGGCGCTCGAGCCAGAGGTACACCCAAAGGATGGGAGTCAGGAAGACAGCCTGGTAGGCGAACAGGGCTGCCAGGACCAGAGCCGCGGCGGCGGACTTATACCGTCCGGAGACGAACAGCGCGACCGAGGCTAGCCAGAAGGCCAGGAATGGCAGGTCGGCTTCGAGAGAGGTGCCATTGACCACGAAAGCCGGAGTAGCCAGGAACAGCATAGTGGCCCACCACGGATGCGGCGAGAAACGCCGGGCCAGCGACCACGCGGAGCAGGCGGCGATCAGGGAGAAGGGCAGATAGGCCGCGTGGAAGGGCGTCTCGCGGATATCGCCCAGCACGGCGAGCAGCAGGCCGAGGTACCAGGCATTGCCCGGGGGATGGGGATGTCCACGCAGGTCCACCCGGTCGCCGAGGAAGACATAGCTCACGTGATTGGGGTGCAGCGGCTCGATCTGGGCGTGCTCGGCGCCGGCGAGATAGTAGACGTCGTCGCCCTGGATGGCCTGGTTGAGGAAGGGCAGGCGCACCGCCAGCACCACCGCCAGGATGGACAGGAGGGCTAGCCGGCGGCTTGGCTGCCCGTGCTTGCGGGTTTCCATCGGACCACCGGGCGGCGCGCGGCGGTGACCTCATCCACGCGGCTGGTGCGGGTGCTGTGCGGCGCGCTCTTCACCAGATCGGGGTCGGACTCCACCTCTGCGGCGATGGAAACGAGCGCGTCGGCGAACTGATCGAGTTCCAGTTTGCCTTCGGTCTCGGTGGGCTCGATCATGAGCGCGCCGTGCACGATCAGCGGGAAGCTGACGGTATAGGGGTGGAAGCCATAATCGATGAGACGCTTGGCGATATCGCCCGTGCGCACCCCGCGGCGGGATTGCCGGTCGTCGCTGAAGACCACCTCATGCATGTTGGGGAGCGGGTAAGGCAAGTCGAAATACGGCTCCAACTTCTTGCGAAGGTAGTTGGCGTTGAGGACCGCGTCGAGGGTAGCGTTCCGCAGACCCTCGCCGCCGTGGGCCAGGATGTACGCCAGGGCGCGCACCAGAACCCCGAAGTTGCCATAGAATGCGCGGACGCGTCCAATGGAGTCCGGGCGCTTGTAATTCCAGGTCCACTTCTTGCCGGCGCGCTTGAGGCGGGGGACCGGCAGAAAGGGTTCGAGCACCTTCTTGACGGCCACGGGACCGCCGCCGGGACCGCCGCCGCCATGCGGCGTCGAGAAGGTCTTGTGCAGGTTGAGGTGCATCACGTCCACCCCAAAGTCTCCGGGCCGGGTAATGCCCACCAGGGCATTCATGTTGGCGCCGTCCATGTAGAGCATGGCGCCCTTGCGGTGCAAGAGTTCGGAGACCCGGGCGATGTTCTCCTCGAAGACGCCCAGCGTGTTGGGATTGGTGACCATCAGCGCGGCCACCTCTTCCGTGACGGCCTGCTCGAGCGCCGCGAGATCCAGCGTGCCGCGCTCGCTCGAGCGGATATTCTCCACGGCATAGCCGGCGATCGCGGCGGTGGCCGGGTTGGTGCCGTGGGCGGAATCGGGGATGAGGATTTTCTTCCGCGGATTGCCGCGCTTTTCGAGGCAGGCCCGCACGAGCAGGATGCCGGTGAGCTCGCCGTGCGCGCCGGCGGCGGGCTGGAGCGTGACGGCATCCATGCCGGTGATTTCGAGCAGGGCGGCCTCCAGCCGAGCCATCACCTCCATCGCGCCCTGCGAAAGCGCCTCCGGCTGATACGGGTGCGCCCAGGCCAGGCCTTCGGTGCGGGCCACCAGTTCGTTGACCCGCGGATTGTATTTCATGGTGCAGGAGCCCAGCGGATACATGCCGTAGTCGATGGCGTAGTTCCAGGTAGAGAGCCGCGTGAAGTGGCGGATGGCTTCGACTTCGCTCACTTCGGGAAAACCCTCGATCTCGACGCGCACGTTTTCTGCGCCGAGCGCCGCGGCCGGGTCCACGGGCGGCACATCCAGACCGGGGAGCTGGTAGCCCCGCTTGCCGGGGGAACTGCGCTCGAAGAGAAGCGCTTCGTTCTGCGAAATGTGGGCGCGAACCTTTTGGATCGACATGTGGATCAGGAAAACACCAGCCGGGAAGGCACGCCGGCGGATGAGAACACCTCCGCGAGCACATCCATTTCCTTGCGCGGGGCCATCTCGGTGGCGCAAAGGAGCATGGCGTCTTTGAGCTCCGGATAGAACCTGCCCAGGGGCAGGCCTCCGATGATCTTCTTCTTGAGGAGAGCTTTGTTCAGGCCATCGGGATCTTCCACTCGCGCCACGAATTCGTTGAAGAACGGGCCGCTGAAACGAAGGGGCAGCTTGCCGGCGAGATAGTGGGCTTTGGCCAGGTTTTGCTCGGCCAGTTCCCGCAGGCCCTGTTTGCCATAGACCGTCATGAACACGGTGGCCATCAGGGCAATGAGGGCCTGGTTGGTGCAGATATTCGAGGTCGCCTTCTCGCGCCGGATATGCTGCTCGCGGGTGGAGAGCGTGAGGCAGAAAGCGCGGTTGCCGCGGGAATCCTTGGTTTCGCCCACGAGGCGGCCGGGCATCTGGCGGATGAACTTTTCGCGGGTGGCGATAATGCCCGCGAACGGGCCGCCGTAACTCGGAGAGATGGCGAAGGATTGCAGTTCCCCGGCCACGATATCGGCGGCAGCGCTCGGCTCGAGAATGCCGAGCGAGACGGCTTCGGTGAAGACCACGATCAGGAGCGCGCCGCGGCGGTGCGCGATTTCGGCGGCGGCCCTCACCTGGTCGACCACGCCAAAGAAATTGGGCGACTGGATGATGACCGCCGCGGTCAGGTCATTGATCTGCCGCTCCAGATCTTCGAGATCCAGCGCGCCGGTTTCGGGATGGTAGCCGAACTCGGCCAGCGGCATGCCCTGATAGCGGGCGTAGGTGGCCAGCACCTCGCGATATTCCGGATGCACCGAGCGAGCCACCAGCACGCCGCCGCGGCCAGTGGCGCGGGCGGCCATCATGGCGGCTTCCGGCACGGCGGTGGAGCCGTCGTACATGGAGGCGTTGGCCACGTCCATGCCGGTGAGCTGGCAGATCATGGACTGGAATTCGAAGATCGTGGTCAAGGTGCCCTGCGAGATCTCCGCCTGGTAGGGCGTGTACGAGGTGAGGTACTCGCCGCGGGAGACCACAGTATCGACCAGCACGGGGCGGTAGTGGGCGTACACGCCGGCGCCTAGAAAGCCGGTATAGCCGGCAGCGGAAGCGGCGCCGCAGTCCCGGAAATACTGAACGATCTCGTATTCGGAGATGCCGGCTGGAAGATCCAGCGGCCGCTTCAGGCGGACCTCGTCCGGAAGATGGGAGAACAACTCTTCGGCGCTTGCCACGCCGCAGGCTTCGAGCATCTGGCGGCGCTCGGCATCAGACTTCGGAAGGTATCGCAACCTACTTTTCGGCTCCTATATAACTTTGATATTCGGCAGCGGAGAGCAGATTCGAAATCTCCCCCGGGGCGGTCAGCCGGACCTTGACCAGCCAGGCGTCTCCGTGAGGATCCTGGTTCAACTTCTCGGGGGCTTCGGAAAGGGCGTGGTTGACCTCGATGACCTCGCCCGAAACAGGGGAGTAGACATCGGAAACCGCCTTGACTGACTCGACGGAGCCGAGCGACTTGCCCTGGTCCACGGCGGCGCCGACTTTGGGCAGATCGACATACACGATATCACCGAGCTCCTGCTGGGCATGGTCGGTGATGCCGATGGTGCCGATACCGGCTTCGACGAGAACCCATTCGTGCTCCTTGGTGTAGCGGAAGTTTTCTGGATACATTGCCTATTTCGCTCGTTTGTAGAAGGGAGTTGCCACGGTAATCGCATCCACCGGCTGATTGCGGACCAGAACCTGAATCGGAAGGCCTGTGCGGACCTGACCGGCCGGCAGATAACACAGCCCGATGTTCTTGTTCAAGGTTGGAGAGGGCGAGCCGCTGGTCACCCAGCCGGCGGGGACACCCTCGATCAGGACTTCATAGCCGTCGCGCGCAATCGCGCGGCCGCACATCTCGAAGCCGGCGAGCTTCCGCCGCACGCCTTCTTCTTTCTGCTTCAGCAGCCGTTCGCGGCCGAGGAATTCGCCCTTGTCCAGCTTGACGATCCATGCCAGGCCAGCCTCGAAGGGCGTGATGGAGGCATCGATCTCGTGGCCGTACAGGGCCATGGCGGCTTCGAGGCGCAGAGTGTTGCGGGCGCCCAGCCCGCACGGCTTGATGCCGAATTCCCGGCCTGCGTCGAGCAGTTCCCGCCAGAGGCGCGCGGTATCCGAGGGGGAGATGTAAATCTCGTAGCCGTCTTCGCCGGTGTACCCGGTGTGAGCGATGCGGGCGGGCACGCCGGAAACTTTCCCGTCGGTGAACCAGTAGTAGCGGATAGAGGAAAGATCCACCGCTGTGAGCTTTTGCAAGGTGGCGCGGGCGAAGGGGCCCTGGATGGCGAGCTGGGCGTAGCGGGGGCTCGAAAACTCGACTTCGGCGTCAAAGCGGTTGGCCGCGCGGATGTGGGCAAAATCCTTCTCCTGGTTGGCGGCGTTCACGCACAGGAAATAGTGATTTTCGGCGACACGGTGCACCAGAATGTCGTCCACGAAGCCGCCCTGCTCGTAAAGAAGAGCGGAGTAGTGGGCCTGGCCGATCTGAAGCCGCCCGGCGGCGTTGGTGGTGACGAAATCGACCAGGCGCGCGGCTTCCGGACCGCGAATGTCAATCTCGCCCATGTGGCTGACGTCGAACAGGCCGACGGCTTTACGCACCGTCTGGTGCTCGTCGAGGATGCCGGAATACTGGACAGGCATATCCCAACCGCCGAAATCCACCATGCGGGCCCCCATGGAACGATGGATGGCATTGAGCGGCGTGGCTTGGAGAGATGCCAGAACTGCCATGAAACTGTCAGCCTAGCAGCCGGTTAAGAGGGGTGTCAAACCAGCGGCGGAGCTGCACGTGTGAACATAGGAAGTTGTTGTCCTCCCTGCCGATCGACCCGTTGCTGCCGGAGATTGTGGCGGAGCTTCGCCCGGGGAAGAGTTTGGTGCTCGAGGCGCCGCCGGGGGCAGGGAAGACCACGCGCGTGCCGCCGGCGCTGCTCGATTCCTACGCGGGAGAGGTGCTGGTGCTCGAACCCCGCCGGCTGGCAGCCCGGCTGGCCGCTCGCCGGGTGGCCTCCGAGCGCGGCGAAGCCGTGGGCGAAACCATAGGCTACCAGGTGCGCTTCGACGAAGTGGCCGGCCCGCGCACCCGGCTGCGCTTCCTCACCGAAGGTGTGCTCACCAGGCGCCTGCTCGCGGACCCTTGCCTGGAGCGGGTGGGAACCGTGATTCTGGATGAGTTCCACGAACGCCACCTCGAAGGCGACCTGGCTCTGGCCCTGTTGCGGCGATTGCAGGAGACCACGCGTCCCGACATGCGGCTGATCGTGATGTCCGCCACCCTGGATACCGGGCCAGTGGCCCGCTACCTCGGAGGGTGCCGGGTGATCCGCTCGGAAGGCCGGTGCTACGAGGTGGAGGTGGAATACACACCGCATGACGCGCGGCCGATCGAGGAGCAGGTGGCCGCTGCCGTGGAACGTCTGGCCGGCGGCACATCCGGCGGGCACATCCTGGTGTTTTTGCCGGGGGCGGCCGAGATCCGGCGTGCCGTGGCCGCTTGCGCCCCGTTCGCGCACCGCGCAGGCGCGGATCTGCACGCCCTTCATGGGGATCTGCCGGCCGAGGAGCAGGACCGCGCGGTGGCCCCGTCGATCCGGCGCAAGGTCATCCTCTCCACCAACGTGGCCGAAAGCTCGATCACCATCGAAGGAGTCACTGCGGTGATCGATAGCGGCCTGGCGCGAGTGGCGGGCCACTCTCCGTGGTCGGGCCTGCCCACGCTGCGCGTCGCGCGCGTGAGCCAGGCCTCGGCGGCCCAGCGCGCGGGACGGGCCGGGCGCACCGGCCCGGGGCGTGTTATCCGGCTGTATCCGCGCGAGGATTTCCTGCGGCGGCCCGCGCAAGATGCGCCGGAGATCGTCCGGGCTGATCTCGCGCCCGCGGCGCTGCTGCTGAGGGCCCTGGGGGTGGAAGGATTCCCGGCGCTCTCCTGGCTGGATGCGCCGCCCGAAGCGGCCGTGGCGCAGGCGCAGCAACTGCTGCGCATCCTGGGCGCCGTGGATGCGGCGGACCGTCTCACGCCGGTCGGGCGGGAGATGGCGCGGTATCCGTTGCATCCGCGCCTCGCGCGCCTGGTGCTGGAGGCGGTGCGGCGGGGAGCCGGCGAAGACGGGTGTGCCGCCGCTGCGGTGCTGAGCACCGGGGAGCGTCTGCCGGCCAGGCCGGAGCACTGGACCCGGTCCGACGTGCTGGCCTTGCTGGAAGCACCGCGCGGGCCACGTACCAGCGAGGTGCTGCGGCACCTCCGCCGGGCCGTCCGGCCAGCGCGCCAGCAAGGCGCGAAAGACGACGACTTGCGAATTGCCGTGCTGGCCGCGTTCCCGGATCGCGTGGCCCGGCGGCGGCAGGGCGACGACCTGCAACTGGCCTCCGGCGCCTCCGCGCGGCTGGCGCGTTCCAGTACCGTGCGCGACTGCCCGCTGCTGGTAGCGGTGGAGGCCGAGGACCGCCCGGACCAGGGCGGGCCGCTAGTCCGCCTGGCGAGCGGAGTCGAGCCCGAGTGGCTGCTGGATTTGTTTCCGGAACGCATCCGCGAGCGTCGCGAGACCGTTTGGAACCGGACCGCCGAGCGGGTCGAGGGCGTGAGCGCCCTGTACTACGAGGCCATTCCGATTGAGGAGAGCCGCGGCCTGCCCGAGCCAGCGGATGCGGCGCGGCTGCTCGCCGAAAAGGCCCTGGAGGGGGATATGGGGCGTTTTACCGATCTGGAGGAGGTAAACCGCTTCCAGGCCCGCGCGGATTTCGCCGCGGCCCATACGTCCGTAGCCCGGCCTGGCCCCGAGCAGGTGCGCGCAGCGCTGGAATCCCTGTGCCAGGGTTTGCGCAGCTTTGCCGAACTGCGCGCCGCCTGCCAGAACGGCGGTCTGTTGCGTGCCCTGGAGCGGCAGTTGCCGCCCGGCGCCTTGCGGCAGATCGATGAGGCCGCGCCCGGCAGGATCCGCCTGCCCTCCGGCCGGCAGATTGCCGTGCACTACCAGGAGAACGCCGGCCCATGGGTAGCCTCCCGCTTGCAGGATTTCTTCGGCATGCACGAGACGCCGCGCGTGGCTGGAGGCAAGGTGCCGCTGGTGGTGCATCTGCTCGCTCCCAATCAGCGGCCCGTGCAGATGACCACGGACCTCGCCGGATTCTGGCGGCGCTTGTATCCGCAGGTCAGGCGGGAGCTTTCGCGGCGCTACCCGCGGCACGCCTGGCCCGAGGACCCCGCGCGTCCGCAGGCGGGTGCGGGGAAGCGGGAAATGCGGGAAGGATGACGGGCTGATGCGACTCACTCAGCCGCACCGCCTCCATGCAGCCCCAGACTGAGAATCACCGGGGGCTCGGCTTGCTCGAATTGCGGGTCCGCGTGGTCCGATAATGCCCGCGCGGCCGTATACCGCCTGGCCACAACCCCTGCGGCTGCCAAAAGGAGCAAAACCTGCGCATACCGGGCGGGGCTGGAAAGCACCCTGTGTTCATATTCGGCCGCCTCTTTGACCAGAGTCATGATCAGGCCGGTGCAAATCCAGAAAGTGAGATGCACATCCGACCTGCCTGGCAGGTAAGAGCACGTAAAAGGAATCTTCTGGGCGCCGTGGAGACAAAGTTCCGCCAGGACGATCCCCAGAAGCGCGAGGATCAGGAGGTGGCCGGCCGCGGGTTTCCAGGGCCAGGCGGAGAAAAACAATACGGCGCATCCGGCCCAGGCGGGAACTACCGAGAGGGCGAGCAGCGCCCGGCGGCGTGCCGCCAGGCATTCGGTCCCGCCCCGCAGCGGAGCAACCTGGAAAATCCAATTGGCCCGCAAGTCCAGGGGCAGGGCGAAAACGACGCGGGTGCCCACCACCCACGCGCTCAACAGGACGATGCTGGATGCCAGCAGCGCGACGCCTCCGCTGCGCCACGGATCCGGCACCAGGTCAGCCGGAACCTGCCCACGCGCGTCATTGGCTTTCAGGTACAGGACGGTGATGGCAAAGCCGATTCCCAGATAGAAGGCCAGGATCGTGCGATGCTGCCGGCTGCGGAGCAGCGTGCGGACGCTGAACTGCGCGATGGCAGTCTGGAACGCATTGCCGAAGCACGGCAGCCAGCCGCCGCGGACAGCGGGCAGAATATCCGGCTCCTCTGCGATCGGAAAGCGCGCGCGGAAGAAGCAGAGCAGGCAGGCCAGGGGAGTTCCGCATGCGACCGCGGCCAAACCCATCCAGGCCCTGCGTGCCACCGGAGCGACAGCCGGGTGCATGGAGCCGTTGAGCTGCTGGAACAGCCCCAAAAACCAGTACGACGGCAGCCACGCGAGCAGCCGCTGGTTTGACGGAGCCGTCAGGGCTGGCGGCGATGCCAGCGGCGGCTGCAGGAAATAGACCGTGACCACCAGACAAAAAGCCGCCATCTGAAGAAGGGCGGAGGCTCGCAGGTAATGCCGGCGCGGCAGAAGCTGGGCGGCGAGCCCTTGCAGGCATAACACGCCGCCGAAGAGGAATCCGCCGGCGGAAAGCATCGTGATCCAGTAGGCGGTGAACGAGCGGTAAAGGTCCGGCGACAGCAGCAGGTCCAGAACGCCGCCCTCCGGCGAGGCCAAGGCAAACGAGAGGGTGACGCTCGGAAAGGCGTTGAAGGCGAACACGGTCAGGCCCAGCGCGGAGGCCGAGGCCGCCGCTTTGGCCAGGAACAGCGTTGCCGCCGGCACCGGCAAGGGAGCCAGCACCAGAATGTCACGCCGATCCGGAAACGCCGAGTCCCAGCTCAAAACGGCAAAAATCCCGACCACCAGCATGGTGGTGGCAATCAGGGTATGCTCGATGCCCCAGGCGCCGATCAGCAGCGCGGACCGTGTCTTCCGGCCGTCCGCCATGATCGATGCACCCAGAGACAGCCACAGGCCCATCAGGACCAGCAGGGCGGCGAACTGCCCCAGCAGCTTGCCCGCGCCGCCCTGGGCGTGAGGCGACAGCAGTTCGAGATCCACCACCCGGAAGAGAAACTGGCGATAGAGCACTCGAAACTGGAGCTGGCTCATGACAGGATCAGGTCCGCAATCTGCCGCGATATCGCGGCGGTGTCCTGCTCAACCGCGAGTTGGGCGAAGATGCTCTCCAGCGTGGGAAGGGCCATCAGCGAACGCAACCGGCCGATGGAATCGTCCGCCACGATTCTTCCGCGGTGCAGGATCACGACATGCGAGCAGACGCGCTCGACCGTATCGAGCGCATGCAAGCTGAACAGCACCACTTTCCCGCGCGACGCCAGCTCCCGGATGAGGTCGCGCAGCACGAGCGCCGTGCCCACATCCAAGCCGGAAAAGGGCTCGTCCAGCAGAATCAGATCGGGGTTGTGCACGAGCGCCGCCGAGAGCAGGACCTTCTGGCGCATACCTTTCGAATACGACGAGATGGGCGTGTGCCGGTCGCCGTCGAGCGACAGCAGGCGCAACAGCCCGTCGATGCGCCTGGCAGCCTCCCGGGCGGGCAAGTCTCGCAACTGGCTCACCATGACCAGGTACTCCCAGGCGCTGAGGTGTCCGTACAGGTGCGGCTCTTCGGGGACGTAGCCCATGCGCTGCTTGCTGGCGACACGGTTGCGCCGGACAGGCAGGCCGTCAAACAGGATCGTGCCGGAGGTGGGTTCGATCAGCCCGGTAATCATTTTCATGGTGGTGGACTTCCCGGAGCCGTTCGGGCCCAGGTAGCCGGTCACCTCGCCCGGGCGGGCGCGGAAGCTAATCTGGTCCACGGCCACCGTGCCGGGGAAACGCTTGGAGACCTCGAGAAGTTCGAGCATGCCTATGTAGAATACTACCTACTGGAGGCTTGTCAAGTAGTATGCTACATAGGTATGATTCTCCCAATGGCGGCTGAGCCCAAGCTTTCTCACACCGCGGCGATGATTCTGCAAAGCATCCACGCGGGGTACGTATACGGCTTCAGCGTGATGGAAATCACGGGTCTGCCGAGCGGAACCGTGTATCCGGCCCTGCGCCGCCTGGAGCAGGATGGCCTGATTCGCTCGCAGTGGGAGCCTCCTTCGGTGGCGGAGGCCGGGCAGCGGCCGCCGCGGAAGTACTACAAGCTCACGCGGCCGGGCCGCGCGGCGATAGAGGCCTCGCAGAAGCGCTATCCCCTGCTCGCAAAGCTGGTCCCGCCGGCGGAGGTCGAGAAACCATGAGCACATGGGTCTGGAGGGAGTCCGCGGCTGCGAACCTGGCCGTTCTTCGTCTTGCGGCTTTACTGGTTCCCCGCCGGCAGCGTTCCGAATGGCTGGCTGAGTGGCGGTCGGAACTCTGGTACGTGCCGCGGAGCGGCCGGGCTGGTGGGATGGCCTTCACCCTGGGGGCGTTTCCAGATGCGGTGTGGCTCCGGCGGCATCGCATGGGGCCGGCAGCGCGCGGGTGCGGCTGGCTGAAGTCGCCGGTATGGTGCGTGGCGCTCCTGGCAGCCCTGGCGGCCGCGGGTATTCTGCTGGCGCTCGGCCTGCGCTGCGTTCGTGAAACCGCCCGGTACATTTCGCCGGGAGACCACCTGCTGATGTTGGCGGTGGCGCTGCTGGTCCTGCCGGCCACGACGCCGCTCTCACTCGGCGAGTTCCCCGCGGCGCCTGTCCTGACGCCGGCAAGGCGATCCCGCCGTTGGATCTTCCTAGGCGTCAAGACGGCGCTGCTGTTGTCAATCGCCTTCTGCGGCACGCTGGATCTCGCGCCGCTTATCAGCCCAGCCGGCATTCAGCCGCACGCGATGCTGGCGGGCTACGTGCTGGCGTTTCGCTGGGCCCTGGTGGATCAGCGGCGCCGCTGCCCGGTATGCCTTCGCCGGCTCGCTCATCCCACGCGCATCGGCCAGCCCTCGCGAACTTTCCTGGAGTGGTATGGCACGGAGTTTTTGTGCGAGAGGGGACACGGGCTGTTGCACGTTCCGGAGACTTCCGCGAGCTACTGCGCGCTCCGCTGGGTCCGCCTGGATGCTACTTGGAGCAATCTTTTTTCGTAGCCTGGTCTCGGCTGCGGAAGCGGAAGTCCGGTGAGGCGACCAGCTTCTGGTACGAGCCGAAGCGCTCCTCGCTCCAGGGGGCCTCCGGCTCGGCCGGTTCCTCCCGGAAAACACGCAGAGTCTGGTAGGTCGTGGAACGCTGGACGGGCACCCGCCCGGCGGCGCGGATCCAGGACCGGATCCCGGCCGGTTGCAGGAACTGGCCGTGGGGCGCGCCGGCCGAGGTGGAGATGCTCTCGTTCATGAGCGTGCCGCCGAAATCGTTGGCCCCGGCGTCGAGGCAGGCCTGCGCGAGCCGCGGCCCTTGCTTCACCCAACTCGCCTGGATATTGCGGATCCACGGGTCGAGCATCAGCCGGGAGACGGCATACATGCGCAGCACTTCGTCGGGGGCGATGTAGGGCCGCACTCCGGGCACGAGCGACTTTCGCACCATAGGCGCTTCGGCGGCGATGAAGCTGAGCGGCACGAATTCGGTGAAGCCCCCGGTCTCTTTCTGGATGCCGCGGATCAGGTCCAGATGGCGCGCGCGGTCCAGCAGCGTTTCTACGTGGCCGTACATGATCGTCACCGTGGTCGGAATGCCCAGCTTGTGGGCGGCGCGGATCACCCGGATCCAGTCCCGGGTCGAGATGCGGCCGGGAGAGATGACCTCGCGCACGCCATCGTCCAGGATCTCGGCCGAGGTTCCGGGCAGCGAACCCAGTCCCGCGTCCTTCAGCCTCGCGAGATACTCCTCGAGGCTGCACTCCGAAAGGGTCGCACCGTAGAGAATCTCCTCCGGCGAGAAGGCGTGCACGTGAATGCCTGGCGCCTCGCGCTTGACGGCGGCGCACAGATCAATATAGAAGGACCCGGGAATCCGGGGAGGCAGACCCGCCTGGATGCAGACTTCGGTGGCGCCGAGTTCCCGGGCCTCGCGAACCCGGTGCAGGATCTCCTCCAGGGGAAGGAAGTAGCCTTCTTCGGCGCGATGCCCGCGGCTGAACGCGCAGAAGCCGCAACGCTTGACGCACACATTGGTGAAGTTGATGTTGCGGTTGACGACGTAGCTCACCAGGTCGCCCGCGCGGCGCCTGCGCAACGCGTCCGCCGCGGAAAGCAGGCGCTGGAGGCAGTCTCCTTCGGCGGCGAACAGAGCCGCGCCGTCCCCGGCGGTGAGTTCCCGCCCCGCAGCGGCTTTGTCCAGAATCGCCTCGACGGTCATGCGGCCTCCTGTTCCCGGCGCACCCGGCCGGACTCGTCGGTCCACCCCAAGGCGCGGCGGCGAAGATGTTCCGGCATCCAGCCAGACTCCAGAACGTACTCCGGGTACGCCGCCAGCCGCTCCCGCAGTTCGAAACCAGCCTCGCGCGTCACCGCCTGCAAAGACTCGATCTGTGGCCAAGCCATCTCCGGATTGATGAAATCCCGCGTGACCGGCGAGATCCCGCCCCAGTCGTTGATGCCGGCAAGCAGCAGGAACCCGTACGCTTCAGGCGTAAGGTTGGGGGGCACTTGCAGGTTGACTTCTCCGCCGAAGATTAGCCGGGCCACCGCCGCCGTGCGAACCACCTCCAGCGCGGACGGCTGCGGCCTGCCGGCAAACGGCGTGTCTCCCTTGGCGCGGAAGTTCTGCACGATCACTTCCTGAATGTGCCCGTACTTCTGGTGCAGCTCACGGATGGTCGCGAGCGCGTCCACGCGCTCCTCGGGAGTTTCTCCGATGCCGATGAGGATCCCGGTGGTGAAGGGGATGCGCAACCTGCCGGCCGTTTCGAGAACCGCGAGACGCACCTCGGGGACTTTATCGGGACAGCGATAGTGCGCCTCGCCGGGCTCCAGCAGCCGCCGGCTGGCGGATTCCAGCATCAGGCCCAGACTGGCGTTAAACGGCTGTAGAGACTCCATTTCTTCGGGCGAGAGCACACCGGGATTGGCGTGCGGCAGCAGGCCGGTCTCCTCGAATACCAGGCGGCACATCGCTTGCAGGTACTCGATCGTGGAGCGGAACCCGCGGCGGCGGAGCCATTCGCGATACTCGGGATAGCGCTGCTCGGGCTTGTCGCCCAAGCTGAACAAAGCCTCCTTGCAGCCTGCCGCCCTGGCGGCCCGCGCCGCCGCCAGAACCTCCTCCGGCGTCATAGTGTGCGCCTGCCCATCGCCCGGCTGGCGGGCGAAGGTGCAGTAGGCGCAGCGGTCGCGGCAGAGGTTCGTCAGGGGCAGAAAAACCTTTCGGGAGTATGTGATCACCCGCCCCGTGCGCGCCTGGCGAAGGCGGCTGGCGGCGCTCAGCAACTCCAGCAGTTCGCCGCCCGCGGCCCGCATCAGGCGGTACCCTTCTGCCCGGGAGATGCCGGTTTGCTCGCAGGTGCGCGTCATCCCATGGTGAAGCTGTGCTCCGGCTCGATCTTGCAGAGCACTCGCACCTCGCCAGGCCGGCGGTTGGGGTAACGATCCAGGTTCAGGTATTTCTTCGCCAGTTTGTCAATGTGTTCGTCCGCACCCTGTTCGGTCATATCCACCACGCGGCCCCGGATGGAGAGGTGGCGATAGGGGTTTTCCGGGTCCATGATATCCAGCGACACGCGAGGGTCACGGCGCATGTTGCGGTCCTTGACGCGTCCCTTGGCGGTATTGATGAGGACATAGCGCCCATCGTACTCGCACCAGACCGGCGAGACGTGCGGGCTGCCGTCCGGCATTAACGTGGCCAACTGGGCGAACGCCTTCTTCTGGAACAAGTCAACATATTTTTCGGCAATCGCTGACATGGCAGCCTCCTGTCGGGACTACCTTCGAGGGTACACCAAACTCTCCAGGAACGGCGAGGGGTAAGGCGGGCGCATTGGGTGATTGGGTGTAAGCACGCCCGCCTTCGTAACGGGGATTACTTCAAAGGTGTCCGGCTGGGCTGAAATGTTACACGGCCCTCGTCAAAAACGGTATTCGACTTCCAGGCGCACGAAGCGGGGTGGTTGGATGGCGACGGGAAGCCGCAGGTTGAAGGCGGGGCCGCTGAGGTCGTTTTCCTGGAGCCGCTGCGCGGCATTGGTGACGTTGAGGATGTCGGCGGCTGCCGAGAGCGCACCTGCGGGCAGCCGGAACTCGCGCCGCAGACGGAGATTCCAGTTGAGCGCGTACTGAGCGCGATTGCCTCCTTCCGGGCTGCCGCGCACCGTTGTCGCGGCGAGGAACGGCCCCTGCGGCAGGCCGGTAACCAACAATTGGCGCGCGAACACCAGGCCATCCAGGTAATCCGCCACGGCCGCAATTTCCATTCCTCCCCAGGATGGCGGGAAGGCGTAGACGGCTTGGAGTTTGCCCACGTAGGCCCGATCCATGAAATCGCGTCCCGCGGCGTGCATGGAGGTGTTGGGATCGAGGAGCAGAGCCCCGATCACGCCCGGATCGTTCTCGTAGACCGCATCGCCGGGATTCGTGGGGCCGTACGATTTTTCCGCCACAAAGGATGCGTGCAGATTCAAGCGGCGCCACTGTACGCCGGCTTCCGCCAGCAGACCGGTGTACAGCATGCGCAGGCCAGGCGGATTGTCGAGCAGGTAGCGATCCTGGCCGAGGGTGGCGGGATTCTGCGCATAGACCGTGAGCATCTGGTCGTCGAACGTGCCGGCGATTCCGTCCGGCCCGGGATCGAGGATGGAACGCGGGTCAAACGCCTGCGCTGGGACGCCGGTATCGGCAGCGGCGATACGGTTTTTTTCGTCGCGGCGGAATAGCTGCAGGCGAAGCAGGCTGCGGGCCGCCGGCGCCCACTCCGCCCCGACGTTGAATTCATCCGCATAAGGACGCCGCAGCGAAGGCGAGATCGAGGACCAGGGTCCACCGAAGCGCCACAGCAGCGGTCCCTGCTCGCCGGCTTGAAACCAGCCATCCCCGTTTCGGTCGGTCCACTGGTACACCATGCCGCTGAGGCTGTTAGGGTTGGCGAAATCCAGGTAGCGCCCGGCCAGCGGCGAGTACACGCGGAAGTATGCGCCGCGCAACACCATGCCGCGGGTATGCGGCGCGCGCCACGCAAAACCTACGCGCGGCGAGACGCTGGTCCACGAGATCGAACCCGCGCCGGAAGGCACCGGCGACCCGTGGGAAGAGTCGGCGAGCGCCCCGAGATCGAGGGATAGGGAAGGCGCCATCCGCAGGTGGTCTCCGAACCACCCCGCGAAAGAGCAGATGCGCGCGCGGGCATCCAGCGGCGTATTGAAGACCTCGACAAAGGCAGGAGTGCCGGCCGCTGTGATCAGGTTCAGACCCGAAGGGGTGGCAAAGCGGTTGCGGGGGGCGGAGGTTTTCCACCCACCGCCCAGGGCCAACTGGTGACGAACGGCTCCGGTGCGCCGCCCGCGCGGCTGCCAGGCGGCCTCGAGATCATGGCGGGTGCGGACCGCCAGATTGGCCAGGGGCGGAGCCCCGGCTACCGCACCGCCCAGGAGTTCCACGCGGCTCTGGGGCGCCGCTGACGCGGGCTCGGCGGGCCGCGTATCCAGATGGCCCGCGGAATAGGCATAGCGCACCTGGAGGGCGCCAACTTCGCCGGCGCGCGGGGAGAGGTGCGTCCAGCCGGCCTGCAAATAGTCCAAGTGATCCTCCTCCGCCAGGTCCGGGAAACCGCCCGGCAGTACGAAGGACGGCGCTAGCCGGCCGGCCAACGCCTCGATGCCCGCCGGCATTCCCCAGCCGGAGAGATCGGCGCGCGATCCGCTGAAGTGTGCTTCGAACTGGTCGCGGTCGCCGGCGCGAACCCGGCCGCGCGCGGTGGCAAACAGCAGACGGCTGCCCTGGTCCGTGCCGACAGCGGCCAGTGGCACGGCCTGCGAGGACCACTGGCCGGTGACGGAAGCAATCAGGTCCGCCCGGGAAGTCAGCGGCCCTCCGGCCTGCACGCTGTCGCGAGTGAGCCAGCGAAACCCCTCGCTCTGGCGGACCAGGCCGCGCGCAGCGGGAGGAGGCAGGTTGTTCGAGGATAGCGGCGCGCCTGTGCCGGCGGCCGTAATCGTCCCATGCCAGGAGGCGCCGGGCTCCGCCAGAAACATGCCGACTTCCGTGCCGGGAGCTGAAGAGAGAGTCTGCGCAAATGCGCTGCGGACCACCACGGCCTCCATGACGGGCACATCGGGCAGAATGGCCACACGGCCGGGCTGGTAGGAATCCGTGGCGTCCGTGCCTTGCAGCTTGTATTGCGTGCTGGTCCAGGAGTATCCGCGCTGCGAAACCAGCGCCAGCCGGTTGTCCGACAGGCCACTGAAATTCAACGGCTCTGTGACGCTGGCAGGCTCCCGGCTGAGCAGGATGCCCGCCAGGCTGAAGGCCTCGGGGTAGGTGTGTGCGCGTGGGTCGCCGGACCACAAACCTGGCCGCGCCGGGACCGCGTCGCGCACGGATTTCAGCACTCCGGGAGCCGCCAGCACGAGATCGACGCGCGTAGTTTCGAAAGGCGTCACGAACACCCTTACGCCTGCCGAGGTGTGCGTCGAAACTCCGTCGGAGAACTCGTAGCGGCCGTAAGGAAGCGCCAGATGGAACTCGCCGTGGGCGCCGCTCGTCAGCAGGGTGCGGACAGCGGGGCCGCCCGTTACCGCCAGGGGTGCTCCGGCCAGCGGGCCGCCGCCCGGGCCGCGCAGCACACCCTCTACAATCCCGGTAGTCAGTTGTGCCAAAGCGCATTGCGCCAGCCACAGTGCCAGCAGGGAGACCCGCGCCGGACGGCTACTGACGCAGCACGGCAAACCGGCTGATGGAGTATCCAAGCGCGCCACCCATGAACACGTCCGAGAGAAAGTGCGCGGAGAGCGGGAGCCTCGAAAATCCGACTAGAGCGGCCAGCGTGTACGCGGCGTAGGGCACCCAGCGATGATTTCCGTAGCGCCGCGCGACCACCGTTGCTACCGAGAACGCCGCGATCGTGTGCCCGGAGGGGAAGCTGCCGTCTCCCCGGTAAACCGGACCTTTGCTTTCGAACCAGGTGTCGGCGAAGTTGCCGTGCGGCGGCAGGGCAGCCGGGCGGACCCGCCGGGTGGCGTCTTTCAGAAAGGTCGTGAGGATTTCGGCGTCGGCCACGGCTTCTCCCGCCAGCAGCGCGGTGTGCTGCATCTTCGAATCCTTGCGAACGAGCCCCGCCACGTACAATGAGACCGGCGCGAGGACCGTTCCCAGGGCGGTGTTGTTGCTGGCGAAGATGCGGTTAAAGCCGCGAAAATCCGAGGTGCGGCGAAAGTAAGGGGCGTCGTAAGGATCCAGCGCGATCAGGCCGGCGGTCGTGCCGAGCACCGCCGCCGTAGGAACGTAGTCTTTCCCCTGGGCTAGGTTCAACGGGAACAGCCAGATAGACTTCTGATCGTTGACAATGTTAGGCAGCAGCTTCTTCCAGGAAACCGGGCGATCCGAATCGGGGGCCTCGCTTTGCGCCTGGAGACCCATCGGGATGGCGCACATCGACAACATCAGGCATGCCACGCGCAGTTCCATGCAACCCAACTCTCTTCGTGCAAAGGCGCAAAACCAGAAGTACTCAGACGCGCGACGCAGACCGTTGGTTGCGCTTGGCGTCCGTGTTCAGGCTGCACTCTCGAAAGAGCGCCGAATCCAGCCGCCGTGCCAGTGCTCGACCGCGAAGTTCAAGGTGCGCAGAACCTTGTCTTTATCAAACGGCTTCGGCAGCACGTCGAAGCCGCCAAGCTGCACGAGTTCCTCCCATAGGGCGTAGTCCACCAGCGGAGACACCAGCAACAGGCATACCGGGTGCGATACGGAGAGCAAGGTGCGGATGGCAGCGTGCCAGTCTGGTGTCGGCACGGACGTGTCGAACAGCACAAGCGGGATGGCTTCGAACCGGAGCGCAGCCAGGGCACGCTCCGTCGTATCGGCACAAAAGACCCTCCACCGCGCGTCCTCCTGCAAGATGCGCTCCAGCGTCTGCTTGTCGCGCGACGAAGGACTTACGATCAGGGCCGGCACTTGCTTTCCGGGTAACGGTTTCACGCTGCTCCGGGCGCGCGCCGCGCCACCCAAGGATTCGCTCAAGATGGTCCCTCCCGACGTTTCTTTCGATTCCTGTTCTCAGGCTAGCTCCACCTACGGCCCGGGCGGGATACCCTGCGCCCGGTATCTTTGCGACTAAAGCGGGAGTACGGGAGCCGGGCGCGGCGCTTGACAAAAGCGAATGGCGGGCGCAAACAAAGGCTCCACCAGGAGGCGGCGACCGGTCAGGGCCGAGCGGGTCTCTCGGTGACCGGCAGCGGGCCGCGCGGCGGAAGTGCAGCCTTGGCGCCTCCTCCGGCTTCGCCATCCAGAATCTCCTGCAAGCCGGTGTAGGGGTAGATGGTCGGGGCGCGATCTTGCATCAGGCCCCCCGTGTCCGCGGTCGGTCCGTAGGTGCTATGCAGGTCACGGCCCAGCATGCGGAGCATCGCCAGCAGTTGGCCGCGGTGTTGTGCGGTGTGCGTCATGCGCCGGGTCATGACCCAGGCGCGCGAGCGGGGCACGTCGAAAAAGCCGGTCACCTCCTCCCACCACGCCTCGGCCTTTTCTCTCAACGCCGCCAGGCGCTTCCCGCTGTCTCCGGCGTAACGCGTCATGAACTCCAGGCGGGTCTCCCGGGCGGGCAGCGGCGGCGCGCCTACGTCGATCCCCAGCATGTTGCGAAACCAAAGGTGCTCGCTCACGCACTGATGCACCATCTGCTCGTGAACGCTGCGGCCCCGTGGGTCCGCCTGATCCGGGCGGATAGGGAGATCGTCGTCGCGAAACATGCTCCACACGCTGACCACCTTGACCCGTTCGGTTTCGTACGCATCGATCAGAAATTGATAGCGCAAGCCGCACCCTCCTCAGCACTGGTGTAACACGCCCGCTGGGAGAGACGCACGCCGGGGAGTTAGCCTATAGGAGAGGGGGAGGGATGAGTCACAACGGTCAGAATCACACGCAGGGCCAGCCCGCCGGCCCCTGCGTGATGGTGATTTTCGGCGCCAGCGGCGATCTTACCAAACGGAAACTGCTGCCGGCACTGTACAACCTGGCGAAGGCCAGGCTGCTGCCCGCCGAATTCGCCATCGTGGGCTTCGCATTTGATGATCTGACCCCCGAGTCGTTCCGTCAGCGGTTGAGTGACGATATGAAGACCTTTGTGGCCGCGGGGCTGGACGAGCCCCTGTGGGCTTGGTTTCTGGAGCGCATTTACTACGTGCGGGGGAACTTCCAGGATCCCGAGGCGTATCAGCGGCTCAAGGAGCAGTTGGAGCAGGCAGACAAAGGGCACGGGACAGCAGGCAACCGCCTCTTCTACCTCGCGGTCGCGCCGCGGTTCTTCTCCGAAATCGTTCAGCAGCTAGGCAGCACCGGTCTGGCTAGCCAGGAAGAGGGCCTCTGGAGACGCGTAATCATCGAGAAACCTTTCGGGCGCGACCTGGACTCGGCGGTCAAACTGAACGCGGAGATCAAAACGGTCCTGGACGAGTCGCAGATCTATCGCATCGATCACTACCTGGGCAAGGAGACCGTTCAGAACATCATGGTCTTCCGCTTCGGCAACAGCATCTTCGAGCCCATCTGGAACCGCCATTTCATCGATCACGTGCAGATCACCGCCGCTGAGACCGTGGGCGTGGAGCACCGTGGCGGCTATTACGATCATGCCGGCGCGCTCCGCGACATGGTGCCGAATCATCTCTTCCAGTTGGTCACCCTGACGGCCATGGAGCCCCCGGTGTCCTTTGCAGCGGATGCGGTACGGCAGAAACAGGTCGATGTCCTGCACGCCGTGCAACCGCCGGCGCCGGAGGATGTGCTCAAGAACATGGTGCGCGGCCAGTATGCCGCGGGCTCGAAAGGCAGTGAACGGCTGGCGGCGTATCGCGCGGAGCCCGACGTAGCTCCCGACTCGCAGACCGAGACTCTGGTGGCGCTGAAGTTGTCCATTGACAACTGGCGCTGGGCGGACGTTCCCTTCTACTTGCGAACCGGAAAACGCATGGCGACGCGGCTGACCGAGATTACCATTCAGTTCCGCCGCGCGCCGTTCATCCTTTTCCAGAACACGCCGGTCAAGGGCCTCGAAACCAATCGTCTGGTGATGCGCATCCAGCCGGAGGAAGGCATTTCCCTGCGCTTCGGCGCCAAGATTCCCGGGCCGATCATGAACATCGGACTGGTGAACATGGATTTCGACTACGTGCGGTACTTTGACAGCGCCCCGAGCACGGGGTATGAGCGGCTCTTGTATGACTGCATGATCGGCGACGCCACGCTGTTCCAGCGGGCCGACATGGTGGAGGCGGGCTGGCGGGTCATCCAACCGGTTCTGGATGTGTGGAAAGCGCTGCCGCCTCGCAATTTCCCCAATTACGCCGCCAATTCCTGGGGCCCGCCCGAAGCGGACGAACTGCTTGCCCGCGACGGGCGTGAATGGGCGCAAGAAGGCGACTAGCCTCCGCGCTTCTTTTCAGGCTCCTAACTCCTGTCTCCTGTCTTCTGACTCCCTTGGCTCCCGTCAGTGCGCCGGCTCCTTCTCCAGGGGCGTGACCGGGTCCAGGAACATCCAGCAGAAGATGCCCAGGAAATACACGGCTCCGGAAACGTAGAAGGCGAAGTTCCAGTTGTGGGTCAGGCTGACGATGAAGCCGGTGGCGATAGGCTGCAGCGTGCCACCCAGGTTGCCCATCATGTTCATGGTGCCAGAGAGCGTGCCGGCCGCTTTGCCGCCCACGTCCATGCAGGCGCCCCAGGAACCCGGCATGGCGAGATCGTTGCAAAAGCTGGCAAAGCCCATCGCCACCATGGCCCACAACGGATCCCGGATCACGGTGGAAAACAGCAGCAGGCTGCCGGCCCCGCTGAAGGCCAGGTAGGCCATCAGGCGGCGGGTTTTCAGTGTGCTTCCGGTAAAGAGGCTGACGCGAGCCGATACAAATCCGCTGAAGAGCGACCCGATACCGCCGAGAAACAGGGGCAGGATACTCAGAAACGCAGTGCGGCCTAGATCCAGCCCGCGCGACTCCCGCAGGTAAGTGGGCAGCCAGAACATGTAAAAATACCAGCCGTAGGAAAGAAAGGCGTACTGGAGGCAAAGCAGCCAGACCTGCTGGGAGCGCACGAATTTCCCCCACGGCACCGGACCATGCTTGGCGGCCAGGTGCTCGGTGCCTTTCAGCAAGGCCAGTTCGGCGGCGTTAACCTTCTTGTTCTCCCGTGGATTATTGCGATACCAGCGGTAGAAGAAGATCGCCCAGACGACGCCGATGCCGCCGAACAGGAAGAACGCCTGCCTCCACGAGGGCAGGCTCTTCAACACCAGGAACACCAGCGGCGGAGTGAAAGCGCCGCCCCAGCGCGCGCTCAGCCACAGGATGCCTTGGGCGCGCACGCGCTCTTCCCCTGGCAGCCATGCCGTGAAGGACTTGGTCAGATTAGGGAAACAGCCCGCCTCACCGGCGCCGAACAGCGCCTGCGTCACCGCCAGGGAGGCGAAATTCCAGGCCGCGCCCGTGAATGCGGTGAAGCAGGACCACCAGATAACGATGCGCATCAGCACCTTGCGCGGGCCCATCCAGTCCCCGAGAAAGCCGCCGGGGATCTCGAAAAGGGCGTAGCAGACAGTGAAGGCGGAAAAGCAGATCCCCATCTGCTGCTTGGACAGGCCCAGATCCCGCATGACGCTGGGGGCCACGAAACCCAGGCACGCCCGGTCGATATACGTGATCACGGCCAGAGTCACCGCGAAAACCACCACCCAGTACCGCACCCGGGTAGGCCGCTCCACTTGGAGCGAATTGGAAACTGGCTGCGTCGCCATAACGATTTCGCCATCACACCATTAATGCGGTTGGCTTTGCAAGCCCCAGGGCCGGCGCACGCCTCGCGGGTGCCCGTGCGCGATACTAGGGCAGTGGAATTCGAGAGCGTGGAGTCAAACCTGCGGGACTCCTTTCGGGTTCTGGCCGCGCGGGCCAGCCGCGGGGAGGTGCGGGAGTTCCGCGGCGTCAGCATTGCCTCCTCGGGTGTGACCTTTCAGATGTTCAACGCAGCGTTTTTGTCCGCGCCCGTCGAATCGGAACAGGAACTGGAGCGCCGGGTGAGCCTCGCGGAAGTCCATTTTGAGCAGCGCGGATTGGAGTGGGCCTACTGGCTCTGCGACAGTTGGCTGGATAGCCGGGCGCGGCGCAAGGTCCGGCAGATCTTCGCCCGCCACGGCCTGCGCCTTTCGGTGGAACTCCCCGGCATGCTGTGTGAGCAACTCCTGCCCCCCGTGCGCGTCTTGCCACCGCTGGAGATCCGGCGCGTGGCGGGGGACCAGACGCGCGAGGCCTTCTGCGCACTCGGTTCGGCTTGCTTCAACGTGCCGCTGCCGTGGTTTCGCGAAGTCTTCGCCAATGCCGAGGTCTGGAACGAGTTCCTGGGATACGTGGGCTACGCCGGTGGAGAGCCGGTGGCCACGGCGGCGACGGTGACGGGGTCGGGGGTGGTCGGCGTGTACAACGTGTGCACCCTACAGGACTACCGGCAACGCGGTTATGGCGAGGCGGTGGTCCGTCATGCCCTGGAGCAAGCCCGCTTGCGGCATGGAATCGCGCGCAGTATTCTGCAATCCACGCCAGCCGGCCTACGGCTGTACGAGCGCATGGGATACCGCACCGTGACGAGCATCTCGGTGTACGCCTCATAGCGCCAGCCCGCCCTGTTCGATGAGTTCAGCGAGACGCGAGATCTCCGGCGCCGGCGGCCGGTCTTCCACGATCGGCGGCGAAACCGCGCGGATCCGGGTGCGCGCCTGCTCCAGCAACGGGCTGCTGCGCAAGGGAGCGAGCAGATCCAGGGCGCGCGCGGCGGCCAGCGCCTCGGCGGCCAGCACCACCCGGGTGTTGCGTACCACCCGGTCGAGCTTCAGCGCCGCGGCCATCCCCATGCTCACGAAATCCTCCTTGTTGCCGCTGGTTGTGATGGAGCCGGCCGAAGCTGGATGGGCCAGCACGCGGTTTTCGCCCACCAGCGCCGCGGCGGCCACCTGCGCCATCATCAGGCCGGATTCCAGGCCCGGATGGCCCGCCAGGAAGGGCGGCAGATCCTCGTTCAGTGCGGGATTGACCAGTCGGTCCAGGCGGCGCTCCGAGATCCCCGCCAGCGCCGTGAGGGCCACCGCCAGGAAATCCAACTGCAAGGCCACCGGCTCGCCGTGAAAATTGCCGCCCGAAAGAATCTCTTCGTCCAGGACCAAAGGATTGTCGGTGGCTGAATTCAGCTCGATGGTGAAAACGCGGCGCGCTTCGGCCAGCGCGTCACGCACCGCGCCGTGCACCTGGGGGGCGCAGCGCAGCGAATAGGCATCCTGCACGCGGCGGCAGGTGATGTGCGAAGCGCGGATCTCGCTGTCTTCCAGCAGGTGCAGGAGGTGGGCGGCGCTGGCCTGCTGGCCCGGGTGGGGACGCGCCCGGTGCAAACGTGGATCGAAGGCCCGGGGCGTGCCGCGCAAGGCATCCAGGGTCAGCGCGCAGATCACGTCGGCGGACTCCGCCAGCACGTCCGCAGCGGCGAGTTGCAGACAGCCGGCGCCCAGCATGGCCTGCGTTCCATTAATCAGCGAAAGACCCTCCTTGGGATGCAGCACCAGCGGCTCGAGACCGGCGCGGGCGAGCGCTGCCGCGCCCGGATAGACGGCGCCGCCGAATTCGGCTTCGCCCTCCCCGATGAGCACCAGGGCCACGTGCGCCAGCGGCGCCAGGTCGCCGCTCGCCCCCACACTACCGCGCGCCGGCACCACGGGCGTCACTCCCCGGTTCAGCAGCTCGCACAGCCGCTGGGCGACTGCCGGGCGAATGCCGGAGAGGCCCTTGGCCAGCACGTTGGCGCGGATCAGCATCATGGCGCGCACCTCGGCGCGCGCAAGGGGCTCGCCCACCCCGGCGGCGTGCGACCGCACCACGTTGCGCTGCAGCCGGTCCAGATCCGAGCGTTCGATGCGCACATCGGCGAGCAAGCCGACTCCGGTATTGACGCCGTAGACCGGGGCTTCGCCTTCAGCCAGCCGCTCCACGACCGCCCGTGAGCGCAGCATCTTCTCGATGGCCTCGGGGGCGATCCCGACCTCGCCTTCCGCCCGTGCCACCGCGCACACCTGCGCGACCGTGAGCTGCTCGCCATCCAACCAGACGGTCATCTATCGTTATTCTGACGGATCGGCGCGGCGCTGGCGTATGATCCTCCGCCGCCTCGCGTGCTACACTACGGGTTCTAACGTTTGACAAATCAGAATGCTGCTTGCCAGGGAATTCGTCGCGTACCTCTCCCGAGAGTTAGTTAAGAAACTGACGCCAGCCAATCTCGAAACCTCGAATCCGCAGGCGGTGGCGGATGTGGTCGCCAACCTGATCACTGAGGAGCTTCTGGTGGAAGACCGGCTGAACGACGAAGTGCGCGACATCCTGGGGCAATACAGCGACTACATGCGCCGCGAGGGCGTCAGCTACCAGGAGATGTTCCGCAAGATCAAGAACACGCTGATCGCCCAGCGAAAAGTCATCCGCGCCTCGGGGCGGGACACGGGAGACAGCATGAAGCTCTCCCGGGACAAGATCAACGACATGTCCCACAAGATCGTGACCGCCCTGCGCAAAACGCGCGAACTGCGCATGAAGAAGGATCCCAATGACGTGCGGCTGGAGATCGTGCGCGATATCACGGAGATCCTTCTGGCGGAAGACAAGGTTGACCGCGCCGCCCGCCAGAAAATCCGCTCGCAGAAGCGCGAAATCCCGGAAGGCTCCGAAGAGTGGGAACTGCTGCATAAGCGGTACTATTCCGAAGAGCTCAAGAAATTGGGAATCGACCTCACCAAGTAAATGAACGCCATCGTGGTGGTGGGCAGCCTGAACATGGATTTCGTGGTTCAGGTTGAACACCTGCCGGCGCCGGGAGAAACGGTTCTGGGCCGGAACTTCCAGATGATTCCCGGGGGCAAGGGGGCCAATCAGGCATGCGCCGCCGGCAAGTTGGGCGGTCCGGGCGTGGGCGTGCGGATGATCGGCCGGGTGGGCTACGACGTGTTTGCGGATCATCTCAAGGCCAGCCTCTCGGCGGCGGGCGTGGATGTCCGCGCCGTGCACGCTACCCAGGCGCAGCCTACCGGTGTGGCGCTGATCTGGGTGGACCGGCAGGGACAGAACTCTATCGTGGTGGCCTCCGGCGCGAATCATGCCCTGGCCGCCGGCGACGTGGAAGCCATGCGCCAGGTGCTCCGCGGCGCGCGGTTGGCGCTGTTTCAGTTGGAGACGCCTTTGGACACGGTCACGCGCGCGTTGGCGCTAGCCCGCCAGGAGGGATTGCGGACCATCCTCGATCCTGCTCCGGCGCAACCGCTGCCGCCCGATCTGCTGCGCGCGGTCGATATCCTGACCCCCAATGAGAGCGAAGCCCTGATCCTGCTGGGAAGACCGCCGTCCCGCATCGAGCCGCACGATGCCCCGGCTCTGGCCGAAGCCCTGCGGAAGCTGGGGCCTCAGACCGTTGTTGTGAAGCTCGGCGACCAGGGCTGCTTTCTCTCGAACGGCGCGGGCTCGCGCCACGTGCCGGCCTACCCCGTCGAGGTGCGAGACTCTACGGCAGCGGGCGATACATTTAACGCGGCCCTGGCGGTGGCGCTGGCCGAAGGCAAAACGATTGAGGAAGCGCTCCCCTTCGCCAACGCCGCCGCCGCCATCTCCGTGACCCGCCTGGGAGCCCAGGCCTCCATTCCCGCGCGCGCCGAAGTGGAGGTTTTCCTTAGCCGTGCTTCTGGCGGATGACGTCTACCAGTTCTTTGACCGCATTGGCGCTCTTCTGCAACATGGCCTGCTCTTCGGCCGCCAGCTTCACCTGGTAGATCTGCTCGATGCCGCGCGCGCCCAGTTTCACCGGCACGCCCACGAACAGACCGTTGATGCCGTATTCACCTTCCAGGTACGCCGCGCAAGGCAACACCTTCTTCTTGTCTTTCAGGATCGACTCCACCATCTCTACGGTGGCGGCTGAGGGAGCGTAGTAAGCGCTGCCGGTCTTGAGGTACTTGACAATCTCGGCGCCGCCGTTGCGGGTGCGGTCTACGATGCGGTCGATGGTGGCCTGGTCCATCAGTTCGGACAGCGGGATGCCCGAAACGCTGCTAAGCCGCACCAGCGGGACCATGGTGTCCCCGTGCCCCCCCATCACCACGGCTGTCACGTTCTCCACCGCAACTTTCAGTTCCTGCGCGATGAAGGTCCGGAAGCGCGCGCTGTCCAGCACTCCCGCCATGCCGATCACCCGGTTCTTGCTGAACTTGGAGACCATGTGGGCGGTCTGGCACATGGCATCCAGCGGATTGGTCACCACAATCAGGATCGAGTTCGGCGAGTACTTCACCGCCTGTTCGGTAGCGGCGCGCACCACTTCATAGTTGGCCAACAGCAGGTCGTCGCGGCTCATGCCCGGCTTGCGCGGGAATCCCGCGGTGATGACCACGATGTCCGAGTTGGCCGTGGGCTCGTAATCGTTTGCACCGGTCAGCATCACGTCATAGCCCTGAACAGGGCCGGACTGCAGCAGGTCCAAAGACTTGCCTTGGGGAACCCCCTCTACCACGTCCACCAGGACGACGTCGGCGAGTTCCTTGTCCGCGATGCGGAGAGCGCAATTCGCGCCGACATTGCCGGCGCCGATAACCGTCACTTTTTTTCGCATAACCGGATGAAAAACAGCATTATACCGCTTGCTTCAGGTGCCGGGCCGCGACCATCAGGAAGCGCCGCCCGCTACCCTTTCCGAAAACTGATCCCTAACTCGCGCAACTGGCGGTCGGGGACGGGCGCCGGTGCATCGCACATCAGGTCGGTGCCGCGCGCGGTCTTGGGGAAGGGAATTACGTCGCGGATCGAGTTCTCGCCGGCCAAGATCATGACTAGGCGGTCGAGTCCCAGGGCAATGCCGCCGTGTGGCGGCGCGCCGTATTCCAGTGCATCCAGCAGGAAGCCGAAACGGCGCCGCGCCTCCTCGTCGGAAAATCCCAGCGCCCCGAACACCTTGGCCTGAATGTCGCGGCGGTGGATACGGATCGAGCCCGAGCCCAGTTCTACGCCGTTGAGGACCAGGTCGTAGGACTTGGCGCGGCAACGCGCCGGGTCCGCGGTAAGCTTCTCCAGATCGTCGTCGTGCACCGACGTGAAGGGATGGTGCGCCGCGCTCCAGCGGTTTTCCTCTTCGTCCCACTCGAACATGGGGAAGTCCACCACCCAGAGGAACTGGAAGTTTTTGGGGTCGAGCAGCCTGTGCCGGTCGTTGTATTTCTGCGCGGCATACAGCCGCAATTGCCCGCAGGCCTGTAGCACGGTCTCCTCGGGCCGGTGGCCTTTGGGCTCGCCGGCCCATGCGGCCAGAATCAGCAGGTCGTCCTCCCGGGCCCCGGTGCGCGCACGCACCTTCGCCATCGCGTCGGGGAAGTCGCGTTCCAGGCGCCTGGCATCGTCGAACACCCGCAGTCCGCGCTCGGTGCCGTATTGCTTCAACTCGTCACGTTCCTTGCGGCTCAGCGCGCCGGTCCCCGGGATATGGATGGCTATCAGGGGGAGGCGGGCGGTCCCAAGCTCCGGAATCAGGTCCTCGACCGGATGCATCGGCGGGATGCGCCGATCCGGCTTGTCGATCCCATAGCTGCGCATGGCTTCCGCGTAGGTCAGCCGCGGGAACGGAACCGGCACTTCGAATCCGGCGACCGCGCAAACCTTTTGCACCAGGGGTTCGATGACCTCGAAGATGCGCTCCTGCTGCGGGAACGACATCTCCAGGTCAATCTGGGTGAACTCCGGCTGACGGTCCGCGCGCAGGTCCTCGTCTCGGAAGCAGCGCACGATCTGGAAGTACTTTTCAAAGCCGCTGATCATCAGCAGTTGCTTGAAGAGCTGCGGAGATTGCGGCAGGGCATAAAAGCTGCCCGGCTGCACGCGGCTGGGAACCAGGTAGTCGCGCGCGCCTTCCGGGGTGGACCGTGTCATGAAGGGCGTTTCGATCTCCAGGAACCCCTGCGAGTAGAGAAATTCACGCACGGCGAAGGATACCCGCGAGCGCAGCATGATGTTGCGCTGCATGTGCGGGCGGCGCAGGTCCACGTACCGATACTTCAGGCGAACGTCCTCGCTCACATCCACGGTCTCTTCCATGGGGAACGGCGGCGTGCGTGAATCGTTCAGGATCCAGATCTTCTCGGCCACCACCTCGACCTCACCGGTCTCGATGTTCGTGTTGACCGTTTCCGGGCTGCGCTGCTCCACGCGGCCTTCGACCGCGATGACGTATTCCGGCCGTACCTGTTCGGCCTTGCTGTGCACGCCCTGATCTACGTCGGCGTGAAAGACTACCTGTGTCACGCCGTCGCGGTCTCGAAGATGAATGAAGATCACCCCGCCCAGGTCGCGCCGGCGGTGCACCCAGCCCATGAGCAGAGCCCGCGAGCCGGCCTCCGCCGCGCGCAACTGCCCGCACGTATGCGTGCGCCGCAGATCCCCCAGAAAATCCAATGATGCAGAAGGTTCCATCGTCTTGTTCGCGTTCATTTCGGTACGCTCGCGGTCAGCCTGGTGTGCAACTCCTCGCGCGTTACGCTGTGCTGCTCCCCGCTGCGCATGTCCTTGAGAGCGTAGCTGCCCGCCGCGATTTCGTCGCCTCCCAGGATCAGCGTGTGCCGCGCGCCCAGCTTGTTGGCCAGTTCCATGGCGCGCTTGAGCCTGGCTTCCGCTGCCAGTTCCACCGAAAGGCCCTCGCGGCGCAGATCCCGCGCCAGAATCCCCGCGTGGCGCTGCGCGGCTTCGCCCAGGGGAGCGATGAACAGATCCAGTCCGGTGGCATCCTCATCTGCCTCAACGCTCATCACCAGCCGGTCCTCGCCGATCGAGAATCCGATTCCGGGCGAGTGGATCTTCGAGCCCAGAGATTCGGCCAGCCCGTCGTAGCGCCCGCCTCCCAGTACGGAGTTCTGCGCGCCCAGCGCCCCGTGAACCACCTCGAAGGTTGTGCGCATGTAGTAATCCAGACCGCGCACCAGCCGCGGCCGGATTTCGAAGCGGATCTCGCGGTCCCGCAGATATTGCTGCACCGCTGCGAAGTGCGGCCCGCATTTCTCGCACAGGTAGTCCAGAATGGAGGGCAGCGCCTCAATAATAGGCTGGTCCGCCTCCACCTTGCAGTCCAGTACGCGCAGCGGATTAGTGACCGAACGCCGCCGGCAATCCTCGCACATGCCGCCGGAGACATCCTTCAACGCCTCGCGCAGCGCCGCCACGTACCGCGGCCGGCAATCCGGGCAACCCACCGAGTTGAGCAGCAGGGCGAAATCCTGCAAGCCTACGCCCCGCAAAATCTCCACGACCATCTCGATGACTTCCGCGTCGATCAGCGCTGATTCCGAGCCGATGGCCTCCGCGCCGATCTGGTAAAACTGCCGGTAGCGCCCTTTCTGCGGGCGCTCGCGGCGGAACATCGGCCCCATGTAGTACAGCTTCTGCACCCCCGGACGCTGATCCAGGCGGTGCTCGATGTAGGCTCGAATCACCGACGCAGTGGCTTCCGGCCGCAGCGTGAGGGAACTGCCGTCGCGATCCTCGAAGGTGTACATCTCCTTGGTGACGATGTCGGTGTCCTGCCCCACTCCGCGCGCGAACAACTGTGTCTCCTCCAGCAGCGGGGTGCGGATTTCCAGGTAGTGGTAGGCGCGAAACACCTCGCGGGCCACGGCCTCCACGCGGTTCCAGACGCTTGTGGAGGGGGGCAGTAAGTCTCGTGTTCCTTTAACAGCTCGAATCAAAACTCGTTCCTGGGTTGCGCCGGCGGTTGAAAAAAGAGTCGGAAAGTCCATGCTAACATGCCGCGTTACAATCGTGGTGTATGCGCCGAGCCGGTCTCGCACTGCTCGCTTTGGCGGCGACTCTTCCCGCGCAGAAGCAGCCCTTCACGGTGGATGCCATGATGCAGTTGGCCCGCATCAGCGATCCCCAGATTTCGCCGGACGGCCGCACGGTGTCTTTCACTGTGCAGACCATCGACCTGCCCAACAACAAGCGCCCCAAGCAGATCTATGTGGTCGCGCTCGACGGCGGCGCGCCCCGCCGCATCACCTATGCCGGAGAAGACAACGAGCGGGCGCGGTGGTCGCCCGACTCCAAACAGATCGCCTACATCTCCGACCGCAGTGGATCCGCGCAGGTCTGGCTGATGGACGCCGACGGGCAGAACGCCAAACCGGTCACCAATCTTTCCACCGAGGCCGGTGGCGTACTCTTCTCTCCCGACGGCAAAAACCTTCTGTTCACCAGCGAGGTCTTCCCCGAGTGCGGCGCCGACGATGCCTGCAACCAGAAGAAGCTGATGGCCGAAAAAGACAGCAAGGTCAAGGCGCGCGTCTACACCAGCCTGCTCTACCGGCACTGGACCAAGTGGGACAACGGACGGCGCAGCCATCTGCTGGTAGTGCCCGTCACCGGAGGCGCGCCGAAGGACCTCACCCCCGGCACGCACGACGTGCCGCCGTTTTCCCTCGGCGGACCGGACGATTACGACATTTCACCGGATGGAAACGAAGTCTGCTATACCATGAACGCGGACCTGATGCCGGCCACCAGCACCAACACGGACCTGTTCGTGGTCTCTATCGCCGGCGGCCCCTCACGCAAGATCACCGCGAATCCGGCCGCCGATAACGGTCCGCTGTACTCGCCCGACGGCAAGTACATCGCCTGGCGGGCGCAGACACGCGCCGGCTATGAGAGCGACCGCTGGCGCCTCGTCGTGCTCGAGCGCGCCACCGGCAAGCTCACCAACCTGACCGAGAACCTGGACCGTTGGGTCACCGGGTTCACCTGGCACCCGGACTCGAGCAAACTGTTCTTCACCTCCGAGGACCGCGGGCGCCAGCCTATCCAGTTCATATCGGTCACCGGCGGCGAGATTCGCATGGCGGCCATCGGCAACAACACGCTGGACGAGATGCAGTTCACCCGCGATGGCAAGACCATGGTCTACAGCCAGCAGAGCGGCTCCCAGCCCGCCGAACTGTACCGCGCCTCGGCCTCGGGTGGCGTACCCGTGGTGCTTACCCGGTTGAACGACGCCGTGCTGAATGCGCGCCAACTCACGCCGCTCGAAGAATTCTGGGCGGACGGGGCGGAAGGCGCTCGGGTGCAGGCCTTCGTGGTCAAGCCGTTCGGCTTTCAGGCCAGCCAAAAATACCCCGTGCTCTTGTTGATCCACGGCGGCCCGCAGGGGAATTGGGGAGAAAGCTGGACCTACCGCTGGAATGCCCAAGTCTTCGCCGCCGCGGGCTACCTCGTGGTAATGCCGAACCCGCGGGGTTCCACGGGCTATGGCCAGAAGTTCATCGACGACATCAATGGCGACTGGGGCGGGCGGGCCTTCGACGACATTATGGCCGTGGCGGATCACGTGGTCGCCCTGCCGTACGCCGATGGGAGCCGCATGGCCGCGGCGGGCGGCTCCTATGGCGGCTACATGGTGGACTGGATGCTCGGCCACACGCAGCGGTTCAAGGCCTTGGTCTCTCATGCCGGCGTTTACGACCTGCCCAGCGAAGCCGGCGAGACCGAAGAACTCTGGTTCCCGCTGTGGGAGTTTTCCGGGACGCCCTGGGACAACCCGGAGATGTACGCGCGCTGGTCTCCCAGCCACTTCGCCAAGGATTTTCACACCCCCACCCTGGTCATCCACGGGGAACTGGACTATCGTGTGCCGTACGGGCAGGGACTGCAACTGTTCACCGCGCTGCAACTCGGAAAGGTGCCTTCCAAGCTGCTGCTGTTTCCCGATGAAGGGCACTGGGTCCTGAAACCCCAGAACAGCGTGCTCTGGTACAACACTTTTCTGGACTGGATCAATACCTGGACAAAGAAGTGAAACGAATCCTCACGGTCATTCTCGGCCTGCTGGCCGCCGTCATACTGGTGTTGTGGCTGTCCTCGACCCGAACGGTGCTCAGTGTCACTCCACCCGTGACCGCCGTGGGGGTCACCACCCCCATCAAGGTGCATGTGAACAACCCGCACGGAGTCCGTCGCCTGACCGCCATCCTGGAGCAGGACGGCGCCCGGTATCAGGTCTTCGAGGATCGAAATCCGTCCAGCCGGGTGTGGTTCTGGCGGCATCACGTGCTGCCGCGGAACTATGACTTCATCGTGGGCAAAAGCAAGGCGCCCGCGCTGCACGATGGCAAGGCGCGCCTCATTGTTGAAGCGCAGTCCAACGATTTTCGCGGCGCCACCGACCAGGTGTCCTATGACGTGGATGTAGCCACCCAGCCACCCCGCCTGCAGGTAGACGACGATCAGCACTATCTGAACCAGGGCGGGGCCGAATTGGTGACTTTCCAGGCTTCCGGCTACTGGACCGAGGCGGGCGTGCACGTGGGAGGCTACACGTTCCGCAGCTTTCCGCTGCCGGGAAAATCCAAAGACCAGCGCTTTTCGCTCTTCGCCTATCCCTGGGATCTGGCGCCGGACGTAGTCCCCCGGGTCTACGCCCGCAATCCCACCGGCACAGAGGTCATCGGACGGTTCCATTTCAAGGTCTTTCCCAAGGCCTTCCGCGCCCGTGACCTGGAGATCACCGACGACTTCCTGGAGAAGGTGGTCAACCAGATCGATCCCGGCGGCAGCGGAGACTTGTTGGACCGCTTCCTGCGCATCAACGGCGCGCTGCGCCGCAAAAATAACCAGACGCTGGCCGACCTGCGCTTCAAGACCGAACCGAAACGGCTGTGGAACGGGGCGTTCGTGCAACTCGCCAACTCCAAGGTGGAATCCCACTTCGCGGATCTGCGGACCTATATTTACAAGGGCAGGAAGGTGGATCAGCAGGTGCACCTGGGTTTCGATTTGGCCGTGACCCAGCACACGCCCGTGGTGGCCGCCAACGATGGCCGCGTGCTCTGGGCCTCCGACCTGGGCATCTACGGGAACTGCATCGTGATCGACCACGGCTATGCCCTGCAGTCCATCTACGGGCACCTCAGCCGCATCGACGTCAAGGTGGGCGACATGGTCAAGAAGAACCAGACAATCGGCCTGAGTGGCTCCACGGGCCTGGCCGGAGGCGATCACCTGCACTTCAGCATGCAGGTGGACGGCGTGCAGGTGAATCCCGTCGAGTGGTGGGACGCCCACTGGATCCACGACCGCATCATGAGCAAGCTGGAGCCCGGCGCGCCGTAAGGTTACGTACCAACCCTCCCAGGGCGCCTAGGCGAATTGACGGGCAGCTTTTCGGTCCGTTACACTGAAACGTCTGTTTGCGTTGGACTACACCACGACCGGCACGGTTTTAGGCAGCCAACTCTTATCAAAGACAGGGACTTATCCCGCGGGCGGTTTGGAAGGACAGGCATGCAACGACACATTTTCACATCGGAATCGGTAACCGAAGGGCATCCCGACAAGATGGCGGACCAGATTTCGGACGCCGTCCTGGATGCAGTCCTCGCGCAAGACCCGACCGGGCGCGTGGCGTGCGAGACTCTGGTCACTACCGGCATCTGCGTGGTCGCCGGAGAGATCACCACCTCCTGCTACGTGGACGTGCCCAAGGTGGTCCGCGAGACCGTCCAGGACATCGGCTACACGGACGCCGCCTACGGGTTCGACTACAAAACCTGCGGGGTGCTCAATACGATTCAGTCGCAGTCGCCGGATATCGCCATGGGCGTGGACACGGGCGGCGCCGGAGACCAGGGCCTGATGTTCGGCTATGCCTGTAATGAGACCGAAGAGCTCATGCCCCTGCCCATCATGATGGCCCACAAGCTGGTGCAGCGGCTTTCGGAAGTGCGCCGCGCCGGCACGCTGGATTTCCTCCGCCCCGACGGCAAATCGCAGGTCAGCGTGGAGTACGTGGAAGGCAAGCCGAAGCGCATCGATGCCGTCGTGATCTCCACCCAGCACAGCGACAGGATCAGCACCGAGGACTTGCGCGCGGAAGTGAAGCGGCACATCATCGACGCCGTGATCCCCGCCGCGATGGTGGATTCCGGAACCCGCTATCACATCAACCCCACCGGACGCTTCGTGATCGGCGGCCCGCATGGAGACACCGGGCTCACCGGGCGCAAGATCATCGTCGATACCTACGGCGGCATGGGCCGGCACGGCGGCGGCGCCTTCTCCGGCAAGGACCCCACGAAGGTGGATCGCTCGGCCTGCTACATGGCGCGGTATATCGCCAAGAACCTGGTGTCCGCCGGACTGGCATCCCGCTGCGAAGTGCAACTGGCCTACGCCATCGGCGTGGCGGATCCCGTCTCCGTCATGGTCAACACCTTCGGCACCGGCGCGCTCGCGGAAGGGCGTATGACCGAGTTGATCCGGGCGCATTTCCCGCTGACTCCGCGCGGCATCATCGATCACCTCAAGCTGCGGCGGCCCATCTACAAGAAGACCGCTGCGTTCGGCCATTTCGGCCGCAAGGAAGAAACCTTCACCTGGGAAGCGACGGACAAGGCGGAAGCGCTGCGCGAAGCGGCGTCGCTCGCTCCGGCTGTTGCGGCCCGCTAGCGATTCGGGGGATTCATGGCAGCAGATACGCAAACGCAAGTAGCTTGTGATATCAAGGACATCGCTCTCGCGGACATCGGCAAGCGGCGCATCGAATGGGCCGGCCAGTCCATGCCGGTGCTGCGCACCATCCGCAAGCAATTCATCAAGACCCAGCCGCTGGCGGGCGTGAAGGTCTCGGCGTGCCTGCACGTGACCACCGAAACCGCCAATTTGATGGTCACGCTGCGGGACGGCGGGGCCTCCGTGGTCCTTTGCGCCTCCAACCCGCTTTCCACTCAGGACGATGTGGCCGCATCCCTGGTGCGCGACTACGGCATCCCGGTGTACGCCATCAAGGGCGAGAATAACGACCAGTACTATGCGCACCTGGCCGCGGCGGCCGATCACGGCCCGCAGATCACTATGGACGACGGCGCCGACCTGGTGACGCTGCTGCACACCAAGCGGCGGGACCTGGCGGCCAACGTGGTCGGCGGCACGGAGGAGACGACCACGGGCGTGATCCGGCTGCGCGCCATGGCCCGGGAAGGCGTGCTGCGCTACCCCATCGTGGCGGTCAACGATGCGCTGACCAAGCACCTGTTCGATAACCGCTACGGCACGGGCCAGAGCACGCTGGACGGCATCATCCGCGCCACCAACGTCCTGCTGGCCGGGTTGAACCTGGTCGTGGCGGGTTATGGCTGGTGCGGGCGCGGAGTGGCCATGCGGGCCCGCGGCATGGGCGCGAATGTCATTGTCACCGAGGTGGATCCGACCAAAGCCATCGAAGCGCTCATGGACGGGTTCCGCGTCATGGCGATGGCCGATGCGGCTCCCATCGGCGACGTCTTCATCACCGTCACCGGCAACAAGCACGTCATCCGCAAAGAGCACTTCGAGCACCTCAAGGATGGCGCCATTCTCTGCAACTCCGGCCACTTCAACGTCGAAATCGACCTGGAGTGCCTGGCTCGGGTGTGTTCTTCGCGGCGCGAGACGCGGGAATTCGTCGAGGAGTTCGCCTTCCGCGACGGCCGGCGGATCTACGTGCTGGGCGAAGGCCGTCTCATAAACCTGGCCGCCGCCGAAGGGCACCCGGCTTCGGTGATGGACATGAGCTTCGCCAACCAGGCGCTGGCTTCCGAGTACATGGTGAAGAACCACAGCAAGCTCGAGAAGCGCGTCTACTCCGTGCCCGAAGAACTGGACAAGCAGGTGGCCAAGATGAAGCTCGAATCCATGGGCGTCAAAATCGACCGCCTCACCCCCGAACAGGAAGTCTACCTCTCGAGCTGGTCCGAGGGTACATAGACCCTACGCGCTCTTGAGAAATTCCACGAATCGCCGCGCGTACGCGTCCAGGTTCTGCACACTCCCGCCGCCGAGGAGCGGCGAGCACATCTCGTAAGCCACCGTCCCGGTGAATCCGTTCGCCTGCATGTGCCGCAGAAACGCGCGGTAGTCGATGAACCCTTCATCGATGGGCACGGCCTGCACGTAGGGCGCCAGCGGCACGAAGTTCACCACGGCAGGCTCATAGCGGTATCGCGGGCGCCGCTGGTAGTTGGCGATGGTGGTGTGCGCCGTGATGGGGGCCATCTTGCGCGCGGCGGCCTCCAGGTCCGTGCCGTGCAGCGCCGGCGCCCAGGCATCGAATAACGCTTTGCAGTTGGGCTCGCCGACCGCTTGAATGAGGTCATACTGGCTCTCGTAGCCGCAGGCCAGGTCATGATGGTTCTGCACGCCGATGGTGACGCCGAATTCGGCGGCCCGCCGGGAAAGCTCCTGGACGGCGCCAACGAGCCCGTTCCACTGCGGGACATAGCCGGCCGCCGGGTTCTCATAACCGGTGAAGATGCGCAGCAGGCTGCCCCCCAAATCGCGCGTCAAACGAGCCAGTTCCAGCAGGTAGTGCACCTGGATTTCCCGGTGCGGCACCTCGCCGTGCTCCCAATCGCCAGTGAAGTTGTTGTAGGCGGCCACGCAGACGTGGCGCAGGTTGCGCTTTTCGATCTGCGACCGCAGGCGGGCCCGCTCCCGCGGTCCCCAGTCCAGGATGGAGAGATGCGGGCGCTTCGCTCCCAGCATCACGCCGTCGTAGCCCAACTCGGCGGCCTTGTCGATGAACTGTTCGAGCGTGAGGCAGGCCTGACCCCAGGAGCCCGAATAACCGACCGAAAACAGCAGCGCGGGAAAACCCATGCAATAGTCTCCAACTTTTGCGAAATGGAACCGAGCCGCGACCGCAGGGAGCGGTGGTTTTTACGGCTGTTCCCAACACCCCGATTGCGCCGAGCGGACGAGCGCCCCGATCACCGCCATGTTGCCGATAGAATCCTCGATCGGCACCGGCACCTGGCCGTCCTCCACAATGGCGCGCGAGAACAAGTCGCCTTGCAGCGTGTACTGATCGCAGATGGCGAACTCCTCCGTCTGCACCCCGCCGCCCGTCAGGTCCCTGCCGTCGTCCACCCGGATGCGGGCCGGCCGGCCGGGCAGCGCGTTGAACGGGATCTCCACGTCGATGCGGCCGGTGGTGCCGAAGATCTCCATCCTTTGCCAGGGGACCAGTTGGGTGCTGCATGTGAACACCGCATGGCCGGACGGATAATCCAGGATGGCGGAAGCCAGCCGGTCCACCCGCATCTCCGGATCGGCTTCCAGCAGCCCCAGCACGCGGCGCGGTTCCTCCTCGAATACGAACCGCGAGAGGTGGATGGGATAGCAGCCGATATCCATGAGCCCGCCGCCCCCGTACTCGGGCACGTTCCGAATGTTCCGCGGGTCGCGGTTGTGATAACTGAAGAAGCCGAGGACGGCGCGCAGCTTGCCGATGCGCCCGGAGCGGATCAGTTCCCGCGTGCGCAGCCACTGCGGATGCGTGCGCACCATGAAGGCTTCGCCTATCTTGACGCCCGTACGGTCCCTGACCGCCAGCAGTTGCTCGGCCTCGGGCACCGAAAGGCTTAACGGTTTCTCGCACAGCACGTGTTTTCCCGCCTCGGCGCATCGGATCGACCAGGGCACGTGCAGATGGTTCGGCAGCGGGTTGTACACCGCCTCGATCTCCGGGTCGGCCACCAGATCCTCATACGAGCCATAGGCTTTCGGAATCCCCAGGGACTCGGCGGCCGCTTCGGCTTTCGCCGGGGTTCGGGAGGCGATGGCGGTGATCTCCGCCCACTGTCCCTTCTGCATGGCCGGAATGACCTTCCGGACCGCAATGCCGGCCACCCCGAGAACTCCCCAACGCACTTTGCGCATGTTCCCGATTCTACCGGATCGGAGCGAATTGCAAATGCCGGTGCAATCGCGCAAAGATGTGAACCATGACCCCGAACATGATCGGCGCGTATGGGGAGTGGGCCGCCCACCTGGCCCCGGACCCGCCGCGGCTGTCTTTCCGGCAGCCGATGTATCAGAACGTGGACGCGTGGCGGGCCGTGGCGCGCGCCAGGTTCCGGGAACTGCTTCTAGGCCCGGGCGGCGGCGCCACCCCGGTGCCTTCGCTGCAGCATCACTGGGAGTTCGACGGGCTGTCCATCGAGCATCTCACGTGGCAACTGCCCTATGGGCCTCCCACCGAGGCTTTGGTGCTGAAGCCGGCCGGGGCCACCGGCAAACTGCCGGGTGTTGTCGGGCTGCACGACCACGGCGGCAACAAGTACTTCGGCCTACGCAAAATTACGCGGATCTCGAAGGACATGCACCCCTTGATGGTGCAGCACCAGGAGCACTACTACGGAGGCGCAGCCTGGGCCAATGAACTGGCCCGGCGCGGATACGTGGTGCTGGTGCACGACACCTTCACGTTCGGCAGCCGGCGGGTGCGCCTGGCCGATGTGCCTGCGATCATCCGCGATAACCTGGTAGAGACCGATCCGGAATCCGCGCAGGAGATCGAGCGCTACAACCACTTCGCGGCCAATCACGAGCACATCATGGCCAAGAGCCTCTTCTGCGCCGGGATGACGTGGCCGGGAGTGTTTGTCTACGACGACCGGCGCGCCCTGGACTACCTGGCTTCGCGGCCGGACGTGGACCCCACGCGGCTCGGCTGCGGCGGGCTCTCGGGCGGCGGGTTGCGCACCGTGATGCTCACTGGAGCCGACGAGCGCATCCGCTGTGCCTGCTGCGTGGGGATGATGACCACCTGGCGGGATTATCTGCTCAACAAGTGTTACACCCACACCTGGATGTGCTACGTGCCCGGACTGCCTCGCGACCTGGACTATCCCGAGGTGCTGGGACTGGCCGCGCCGAATCCGGTGCTGGCCTTGAGCAACCGGCAGGATCAATTGTTCACCATGCCGGAGATGGAGCGCGCCGACCGTATCCTCACCCAGGTGTACAAAAAAGCCGGCGCCCCGGAGCGCTACCGGACCAGCTTCTACGACGGCCCGCACAAGTTCGACCGCGAAATGCAGAAGGAAGCGTTTGCCTGGTTCGACCGGTGGCTGAAAAGCTGAATCCGCGCGGCCCGAACATCACCAACCCACGTTGCGCATGCGCCGCAGGATCTCGCCGCTGTAGCTGTCCATGCGGTCCGGCTTGCGGTGGAGCGGCGCGGGAATGATGGCCGCCAGGCGGGCGGCCTGTTCGCGATTCACGCGCGCGGCCGGAATGTGGTAGTAGTAGCGCGCCGCCGCTTCCGCGCCGTAGATGCCGTGGCCCCATTCGATCACGTTGAGATACAGCTCCAGAATGCGCCTCTTGGGCAGGATCCATTCGGTAAGCGGCACCAGGGTGAACTCGATGCCCTTGCGGATGAGAGACCGCTGCGTACTGAGAAACAGGTTCTTGACCAGTTGCTGCGTGATCGTCGAGCCGCCCCGACCCAGGCGTCCCCGCTCGAAATCGTCCTCCACAACCTTTTTCAGTTCCACCCAGTCGATACCCGCGTGCTCGTAAAACCGGCCGTCCTCCGCCGCAATCACGGCGTGCTGGAAGTCCCGGGAAATCTGGCCCAGCGGCACCCACGTTGCGCGCTTCTGGTAAGGTTCCCGGTACCGGAAGGCGTGCACGCGGCGCTCGATCTGCACCGCGGTCGTGAGCGGCGGGCCCCAGCGCAGATACACCAGACCCAAGGTGCAGAAAAGATAGAAACCTGCCATCAGGAAGAGCGCCCAGGAAATGATCCTGCGCAGGAAGGGTGAACGCAGTCGCACGGTGCCGTTCCCCAGGGTAGCGCAAAGCGCTCGGACCGCAAGCGCCTCGCTCCGTGTATAATCCAAGGCCGGAGAGGGGCAGTCCCATCAGTCCCATGAGCTATAACTCACAATTCATCGCAAATCCCCAGGCCTTCGCCCAAAAATACAGCCTGATTCCCTACTGCTCGATGCAGGTGAACCAGGCGCACATGAAAGACCTGGCGCTCTCTGATGGCAGCCATTTCACCGAAGTGCGGGGCGACAACAAGGTGGCTTTCTGCGACATCCGGCCCGCCACTTCGTTTTCTTACGTTCCGGGTGACCTGGGTGGCAGTTATCACGAGTACAAGGGCCTTTTGGTCCTGCACATCACTTCAGACTCGCCGCATTCCGGCGCGTTTCCCGTTTATTACCTCCCGTGGAACACGGACCAGATGTTCCGGATCAAGCTGAAGCCCAGCCCGCATCACGCGAAAAAAACCGAGACCTGGTTCTTTGGGCTGGCGGGAGGTGACACGATTGTTCCGAACATTTTCATAACCGCGGCCGTACAGGGCTGTTCGGTGTTCGTGCGTGGCGACCCCGAATCCCCGGTGGTGTATCATGTCAACGCCTCAAGCAGCAACCCGCTGTCCGGGGCGACTCTGAGGTCGGCGGACGATATGCAGTTTCTGGAAGCCGCCCAACACAAAGCTACCAGGATGACCCAGTGGACCGCACTCGCCCAGTTGGAACGCCCCAAGGAGGGCCCCAAGTTGCTGACCGGCCAGCGCGGCGCGCCGGCGCGGTCTTTTAGCGGACAGACGCACTTGACCGATTACATGCCCGGCATGCTGCCTGCGTTCCTGAGCCGGCACCAGCAGAACTACGCTCACCTCCTCGGCATTCCGGCGACCGACGTCGAAGTGCAGCAGTTCGGGACCGTCTTCGGCTTCCGAGCAGAGAGGGATTGGGTATTTTATTATCAGACCCGCACCGCTCTCAGCTACAGGCGTGACGGCGTCTGGCACGACGAGTTCCGCGACCCCGTCTGCTTGAAATTTTGGCCCACCTGAGACCTATGCCAGCAACTTCTTGACCACCTCGCCCGACACGTCCGTGAGCCGAAACCGGCGGCCCATGTATTTGTAGGTCAGCTTGGTGTGGTCCAGGCCCAGCAGATAGAGAACCGTGGCCTGCAAGTCGTGTACGTGGACCGCGTCTTTCACTACGTGGAAGCCCAATTCATCGGTTTCGCCGATGGTCTGGCCCCCCTTGATGCCGCCGCCAGCCAGCCAGACGGTGAAAGCGTTCGGATGGTGGTCGCGTCCCTGGAACTCCAGCGGGTGATTGGGGCGCGGCGCCTGCCCCATGGGAGTGCGGCCGAACTCTCCGCCCCAGACCACCAGCGTGTCCTGGAGCATCCCGCGCTGCTTCAGGTCCTTGATCAGAGCCCCGCACGCCTGATCCACGTCTTTGCAGACCTCTTCCAGGTTGGTGGTGATGAGCCCCTGGTTGGGATCCGTGCCGTGGTGGTCCCAGCCTTTGTGATAGACGTTGATGAAGCGCACCCCGTGCTCGATCAGGCGTCGCGCCAGCAGCACGTTATTGGCGAACGAAGCCCGTCCCGGCGGCGCGCCATACATCTCCAGGATGTGCTTGGGCTCGCGCGTAATGTCGCAGACCTCCGGCGCCACACTCTGCATGCGATAGGCGGTCTCGAAAGAAGCGATCCGTGTGGCGATTTCCGGGTCGCCGGTAACTTCCAGGCGATGCTGGTTGAATCGGTTCACGGCGGAGACAGTGTCCCGCTGCACCTGTACATCCACGCCTTTGGGGTTCGAGAGAAACAGCACCGGGTCTCCCTGGTTGCGCAGGACCACACCCTGGTAGGTGCTGGGAATAAATCCGCTCGACCAGCAGGAGGCGCCGCCCTGAATTCCCGGGTTCCAGCCGCGAGCCGTGGAGTGCAGCACTACGAAGCCCGGCAGCCCCCGGGCCTCGCTCCCCAGGCCATAGGTCACCCAACTGCCCATGCTGGGCCTTCCCGGCCGTCCCGAGCCAGTGTTCATGAACAGCTCCGCCGGCGCATGATTGAACAGGTCCGTATGGCACGATTTGACCAGGGCGATCTCGTCCGCGATGGAGGCGGTGTGCGGCAGCAGCTCGGAAATTTCCATGCCGCATTCCCCGTACCTGTGGAATTTGCGCTGCGTGCCGAACAGCGGCGACTCCGGATTGATGAACGCGTAGCGCTGATCGCCCACTACCGACTTGGGAATCGGCTTGCCATGCATCTCGATCAGTTTGGGCTTGTAGTCGAACAGTTCGAGCTGGCTGGGCCCTCCGGACATATTGAGGAAGATCACCCGCTTCGCTTTGGGGGCGAACTGCGGCGGCTTGGGCGCCATGGGGTCCGTCGGCTCCGCGAACAATTGGTCGTTGAGCAGCGAAGCCAGGCCCACCAGGCCCACTCCGGACCAGCATTGCTGGAAGAAATACCTCCGTGTCTGATCTTTAATCAGTTCCGACTGCATGCCTACTCCCGCGTAATCGTCTCGTCCAGATTCAGCAGCATCCGCGCGACACCGAACCACGCGGCGAAGCGCGGCGCATCTTCCCGCACGCCCGCCGGCTCGAGCGCCCGGGCCTCCCCGGGTTCCTGCCGGTAGCGCTGCAATAGGGTTTCAAAAGTGGTTGCCAGAGAGTCTTTCTCCCAGGCATCCGGATCGCGCGCCAGGCACAGGCGAAAGGCGTAGCGCAGCCGGCCGGAATCGTCCGGCGGAGCTTCGCGAAGAACGCGCGCCGCCAGCGCCCGGGCCACCTCCACAAAGGCTTCGTCATTGAGCGTGGTCAGCGCCTGCATCGGCGAATTGGAGCGCGTTCGCCGCACGGTGGTGGTATCCGCCGTGGGCTCGTCGAAGACCAGTAGCGACGGGTACGGCGACGTGCGCTTCCAGAACGTATACATGCCGCGGCGATAGCGATCTTTCCCGGTGGCCACGATCCACGGCATGTTCCCGCGGCTCAGGTCGGTGATGCCCGGCGGCTGCGGCGGAAAGACACTGGGGCCGCCGATCTCTGGATTCAGCAGGCCCGACGCCGCCAGCCCGATGTCGCGCACCACCTCGGCATCCACGCGATAGCGTGGGGCTCGCTCCATGAGGATGTCTTCCGGATCACGATCTCGCATGTCTGGCGTCACGTTAGAGGACTGCCGATAGGTTGCCGAGGTGACGATCAGCCGGTGCAACGCCTTCAGGTGCCAGCCGTCGCGCACAAATTCAGTCGCCAGCCAGTCCAACAGCTCAGGATGCGAAGGCGGCTCGCCCTGGGTGCCGAAATCCTCCGAGGTCTTCACGATCCCGCGTCCGAAATAATGTTGCCAGATGCGATTGACCATCACCCGCGAAGTCAGAGGGTTCCGGGGGCTCACCAGCCACCGCGCCAGGTCCAGCCGCGTCGGATACGCGTGCGCCGCTTCGAGCGGCGGAAGCACCGCGGGTGTGCCGGGCGTCACCTCCACGCCGTGCTTCAAAAAGTCTCCACGGATCAGCACGTAGGATTTGCGCGGCTGTTCCCGCTCCTCCAGCACCATCGCCGTGTACTGGTTGGGATTCCGGCTGCTGGGCGCGGCAATCAGAATTTCCCGCTGGTGCAGCAGGTCCTGGTATTGCTCGTCTTCCTCGTTGTAGTACTTTTCGAGGTCCTCCACCTGCGCCAGTTCACGCTTTTCCGGCGGAATCTTCAGGATGTCCTGCACGTTGCCCGGAAGCTTCGCGCGTTGCTCCGTCGTGAGCCCCTTCTCCCAGGCGATCATGCGATCCACCAGCCCGGCGTTGCGCGCTGCGATCCGCTCCTCGATCTTCAGCTTCTCGACCTGAAAATCAGCGGTAATGCGGCGGTACCGTTCCACGTCTGCCTGCGGCACCACGCGCATCACGGGCTCCTCCTGGTTGTTAAAGAAGGCGAAGAGTTCGTAATACTCGCGCTGTGAAATGGGATCGTATTTGTGATCGTGGCACTGCGCGCAGCCGATTGTGAGCCCCAGCCACACCGATCCGGTAGTGGCCACACGATCGAAGATGGCCTCGATGCGATACTGCTCCTGATCGACGCCGCCCTCCTGGTTGATCATGGTGTTGCGCTGGAAGCCGGTGGCGATCTTGTCGTTCACGCTCGCGTTGGGCAGCAGGTCGCCGGCGAGTTGCTTGACAGTGAACTCGTCAAACGGCATGTCCTGGTTCAGCGCCTGGATGACCCAATCCCGGTAGCGCCACATCACGCGGGGATTGTCGAACCCGAAGCCATTGGTGTCGGCGTAACGCGCCGCATCCAGCCAGTGCCGGCCCCACTTTTCTCCGTAGTGCGGCGAGGCCAGCATGCGGTCCACCAGGCGTTCGTAGGCGTCCGGCCGCCGGTCGGCAACAAACTGGTCTACCTCGGCGGGCGAGGGCGGCAGACCCAGCAGATCCAGGCTGAGCCGGCGGATCAGGGTCACGCGATCCGCTTCGGGCGAGGGCTTCCACCCCTCTTTTTCGAGGCGCGCCAGAATGAAATTGTCGATCGGATTGCGCACCCACGCCCCATCCCTCACTTTTGGCGGGTCGTAGCGCACCGGAGCCTTGAACGCCCAGTGGTCCACCCCCTTGCGTTTCGCCGCGGCGTGCGCCGCTTGCTCATCCGGCCACGGCATGCCGAGTTCAACCCAGTGCTTGAGGTCCGCGATCTGGTCATCCTGCAGCTTGCCCGGCGGAGGCATCTTCAGTGCGCCGTTGTATTCCACCGCCTGAATGATGCGGCTCTCTTCGGGCTTGCCCGGCACGGCGACCGGGCCGCGGTTGCCGCCGTTGCGGACCCCGCCGAGACTCTCGAGCGAGAGCCCGCTGGTCGGCTTCTGGTCGTTATGGCAGCCTACGCAGTTGTTGCGCAACAGCGGCCGGATCTTCATTTCGAAGAAACGATCCGCCTCGGGATTCTGCTGTCCCAGTACAGGCAGCGCAGCGAGGAGGGCGATCCCCAGAGTACGCCCGAACCCAGTCATCAACACCTCGTGATGCTAAGCAGCATATGCAACTGCGGGGCCAAATGCAACTTGGCGGGGCCGCTTGCGCCACCCCGGATTCGTCGATGACAATACTCAGGACCTCACAACAAGGAGCTTTCGATGTCGAACGACACTGAATCCCGACGCGAATTTCTCATGAGCGGCATTGCCGCCTCCTCGGCTGCCGCGGCTGCCGGACAGGGAACCAGTCCGGCCACCCGCAAGAAAGTCCTGTGGAACGAAATGGCCCGGCACGAGTTTCCGGCGCTGCTCCAGAACAAGCCGGTCGTGATTGTGCCCATCGGCTCTATCGAACAACACGGGCCGCACCTGCCCGTCGATAACGACATCAGCATTCCCTACTACATTGCCATCCGGACCGCGGAAAAGATCGACGAATTCCCGGTCATCGTCGCGCCGCCCGTCTGGCTGGGATTCACGCATTACAACATGGGTTACTACGGCACCATCACGGTGCGGCTGGAGACCTTTATCGCCCTCCTCAGCGACGTCTGCCGCAGCATCTACGCCAACGGCTTCGAACGCATCGTGCTGATGAACGGGCACGGCGGCAACGTCGCCCCGGTGCACGCGGTGGCGGACAAGCTGGCGCAAGAGAATATCATGACCCTGAGCTTTCCTTACTGGGCCATGTGCGAGACCGAAATGCGCACCTGGTCCACCAAGGACGGACGCGGCCCGGGGCACGCCGGCGAATGGGAGACTTCTTTCCAGATGTACCTGCGGCCGCACCTGGTGGCTATGGACCAGCGCGAGCCGGGCAAGGAGCGCTGGCCCTTCAGCGACGCGGTCATGAAATACGCCCATGTGCCGGAACGGCGGCGCGAGAGCGCCACGGGCTCAGCCGGCGATCCCTTCGCCGCCTCCGCCGAAAAGGGAGAGCGCATCTTCAACCTGTGCGTGGAACGGCTCACCGCCATGGTGCGCGAATATCACGAGAAGCCGCTGCTACGATATATGGATTTTGGCAGCGACGCCAAATTGCTGCCCACCCTTTTGTGATATAAGATCGGTTGCCCATGTCTCGCGTCCTGTTGTTTCTGCTCTTGGCCGGAGTGTTGCCGGCCCAAACCTACGACCTCCTGTTGCAGGGCGGCCACGTGATCGATCCGGCCAATCAAATTGACAGGGTGATGGACGTGGCCATCTCGGGCAATAAGATCGCGCGCGTGGCTGAGCACATTCCCTCGCAGGACGCCCGTAAGACCGTGGATGTCAGCGGACTCTATGTCACGCCCGGGCTGATCGACCTGCACGCCCATGTGTTCGGATACGAGGGCTCCCTTTTCCCCGACGACACCTCGCTGGTGGCCGGCACGACAACCGTGGTGGACGCCGGGGGCAGCGGCTGGCGGACCTTCGACGAATTCCGCCGCACCATCATCACGAAGTCCCAGACGCGCGTGCTGGTGCTGATCAACATCGTCGGGTGGGGCATGAAGGGCCCGCGCTACGAAAACGACACCAACGACATGGATTCTACCGCCACGGCCAACAAGATCAAGCAGAACCGGGACGTGATCGTGGGCATCAAGACGGCGCACTTCGGCGGAACCGGCTGGACCGCTATCGACCGCGCGGTGGCGGCCGGCCGCATGGCGGACGTGCCCATCATGGTGGACGACCATATCTTCACCAATTCCGGCCGCACCACACGCGAGAAGTTGCTGGACCACCTGCGCCCCGGCGATATGCACACGCATATGTACAACGACCGGCAGGTCGAGCTGATTGACCGCTTCACCGGCAAGGTGCAGTCCTACATGTGGGAGGCGCGGCGGCGCGGAGTGCTCTTCGACATGGGACACGGCGCGGGCAGCTTCCTGTGGCCCGTGGCGACCAAGGCCATGGCTCAGGGCTTTGCCCCGGACACCATCAGCACCGACCTGCACGGCGAAAGCATCATGATGCAGCAGCCGGATATGCCCAACTGCATCACGAAGATGATGAGCCTGGGCATGCGCCTCCAGGACGCCATTCTGCGTTCCACGGTGAACCCGGCGAAGAACATCCACCGCTTTCCGGAACTCGGCACGCTGAGTTCCGGCGCCGTGGCGGATGTCGCCGTGCTCACGCTGAGAACCGGCGTCTTTGCCCTGAAGGATGCCTGGGCGAAGAAGCGCATGGCGACCGAAAAACTGGAAAACGTGATGACCGTGCGGAACGGCAAGATCGTTTACGACGTCAATGGCCTCGGCTTTCCGCTGTGGACCTCGGCGGGCGATTACGGGAGGATCCCGTGAAGCGCGCCGCCGGTTTGGTCTTCCTCGCACTGCTCTGCGCGGCGAACTACGCCCCATCGCAGCAGACGCCGGTTGTCTTTGACCTGCTGCTCAAGAACGGCCACGTGATCGACCCGGCCAACCATCGTGACGGGCGCTTCGATATCGCCATCGTGGGAAACAAAATCCTCCGCGTGGCGCCGGATTTGCCCGCGTCGCACGCGCGCACCGTCGTGGACGCCGGCCAGTACTACATCACCCCGGGTCTGATCGACATCCACACGCACTTTGACGCGCAGGGAGCGGACCTGAACCTGAAGCCCGACCCGGAGGCGCTGACCAACGGCGTCACCACGGCGGTGGACGCGGGCAGTTCGGGCTGGAAGAATTTCGAGGCCTTCAAGACCAGGGTCATCGATCATTCCAAGACCCGGCTGCTGGCCTTTCTGAACATCGTCGGCGCCGGCATGTACGGGCCCAAAGTGGAAAATGATGTCAACGAAATGGATCCGGAGGCCGCCGCGCGCATGGTGGCCAAATATCCGAACATCATCGTGGGCATCAAGACCGCGCACTTCGAGCCGCCCACCTGGGACGCCGTGGACCGCGCCGTGAAAGCGGCGGAACTCAGCCATACGATCGTCATGGTGGATTTCTATCCGAAACCCGGACGCGAGTACTCCGACCTGATCCTGAAGCATCTGCGGCCCGGCGATATTCACACACACTTCTACGGGCAGTTGATTCCGCAACTGGACGCCAATAAAAAAGTGCAGCCCTATATGTGGGAGGCGCGCAAGCGCGGCGTGCTGTTCGACGTGGGACACGGCAGCGGCAGTTTCTGGTTCCGTATCGCCGCGCCCATGTTGCGGCAGGGCTTCCTGCCGGACACGATCTCCACGGACATTCACAAAGAGAGCATCATGCTGCCGCGGGCCAACATGACCACCACCATGTCCAAGTTCCTGAATCTGGGTATGACGCTGGAGCAGGTCATCGAGCGCAGCACGGTGAATCCGGCCAGGGTGATTCACCATCCCGAGCTGGGCACCCTGAGCGAAGGCGCGGTGGCGGACATTGCCGTGCTGGAACTCCAGCACGGGCATTTCGGGTTCGTGGATTCGGGGCGTGCCAAGATGATCGGCGACCGGAAGCTGCGCTGCGTGCTGACCGTGCGGAACGGAGCTGTAGTGTGGGACACCGAGGGCCTGAGCCTGACCGATTGGACCAAGGCCGGTCCGTACAGCAACTTCAAGTAAGCGTGATGGGCCAGAGGCTGCGCGGCGGTATCGTCGGCTGCGGGTTTTTCGGGGAGATCCAACGGGAAGCCTGGAGCCGTATGCCCGAAGTGGATATCGTAGCGGCCTGCGACCTGGATCTGGAGCGCGCCCGGCGCTTCGCTCCGCGGGCGTACCGGGATGCACCCGAGATGCTGGAACGAGAGCGCCTGGATTTTGTGGATATCGCCACTCGCCCGGAGGCGCACCTGGAGTTGGTGCGCCTGGCGGCGGCGTATCGCCTTCCGGTCATTTGTCAGAAGCCCATGGCGCCGCTGCTGGCTATCGCGAAAGCCATGGTTCAGGCTGCCGAAGAAGGCGGCATCCGGCTGATGATTCACGAGAACTGGCGCTGGCAGCCCTGGTATCGCGCCGCCGCGGAAATCATCCGGCGGGGCGACATCGGGCAGCCCATCGGCTATTGCTTCCGCACGCGCCGGCGGGACGGCCTGGGACCCGCGCCGTACGAGCGCCAGCCATATTTCCGCGAGATGCCGAACCTGCTCATTTATGAGACGCTCGTGCACCATCTCGATACCGCGCGGTTCCTGTTCGGCGACCTCAAACGGATCTACGCGCAAACGCGCCGCCTGAACCCGGCCATTCAGGGCGAGGACCAGGCCCTGATCCTGCTCACGCATTCGAGCGAACTATGCGGGATCGTCGACGGCCACCGCTTTCTGGACCCCGAACCGGACGGTCCCGCCATGGGAGAAGCCACCTTCGAAGGCGACTCCGGATGGCTTCGTATTCTCTCCACCGGCGACGTCTACCGGGGCACGGAAAAGGTCTGGGCCAACAGGGCGACCGAGGGCTACCGCGGGGACAGCGTCCGCGCCACGCAGCGCCACTTCATCGCTTGTCTGAAGAGCGGTGCGCCCTTTGAGAGTGAGGGGCGGGAGTATCTTAAGACCGTGGCCGCAGTCGACGCGGCCTACGAAAGCGCGGCGGCCGAGCGAGCCGTGAAACTCCAGTCACACTCTTGAAATCCTTGGTAATGTGATTAAAAATCAACAACTTACCAAGAATTTAGAAAGCCGCGTGACCAATCCGCGGGACTATCCTGTGGTGTGAAGGCGCAAAGCAATCCCACACTGGCTGCCGTCGCCGGCTTCAACGATGAATTGACGATGATCCTCAACCAACTGGCCGTCTCCCTCGAACTGCTTGGGGACGAGCATCCGGCGTCCCCCAACCTTCTGGATCTGCAACGCTCCGCCCTGCGTTGCGCGGACATCACCCGCCGCCTTCTGGCCAGTACGCGGGCCGCGCAACGCACAGCCTGACCCTCACGCGGCGGCGCGCTGACGGCGAATCTCCGCGAAGTTCCTGCGGTTCACCAGCCCCAAGTGCTGATGCAGTTCCTGGTAGGAATAGAAATGGCCGGTCCCATCCTCCCAGATGGTGATCCCGACCCCTCCCAGGTTGCGGGCATCGTAGCCTTCCCGCCGCAGTTGGGAGACCAGCGTGGATAGTTCTTCACTTGGCATGGCGACCTCTGTGGTTTCTACCTGGAAGAACCCCGCCGCGGGCGGAATGGCTCTGCATGAGAGAATAGTTTTACCAAGCTTTACATATCCGCATGCGCATCCTTGGGATTGAATCCTCGTGTGACGAAACGGCCGCCTCGGTGGTGGAGAACGGTACGCAAATCCTTTCCTCGGTAGTGGCTTCGCAACTTGGCACTCATGGCAAATACGGCGGCGTAGTGCCGGAGCTGGCTTCCCGTGAGCATTTGCGCGCCATCGTGCCCGTGGTGCGGGAAGCCCTGACGCAGGCGGCAACGAAACTGGAGGATCTCTCCGCGGTAGCCGTTACGGAGGGCCCGGGCCTGGTTGGTTCGCTGCTGGTGGGCATGACCTACGCCAAGTCGTTGTGCTTCGCCGTGAACCTGCCGCTGATCGGGGTGAATCACCTGGAGGGGCACATTCACGCGGTCGTCCTGGAAGCCAGACAAGAGGGCACCGGGGTGGCGTACCCCGCATTGGCGCTGGTGGCCAGCGGAGGGCACACCCACCTGTTCGAGGTGCAGCCAGGCTTCCACTATCGGTTGCTGGGCAAAACGCGCGACGACGCGGCCGGCGAGGCCTACGACAAGGTAGCCAAGCTCCTGGGCTTCGGCTACCCCGGCGGACCGGTGATCGATGGCCTCGTGCCCTACGGCAACCCGCGTGCCGTGCGCTTCACCCTCGCCAAAATGAAAGGCAACGTCCTGGATTTCAGCTTCAGCGGGCTGAAGACGGCCGTGTTGCGGTGGGTGGAGGCCCGCGACCTGAGCCGCGAGATCGAAGCCCGCCGAAACCTGCTGCGCGCCACGCCGCAGCCTACCACCGAACAGTGGCTCGCCGTGACAGCGCCGGCCACGCTCGATCTGCTGGCATCATTCCAACGCACCGTGATCCTCGAACTGCTCGGCCGCGCGGCGGCGGCTGCGGAGTCCATCCAGGCCCGCTCCCTGATCATCTCCGGCGGCGTCGCCTGCAACGCCGGTCTGCGCGCGGCCGCCCGCGAGGCAGCGCTGCCCTACCCCGTGTACTTCCCCACGCCGGGGCTGTCTACGGACAATGCCGCCATGATCGCTGCCGCGGCCTTCCCGAAGTTGGAGAGCGGCGCATTCGACGATATGAGCTTGACCGCGCGGGCGAACCTCGTGCTGGCCTGACCCGCCGCTACCAGTCCAGCACGGCGCCGTCGGCGGAGTAGACCCTGGATTGCAGGCGTTCCTGTTCGAAAGGGTGTTGCGCGGCCGCCTTCTCGTTCACTTTGACGCCCAGGCCAGGTTCGTCGCAGGGCAGCCAGTAGCCGTCGCGAGTTTCGAGCGAGCTTTCCACCACCTCCCAGCGCCACGGCACGTCGGAGAGCATGTCTTCCTGAATGAGGAAATTCGGCGTGGAGAGTCCGAAGTGCAGCGCCGCCGCGTTGGCGATGGGCCCCAGCGGATTGTGCGGCGCCACGCCCATGTAATAGGCCTCCGCCATCGCGGCAATCTTCTTGGCCTCCAGCAGCCCGCCACAATGGCACAGGTCCGGCTGAATCACGTGCGCAGCCTGCTTCTCGAAAACCTCGCGGAACTGGTGCCGCGTGACCAGGCGCTCGCCGGTGGCGATGGGGACCCGGACCGCGCGGCGCACTTCCGCCAGAGCGTCGATGTTCTCCGGCGGCACAGGCTCCTCGCAGAAGAACGGGCGATACTCGGCCACGGCGTTGATGTATTCGACCGCGACGGCCGGGTAGGTGCGCCCGTGGAAGTCGATCATGATGTCGATGCGGTCGCCCACGGCTTTGCGCAACGCGCCCATCACGGCGGCGAACTTTTTCGTGTAGGGCACACCCATCAGCGGCTCGGAATAGGGCACGAAAACCACCTTCACGGCCGTGTAGCCCCTCTCCACCACGCTGACCGCCAGATCGATGACCCGGCTGGCATCGAAACTCTCGTAGACCGAGCTCATGTCGCCGCCTCCCAGGTGCGTGTACATGCGCACGCGATCGCGCACGGCGCCTCCCAACAACTTGTAAACCGGCACGCCGAGATGCTTTCCCAAAATGTCCCAGCAGGCCTGCTCGATGCCCGAAATGGCGGACTGGCCGATCGCTCCGGGACGGAAAAACGGCTGCCGGTAGAGTTTCTGGTAGAGGTGCTCGATGCGCGTGGGATCGTCGCCCAGGATGAAGTGCGAGAGGTCTTCGACGGCCCCGACCACGGCGCGGGTTTTCCACTCCATGGAGGCTTCGCCCCAACCCACGAGACCGGGTGTGTCCGTCTCCAGCTTTACGAACACCCAGTTGCGCATCTGGGCGTTCACGACCACGGTGCTGATGTTCGTGATTTTCAAGGCTACCCGCTACCTGACTTCGCGCAACCTCTGCCGGCCAAGGTGCGGATGAACCCGCCGTCGCGGTCGTACTGATTGAGGTAGCCGGAGCCGTCGCCCACGTAGATATCGCCGTTCGGCGCAACTGCCACGCTGGTGGGACGGTATTTCACCAGCGGCCGGCCGTATCTATCCAGCCCGTAGAATGCGGACCCGCGGGGGTACCCGATGGTGAACACTTCCTCGCCATCCAGCGTGGTCTTTACCACAACCCCCCGCCGGATGTCGCAAACGAACAGAAACTCCTGCCCGCCTTCCTTCACGAGAGGTAAGCCGTGCGCTCCGCCGCCGAACTCCTTCCCTTCGTAGCGGTAATCGCCGGCGGCCGGAACGGGGCGGGCTGCGGCACACACGCCGGCTCCCGCCACCGTCCAGAAAAAGTTCCTCCGTGTGGTTCCGCGCATGGCCGGCCTCGGGCTACGCCAGCGCCGACTTGCAATATTCCAGGCACTTGCGAACTTCCGCCACCGTGTCTTGGCCCTTGTATTCGTACTCGATGTTCGCCGGGATCTTGTACTTCTCCGTCTTGAGCAGTTCGAGCACCTGCTTGATGGGGGTATCTCCCTGGCCAAACGGCATATTGGGGCCGTGGTCCCGCTTGCGGTCCTTGAGATGCAGAGTAACGATGCGCTCGTGGTGCTGCTTAATGTACTCCACCGGGTCGTAGCCGGCGGCGAAGAAGTGGCCGATATCCAGATTGACCCCGATGTAATGCGAGAGGCTCATGGCGGTCTCGAAGCTTTCCGGCTTGGCGAACTCGTTGGGGTCCTTGGTGTTGTCGTGGCCGTGCATGCCCACCACCATTCTGGCCTTCTCGGCGAACGGCGCCACGCGCTTGGCGCAGGTCACCGTCGACGAGGCGGTGATCACCTTGGCGCCCAGCGCCTTGGCTATTTCGAAGCCCCGCGCAATTTCGTCGTCGGTAAAATCGTCACGGAAGCTGTAATTGTACGCGTAGAGCTGGATGCCGGCCTTGTCGAATTTTCGCCGGATTTTTTTGAACGTCTCGAGCGGCTCGGTCAAACGGAAACGGCGCAGTTCGTTGCGGCCGGCTTCTCCGCGGGGCTCCTTCGGCTCTACGTGGCCCTGGTACAGTTCGCACTCGCTGAAGCCGATCTCCTGCATGGCCTTGATGGCGTCATCCAGCGAGCGATCGCGAAAACTGTAGGACTGCACTCCGATGAGCACTCCGTTGAATTCGGAGTTCAGCCTCCCCCACGCGAGCGAAGCGGGAAGCGCGGAGAGCGCCACCTTTCCGAAATCCCTTCTGGAATAGTTCATGGTTGAATCTCCTCCAAGTTGTCTGATGAGCGCGGCCGGACACCGGCATTGCTATGCTATCACCTTCCCCCGGCCGCGAATCAGAATGTATAGCTCTGAAAGACGTACATGTAGCGCGTGTTGACTCCGGGCGTCATCTTGGTCAGGTAGTCGCCCTTGAAGATGTGCGCAAAGCCGGCTCCGAAGAGCCACCCGGAGATCTGATAGGTGGCGAAGAAGTCGGTTTCCTGGCCGATATGGGTGAGCGTGTTCCGGCTGGACGGCTTCACGATGAGCGCGCCGGAGCCGTTGTAGAGGCCGTCGGTGGGGCTGGCCAGCCACCAGTTGTCATACATGAAGTTGAAGGCCAGCGGTTTGGTGATGTGCAGGGTGTCCAGCGAGCGCAGGTTCTTGATGTTTCGCCAGCCAAACAGGTCGGCGTGCCCGAATTTGTCGTGGTTGGCGGCGTAGAGCTGATCGTAGGTGGTGTCGCGCACAGCGGGGTTGGAACTGCCGGACGCGTACTTATACTCCACCTCCAGGTCCAGCGGCAGGGTGAGCGGCAGGCGCCGGGAGAGGCTGCTGTACCAGGCAAAGCCGCGGTGCACGAGCGGCCCGGTCTTGCCGTTCTGCGCCACGGTCTCGATCCCGTACTTGAACGAGTAAGGCAGCGGGCCCACCACGCGGGCTCCCAGCGAGTTGATGCCCAGGCTGCCTTGGCCCGTGAAGCCGCCGGGGCGGTTTTGCGCATGCCGCAGCAGGTAGACCTCCAGGGTTCCGTTAGGGATCACGTTGGAAAACGTGTCGTAGGTGCCCCACAGCCGGTCTCCGAGGTTTGGCCGGTTGAAGTCATCCGGCCGGACCCGGACGATCGAAAGCGAGAGCAGTTCGAGTCTGGCGTTGGGCAGGCGGTAGTACAGCCGCGCGGTGTCGTAGGTGCGCGACGTGTTGACCCATTGCGGAATGCCGATGACGCGCCCTTCCCCCATGCTGACCATCTGGCGGCCGAACACGGCGCCGAAGCCGGTTTTGCGCTTGGCGAAGAATTCCAGGAACCCCTCTTGCAGGTCCATGGTGTCGCGCGCCGTGGCGGGGGCCGGTCCGCCGTATTGCGGCGCGCGGGCGTCCTGCCCCATGGCTGAAACACGGAACCAGTCCGTGAAATCGAATTGCGCGCCGATCCGCGTGCGGAATAGCGGGTTCTCCAGGTCCGGAGAAATGCCGAAATTGTTGCCCGTACGCGTCTCCGGACGAGCCCGAAATTCGAAGGTGAGCTTCAAGCGGTCGGCGGTCTTCTCTGCAAGCAGGTCGTTGAGAGCCTTGCCCGGGTCCTCCACCTGCGCGGTCAGGATGCTTCCGCCGAACAGCGCCGCGACCCCTGCGGCGCACAAGAAAATTCGCATGATTACGGAAATTCTACCAAGTCGCCGTCAGGCGTTCCGCCGCCGCAGGCCGAAATGATAGACCGCGGCGCCCAGCCCGATGGTTCCGAGAGCGGTGAGAGAGGCCTTGGGCTGCCAGATGAGTCCATAGCCGATCATGCACACGCCCACAAAAATATAGGCCAGCGGAATCAGAGGGTAAGCGAAGCTCACCGGACGCAGCCGCTGCCAGCCTTGCCGCCGCCGGAACACGAACAGCGAGGCGACCGACATGACGGTGAAAAACGTGAGGCTGAAACCGATGTAGATGATGAGTTGCGGGAACGGTGTCAGCGTCATCAACATCGCGCAGAGACCCTGGCTGAGGATGGCGACCACCGGCGTGCGCCAGCGCGGATGCACGGTGGCCGCGGCGGTGAAGAACGCGCGATTCTTGGCCATGGCGTAGTACACGCGCGGGCCGATAGTGACCATGGCGTTCACCGTGGACATGATGGAGACGGCCATCAGGGCCGAGAAGACCCCGGCGATTCCGGGCCCGAAGAGGTTACTGGCCGAAAGCGAGCCTACCGCGATCACGCCTTTCATGGATTCGAGCGGTGTGGAGTAGATGAACAGTAGATTCAAGCCCAGATACAGCGCGGTGACCAGGCCTGTGCCCGCCGCCAGCGCCCGGGGCAAGGTGCGTTCGGGCTGGCGGAGCTCCTCGGCGACGTAAGTGGCCGCATTCCAGCCGCTGTATCCCACCATTACCCAGAGCAGGCTGATGACAAACTGCACCGGCAGCGAAGTGGTCGCCGTGCGCACCGCCGGCGTGGACAGATTCTGCCAGGTGCCGGTGCCAACCAGAAAGCCAAACAGGATAAAGGCCAGAATAACCAGCAGCTTGGTCCCGGTGAGCGCGTTTTGCACCTTGGCCACTCGGCTGACGCCGAAGCAATTGAGCACAGTGAAACCCAGCACCAGCGCGGACGCCATCAACTGGCCGCCGCCCAGCGTGAGCGAAAAGACGCCCGAGCCGATCACGTGCGTGGCGTTGGCCTGTTTCAGGCTGGGGAAGAAGTAGCCCAGGTAATCCGAGAAGGCCAGCGCCGCCGCCGCGATGGGCGCGGAGAACCCGGCGAAGAAAGAGACCCATCCGGTCATGAAGCCCCAGGTGGGCCCGAAGGCTCGCGTCAGGTACACGTATTCGCCTCCGGAACTGGGAAAATTGATGCCCAGTTCGGAGTAGCTGAGTGCCCCAGCCAGGGCGAACAACGCGCCCACCAACCACGCAGCCAGAATGAGCCGGGCGTCGCCCAGGTCACCGGCCATGAAGCCGGTAGTGGCGAAGATTCCCGTGCCCACCATATTGGAGACCACCAGCGCTGTCGCGCTGACGAACCCGAGCTGCCGGAGCAGTCCAGGCTTGCCCACCTGACTTTGCGTCGCCATTTTGGCCTTTATCGTCATTCTAGTCCAGTCAGTCTGTGGTTTCCGTGGTCCGTTTCGCTAAGCTGAAAGAGTAATGCTCACCGACTTGGTGCAGATCCGGCTGCTGGGAGACAAAAAGCGGCCGGAAAACGAACGGTTCCGGCGGTATTTGAAGTCCCACGATCACTCGGACCGAATCCTGCGCCGGATCGCCGAAGGCATCGAGGAACAGATCGACTGTACGGTGTGCGCGAACTGCTGCCGCGTGGCCACCGCGAAGGTCTCCGAGCGCGACGTGGATCGCCTGGCGCGTCACTTGCGCGTGTCACCGGGCGAGTTTCTGTCGAGATACTGCGAAGAGAGCGAAGAAGAGGGCGCCATCCTGCGGCGCACCGAGGCGCAGGGCTGCATTTTTCTCGATGGCACGGCCTGCACGGTGTACGAGGCGCGCCCGGACATCTGCCAGCGCTTCCCGCACCTGGTGCGCGGAAGCGGGTCCATCGCCAGCCGCATGTGGCAGTTCATCGACCGGGCCTGCTACTGTCCGATCGTCTACAACGCTCTGGAGGCCTTCAAGGCCGAGACGGGCTTTCGCCGCTGAAGGGCGCTACTTCACGCGGATGCGAAATCTCTCTCGATCCGTGCGCCCGCCTTCTCCGTAGGCGACCAGGGTATACTGCAACGTGGTTGGGGGAAAGATCCGGATGCACATCCGTTCGCTGGCGGCCAGCGGCATGCCCAGCGGCTCCAGGCGGGCGGAGGTCACGTTCTTCACCCCATAGCAGAGCGTGAGAGGCGAGCCGCGCGAAACCTCCCGGCCGCTCAACGCCACGAAAAGGATGGCCGGCGGTGCGGGAGTCACCCTCACTGTCAGCGATTCGGTGACCTCGGCCCCATCGGCGCCTGCTGCAAACAGCCGGTAGGTCGTGTCGCGCTCCGGTTCGATCCAAAAGCAGCGCGTGAGCGCGGGTTTGAGGGTCTCTACCGGCGGCTCGATGCGAACCGAGCGGGCATTTTCCACCCCGTAGCAGATCACCGCGCGCTCCCCTTTGGGCAGCGTCCCGGGACTGGCATAAAACTGCGTGATCCGGACCGCGGCGCCCGCGGCTCCCGGGTACGGAGTTTGGACCTTCGATGCCACCCGGGATTGCGGCTGTCCCGTAGAATATCGCGCAACGCCTATCCAGATGAGTTGGAGGACCGCCAGCCCAACCACCACCCAGGTATAGGCCAGAATTCGCCTGGAGACGTCACTTTCCATGGCAGCGCGCCTCGGGCACGCAACCCTTTAGATCCCGTGCGGAAACCGAAAGTTCCGGGGTCTGCGGCGCCAGCCGGGCTCAGCGTCTAGTACGTCGCCCGGCCACCCGAGGCGTCGTAGCACTGGGCGGTGACGAACGAGCAGTCGGGACTGGCCAGAAAGTGCACCACCGCGGCGATTTCCTCGGGCTGCCCCGTGCGTTTCATGGGGATACGCTCGGTCATGTAGGCGATCTGGGCATCGGTTAACTGGTCCAGAATCTTGGTGCGGATAACTGCCGGCGCCACGGCGTTCACACAAATCCCCTCCGTGGCGACTTCCTTGCCCAGGGACTTGGTGAACCCGATGACGCCGGCCTTGGTGGCCGAATAGCCGGTCATGTTGGGGTTTCCCTCCTTGCCGGCGATGGAGGCGATATTCACGATGCGCCCGTACTTCCGCTCGCGCATGTGGGGGATCACCGCGCGGCAGCACAGAAACACGCCCGTGAGGTTCACGGCAATGATCTTCTGCCAGTCCTCTTCGGTCTGTTCCCAAAGAGGGGCGGCTTTCCCGGCGATGCCGGCGTTGTTGACCAGGATGTCGATCCGGCCGCGCCGGGCCAGCACTTCTCCCACGGCCTTCGCAACGGAGGCCGCGTTCGTGATGTCAATCTGTACGGCGAACGCGTCACCGCCGATGGAGCGCGCCGTTTCGGCCGCCCCATCGAGATTGAGATCCGCCACGGCGACAGCGGCCCCCGCGCGCGCCAGACGCCGCGCGATGGCTTCGCCGATGCCCGTAGCAGATCCGGTGACAATGGCCGTCTGCCCTGCCAGGTCCAGGAACATGGCTTATTCTTCTCTGGCGACCTTTACCGTGATTTCGGCCGTCACGTCCTTGTGCAGGCGCACCGGAACTTTGAACTCGCCCAACTGCTTGATGGGCTCCTCCAGTTGCACCCTGCGGCGGTCCACCGTGAAGTTCTGCTTCTCGAGCGCCTCAGCGATGTCCTTGGCCGTCACGGAACCAAAAAGCTGATCGTTCTCGCCGGCCTTCTGGGAGATCACCACCGTTACGCCGCCGAGCAGCTTGCCCAGATCCTCCGCCTCGGTCTTCACTTTCACTTCGCGCCGCAGATGCGCCTGGCGTTCCTGCTCCACGATCTTCTTGTTGGCCTCGGTGGCCGCCACGGCCAGCCGCTTGGGCAACAGGAAATTGCGCGCGTAACCGGGGGCCACTTTGACCACCTGCCCGCGTGTGCCTAATCTTTCAACGTCCTCTCTCAGAATGACTTCCATGGCAAAAGACTCCTAGAACTGGGCGGCGAAAGGCAGCAACGCGATGTTGCGCGCCTTCTTGATGGCGTCGCTCAAACGCCGCTGGTGCGGGGCGCAGACGCCGGAAATCCGCCGCGGGATGATCTTGCCGCGTTCTGCGATGAACGCGTGGAGCAGCTTCACGTCCTTGTAGTTGATATCGTCGATCTTCTCGACGCAAAAACGGCAGACCTTCTTGCGCCGGAAGTACTGTTTCTTCTGCGTCGCGACGGCCTTATCGCCGCCTGTGGGCCGCTGGGCTGCGCTGCCTGGTCTTCCTTTGGATTCCGCCATGTGCTTTCCTTACGCCTCCTTCGGCATGCCGGGCATGCCGCCCTCACCCATCATCTGCTGGGCCACGGATGGCTGCGCCGGTGGCGGCGCGGCCGTGGCCTTGCGGTGGGCCCGCTTCTCCCGCTCCTTCCGGCGCTTCTCCAGGCGTTTGAGTGTCTCATCAATGCGCACGGTGAGGAACTTGATGACATAGTCCGAGACGCGCAAGCGGCGCTCGAACTCCTTGACGGTTTCCGGGCCGGCGCTGAACTGCATCAGCACATAGGAGCCTTCCCGGTACTTCAATACCCGGTAGGCCAGCTTGCGCTTGCCCCACTTCTCGACCTTCTCGACCGCGCCGCCGGCATTGGTCACCACCGTCTTCATCTGTTCGATGAAGGCGTCGATTTCCTCTTCGGCGGCCTCGGGCTTCACGATATACAGATTCTCGTAAATTCTCATTCTTCCTCGTTGGTACCTCGGGCGCGACGATTAAATCTCGTCATGGCCTTTTCGACGCCTTCGGTAATTATGGACTCGACTGCCTCGGCCGCATAGCCGGTCAGTTCGTCCAGGTCCTGCACTTGCGAGCGCTTGAAGGGCGCCAGCACGAATTCCGCTCCATCGCGGACCGGGTGGCCGGGATGAATCCCCAGGCGCACCCGCACAAACTCGTTCGTTCCCAAGCTGCGGATCACGGACGATGCCCCGTTGTGCCCGGCCGCGGAACCCTTGGGCTTAATCCGCATCGCCGTCCACGGCAGATCCAGTTCGTCATAAACCAGAATCAGATCCCGCGCCGTGAGCGCGTGCTTGGCCATCAGCGGCGCGAGCGAAGTGCCGCTGAGATTCATGTACGTTTGCGGCTTGGCCAGCATCACCGGATGTCCGCCGATTTCGCCCACACCGGCGAGCGCTTTGGAGTCTTTCCGGTTGACGCGGATGCCGTGCCGCTCGGCCAACCGGTCTACCACCAGGAACCCCAGGTTGTGAGGTGTATTGGCATACTCTTCACCCGGATTCCCTAGACCGGCGACCAGAAACATCCCGGACTACTTCTTCTTGGGCTTGGTTTCCTCGCCCTCTTCTTCTTTCTTGCCCTTCTTGATGACTTCCGGTTCGGCGGTGGTGGCGGCGGCAGCCTCCGGCGCGGCTGCGGCCGGGGCCGCCTCCGCACGCAGGGCCACGACGTGCGCCAGGACCGTATCCGGTGAGCTGAACAGCTTCATGGAACCGGAAACAGGAATATCCGCCACGCGCTTGGCCTGCCCGATCATCAGATCCGACACGTCCACTACGAAGCTTTGCGGGATGTCGTCCGGCAGGCACTCGATTTCCACCTGGCGGGCCACCAACTCGAGCAGACCACCCTGCTGTTTCACGCCCTTGGGATCGCCCTGCGTCACGATGGGGACGGAAACGCGCAGCCGCTTGCTCAGATCGATACGCTTCAGATCGGCATGCAGCAGGTCGCCGCGAATCGGGTCGTTCTGATGATCCACCACCATCACCGGAGTGGTCTCCACTCCCTGGATGTCCAGATTGAAGATGGTGTTGTAGCCCGTATCGCTGTGGACGATCTGGTTGATCACCTTGGGGCTGACGGCAATGCTTACGGGGTCCTTGAACGCTCCGTAAACCACGGCCGGGATCAGGCCGCGACTGCGGGTGCGGCGGGCCTCATTTTTGCCGCGCGAGGCGCGCACCTCGGCGGTAACCGTAATGTCTTTCCTCAAAATCTTCTCCTTTTCGCGGGAGCGCAAGTCCGTTTGAGCCGGCCGAACCAGGCCCGCTCAGTCGTGGGTTGCACTCGCCGCCTTCTCTAACTAAATAAACAAAATACTGACCGAAGTTTCCTCGTGGATCGACTGGATCGCCCGGGCCAGCAAGGGCGCCACCGACAACGACTTGATCTTTTCCGAGTTCCGCGCCGTTTCCGACAGCGGGATCGAATTCGTAAAAACCACTTCCTCCAGTTCCGACTCCTCGATGCGTTCGACGGCCGGCCCGGAAAGCACGGCATGCGTCGCGCAAGCCGATACGGCGGTGGCCCCTTTCGCCAGCAACGCCTCGGCGCCTTTCACCAGCGTGCCGGCGGTGTCAATCAGGTCGTCCACCAACAGGCAGGAGCGTCCCTGTACCTCGCCGACCACGTTCATCACTTCCGCCACGTTGGCCTCTTCCCGGCGCTTATCGATGATCGCCAGCGGAGCGCTCAACCGCTTGGCGAACGCGCGCGCCCGCTCCACCCCTCCCGCGTCCGGAGAAACCACCGTCAGGTTGGGAATGTTGAGCGGCTTGAAATAATCGATCATCACGGGGGCCGCAAACAGATGATCCACCGGGATGTTGAAAAAACCCTGAATTTGCGCCGCGTGCAGATCCAGCGCCAAAACCCGGTCCGCACCGGCGCTTTCCAGCAGGGATGCCACCAGCTTGGCCGAAATGGGAACGCGGGGCTTGTCCTTCCGGTCTTGCCGCGCGTACCCATAATAGGGTAACACTGCCGTGATGCGTTCCGCTGATGCGCGCTTGAGGGCGTCGATCATCAACAGCAACTCCATCAGGTGCCGGTCCACGGGGGTGCAAGTCGGCTGGATCACAAAGACATCCGCGCCGCGCACGTTCTCCTGAATCTGGACGTAAATCTCGCCGTCCGAGAACACCCGGACCAGGGCTTCGCCCAATTCGATGCGGAGCGCCTGGCAGATCTCCTCCGCTAACGCGGAGTTCGCGTTTCCGGTAAACACCTTGAGGCGATCGTGGCTCATCGAATGTACCGGCTTTGGGGCGGCCATACTTTTTCTTTGATGTGCGAGGCCAGCGCGCGCCACCACAGCGACCGGTAGCGCGCCCGGCTTACCAGCGTAACGGCAAAAACAGGTACCTCTCTCAACGATTCCAGCGCCCTGGCGGCCTCCTCCGGGCGGCGAAACAGGCCGAACACCGCCGAACCGCTGCCAGTCATCATTGCCGGTTTTGCCCCAAGTCGAGACAGCCGCTTTTTGAATGAAGCGAGTTGCGGAAATTGCTCGAAGACTACGGTTTCGAAGTCGTTACAACCTTCTGGCGGGCCGTCTGCACGGCCCGGCCCCCCAAACACACTCCACACCCGGGACTGGAAACTAACTATTTTATTTTGTTGAGATTCGCTTGTCAATCGCGGCCCCAGCGCGCTGTACGCCGCGGCCGTCGAAACGTGCAGGCCGGGAGCCACCAGCACGCCGTGTCGCGCCGGGGCGTCAGGCAGCGGATACAGCTCCGTGCCCCGGCCCATTCCCGCCGCGGCGCCGCCGATCAGGAAAAACGGCACATCGCTCCCCAGACCCCCGGCCAGCGGAATGAGCTGCGAAACCGGAAGCCGCCGGCCGATCAGCACTGGCAGGGCCAGCAGGACTGCGGCCGCATCCGAGGACCCCCCACCGAGCCCGGCTCCCATCGGAATTCTCTTCCGCAGATCCAACTCCACCGCGCCCGTGGTGCGCGTAGCATCCAGCACTGCTTGCGTGGCTCGAGCCGCCAGGTTGTCCGGGATGTCCAGGTTGCCGCTCAGGGTGATGCGCGTGCGGCGCGCCGGCGTGAACGCAATATCGAGGGTGTCGGCCAGGGAAATGGTGTGAAACACGCTGCGCAACTCGTGATACCCGTCCGGCCGCTTGCCGAGTATCCGCAAATCCAGGTTCAGCTTCGCGAGAGCGCGCAGGCGCGCCCGCCGGGTCGCGCTCATTTATCGTATTGCAGGAGGGAGAACACGTCGTAGCCCGTGAGTTTCGCGCGCGGGTTGAGGAACGTCAATTCGATCACCGCACCCACGCCGCTGACCGTTCCGCCCACCTGCTCCACCAGGCGCGCGACCGCCGCGGCGGTTCCACCGGTGGCCAGCAGGTCATCCACGATCAGCACGCGCTGTCCCGGCTGGATGGCATCGCGATGCATCTCCAGCGTGTCGGTGCCGTACTCCAGATCGTAGGTCACGCGGACGCATTCCGCGGGCAGTTTCTTCGGCTTGCGTACCGGCACGAATCCCGCGCCCAGCGCGTACGCCAGGGCCGGAGCGAAGATGAAGCCGCGGGCTTCCACGCCCAGCACCACGTCTACGGCCGCGTCGCGGTAGTGATCGCTCAAGCCATCAATGACGCCGCGCAATCCTTCCTTGTCTTTGAGCAGAGTCGTGATGTCGTAAAAGAGGATGCCCGGCTTGGGGAAGTCCGGGACCTCCCGGATCAGCGATTTGAGATGGTTCATCAGCCCTCGATCTGGAAAGACCCGTATTGTTGCACGGCGCCGTCCTGCTCTTCAACCGCACGCACATCGGCCAGGCGCGGCCCCTTCCGCAGCAACCCCGCTAACCGCGAAAGCTGCTCGGAAGTGCCCACGGCATAGACTTCCACCCGGCCGTCATCCAGGTTCCGCGCATAGCCCGTGACGCCTATCTGTTCGGCGCAGTACTGGGCGAAAAAGCGGTAGCCCACCCCTTGCACGCGGCCGCGGATCCAGAAGAACCTGGCGATCTTCTCCTGCCGAGCCATGGGAAAACTGAGGATAGCACGGTTCCTCCCCGGAGAACCGTGCCGTGAACGTCAGGATCGGTGGCGGTTCAGAACGTAAAGCCGACCATGAATTCCGCCTGGTTCAGGTCGGAATGCAGCAACCCATTCACATCCCGGAACTGCTGGTTGGTCCAGCGCGTGTAGCGCACTTCCGGAGACACGTGCAAAAACAACGCGTGGATGTCCAGGCCTGCCCCGAGCACCAATCCCATCGTGTTGGTTTCGTTGAGTTGCGCCGGATTCGTCGTGCTGGTCGTGGTCGTGCGACTGGGAAACACCGTGTTGGTGATCGTTTGATTGAGTCCGGTGAGCGTGTTGAAGGCCACCCCGCCGTCTACGAAAGGCTTCACCAGCGGGGTTGGGAAACGGTATTTCAGCAGAATTGGAAACTCCCAGGAGCCGGCCGTGGTGCTCTGGGAGGTGAGGGTATCTACTCCGGAGGTTGTTCCCTGGTAGCTGAAGTGCCGGTATAAGGCATCCACCTCCAGTCCCAGTCCCGCGGGAAGATGTAGTTCCGCCGTGGGTCCAACGAGGTAACGGTTGGTCACCGTACTGAAGTTCACCCGCCCGCTGCTGGCAGTGTCTAAGAAGTCCGTGAAGGGGAGACCTGCCTTAACGCCAAACGAGATAATTTGCGGCCAGGCAGAGGCCGCGGCCAGAAACAATAGCAACAGTGCTCTCATACCTCATTGTGATGAAAACACGCCATTTCCGGTTTCGCTCGCGCGGTACCGCTTTGGTATGATTTCTCTCCACCGGAGGTGGGCCGTGAAACGCCTGTTACTGGTTGCCGTGTTCGCCGCGCTGCTGATGTATGCCGACCTTCCCACGCGCCTGCCCTTTCCCGGATACGCGTGTGTGAAATTGCTGATCCGCACGGAAAGCGGCGGCCCGCGGGCGTGCGGCTCCGCGTTACCAACACGGCCGGCTATAGAGTGATGGGGTCTGCGTCCCTGGCAAGTGCCAGTTGGCCGGTGGAGCTGGGTTCGCGGGTGAGCCGTCCTGAATTTGTTTGGATGGGTGCATTCGGAGATTCTCGACAACACAATGACCGACTGTCTGCAGCCTGTGTTAGAGATCATCCACGCCGGTTCTGGCGAGTCCTGGAATGAGCGAAACAAGCGCGCCTTCGAAGAGTTGTTCGGGGCTCCCGTCGGGCGGTATCGGAGAGATGCGAAGGACACAGTGGCACTTCGCGCCCCGGAAATCAGCAGCGACACCGGCGTGCCATTTGCCGCCTACATCCATCCATCGAACCCGACATCCGGGCCGTATGGCGGCATGTCCTTCGTCATTTTTCCGGTGCCAGGAGAACCGTGCTTGGTCGCCATGGTCGTCGGTACGCAGGGCCTCTCACCTGACGAGGCGATTCTGGGGCGTCCAGGGCATGCCCGCAAGATCCAGGCGATCTGCGCCTGGCTTAACAAGCAGTACGGACACGGGCGACAGATCGCGTGGGCCAAACAGGACCCCACCCGCGTGGACCTCGATATTCCAGATCCCATCAAGCGGCTCTGGTCCGGTTACCAGAAAGTATTCGAGCGTTACGGCAAGGTTATCTACGCCGCATTCACTCCAACAGCGGAACGAGAGGGGACTGCGGCGGCGGTGACCGCGCTGCTGGACGTGATGTTCGAGGATCGAGGCCAGATGCCGTTGGCTCAATTCACCGAACAATCAGAAGGGGTCCGGGCGGCGTGGTTCGAGCACTTGATGGCGTCCACGACGCGCCAACAGGTGACCGGGCTGCTGGACCGGCGGCGGTATGTTATCCTCCAAGGCCCGCCGGGCACAGGTAAGACCCTCATGGCCGGCCGGATTCTCCGCGACGAGTACGCCTCGGTCGGCCGCTCGATCCAGTTTCATCCCAACACCACCTACGAGAACTTCATCGGCGGCCTCGCGCCGGTGGCGGGTGATGGTTCGATCGGATTCCGGTTTGCTCCGGCGCCGGGGTTCTTAATGGAGGCAGCCGCCGCGGCGCTGAAGGACCCATCGAAGAACTACCTGCTCCATATCGATGAGATCAACCGGGCCGACCTGGGAAAGATCCTCGGCGAAGCAATTTACCTCCTCGAGCCCGAACCCGGATTTGAGCGGAGGATCGACCTGCCGTACGACTTCGGAAAACCGTTCCACCGGACGTTCTTCCTCCCACCGAATCTGCACATTCTGGGAACCATGAACAGCGCCGATCGGAGCATTGCCATCGTGGATGTCGCGGTGCGGCGCCGGTTCGCCTTCGTACCGCTCTGGCCGAGCATGCAGGTGGTGGAACAGTACGGATGCCCGCTTACTCAGAAGGCGTTTCGGGACTTGCTCTCGATCTTTGTGGAGCATGCCTCCGATGACGCGCTGTCGCTGGTTCCGGGCCATTCCTACTTCCTGGCTGAAGACGAAGCGACCGCGCGATCCAACCTGAGGACCAATCTCGCTCCGTTGTTGACGGAATACCTGGCGCAGGGCTACGTCACGGGCTTTGCCGAGAGCATCCGGAGTTACCTCCAATGGCTCGACAGCCTCTGACCGCGCGATCCAGCTCGCGCGGCCGGCACCCTCATCGGCAGTCTCGCCGCGCTCCCCTGGCCGGCCTGAAGCCTTCAAAGGACATCTGCCTGGAGTTGGAGGACCACAGCTCGCTCGAGAAGTCTGCTGTTCAGTTTTTTGGGACCAAAGGGGCAGTGGACCCCCAATCGCAGGCGGCGCGGCTGGCCGATCAGTTCATCTCCCAGAATCGTCCATTACTGGAGCTACTTGAGGTATCGGTCAGGCGGGACTACGACGGCACCGATGTTCGCTTGCTGATCGAGTCCAATAGTGCGGTTGGAGCCGTTCCCCTGGTGTCTCCATTTACGGCGAAACCGGACTACGGTCTGGTGGTGCAGCCCCGATTCCCTTGGCCCGGTATCGGACCGATGCTGGCGGAAATGGGTTGGCTGGTCAGCCCGACGCCGCTCCGCCTTCCTCTGCTGAAGCGGTCCGAGCGCAGAGTGCCGCCCTGGGTTCTCTCTTTCATGGTTCTGGCGAGGCTTAGGTCCTTGCTCGACCGGCTGGAACGCCGCTTTGAGTTCACCGCGCAAGAGCGGTTGGCGCCCAAGGGCACGGTGTTCTGGCAGCAATACGCCACCCGCAACCTCCCGCGGGGACAGTTTCTGGCCGTTCCGTGCGCGTTCCCTGACCTCCGCGATGATCGCCACCTCAAAGGGGCGATCCGCTTCACCATCGAGCGCCAGCTTCAATCGCTCGAGACGCAGCGAGAGCAGGGAGCCTTCGTGCACAGGTTGATTGCGCTAGCCGAATCGTTGCTGTTCAAAGTGCGGGCGGTGCCGGCCCGCCGTCCGTCGCCGCGCGACATCGATGTGTGGCTGCGCCGGCCGCTCCGAAGCGACGTTCTCTTCGAGGGCCTTCAGGCCATTGACTGGACCATCGAGGAGCGGGGCCTTGCCGGCCTGAGCGACTTGGAGGGGATTCCGTGGACCATGCCTATGGAACTCTTCTTCGAAGCATGGGTGGAGACTGTGCTTCGCGGGGTCGCGATGCGGACAGGTGGCCGGCTGAGGGCCGGAAGGAAACGAGAGACGATGTCGCCGCTGGCTTGGGAGCCTCCCTATTCCGGATCGCAGCGGTCTCTGGTTCCCGACCTGATGTTAGAACTGGACGGGTGCACACTCGTTATCGATGCCAAGTACAAGCGGCATTGGGAAGAGCTTCAGCAGGGGCGATGGGCGGCTAAAGAGGACACCCTGCGAGAGGAACACCGCCAGGACCTGCTGCAAATCCTCGCGTATGCAAACCTGGCCGAGGCTGCGCTGGTGGTCTGCTGCCTCGTATACCCGTGTTCGGCCTCCACATGGGAATCCCTTCGGGAACGGCGCCGCCTCTTCCATAAGGCCGAGATGTCGGTACGGTCTCGCCGAATCCTCATCTGGCTCACGGCCGTACCGATGTGCGCCGCCGTGGACCAGATTGCCGGCCCGCTCGCCGATGAGATTCGAGACACGGTCTTTCCGAATTACAACTCCGCGATGCGCCCGTAGATCGGCTGCAACGCCGGATAGAGCGCGCGGTATACACCATACGCCGCGACGTAGGCCCGCGCCTCGGCCGCGCGCGGAGCCACCGATCCCGTCTCGCGGATAGCTGCGCGGCACACCTCGGGCACGCTGCCGTATTCGCCCGTCCCCACCAGCGCCAGCAGCGCGGCGCCGTACGCCGACCCCTCCTGCGTCTCCAGCGTGACCACGCGCTTGTTCAGAATATCGGCGAGCACCTGGCGCCAGAAGGAACTGCGTGCTCCGCCGCCGGAGGCGCGCACGGAACTCACCGCCACGCCTAGCTGCTCGATGATCTCCAGGCAGTCCCGCTGGCTGTAGGAGACGCCTTCGATGACCGCGCGCACCAGGTCCGCGCGCTGGTGCTTAGCCGTGAGACCGATCCAGCCGCCGCGCGCCGCGGCATCCAGGTGAGGGGTGCGCTCGCCCATCAGGTAGGGCAGCCAAAAGAGCCCCTGGGCGCCGGCCGGCGCCTGGGCTGCTTCCGCCGTGAGCGCGTCGTAATCCGCCCCGGGCGCCAACTGGTTGCGGAACCATTGCAGGCTCAATCCCGCGCCCTGCGTCACCCCCATCACGTGCCAGCGGTCCCGCACGGCATGGCAGAAGGTGTGCACGCGGCCCTGCGGATCGTAGGCGACTTTTTCCATGTGCGCGAACACCACGCCCGAGGTGCCCAACGTGCATGAAACGATGCCTGGCTCCACGATGCCATTGCCCACGGCGCTGGACGCCTGGTCGCCGCCCCCGCCCAGCACCGGGGTGCCCGCGGCGAGCCCGGTAACGTCCGCGACCGCCGCCGTCACCGTACCCGTAACATCGCTCGATTCATGGCATGCCGGTAAGATCGCCCGGTCCAACCCCAGCCCGTCCATCATCTCGAAGGACCATCTCCGGTTCACCACATCGAACACGGCCGTGCCGGATGCGTCCGAGACCTCCGAGGCGTACTCCCCCGTCAGCCGGAAGCGCACGTAGTCCTTGGGCAGGAGCATACGCCGCACGCGTTCGAAATTCCGCGGTTCGTTATCCCGCACCCACAGCAGCTTCGGCAAAGTAAAGCCCGTGAGCACGGGATTGGCGATGGCGCGCAGCACGTTTTCCCGGCCCATGGTCTGGTTGATCCAGTCCACCTGCGCCTGGCTGCGCTGGTCGCACCAGATCAGGGAGGGGCGGATCACCTGGTCGGCCGCATCCAGGATGACCAGGCCGTGCATCTGGCCGGAAAGGCCGATGCCGCGCACCTGCTGGCCCGAGGCGCCGGCTGCCGCCAGCACGCCGCGGATCGCCGCCACCGCCGCGTCCCACCAGTTCTCCGGGCGCTGCTCGGCCCACATGGGCCGCTCCATGCGCATGTCCTCATGCGCGGCCGTAAATCCCGCGCGCACGCTACCGCGCTCATCCACCAGAAGCGCGCGCGTCCCGCCCGTGCCGATATCGATTCCCATCCACATGGCGATTGACCTTGTCCGTGTCAGTGTACGCGGCCCGGCGACTCGATCCACGGCAGATACGCCGCGCCGTACAAGCCGGCCTCATCCCCCAGTGTGGCCTTCTCGATGCGCGTATGGGTGGTGCGGAACGTGAACGAGCGCCGGCGAGTCTCCGCCAGCATAGCCGGCGCGAACAGGTCCCAAGCGCCCAGCACGCCACCGCTGAGCAGGTACAACGGAAAATTGAACGTGTTCACCAGCATGGCCAGCGCCACGCCGAGCGATTGTCCGAAGATCTCCCAGATCCGCCGCGCGCTCTCGTTGCCCGCCGTGGCCATCTCATAGATGTCTTTGGACGTCAATCCTTCGCCCAGGCTCATCACGCGCGCCATGGCGGCCACTGCTGTCGCCGAGGCGTGCTTCTCCAGGCAACCCTGGTTGCCGCAGCCGCAGGGGTTGCCGGTCGGCACGACGGTGAGGTGCCCCAGTTCGCCGGCCATGCCCAGGTACCCGCGGAGCACCCTGCCGCCGGAGATGATGCCTCCACCCACTCCGGTGCCCAAGGTCAGCAGTACCAGGTCCTCCACTTCCTTCCCTGCGCCCATCCACTTTTCCCCCAGCGCCGCTGCGTTGGCGTCGTTCTCCAGGATCACCCGCGCGCCCAGGCGCCGCTCCAGTTCGTCGCGTATGGGAAGGTTCTCGAAGAACGGCAGGTTGTTGGAATTCTTGATGATGCCTTCCTTCAGCAGAATGAAGCCGGGAACCCCCACGCCGATGCCCGCCAGCCCGCCGGCGCCCCACTTCTTCCGTAGCTTCTGGATCACGCTGACCATGTCTTCGAGCACGGCCTCGCGCCCCTCCGACATATTCGTTGCGCCCGCTATCTTTTCCAGTAGCACGCCAGAGCGGTCCACCGCCGCCGCGCGCAGGTTCGTGCCCCCCAGGTCCAGTCCGATCGCGTATTCGGCCATGAAGCCGCATGATAACAGACCCGCGCGGAGCCGGTCTGTGAGGTTTTCCGCGCCGCTGGCAGCAGCCCTCGTCGAGTGCTGCGTAATCAATAGGGTACGGCTATAACCCCGATCACATCTTTCTTGTGTAACGCCTTGAGATGATGTGCTACATAATGAAACAGAATTGTTTGTGCGGCACGTCTAATGGGTAGGTGAGAGGAAAATGAGGGACGATCCGAAGTACATCCGGATCCCGGGCCACAAGACTCACGAGCTTCCTCCCCTGCTGGTGCATTCGCTCCCGGAGAGGACCGCGAACGAGACCGTGGATCTGGACAGCGTGATCCTCGAAGTCGAAGAGATGCTCCCCGACGTGGATGCCGACGCGAGCGTGATCGAACAGCGCAAGTTCGATTTGGCCACCAGCCTGGCTGAGCAATATCGCGGATTGATTGCGCGCTGGCAATGGGGCGACTCGATCCTGGACTGGATTCGCCAGTGCGAGATCACCTTTGAATCCGAGTCCGCCCTGCGCCACCTGCTGCATCCCGACCTGTGGCCGCACGCCAGTCGCAGCAGCTTTGTCACGCTGCTGGTGGACAAGGACGTTCCGGTGCCTGCCCCCGGGCCCGAGCAAGCCGTGGGCCTGCGCCTCACCTTCCGGCAGCCACCGCCCATCCGCTGCTGCTCGAACGACTTTTTGTTCTACCTGAGCCCTTCGGTAGCGGATTCCGCGTATCATACCTGGGCGCACCTGAGCACGGAAGATGCCGCGCTGCTGCCGCCCGACCGGTTCCATTTCGAAGTCCTCGACCTGGACCGCGCGTGATATGCTGCTGTCCTGTGAAATCTTCCCATTCTCGCAGGCAGTTCCTGGCTTATAGCCTGGCGTCACAGACCGCCGGCGCCGCGGCGAAATATGATCTGCTGATCCGTGGCGGCCGGGTGGTCGATCCCTCCCAGGGCCTTTCGACGGAACGGGATGTCGCCATCTCCGGCCGCCGCATTGCGCTGCTGGCCGAGCGCATCCCCGAATCCGAGGCCCGGCAGGTAGTGGACGCCCGCGGCAAGATTGTCACCCCCGGACTAATCGATATCCACGTGCATGTCTACGACGGCGTGGCGCCGCTGGGCATTCCGGCGGACCCCAATTGCATCGCCAAGGGAGTCACCACGGCCATCGACGCCGGTTCGGCCGGTGCGCACACCTTCCCGGGCCTGCGCAAGTTCATCATCAACCTGGCCGACACGCGCATCTACGCATTGTTGAACATCTCCGTAGTGGGCCAATCCACGCTCTCCACCGACAATCCCTGGGGAGAACTGCTGGAACTGCGATACGCCAACCCCAAGCTCGCCATCCGCACCATCGAGCAAAACCGCGACGTCATTCTGGGCGTCAAGATCCGTCTGACCCGCAACATCGCCGGAGACCACGACCTCAAGGCCCTGGGTCTGGCCCGCGAAGCCGCCGACGCCGTGCGCCTGCCGCTGATGGTGCACATCGGGGGTTCCTACTCGCCTCTGCCCGCGATCCTGGCCATGATGAAGAAGGGCGATATCATCACGCACAGTTTCCGCGGAGGCGACGGCGGCATCCTGGACGCCAAAGGCCGCGTGCTGCCGGAGGTCCGGGCTGCCATCGCCCGCGGGGTTCACATGGACATCGGCCACGGCGCCGGCAGCTTTTCCTTCGACACCGCCGAAAAGACGCTCCGGCAGGGGGTGTTGCCCGGAACCATCTCGAGCGATGTGCACCAGTTCAACGTCAATGGCCCGGTCTTCGACCTGGCTACGACGCTTTCCAAGTTCCTGCACCTGGGCCTGACCCTCGAACAGGTCATCGAGCGCGCCACCACCAACGCCGCCAACGCCTTCGGATTCGCCGGCGGACTTGGCAGCCTGAAGCCGGGAGCCGAAGCCGATGCGGCGGTGTTCGACTTGCAGGAAGGCAACTTCGAATTCACCGACTCGCTCGGCGCCAAGCGCACCGGTCACCAAAAGCTGGCGCCGCTGGCCACCGTGAAAGGCGGGAAGATCTACGGCTCGGCGTCAATCCCGGTCGTCACGCTGTAGCCGGCGCAGCGCGCGCTCGGCATCGGCAAAAAACTGGTTGCGCTGCGCCTCGGAAGCGAAGATCAGACCCGCGTTTCTGTACCAGTCCACCTCCGCCTGCCAGCGCGCGGCCAGCCTCTCGCGGTCCTCCCGCACCGAGACTGGCTTGCCGTCCTTCAACACGTAGACCGGGTTGGTGTGTGCCTGGATCTCGGGTTCCCCCGCCTCCTTCCGCGCCGCCGTCCGCGCTGCCACCCAGCAGCTTTCCTGCGGATCGATTTTGGCGGAAAGCGTTAGGCTCGTGCGCCGGCCGTCGCCCGGAACCGCCGCCACCACCTGCCCGTTGCGGACGATCTCCAACTTCTCGAGCGGCCGGAAGAAACTGGCCGTCGCCGTAGCCGTGCCGTCCTCCGCCCGCACCTCCACCAGCGGTCCGTTGCTGACCACCACATTGCCCTGGTGCACGCCTTCGGCCCAAGTTTCGTAGGGCGACCCGTTGGCGCGCGCCTTCACCAGGGTGCGCTCCGGCCCCAGCAGCGGGATATATCGCGGCCAGGACGTCTGGCGGGTGAAGCCCGCCGGAAAATCGCTGCCCGCAATCCCGGTCACCCGGAAGCCGGCGTTCAGCAGTTCGTACCAGGGTCCGGTCTTCAGCACCCCGAACTGGAATACCTCGACGAAGTCGATCTTGCCCAGGGCCAGGTCCATCAGCAGCGTCGAGTGGGGCATGGATCCGTTGAAGTGCGCGTAGCCTACCGTGGCGCCCAGCGCCCGCCCGCGCTCGAACAGGACCCCGGGATACGGATACGCCTCCGGCGAATTCGCGTACATGCTGCCCACGCTCAGCGGACGCACCATCTCACGCCCGCCCAGCAGGTTCACGTGCCCGTAAAACTGGCTGCGCGACTCGTGCCCCGGCCGGATGGAGTAGCCCGGCCGCCAGGCTTCTCCCGCCCGCCCGAAGGCGTACTGCACGGCAGCGTCCATCTGCCGTTGCAGTTGCAGGAAATTGCCCACGGAGAGATCTTCGGCTTCGAGCCACTTCAGGTAAACGTCGTTGTCTTCTTTCGAACGCGTGAGGTGGATGTGGTCGTCGCCGGAAAGCCACTCGCCGCGCGCGGCGCCGGCCCAGTTGCGCAGCCGCAGGGCCACGCGGCGCGTCTCGCCGGCCTTCAGGTCGAACTCCTCGGCCGCCGGCACGAAGAACAGCCCGCGGTACGCTTCCACCCGGTAGTGTCCCGCCGGCAGATCAAAGGCCGCGCGGCCCTTCAGCAGCAGGAAGTGCGATTGGTCGTTACAGGTGACTTCCAGAACCGCCGGATCGGCGCTGTTGCGCCACAACCGCTCGCGATAGAACAAGTCCACGCGCAGCGGCAGCATGGCCTGGACCGGGCTGAACCGGAACGGCTTGCCTTCCTTGAACAGGTAGACGCGGGCGGGCATCAGCGGCTCGATCGCAAGTTCCAGGTGGGAAGACAGGCGGGCGTCGCCCGATTCCCGGAACTGCGCCCACGCCAGCGCCAGGGCGAATAACGATAGCGCTACGCTTCGAATACCCACCGGCCCCCCACCATGGTGCGTTCCACCGGAATACGGATCAGCGACTGCGGGTCCTCGCGCGTGGGATCGCGACCCAGCACCACCAGGTCCGCCAGTTTGCCCGGCTCGATCGACCCCTTGCGGTCTTCCTCAAATGAGGCATAGGCGCCGTGCAGAGTGGCCACGCGCAGGAACTCCTCCACGCCAATGCGCTGCCGCGGTCCCCAAACATTCCCCTTCATGTCTGTGCGAGTGACGCACGACTGCATGGCCATCATGGGTTCGAACGGACCGGGCGGATAGTCCGAGGCCAGCGTGGGCCTTATGCCCGCATCCAGAAAACTACGCATGGCGAACATGGAGTTGAGCCGCTGGGCGCCATACTCACGCATCTTCTCGCCGTGATAGTAGACGTAGGTGCAGAAGGGCGTCGGAATCGCCCCCAGCGCCTTGATGCGCCGCAGCAGGCTCTCATTGATAAGGGTGCAGTGCTCCACCCGGAAGCGCGGATCGCGCCGCGGAGATTCGCGTTGCAGGCGCTCGTAGACGCGCAGCGTGATGTCGATCCCGACATCGCCGTTCGAGTGGATGCCGATCTGCCATCCGGCCTCGTGCGCTTTGCGGCCATAGGCATAAAGCTCCTCCTCGGGCATTACCAGGATCCCGTAATCGCCCGGACGGCCGGCATAGGGTTGCGAGAGCCGCGCCGTGCGCTCCGAAATCGACCCGTCGCAGGTCATCTTCATGGCGCCCACGCGCACCCATTCGTCTCCCAGCCCCGTACGCACCCCGGCCGCCAGCATGCGGTCGATTGCCGTGTAGCCGATCAAGCAGTAGACCCGGACGGAAAGTTCGCCCGCCTCGCGCGCGTCCTGGTACGCCCGCAGATCCTCGGGAGTGCCGTAGGCGTCGTGCACCGAGGTGATGCCGGTTTTTACCAGCATCTGCGAGATCAGCTTGACGCCTTCGCGATAGTCCGCCCGGCTGAAGTACGAAGGGATCACCTTGTGGAACGGCTCTGTGGCCCTCTCGCGCAGCCCGCCCGTGAGGCGTCCCGCGGCATCCCGGTCGAATTTGCCTCCGGGCGGATCGGCCACCGTCTCCGGAACCCCGGCCGCGCGGAAAGCCAGCGAATTCACATAGGCTGTATGCCCGCCGCGGTGTTGGATGAACACTGGGTGCTGCGTCGTGGAGGCATCCAGGTCTTCCCGCGTCAGCTTCCTGCCCTCTTCCGTCTTGGTGTCGTCGTATTTGAACCCCAGGACCCACTGCCCCGCGGGTGTCTTTGCCGCTCGTCGCCGGATGGCCTCCTGAATGGCGCGGATGGATCGCAGATCGCAATCCACTTCGCGCAGGTGGGCTCGTCCCGCGCTGGCCGGATGCGAATGCGCGTCAACGAATCCCGGCACTACGGTCTTGCCCTCCAGGTCGATCTGGCGTGTGCCGGGCTTCGCCAGCGCGCGGATATCCACATTCGACCCCGCTGCCAGAAAGCGTCCTCCGGCGATCGCCACTGCTTCCGCCCGCGGTTGGCGCGGGTCTACGGTGAAGATGTTGGCGTGATGGAGGATGGTTTCGGGTTCCGCTTTCCGCAGGGACACGGCCGCGGTCGAGAGAAATTCGCGGCGCGATAGCGCAGGCATGCGCTAAATCATATGGCCCCCCGCCCCGCCGGCGCAACGGGCCGTCTCGAAACGCCGCCGGCCCAGTTCACTTCCTGGGCCGGCGTCTGCTCAAAATTCGAACTTCAGCCCGAACTGCAGGTCGCGATTATCCGAGTTGGTCGTAGTGATCTGCCCCACGGTGCGCGATCCGATGTTGGCGTCCGGGAAGCCGAAGTACGGGCTGTTGGTCAGATTGAAGGAATCCAGGCGGAACTGGACGTTGAAGCGCTCGCCGATGCGGTTGTTCTTGACAAAGGAAACGTCGAAGCCCACCTGGCCCGGCGAATACAGCACGCCTCGCGCCGAATTTCCGTAGGTGTTGGGCGGGGGCGCCGCGAAGTCGTTCGGGTTGAACCAGAGTTGGCGGTCCGCGTTCGAGAGTGTGCCGGGGCCAATCCGGTTCGGCCAACTGGGCGCGCCGTTGTTGACGCCCTGGGCGAGGTACACCGTGAACGGGCGGCCCGTGGAGAGAGTGGTGATGCCGCTCAAGGCCCATCCGCCGACGATCCACCTTGCCGGCCCGCTGTTGACCCAGCGCTGGCCTTTTCCGAACGGAAGTTCGTAGAGGTAGCTGGCCACGAACCGGTGCTTCACGTCGAAGCCCGAGGGGCCGCGCCCGGCGCGGAGATTGGTGATGGTCTGCGGGTTGCCGACGGCGCCGCCGCCGCTGGCCGCTGACCCTGCGTAGTCCAGGTTCTTCGCGTAGGTGTAAGCCACCAGGAACTGCAGGCCCGAGGAGAACCGCTTTTCGAGCTTGGTGGAAAGGCCGTGGTAGCTGGAGGAGTTCATCGGGTCAAAGACGCTGATACTGGACACGTTGGCGATGGGCTGCAACAGGCGGCGGGATTGCTGCGAGCCGATGCCGGGCTGGATCTCGTTGGGGTTGTAACCGAACAGCAGGTGCGTGCTGTGGCTGCCGGCATAGGCAACCTCGGCCACCATGCTTTGGTTGATCTGCCGCTCGATGTTGAAATTCCAGGTCATCATCGAAGGGGTTTCGTTGCGGAACGAATGGCCCAGCACGCCGACGGGGTTGGCATTCAGTTCCGCCGCCGTCCGCGGTTTCACGGTCTGGATGGCCGGGAACGGATGATCGATGGTGGGAATGACCGCCCAATTGGTCGGGTTGACCGGGATGTTACCGTAAGGTGTCTGCGAAACGACATAGGGTACCTGCTCGCCGATCAGGTTCGAGCCGGAAGGCATCTCCGGGAAGTAGCTGATGGCGTAGCCGGACCGGATGACGGTCTTGCCGTCCCCACTGACGTCGTAGGCCAAGCCGACGCGCGGGCCGACATTGCCGTAGCGGGTCTGCTTGTTGGCCGTGTCGGAGACGCCGTTCTCCCCGGCGTACACCAGTTGCAGGAGGCTCCGGTCGAAGTTCACCAGGCGGTTGCGGATCTCCCTGTCGGGAATGAAGATGTCGTATCTTACGCCCAGGTTCAGGGTGAGCCGCCGGGAGGCCTTCCAATCATCCTGGAAATACCAACTGTGATCCTGGTTGGTCGTGTAATACGGCTCCAGCAGGATGCTGCGCCCGCTGCCGCCGCTGATGTAGCCCAGTAGCAGGGTGGCCATACCCGTTCCCTGGGTGTTGGTGACCGGATCATTGGTGAAATTCCGGCCGAAGAGCATATTGCCGCGGGGACCGCCACCCGGAGGTCCAGTGTAAGGCGAGGTCATGCGCCGCACGTAGCGGTAACCGAACTTGGTCTGATGCCGGCCTAGAGTCCACGAGACGCCGTCTTCCAACTGCCAGTGGGTCTCCCGCGGATTGGCAGGCAGGAAGCCCGGCCCGCCGCTTAGCCCGGTGAAATCGTTGACATCAATACCCGGAATCCCGGAACTGTATTGGGAGATGTTCACGCCCTGAATACCCAACGAGGTCGCCGCATTGTGGCCCATATCGGATTGCCGGGTAAACGGGTTGGTGCGGGCGAAGCCGCCGCGGAACTCGTTGATCAGGTTGGCGCGGAAAACGTGCGTTTCGTTGATTGCCAGACCCTGCGTTGTGAGGTCGGTAACTTGCAGACCGGCCACGTACGGGCCTAAATCGTATTTTTGACCGGCCGCGGCGGGTGTCGGGAGGCAGCAGTTGGCCTGCCCCTGCGGCGCGCTGAGCCGGTAGGTCTCGTAGCTGTAGCGGGTGAAGAACGAGTCGCTATTCGAAATCTGGTGATCCACGCGCACGTTGAAGCCGTCGTCGTTGACGGCCCGCGGCACGCTGCTGGTGTAGTTATTGAAATTGCCCGGACCGTTCGGCATCGGGTAGATGCTGGCCACGTTCAGCCCCACCGCGTTGATCCGGCTGGAGGGGATCACGTTTCCGGCGAACAGATCGCGCAGGTATTGCGGGTTGCTGGCGGTGACCGGCTTGGTGGAATCGAAATTCGGGTTGAGCCTGGTGGTCAGCGGGTCGTAAATCCGGATCAGATTGCCGCTCTGATCCGTGAACCGGCTGAAGTCGCCTGCGCGCGTATTGGAGTCCGGAACCGTATTCACAAAGGTCAGGCCCTTCCTCTCACGGGTGCCGAAGTAGTCCATGAAGAAGAAGGTCTTGTTCTTCCCGTTGTAGAGTTTGGGCAAAATGACCGGTCCCCCGCCCGCTGCCCCGAATTGGTTGCGGCGGTAGGGCGGCTTTGCCTGCGGCACGGCGTTGAAGTAGTTCCGGGCATCCAGCAGATCGTTGCGCAAAAACTCGAAGGCATTGCCGTGAAAGTCGTTGCTGCCGGATTTGGTCGATACCGAGACCACCCCCGCTCCGCGTCCGAACTCGGCGGAGAAAGTGCCGGTGAGCACCTTGAACTCCCGCACCGATTCGATCGAGGGTTGCACGATCACGGTGTTAAAGCTGTACTCGTTGTTGTCGATGCCGTCCACCAGCCAGGCGTTCACGTTGGCCTGGCTACCCAGCGCGTTGAAGTTGGACGCCGCGCGGGGGTTGAACGAACTCTGCCCCGAGAGGTTCTCGCCCTGCTGCCCGGGCGTCACGTTAGGCGCGAGGTAGACGAGCTGCGCGAAATTGCGCCCGTTCAGCGGCAGTTCGCGAACCGCTCTCTCGGTCACCACCTGGCCGAGTTCGGCGGTCTCGGACTTGACGAGCGGAGCCGCCGCGGTCACCACCACCGACTCGGTCACCTGCCCGACTTCCAGGCTGAAGTCCACCCTGGCCTTCTGATCCACCTGCAACTCGAACGGCTTGCTGGCTTCCTTGCGAAAGCCTTCTTTTTCGACGGTGACCTCGTATGTTCCGGGAATCAGGAACGGCGCATAGTACGCTCCGTTCTCATCGGATTGAAAGTTTTGCACCGTCCCCTTGGAAATTTCCCGTATGCTGATAGCCGCTCCGGTGACTACCGCACCGGATGTGTCGCGCACGTTTCCAAGGATGGTGCCGGTCGTGACCTGCGCCATCATGGCTGCACTGCCGCAAGCCAGAAAGAGCAGGACGAGACCAATCGCTGAGGATCGTTTCATGGTCTATCTCCGTACGCTTGACCCGTTGTGCCTGGCCCTAAAGCAAACTTCTCAAGCTGTATTCAGTTAAGCGGATCTGATTATATTAGTCAAGGGGTAAGTGTCTGAATCCACAGATCGTCCAGGCGGGGAGCGTGGCCCGTTATTTGACTTGTTCCAGGCGCCGGTAGACCTCGCGCTTGGATAGGCCGCGGCGTCGGGCCACCGCTTTGATGGCGTCCATCCGGGGGATGCCCTGGCGCACGCAGTTCTCCACGGCGTCCTCGATCGGCTCGTTTTCCTGGACGGTTGCGGCGCTCCTGCCGATGAGCAACGTGATCTCGCCTTTGACCGAGGCACGAGCTGCCAGATCGGCGCGTATCTCCTCCGCCGTGCCGCGCAGGAACTCTTCGTGGACCTTGGTAAGTTCCCGGGCCACCACCACTGGCCGGGGGCCCAGCACGCGCTGGATGTCGGCCAGGACTTCGAGGATGCGGTGCGGAGCCTCGTAGAACACCAAGGTGACGCTCTCGTCGCGGAGCGCCTCCAGCACGCGCTCGCGCTGGCCGGAGCGGGCGGGAAGGAAACCGCCGAAACGGAAAGCGTCGGTGGGCAGGCCGGAAGCGGCCAGGGCGGCGATCAGGGCCACCGGTCCGGGCACCGGTTCCACCGGAATACCGGCTTCGATGGCGGCGCGCACCAGCCGATAGCCCGGATCGGAGACCAGCGGCATTCCGGCATCCGAGACCAGGGCGATGCTAGCCCCTTCAGACAGGCGCCCGGCCAGTTCGGCCGCGCGGGCTGCTTCGTTATGCTCGTGATAACTCGCCATGGGCCGGTCGATGCCATAGTGCTGGAGCAGCTTGCGAGTCTGCCGGGTGTCCTCGCAGGCGATCAAGGAAACTTCACGCAAAACGCGCACGGCGCGGTAGGTGATGTCCTCCAGGTTGCCGATGGGCGTGGCCACCAGATACAGAGTGCCCGGCACCCTTTGAGTATAAAGGCGTGTGCTACGAAGGCGTGCAAGATGACGCGCCAGACGACACCGGCGAATAGTTGCACAATTTGAAGCTCCCCGAGGCACGGGCCGACGCGGTGGTCGACGCGCTGATCACCAGGCACCGCATCGCTGCCGGACGCCTGAAGAATTCGGGTGTCGGCCCTCTCGCTCCGGTCGCCTCCAACCAGACGGAGGAGGGCCGGGCGAAGAACCGCCGCGTTGAGCGCCCCTTCCCTACAGCGGGCGGGGGAGCGCGTGGGGAATCGGTGGAAACCACCCCTGAAATAGTCAGCCGGCTCCGAATTCTTTCTGAGTGGTCTTGGCCATCGCCAAACACTACGGCCGCCCTGGCGCTCCCGCTCGCGTGTTGGCGGTACCAGTTCGCCCCTACTGCCGAGCGGCCTCACGCACGCCCTGGTCCGCCGCCGGTCGCCGCGGCGACAGCCATCCCCGCCACCACAGCACGAGGTACACGGCAGCCAGGGCCGCGTACGTGGTGATCCAGAACCACGGTGTCCACCAGGCCACGCCATCGACCCTGAAGCCGGAGATGGGCCACAGGAACCGGGTCGCGTAGAATCTGAGGCTGTGCGTGGGGATGTCGATCAGGATGTGGAGTAGCCATCCGAACAGCTCCACCACGACGCGGCGCGCCACGAGCGTGGTTACGGCCAAGACCAACAGGAACACGATCAGACTATGCGCCGCAGGGTACAGCGGGAGGCCGAGGTGGACATGCGGCAGGACGTGACCGCCAGCCGCTCCCGCTGTGGGGCCAGCCGCAAGCCGCAGCCACAGACCAGCGGCGAGCGATGGCCCGAACGCCAGCACATCGGGGAATACTCCCCACCAGGCCGTCCCGCCCACGCTGACGCTGGTTTTAATCGATCTCTTTGCTGCGATCCCTGCCGCAGCGGCCCACAGGCAATGTGCAACGATGTCCATGTCCATCCTTCGCCGTAGCGTTGCTCCACACCGTGGTAGCGCACGGCGGTCGAAAGCGCAATGGCTGGCTGTTATCCGCATCCCCGCCGCCCGCGCGACAGCGGCTGTTCGCTGCCAGCGCCGGTCAGGCAAACGTGAAGCGACTCATCTACAGGATGAACGGTCAGATCATCCTGCGTCCCACGACGGTGCGGTACGGGTGATCACTCCCGGCGCCTACGGCAACAAGTCGATCAAGTGGGTCCAGCGCATCGTCCTGACCAACGACTACAAGGCGAATGACTCTGACGCGGAGCTGAACAATGACACAGAGAGCCCGCTGAAGACCCGCGCCCGGTTCTTGAATGCACCAAAGGAACTCCCGCCGGACACGCCCGCCCCACTGACAGGCATGGCGCAAGTCGGCGTATTGGGGGCTCGCCAAAGTCCAGTACTTCATCCATTCCCAGGTATACCCGTGGCCAGAGGACAACCCGTACTGGAGCAAGGCCGCCTGGAGGGATGCCGCGATCCTGCCGCCGCCCGGCGACTGGGGTGGAGGGCTGCCTGGGGGCAAGTTGCCGACCAACACCGGCCAGATCGATCCGGTCAAGGGTGCGCCGTTCCATTGGCCCATGCAGCCCATGCCGCGGACACTGCCGGGAACTGGCTTCAACGCCATCCACCGCGCCACCGTGGTGGTGAAGGCGTGAGTCGGGTTGTCAGGCGGGCGCCTTCGCACCAGCGGAACGTTGGCCTCCCCCAAGATTGACGGGCGGAAGAGCTCTTATCGCGCGCTCGCCTGGAACCAGCCGGTCTTCGCAAACCCACACGGGACGTCACGCCTGGCTGTACACTGGAGTCCGGAATTGGAATAGGTGATCAAGACACAATATTCTTATGGCTTGAAAGGACCACAGCACAAATGGCGCAATTCACTCGCCGCTCATGGGTTAAGACTAATGCAGCGATGGCCGCTGCCGCTCGAACGGCTTCGTTTGTGCCCGAACGGGCGTATGCGACACGACAAGGGAAGATTATCATGTCGCACGTACTCAGCTTGGATCAACGTAATCGCCAGAAGCTCTGCCTTCAGATGGGTGTCACCCATGTGGTCTCCACTCCGTCCTTGGCAGGCATCGGTCCCGATCAATATGCCGCAGCGATGCGGAAACACAAAGAGGCTTGGGCCGAGGCGGGCTTCAAGGTTGCCGTGTATGAAACCATGACGCCAGTCCCTGCGGACAACATCAAGCGGGGTACACCTGGCCGGGATCAAGAACTCAGGAATTGGATTGCCGTTATTGAGGCCATGGGCAAGGTGGGCATCCCGGTGTTGTGTTATAACCTAGGCCAAGGGGGCAGGCGAACAGGTAACGTTATTGTGCGTGGCGGAGCCATATCGACCGAGCATGATTATGAGGCATCCAAGAAACTCCCTCCTGCGAAGGAAATCTATACGGAAGATCAACTGTGGGAAGCGTTAACGTGGCTGATAGAGCGGATTATTCCTGTATGCGAGAAGGCAAATGTCAGGATGGGATACCATCCTAATGACCCGGCAGTCTCCCCATATCTCGGCTCTGCCCAGATCATGATCAGCCCAGCAGCTTACCGGCGTCTGTTTTCAATTGCCGACAGCCCATGCAATGGCGTTACGTTCTGTCAGGGCAACTTCCGATCGATGAAGTACGCTCCGGGTGAAAGCATCTATTCGGTGGCCACGGAGTTCGCGGAAAGGCGCAAGATCCAATTCGTTCACTTCCGTGATGTTGATGGCACGGCGGACACGCGCTACTACGAGACATTTCATGACGACGGGCCGACGGATATGGCGAGGATGCTGCAATGCTACGTTCGGGGCGGATTTGTTGGCCCCTTGCGTACCGACCATGCGCCGGCCATGGAGGGCGAGGACGCACAGAAGAATCCCGGCTATGGCATGTTAGGGCACATTTTTGCCATCGGGTATACGAAGGGTCTGATGCAGGCATTGAACATAGCGTATGAATAGACTCATGATTGCCAGGCTCCTCTTGCTGCTGGCCAGCGCGGCGGCGCTCCAGGCGCAGCACACCGTGTATCTGATTTCGCAGAAGGCTGCGAGTTCCATCGCCTTTTACACTCCGGCCGGTGAGAAACTGGCGGCCGTGCCGGTGGGCCGGAACCCGCACGAGATGGTGCTTTCCTCCGACGGGCGGTACCTCTACACGACCGATAACGGCACCATGCGCATCGAGCAGCCCGGTACGGGAGGCAACACGGTCTCCATCGTGGATGTCGCCGCGCGCAAGAAGGTGGGCGAGATCTCCCTGGGCAACTTCCGCCGCCCGCACGGCATCGACCTGGACCCTAAGACTGGCCGCCTGGTGGTGACCACGGAACTGCCGGACCAGTTGCTGCTGATCGATCCCGCCGCCCGCAAGGTGCTACGCACATACCCGACCAAGGGAAAAACTTCCCACATGGTGAAACTGGCGGCCGAAGCCAACTATGCCTACGTGAGCAACAGCAATTCCGCGAACGTCTCCGCCATCAACCTGGCGAACGGCGACGTCACGTTGATCCCCACCGGCGACCGTCCGGAGGGTGGCGTGGTATCGCACGACGGCCGGTATTTCTACGTGGGCAACCGGGACGGCAACACGATCTCCATCATCGACACACGGACACAGAAACTGGTGGGCGAGATTCACACCGGCAAAGGCTCGGTCCGCATGGCCGTGACCCCCGATGGACGACGGCTGGTCTATGCGTTGTATCACGAAAACTGCCTCGAGGTGGCCGATCCGCGAGCGCGTCGCGTCGTGGCGCGGATCGACCTGCCGGAGCACGTGGTGTCGCTGAACCTGTCGCGGAACGGCAAGCTGGCCTTCGCCTCGGCCGAGGAAAAGGATACCGTCTTCGTGGTGTCCCTGCCGGAACAGAAGGTGGTGCAAACGATTCACACCGCGCCGGGAAGCGGACCGGATCCGGTGATGGAGGTCGTCGTCCGCTGAAGCGCCGGCCCGGCCGCCTCACAGATCCCGGTAGCACACCAGTTCGATGGCGTTTTCTCGCAGGGCCTGCCTCACTTCGGGGGCGGTCAGGGCGGCGAGTTCCTCTGCGCGGCTCTGTTTGAGGCGGGTGCGCGCCCGCCGCAGGTCCGTGCCCAGATGGCCGGGATGGCACATGAACTCCGTGACCCCCACGGGCAGATGGCGCAGCAACCGCACCAGTTCGGCAGCGCGGAAACGGCCCGTCATCTGGAAGCCCGCGAAGTGCTCGGTAGTGCGGCAGTGGTGGCGCTCGAGAATGTCGTGAAACCGCCGCCGCAGCAGCCCAAGGCCCCGGCTGGCCGCCCGCCTCGTCCAGGGAACGGATGCGGCTACTCCGCCCGTGAGCGGAAAATCGAACGGGCGGCGCACCCAGGGTATGCGGAAAGTCTCGGAGACCCGCGCAAGGGCTTCTAGCACGGGCGGCGCCAAATGGGTGTGCTTGTGGGTGTCGAGATGCGTGGGTTGAATGCCGGCGTCCAGAATGCGGCGCACCTGCGCCGCCATCTCGTCATACACGCGCCGCCGGCCGAGCGCCAGGGCCGCCAGCAACTCCCCCACTGTGGAGGGCAGCGCACGCTCCGGCTCCATCACCGAGCATCCGCTGATCAGCACGATGTGGCAGCCGATGTCCAGCGTGGGCGTCGCGCGCGCCAGCCGGATGGCATCGTCGAACGCTTCGCCGTTGGCCATCAGCGTGGTCGCGGTTAAAATTCCCCGGGTGTGTGCCTCCACAATCCCGGCGTTCACATCGGGCGTGAACCCGAAATCGTCGGCATTCACCACCAATTGCCTGCGGCAGGTCAAAAGATCGCCAGCTTGATGCGCAGGAATTTCTTGGGATTCGCCCGCATGTCTTTGGCCAGACCTTGAAATTCATGCATCGCGCCGTTGAGCGATTCGTACAACTGCGGGTTGACCACGAGTTGCCCCAGGGTGCCTTGGCCGGAGTTGATCTTGTCCATCGTGGTGTCCAGGCGGGCGACCAGGTCGTTCATCTGCTTGTAAAGGGCATCGTCCTTGAGCAGTTTGCCCGCGGTGCCCTTGCCGGAGTTCACATCCGTGACCAGGCGGCGGATCTCGGCCATGGAATTCCGGGCGTCCTCGTAGAGTTGCGGATCGTGCAGCAGCTTACCGGCCGTGCCCTGCCCCTGCTGCATTTCGGCCAGGATGGCGTCGATGCGCTTGAGCGGCGCGCGGATTTCCTGATAGAGCGAATCATCGTAGATCAGCCGGCTGATGGTGCCTTTGCCCTGGCGGATATCGGTGAGCAACTGCTGGCTCTCGTTGGCGATGGCGTTCAGGCGGCTGTAGAGTTCCTCGTCCTTGAGCAGTTTGCCCAGGTTGCCCTTCCCGTTCTGAATGCCGCTCAGCATGCTGTCGGCGCGGTTGGAGATGTTCTGCAGTGTCTGCAGGAGGTTGGCGCTGGCCGCCATCAGTTCCGGAATGTCTTTCGCCTCCACGCTGGGCAGCTCCCCGCCAGGCTGCACGTGGACCGGGCTTTTGCCCTTGGTGATGTTGAGGAACTTGTCGCCCAGCAGGTTGGAAGCGCTGATCTCGGTCTTGGAATCCACTGGAATCTGCGGAAGGTATTCCTGGTTGATCTCCATGCGGAACTCTACCGCGCGCACCGGGTCGCTCGATCCGGAAAGCCGGATTTTGTCGAGATTGCCGATGGTGATGCCGTTCAGGCGGACCGGCGTGCCTTCGGTCATGCCGGAGGCGTCGTCCATGTAAGTTCGCAGGATCACATAACGCTGGAAGATGCCGCCCGTGGACGTGAGCAGCAGGATCAGCGCCGCCAGAATCACCAAGGCCGTGATGGCCAGGACTCCCACCCGCAGTTGCGACCACTTTACTTTGCTAGCGCCAGCCATAGCTCATTTCTGATGCTTCACGAACTTGGATACATACGGGTCCCGGGTCGCCTCTAACTCGTCCTGATTACCCTCAAACACCAGTTGCCCTTCGCGCATGACCAGGAAGCGGGTGCGCAAGTGCGACTTCTCCCGGCCGTTTTGGGCGGGAATCAACCGGCCATCTTCCGGATTGTAGCGAAAATTGGCCACCAGGTTTCCGTCTTGATAGCGCTGCGTAACCAGCAGGGTGGTGGCATGGGAGACATCCCGCTCCTTGACGATCAGGGCCACGATGGTGTTGGCCGTGATCGGATCCAGACCCGCGGTGGGCGAATCGTACAGCAGCAGGGGCGGCTCGGTCACCACGGCGCGGGCGATGGCCGCGCGGCGGCGCATGCCCCCGGAGAGTTCGCTCGGGAACTTTTCGAGTGTCTGTTCGAGTTCCACGAATCGGAGCGCCTGCTCCACCCTGGGCCGTACCTCAGACGGCGGGCAATGGATGCACGCCTGGTTGACCAGAGGATAAGCCACGTTTTCCTCAATGGTGAGGGAATCGAACAGCGCGCTCTCCTGAAACAGCATCCCGATCTTGCTGCGGATCTCGAACAATTCCTGCTCGCGCAGTTGCGAAATGTCGCGCCCGAAAACCTGCACGGATCCGCTCTCCGGCCGCAGCAAGCCAAGAGCCGTTTTCAACAGCACCGTTTTGCCACTCCCGGCAGCGCCCAGAATCACCAGGGTCTCCTCCGGAAAAGCCCGGAAGGAGACCTCGCAAATGGCCGGCTGGCCCTCGAAGGCGACGGTCACCCGATCGAAGCGTAGAACGGGATTCGAGGCGTCTTCCGGCATCACGTCCCGGCCAGCCACACGAAGATCTTGGTCAGGAAGAAGGTCAGGACGAAAATCAGCACCGACGCCGCCACCACCGCTTGCGTCGTGGCGCGGCCCACGCCCTGGGTGCCGCCGGTGGTGCGCAGCCCGTAATAGCAGCCGATCAGCGAGATGATGAACGCGAAGACGAACGGTTTCAACAGGCCCTGCGCCACATCGTTCCACACCAGCGCCCGCCAGACCGTGCTCCAGTACTGCGTGGTCATCAACTTCAGGTAGAAGTACGCGATCACGTAACCGCCGAACATCCCCACGAAGTCGGAAATAATCGTGAGCAGCGGCAGCATCACCGCCGTGGCGATGAGTCGGGGGGTGACCAGCTTCTGGATGGGGTCGGTGCCCAGGGCGCGCATGGCATCGATCTGCTCGGTGACCTTCATGGAGCCCAGCTCGCTGGCGATGCCGGAGGAATTGCGCCCGGCCACCACCAACGCCGTCAGCACGGGGCCGAGTTCGCGCACCAGGGTAATGGAGACCAGCGTGCCGGTCTTGCCCACCTGGCCGTACTGCGCCAGCGCCCGGGACATCTGCAACGCCATCACAGCGCCGCTGAAGAATCCTGTCATGACCACAATCGGCAGGCTGCCAACTCCGATAGTGTCCATCTGTAAGAATACGTCGTCCCAGTAATGCGGCCGCCGGGCAATATTTTGCAGGGCCCGGCCGGTCAGTTGAAAGAACTCCTGGGCGGCGCTGACCGGTCCTTTCAAGAAGTCCAGCAAGCAGGATCCCCGTATTTTGATGCTATCAGAATCTGAGCGTACGCCTCGTGTTCAGTCCGAGCCGCCGCCGGAGAAAGCGGCGGGCGCCCGCCCCTCCGCTTTACTTCGGCTTATAGGCGATGGCGTCGATCTCGACTTTCATCTGCGGGTTGGCGAACTTGGCCTCCACGGTCGTGCGCGCTGGCTTGGCCTCGCCGAAGAACTCCGCGTACACCTCGTTCATGGCCGCAAAGTCCTTGCCGTCCGCCAGAAACACCGAGCATTTCACGACGTCGGCCATGGTGGCGCCGCAGCCCTCCAGGATCTTCTGGATGTTCGACAGCACGAGGCGGGTTTCGTGCCGGATATCGCCATAAGACATTTGCTGGGTCGCCGGGTCGATGGGACCCTGGCCCGCCACGTAGATGAAACCGCCGGCGCGGACCGCCGGGCTGTAAGGCCCGCGCGGGGTGGGAACGCCGGGCGGACTGATTCTCTCGATCATGCGCATCTCCTTGGTTAGTGTCCTTCCGCTTCCAGAAACCGTTCTGCTTCCATGGCTGCCATGCAGCCCGCCCCGGCGGCCGTGATAGCCTGCCGGTAGACACGGTCCTGCACGTCGCCGGCATGAAAGACACCCGGGATATTGGTCCGCGCTCCGCCCTTGGAAATGATGTAGCCATCCGCGTCGGTCTCGATCTGCCCGCGGAACACGGCGGTGTTGGGAATGTGTCCGATCGCCACGAAGAAGCCGTCCACTTCCTGCTCCCAAACCGCGCCAGTCGCCAGGTTGCGCAGCCGCACACCGGTGACAAGCTGCCTTCCGATGTCCTGCACTTCCTCCACCACCGTGCTGGTCAGGAACTTGATCTTAGGGTTGCTGCGGGCGCGCTCCAGCATGATCTTGGAGGCGCGGAACTGGTCGCGCCGGTGCACCAGGGTGACCTCCGAGCCGAAGCGTGAGAGAAAGTTCGCCTCCTCCATGGCCGAATCACCGCCGCCGATGACCATGATCTTCTTCCCGCGGTAGAAAAACCCGTCGCACGTGGCGCAGGAACTGACGCCGTGGCCGATGAGCTTCTGCTCGGAATCCAGACCCAGCCAGCGTGCCGAGGCGCCGGAGGCGATGATCAGTGTGCGGGTTTCGATCCACTCGCCTTCCACGTTCACGCGGAACGGGCGCTTCGAGAGATCGGCTTCAATGACCGCGCCGTGCATGTACTCGGCGCCGAAATTCTCAGCCTGTTTCTTGATGGCGGCCACCAGGTCCGGCCCGTTGACGCCCTCCGGAAAGCCCGGGAAATTCTCCACCAGGGTGGTCAGGGATAACTGCCCGCCGGCCTCGTGCCCGCTGACCACCAGGGGGCTGAGATTCGCGCGGGCGGTGTAGATCGCAGCCGTATTTCCCGCACACCCGGAGCCTACAATCACGACATTGCGCATCGCGAAACCTTAACCAATGGAAAGAGACAGAGTTTCAATGTAACACAGCATTTCGTGAGCCGAGCCGCCGGGAGCGGCGGGAGTTAAGCCAGTGCCCGGCTCATCTCCGTTCCAGATGCGCCAGGCATCCTGGAAGATCCAACCCTGCCGATGCCCGTCCCTCGCGGCAGCAAACGCCCGCGGGAATGGGGCTCCCGTGCGGGCACTCCGTGGGGTGCCCCAAAAAGGTGCAGATGCGATCCGTGACTTCCGGGCTCAGAATATGCTCAAACGTGCAGGCGTTGGACTCCACCGAGGTTTCGTCCCGGATCGCCAGCACGTCCATGAACAGGCGCTCGGCCAGGCGGTGCCGCCGGATCACGCTGCGCGCCCGTTCTTCCCCCGGCGGGGTAAAGCCGACGCGCTGGCCGTCGAGAACCACCAGGCCAATCCGCGCCATCTGTGCGAGCAGCTTCCGGTGCTGCGCCTCGGTAAAGTGCGCGGACTCGATGTGCTGCGCGGCCTCGCGCGCGATCCACAATTGCTCCAGCACCTCGTCGAAATCCTGGTTCTGCTCGAAGCTGAAGACCGTGGTCTCCACGATTCGCCCATGCTCAAGATCCACCCGCACGTCGGCGCAGCGGCCCACCTGGTCGTCGTGGGTGACCATCAGGATGGTGCGGCCTTGCGCGTGGAGGTCGGTGAGCAGGTTGAGCACGATCTGCTCGTTGGCCGCATCCAGGTTGCCGGTGGGCTCGTCCGCCAGGATGATCTTGGGATCGTTGACCAGGGCGCGGGCAATCGAGACGCGCTGCTGCTCGCCTCCGGAGAGCTGGGAAGGCAGGTGTCCGGCGCGTTCGGCGAGCCCCACGCGCTCCAGGGCGCCGCGCGCCTCGGCTTCGTCGGTCATGCTGTGGAAGTACTGCGCCAGCATGACGTTCTCCAGTGCCGTGAGATGCGGCACCAGGTGAAACTGCTGGAAGACGAACCCCACGGTCTCCGTCCGGAAGCGGGCCAGTTCCGCGCGGCTGAGCGCCGAGGTCTCGACCTGGTTGATGCGCACCGCGCCGCTCGAAGGCTGATCCAGGCAGCCGAGAAGATTCAGCAGGGTGGTCTTGCCGGAGCCCGAGGGGCCCATGATGGCAATCCACTCGCCGGCCTCCACGCGCAGCGAGACTTCGTCCAGGGCCTTTACCGGCCGCCCGCCCGAGCCGTCGTACAGCTTGCTCACCTTTTCCAGTTCGACGAAGGACGGCATCGTGCGTTCATTCTCCTCGCAGGATAATGGCCGGCCGGATGCGCCAGATGCGCGACGCCGCCAGAAGCGTAGCCGCGGCGGCCACCGCCAGGGTCACGGCCAGCACCGGCAGGAACACCGCAAAGTTTACCCCTACGGCCGCGCCGGAAAAAATCTCCCGGCCGATCCACCACGCCACCAGCAATCCGGCTGCGTACCCGGCGATGGCGGAGCCGCAGGCCAGCAGCAGCGATTCGCACAGGAACAGCGCGCCGATCTGCCGTTCGCCGGCGCCGATGGCCTTCAGGATACCGATCTCCCGGCTGCGCTCCAGCACCAGGGCGCCGAAGTTGCTGGTGACGCAGAGCGTGGTGACGGCCAGGACCAGAGCCGTGAGCCAGAACAGCACTCCGCGGACTTGCAGCACCACGCTGGCTTCTGTCTCGGCCACGGCGTGCAGTTCGCGGACATCCGCCCCAGGGAGCGCGCGAGCGAGAGCTTCGCGCACCTGATCGAGACGCCGCCCGTCAGCGCGCACCTGAATCAGGCTCGCGCGCTCCTGAAACCCGCCCAGGCTCGCCGCGGCGGCAAACGGCAGCAGCAGTTGGGCGTCCTCTGCTCCGCCCGTCTCCACGATGCCCCGCACCACACAGGGCGCTCCCTCCAGGGCGGCGCGGCTGCCCAGCGACAACCGGAAGTGGGCTGCCGCGGCGGTCCCCGCGAGGCATTCCGCGGCTCCCGCCTGGCGCGCGCCCTGGACCCGCCAGTAGCCCGTGAGCCGCGCGGCGCGCGAAAAGTCCACGCCGGCCACTACCACCGGCTCGGCGTTCAGCCGGCCCACGGTGTATAGGAACGGCGCGGCAGCCGCGCCCAGGCGCTCCGCCGCGGCCACACCCGCCAGCGAAACCGTCTGCGCGCTGCCCTCCGGGGCGATCAGCAGATTGGCGCCGAGCCCGCGAAACTCGGCGCGCATTTTTCGTTCGATGTCCGAGTACACGCTGAACAGCGCCGTCGCCAGCGTGGCGGCCACCGCCAGGGCGGAGAAGGCCAGCAGCAGCCGGCCCCGGCGCAGCCGCACCGCTCCCCAGATGAACCGCCAGAACATCAGGCCCCCTCCCGCAGCGTGACCGCCGGATCCAGGGCCAGGGAGCGGCGCAAGGGCTGTGCCGCGCCGGTCAGCGCTACCGTGATCGCCACCAGCACGGCGAGCGGCGCCAGCAGGGACGGCATTCCCGCGGAAACGTGGAAAACCGCGCGGCCCACCCAACGGGCCAGCGCCCCTCCGGCCAGCGCGCCTAGCAATCCGCCGGCGGCCCCCTCGACGCTCACCTCCGCCGCGAACAACGCCGCCACCAGCCAGTCCGGTGCGCCCACAGCCTGCATGATGCCTATCTCCGTGCGCCGCTCCAGCACGGTCGCGGCCATCACGCTCCACACCGTTAACCCGGCTGAAGCCAGCGCCGCCAGGGCGATCAGCCACATCAGCCCGCGGACCTTTTCCAGCACCCGGCCTTCGCTATCGGCCACGCGCCACACGGGTTTGGCCACGGCCATGGGCAGCGCCTCCTCGATCTGGTGCGCGATGGAGCTCACATACGGGGTGCAATACCAGCGGTCGTACTCGGCGGGCGTCATCCGCGCCGGATCCTTGCGGGCGAATTCGTCCTCCGGCTTGGTGAGCGCGCCCACCTGCACGGCATCCACCTGCCCGAGGCGCCCGGTGAGCCGCTGCAGCACCTCCAGGCGCACGTAGAGCCGATCTTCCTCTTCGCCGCCGGTGGAAACGATCCCCGCCACCGTGAAGGGCTCGCCGAACAGCGTCACCACCGAGCCGGGCGAGAGAGCCAGGCGCCGCGCCAGGGCCGCGCCGGCCAGGCACTCGCGCGCCTGGTCGTTGCGTTCGCGGTCCTCCACCCAGTGGCCGCGGATGTGCCAGGCGGGATTCAGCGCCCGCAGCCCGGTCTCCTGCGCGGAGCCGTCCGGGGCGCGATACCGGCGCGCGAACCAGACTCCGTCCACCGGTACGCGCCGGCCTTCGATCGTGGCTGCGGCGTGCAGGGCGGGCGCAAATCCGGTGATGTTCAGTTGCCAGAAGGTCGCCTTGATTTTTGGCACCTGTGCCTCGGGAATGTAATTCTCCCGGGTCACCGGGCGGTAGTCGATGCCCCCGATCTGTACCGGCAAAGAAGTGCTTCGCGGCGTGACCACCAGGTTAGCGCCCAGGCTGCGAAGTTCACGGTTGACACGGTCGCCCACCTCCAGCATGGCGCCGAGCATGGCGGTGGCCACGGCGGTCCCCAGGGCCACGGCCGCCACCGTCATGGCCTTGCGCCGCGGCGAGCGCCGGATGGACTGGCTCACGAAACGCAGGAACATTTACGGGCCCGGCGCGCGGAAGTAGCGGGTCCCGGCCAGCAGCTTGTCCGCCGGCACCACCAGTTGATCACCCTCCACCCGGGATTCCAGGGGAATCGGATTACATCCGCCCGCTTGCCCCACCGAGGGAATGAAAATAGCCGAGGCGCAGTTCTTGCAGATGACGTTGGGGCCCTTCTGATAGTAGCCCTGGTTGCCGCAGATCTGGCAGGCGTCAAAGGCGGCCACCAGCGTCTGGTCCGGTTTGCGCAGCACGATGATGCGCACCGTCGCGCCATCCGCCTCCACGGCGAAGCGGTGCAGGTTGCCGTCGTTCACCTGGGCCACGGGAATACGCACGGCCCCGGAAACCACCGAAACCGGCACGGCGGCGGAAAGCGCGGTGGCCGACTGCGCGTAAATAAACTCCGCCGTGATCGCCAGAATGAAAAGCGCGGTGGCCGAGCAGGAGGCCATCATCCACAACCTCTCGCGCCGCGCCGTCCAGCGGGCTTTGCGCAGAGCGGGGCCTTCCAGGCCCGCGATGGACAGAACCCGGCGGCGCCGCCACTCCATCAGCAGCATGGCGCCGGCCAGGGACAAAATCGCCACGAAAAAGAACACGTCGTTGCGCACGATAGGCCCGATGAGCGCCATCTCTTCCCGGCTGCTGGGCAGCACCTGGCTTTCCGAGAGCTCGTGTAGCCCGGTAAGCAGCAGTTGCGCCACCACCACCATGAGGATCACCGTGGTGATGCGGAAAAACTGGCCCAGATCGACCCGGATGGTGCCCCGCACGAAGCTCACGCCGAACAGGACCGCCAGCCCCAGTCCCGCCGCCGCCCCGAACAGTTCCATCAGGCCGGAGGTGTCGAAACGCACCGCGGCGAGCATGAGGACCGTTTCCACGCCTTCGCGGAAAATCATCAGGAAGACGAATAGAAATACTCCCCAGGCGGCCGCGGAGGAACCGGCTTCTTTTTGCAACTTGCTTTCAATTTCGGCTTTCACCCCGCGCGCGTGGCGGTTCATCCACAGCACCATGGAAAGCACGAAAGCGGCGCTGGCCACCAGCACCCATCCCTCGTAGGCGTCCTCCCCTACCTGCAACTTGGCAAACAGCCAAGCCACTGCAAAGCTCGCAATTACAGCCGCCAGGAAGGCCCTGTGTACCGAGCCCAGAAGGTCCCGCCGGCCGGTTTTTCGGAGGTAGGCGATGGTAATGGCGACCACCAGGGCAGCCTCCACCCCCTCGCGCAGGGTGATGACGAGTGTCTGCAACATGGTTGCAACTAGCTTTTTATTGTACTCGATGTCCTTTTGTCAATGGAACCGAGCCGCGACCGTCAGGGAGCGGTTGTTCCGAGCCTTCCCCGGGCTTCTTTACCGCCCAGCCGCCGCTGGACACGCAGCAGCGTATGCAAGGCGCTGTCGGCCGCCCGCTCCTCGGCGGGCAGATGCATGCGTTGCCGCACCTGGTCGTCCACCAGCTTGCGCGCTGCGCCTTCCAACAGCATCAGGCAGGTCTCGATATCATCCTGCAGGAACCAGCCCGCGGCGTAAAGCACTTCCAGCAACCGGCGCGCGAGCAGGAAGCGTTCGCCGGGAGCGGCGAAGGGCGCCACCAGCCTCACGGCGCCCACCACCAGTTCGGGGTCGGCCGAGTCCGCCAGCGGCCGCAGCGCCGGCGCGTCTTCGGCGGCGATCCCCATCTCGGCCAGCAGCGTCAGCACGCTGCGGCGGCGCCGCAAGCTGGAGGTGCTCTCTGCCACGGCGTTGGGCAGCGGCGTCACCGCGGAAAGCACCAGCGCTGGCCGCGCCGCCGGGCCCAGCCGGCGCAGCGCCTGCTCCGCCGCGGACCGGTAATAATCGTCCTCCAGCGCGCGGTCGAAAACCGGGATGGCCTCGGTCCGGCGGAACTCCCCGAGCGCCTCGATCAACCCCACGCGGAAACGCTCGTGGGCCAGGTCCAGCAACAGCCGGAACACCGATTCGGTCCGCCAGGCGGCCAGTTCGCGCGCCGCGGCGCTCTCCACGGCCTCTTCGCCGAAGCGCGCCACTGGGTCGGCGATCTGCCGCGGCGTCAAAAGATACTCCACCAGCACATGCCAAGCACCCAGGCCTGCCAGCGCTTCCACGGCCCAGCGCCGCGGCTCGTAGACGCTGCTGGGCCGCCCCTGTAGCAGGAATTCCCGCAACGGCTCGATGGCCGGCTCCCCGCAGCCAATCAGCCGCGCCACGGTTTGCTCGCCGTGGCACAGGGAATGCAAGTCGCCGATCAGGCGTGTGATACTCCCCTCAACCGGAAGCCCTGGCTTCATCGTTCCGCTTCCACCCTACGCTTTCGCGCTGCCCGGCGCAACATCGGCGAATGTTTACAGCCCTTTCTCCCGCAGAGCGTAGAACAGCACCGGCGTGATCAGCAGCGACAGCACCATGGACACTGAAACGCCGCCGATCACGGCGATGGCCAGCGGCTGCAAAAGCTGCGAGCCGGATCCGATGCCCAGGGCCAGCGGCAGCATGCCGCAGATGGTCGCGAGCGCCGTCATGACGATGGGCCGCAGCCGGCGCCGTCCCGCATGGAAAATGGCTTCGCGGAGCGGATAGCCCCGCGCCGTGAAATACTTCTCGGCATCCAGCATCAGAATGCCGTTCTTGTGCACGATGCCGACCACCATGATGGCCCCCATGAACGACGCCACGTTCAGCGTGGAGCGCGTGATCCACAGAGCCAGCAGGGCGCCGAAACCGCACAGAATCGTCGCCACCAGGATGGCGATGGGGTGCGAGAAGGATTGGAATTCGAAAACCAGAATGATGAAGATCAGCAGGATGGAACCCAGCAAAACCTGCGTCAGCGCCAGGAAAGATTCGCGCTGCAGTTGATAGAGCCCGCCGAACTCGATCTCGGTGCCGGGCGGAATGTTTACCTCCTTAAACAGCCGCTCCTGGATCTCGCTCATCGCCGAGCCCAAGTCGCGGTTCGAAAGCCGCCCGGAAACCGACGTCATGTCGCGCAGGTTGTCCCGGTGGATCTCGGTCTGCCCCTCTTCCACCTCCAGGTCGGCGATGCTCGAGAGCGGCACGCTCTGGCCAGTGGGAGAAGTCAGCAGGAGGGTCTTCAGGCGATCCGTCGAGGAACGGTATTCCAGCGGATATCGTACCCGGATGCCCACCAGGCGGTCGCCGCGGATCATCTGCGAGGCCACCTCGCCGTCCAGGATGGCGGATTCGATGTCCGCCACGTCCTTGGTGCCGAAGCCGGCCCGCTCGGCCTTCCCCAGGTCCACGCGAAAATTGACCGCCGGGCCGATCACCACCGTGCGGTTCACCACGTCCACCACGCCCTTCACCTTGGGCAGCCAGTCGGTGATGCGCCGCGCCACGTCCTTGAAAATCGTGTCGCTGGGGTTGAATATCTTGATTTCAATCGGCTCGGGAGACCAGGAGAGATCGCCGATCAGGTCCTCCAGAATGTGCGGGAACTCGATGTCGATCACCGGCTCGGCCTTCGTGATGCGCTGGCGCAGATCGTCGATCACGTCATCGGCCGAGCGCTCCCGTTCGCGCTTGAGCTTGATTAGAAAGTCGCCCGTGTTGGGTTCGCCCACGAACAAGCCGAGCTGCGTTCCCGTGCGCCGGGAGTAGCTCTCCACCTCGGGGGTCTGGCTCAGCATCTGCTCGATGTGGCGTAAAACGCGGTCGGTCTCCTGAAGAGAAGTACCCGAAGGCATGATGTAGTCCAGCACGAACGCGCCTTCGTCCATCTCCGGAAGAAACCCGCTGCCCAACTGGTTGTAGAGGACCACCGAGCCGATCAGCAGCGCCGCCGCTGTTCCCAGCACGGCGGCGCGATGCAGCAAGGCCCAGTGCAGGGCGGTCTCGTAACGCGCCGTGAACCAGCGCAGGACGCGGCCTTCGCCCGCCTGCTCTGCGGCTTCCAGTTCGGCTACTTCCGAGTTGCCTGGCTGGGGAGCCGGACCGGCGGCGCGCCCCCGCAGAAACATGCGGGCCAGCACCGGCGTGAAAAAGATAGCCAGAAACAGCGAGGCCAGCAGTGCGGTTACCAGGGTCATCGCGAGCGCGCGGAAGAACACCGCCGTGATGCCGCCCAGGAACACCAGCGGCACGAAGACCACGATGGGCGTCAGCGTTGAGCCGATCAGCGCCGGGGTGAGTTCCTGGATGGCGCTGCGCGCCGCCTCCCGCGGCGCTTGCCCCAGCGACATGTGCACCACGATGTTCTCCACCATCACGATGGCGTCGTCGATCACCACGCCGATCGAGGCCGCCAGTCCGCCCAGCGTCATCAGGTTGAAGCTCATGTGGAAGAGCTGCATGAAAACTACCGCCACCAGCGTGGCCACCGGAATCACCAGGGCCGCCACCACCGTGGTGCGCCAGCTCTTCAAAAAGAGCAGCAGCACCAGGATCGAGAGGGCCAGCCCGATCAGGATGCTGTCCCGCACGCTCTTGATCGAATCGCGCACCAGGATGGACTGGTCGTAAAAGATCGAAAGCTGGATGTCCTTGGGCAGGGTCTTGCGAATCTCCACCAGCTCCCGGTTGACCGCGTCGGCGATCTCCACCGCGTTGCCGTCTGGCTGCTGGAGCACGTTCACCAGCACGGCGGGCCGCCCGTTGGCTGTGACGATCTGGTAGACCGGCTGCTCCCCGGGCGCCACGTTCGCCAGGTCTTTCACTCGCACCGGGGTGCCCTTGATGACGTCCACCACGGTGTTCTCCACCTGTTCCCGCTGCCGCATCAGGCCCGTGACCGTAGTCAAGTACAGGTGGTAGTTCTCCTGCACCATCCCCGCGCTCTGAATCACGTTGTTATTGCGGATGGCGTCCACCACCTTGGTGAGCGGCAGGCCGTAGCTGTTCAGCTTCAGTGGATCGACCAGCACGTGATATTCCGGCGGGCGCCCGCCTACGATCCTGGCCTCGGAAACGCCCGGCAGGCGATACAGCCGCGGCCCGATCTCGTAGTACGCCAGGTCCCACAGCTCCGACGTGGATCGCCTGGGCGAGGTCATGCTGAAGCCGATCATGGGGAACACCGAGAAGGTCAGCCGGTTGATGTAGAAGCGCGTATCCGCGGGCAAGGAGGGCAGGATCTGCGAAATGCGCCCCTGCACCAGGTTGAGCGCGTTCTGCATGTCCACGTCCCACCGGAAGTAGATGTTCACCTCGGTGGCGCCGCGGGCGGTCACCGAACGCAGATCCGTAATGCCGGGCACCAGGCGGACCGCCTGCTCCAGCGGCCTTGTGACCGTCAGCATCTGCACATCCACCGGCTGGATGCCGTTATCCACCAGGATCACGATGCGCGGGAAGTCCGTCTGCGGGAAGATCGCGATGGGCAGCCGGAAGAGAAACACCAGGCCCGCCAGCCCGAAACTCAGCACGATGATGACCAGCGCGCGCCCCTGGTTTTGGACGAATTCGCCGAGCCGCGTGGTCACTTGCCGTCCTCCGCCAACTTCACCTCGGTTCCGTCAGGCAGGCCGTAGCCTCCCTGGACCACCACCGTATCCCCGGGTTTGACGCCGGACTTGATCTGCACCTGGCCGCCCTGCTTCTCGCCGGTCTCCACGTCGCGCGAATGCGCCACGTTCTTCTCCACCACCAGCACCGTTCCGTTCAGCGTGCCTTCCGAGAATTGCACCGCGGCCAGCGGTACCATCACGCTGTCCGGCAGGCTGCCCGTCGCCACCGTTACGTCGCCGAACAGATTGCCGCGCAACTTGTGCTCCGGATTCGGGATCTGGCACCACACCTCTACGGTCCGCCGGGCCGGGTCCACGGCCTTGTTGATCACTGTGATTTTGCCGGGGAACGCCTCCGAGCTCGCGTCCACGGGGCGGAATTCACACGTTTGGCCCGTGCGCACAGGGCCGACTTGGCTTTCCGGAACCTGGGCGCGCGCAATCACCGTGTCCAGGTCCATGACGGTAAAGGTAGGGGTAGTCGGGGAGGCCATGTCGCCGGGGAACTGCGACTGGTCGGTGATCGTGCCGGCGAAGGGGCTGCGCAGTTCAGTGTATTGGAGTTGCACGTTCACCTGGCTCAGGCGCGCCCGGGCCTGCTCCACGCGGCTGCGCGCCATGGCGATATCCCGCTCGCTCGATTGCTGCTGCAACAGCTCCAGCGATCGCCGGGAGACTTCGAAGTTGGTTTTGGCCTGTGCGAGTTCGGTCTGGCTCTGGAGCAGGTCGCGCTGCGGGATGGCGCCCAGCTTGAACAGGTCGGCGCGCCGCTTGTAGACCTCTTGCGCGAGGTTCAGAGCGGCCTCCGCGGTGGCCACCTGGCCGCGGGCGCGCTCGATATCGGCGGGCAGCGTGCCCGCCATGGTCTTTTGCAGGTTGGCCTCCGCGTCCGCGACGGCCGCCGTGGCTTCTTCCCGCTGCGCGCGCACGTCGCGGTCTTCGAGCACGGCCAGCACCGCTCCCGCCACAACGTTGTCGCCCTTGCGCGCTCGCAGTTCCCGGATGGGAGCCGTGATGCGCGCCGCCACGCTGGCCTGCTCGCGCGGCCACAGGGTCGCCGGCGCCGTCACGGTAAGGTGGACCGTCTGCACCTCTGCCTTGGCCACTTTGACCGAGACGAGTGGCTTGGGCGCGGCCTCTTCCTGCTTCCCGCAGCCCGCCAATGCGATCGCCGGCAAAACCAGCCAGCACAGGCGGCTGTTGCGTTTCGTGTGGTTTCTCATCTGCCGGACGCGACCTCCAGATCCGCCCGCGCATTCAGGTAATTCGCCTTGGCGGTGAAAAAATTGGCCCGCGCCTGTGCCAACTGGCTCTGCGCCGCGACCACGTCCAGGGCCAGTCCTTCGCCGCCCTCGTAGCGCACGCGGCTCAGCTTCAGGTTGTCTTCGGACAGCTTTACTTGCGACTCCGTGATCGCGATCTGCGCGTAGACCTGCGCGACGCGCGCCAGGGCGTCGCGATAGTCGCGCGAAAAGGTGCGCCGCGTGATGCGGCTGGTTGTCTCTACCTGCCGGGCCTGCAAATCGAACTGCCGGGCGGCGCTGCGCGTGCGGAACCAGTCGAAGATCGGGATGCGCAGGTTGAAAAACGTGGCATAGCCGCGATAGCTGAAGCTGTAGCGCGGCGCGTCGATTCCGTACTGCGTGATCAGGCTCAACTGCGGATACAGATCCGCGCGCGTCCGCCGGGCGTCCGCCTGGAAACCGCGCAACTGCGCGTCGAACAGCCGGAATTCCAGTCGCCGGGTGAAAGGTTCCGCGTCGGCCGGCGGTGGAGGTTCCGGCGGCGGCGCGGGCTGGTCCAGCACATCCGCCAGGGCCAGTTCTTTGTCCACCTCCGTAGTCCAGTAAGACGCCAGGTCGTGGTTGGCCACGCTGGCATCCAGGCGCGCGGCGTTCAGCGACTGCTCCAGGAACGCCACCTCCGCCGACGCTTTTACCACGTCCGCCTGGGCGGCTTCGCCCTTCTCCGCCAGCAGCCGCGTGCGTCTCTCGAAACTCTGCGCCTCGCCCAGTGAATCGCTGGTCGTCTGCACGATATGCCTTGCCAGAAGCACCCGGTAGTAGGCCGCTGCGACGGCCCGTTTCAGGTCGCGCTGGGCAAGTCCCTGACCCGCCGCGGCGGCGTCCTGGTCTGCTCGGGCGCGCGCCAGCGCAGCGCGCAAACGCCCGGAGGTATCCAATTCCAGTACCGCATTGCCCTGCGTGACGTACTCGCGGACGGCGTTCAAGCTGATGAAGCTGAATTCCTCGGCCCGCAGCGGACTGTTGTAGGTGTAGATCCCGCCGGCGAAGATCTGCGGCAGGAATCCGGCCCGCGCCTGTACCACGCCGTAGCCGGCGATGTCGCTTTGCAGCCGCGCCAGGCTCACAGCGGACTCCACCGAAGAAGCCAGCTTGATGCAGTCCTCGAGCGTCAGGGGGTTCGCCTGGCTGAACCCGGGACAAACCAGAGCCGCCGACAGGATAAGCACTCGGAGTGGGGTACGCACGCGTGGACCTCGGAAGGTGCCCGATGAAAGGTTCATTGTATGGAATCCAAGATGAATCGGGGATGAATACGGGCGCCCGACAGCGGCAGCCGCACCGTGAACGTGCTGCCCGCCCCCGGAGCGCTCTCCGCGTGGGCGCTGCCCTGGTGAGACTCGGCAATCCATTTCACGATCGCCAGCCCCAGGCCGAATCCCCCCACGGCCCGGGAGCGCGCCTTGTCCACCCGGTAGAACCGCTCGAAGATACGTTCCAGCGAATCGGGCGGGATACCGATTCCCGTGTCGGATACCCTGATGCGCGCCAGGCCGCCCTCGGTGTCGAGGTTCAACTCCACGCGGCCCCCGGCAGGCGTGTAGCGGATGGCGTTATCCAGCAGGTTCATCGTCATGCGCCGCAGCAGTTCCTGGTCGCCGTGGAACGGCACATCTTCCCCGTAGGACCACGCCAGTTGGATGGACTTCTGGCGCGCCAGAGGCTGGACCGCGCGGCAGCAGTCCTCCAGCAGGTCGTTCAGGTAGAAGTCCTCCAGGTGGAGCGGGCGGTGGCCGGCATCGGCTTGCGCCAGGCTCAGGAGGTCGTCCACCAGGCGCGACAGCCGCCGGGCTTCGTCCTGGATAATGGCCAGCGATTCCCGATATTCGGCCGGCCGGCGGTCTTGCGACAGCGCCACGTCGGCCTCCCCGCGGATGATCGACAGAGGCGTGCGCAGTTCGTGGGAGGCGTCCGCTACAAACTCCCGCATGCTGGCGAAAGAGCGTTCCAGCCGCGAGAGCAGTTCGTTGAAGGCGGCGGCCAGCCGCCCCAATTCGGCGCTGGCGCGGCGCACCTCCAGGCGGCGGTCCAGGTTCCGGGCGGTAATCCCTTCGGCCTGCTTCGCCATGGCGGCTACTGGCGCCAGGCTCTTGGCAGCCAGCAGATACCCGCCCGCCCCCGCCAGCACCAGCGCCAGGGGCAGTCCCAGGTAAAACACCTCCCGCAGGGCGGCCAGTTGCTCCGCCATCGAATCGAGCGGCTCCAGGGCCGCCAGGTGGCACGCGGCCGAGCCCGCGCGGAATGGCAGCACCAGCACCCTCGCTCCGTGACGTCCAGGCTCCGGCCAGGTGCGATACACGCGGCCGGACCCCAAAAGCAGGCTTACCCGCTGGCCGGGAAAATCCGCCGGGCGATTCGCCGCCAGCATCTTTCCCCCGGCAAAAATGGCCAGCGAAGCGGCCGGCAGCCGCAGCTCATCCAGCGCCTCCACAGCCGCCGGCACCAGGGCGCCGGAGTGCTCGCCCAACTCCGCCCGGAACAGCCCCGCCGCCGTCACCGCCTCGTCGGCCAAAGAGGCATCCAGGCGTTCCCGCAGGTTCCGCGCCAGCAGGGCGTACAGGAAACCGCTAAAGCATCCCAGCAACAAGAGGAAACAACCGAGATACCAGGCGGTGAGTTGTAGGCGGAAGCTCTTAAACATCGCCGCCTTCCGGGCCGGCGGAGAGGAAATAGCCCTCCCCCCGGCGCGTGTGGATCAGCGGCGGCGCAAACCCCGCATCGATCTTTGCGCGCAGCCGCCGTACATAGACATCGATAATGTTGGAAAGGGGATCGAAGGATTCATCCCACACGTGCTCCGCGATCTGCTCGCGGTTTACCACCCGATTCTGCCGCAGCAGCAGAAACTCCAGCAGTGCATACTCCTTGGCGGTGAGTTCGATGCGCTGCCCGCCGCGGGTCACCCGGTGGCTGGCCGTGTTCAGCACCAAATCCGATATTTGTAGTAATTGTGGCCGAAGCTCCTGCGGCCTTCGTAGTAGAGCCCGGATGCGTGCCAGCAACTCCCGAAATTCAAATGGCTTGGCTAGATAATCATCGGCTCCGGCATCCAGCCCCCGGACGCGGTCGTCCACGGCGTCCCGCGCCGTGAGCATCAGGATCGGGTGGCGGAAGCCCCGGCCGCGAAGCTCCCGGCAGACCGCGTAGCCGTCCTTGCGCGGCAGCATCACATCCAGAATCAGCAAATCGTATTCGGTCTCGCCGGCGCGATACAGGGCGTCCTCGCCGTCGGGGGAGATGTCCACGGCGTAGCACTGTTCCCGGAGGCCCTTGGCGATGAATCCAGCCACCCGGGGCTCGTCTTCCACCAGCAGCAACCGCATGGGGGACCTGTCGAACCAATTGTAAGCGCAGCGAGATGAACCAGGGATGAACGCGGACCCGTGGCTATAATTAAGAGTCCCGGAGCGTATGCAAATCGACTGGTTTCCGATGTGGCTGAGCCTCCGTGTAGCCGGCCTGGCCACCCTGTTCTCGCTGGTTTCGGGCCTGCTGCTGGCCTACCTGCTGGCCAACCGCACGTTTCGCGGGAAAGAAGCGGTGGATGCCTTGGCCACCCTGCCGCTGGTGTTGCCGCCCACTGTTTTGGGCTACTACCTGCTGGTCGTGTTGGGCCGCATGAGCCCCCTGGGGCGCGTCTATGAAGACCTCGTGGGACAGCCGCTGGTCTTCACGTGGCAGGCGGCGGTGGTGGCTTCCTCGGTGCACGCCTTTCCGTTGCTGGTCAAAACTGCCCGGGCGGCGCTGGAAAGCGTGGACCGCAGCTATGAGAAGGCCGCGCGCAACCTGGGCGCTTCGGAATGGCGCGTGTTCCTGAGCGTGACCCTGCCGCTGGCGCGGCGCTCCATTTTCGCGGCTACTGTGCTGGCGTTCGCCCGCTCGCTGGGCGATTTCGGCGCCACCCTGATGGTCGCCGGCAACATCCCCGGCAGGACGCAGACAGCCGCGGTGGCCATCTACGATGCCGTCGAGTCCGGCAATACGCTGCTGGCGCGTACCCTGGTGCTGGTGCTTTCGGTCCTGGCGATGGGCATCGTCTACGCCGCTAACCGTCTGGAGCACCGGCAGGTGCGTGCATGATCCACGCGCGCATCGCCAAGCGCTTTCCGGCGGGCGCCGAATCCGCGGCCTTCTCGCTGGAGGTCGAGTTCAAGGCGGCTGCGGGAGTGACCGTGCTGTTCGGCCCCAGCGGAGCCGGCAAGACCCTCACGCTGGATTCCATAGCCGGCTTCATCCGGCCCGACAGCGGGCGCATCCTCCTGGACGACGAGATCCTGTTCGATGCGGCCGCCGGCGTAAACCTGCCGCCCCGGCGGCGTAACTGCGGCTACGTTTTTCAGAACTACGCCCTGTTTCCCCACATGACCCTGCGGCAGAACCTGATGTTCGCGGCGGAGCGCCGCCCGCGCCTGGAAAGGCACCGCAAAGTCAACGAAATGCTGGAGCGCTTCCACCTGGCGGAGGTGGCTGGACGTCGTCCCCACGAAGTCTCCGGCGGGCAGAAACAGCGCTGCTCCATCGCCCGGGCGCTGATCGGCGGGCCGAAACTGCTGCTGCTAGACGAGCCCGCGCGCGGGCTGGATATCCCCCTGCGGAATGAGCTTTACGAGGTGCTGCGGCAGGTCCGCGCGGATTACGGCGTGCCGGCGCTGCTCGTGACGCACGACCTGGACGAGTGCTTCGCCCTGGGCGACGAGATGCTGGTGCTGCGCGAAGGGCGCATCGTGCAGAGCGGCGCGCCCCGCAAAGTGCTGGACCAGCCCGCCAGCGTCGAGGTGGCCCGCCTGCTGGGCATCCCCAATCTCTTCCAGGCGGAAATCACCGGCCTGGACCCTGGCCGCAATACTAGCCGCGTGCGGCTGGGCGCCTTCGAACTCACCGGGCCCTATTTCCCCGGAAGGCTCAAGGGCGACCGCGTGTGGCTGTGCGTGCGCGCCGAGGAGTTGCGCGCCAAGGCGCCCAACGGCGCCGCCCGGCAACCCAATCAGGTGCCCGCGCGGCTGCTGCGCGTCTCCGAGCGCTCGCAGTCCGTCCGGCTGGAGTTTTCCGGCGAGATTGTGGTGGAAGTCCCGCCCGACGAGTACCAGCGGCAGAAAGATAATAAAGAATGGCTGGTGGAATTTCCGCCGGACTCTCTGAGGGTCCTGTAAATGCCGCTGAGGGATTTTGAGGAGTATGTCGCGCTGGCCGAACAGGCCCACGGCCACATCTGCGCCGGGCAGATTCTGGGCCTGCGCATGGCCCTCTACGGACTGAAGCTGCTGGGCCTGGACGATCCGGAGGGAAAAGACCGCAAGCGCCTCGTGACTGTGGTGGAAATCGACCGCTGCGTCACCGACGCCATCCCCGTAGTGACCGGCTGCCGGCTGGGCAAGCGGGCCCTCAAGTTCCGCGATTTCGGCAAAGTGGCCGCCACCTTCTGCGATCTCCAGGCGGGCAAGGCCGTCCGCCTGGCCGCGCGGGAAAGCGCCAGGCAGCGGGCCCGGGAGCTGCACCCGGAAATCGCCGGAAGAAACGAGCAGCAGATGCGCGCCTACCGGGAGATGCCGGACGAGGAATTGTTCGATCTGCGGTGGGTGCGCGTGACCCTGCCTCCCGAGGAATTGCCCGGCTATAAGGCCGAGCGCGCAGTCTGCGCGGAGTGCGGCGAGGGCATCAATTTCCGCCGCCAGGTGGAGCGCGGCGGCCGCGTGCTCTGCCGCGCCTGCGCCGGCGAGAGCTACTACCGGCCGCTCTGATGCTGCGGTATTACATCACCGACCGCAAACCGCTGGGAGGCCTGGGGCCGCTGCTCGAGGCCATAGAACGAGCGCTTCGCGAGGGCATCGAGCGCATTCAGATTCGCGAAAAAGACCTCGGAACCCGCGAGTTGCTGGAACTGACCCGCGCTGTGCTGGCGCTGCCGAATCCCCACGCTACCCGCATCCTGGTAAACGGCCGTACGGACGTGGCGCTGGCCGCCGGGGCGCATGGTGTCCACCTGCCCTCGAATTCGCCGCCGCCGCGCGAACTGCGGCGCATCGTGCCCGCCGGCTTCCTGTTCGGGGTCTCTTGCCACGCCGTCGCCGAGGTGCGGCAGGCGGAGGCCGAGGGCGCCGATTTCGCGGTCTTCGGCCCGGTTTTTTTCACGCCGTCGAAAGCCGCTTATGGCGCGCCGCTGGGCCTGGCGCTCCTGCGCGAGGCCGCTGCGGCGGTGCGCTTGCCGGTGCTGGCGCTGGGCGGCGTGAACCGCCGGAATGCCGCCGAGTGCCTGGCCGCCGGCGCGGCCGGCATCGCGGGCATCTCCCTCTTCCAGAGCCCCCCGAAGTGATACGATAATCAGGGCTGGAGGGATGCTGAAAAAGGCGAGACTCACCCTGCCTTTTCTCTTCGCGGCAGTGGTGTGCGGGCAGTCGCCCGCGAACTTCAATCGAACCTTGTTCCCCATTCTCGAAAAAGCCCAGTGCCGCATGTGCCACAACGATAACGGCGTGGCCTCCCGCACCCGGCTGCAATTCCCGCCCGAGAAAGCCTCCCCCGAGGACATCACCGCCTTCGGCCTGCGCCTCTCCATCCTGGTGGACCGCGAGCATCCGGACCAATCCCTGCTGTTCCGCAAACCCACCAACCGGCTGCAACACACCGGCGGAGAACGCATTCATCCCGGCAGCCCGGAAGAGACCGTGTTGCGGCAATGGATCGCCTACTTGGCCAGCCTACCGGAGGATCGGCTGGCGGCGGCCATGGGCAAACGCGGCGTAGCGGCCGCCGAACCCGCAGTAGTGCGGCGTCTCACGCACAGCCAGTACAACCAGACCGTGGCCGACCTCTTGGGTGACGAAACGCGCCCCGCCGACCAGTTCCCCCAGGAAGACTACATCAACGGCTTCACCAACCAGGCTGCCGGCCAGAGCATCGCGCCGGTGCAGGAGGAGGCTTACAACCGCGCGGCGGAGAAACTGGCGCGCAACGCTTTTCGCGGCGACCTGCGCCGCCTGGTTCCGTGCACGCCTTCCGGACCCGCCGACGGTGCCTGCCGGCAGCAGTTCATCCGGGAGTTCGGCCGCAGGGCCTTCCGGCGGCCCTTGACTGCCTCCGAAACCGCTCGCTACGAAAAGCTGTTTCTGGTGGACGCGGCCTCGTCCCGGGACTTCCTCCAGGGCGCCCAAATCGTGGTCGAGGCCATGCTCCAGTCGCCCAACTTTCTGTTCCACCTGGAGGGCGGCCCGAACGGCGAGTACCCGCAATACCGTACGGCCAGCCGGCTCTCCTATTTCCTGTGGAACACCATGCCGGATGAGAACCTGTTCCGCGCGGCCAGGGACGGCGAACTGGACACCGAAGAGCAGATCGAACGGACCGCGCGGCACATGCTCGACGACCCCCGCGCCCAGCGTTCGATGGATGTGTTCCTGGAGCAATGGCTGCGTTTCGACCGGCTCAAGAACGCCATCCGGGACCGGCGGCTGTACCCGGATTTCAGCACCGAACTGACGGCCGGCATGATGGAAGAGACCCGCCAGCTTTACCGCCATCTGGTGTGGGACAACGGCAACTTCATGCAGTTCTTCACCGCCAACTATGCCTACCTGAACAACGACCTGGCGCAGTTGTACGGCTTGCCGGCGCCCCAGCGGGAATTTGCGCGCGTGGATTTTCCCCCGAACGAAAAGCGTGCCGGCATTCTCGGGGAGGCCGCCTTTCTGGCCCTGACCAGTAAGCCGGCCGATACATCGCCCACCGAGCGCGGGCTGTTCGTCCGGGAGCACTTCCTGTGCCAGATCGTGCCGCCTCCACCCCCGGGGGTGAACACCACCCTGCCGCCGCCCACCGACGAGAAGCCGCTGACCAACCGGGAGCGCCTCCAGGTTCATCTCTCTAATAAGACCTGCGCGGCGTGCCACGGACTGGTGGATTCGATCGGGTTCGGCTTCGAGCACTATGACGGGATCGGGCGGTACCGCGAGCAGCAGGTGATCACCATCTATCCCACCTTCGATGAAATGCAGCACCACCTCAAGATGAAACCCACCGAGCACCGGCTCACCCTGGACACCACCGCCTACGTGCGGGGCATTCCGCATTCCGACTTCGGCAGCCCCCGCGACCTGGGACAGATCCTGGCGAATGAACCAGCCTGCCAGAAATGCGTGGTGAAGCAGTTATTCCGCTACGCGGTAGGACGGGCGGAGACGGCGGCGGACCAGCCGGTCATCGAAGAGGCCCTGCAAAGATTCCGCCAGTCGCGGTTTCAGTTTCAGAATCTGATAATCTCAATCATCACCTCTAAGCCGTTCCTGGGAGGAGGGAGTTAGGATGGCTGCCAAGACCGCGCTTTCGCGGCGCACGTTTCTGCGGGGCATGGGATTGTCCGGCGCGATGGTCCGCGTCGGCGTGCCCGCCCTGGAGGCCATGTTCAATCCCAACGGGACCGCGTATGCGGCGCCCAACCGGTTGGGGGAAAAGGCGATCGAAACTCGCTTCGTGTTCTGGTTCAACGGCAACGGCATTCCCGAAAAGTACTGGGTGCCGCGCGAGACCGGACCAGATTTCCAGTTCACCCCCTGCCTGAACCCGCTGGCGCCTTTCCGCAACGACATCCATGTGATCACCGGGCTGGATAGCCCCGCCGCGCGCCTGCCGGGTCCGGGCAACAGCCACTATCCCTCGATGAGCGCCCTGGTTTCCGGCCAGGTCTTTACCGGACGCGGAGCGGGCGGGCCGTCGCTCGACCAGGTGATTGCGCGCAACATCGGGCAGGATTCGCGTTTCCGTTCGCTGCAAGTCGGCGTGTGCCAGGAGTCGTTCGGAGAAAGCATCCAGCGGAATCTGAGCTGGGCGGACCGCGACCGGCCGCTGCCGCCGGAGATGATCCCCCACCGTCTGTTCGACCGGCTGTTCGGCTCCAAGGAGGCGCATTGGATCAACCGCGAAAGCAGCATTCTGGACACGGTGCAGGAGGATGCGGCGGCCTTGAAAGCGCGGCTGGGGAGCCAGGACAAGGCCCGCCTGGATGAATACCTGACCTCCGTGCGGGAGTTGGAGCGGTCCATCGCCAGCCTGCCGCCGGAATACAAGCAGGTGGTGGAACGGCCGCCGGACGGCGGCGATCTGAAGGATTGGCCGCGCATCGCCAAGCTGCAAAGCGACCTGCTGGTGCACGCGCTGGCCTCGCGCCAGACGCGCGTGGCGTCCTACATGCTCACCAAGTGCCAGGGGCTCTCCCGGTTCCCCTGGCTGGGCCACACCGCCCAACGGCACCACGAGTACACCCACGGCGACGTCGAAACGCCGCGCGGCATGCGCATTCTGCGCGACATCTGCCGCTGGCACGTCGAGGAGTTCGCCTACCTGGTGGGCAAAATGAAAGCCACGCCGGAAGGCGACGGCACCCTGCTGGATCACACCTGCCTGCTCTTCGTGCACGAGCATGCGGAGGCGAACATCCACAAGAATAATGGCTTGTCGCTGATCCTGGCGGGCCACGCCGGCAACCTCCAAACCGGCCTGCACAGCCGCATGACGGGTACGCTGGGCGATCTCTACGTGACGCTCGCCGACGAAGCCCTGCAGGCGCGCCTGGGCAAATTCCCCACCTTCGAAAACAAGCTCACCGGCCTGGTCTAGACAAGCTGAACCGAGCCACGACCAAAGGGAGCGGTCTTCCCGACAATCGGGCCACCAAGTCATCAATCTGTCAACAGCCCGGAGGTATACTATCCGGTCAAGAGGTTACTTGCGAGGAAAGCTATGCAGAAGCCAGTAGTGTTTGGTGCCATCATCGCCATGCTGTGCGGACCGTCTGCGTGGGCGCAGTCCGTGGCAGGGCTAGGGGCCATCTCCGGAACCGTCCGCGACGCCACCGGCGCCGCCGTCCCGGATGCCCAGGTCGTGGTCTCCAACGACTCCAAAGGCATCCACCGCACCTTGCGCACGACCGAGGCGGGTGTGTTTACCGCGCCTTCTCTGGTGCCTGCGGCGGGCTACACCGTGACCGTCACCAAGCAGGGATTCGCCGAATACGAGGTGAAGGACATCCAGGTGCTGGTAGGCCAGAACGTCAGCCTGGAAGTGGTCCTGAACGTGGCAGGCACGGCCACCCAAGTGGACGTGGAAGCGGCGGCCCCGCTGGTGGATTCCACCAAGACGGACGTTTCGCAGGTGGTCAACAGCACGCAGATTCAGGACCTGCCCATCAACGGACGGCGGGTGGACTCGTTTGTCCTGCTCTCGCCGGCCGTGGTTCCGGATGGAACCTTCGGGCTGATTTCCTTCCGCGGAGTGGCGGGCGGGAACTCGTTCCTCACGGATGGCAACGACACCACCGAGCAGTTCTATAACGAAAACGCCGGCCGCACGCGCATCTCCTCGCAGATCTCGCAGGATGCCGTGCAGGAGTTCCAGGTGGTTTCCAACAACTACTCCGCCGAGTTCGGGCATGCCATGGGCGGCGTGGTGAACACCGTGACCCGCAGCGGCAGCAACGATTTTCACGGCACGGGCTACTGGTTTTTCCGCAATCAGGATTTCAACGCCAAAGACACCTTCGCCAGCATCAACCCGAAAGAAACGCGCAACCAGATCGGCGCCAGCGCCGGCGGCAAAATCATCAAGGACAAGCTGTTCTACTTTTTCAACTACGAAGCCATGCGGCGCGACTTTCCGCTGATCGCGTCGATCACCGCGCCCGGCAATCCCCTGTTCGATTCCTCCGGCAAGTTCATCGGAACTTGCGGCGCGCCGGCCACCCCGGCCCAGTGCGACGCCGCCATCCACTTCCTGGACCGGCAGTTTCAAACCATCAACCGGACGGCCAACCAGGACTTGGGCTTCGGCAAGATCGACTGGCGTCCGACCGATCGCAATGCCTTCAGCATCAGCTTGAACCTGCTGCGCTGGGTATCGCCCAACGGCCTGCAAACCCAGGCCGTGCTGAACAACGGCAACGGCGTGGGCAACAACGTGAATTCCTCGGTGCGCTCCAAGTACGGCCGTTTCACCTGGACCGCCATCCCGACCACCAGCATGGTCAACGAATTCCGCTTCGGCTGGTTCAAGGACAAGCAGTTCGACTATCCCAACGACGCGCTGGCGATCCCGGGCATCGGCTTCCTGGGAATCAGCATTACCGGGCAAAGCTATCTCGGTACGGCCACCGACTATCCGCGCACGAATCCCAGCGAAAATCGCTTCGAGTATTCCGACACCCTCACCTGGACCAAGGGCCGGCACACGCTCAAGTTGGGCGCCGACATCATGCGGACCGAAGACTATACGAACCTGCTATTCAACCGAACCGGCACCTACTTGTTCCCCAGTTTCACGGCGTTGGCGCTGGACCTGACCGGCAACACAGCGGGGAATAAGGACTGGTCCACGTACACCCAGACCATCGGCAACCCGGAAGTGGACTTGTACATGACCGATTACAGCTTCTTTGTGCAGGATCAGTACAAAGTGACGCCCCGGCTGACGCTGAACCTGGGGATGCGGTATGACTACACCTCTCTGCCGCAGCCGACCCTGACTAATCCGGATTATCCGGCCACCGGACGCATCCCGACTTACAACAAGGATTTCGCCCCGCGCGTCGGGGTGGCGTATGCCCTGGACGATCAGAGCAAGACGGTGATTCGCGCCGGATACGGCATCTTCTACGCGCGCTATCCGGGCGGCCTGATCAACACGTTCTTCCTGGGCAACGGGCTGTATCAGAAGTCCATCACGTTGAATTCCGCGAGCGCCAGCGACAAGGCGGGCGGCCCGGTGTTCCCCAACCGGCTGCCGAATACCGGCAACTACAATCCGCCGGTGGGCTCGGTCAACCTGAACATCGCCTCGAAGGACTTCCGTGCTCCGTACACCCAGCAGGGCGATATCGCTATCGAGCGGGAATTGACCCGCACCCTGGCGCTGACGGCTTCTTACATCTGGAGCCGCGGCTTGCACCTCACGTCGGTCAACGACATCAACATCGGGGCGCCTGGGCCGACCATCACCTACCGCATCAACGACGCTGGTGGGAACCAGGTGGGCTCTTACTCCACGCCGGTATATGTCCGCCAGAACCGCGTGGACCCCAGGTACGCCCGCATCAACATCATCGACGCCGGCCTGAACAGTTGGTACAACGGCCTGGCCTTGCAGTTGAACAAGCGCCTCTCGCACGGCTTGCAGGGCTCGATGGCTTACACCTGGTCGCACGCCATAGATGACGGTCAGGGGTACGCGGGGACTCCCAACATCTTCGCCAGCGGCGGGCCCCAGAGCTACCTTCCCGGCGACTACCGCGCGGAAAAAGGAAGTTCCGCCCTGGATGTGCGCCACCGGCTGGTGCTCAACGGCGTGTGGGCGCCGACCTTCACCGAGAGCAAGAACCCCTGGGCCACTTACCTGGTGAACAACTGGCAGCTTTCCCTGTTGGGCACGTTCTCCTCGGCGCCGCCCGCGACTCCGACCGTGCAGATCTCCTCCGCCCCTGCTCCCGCTCCCTACAGCGCGGCCTTTACGGGCACCCTGAACGGCTACACCAGCGGCGGGTTGGGCAATCGCGTTCCTTTCCTGCCGATCGGCAGCCTGAACATCGACCAAGTGTCCCGCATTGATGCGCGCCTCACCAAGATGTTCCCCATCACCGAGCGCTATAAGGCGATGTTCACCTTCGACGCCTTCAACGTTTTCAACCACCGCTACTTCACCTCTGTCTCCACACGGGCCTACGTCGCCTCGGTGGTGGGCGGCGTCCCCGTGCTCAATCCCGCCTCCGGCTTCGGAGCGGGCACGGCGTCGCAGGGATTCCCGGACGGCACCGACGCGCGCCGGCTGCAACTCGGCCTGCGCTTTGTCTGGTAGAATCCTCGCAGTCCCCACATGAGGCTGGCCACAATCGAAAGAAATGGGTGTCCCTCCCCGGGCATCGTAAAAGAACAGGGCGGCGCCAGAAGCCTGGAGTTGTTTTCCGGCGGCGAAGATCTGCGTGCACGGATCGCCAGAGGCGGCATCTCCAGCCTGCCCCGCGGCGAAACCGTGGAACTGCCCGACGAGGCGCTGCTGCCGCCTATCGGCAATCCCGGCAAGCTGCTCTGCCTGGCGGGAAATTACGCAGCGCACATCGAAGAAGGCGGGATGGAACGCCCGAAGGCGGCCGACATCATCACCCCGCAGTTCTTTCTGAAGCCGCCGACCACCCTCACCGGCGCCGCTGTGGATATCCCGATCGGTCCGCAGAACGTGGCCGTGGGCTGGGAAGCGGAACTGTGTGTCGTGATAGGCAAGCGCGGGCGGCACATCGCCGCCGCGGATGCCATGAACTACGTGTTCGGCTACACCGTCATCAACGATGTTTCCGAACGGCAGCTCAACGCGAAGCTCGCCGGCCGGCGCGTGCGCGAGTACGACAAGTTCTTCGACTGGCTGGGGGGCAAGTGGTTCGACGGCTTCGCCCCCTGCGGCCCGTGGATTGTGACGGCCGACGAAATCGCCGACCCGCATAATCTGACCATCCGCCTGTGGGTGAACGGAGACCTGCGGCAGGAAGGCAGCACCGCGGACATGCTCTTCCGCATTCCCGAGGCCATCGCCTATATCTCGTCCATCACCACGCTGGAACCCGGCGATCTGATCGCCACCGGCACGCCCGCCGGAGCGGGTCTCGGTTCCGGCCGGAGCGTGCTCGGCGACGGAGACGAAGTCGTCTGCGAGGTCAGCAAAATCGGCGCCCTGCGCAACCGCGTCCGCGCCTCCACGAAATAGTTCCCAGCTTTTCCGATGGAACCGAGCCGCGACTGTCAGGGAGCGGTGGGAGACAAGGGCGCGGTTGCAACGCTGGGCCACAGCGGCTATTCTTCGCTGGAGGGGACTGTATGTCGCATTCCAGGATCTTTCTGCTATTGGTGTAAGCCATGCAGTCCTTCGCGGCAGAGCGAGTTGCCGAGGCCATGACGCCTCGGTCACGAACCCGCTGTGGAGGAACTCTTCCGACGCCGTTATCATCGACGAATGGATATCCGGGCCCTCCCAAAGATCGAGCTACACCTGCACCTCGATTGCTCGCTCAGCTACCAGGCGGTATCGACACTTGACCCCCGTGTGACGCGCGAAGAGTATGAACGAGACTACATAGCGCCGCGGCGATGCACCAACCTGGCTGAATTCTTGACGCGCGCACCCAAGGGCTTTCAACTCATGCAGACGGAGGATTCCCTCCGGCTAGTCGTAGAAGACCTGTTTTCACAGCTTGTGCAGGACGGTGTCATCTATGCCGAGATCCGGTTTGCACCTCTCCTTCACACGGATCGGGGCCTGACCTCCGAGCGCGTGGTGCAGATCGTGGAAGCCGCAACCAGCAACATGATTCGCAACAGCGGCATCGAAGCCCGTCTGATCCTTTGTACCTTGCGGCACTTCACAGAGCAACAGAGCATGGAGGTGGTGGGGTTGGTCGAGAAGTTCCGGGGCAGCCACGTGGTGGCGCTTGATCTTGCCGGCGACGAAGCTGGTTTTCCCATAGACGCGCACCTGGGCGCGTACCGTCACGCCAGAGACAACGGCTTGTGTCGCACAGCGCATGCCGGCGAGGCCCGTGGCCCGGATAGTGTCTGGGAGACAATCCAGTTGTTGCAGCCCACACGAATCGGCCACGGCACCCGAAGCATCGAAGATCCCCGATTGCTTGAGAAACTGAAGCGCGAGGGCATACATCTGGAAATCTGTCCATCTGCCAACGTGCAGATTATCCCCTCGATCGCTGGCTGGGAGCATCACCCGATTGACCGGCTGTACCGCGCAGGCGTTGCCTTGAACGTCAACACCGATACGCGCATGCTGACCCCGGTTACCCTGACGAGCGAGTACGAAGCCCTGGAACAGATCTTCAGTTGGGGGGGCGAAGAGCTTCTGCGAACGAATCTCATGGGAGTTGATGCGGCATTCGCTGGCGAAGCCGTCAAGCAGCACCTCAAGACCAAGCTACTGCAGGGCTATACCGTCGCAACCCGCGCTTGAGAGCCCGAATCCAGCCAGTCGCCAATCCGCGGACCCGTTGGCCGAGATTACGTCGGGGTGCATGCTCCCCAGAACACTCTCCACGTCGCGAGCATTGAACCGCTCGTAAGGACGCTCAAGCATTTCCACGCCATGCAACATTCGAGTCTCGATTCCGCCGTATCTGTTTACGATTGCGATTATCGCGCGTGTGGTCCGTCCGCTCCAGGCGACCGGCGCGTTAGTGGCGGGTCGGATAAGGCGCTTTCCTGTGCTGCGGATATACGCCGATCTTGCAGAATAATCCGGAAGACGAGACCATGCGTGATCAGCAGAAGGGGTACCACGCAGGTCGGAATGAAGTAGGTGGCCCCTAACTGCCCCGCCATGAGGCCGGCGTGACCGGCCTGGTAGAAAGCGTTGAGGAGATCGGCTGAGCCCCACAGGCTAAAGATCCATGCGATGACAACGCCAGCCGCGCTGGGCAGCGACATCAGCGAGAGCAAGGCGAGGACTGCCGCAATGATATCCCCATAGGCCGCCGCGTGCGCGAACGCTGGAGGTAGGTCGGGCGACACGACGCCGGGCACCAGGAATGCCAAACCGATAAAGCGGAAGCTGTGCAGGATGAGCATTGGCCGCAACGCTGCGTCTCTTTGCCGGACGCGGAGTGCGGGCCAGATGTATCGGGTGCCGATCACTCCCCATACCATAAGACTGAATGCAATGCTCACGAAAAAGCAGAGTTGCTGCGACATGGACGTTCTCCTTACGAATAGACGGTCAGGCCGGCACGCGGCCGTTGGCGGCGCGCCGGGCGCTGTCGGGGCCCAGTGGCGCCGCATTGGCGGCAGCGGCGACGGTGTGCTCGCGCCGCCAGACTCTTGAGTCAGTCGCGAACTGGGGCTCCGAGGGAAACGGGCGGCGCAGTTCGCGATCGTAACGATCCAAGTTGAAGCCAGGGCTGAGCGGGGTGATTAGGAACTGAGCGACCCCGCGAAGCCAATTGCTGACAGTCCGCCGGTTGCGAGGCAACCCTGCATAACGGCGAGCGATCCTCTCGAAGTCCTCCGGCGGCCGGCCGGTTACATCGAGCACGTCGCTGGTTGGCGCGCCCAGTTCAAAGGCGCCATGCTTCTGATCTTCGATGTAGTAACGCACGTTGCTCATGAGCTCGATCGGCATGCCGGCCGTCCGGGCGGTCTTCATGAACAGCCAGATGGGCGTCGGTACGACACGAACCGGCCTCCCAACGGCTCGGCCGATCGCCCTCGCCATATCCTCTGCGCCCAGGAGTTCCGGCCCGGTTGGGCGATAGCTCTTCCCGGCGTGTCGCGCCGGGTCCTCGAGGACCGCGACCGCAACTCTGGCGATATCCTCGTTCGAGGGCGGCGCGTCACGGCTATCGCCGTACATCCAGGGAAACATCCCGAAATGCGCGGCCAGACCAATTGTCGTCAGATAGGTGTCGGCAAAGAAGCCCGGGTTGACGATCGTATGCGCGACGCCGGGCGTCATCGAGAACAACCGATCGACGAGCCAGTTCTGACGTGTCGAGAGCGAGGGATGCGACGGGCTCGCCAGCCATTGGCTGAGGCCAACGATCTGTTCTAACCGCGCTTCCCTGGCTGCGACCGCGAAGGCGACCGCGCCGTGGATCATGTACGGATCGTAAGGCGGACAAAAATAGGCGCGCTGAACGTCCTTCAACGCGTCGGCGATGCGCTCAACATCGCTCATATCAGAGACCCGAACCTCCGCCCCTTGTGCTTTCAGCCGCGCGCTGCGGCCATCTTCCCGGTGCACGATGGCGCGGACGGGATAACCGGCATTGAGCAGTTCGGTAAGGACAAGGCTACCCGTCTTCCCGGTAGCGCCGGTCACGATGATTCTCGGCTTGATCATGGTCGTCTCCTTCTTAAGAATTCGTCAGGGCTACCCCTCGATAGCCGAGGGACTCGCTCGCTGATTGATGGCCACCGCCGATCGCCTTGGCATTTGTTCTGAAAAAGTCTTCTAATGTCAGGGGATCCCGGCCGGTGACCACGCGGATGGCATCGGTAGCGTGAAAGGTTCTCTCCCCTCTCCGGAAGTATTGCCAAAGATGTGTCAGATGATCGAGCGCGTGAGGGTTGATCCACTCCTTCACTGCATTGGCCCACTGCTCGTCCGTGATGGCCACGTATCGAACCGGCCGTCCGGTGGCCCTTCCCAGAGCTTCCGTTATCTCTTTCACCGTTGGAGTTGCGCTGACCAGCGCGTACACGCTTCGAGAGGGCGCACCAGGATTCGCCAGCAGGGTAGCGGCTACACGGGATACGTATTCCGCGCCGGCAAGCGGGATGACCGTCGTCTCGTCACCCCAGGGCAGGAAGACGGTGCTTTGCTCGGCGACGCTCTGGCTGACCAGAGCGCGCACGTTTTCATAGTAGGGCGGCGCCTGGAGATGAACGGCTCCAACCTGCGCCCAGTCGAAGATGCGATCGGCCAGCCGATGCTGAAGATTGCGGAAGCTGGTGGCGTCTTGTAGATCCCGAAAAGCGGGATCGTCAGGCGTGCCTTGAAATTGCGAATTGTTCACCACAAGCTCGAGGCCCGCATCGCGAGCGGCCGCGGCGAAAATTGCGGCCGACTCAAGCAGCCCGTCGGCCACCGGGTAGGTGAAGTACGCGCGCTTGACATTCCGCATGGCGGCCTTTACCGAGGCTGGGTTCAAGAGGTCGCCTTCAACCAGCTCCGCATCTTGTTTGCGGAGATCATCGGATCTGGAATCGAGCTGATGAACGAAGGCGCGAACCGGAGTGCCGTGTTCCATCAAGAGGTTTGCGACCTGCCGCCCGGTTGAGCCTTGCATTCCGCCGGCAGCGCCTGTGACCAAAATTGGATGAACCATGAGAAATCTCCTTTCCCGCTTTTGGGATGATGTATATAATCCTATAGATTCCGATTTTTTTCGCGCCCTTGGTACTGTAACGGCCGGGTTGCATCTTGGGATGATTCGCAGCATCCTAATAGTTGTGCGTTACCGGCCGCAGCATAAAGCGGAGATCCGTCAAAAGATTGTGAAAGATGCTGCCGAGCGTGTTCGTGCCGAAGGCTTGCATGGCGCCGCGGTTGCAGCTGTGATGCGGGATACGGGCCTGACTCATGGAGGCTTCTACAAGCATTTCGAGAACAAGGACGACCTACTCGCGGAATCGCTGCGTGAGGCATTCCGGGAGGTCGCCGAAGCCTTAGTTCGTGCCGCTGAACAGTCTCCCCCTGGTGAGGCGTGGAAGGCGGTTGTGAGGGCCTACCTGACCCCGGAGCACTGCCAACACCCCGAGCACGGATGCCCCCTGGCGGCGCTAGCACCCGAATTGGCGCGGGCCAACAAGACGATGAAATCAAAAATCGTTGAGGAACTCGCGAACTATAAAGGCCGAATGCTTCCGCTCATGCCTGGCAGCCGGACCGCGGATCGAGAGCGCGCTTTCTTTGCGATTTTCTCAGCGATTATCGGGGCGGTTGAGATTGCTCGATTACTGCCGGATCGCGCCACGCGAGAGCGAGTGCTGGCGAGCACAAGAGACTTTCTCTTGCGCAGCTTCTGAGGGTTCCGAACAATAATTCTGCGAATTCCTCGTTGATGGACGTGAATGGCTTATGCTGCGGGATATGCTACTTCGGCCAGCGGAACCAAATGATGCAGTGGCCGTTGCGCGCGTGCATGTGCGCTCGTGGCAGGCCGCCTACCGCACACTGCTGCCCGACGATTATCTCGATCAGCTTCGCCCCGAGGATCGCGCGCAAAAATACAATTTCAGCAGCCTCGACCCGCTTCAACCACAGACGATCGTTGTGGCCGAAGCGGGGGTGATCCATGGATTTGCCACCACAGCGCCTGCGCGCGAACCGGATATGCCAGGCTTTGGAGAGTTGTGTGCACTGTACGTTGATCCCGATCAGTGGAGCCGCGGCATTGGCGTTGCACTTGTGGCGGCGGCCCGTTCCCGCCTTCTCGATCTCGGATTCCGGCGTGCCGTTCTATGGGTACTTGTGGGCAACGTTCGCGCAGAACGGTTTTACCGGATCGATCGGTGGTCGCCTGATGGCCAGCGCCGCACAGAATCGGTGTGGGGTGTGATGGTCGACGAAATTCGCTACCAGCGTACCCTTTGAGCCGCCATAAGGCCTTCCCAAGCTGAGTAGGTAAGGTCGTGGCGCTTCAGCCACATGCGCGGTTGCCCTTACGAAGGCTGATGGACGACGGCTCAATGAATTGCGTCCTTCGCGAACCGGCGGTGGTGAATCTCCAACCAGAAGTCGGCGAACTCCGCAAATCGATCTCTGCAAAAGCCGCGGATAGCGTCATGACCTGGGATCTTCCACTGCCTGCATGCGGGCCGCCGCCCGACCGCGAGGCTGCGTCGCCTGACTCATCCGTTGAGCTCCATCCCGCGAATTGATTCCCGTGGCTACACTAAACGTACAGCCACCGCGCCAGATCCAGATTGTGCTGGAAATACGATTCCGCCGGAGCGCCCGGGGCATTGTGCACCACCAGCGGCACCGCTGTGTCCGATAGCCCGCCGTGGCTGCGATATGCGGGCGGCAGCGCCTCGCTTTCCGTATCGAGTTCGCCGAAGACGGTGTCGCGGTCGCCGGTCACCATCAGTTCTCCGATACGCTCCGGCATCAGGTGGAACCGCCCGGCGGCTTCCGGGCGGCTGAGCACCGATTCCACGCCCGGCAGACGCTCGATCATCGCGGCGGCCCGCTCCGCATCGCCTGGGCGGTTCAGGTACACCCAAGCCGTGCCGCCGAACCCGCGATGGTGCACCAGGTACTTGTCGCGCTCGGCGGAAATCGCGGCGCGCAGCGGAAGGCCGCGGTTGCGGCAGGCTTTCTCCAGGTCCCAACAGCGGCTTTTGTGGTGCAGGCCGTGATCCGCGGTCAGCAGGAAGGCGGCGCCGGGAGCGGCGGCCTCGGCTTCCGCCAAAAGCGCGTCCAGCCGCGCCAGGTGCTCCCGGGATTCCAGCGCTTCCGGTGGCCAGGTGTGCATGGGGTAATCCGTAGTGTGGACGTAAAGACAGCCGAGATCCGGCCGCGTCTTCAGCAAATGGATTGCCGCGCGGAGCAGCCAGTAGTTGATTTCCCGGCTGTAAATGCCCGGCGCTGGGCCGAGAAGCCGCACCCATTCCGCCGGCGGCGCTTCCGGAGTGAGCGCGAATTCCGTGCCGCGCGGCAGCAGGGTCGTGGTTTTGCGCTTGCTCGAAAGCAGCGCGGACTTCACGCCGTGGCGCGCCGCCCGTTCAAACAGCGTGGGCGCTAGAAGCAGCGCCGCGCTCTCCATGTATTCCTCGCGCCCGGCGCGCTCGTCCCAATAGGAGTTGCCGGTGATACCGTGCACCGCGGGCCAGACCCCGCAGCAGATGGAGGCGTTGTTGGCGTTGGTGACCGAGGGCATCACGCCGCGCACGGTTTTGCGGATGCCGTCCTTCCCCCAGCGCGCCAGCGTGGGCATGCGGCTGGCGTCCAGGTACTCCGGGCCGAAGCCGTCGCACATCAGCACCACCACGCGCGGCGGCCCGGAGCGGGCCAGCCACGCGGGCGCCCCCAGGAACGCCCGGCGGGAGAGTTGCGGATCAGAGACTTCCGCCATCCAGCCTCAGAGACCGGCGCTCCTCACGCAGCCGGCCAAGGCCCGGCTCCGTGATGCCCGTCCCGGCCACGTACAGCGTCTGGAGCTGCTTGAGCGCCAGCAGGCGCGGCACCGCCCCGTCATCGATATTGCGCGCCAGCCCCAGCCGCAGTTCGCGCAGCTTGGGCAGCGCGGCCAGGACCGCGAGCGCGTCGTCGGATACCGGGGTATTGCTCAGATCCAGCACGCGCAGGTTCACCAGCCGCGCCAGCTTCGAAAGGTCGCGCAGCTCGCTGCGGATCGCCTGCGGTTGCCCCGGACGGTCCGTGCCGCGGTCGGAGAGGTTCGCGCCGCTCAGGTCCAGCTCCTCGATCTGGCTCAAATCCGCCAGGCGTTGCAGGTTGTAATCCGTCAGCGCCAGGCCCCACAGGCCCGAATCCACGCGCTGCATACCTCCCACATCCAGGCGGCGCAGTGAGGCGAGCGGCTTTAACAGCGGAAGACAGGCTCCGGTCAGGCGGTTCCCGCCGATAGCCAGGTCCTCCAGTCGAGGCAGTGCCGAGAGCTCTTCAAAGCCCTCGTCATCGATCTGCGTATACGCCAGGTCGAGCGATCGCTGCGCCCTCAGCCGCGCCAGGTGATCGAATACCTTGCTGGTCACCTTGGTGCCGCGCAGGTTCAAGCGTTCCAGGCGGCTCCAGCCCATTAAGTGCGCGATGCCGTCCTCGGTGATGTACTCGGCATAGTACAAACTCAGGTCGGTTACCTCGCGCAAAGGCTTCAACTGCTCCATGCCCACGTCGGTGATCTTGGTGTGCGCCAGGTCGAGCTTGCGCAAGTGCTCCAGGCGCCCGATGCGCGCCAGGTCGGCGTCGGTGATCCACGTTGACGTCAGATCTACGGCCACCACGTGCCCGGAGGCGTCCCGTTCCGCGCGGCCTCCCTGTGCCGCAATCCACTGCGCCACCCCGGACTCCGTCTCGCCCGCCAGCGCCGTGCCGGCGAACAGCGCGGCGGCCAGAACCCCCCAGCGGAAGGGAGCATGCTGCGGCATCAGCTTCTCCTCCTGTTTGGCAGGCTGGATTCGGCGTCGAAAACAATGCGGCAGTTGGGGAGCGCGGTCCGCACCTCCTGCATGCCTTTGACCGTGACCAGCGTGTGGTACAGATCCAGGCGCGTCAGGCCGGCGAAAGCCTTCACCTGCCCCAGGCCTTTGTCGGTGACGTGCGTGCTGTCGAGACTCAGGGCAATCAGCTTGCCCAGCCGGGCGAGCGCCGCCAGGCCCTTGTCGGTCACTTCCGTGTAGTTCAGATTCAGGCTCGCCAGCGCTGTCAACTGCCCCACGGCCGCCATACCCGCGTCGCTGATATGCGTGCGCATCAGGTCCAGCTCGCGCAGGTTCGCCAAGCCGGCCAGGTGCTTCAGACCTTCGTCGGTGAGGCGCGTATCGCGCAGCAGCAGGACGGTCAAGCCCCTCATCCCCGCCAGGTGGGCAAGACCTGCGTCGCCGATATCGGTGGCCGTAAGATCCAGCTCGGAGAGGGCGCCGAGTGCGGAGATCGCCGCCAGGCCGGCGTCGGTCACATCCGTATCCGCCAGCGCCAGGCGGCGCAGTGAGGTCAGCTTCCCCAACGCCGCCATCCCTGCGTCCTTGACCGGAGAGCCCAGCAGGCTCAATTGCTCCAGTTCGTGCAGATTCTCCAGGCGCGCCAGCCCCTCGCCTTCGATGTAGGTGTTGTTCAGGCTCAGGCAGCGCAGCCGCCGCAGGCCGCTGAGGGATGCCAGGCCGGCGTCGGAGACCGACGTGCTGTTCAGGCTCAGGTCGGTCAGGCCGGCGAGCGAGGTCAGGTGCCGCACGCCCAGGTCGCCGACCTCGGTGGCCTCCAGGTCCAGGCGGCGCAGGTGCGCTAAGCCGGCCAGGTTCGCGAGCAGCCCGTCCGTGACCGGGGTGGCGGCGAGCGAAATCTCCACCAGCCGGCCGCCTTCCATCCGCGCGCTGCCGCCCAGCGAACGGACCCACCGGGCCACCTCCGCATCCCCCTTGCCCGCGACGTTCTGGTCCGCGCCCGGCGGTAGTGCGGCGTGCGCGGAGTTGTCCAGAAAGATCAGCCGGGCTGCGGGAAGCGCCCGGTGCAGTTCGTTGACGCCCGCTTGCGTCGCGCGCGTGTAGCGCAGATCCACCTGTTGCAGGGCGGCCAGCCGCCGCAAGCGATCCAGGCCCGCGTTCGTCACCCGCGTGCGGTACAGGTTCAGCTCTTCCAGGCCTTTCAGGGCGGCAAGCTGCTCCAGACCGCTGTCGCTCACGCCGGTGCCCATCAGGTCCAGCTTCCGCAATCCCGTTAGATGGCTCAGGAACACCAGGCCGGCGTCGGAAATCTGCGTGCCGTGCAGGTCCAGGTCTTCCAGTTCGCGAAGCCCGCTTAGGGCCTCCAGGCCGCGGTCGGTGATCAGCGTGTCCCCGGCCCACAGCCTCCGCAGCTTCGGCATCTCCCGCACATTGCGCAGGCCTTCATCGTCCACCTGGGTCAGGGTGACATCCAGCGCGCGCAGTTCGTGAAACGGTCCCAGCGTGTGCCCCTTGACGCCCGCCTGGCGTAGCACCAGTTCCCGCAGGTTGGTGAGGTCGCGGATCTCTTCGAGGCCGGCGTCGTGGAAGCGAATCCGGTCCAGAAAGTGATAGCTGAAGGTCAGTCGCTCGAGCGTGGGAATCGTGGCCAGGAAACGCAAGTCCCGGCTGCCATCGCGGTTACCATCCGCATTGCGATTCCAGATCGGCCCCGGTAGGTGCAGCTCTTTCAGGTGCTTGAGCCCGCTCAGCCGCTCCAGGTCCGGCGGATCCACATTCATGCCGACCCAGTCGACAATCTCCACCTGAATGTCCCCCGCGGGCAACTGCGTGATGTCGCGTACCAGGCCGGACGCACCCTTTAAGCCCACGGCGCCGCCCATAAACAGGGTCCATTCGGCCACCTGGCGGTCGGATGCACGGGCCAGGGAGAGCAGCACCAGCGCGGCCGGCAGCATCCGGGAAACCATGCCGGGATTGTATCAGAAGCCCCTGCCGGCCGCGGCGCCGGCTACTTGCCGTCGCCGGTCGGACGGGACCCATCGCCCAGCAGTTTGCGAAGCAATTCCGGGTGCCGGCCCGACCAGCTCAAGGCGAAGACGGCCAGTTCCCGGTAGAGCCGCTCCCGCTCGGGATCCGCCTTGCGCAGCGCCTCCACCTCGCGCAGCACGCTGTCCTCGTCCCCCCAGGCCAGCGGACCGGTCCAGCTCTTCCGGCCGGCATGCAGATAGGCCCGCAGCCAGCGCTGGTACAGGCCCTCGGCGATGCGTACGGCGCGCGGCGTGCTCCCGCAAGCCGCGGCGATCGAATCCACGCAGGCGGCCACCAGGGGGATGAACAGTTCGGATCCGAACGAATGGCCGGCCAGGTAAAGGGCCATTTTGTCGCTGCTCAGTTCGATCGCCTGCCCGCTCAAATCGCGCACCAGGTGCTTGGCTTCCCGCACGGCCGTCCGGTCGCCTTCCACGATGAACTGGGAACGCAGCCCTTCCAGAGGGTTCAGCGAGGCAACCGCCGCGCCGTGCCGCCGAATGGGCTCCAGCGCATGGCTGTCCTCGCCGGAATCGCAGAGCAGTACGCTCTTGCCCGTCCAGCGAACCGGTGCCTCCGCCAGTTGCGAGACCGCCTTGGCCAGGGTCTTATCCGGCACGCAGACCAGGACCACCCGGCAGATCTGAAACTCCGCCAGTTCCTTCACCGCGTGCCCGGCTCGCATGGAATTCACGATGCGGCTGGCCAGCCGGAATGACGGCGCGCCTACCGGCCCGAGCCGCGCAGGCAGCCAGGGAACCCGGCTGAGAAACGATTTGGCCACGGCGCCGGCGCCGAACAGGGCAAGCGGCATCGGTTAGACGGTCGCCTCCGTGCTAACCACCTCGCGGGCGCGCAGGGCTTTGAGGCGGTCGCGCAACTGGGCCGCCTTCTCAAACTCGAACTTGCGCGCCGCCTCGCGCATGCGCTCTTCCAGTTCGGTCAGGAAGCGCCCACGCTGCTCTTCGGTCATCTGGTCGATTTCCTCTTCGGACTCCAGGGGCACCGTCACATAGTCGCCCTCAGCGATCGCCACCAGGCTCATGTCGATGGGCTTGATGATGGATTGCGGCTCGATGCCGTTGCGCTCGTTGTACTCCTTCTGAATCCTCCTCCTCCGCGTCGTCTCGTCGATGGCATGGCGCATGCTGTCCGTCCACAAGTCCGCATAGAGAATCGCCCGCCCCTCCACGTGGCGCGCGGCCCGGCCCATGGTCTGAATCAGCGACCCCGAAGAGCGCAGGAAGCCCTCCTTGTCGGCGTCCAGAATTGCTACCAGGGAAACCTCGGGCAGGTCTAGTCCTTCGCGCAGCAGGTTGATGCCCACCAGCACATCGAATTCCCCGCGCCGCAGGTCGCGCAGGATCTTGATGCGGTCAAGCGTGCTCACCTCCGAATGCAGGTACCGGCAGCGCACGCCGACTTCCGAATAATATTCGGCGAGATCCTCCGCCATGCGCTTGGTCAGCGTCGTGACCAGCACCCGCTGGTTGCGTTCCACGCGCCTGCGGATCTCCCCCAGCAGATCGTCCACCTGCCCCTTCACGGGACGCACTTCCACTTCGGGATCGAGGAGGCCCGTAGGCCGGATGATCTGCTCCACCACCACCCCCGCGGACTTAGTCAGCTCGTACGGTCCTGGGGTGGCCGAGACGTACACCAACTGGTTGACGCGGTTTTCGAACTCCTCGAACGTCAGGGGCCGGTTATCGAGCGCGCTCGGCAGGCGGAATCCGTGCGCCACCAGGGTCTCCTTGCGGGAGCGGTCGCCATGGTACATGCCGTGAAGCTGCGGGATGGTCTGGTGACTTTCGTCGATGAACAGCAGCGCGTCGTGCGGCAGATAGTCCAGCAGGGTGGGTGGCGCTTCCCCCGGCAGCCGCCCGGAGAAATGCCGGGAGTAGTTTTCGATACCGTGGCAGTACCCGATCTCGCGCATCATTTCCAGGTCGAACATGGTGCGCTGGTGCAGCCGTTGCGCCTCGATCAGCTTGCCCTGCTTTTCCAGTTCCTTGCGCCACCACTCCAGCTCCTCCAGGATCCCCTGCATGGCCTTCAGCTTGGTCTCCTCCGACATCACATAGTGCGTCTTGGGGTAGATGGGCAGGCGCAGGTATGTCTGGCGGACCTGGCCCAGCAGCGGATCGATTTGAGAGAGGCTTTCGACCTCCTCGCCCCAGAGTTCGATCCGGTAGGCGTAGTCGTCGTAGGTCGGAAAGACCTCGATCACGTCCCCGCGCACCCGGAAGGTGCCGCGCCGGAAATCCGCGTCGTTGCGCTCGTAAAGGATGTCCACCAGCCGGGATAGGATCTGGTGGCGGCTGATTTTCTGGCCCTTCTCCAGCATCAGCAGCATGCCGTAGTAGGCCTCCGGAGAACCCAGCCCGTAGATGCAGCTTACGCTGGCCACGATGACGCAGTCGCGCCGCTCGAACAGCGATCGGGTGGCGGAAAGACGCAGTTTATCCAGCTCGTCGTTGATGGTGGCTTCCTTCTCGATGTACACGTCGCTCGAGGGGATGTAGGCTTCCGGCTGGTAGTAATCGTAGTAGCTGACGAAATACTCCACCGCGTTTTCCGGAAAGAACGACTTGAACTCGTGGTACAACTGCGCGGCCAGCGTCTTGTTGTGCGCCAGAATGAGCGCGGGCCGTCCCGCCTGCTCGATGACCTTCGCCATGGTGAACGTCTTGCCGGAGCCAGTGACCCCCAGCAGCACCTGGTGTTGCTCACCGTCCCGCACACCGCGCACCAGTTCCTCGATCGCGGCGGACTGGTCGCCCCGCGGACGGTAGCTGACCGCCAGACGGAAGGTCATAGCTTCAGTATACGGGCAGACCGGCGGGTCTCCGGGGGCTGTTGTATAATGCAACCAACGCATTCATTCTGAAGGAGGGGAAGTGCGTTTTCCCTTAGTTTTGTCGGGGCTCGCAGCGGCTTCAATTCTACTCGCCGCGGAGGCAGTCGCGCCCCTGGGCACGTACCGTCCCATGGAGCGGCGCCACTGGGCCTTCCAGAAGCGCGCCCACCCGGCGATTCCTACGTTCAGCGACCCGGCCGACCAGGCCTGGGCAAAGAATCCGATTGACGCATTTATCCTGGCGCGGCTCCAGAAAGAGGGGCTTCATCCGGCTGCGCAGGCCGACCGGCGCACGCTCATCCGGCGCCTGTACTTCGACCTGACGGGATTGCCGCCCTCCCCCCAGGAAGTGGACGCCTTCGTCGCGGACCGCTCCAAAGACGCCTATCCCAAGCTGGTGGACCGCCTGCTAGCCAGCCCGCACTACGGCGAGAAGTGGGGTCAGCACTGGCTGGATGTCGTGCGTTTCGCCGAAAGCGACGGGTTCGAATATGACACCCACCGGCCCGACGCCTGGCGCTACCGGGATTACGTCATCCGCGCCCTCAACAACGACAAGCCTTACGACCGCTTCGTCGAAGAGCAGTTGGCCGGTGACGAAATCAGCCCCAAGGAAGATGAGACCATCATCGCGGCCGGCTTCAATCGCCTGGCGCCATTGCGCAAGAATGCGGGCAACCAGGAAGTGGCCAGCAGCCGGAATGAAGTGCTGACCGAGATGACCAACATCGTCGGCCAGGCGTTTCTGGGCGTCACGCTGCACTGCGCGCGCTGCCACGATCACAAGTTCGATCCCATCCGGCAGAGCGACTACTACCGCATCGAGGCCTATTTCAGCGCCACCGAACCGCTGGACCTCTCCAAGGCTACTCCGGCCGAGCAAACCGCCTGGAAGGCCAAGGCCGAGCCGGTCCAGGAGCAGATGAAGCAGGTGAAGATGCGCATGAAAGGCAGCTCGCCGGACCAGCGCGCCGTGCTCGAGAAGAAACTGGAGGATCTCCAGGAGGAATTGCCGCCGCCGCTGCCGGCCATCTTCACGGTGAGCGACGACGAGGCTAAGCGCACCGACGTGCACGTGCTGATCCGCGGCGCCTACAACGCCAAGGGCGGCCATGTGGGCATGCGGCCGCTGGGCGTCCTGCTGCCCGACGGTGCCCCCGAAATGCCGCAGGACACCCCCAAACCCCGGCTGCAGCTCGCCGAATGGATCGTTTCGCCGAATAACCCGCTCACCGCGCGCGTGATGGTGAACCGCATCTGGCAGTATCATTTCGGGCGCGGTATCGTAGGCACCCCCAACGATTTCGGCCGCATGGGCGAGCGCCCCACCAACCCCGAATTGCTGGACTACCTGGCCGACGAATTCGTCCAGAGCGGATTCAGCATCAAGCACATGCAGCGGCTGATCCTGCTCAGCAACACCTTCCAACAATCGTCCGGCGCATCCGACGCCGCCGGTAAGGAAAAAGATCCCGACAACAAGCTGCTCTGGCACTTCAACCGCCGGCGGCTGGAAGCCGAAGAGATCCGCGACGCCATCCTGGCCAGCGCCGGGAATCTGAATCTCAAGGCCGGCGGGCCCAGCGTGATCGTGCCCATCGACCACGAGCTCGTGCAGGCCCTCTACAAACCTTCGCAATGGGCCGTAACGCCGGACGAATCGGAGCATCACCGCCGAAGCGTTTACCTGATAGCCAAGCGCAATCTGCGCCTGCCTTTCATGGAAGTCTTCGACGCCCCGGATACGCAGGTGAGCTGCCCGCGGCGCGAATCCAGCACGCATCCGCCGCAGGCGCTCGAACTGCTCAACGGCCGGTTCTCCAACCAGGAGGCCGATGTGCTGGCCGCGCGCCTCCTGTACGAATACGGCAAAGACCGCGCCAAACAAGTGGACCGGGCCTATCGGCTGGTGACGGGCCGGGCCCCCAATCCCCAGGAAAAGCGCCTCGCGCTGGAGTTTCTCAAAACCCAGCCCTTGCGCGAGTTCACCCTGGCAATGTTTAACCTGAATGCTTTCCTCTACGTGAATTAGCCCATGCCTGAGCACGTTCGTATCACCCGGAATCGCCGGGAATTCCTCTTCGACGCGTTTTGCGGTTTCGGCGGCATTGCCTTGGCCTCCATGATGCAGCAGGAGCAGCTCCGCGCCGCCAGCATGAACCCGCTGGCCCCGAAACCGCCGGACCACCCGGCGAAAGCCAAAGCGGTCATCTTTCTGTTCATGGCAGGCGGCCCCAGCCACCTCGAGACCTTCGACCCCAAGCCCCTGCTGAACAAACTCAACGGCCAAAAGCGCCCCGCCAGCTTCGGCGAGGCCAAGTACCAGTTCGTCTCCACGAACGCCCGGCTGCTCGGCACCAAGCGCACATTCAAGAAGTACGGCCAGAGCGGGATCGAGGTCTCCGACCTGTTCCCCCACATGGCTCAGTGCGTGGACGACCTGGCGGTCATCCGCTCCTGCCACGGCGATATGGTGGTGCATTCGGCGGCCCAGTATCAGCTTTTCACCGGACGCATTATCCCCGGCTTCCCCAGCATGGGCTCGTGGGTAATTTACGGTCTGGGCTCGGAAAGCGAATCTCTGCCGGCCTACGTGGTCATGCCGGACCCCAAGGGCGCCCTGGAAGCCGGCCAGCCCATGTACACCAACGGTTTCCTGCCTGCGGTCTACCAGCCCACCATGTTCCGCCCCGGCAGGCGCCCCGTGCTGAACCTGGATCTGCCTGCCGGCATCAACCTGGACGAGCGCCGCAAGACTCTGAACCTCATCCGGGACCTGGACCAAGCCAACCTGGACGCCGGAAACAGCGAATTTGCGGCCCGCGTGAACGCCTACGACCTGGCGTTCAAGATGCAAACCGAAGCCCCGGCAATCTTCGATCTCTCCAATGAACCGGAGAAGACCCGGGAGATGTATGGCATCGGCAAGGAACCCACCGACGATTACGGGCGGCGCTGCCTGCTGGCCCGCCGGTTAGTGGAGAAGGGGGTGCGCTTCGTGGCGGTGGTTTCCGGCGGAGGCCCTGGAAACCTGCAGTGGGACGCCCACGAGGATATCGAGGAAAACCACCTCCGCATGGCCGCGCAGACCGATCAACCGGTAGCCGCGCTGCTCAAGGACCTGAAACACCGGGGGTTATTGGACTCGACGCTGGTCATCTGGGGCGGGGAGTTCGGCCGCTCGCCCGAGTCGCAGGGAGCCAAAGGGCGGGATCACCACAACCTGGGATTCAGCATGTGGTTGGCCGGAGGTGGGATCAAAGGCGGCCAGATCGTGGGAGCCACCGACGATATCGGGCTGCGCGCGGTCGTGAATCCCTATCACTTCCGCGATGTGCACACCACTGTCCTGAACCAGCTCGGCCTCGAACAGAACGCCCTCAGCTACATGCACCAGGGCCGCCGCGAGCGCCTCACTGAGGTTCAGGGCGAAATCATCAAGCAGATCGTGTAAGGGCCGCGGCCCGGTAACTGCCTGTTACCGGGCCGCGACCGCAGGGAGCGGTTTCCCGGGTTCAGAAGTAAAACTTCAGAACTAATTGCACGTTGCGCTCGCCCTCGGAGCTGCGAATCTGGCCGAACAAGGGCGAAGTGATCACCTGCGACGCCGGGCTGAGGAAGATCGGCGTGTTACTCACGTTGAACGCCTCCGCGCGGAACTCGAAGTACTTGTGCTCGGTAACGTTGAAGTGCTTGCCTAGCGACAGGTCCAGGCGCGTCATGCCGGGCCCCCGCACAATACCGTTGCCGGCATCGCCGAAGGTGTGCGGCGCGGGAACCGCGTAGGCGCTGGGATCCAGGAACAGCGCTCCCGGACCGATGTTATGCGGATCGTTGGGCGTGCCGATGACGTTCGCGCGAAAGCTGCGCGCATTCGTCCCCGAGGGGTCGCCGCTCATCTTGATGGTCAGGGGGAAGCCGCTGTGCGCGGTGAAAATGCCGCCCAACTGCCATCCGCCCAGCACCGCATCCACCCCCCGGTTCCAACTCGACCCGAACCTCTTCTTGAGTCCGAACGGCAGTTCGTAGACGAAGGAAGCCGTCAGGTTCTGCTGGATGTCGAAGTAAGTGGGACCCCACTCCGATTTCTGGTTGTACAGGTTCTGCCAGTAGGCGCCCTGGCTTCCCGCCTGGCCGCCCTGGCCGTAGTAGCCGATCGCATCCGACATGCCGTGCGACCAGGTGTAAGCCACCTGGTATTCCAGCCCCGAACTGAAGCGTTTCTGCATCGTGACCTGCAGCGCGTTGTATTTCTGGTTGCCGATCGAGGCCGTCCCGGAAACCTGCGCGATTTCACTCAGCAGGCTCGGATTCCCGGCCAGGTATGGACCGGGCACCACCTGCCCCCCCACGATCTGCTTCTGCAAGTAGGGCATGGGCACCATGAGGTGCGTGCCGTGCTGTCCCACGTAGCCGACCGTCAGCACGTTCCCCTTCGGCAATTCGTACTCCAGCGAGAAGTTCCACTGTTGCACGTCGGCGGGCCGCACGAACGGGTCCCACAGGCGCAAGGTCGCGCCGGCAAAGGGGTCCTTGGGGTTCAGTCCGGCCAGTCCTTGATCTAGCCGCGTGGGCGGCAGCAGGTAGGCCGGCGTGTTATAGAGCGCCTGGAACTCCGAATTGAAGGGCGGGTTCAGCGGCAACCGCAGGTTCGTTCCGGTGCCCTCCAGGAACGAAGAGATGGTGTAGGCGCCGCGCACCACCAGTTTCTTGTTGCCGAAATCCGGCGTGTACGCAAAGCCCACCCGCGGCTGGAAATCTTTGTGATAGGGCTGATACAGGGCCCGGCTCGCGCCGTTCTGGCCGGCCAGCATCAATTGCCCGGTGTACTCGTCGAAGTTAGACTGCCGGTCCTTTACTTCCACCCAGGGTGAGTGGTACTCCCAGCGCAGGCCCAGGTTCAGGGTCAAGTTGTTGGTGGCGCGCCAGTCATCCTGAAAGTACAGGCCGTAAATGGTGGCCCGCTGCCCCCACGTGCCCGTGCTCAATCCGCGGCCCAACTGGTCGGGCAGGCCGAGTACGAAATCCGCCTCCCCGATCTGCTTGCCCGTCGGGTTCAGCGCGTTCTGAGCCGTAAACCGTCCGGAAAAGTCGATGTACCCGGTGCGCCCGTTGTTTCCGGCGTAGAAGGTGTTGATCCACTGCCGCAGCAGTTGGCCGCCGGTCTTCATCATGTGGCGCCCGTGGATGATGGTCAGGTTGTCCGCGTAGTGGAAGGTGGTGTCGGCGAATAACTGCTGCGTACCGATGTTGGCGCTGCCCAGCGTATTGGCGTATGCGAAGCCTTGCAGAGCCAGCAGACCGGCGCCGGCGTTCTGGATGCCGACCGTCTGGGCGATATTGCCCAACCCTTTGTCGGCGCCGCCGTTGTTCAACATGATGTTATTCACGCCCACGCGGGCTTCGTTGACCAGTGTCGGGCTGATGGTGCGCGTCCAGTTGATCACCCCGTTCTGGAACGGCGCGATATTGAAACTGTTGTAAAAAAGCGGGAACGTGTTCACAGAAGGCTGGTCCTGCCGCCCGTTCGAGTACCGTCCGGTGAAATAGTCCTTGTCGGTGGGCCGCCAGTCCAGCCTTGAGATCGCCCTGGTCCGACTTGATGTAACTGGCGCTGGAATAAAAGTAGTTCGGCGTCGCCACATTGCCGTTCACCGGCAGGGGATACAGCGTGGTGTTGGACAGCAGATTCTTTGCTGCCGGGCTGAAGAGGCTCAACGGGATCTGGTTATTGGGGAACGGCGCGCGATTCCCATTCGCGTCCACCGAGTAGGGATTGTAAAGCTGGGAAGTCTTCCCAGCGCCCACTACCGAGGGGTCCAGCAAATTCGAGAAATCGCCCGAGCGCCATGGCGTGGGAAACACGGTCGCGCTGCTGATGGAGGTCGGCGTAGCCTGCCGCAAGCCCTGGTAATCGGCGAAGAAGAACAGGCGGTCCTTGATGATGCGCCCGCCGAAGGTGCCTCCGAACTGGTTCCAGCGCATGGGCGCGCGTGGCAGTCCCTGCCAGTTGCGTCCCCAGTTGTCGGCATTCAGCTTGTCGTTGCGAAAGTACTCGAACCCGTCGCCGTGAAACTCGTTTGTGCCGGACTTGATGACCACGTTGATGATGCCGCCCTGGAAGTTCCCGAACTCCGCCGAGGCGTTGTTCGTGATCATCTTGAACTCCTCGATGGCGTCCAGGTTGGGTTGATACGAGGTCAGGTTGTCGGACACCTGGTTGTTGTCCACGCCGTCCAGCAGGAAATTGTTAGCTTCTTCACGGTTGCCGTTGACATATGGCCGGCCGCCGCCCGAAGTGCGCACGCCATTGTTGAAACTGGACGGGTCCGGCGTCGTGACGCCTGGCGCCAGCAGCGTCAGAGCGATCGGATTCCGGCTGATCAGCGGCGTGTTCACGATGGTCCGCGAACTGATCACCGAACCCACCTGCGTGGTTTCGGTTTGCAGCAGCGGCCCCTCGGACGTCACATTCACGCTCTCGGTGACGGCGCCCACCTGCATCTGTATGTCGATACGCCCGCGCTGGTTGACCTGTAGTACGATCCCCGGCTGGACGACTGTCTTGAACCCTTGCGCCTCCACTTTGAGTTCGTATCTGCCCACCGGGATCCGAGGAAATGCGTAAATGCCGTCTTCGTTGGTCTTAGTCGGCCATTCCGTGCCGCGATCCACGTCCTTCGCGGTCACGGAGGCCCCCACAATCGCGCCGCCCGTCTGGTCCGTCACCCGGCCGGTCAGACCGGCGCTTACCTCCTGGGCATAAATGGCCGCGCCCAGCGAGACGGAGACAAAAAGTATTCGTAGAAGCAATCCCACCGGCTTCAACATTCCTAACTCCCTTCGTGTGTTGCGATTACCCTCTTAGCGGCAGACTAAACCGGAAAGCATGGCGATCCTGTGGAACGGCCACACAACACCATCCGCTCCGATGGCCTCGACGGTCAGCGTGCCGCTACCTGTTTGCGAATTTTCCTGGTTTGCGAGAGGTGGGTACCGGAAGGAATACGACAGCTTTCCAAATGACCCGACCCGCATCGCAAAACCCCTGATGGATTTAATTTTCCCGCCGCCCGCCCGGGAAAGTCAATCAAGCGGTCCGAATCTTCCATTTGTGACAGAACCGCCGGAGCAGCCCGGTTCGAGGGCCCGCGTCCGGGGCAACCCCCGATTGACTTCATTTGTGTTTGAGAGCACAATTCTAAATCAGAGAAAGGAGTCTCGAATGGCTCGGAAAATTCTACTGTGTCTAGTGTGCGCGTTGATATGTGCAATGCCGGCCCTTAGCCAGGAAGTCAGCGCCGGCATCACGGGGAAAGTAACAGATCCTTCAGGGGCTGCCATCGTGGGAGCCTCGGTGACCGCAAAAGACCAGGATCGCGGCACGGAGTGGCCGACGAAAACCAACGAAGACGGGATTTATGCGTTTCCTCGCATCCCGATCGGCAGATATGAACTGCGCGTGGAGGCCCAGGGCTTCAAGACTTACGCCCAGCCGGAGATCAGGCTGGAAGTGAATCAGCGCGCCCGCATCGATGTGCAGATGGAAGTGGGTGCCGTAACCGAAAGTATCAACGTGACGGCGCAAGGCGCCATCCTGCAGACCGAAACTACCCAAGTGGGTGCGGTGATCACTCCGCAGACCATCGTGAACACGCCGCTGATCACCCGCAATCCGATCGCCCTGACGCTGCTCGCGCCGGGCGTCACCACTGCGGATCCCAGTTCCTTCAACAGCGGCCAGCGCACCTCCGGAGGAGGCCGGCCCTATGTGAACGGCAATCGCAAGGAAGCCAACAACTTCCTGCTCGACGGCGTGGACAATAACCAGGTGTCCGACAACCTGACTTCTTACCAGCCCAATCTGGATGCGGTGGCGGAGTTCAAGATGATCACCAACAATGCATCCGCCGAATTCGGCAACTTCCAGGGCGGCATTGTCAACGTGGTCATCAAGTCGGGTACGAATGAGTTCCACGGTGACGTGTTCGAATTCTTCCGCAACGACAAGCTGAACGCCAACAACTGGGGCAACAACTGGAGGAACAATCCGCGCGCGCCCCTGCGCTGGAACCAGTTCGGCGGCACTTTGGGCGGCCCCATCCGCAAGGACAAGCTGTTCTTCTTTGCGGACTACCAGGCCATCCGCCGCGCCAGCCCGGCTTCCCCCAGTTCCATCACGGTGCTTCCCACGGAGTGGCGCAACGGCGATTTTTCGCGTCTGCTGAACCCCAGCGCCCAGGACAAGGCCGACCTCGGGATCACCACGCCGGTGCAGTTGTATAACCCTTACTCCGTCGATGCGCAGGGGAATCGCGCTCCCTTCCCCAATAACCTGATTCCTGCCAGCATGATCAGCCCCTCGGCCAAGGCCCTGTTTGCCGACAGCGCGCTGTATCCGCAGCCCATCAATTCCCGGGCGCGTTTCAACCAGCTTAATGCCGCCAGCAGCTACTTGAAATCCGATCAGGGTGATTTCAAGGTGGATTGGAAGATCACGAACAAAGACGACTTCTCCGGGCGCTACTCCAACGGCCGTCAGGACGTCCCCGGCGTGAACAGCTTCCCGCTGTTCTACAACAGCTTCAACATCGCCCCGTTTGAGAACGGCGTGGTCAACTGGACCCGCACCATCAGCCCCTCCATGGTGAACGAACTCCGCGTCGGCGTGAATAACATCATGTTGAACAACGGCGGCGAGGACAAGGGCCTGGGAGATGTCGCCCAGAAACTCGGCATCAAGAACGCCGGCTTCGGGCTGCTTTCGCTCCAAGGCTTCACTTGGGCCAACGGCATCGGTAGCGCCAACATCGGCACCCAGCAGTTGTTTGCCAACACCACCTATCACTATGCCGATAACCTGACCCTCATCCGCGGGCGCCACATGATGAAGATGGGCGGCAACATCCTGCGCCAGCAGATGAACACGTTCTATGCGGGCAACAATGGCCGCACGGGATTCCTCAACTTCAATGGCCAGTTCACGCAGGGGCCCAGTTGGTCTTCTCCCACCTCGAAGGGCATCGGCGAAGCGGATTTCGTGCTGGGCCTCCCCAATGATTTGGGGCGCGGCTTGAGCACCGGCACCTGGGGCCATCGCAAGACCATCTACGGCTTTTACTTCCAGGACGACTGGCGCGCCACCGACTCCCTGACCCTGAACCTGGGCCTGCGCTGGGAGTATCACACGCCGCTGGTGGAAGTGAAGGACCGCCAGTCCAACTTCGGGGCCTTCACGGGACAGTTAATGCTCGCCGGACAGGACGGCAACAGCCGGGCCCTCTACAATGGCTATAAGAAGGATTTCCAGCCGCGTTTGGGCTTCGCCTGGACGCCGGGTGTGTTAAGCAAGAAGATGGTCGTGCGCGGCGCTTACACCGTGTCTTCGTTCATGGAGGGCACCGGGACCAACCTGCGCCTGCCGCTGAATCCTCCCTTCAACTCGGAATTCGAGACCCGCTACGACCCCGGCGTGTACCAGTTGCCTTCCACCACGCTCTCTGACGGTCTTTCCGGCCTCAACCCGAAAGATCCATACGTGGGCGCGAACATTCGCCTCTGGGATCCCTTTGTGCGTCCTTCCGAAGTGCAGCAATGGAACTTCACCACCGAGTTCCAACTCCCGAAGAATAACGTACTCACCGTCGGCTATGTGGGACAGCGCGGCACGCACCTGATTGTTCCCATGGCGTATTTCCAGAAACAGATCGTCAACGGGAAGATCGTGCCCAGTCCCTACCTGTCGGGCAACCCCAGCCTGGTGAGCAAGATTACCCAGATCTCCGGCACGGAGGCCAATGGCAACCAGAAGTATGCCGGATTGCAGGCCGAACTCCGCCACCGTTACAGTTCGGGCGTGGAGTACTCCCTCTCGTATACCTGGTCCCACGGCATGTCGGACGCCATCGGCTATTACGGAGAGGGCGGCCAGGCCGGCAGCCAGTCCGCCTATTTCCAGAACATCTATAACCGGCGCGCCGAGTGGGGGCCGACGTACTTCGACGTCCGCCACATGTTCGTAGGCGCCTTCTATTACGAGCTCCCCTTCGGCAAGGGCAAGACCTACGGCTCCGCCTGGAACCCGGCGATCAACGGCATTCTGGGCGGTTGGCAATTGGGCGGTATCCTCACCCTGCACACTGGTTTCCCGCTCACCATTCAGGGCAACGACGTTTCCGGCACGCTCTCGCGGGGCGCGCGCGCGGACGTAATCGGCGTCCCGCACAACTCCGAAGTAGTCGGCCCCGGCGCGCACTGGCTGGACGGTAGCGCCTATGCCCAACCCAAGCAGTTCACCTTCGGAAATTCCGGCCCTGGGGTCACCCGCGGGCCGGGTCTTTCCCGATTCGACCTCTCTCTCGGCAAGCGGTTCCCGGTCAAGGAATCGAAATCTCTGGAGTTCCGGGCGGAGGCATTCAACCTGACCAACACCCCGGCCTTCAATGGTCCGGTCCGGAACATCAACTCCCCGACGTTTGGGGAAATCAGTAGCGCCCAGGGCGAGCGGAACGTGCAACTCGCCTTGAAGTTCTACTTCTAGCCGTCACGGCGGTGTAAACGGGCCGCGACCGTCAGGAAGCGGTCTTTCCGGGAGGGGCGGGCCAGCAGCCCGCCCCTTTCTTCTCCCCTGTTAAAATTAAAGAGCTGTCCTCCTCAAAGACGAAAATTTTGATCCGCGCCACCAACTGGGTGGGCGACGCGGTCATGTCTCTGCCCGCCATCTGCGCTGTGCGGGAGCGGTATCCCGCGGCCGAAATTGTGGTTCTGGCCCGGCCCTGGGTGGCCGATCTCTACACGCGCGAGCCCGCCATTGATCGGGTGATCTCCTATACGCTGATGCGGGGGCTGCGGGATTGGACGGCAAAACGGCGCTTGGCGGAGAAACTGCGCGCGGAATGTTTTGATTGCGCCATTTTGCTGCAGAACGCGTTTGAAGCCGCTCTGCTGGTGTGGATGGCCGGAATCCCGCGGCGCATCGGCTACGCCCGCGATGGCCGCGCTTGGCTGCTCACCGATGCCATCCGGGTTCCCGAACCGGGCGACATCCCGCGCCATGAGAGATTCTATTATCTGGAACTGCTGCTGCGTGCCGGACTGGCCGACACGCTACCGGCCATCGAGGCCATCCGCTTGGGCGGCGCCGCCCAGGCGCGCGCAGCCGGCATCGAGCGTTTCCGCCTGGCAGGCATCCCGGTCCCCGTAGTGGGCGTGAGCCCTGGAGCGGCGTATGGCAGCGCCAAGCGCTGGTTGCCGGACCGGTTCGCCCAATCCGCCGCCGCCTTGGCCATGGAACACCGCGCCGCCGTAGCGTTGTTCGGCTCGGCGGGCGAGCGGCCTCTGTGCGAGAGCGTAGCCGTCATGATCGAAACCGCCGGGATTGCCGTGCGGAATTTCGCTGGCCGGACTACGCTCGGGGAATTTATCGACCTGGCAGCCGCCTGCCGGCTGTTCCTCACGAACGATTCCGGGGCCATGCACATTGCCTCGGCCGTGGGAGTGCCCACGGTCACGGTCTTCGGTGCCACCGACCACACCACCACCGGACCCACCGGCCCCTGGGCACGCATCGTTCGGGAACAGGTGGAGTGCAGTCCGTGCCTGTTGCGGGAATGTCCTATCGACCACCGCTGCATGACCCGGGTAAGTGCGGAGCGGGTGACGGCGGTTGCCCGGGAACTGTGGAGGGAAAGCGAATCCGAGTGGATACCAGAAGCAAAATCCTGACCGTCGAGAAAGCCGCCGCGCTCGTTCGCGAACTGTGCCTCAAACAGCAGTCTTTACAGGTAGTTACGGGCTACTTCGAAGTCCTGCTGGCGGCACACGTGGAGGCCTTGAGCCGCCTGAAGGAGGCCCCTGGACAGCCCCGGCTGTTAGCCCTGGTCTGCGACCCACCTGATCCGGTGCTCTCCGCCGCCGCTCGCGCCGAAATAGTCGCCGCGCTGGGCGTGATAGACTACGTGGTGACTGCCGCGCCGGAGAACCGCGAACAGGCGCTGGCCGCCTTGGGGGTGAAACAGGTTACGGCCTTCGAGCCGGACGACGAGCGGCGTATCCGGCAACTGGTTCAACATGTACACCGGCGTCAAAGGGGATAGCACGAGCAGCCGGATTCTGGTGGTCCGGTTGGGCGCCATGGGGGATATCATCCACGCACTGCCGGCGGTCGCCTCGCTCAAACACAGCTTTCCGGGATCACACCTCACCTGGGCCGTGGAGCCCCAATGGGCCGCGCTGTTGGACCAGAACCCCTTCATCGACCGGCTCGTGCGGCTGCGGCGCAACCCCGCCGGCTGGCTCGAGAGCAGCCGGGAACTGCGGGCTGATCGCTACGATTTTGCAGTGGACTTCCAGGGGCTGATCAAGTCTGCCTTGGTGGCTTCCGTGGCCCGGCCGGACCGCATCTTCGGGTTTCACCAGTCCCAGGCACGGGAGCGGCTGGCGGCGCTCTTCTATTCCAACAAAACCATCAGCTCAGCCGCGCACGTGGTGGACCGGAACCTGGATCTGGCGGCGGCGGCGGGCGCTTCCAGCGTCTTGCGCAGTTTCCCGTTGCCTCCCGGCAAGCCGGAGGGCCGCCTGCCCGAAGGGGAGTTTGTGCTGGCTTCCCCGCTTGCCGGCTGGCGTTCCAAGCAATGGCCCCTGGATTACTACCGGCAACTGGGCGAGCACTTGCATCGGGGCCTCGGCATTCCGCTGGTGCTGGACGGTCCACACCAGGCCCTCTCGATGTTGGCCGAAGTCCCCGGAGTGGTGGCCAATGCCACGGGGATCGCCGGTCTGATCCACGCGACGCGGCGCGCCGCCGCCGTGGTCGGCGTGGATAGCGGCCCGCTGCACCTGGCCGCGGCTCTCGGCAAGCCGGGCGTGGCGATCTACGGACCCACCGATCCGGCCCGCAACGGGCCCTATGGCGATACCATCTCGGTGCTGCGAAGCCCCAAAGCAGTAACTACTTACAAGCGTCTTGCGAACATCGACGCCAGCATGTGCGAGATTTCCCCGGAAGCCGTATTTCTGGCCTTGAAAGCCCACCTCATTCCCCGCGCCGCCGGATGCTCCGCTTGATGTCCGGGTACTGGTTTCCCAAGCGGTATGCTGATTTCGTTGCCCGGCTGCGCGTTCCCTGCGGCTTTGTGCTGGTGGCTGCCTTTGCCTGGTTTTCGCACCCGACACGCGCTTCGCTCGCCTGGGGAACCCCGGTCGCGATAACGGGTCTGGCGCTGCGCGCCTGGGCCGCCGGGCACCTCGCCAAGAACCAGCGGCTGGCCACCGGTGGACCCTATGGTCACACCCGCAACCCACTGTATCTAGGAACCTTATTAGTTGCCTGCGGATTGGCGGTGGCAGCTCGCAGCATGGGCCTCGCCATCCTGTTCACCGCCGTCTTCCTGTTGGTCTACCTGCCGGTCATCGAGCTCGAAGAGCAGCATCTGCGAGCGCTGTTCCCGGAATATGCCGCCTACGCCTGCCGCGTGCCCGCCCTGTGGCCCCGCCTGCGCGCCGAAAAATCCCCGCATCCTTTTGAATTCTCGCTCTATCTAAAAAACGAGGAATATCAGGCGTTGGCCGGACTCCTCGCCGGGTTGCTGTTTCTTCTTTGGAAGTCCTTGTGAAGGGCGAAGGGCTGCGCGCGGGACTGTGCGCAGCCCTCTGTTTTTTTCTCCTCCACGCCCTCAACGGAAATCGCTAGTCGCCCGACACGCTTTCGTATTGCGGCGTCGGCTTGGCGGCCTGAATCGCCCCCAGGCTGACATGAATGGTCGGCAGCGCCCCCTGCTCGTAGGCGTCCCTCACCTTCTCGTCCGCTTCGAGCTTTTCCCGCAGTAACTGCCGGCGCAGCCGGGCCTCGAATTCGGCCAGTTGCTGTTCGATGCTCTTGGCTTTCTGCTTGTTCCGCACCATGTCCTCGCGGTAGCGCCGTAAGAAGTAGCCGATGGTCTCCGTGCGAATCTTGATCGAGCCCGTCGGCTTGTTCTCATCGATGTCTTTGAAGCAGAAGTACGGCGTTCCCGAGTGCTCCACAATTTCTTCTACCACAGTGTAAATGGGAGCATCATGGCCGCATTTGAAGCTGGAAAGTTCCAGCGCTACCAGGTTCGGATGCCGCGCCACGTACTTGGCGGCCCAAACCTTGCGAGAGGTATTTTCGCTGTACGAGTTCTTCCAGACGTCCGTGATGGCCATGGGGTGCGGAATCTCCCCGGCCAGAACCTCGTCCCCGAACAGCCGCCAGATGATGTCGTCGTCGATGGGCAGCGAGTCCTGCGTGAACACTGGATACCCGAGCTTCTGGAACTCCTCCAGGATCTCGTGGTTCACGCCCGGGTCGTTGTGATACGGACGTCCCAGCAGCACCACGCCCAGCCGGTCCTCGCGCTCCAACTGTTCCAGCACCTCGCGGGCGGCGCCGCGCATGGTGACGTTGTTGAAGAAATCGAGCGCCCGGTAGCCTTCCTGCAGCGCTCGCGCATTCTCTTCCGGCGAAAGGCCGAAGATATCTTTAAATTGCTCGAAAAGCTGGCGCTCCAGCAGATCCGGCTTGGAAATATTGACGAAGGTGTCCAGGAACAGGACTCCCTTCTCCCGGAAAATATCGCCTTCCTTGGTGAACGCTGCCTTCACCGCTTCCGGCGTCGTGGCCACCGTGGGGCACGAGCGGCTGGCCTGCACGCTGTGCAGGTCCGAAGTCAGGCAGTCGATCATCGGGAAGAAGATGATGTCCAGCGGCTTCTTGGCGTGCACGACGTAAAGCAGGTTGTGCACGTGCGGAATCCCCAGCTTCGAGGGGAAACACGGGTCGATGGCCCCCCGTTTGGCGCCTTCCTTGTAGAGCTGCTCGCTGGTGTAATCCGAGTAAACTAGGTTCTCCGGCTTCAGGCCGAGTGCCACAAAGTACCCTGTGAACACTGGCGTCATGGAGTACATGTTCAGCACCCGCGGCATCCCGATGCGGATCTCGGAGCGCTTCTTCATCAGTTCGGCGCGGCGCTTCTGCGAAGAGGTAATCGCGAACTTGGGCAGTGCATCCGCCACCACGGGCACGTCCGGAGCCCGGAAGACCGCCTTGGCCCCCAGCTCGACGAAATTGGGATTGGCCTTCTTGATCTTGTCCAGGCTGCCCTTGATCTGGCGCATGTCATCGACGTTTTCCACCGTGCCCTTCTCGCAGGTGGCGATGATCAGGCGCTGCGCGCCGGCTTCCAGCGGAACTTTGGTTTTGACCGGCGGCTTGTAGTCCGGATTCAATACGCTGGTCTTCACGTCGATGAACGTGCGCAGGCACTTGTTCTTGCAGAAATAGCAGCGGGTGCTCTCGTTGCGCGTGGTCTTGTACTGGATGTCCTGCACCGCCTCCAGCCCGATAAAGGTGCTCTGGCGGCCGTTGTCCCACAAGCGGCCCGCCTCGAGCGCCGCGCCGATGGCCCCCGCCTCGCCGCAGTGCTCGTGCACGATCACGTCCGCCTGCGCTTCCCGGCCCTTGAAGCGCGACTCGATGAAATCCACCTGCGCCTTCACCGCGGCCAGGTTGTATTGCGTTCCGCCTTGCAGCAGGAAGCGGCGCCCGATGGCCGAGAGGTTGGGGATCTGCGAAACGTACAGCCAGATGTTCTTGGGCAGCACGTTGCATAGACCGGCCATGATCTCCTCGGGCTTCCAGCCCTGGCGCTGGAAATCCACGATGTCAGACTGCATGAACACCGCGCAGCCGTACCCGAACGACGGGAAACCCTTGGCTCCGAAGGCCACGTCGGCGTACTGCTCCACGGGCACGTTGAAGCCCTGCGCCGTGGATTGCAGGAAGTAGCCGTTGCCCGCCGAGCACTGTGTGTTCAGCTTGAAATCTTTGACGCGGCCGTCCTTCAGGATGATGATCTTGATGTCCTGTCCGCCCACGTCGCAGATGACGTCCACATCGTCGTAGAAGTGCAGGCCTGCCTGCGTGTGGGCCACCGTCTCGACCAGCGCGGCGTCCGCGCCGACCACGTCCTTCAGGATGTCCTTGGCGTAGCCCGTGGTGCCCACACCCAGGATTTTGAGCGTGGCGCCCTGGTCGCGCACCTGCCGGTCCAGCTTGGCCAGGACTTCCGTGGTGTCTTCGATGGGATTGCCCTTGGAGAGCTGGTAGGTCTTGGCCAGCACGCGCCGCGCCGGGTCCTTCGAGAGCAGCACGGCTTTGGTGGAGGTGGAACCGCCATCGATGCCGACGAAGCCCTCTACCACCTCGCCGGGCTGGAAGGTCGCCGGCACGAACTTCTTGTGGCGGTATTTGTTCTTGAAACGCGCCAGGTCGTCGACATCCTTCGCCAGCCCGCCCGTGCCGCCGCGCTTCTTCTTTTCTTCCTCGCGGCCCACGGTGACGTACCACTCCAGCTTTTCCCAGCCGAGATACTGGCCCACGCCCTCGTCTTCCGTCTTGCCGAACTCGACCGAACCGATGGCGGCGAAGTACTGCGCGTTATCCGGGGTCCGGATGAGATCCTCGGGCGGCACCCCCTCGGGAAGCGGGGTATTGCGCTCCTCCCAGATCTTGGGGATGTTGTGCTTCCAGCAGTCCCGCATCCCTTTGATATAGGTATTGGGGCCGCCCAGCAGCAGTACAACCGGTTGCAGGGTGTTGCCGCGCGTCAGCACCGACAGGTTTTGCATCACGATGGCTTCGAACAGGGAAGCCATCAGCTCGTCCGGCGGCACGCCCATCTTCTGCAGACCGTTGATGTCGGTCTCCGCAAACACGCCGCACTTGCCCGCCACCGGATGCAGCTTGAGCCCTTTGTAGCCCATCTGGCAGAGCTGCTCGGCGGGGATGCGCAGCTTGGCGTTGATTTTGTCGATGACCGCGCCGGTGCCGCCCGCGCACTTGTCGTTCATGGACGGCAGCTTCTTCTTGCGCCCGGTCTCGGGGTCTTTCTTGAAGATGATGATCTTGGCGTCCTGCCCGCCGAGTTCGATCACCGATCCGCACTCGGGATAGAGCTTCTCGACGGCGAGAGAGACTGCGTTTACTTCCTGGACGAACTTGGCTCCCAGGTACTTGCTCAGGCCATTGCCGCCCGAGCCCGTAATGAACATGCGGGAGTTGCCGGCCTCAAAGCCGTCGATCTCCGTCTCAAAGCGCTTGGCGAACTCCAGCACCTTCTCCGGCTGCTTGGTGTCGTGGCGCTGGTAGTCGGACCAGACAATTTGATCGGTAGCGGCGTCCACCACCACGGCCTTCACCGTGGTGGACCCCACGTCCATGCCGATGAAATAGCGCTTGTCCATTTAATTGTTCCCCTGCCGCATGCGATCCGCGATGTGCAACACGAGATTTGCCGCCACGCCGACTACGCCCTGGGTGTGCGGAACGTGGTACATAGGCCGCTTCAGTTCGGGATGCGCGTCCACGTAGCCGCGGCATTGGTCGAGGGTGAGCCCCGTCCGTTGCAGGCACTCGGCGAATTCCTTCTTGGCTTTGGACCTGGCTTCGCCCAGCGCCATCTGCACGCGGGAGTGAGCGTTGATCTCGCCTTCGCCGGAAGTTTCGATGGGCAGATAAATCATTTCCTTGTAGTTGGAGACCACCGCGGATTGCGCGCCGTCGGATTGCGTCGAAGGCATGCAGCCGAAAGGCTTGACCGACAGCACCATGTGGGCCAGGTCTTTGTTCGAGTAGTAGATATTCTTGGCGACTTCCAGGTGTCCTTCGCCGCCGCCGGCGCGCGAGTTGTAGAACGGGTGACCCAGCCGTTGCAGTTCATACTGATCCGCCAGGTGGTGCGCCACGCCGTCGAACGTATCCACGATCTTGTGATACTCGTTTTTGAAAATAGCCTCGGCCAGCTTCAGCTTGGCGACCTTCTGGCAGAAATTCCACTCGATTTTCGCCCGCTTGTCCACCCGCCACAGCGGCGGCAGCACGGCTCCCTCATCCAGCCCCTTCAGGTCGCGATATTTCTGCACCACCTGGTGCAGCATGTACATGATCCACGTGCCGATGGGCTCCACCAGGACCTGCGCGCCTTCCCGTTGTAGGAAGTGGAACATGTTGAAGTTGCCGTCGCCCTCGGTGGTCTGGGCCCAGAACTCGCCGGTGATCTTGACGATGGGCTTGACCCGCAGCCGGTCCACTTCCACTTCGTCGAACATGTCGCGGCAGCGCCGCAGGGCCGGCAAGTAGTCCTCGCCTTTTAACTGGTTCACGAACTTGCCGATGTACTCCGCCGTGTCTTTGAAGCCGCCCAGGTACTTGCCCAGCTCGTCGCCCATCTTCCAGGGCTGCTTTTTGCGGAAGACCTCGTGCAAGTAATCCATCATGGCATCCAGCTTCCCATCCGTCTCCCCGGCCACCACCTCGTAGGGCCGGATCGCATAGGCCGCCTCGTTCAACACATCGCCGCAGTTGAGCGCGTTCAGGATGCCGAGGAAGAAGTCCAGGTTCATCTCCAGGCCGGCTTCGGCGTCGGACTGGCTCAGACCGCCGGACTGCTGGAACAGCAGCACGCGGAAACCATCGAAACCCGCGTTGCGCAGCGCCAGCCGGTATTCGGCCTCATACATCCCGAAGCGGCACGGACCGCAGGCGCCGGCGGTGAAGAACACGTAGCGGTCGATGATCTCCTGCTTCGTCAGACCCTGCTCTTCCAGGCTTTGCAGGTACTGCACCAGGTTGCCCACAGTGAAGTAAGTGGGGTTGCACTGGCCGTTGTTGCCGTATTCCTTGCCGGTCTGGAACGCCTTCACGTTGGGCGTGGGGACGGCTTCGGCGCGGTACCCCAGCCCTTCCAGCGCGCCGTGCACCAGCTTTTCGTGTTTCCAGGTCAGGCCGCCGAACAGCAGGGTGGTGTGTCCCCGCTCATCCCGCGTGAACGGCCGCTCCACCGGCCGTTTGAAAGGATGCATCTCCCGTTTTGCCAGGCCGGCTTCCCGTTCCAGGCGGGCGCGTTCCTCCGCCAGGCGCTTCTGAATGACATCCTCGATCCCCGCTCCGATCTGGATCAGGCCGGCGGAGGGCACAGGCTTCGGTTCAAACGGTTGCGTGCTCATAGCATCCTCTTGAGTGCAGATTGACAGTCCTTCATGGAACCCGATGGGAGTATCTTCCCGCCTTCAAGCCATTGAAATAAATGGCAATCCATCGAATGGCGAGTTTTTCGACGGGGAATGGACATTAAGCAGGGTGAGTGGGGTGCGGAAAGGAATGGGAGGGGAGCGGAGCTAGCCTGCCAGATGTGCGTCTTCGAACTGATATCAGGGGAGGTAAAAGCCAAAAGGCGGGCCCCCCCGGGGGAGCCCGCCTCTGGCCGGCCAAAGGCCCGCGCTAAAACGTGATTTTCGCCGCGAACTGGATCTCGCGGTTGTTGCCCAGCGTCGAAGAGATGGTCCCGAACGCCGACGTCCCCAGCACCGCGTTCGGGTTGCTGAACGACGGCGTGTTGAACAGGTTGAACACCTCCGCGCGAAGCTGCAACATCAGCCGCTCGTGGAACGGAATGTTCTTGAACACCGAGAAATCCGTGTCGATATGCGAGGGGCCGTAGAGCAGATTCCGCGCCGCATTGCCGTAGGTGTAAAGCCCCGGCAACGCAAAGGCGGAAGCCGAAATGCAGTTCACCAGGTTCCCGCTGCCGCAAGTGGCCGAGGGCGGGCTCACCAGGTTGGGCCGCTGGCTGCCTACCCCGGTATTTGCCACGTCGCCCGGGATGGTTACGTTGAAGGGAAAGCCGGTCTGGATGGTGGTGATGCCGTTCACCTGCCAGTTCGCCAGGGCGGCGTGCAGCACCGGCTGGCTGGAGTGCTTGAAGAACGGCAGATCATAGATGTAGCTGGCCACAAAGCGGTGCCGCACGTCCCAGTTGGAGTTGCCGTAGTCGAGCCCCCAGTTGAACGGGTTCATAGGAGCGCCGCCGCCGTTGGAGTCGGTGGAGACGTCCAGGGCGTGCGACCAGGTGTACGTTAGCAGCAGCGTCAGTCCGTGGCTGGTGCGCTGCCGCAGCACCACGTTCAGCGCGTTGTAGTTGGCGATTTCATCGTTCTGGATGATCCGGATCACGCTGAAAAGCTGATTCGGGCGCCGCGGATCGATCACGCCGGGACCGGGCAGCGGAGTGTTCGGATAGTAGCTGCGGTCCAGGTGCAGCGAGTGGGAACCCAGGTACTGCACATCCAGGCCCGCGTTGTGCCACAGGGGATGCTCCACGTCCAGGCTCCACTGGTTCATGTAAGCGTCCGGCAGATACCAGTTGGGCGAGATCGCATTCGGCTTCGGAGTGCCGGCCTGCGCCGCCGCCGGGGTCGGGTTCGCCAGGCTCAGCAACAGGCCGCTGGCCAGGTTCGCATTGTACGTGTAGATGGTGCTGAACGGCGGATTCGTGGTCAGCAGCGTGTAGGTGTTGAGCTGGTTGGGATTGTAGTAGATGCCGTAGCCGCCGCGCACCACGAAGCCCGAAGGCGCCCGCCACGCGAACCCGAAGCGCGGCGCGAAGTCCTTGTGATTCGGGTCGATCAGCGGGATCTGCTGGGGCACCTGCGTGGGAATGAATCCCGTGAAGTCCCGGTTCAGCCGCGTGGCGTTGCCGTTGTCGGACTCCGGCACCGTGTTCAACTCGTAGCGCAACCCCATGCTCAGGGTGAACCGCGGCGTCAGTTGCCACTTGTCCTGCACGAAGAAGCCGTCGCGGTATTCGGCGGCCCCGCCGGGCACCAGCGGTCCGGGCGTGGTCACTTGCTGCGGCAGACCCAGCATCAGGTCGGCCGCCGAATTGCCCGTGAGCTGTCCGGTGAAGCTGAACAGGCCGCGCGGATTGTTATTGGCCGTGCGGTCCGTGATCAGCTTGCGGATTTCCACGCCGGCGGCCAGGCTGTGCGCCCCCTTGGTGAGGTTGAAGACGTCCGTGCCCTGCCAGGTGGAATCGGTCTCGTACCAGTTGCTGCTGGCCATGTTCTGCCCGCCGATAGGCATAAAGCCCGCCGCGGAGAGGTTCGGCAGTCCGGAGTTACTGAGATCGGTGGTGAAGCCCGGAATCCCGATGGCCGTCCCGGCGTTGGCCAGCGCGGCGTTGTGGAAGAAGTTCACGGAGTCGATGGTGGTGTGCTGCCTCCCGAAGCGCGCATCGTTGACCATGGACGCGCTGAAGGTGCGCGTGTAGCCCACCACGAAGTTGTCGTCATGCACCGGCTGGTTGTACCCGTTGTAGGGGTCGGTGTTCCCGTTCAGCAGCGTGGTGTTCTCCCAGGCGTAGCGGAAGAACAGCCGCGTCGACTCGCCGATGTTCTCGTCCACCCGGCCGATCGCCTGATCCGTGATGTTGGTGTTCAACACGTTGGCCAGGTAGTTATTGCGGAGGCCCGGCAGATTCGGCAGCGGCATATATGCCAGTGCGTTGATGGCCTGCGGCGAGAGCAGCGACTGTGGAATCTGGTTGCCCGGAAAAGCCGGATTGCCGGAGGCCAGCGGGTTGCGGATGGGCGTGGAAATCTGCGAGAAATCCCCGGCCCGCATCTGCGGCGTCAGCACCGTGTCCAGCGCCGCCAGGCTCTGCGACTGCCGCAGACCCTCGTAGTCCATCATGAAGAAGGTCTTGTCGCGCCCGTTGTAGAGTTTCGGAATCAGCACCGGTCCGGCAAACCTCGCCGCCGAACTGATTCTGGTGGAACGGGCTCTTGGGAGAATTCGGGTTCTCGAAGAAACCCCGCGCGTCCAGGTTGTCGTTGCGCAGGAACTCCCAGGCGGCGCCGTGGAAGTCGTTGGTGCCGTTCTTGGTGACCACGTTCATCTGCACGCCCATGTAGCCGCCGTACTGCGCCGGATATGTGCCAGTCTGCACCTGAAACTCCTGCACCGCGTCCACCGAGGGACGAAACGTGGTGGTGGTGATCAGGTTGTTCATGATGCTGACGCCGTCCAGCGACACGCTGTTCTGAATCTCCCGCGTGCCCGCGCCGATGAAGTCTTCGCCGCCCCCGGGGTTGCCGGACGCCGTCTTCAGGCCCGGCAGCACGCCCGGCGTCGTGACCGCCAGTTGCAGCGGGTCGCGCCCGTTCAAAGGCAGGTCCGTGGTGGATGTCTGGTTGATGATTTCACTCAGGCTGGCGTCGTCGGTGGCAATCGGCGGCACGCCGCCGGTCACTACCACCTCCTGCTGCACGGCGCTTACCTGCAGCCGGAAATCCGCGCGCACAACTTGGTTGGTCTGCACGAGGATGCCGGTCTTGCGGACGGTTTGAAACCCTTTTTCCTCCGCGGTGATCGAGTAGGTTCCGATTTTGACGAATTGGAAGTTGTAATATCCCTCGGCGTTGGTGAGCGCCGAATAAGTATCGTGTGTGCCTTCGTTGACGGCGGTCACGGCGGCGCCCGGCATGGCGGCGCCGCCCTGATCCGTCACGTTGCCCACAAGCGCGGTGGTATTGGCCAATTGCGCGCTCAAAGGCAGACTCAGACACACTACGAGCGTAGTGGTCGCGATAAAACGATTCATGATTTGACTAAACCTCTGACTTGCTAGATACCCCCAGCATGACACAGGTTTCAGGGGGAACCTAGTGCGCGGACGCCTGGCCGTAAGGTCCGGCACAATGGCAGGGTGCGGCATATGACCATAAATATTTTTAATGTTCCCACCCTCTTGCATTTCAAAAACTTGTCGGCTACACTCGGGGATAGCAACATGTTCGAAGGTGCGACAGGTCGGCTCCTCTCTCTCTTCACCCAGCCCCTGTTCTCTATTCCCGTAGGCATTATTATTGTCCTGGTCATCGTAGCCGGCCCCGCTTGAGGCCGCTTCGGATACGGTTCCGGAGGCCATCAGCGGGGCGAAACCAGCCGGCTGATGGCCTTTTTTGTTATGTGGCAAACGAATTCTTAGGAGAGTCTGGAAGGCAGGAACTATGGCAATGCTGATGAGCGGCGCGAAAATGCTGCTGGAATGTCTGGTGCGGGAGGGCGTGGATTGCTTTTTCGGCTATCCCGGCGGCGTCACCCTTCCGTTCTATGACGCCCTCTACGATCATCCCATCCGCCACGTGCTCGTGCGGCACGAAGAGAACGCGTGTTTCGCGGCGGAGGGCTACGCCCGGGCCACCGGGAAAGTGGGCGTCTGCTGCGCGACCTCCGGTCCCGGCGCCACCAACTTGATCACTGGCCTGGTGGATTCCATGATGGACTCCATTCCCATCGTGGCGCTCACCGGCCAGGTCTCCACCAAGCTGATCGGCAGCGACGCGTTCCAGGAAGCCGACACTTTCGGCATCACGCGCTCCTGCACCAAGCACAACTACCTGGTCAAGAAGCTGGAAGACCTGCCGCAGGTCGTCCACGAGGCTTTCTACATCGCTGCCAGCGGGCGGCCCGGTCCCGTGCTGGTGGATGTCCCCAAGGACGTGTTCCAGGGGCAGAGCCACTATCAGCCTGTGACGGCCATCCACCTGCCGGGCTACAAAGTCTACACCGAAGGCCACACCGGCCAGATCCGGCGCGCCGCCCAGTTGATCGGGGAATCGCAGCGGCCCATGGTGTACGCTGGCGGCGGCATCATCGCGGCGGGCGCCTCCGGCGAACTGCGCGCGCTCGTCGAACTGGTGGACGCTCCCGCCGTGACCACGCTGATGGGCCTGGGCGCGCTCTCCGCCACCCACCCGAACTTCGTCAGCATGCCGGGCATGCATGGCAGCTACGCGGCCAACATGGGCATGACCCACTGCGACCTGATCATCGCCCTGGGAGTGCGCTTCGACGACCGCGTCACCGGGCGCCTGGCGGCCTTCGCTCCGCATGCCAAGGTCATCCACGTGGATATCGACCCGGCCGAGATTGGCAAGAACCGCGCCGCCGACGTGCCCATCGTGGGCGACGTGAAGCGCGTGCTCGGCAAGCTGAATAAGCTGCTCGAAGATGCCCTCCCCGTGGATCAGGCGAAGCGCGCCGCGGCGCGCAAGGCCTGGTGGGCGCAGCTCCGCAAGTGGCAGGCGGAGCACCCGCTGGTCCCGGTCACCTCCGACAGCGAGATTAAGCCGCAGCATCTGATGATGGAGATCGACCGGCTCTCCGGCGGCAAGGCCATCGTCACTTCCGATGTGGGCCAGCACCAGATGTGGGCGGCGCAGTTCATCCGCTTCACCGAGCCGCGCCAATGGATCAACTCCGGCGGCCTGGGATCGATGGGATTCGGCCTGCCCTCGGCCATCGGCGCGCAGTTCGCCCGTCCGGACAAGCTGGTCTTCTCCATCGTGGGTGACGGCGGCTTTCAGATGTCCATTCCGGAGCTGGCCACCGTCGCCAGCTACGGATTGCCCATCAAGATCGTCGTGATGAACAACGGCTACCTGGGCATGGTCCGGCAATGGCAGGAGTTGTTCTACAACAACCGCCTGAGCGCCGTGGAACTGGATTGTTTCCCGGACGCCGAAAAGCTGGCCGGCGCCTACGGCTTCAAGGGCCGCACCATCGACAAGCCCTGGGAGCTGACTCCCGCGCTCGAAGAAGCCGTGCGCGACCCCGGTCCTTACCTGCTCAACGTCAAGGTGTCGCCCCACGAGTGCGTCTACCCCATGGTGCCCGCCGGCGGCGCCATCAACGAGATGGTGCTCGGCCCGCCGCAACCCGTGGCCGTGCCGAAGTAGAGGAATCCAGCCATGCTGCAAGTCATTTCCCTTTTGGTCGAAAACAAACCCGGTGCCTTGATGCGGGTGACCGGCGTGCTGAGCGCCCGCGGCTACAACATCGAAAGCCTCACGGTGGCGCGGACGCTCGATCCCGGGCTCTCCCGCATGACCATCGCCGTGGACGTGGATGCCGCCCTGCGCCAGCAGGTCATCAAACAGATGAATAAGCTGGTCAACGTGCTTCAGGCCGTGGACCTCACCGAAGAGCGGGCCGTCCTGCGGGAACTGGTGCTGGTGAAGGTCCGCGCCGTGCAGGGTACCCGCACCGCGGTGTTGAAAGAAGCTGAAATCTTCGGCGCCCGCGTGGTGGACTCCTCCCCCGAGGGCTTCGCCCTGGAAGCCACCGGAGACTTGGAAAAACTGGACGAGTTTATTGACGTCATGCGCAGTTACGGCGAGGTCGAGTGCACCCGCTCCGGCGTAGTCGCCGTGGCGTTGGAACCCAAGAAATTGCGCCTGCAGCCCCCGGTACCCACCAAGGCCGCGGCGAATAGCGAAGAAAAGGATGGAGTCTTGAATGGCTAAACGTTATTACGAAAAAGATGGAAACCTGGGCCTGCTCAAAAACCAGACCGTGGCCATCATCGGCTACGGCAGCCAGGGGCACGCGCACGCGCTCAACCTGCGGGATTCGGGTGTGGACGTCGTGGTGGGCCTCTATCCGGGCAGCAAGTCGTGGTCCAAGGCCGAGAACGCCGGGCTCAAGGTGATGACCACCGCCGAGGCCGCCAAGGCCGCCGATATCGTCATGATTCTGGTTTCCGACCACATCCAGGGCGACCTGTATCGCAATGAGATCGCGCCGCACATGACCGCCGGCAAGACGCTGATGTTCGCCCACGGCTTTTGCATCCACTTCGGCGAGATCCACGCTCCCAAGGACGTGGACGTATCCATGATCGCGCCCAAGGCGCCCGGGCACCGCGTGCGCGAGCTGTTCACCGAGGGCGTGGGCGTCCCCGCCCTGGTGGCCGTGCACCAGAATCCCTCCGGCAAAGCCCTGGAGCGCGCCCTGGCCTATGCCCTGGCCTTGGGTTGCCTCAAGGCCGGCGTCATCGAGACTACCTTCAAGGAAGAGACCGAGAGCGACCTGTTCGGCGAGCAGACCGTCCTCTGCGGCGGCGTTTCGGCGCTCATCCGCGCGGGCTTCGAAACGCTTGTGGAGGCCGGCTATGCTCCCGAGATCGCCTATTTCGAGTGCCTGCACGAGCTGAAACTCATCGTCGACCTCATCTATGAGGGCGGCCTGGGCTACATGCGCTTCTCCGTGTCGGACACCGCGGAGTACGGCGACTACACCCGCGGCCCGCGCATCGTCAACGAACAGACCCGCGCCGAAATGCGGAAAATCCTGGGCGAAATTCAGTCCGGGGAGTTCGCCCGCCAGTGGATGGGCGAAAATCGCAGCGGCCGGCACAACTTCCTGGCCATGCGCGAGCGCGAGAGACATCAACCGATCGAGGAAGTGGGCCGCGAGCTGCGCGCCATGATGACCTTCCTCAAAAAGAAGAAGGAAGCCGGAGTGCCGGAAGAACAGGCGGCCGCCCGGTAGGGCCGGCCCCGGGTTGCGCTATGAAGATCTTTACGCTGGATACGACTCTGCGGGACGGCACCCAGGGGGAGGCCGTCTCCTTCTCGGTGGACGACAAGCTTCTGGTCGCGCAGAAGCTGGATGAGCTGGGCATCGACTACATCGAGGGTGGCTGGCCGGGGTCGAATCCGAAGGACAAAGAGTTCTTCACCCGCGCCGGAGAATTGGAACTCAAACACGCCAAGCTGACGGCGTTCGGTTCCACCCGCTTCGCCAAGAACCGGGTGGATGAAGACCGGAACGTGCAGGCGCTCATTGCGGCCCATACCCCGGTAGTCTCCATTTTCGGCAAGAGCTGGGATCTGCATACCCAGCGCGCCCTGGGCGTCACCGAGGAAGAAAACCTGTGCCTGATTTCCGAGACCGTGAAGTGCCTCAAGGACCACGGCAAGGAAGTCGTCTACGATGCCGAGCACTTTTTCGACGGCTACCTGTCCAACCCGGCCTTCGCCCTGCGCACGCTGGAGGCGGCGCAGGCGGCTGGCGCGGACGTGCTGTGCCTCTGCGACACCAACGGCGGCACGCTCACCGGCAAACTGGTGGAGATTGTGGCCGAGGTGCGCAAGCGCTTCGATGGCGTGCTCGGCATCCACACGCACAACGATTCGGGCGTCGCCGTGGCCAACGCCGTGGCCGCCGTGGAGGCGGGAGCTACGCACGTGCAGGGCTGCCTCAACGGCTATGGAGAGCGCTGCGGCAACGCCAACCTGGCTTCCATCATCGCCAACCTGGAACTCAAGCTGGGCCACACCACGGTGGGTCCGGAAAAGTTGGCCGGCCTGGCCGCTGCGGCGCGCTTCATCGCCGAGCTAGCCAACCTGCCCCTGCCCAACGACCAGCCCTTTGTGGGGCACAGCGCCTTCGCCCACAAGGGCGGCATCCATGTGAGCGCGGTGCTCAAGGATTCGGCCACCTACGAGCACGTGCGGCCCGAATCGGTGGGCAACCGGCAGCGGGTGCTGGTCAGCGACCTTTCCGGCCGCGGCAATATCCTCTACAAGCTGAAGCAGCATGGCCTGGCCGACCGCCTCACCGAGGACGCCCGGCGCGAGCTGCTCGAGCGCATCAAGCAGATGGAGTACGAGGGCTACGAGCTCGAGGCCGCCGAGGGCACCTTCGAGCTCTTGGTGCGCGAGGCGCTGCACCCCGGCCTGCATTTCTTCAACGTCGAGAGTTATGAGGTGGCCACCAGGTCCTCCGGCGGTGATGGCTCGCGTTCCACCGCCAACGTCATCGTCAAGGCGCGGGACGGGCTCCACACCGCCACGGCCGCCGGCCACGGCCCGTTTCACGCCCTGCACGTCTGCCTGCGCAAGTGCTTGGCGACGGTCTACCCGCAGATCGCCAATGTGCGGCTGACCGACTATAAGGTGCGCGTGCTCGAGCCCCGCAAGGGCACCGCCGCGCGCGTGCGTGTGCTCATCGAATGGTCCGACCACCGCAAGAGCTGGTCCACCGTGGGAGTCTCCGACAACGTCATCGAAGCCAGTTGGAACGCGCTCGTGGATGCCGTGCGGCTGGAGCTGATGCGCCTCTCGGAAAGTGACGAGTCCATCGAGAAAGCCGTCGAAGACTACTGCTGGGGCGTGTGACAATCCGCCGGTCACCGCTCGTTCAAAAAAATATCGCCCCTGTTTTCAATCCGCCGCCGCGTAAACCGCCCCGTACCCCATTCCCCCGTGCCGTACGCTGAAATCAGGAAAGGCTGGTTCGTTCACCCGGACCGGCCCGATGAGTTCCATGCTGCGCAGCATGTCATCGTCAGTGGGGCGGCCTTGGGCCGCTGCCATCGGTGATCCTGGCGCCCGGCGCCCCTAGAAAGGCTTGCCGCGGGACTGGCCCTGTGTGCCAGATGCCGCGGACGGGACCAACAGAAACCGGTTTTCGGCCAGAGTTTCGGGAATTGGTTCGG
>Ga0209581_1000194_pt1 | contig 189955 bp, 173 predicted proteins | sample Coa_R2_FD_187160 | JGI IMG/M metagenome (GOLD analysis project Ga0209581, IMG submission 187160) | Surface soil microbial communities from Centralia Pennsylvania, which are recovering from an underground coalmine fire - Coalmine... | ecosystem: Environmental > Terrestrial > Soil > Unclassified...
ATCCGTGACCCCAGCACCACTCACGCCGCATCAGGTCCGGAATTGACTAAATTCCATCCAAGATGCGCACGCAGTTAAGTGCCTCTGCACCACCGCCTGCACATCCCTTCCCAACTTATCCACGATGTCAATGAACACGGCTCGATGACCCCAAGGGGTCACCGAGGAGGGGGCGCTTATAGGCCCCTCGCCATGGCCTGTCAAACCCAAAATTCATCATCTTGTCATCCGGCCCAACCTCCTGAGGTCGCAGCGCAATTCCTCCCGCTCGCAGCGACTTCGGATTGACGCTCGCACCCTCTTCTGTCATTGCTCGGACGCGGATATCGGACTTTCCGTCGGGGCGAGGGGGAGTTTTTTTGAGGGCTCGACACGCGCTTTCCTTTTGCCTGCTGGCCGCGTTGATGGCGGCGTCGGGCTTCGCGCGCGCTCAAACGCAAGAGGCCGTCGCTCGCGCCGACACGAAGACCGAGATCGTCCACGTCAGACCCGGCGAGACATTCTCCACCCTCTTGGTGCGCGCGGGTGCCGCCCAGCCGGACGCCCAGGAGGCGGCGAGCGCGATCCAGCAACTCTGGAATCCGCGCGCGCTCAAGGTCGGCCAGGAAATCATCCTCGATTTTGACCGTGGACGCTTGGAAGCCGTTACGCTCGCCGCCGCCCTCGACCGGATGGTGCGGGCGGCGCGGCGCGGCGGGCACTTCGTTGCGGCCGCCGAGCCGCGCGTCCTCGCCCGCGTCCCGCACTACGTCATCGGCGTCATCAAGACCAGCCTCTATGACGCGGCGGTCGCTGCTCACGTGCCTCCGGCACTGTTATCAGAACTGGTGCACGCCTTCAGCTACGATGTGGATTTCCAGCGCGAGGTACAGCCCGGCGACAGCTTCGAGATTCTCTACCAGCGCGTCGTCGGCCGCGGCGGCGAGACCTTGGCCCATGGCGACCTCATGTACGCGTCGATGACGCTCTCAGGAAAGACCCTGCGCGTCTACCATTACGTTGCCTCCGGCACCCACGTCGCCGACTACTTCAACGGCCAAGGCCAGAGCGTCCGGAAGGCTCTTCTCCGCACACCGATCGATGGCGCTCGCCTGACCTCCGGCTTCGGCATGCGGCTCCATCCGATCCTTGGCTACAGCCTGATGCACCGCGGCGTGGATTTCGGCGCGGTTACGGGTACGCCGATCCTGGCCGCCGGCGACGGTACGGTAGAGAAGGCGGGCATGGACGGCGGCTACGGGAACCTGGTGCTGCTCCGGCACAATGCCACCTACGAGACCGCCTATGGGCACATGAGCCGCTTCGCGACCGGGATCAAACCGGGTGCGCACGTGCGCCAAGGGCAGGTGATCGGCTATGTCGGCGCGACCGGCCTCGCGACCGGCCCGCATCTCCACTACGAGGTGCGCATCCATCGGGAGCAGGTGAACCCGCTCTCCATCAAGATGATGCCCAGTCCCAAGCTTGCGGGCCCGGAACTGCGGGCTTTCCTCGCCGTCGCGGACGCGCTCGACCGCCGTCGGCTGTCGCTGCGTCAGGAGATCTTGGTCGCGGCCGCGCGCAACTGACGCTGCTCAGGGCCGCATCGGGATATCCTCGCCACCGAGCCAGAGGCGGTTCCAAGTTGGGCTGATCACGATTTCGTTGACGCAGACCCGCGGCGGCATCTCCGCGACGAAGCGGATCGCCCGGCCGAGATCCTCGGCCTGCAGCATGCGCGCCATCTCCGCCGCGCTAGGCGGGGTGGGCCGCTTCTTCATGATCGGCGTCGCCACCTCCCCCGGGCAGATGACGCAGGCCCGGATACCGTTGACGCACTCCTCCATGTTCAGGGAAAGCGTCATCGCGACGACGCCGTGCTTTGCTGCGTTGTAGGCGGGGCCCGTGAGCAGGTGGGCGAACCGCCCCGCCCACGACGAGATGTTGATGACGAGACCGTCCTTGCGCGCGCGCATGCTCGGCAACACCGCCGCTATGGTGTTGAGCGAGCCCTGAAGATTGGCGGCGATCACGGACTCGAAAATGTCGGGCGTCAGATTCTTCCAGAACCGCTGCGGCACGTTCATGCCGGCACTGTTGACGAGAACGTCGACTCGGCCGTGCCGCTTGAGGATGTCGGCGCCGAGCCGGGCCACGGCGGTCTTGTCGGTGACGTCCAAGGGCGCGAATTCCGCGATGCCACCCTTGCCGGCGATCGCTTGCGTCACCTGCTCGAGTTCGGCCGCGCGCCGACCGCTCACGATTACGGTCGCGCCAGCGGCCGCCAATTCCTCGGCGCCGGCGCGGCCGATACCGGTGCCGCCGCCGGTCACCCACGCAATCTTTCCCTTGAGCACGATGATCTCCCTCGTTCGTTGGCAAGGAAGATCATGGCGAGCGGACGGCTCGCGGGCAATCTGCTCGGGAGCCGTGACCGTGACGGGTGCTATTCCGCCGCTTTCGCCACCTGACCCGCGATCGCGAGCCCGCCTTCGCCGGCGGTCACATTGACGGTCTCGCCGTCGACGATCCGCCCCTCGAGAATCAGTGCCGCGAGCGGATTCTGCAGCTCGCGCTGGATCACGCGCTTCAGCGGCCGCGCGCCGTAGACGGGGTCGTAGCCCTGGTCCGCGAGCCAGCGCTTGGCGCCAGTGTCGGGCTTGAGGGTGATCTTGCGGTCGCTCAGCAGCGTCTGGAGGCGGGCAAGCTGGATGTCGACGATACCCGACATGTCCTTGCGGCTCAGCCGGCGGAACAGCAGGATCTCGTCGAGCCGATTCAGGAACTCCGGCCGAAACGCTCCGCGCACGATCTCCATCACCTCGTTCCGAACCGAGGCGGTCTCCTTGCCCTCGGGCAGACCCGCAAGAATCTCGCCGCCGAGGTTGGAGGTCAGTACGATGAGCGTGTTGCGAAAATCGACGGTTCGGCCCTGGCCGTCGGTCAGGCGGCCGTCGTCCAACACCTGCAGCAGCACGTTGAAGACGTCGGGGTGCGCCTTCTCGACCTCGTCGAACAGGATCACCTGGTAGGGCCGCCGCCGGATTGCCTCGGTGAGCGCACCGCCCTCGTCATAGCCGACGTAGCCCGGTGGCGCGCCGATCAGGCGGGCGACCGAGTGCTTCTCCATGTACTCGGACATGTCGATGCGCACGAGCGCGCTCTCGTCGTCGAACAGGAACTCCGCGAGCGCCTTGGTGAGCTCGGTCTTGCCGACACCGGTCGGGCCCAGGAACAGGAAGGAGCCGATCGGGCGGTTCGGATCCTGCAGCCCGGCGCGGGCACGGCGGATCGCGTTCGAGACGGCGATCACGGCCTCATCCTGCCCGACCACGCGGCGCTTGATGTTGTCTTCCATCTTGAGGAGCTTCGCGCGCTCGCCCTGGAGCATCTTGTCGACGGGAATGCCGGTCCAGCGCGAGACCACGCCCGCGATGTGCGCGTCGGTCACGGCCTCCTCGATCATGCGATGGCTCTCGGCGGCCTCGGCTTCCTTGAGCTTGCGCGAGAGCTCGGGGATGATCGCATAGGTGAGCTCGCCCGCCCGCGTCCAGTCGCCCGCCCGCTGTACCCGGTCGAGTTCGGCCTTCGCCTGGTCGAGCTGTTCCTTGAGCTTCTGGGCGCCCGCCAGCTTGTCTTTCTCGGCGCGCCACTGCGCCGTCAGCTCCGCCGATTTCTTCTCGAGCTCCTTGAGCTCGACCTCCAGCTTCTTGAGACGGTCCTTGGAGGCGGTGTCGCTCTCCTTTTTCAAAGCCTCGCGCTCGATCTTGAGCTGGACGATCCGGCGGTCGAGCTCATCGACCTCCTCGGGCTTCGACTCCACCTCCATGCGGAGCCGCGACGCGGCCTCGTCCATAAGGTCGATCGCCTTGTCGGGCAGGAAGCGGTCGGTGATGTAGCGATTGGAAAGCGTCGCCGCTGCCACGATCGCACCGTCGGTGATGCGCACGCCGTGATGCAGCTCGTACTTCTCCTTGATGCCCCGCAGGATCGAAATGGTGTCCTCGACCGTCGGCTCGCTCACGAACACCGGCTGGAAGCGCCGGGCGAGCGCGGCGTCCTTCTCGATGTGCTTGCGGTATTCGTCAAGCGTGGTGGCGCCGACGCAGTGCAGCTCGCCGCGGGCGAGCGCGGGCTTCAGCATGTTGGAGGCGTCCATCGCGCCCTCGGCCTTGCCGGCACCAACCAGCGTGTGCAGCTCATCGATGAAGACGATGATCTCGCCGGCGGCCGCGGTGATCTCTTGTAGGACGGCTTTCAGGCGCTCCTCGAACTCGCCTCGGAACTTGGCACCAGCGACGAGCGAGCCCAGGTCGAGCGCCAGCAGGCGCTTCTCCTTGAGGCTTTCGGGCACGTCGCCGTGCACGATGCGGAGCGCCAGACCCTCGACGATCGCGGTCTTGCCGACGCCAGGCTCGCCGATCAGCACGGGATTGTTCTTCGTCCGCCGCGACAGCACCTGGACCGTGCGGCGGATCTCCTCGTCGCGGCCGATGACGGGATCAAGCTTGCCCTCGCGCGCGGCGGCAGTGAGATCCCGTGCGTACTTCTTGAGCGCGTCGTAGCCCTCCTCTGCCGTGGCGCTGTCGGCCTTGCGGCCCTGGCGAATCTGCTCGATCGCATGGTTGAGGCTCTGCGGGTTGACGCCCGCTTGCGCCAACGCCTTCGCAGCCGCGCTCTCGCGCGCCATGGTCATTGCCAGCAGCAGCCGCTCCACGGTGACAAAGCTGTCGCCGGATTTTTCGGCGATCTGCTCGGCCTGCTCGAAGAGCCGCGCCATCTCGGGCGCAAGGTAAGTCTGACCAGCGCCGCTGCCCTCGACGCGCGGAATCTTTTGAAGCGCGGCGTCGACTGCGCTCGCGGCCGCCGCGGGGTCGCCGCCCGCCGCTCGGATCAGATTGGCGCAGAGACCTTCCTTATCCTCGAGCAGCGCCTTGAGCAGATGCTCGGGCGTGATTTGCTGGTGGCCGCGCCGTTGTGCCAAGCCCTGCGCGGCCTGGACGAAACCCTTCGCGCGCTCCGTGTATTTCTCGAAATCCATGATGACCCCGCTCCGCATGAACCGCTGGGCGGCGCCCCGGCGTGCGGCAGCGCGGCCCGCTTTCACAAGGGGATATGGGGCGTGTCAATCGAGGCGCAAGACCCTGCACCGCTCGGGGATATGCCGAGCGGATTTAGCGGCCATGGTCCGGTCGAGCGCTGCCGCTCAGATTTGCGAGGGTGGGTCCGGCTCAGGCTGCTGCTGCGGCTGTGGCGCCACTGCAGGCTGCTCCGCCGAGGCTTCCTGCTCCGGCTCTGGCTGAGTCATCTCCGTGTCCGCCGGAGTCATCGGGCGCGGCGGCACCATCTGGTTGCCCTGCCCGTTTCCATCGGCATTCATCACCCGGAAATAGTGCTCGGCGTGCTGGTAGAGATTCTCGGCGGCGATACGGTCACCGGCCGAGGCGGCTTCACGCGCGAGCGCGATATAACGCTCGAAGACCTGATACGCATTGCCGCGGATCTTGACGCTCGGTCCGCTGCTTTCGAACACCTGCACCCGATGAGGCGGCCGCGGCCGGTTGCCCTGCTGCTGATGCTGATGACCGCCGCCGTTGTGGTGACGGCCCCGGTTACGCTTGCCCTGGCCTTGTCTCATCATGCCCTTAAAGTCTTGGTAGGACATCATCCCCCGCTTGGTTGAATGCCACGCCCTGAGCGTGGCCACACTGGGCGCTCCTCCGCTGTCGCGCGAATTCACGCCGGTTCTTGGTCAAGAGGAAATCTGTCTGGCGCCCTCGGCGCTGGGAGCCCCCGGCTCCACCATCATGGCTCAAAGCTAGTCGGAACCGGTTAACATTCCAACAACTTTTTGCTGGGGACTCAGGCTTTGGGTCTCAATCCGGCCCCAGCACAAGGCACCGGTCCACGCCATTAAGATCGTGCCTGACCGCGCGCAATGCAAGGCCTGCCCCAGCCATTATCACAGCGACGGCAGCAGCCTGACCCGCCCCAACCTCGGCCACGGCGACGCCCCCGGGAGCGAGCAGCCGAGCGATGTCCCGGGCAAGTACACGATAGGCCGCAAGCCCGTCTGGTCCGCCGTCGAGCGCCAGTCTCGGCTCGTAGCGAGCGACCTCCGGCATCAGGTCGGTGACATCACCCGAGGCGATGTAGGGCGGATTGGTGAGGATGGCGTCCCATTTGCCGCCGACACCTTCGCCCCAATTGCCGCAGATGAAGTGCGCCCGCTCCGCGAACCCCAGCGCCGCGGCATTCCGTCGCGCGGTCCCGAGCGCCCCCGGGGAGAGGTCGACGCCTATCCCGTGTGCGTTAGGCAGCTCGGAGAGCAGCGCGAGCAGCAGGCATCCGCTCCCGGTGCCGAGGTCGAGCACGCGATAGGGCCGAGCCCGGTCCTCCAATGAAGCAAGCGCGGCGGAGATCAGTGTCTCGCTATCGGGCCGGGGATCGAGTGTCTCGCTTGAAAGCTCGAAGCGCAGGCTCCAGAACTCGCGATGGCCCAGAATGCGCGACACGGGCTCGCGCGCGCATCGGCGGATGAGCAATGCCTCGAGCCGATCGCCTGCCGGGGTCGGTATCGGCGTTTCCGGGTAGGCGAGCACGCGGGCGGCATCCCAACCCAGCGCGATCGCCAGAAGCAGACGCGCCTCGCGGCGCGCGTCTGCGATCCCCGCGGCGCTGAGCCGCGTCGCCGCCTCCGCCAGCGCCGTCTTATTTGTGACGGCCGTCGCGAGTGTCATTGCATTTCCGCCAGCTTCGCTGCCTGATCCTCAGCAAGCAGCGCGTCGATGATCTCGTCGAGCGCCTCGCCGTTCACGACCTTGTCGATCTTGTAGAGCGTGAGATTGATCCGGTGGTCGGTAACGCGGCCCTGCGGGAAATTGTAGGTGCGGATGCGCTCCGACCGGTCGCCGGTGCCGACCTGGCTCTTGCGCTCAGCCGCACGGGCGGCCTCCCTCGCCTGCCGTTCCCGCTCGTAGAGCCGCGCGCGCAGCACCTTGAGTGCCTTGGCCTTGTTCTTGTGCTGGGACTTCTCGTCTTGCTGGCTCACGACCATGCCAGTCGGCAGGTGAGTGATGCGCACGGCGCTATCGGTGGTGTTGACGGACTGGCCGCCGGGCCCGCTCGATCGGAACACGTCGATGCGCAGATCCTTCTCGTCGATGTGGATATCGACCTCCTCGGCTTCCGGCAGGACTGCGACGGTTGCCGCCGAGGTATGAATGCGGCCGGAGCCCTCGGTCTCCGGCACTCGCTGAACGCGGTGCACGCCCGATTCGAATTTGAGCCGCTCGAACACGTTGCGACCGGTGATTTCGACGCTCACTTCCTTGATGCCGCCGAGCCCAGTCTCGGAGACATCGAGCACCTCGAAGCGCCAGCCGCGAATGGCTGCATAGCGCTGGTACATGCGGAAGAGGACGGCGGCAAACAGCGCGGCCTCCTCTCCTCCAGTGCCCGCGCGCACCTCCAGGATGGCGTTGCGCTCGTCCGCCTCGTCCTTCGGCAGCAGCATCACCTTGATGCGTTGTTCGATCTCGGGGATGCGCCGCCGGAGCGCAGGCATTTCAGCCGCCGCAAGCGCCCGCAGCTCCGCGTCCGTCTCGGTTGCCTGGATGTGCTCGAGGTCGGCGAGCTCGCGTTGGGTGTTGCGCAGCTCCGCAATCGCCTCGACCATCGGCGTCAGATCACTGTACTCCTTCGAAAGCTTGCCGAATTCAGCTGTCGTCTCCGGCCGCGCCAGCGTGTCCGCGAGCTCCGCATGGCGCCGCACGACCCGGTCCAGCTTGGCATCGAGTGATGCGAGCGTCACGATCCTTCCTCTCCTTCGCGATCCAGTCGAAACAGCCGTCGCACGATCGCCTCGGCGTCGACCGCGGCATCCTGCGACGAGGCCAGGCCGCGCAGCACCTCGGAAGGCGCATGCAGCAGGCGATTGACGAGAAGCCGTGTCGCCGCTTCAGCGTCAAGGCCCGGCTGCTCGCGCAGCAGCGCGGCACGCACCGCCTCGAAATGGCCTCGGAGCGCCGTCACGACGGGCACCGCGGTCCGCTCGGCTTGGCGGCGGCGGAAGGCCACCAGCTCGTCCTCGAGCACGGCCCAGGCTTCGGCCGCCGCGGTGTCGCGCGCGATCCGGCCGGTGATAGCCGCGCGCTCGAGATCGTCCAGCGTATATAGGAAGGCGCCGTCGAGATCGTTGACCGCGGGCTCGACGCTCGGCGGGATGGCGGCGTCGATCACAAAGACGGGCCGGCGACGGCGCTGGCGGAGCACGGTGGCCATGGTCTCCGCCGACAGCATCCGCGGACCGCCAGTTGCCGCCGCGATCAAGATGTCGCCTTCGGCGAGCGCGGACTCCGTGGGCGGGAACGGGATCCAAGGAGAGGAAAGGTGCGCCGCGATCGGCTCGACCAACGGACTCTGCCCGGAGACGATCATCTTGCCGAGGCCCGCGAGACGGAGCTGCTCCAGCATGATCTCGCCCATCTCGCCGGTGCCGATGAGCACGCCGACCGCGCGATCGAGGTCGCCATGGATCTCGCGGGCGACCTCGATGGCCGCCGCCGCCAGCGAGCCCGGCCGCTCTCCGATACGGGTCTCGCGGCGTACCCGCCGCGCTGCTGCGAAGGCGCCCTGCAGCGCGGCCTCGAGACCGCCGCTCACCAGCCCGAGCTCGCTCGCGACCCGGTGCGCCGCGCGCAGCTGTCCCAGGATGTGTGGCTCGCCGAGCACTAGGCTTTCTAGCGAGCTTGCCAGCGCGAAAAGATGCCGGAGTGCCCGCTCGCCTTGGTGCATGCGGAGGGCCGACGCCAGCCGTTCGGGCGAGACGCTCAGGCGCTCAGCGAAATGCTCGGCGAAGCTCCGGCGTGCGAATGCGGCATCGGCGTCGATGGTGACCAGCTCGAGCCGCTCGCAGGTCGCAATCAGCGCCACGTCCCGGAATCCCCTCGCACGAAGCCGGTCCAGCTCCGGCGCGAGTGCCGCCTCGATGACCGCGAATTGACTGCGCCACGCCGTCGGCGCGCTGCGATGATCGATGCCGACGACGAGCAGTGTCCCGCCCGTCCCGGCCGTTTCGCCGGGCATGGGCGGAGCCTAACGGTAGGGCGCGAGGCGCTCGGCGAGCTGCATGAGGGGCACCTCGGACTGGCTGCCGCCATCGAGATCGCGCACGGTCGCGACCGCGCGCGCGAGCTCGTCCTCGCCGATCAGCACCGCGATGCGGGCATGGATCTTGTTGGCGCGTTTCATGCGCCGGCTCACGTTGCCGGCATAGCCGAGGTCGACGTGGAACCCGGCCCGGCGCAGGTTGCGCGCAATCCGAGGCGCTGCCGCCTCGCCCTTCTCGCCCACGGGCACCACCGCGATCGGCCGATGCGCCGGCGGCGGATCGCCGATCAGCATGGCCAGGCGCTCGATACCGGCGGCCCAGCCGACGCCGGGCGTGTCGGGCCCGCCCATGATCGACATCAGCCCGTCGTAACGGCCGCCGCCCAACACCGTGCCCTGCGCTCCCAGATGCTCCGTCACGAACTCGAAGGCGGTGTGGCAGTAGTAATCGAGGCCGCGCACTAGGCGCGGGCTCAGCTGGTAGCCGATGCCGAGATGGTCGAGCCCGGCGCGCACCTGGGAGAAGAACCGGCGGCTGTCGTCGTTCAGGTACTGGTCGAAGCTGGGCACGCCCGCCGAGATCTGCCGGTCCCCCTCGTCCTTGGAGTCGAGGATGCGAAGCGGGTTGACCTCAAGGCGCCGGCGGCTGTCCTCGGAGAGGCTGGCCGCGTGCCTGCTGAAGTAGTCGATCAGCGCATCGCGGTAGGCACGGCGGCTCGCCGTGTCGCCGAGGGTATTGAGCTCCAGGACGGTGCGATCGAGCACGCCAAGCTCGCGCAGCACTTCGGCGCCGAGCTCGATCACCTCCACGTCCGCCTGCGGCTGAGGCACGCCGATGAGCTCCACGTCGATCTGATGGAACTGGCGGAAGCGGCCTTTCTGCGGCCGTTCGTGGCGGAACATCGGGCCGCTCGCGAAGAACTTGAGCGGCAGGCTCTGCGTGAGACCGTTGGAGATGATCGCGCGGCAGATCCCGGCGGTGTATTCGGGCCGCAGCGTGATCTCGTCGCCGCTGCGATCGCGGAACGTGTACATTTCTTTGACGACGATGTCCGTCGTCTCGCCGATCGGGCGCGAGAACACCTCGGTGAACTCAAAGATCGGTGTGGCGATCTCCTGATACCCGTAGCGCTCGGCGATCGACCGCGCAGTCTCGACCACGCGGCGATGACGGCTTTGCTCGGCGGGCAGGAGATCCTGTGTGCCGCGGACCGGCTGCAGTGCGGGCATCAGATGCGATCGAGCGGTCGTGCTACTGCGCCGCCTGCGGCGGAGCAGCTTTCTCGGTCTCGATCTTGCGGACCTTCTCCTCGACGAGCTGCGCCAGGTGCTCGACGATGTCGCTGTCCTTGAGGCGGTGATCGGGGACGCCCGCGACGTAGACCTGGTGCGTGCCATTGCCGCCGCCGGTGAAGCCGATGTCGGTCTCACGCGCCTCGCCGGGACCGTTCACGACGCAGCCGATAACCGAGAGCGTGATCGGGGTCGTGATGTGCGCCAACCGCTCTTCGAGCGCCGCGACCGTCTTGATGACATTGAACCGCTGGCGCGCACAAGAGGGGCAGGCGATCACCGTGACCCCGCGCCGGCGCAGCTGCAGCGACTTCAGAATCTCGTAGCCGACCCGGATCTCCTCCACGGGATCCGCCGAGAGCGAGACCCGGATCGTGTCGCCGATACCGCTCCAAAGCAGCATGCCGATGCCGATCGAGGACTTGACGGTGCCGCCCCTGAGACCGCCTGCTTCGGTGATCCCGAGATGCAGCGGGTAGTCGCACGCCTCCGCGAGCTGCTGGTAGGCCGCCACCGCCAGGAACACGTCCGACGCCTTGCAGGAGATCTTGAACTCGAAGAAGTCGTTATCCTCGAGGATCTTGGCATGGTTGAGCGCGCTCTCCACCATCGCCTCAGGGCAAGGCTCGCCGTAGCGTTCCAGCAGATCCTTCTCCAGCGATCCCGCGTTGACGCCGATCCGCATCGAGCAGCCGTGATCCCTTGCGGCCTTCACCACCTCGCGCACCCGCTCGGCGGAGCCGATGTTGCCGGGATTGATGCGCAGGCACGCGGCGCCGGCCTTAGCGGCTTCGATGGCACGCTTGTAGTGGAAATGGATATCCGCGACGATCGGCACCTCCGAGTGGCGCACGATCTCCTTGAGCGCGGCGGTCGAGCCCTCGTCGGGACAGGAGACGCGCACGATGTCGGCTCCGGCGCGGGTGAGCGCCTCGATCTGCCGGATGGTCGCCCCAGCGTCCGTCGTCAGCGTGTTCGTCATGGACTGCACGGTGATCGGCGCGTCACCGCCCACCGGCACCTTCCCCACCCGGATCTGCCGGCTCTTGCGGCGTTGAATCTCTCGATAGGCTCGCACCGTCATAGGGAACTGCTCCTCGCTGGAGGCACCCGGGCACCGAACTTCGTGGGGACCGATTTAATGCGCCGCCTTATAGCGCGTTTCCACACCGGCAGCAAAACGCGAGGGGTGTGTATAAAAACCTACTGTACGCCCTTGGCGACCCCGCCCGCGGCCAGGATCTCCCGCGGATCGATCGCGACGGTCTTGCGAAGCAAATCAACAACTTGCGGACTTGGCAGGGTCTTGCCGTCGACCGAGACCTCGACCCCCTTGGCGTTCCCGACACGCATGGTGAGCCCTGCCTTGTCGGGCATCCGGTAGACATCCCCCGGCCGCAACATGCGCTTGAACAGCATGGTATCGCCGTCTCGGACCTCGAGCCAGCAATCAGCCATCGCTCTCAGGACGATACGGTAGGGGCCCTTGGTTTCGCCGAAGAGATGCGCGGGGTCGACCGGTGCCGGCGCCGAGGTGGGCGCCGCAGCCGGCGACGGCAGGCTCGCCATCTGGCTATCGGGTGCGGGGGGCGGAAGGCCTCGGGGTGCCGCCGGTCCCTGAGCCTGCGTCTGTGCGCGGGCTTGAGCCAAAAGGAGGATGGAGTGCGAGACGGCGGCCTCGGAGATCGGCTGAGGTGGTGCGGCGGGAGCCGCCGCCACCGGCTGGGCCGCCGTGGCTGCGTTGGCGGTGGTCGCGGCGGCGGCAGGCGTTACCGGCGCGACCTCCTCGGTCGGCGGCGCCATGGCCGTCTCCGACGGCGGGGCCAACAAGGCCGTCGGCACCGCCGCCACGGGCTCCGAGCGGGTGCGGTCGCCCGACGACGTGTAATACCAGATGCCGTAGCCACAGAGGGCGACAATGACGCCGCCGAGCAGGATCGTGCTGCCCGGCACGCTCCGCTCGCTTACCGGCATCGGGAAGCTCAGGTCGTTCTTGAACTCCTGGCCCTCGATCTCCTGCTTGAAGCGGCGGACCATCTCGGGTCCATCGAGGCCCAAATACTCGGCATAGGTGCGAATGAACCCGATTGCGTAGGTGCCGCCCGGGAGTTCCTCGTACCGCCCGTCCTCGATCGCCTGAAGATGAGCGGCCCGGATGCGAAGCGCAGCGCCGATCTGTCCGATATCCCGGCCAAACCCCTGGCGGGCCTGGCGCAGCAACGCGCCCACGCTATGGGATCGCTTCAGCGCCGCGTTGCTAAGATCGAACTCGTCCTCGAATTCAGTGTCGTCGACGTCGTCGCGACTGAACCGCGAAAGAAACCCCATTCGCGCGAACCTCTCCGCTCTCCCCCGAGGCCGATGTTCCTGGATCCTCGCCGGTCCAGGTCACCCGCACCCGGCCGGAACTGTAATTTTTATCAGTTACGCGGGTTTATCGCAACGCCCGCGGCGTCGCGGAGCGCGAAATTATCGCGGTTCTCTCGCAGCGGAAGGTTAAATTGCCACCCCGTGGTCCCGCGCGAAGGCACGCAGCTTGGCGCGCAGGCTGTGGTCGGACGCAGCCAAATGGTGGCCCAGGAACTCCTCGAGCGGCGCCAGGGTCAGGCTCCGAATCATGGCCTTGACCGGCCCGACGCCGCCCGAGCTCATCGACAGCGTCCGGACGCCCAGGCCCACGAGCGCCATGGCATCAAGCGGCGCGCCCGCCATTTCGCCGCAGATGCTGAGGGGCACGCCGTGCTCACGCGCCGCACGCGCCACCTCGCCGATCGCCCGCAGGAACCCGGGGGCCAAGGTGTCGTAGCGGTCCGCCAGGCGGGGGTTGCCACGATCGCTCGCGAACAGAAACTGCGCGAGGTCGTTCGTGCCGATGGACACGAAATCGACACGCGAAAGCAGCATGGGAAGCTGGAACAGCAGCGCCGGCACCTCGATCATCACGCCGACCTTGACCGCGCTCGGCGCGGCGCCGCCGCGCGCGCGTTCGCGTGCGAGCTCGCGATCGAGAATGGCGCGCGCGGCATCGAATTCAGCCACTTCCGCGACCATCGGAAACATGACGCTGAGCGGCTGCCCTGCGCTCGCCCGGAGCAGCGCGCGCACCTGCTGGCGCAGCATGGCGGGACGGTCGAGCGAGATGCGGAGCGCCCGCCATCCCATGGCCGGATTCTCCTCCTCGGTCTCGGGCAGATAAGGCAGCAGCTTGTCGCCGCCGATGTCGAGGGTGCGGAACACGACAGGCCGGCCGCGCGCCTGCTCAAGCACGCGGGCGTAAAGCTCGACCTGCGCTTTGACGCCCGGAAAGGTGTTCCGGATCATGAACGGCAGCTCGGTGCGAAAGAGGCCGATCCCGGCCGCACCGGTTTCGTCGAGATAGGGCAGGTCGAGTGCGAGACCGGCGTTCAGATGCAGCGCGACCGCGACCCCGTCGCGCGTCACGGCCGGAAGTGCGCGCAGCGCGGCGTGGCGGGCGCGCTCGCCGAGCCGCACTTTGATCGCCTGATCGACGGCCTGGATGATGTCTTCGCTCGGCCGCACCAGGACCTGCGCCTCGTCACCGTTCACCACCAGGAGATCGCCGACCTCGATGCGCTGCAAGGCGCCGCGCAGGCGCCCGACCATGGGGATATCGAGCGCTCGAGCGACGATTGCCACATGCGCGGTGGCGGAGCCTTCCTCGAGCGCCACCGCACGCAGCCGGCGCCGGTCATAATCGAGCAGCTCGGCGGGCCCGAGCGTGCGCGCGACCAGCACGAACTCGTCCGGCAACTCCGAGAAGGAGGCCGAGACCGATTTCCCGGTGAGATGCTGCAGCAGCCTGTTGGTGAGATCCTCGAGGTCCATCAGACGCTCGCGGAGGTAGGGATCGCTCACCTCGTTCATGCGGTGCCGCGTATCGTCCTGCACCTTTTGAACGGCCGCCTCGGCGGTGAGCCCGCCTCGCACGGCCTCGCGGATGCGCTGGATCCAGCCGCGGTCGGCCGCGAACATGCGATAGGTCTCGAGGATGTCCCGGTGCTCGCCGCCGCGGGCGACGTCGCTCTCGGCGAGGAGCGCGTCGATCGCGCTCTGCATAGAAGCGACCGCGGTGCGCAAGCGCGCAAGCTCAGCCTCTGGATCCTCGGCCACCACCTGCTTGATCAGCACGCGGGGCTCGTGGATGACGGCACTGCCGAGCGCGAGACCCGCGTTGAGCCGCACGCCATCGAGCCGCACCGGCAGGAGCCCGATGCCGTCGCCCGGCACCCGTTCGTTCGGACTCACGAGCTCGCCGCCAGCCGCTAGCTCGGCCAGCACCATCGCGATGGTCTGAAGCGTCTCGACCTCGTCCTCGTCGTAGTGGCGCCGCGTGCGGTTCTGCACCACGAGCACGCCCAGCACACGGTCGCCTCGCACGATGGGCACGCCCATCATCGAGTGATAGATCTCCTCGCCGGTTTCTGGTCGATAGGCGAAATCGGGGTGCGACTGCGCATCGGCGAGCGCGAGTGGCCGGGCGGTGGCCGCGATCACGCCGACGATACCCTCGCCCACACGCAGTCTCGTGCGATGCACCGCCTCGGGCCGCAGGCCCTCGGTCGCGAACAGCTCGAGCACCTCGCCCGCTCGCAGGATGTAGCAGGAGCAGACTTCCGCCACCATGTCGCCGGCGATCAGGCGCACGATGGTGTTGAGGCGCTCCTGCGCGGTTCCCGAGCCCGCCATCACGTCCCGGAGGCGGCGCAGGAGCCGTCGGGAGCCGGTGGCGGCGGGACCCGGTTCCATCACCCGCCTGCCTTGGCGCGTCCTTCGTCCGGGAAGTCCCGCTTTGCGCCGTTCTCCGGCTCCGCGGGCACGGCACCGCGCGCCATCAGCGCCGAGACGGCCTGCTCGACGAGCTCGCTCAGGATCTCGGCGGTGGACTGCTCGCGCGTCACCATTCCGACGCTCTGGCCCGCCATGACGGAGCCGGTCTCGACGTCGCCCTCGATCACGGCGCGCCGGAGCGCGCCCGCCCAGAAATGCTCGATTTCGAGCTGGCCATCCTTTTGCGAGACCTCGCCTCGCGTGAACCGGTCGACCACGCTTCGCTGCACCTCCAGGAAGCGCTGCGTACCTTGATTGGCGAGCGCGCGCACCGGGATCACCGGGAAGCGCGCGTCGAGCTGGACCGAGGGTACGGCGTCGCGCGCGCCAGCGCGGATGAAGGCCTGCTTGAACTTTGGATGCGCAATCGATTCATGGGCGCAGACGAAGCGCGTGCCGAGCTGCACCCCGGCAGCGCCCATCTCGAGATAGGAGACAATCGCCTCGCCGCGCCCGATGCCGCCGGCGACGAAGACCGGCACGTCCCGCAGATGCGGCAGGATCTCTTGCGCAAGCACACCGGTGGAGACCGGGCCGATGTGTCCGCCCGCCTCCATGCCCTCGATTACGATCGCGTCGGCGCCCATGCGCACGAGCTTGCGCGCGATCGCCAGCGCGGGGGCGAAGCAGATCAGCCTGGCGCCGCTGCTCTTGATCCGCTGCACCGCCGCCGCCGAGGGCAGCCCGCCCGCGAGCACGACGTGGCCCACGCGCTGGCGCACGCAGACGTCGATGAGCTCCGCGAGCTGCGGATGCATGGTGATGAGGTTGACGCCGAAGGGCCGGCGCGTGAGCGCCGCGGTGGCTGAGATCTCCGCCTCGAGCTGCTGCGGATTCATGGACCCGCAGGCGATGACGCCGAAGCCACCGCCGTTCGAGATCGCGGCTACCAGATTCCGCTCGGAGACCCAGGTCATGGCACCGCCCATGATCGCAAGATCCGTGCCGAGAAAGGCGCTGCCGCGGCGCCACAGCTGGTCGAGCCACCGCCGCGCACGGGCACGCGCCGCAGCGCCGGGCCCGCCTGAATCTTCCACCTCGGATCGGGTGCGGGCCTCGCGCTCCGCGGTCGTTGTCATGCCGTCAGTCAGCGTCGAGGCCGTAGGCCGTGTGGAGCGCTCGCACCGCTAGCTCGGTGTATTCCTCGGCGACGAGCACGCTCACCTTGATCTCGGAAGTGGAGATCACCTGGATGTTGATGCCTTTCGCCGCGAGCGTGCTGAACATCTCCTTGGCGACGCCGGCATGGCTGCGCATCCCCACGCCGATCACCGAGATCTTCACCACGTTGGGATCGGGCTTGAGCGCGGCGAAGCCGACCTCGCTGCGCTTCGCCTCCAGCACCTTCACCGCGCGCGCGAGGTCGGCCTTGCCGACGGTGAAGGTGAGATCGGTGAACCGGCCGTCGTCGGACACGTTTTGCACGATCATATCGACGTTGATCGAGTGATCGGCGAGCGGACCAAAGATCGCGGCCGCGACACCCGGACGGTCCGCGACCTTCCGCACCGTGATCTTGGCCTCGTCGCGATTGTAGGCGATGCCGCTTACGACGCGCTTTTCCACGATCTCGTCCTCGTCTACCACCAGCGTTCCCGGCTGGTCCGTGAAGCTCGACAGCACCTGCACCCGGACCCGATGGTTCATCGCCATCTCGACCGAGCGGGTCTGCAGGACCTTGGCCCCCTGCGAGGCGAACTCCAGCATCTCCTCGTAGGTAATCTTATCGAGCTTCCGGGCCTTCGCAACGATGCGGGGATCGGTGGTGTACACCCCGTCAACGTCGGTGAAGATGTCACAGCGGTCGGCATTCAGCGCGGCGGCGAGCGCCACCGCTGAGGTGTCGGAGCCGCCACGGCCGAGAGTCGTGATCCGGTCGTCGGGCCCGAGGCCCTGGAAGCCCGCGACCACCGCCACCTGCCCGTCGCCCATGCGGCGGATCAGGTCGCCGGTCGGAATCTCCTGGATGCGGGCCTTGCCGTGAACACCGTCGGTGCGGATCGGCACCTGCCAGCCGAGCCAGGAGCGGGCGTTGATGCCGATGTCCTGAAGCGCCAACGCGAGAAGTCCGGCGGTCACCTGCTCCCCCGAGGCCACCACCGCGTCGTACTCGCGCGCGTCGTGAAGCCGGCTCGTCTCGCTGGTCCAGCCGACGAGCTGGTTGGTGACGCCCGCCATCGCCGAGACGACCACCGCGACCTCGCTGCCGGCATCCACCTCGCGCTTCACGCGCTGAGCCACGGCCTTGATGCGCGCGACGTCGGCCACCGAAGTGCCGCCGAATTTCTGCACGATGCGCGCCATCAAACCGTCGAGTCCGCGGGGTGAGATGATGTCACGAGTGGCCGGATTGCCCGTCAACGGGCGCCCATACATACTCTCGCTGCCCGGAGCGAGGCAAGCGCACGCAACTTTCGAAGAGAATGCAGGAATTCGCGATGAACCCAGCGTCCCCTAGCGTCGATACCGAGGAGGTCACGCGCTTCTCGGCGCTCGCTGACACCTGGTGGGACCCGCGGGGCTCGATGGCGCCACTCCATCGGCTCAATCCGGCCCGGCTCGGCTATCTCCGTGAGACACTGACCGGCCATTTCGCGTGCGACCCCAGGAGTCTCAAGCCTTTCCGTGGCCTGCGTGTTCTCGACATCGGCTGCGGCGGCGGGTTGATCTCGGAGCCCATGGCCCGGCTCGGCGCCGAGGTCACCGGCATCGATGCCTCCGAAGCCAACATCGCTGTGGCGCGCGCCCACGCCCGCAACGCCGACCTCGAGATCGATTACCGCCAGGCAAGCGCGGAGGAGCTCGAGGCGTCGCGCGAGACGTTCGACGCGGTGCTTGCGCTCGAGGTGGTCGAGCATGTCGCCGATGTCGACGCGTTCCTGGCCGCCGCGGCGCGGCTCGTGCGACCCGGCGGCGCCATTGTCGTCTCGACGCTCAATCGCACGCCCAAGAGCCTGCTCTTCGCGATCGTGGGGGCCGAATACGTCCTGGGCTGGCTGCCGCGCGGCACGCATCGATGGGACCGTTTCCTGCGGCCCTCGGAGCTGGCGGGCGCCCTGCGCCGGCATGGTCTCCAGCTGCGGGATCTCCGCGGTCTGGTCTATGACCTACTCGCCGGCGAGTGGCGGCTGGGGCGAGATCTCGGCGTTAACTACCTGGTCTTCGCGGTGCGTCCGGAGCGCTGACCTCACCCCCGCACATACCTGCCTCGCGGGCGCGACCACTCTTGCCCCAAGTCGGTTTCGCCCCTAAGACATAGGGTGGCGCCGGCCGGAACGCCCCCCGGCGGGTGCCGGGCGGGGCGCCCAGGGGGAGGGCGAAGAGCCGTTGGTGAGTTCATGACTAATTTCCGGCCGCCTGAGGGCGATCTGCCGCCTGGCGACACCACGCGTCTCACCGGCACCATCAAGTGGTTCAACCGCAATAAGGGCTTCGGCTTTATCGTCGCGGCGGACGGCGGCGGCGACGTATTCCTGCCCCTCGCGGTGCTGGAGCGCTCGGGCTTCACCCAAGCGCCGGAGGGAGCTACGGTCACTTTCGATTGCGCGCAGGGCGCCAAGGGCCGTGCTGCCGTTGCGATCCTCAACATCGATGCGTCCACCGCCCAGCCCTCGCGGTCGCATCCCCGCGACCGTGGCGGCGAGAGCCGTGGCCCCGCGGAATCCCTCGACGGCGTCGTGAAGTGGTACGACCCGGCGCGCGGCTTCGGCTTCGTGGTCGCGAACGACGGCGGCAAGGATATCTTCGTCCACGTAACGGCATTGCGCCGCTCGGGGATCGAGATGCTCTCGCCGGGACAACACGTGCGAATGATGGTCACCGAGGCCCCGCGCGGCCGGGAAGCCTCGTCGGTCAAGCTGATCTGAGGTCGCGGGGACGCCCGACGCTCCAGACCCGGAGCCCGCCCACGAGCGAGGCCGCGGCGACGATCGAGAACCCCAGCGTATAGCTGCCGCTCAGACTGACCACGGCGCTGAACAGCGCCGGCCCCAACACGATGCCGAGGAACGTCACCGAGAGCGCGCCACCTGTCGCGGCGCCGGCGGCCCCCGGCGGCGCGATGGCCGCGACCTCGGCGAGATAGACGCCGTTCCAGCTGAGCCCGGTGAGGCCCAATAAGGCCGTCGCCGCGAAGATCGCCGGCGCCGGCCAAGTCGAGGAAATGAGACCGGTGGCGACGGAGGCGGTCGCCATGCCGATGCCGAGAAGCGCAAGCACCCGGCCCGGTCTGAGCAGGCGGTCGGCGACCCAGCCGAGCAGGATGCGGCCGACGACCCCAGAGGCTTGCGCCACCGCCATGACGATCCCGGCCGTCACCAGCGGGATGCCGACGCGCTCGGTGAGGAAAGTCACCAGGAACGTCGCGAGCGACAGCTGGGTCGCGGCGAAGCTGGTGGAGGAGAGTGCCAGACGCCGGAGCGCCGGCGTTCGCAGGACGAGCCGGATGCCGGCGAGCGGGCTCCCGGCCGCGACCCGACCGACGTTGTCCTCGTCGAAGCGCGCCCGGAGCGGCTCGACGGCAAGCGCCAGGACGAGGCTCGCCCCCGCGACGGAAAGCGCTGCGCCCTGCCAGCCGACCAGGAGCGCGAGAGGCGCCGCGACGAAGCCCGCGAGCGCGCCGCCGAGCGGCACGCCGGTCTGCTTGACCGAGAAGACCAGCGAGCGCCGCTGGGGCACGGTCTGGCGGATCAGGATGTGCGAGCTTGCGGGCGTGACGGGCCCGTATCCGAGCCCCATCAGGACCGCGCCGAGCACAATCGCGGGAATGAACGCCAGCGACGCCGTACCGATCCCGACCGCGCAGAAGAGGAGACACCATTGGCTCAGGCGCAGTGGGCCGACGCGCGCGAGCAGGGCGCCGCTGCTTGCGGATGACATGATCGCTCCCGCATAGACCACGGCCGTGAACAGGCCGATGCGCTCGCTGGCGATGCCGAGATCGGGCGCGGCGAGCGCCGCCAGCACGGGCGGTGTCAGCACGGTCATGGAAACTAGCGCCTGGATGGCGAGAGTGGCGAGGAGCGCGAGCATCGGGCGGGCGGCAACTCTGGCGCGCGATGCGTCAGCCGGTCAATCCTGGTATTCCCGCAAGCGTCAGACACCGCTTCTTGGCTATTGCCAGAGCCGCCACCGAGGCTAGCTTCAAGGCCATGACGGCATCCCGCCTTCGGCGCAACATAACAGTTGCCCTCGTGGTGAAGCTGGTCCTGCTCACCGGGATCTATGTCATGTTCTTCCGCGGGGATCAGCGGCCGATGATCGACGCCAGCATCGCGGCGCGACATATCCTGTCGCCGGAGGCGCGACCATGATGGACGTCGTCGATCTCTCGCGGCTGCAGTTCGCGCTTACGGCGCTCTATCATTTCCTGTTCGTGCCGCTGACGCTGGGCCTGTCGTTGCTGCTCGCGGTCATGGAGAGCGTCTACGTCATGACGGGCCGGCGGATCTGGCGCGCCATGACCCGGTTCTGGGGCACGCTCTTCGGCATCAATTTCGCCATGGGCGTCGCCACCGGCATCACCATGGAGTTCCAGTTCGGCACCAACTGGGCCTACTACTCGCACTACGTCGGCGACATCTTCGGTGCGCCGCTCGCACTCGAGGGGCTGATGGCCTTCTTTCTCGAGGCGACCTTCGTCGGCATCTTCTTCTTCGGCTGGGACCGGCTCTCGCGCGTCGGGCATCTGGTCGTGACGTGGCTCGTGGGCATCGGCGCCAACTTCTCTGCGCTTTGGATCCTGATCGCGAACGGCTGGATGCAGAATCCCGTGGGCGCGCATTTCGAGCCGCAGACCATGCGGATGGAGCTCAGCTCCTTTTATGACTTGATCTTCAATCCGGTGGCGCAGGCGAAGTTCGTCCACACCGTGAGCGCGGGCTACGTGACGGGCGCGGTCTTCGTCCTGGCGGTCAGCGCCTTCTATCTGCTTCGGGGCCGGCACGTCCCGCTCGCGAAGCGGTCTTTCACGGTTGCCGCGAGCTTCGGCCTCGCCTCTGCGCTCTCGGTCGTCGTGCTCGGCGACGAGAGCGGCTACACGGCGACGCTCGACCAGAAGATGAAGATCGCCGCCATCGAGGCCATGTGGGAGACGGAGCCCGCGCCGGCGGGCTTTACAGCCTTCGGCATTCCCGACCTCGATCAGCGCGTCACGCACTACAAGGTCGAGATTCCGTGGCTCCTCGGGCTGATCGCGACCCGCTCCCTCGACGAGCCGGTCGCCGGCATCAACGACCTCGTGCAGGCGGGCCGGCAGCGCATCGAGAGCGGCATCGTCGCCTACAAGGCGCTCCTGGCCGTGCGTCAAGATCCCAACAATACCACCGCCCGCGCCGATCTGGAGTCACACGCCGGCGACCTCGGCTATGCGCTGCTATTGAAGCGCTACACGCCGACCGTAGTCGACGCCGACGCGGCAGCTATCGAGCGGGCCGCGAACGATCTCGTTCCGGACGTGCCGGCGCTGTTCTGGGCCTTCCGCCTGATGGCCGGACTCGGCTTCTATTTCATCGCGCTCTTCGCGGGAGCGTTCTACCTCGCCTCGGTCCGGCGCTTGGAGAAGCGCTGGTTCCTGCGCCTCGCGCTGTTCAGCCTGCCGCTGCCGTGGATCGCGGCGGAGCTCGGCTGGGTCGTCGCTGAGTACGGTCGCCAACCTTGGGTGGTCGAGGGCGTGCTGCCGACCTTCCTTGGCGTGTCCTCGGTCTCGCGCGGCGCTGTCATCGGATCGCTCACCGGCTTCGTGCTGTTCTACAGCGCGCTCGCGATCGTGGACGTGGCACTGATGATCCGCGCGGTCCGCCGGGGACCGGCGATCGCCGACGAGCCGCTGGGCCGGCATCCCTTCACGCCGACGCGGCCGCGGGTCGCCTGACATGCCGATCAGCTACGACCTTCTGCGGTTGATCTGGTGGGCGCTGCTCGGCGTCCTGCTGATCGGCTTCGCGATCCTCGACGGCTACGACCTCGGCAGCGCGATGCTGCTGCCGTTCGTGGCCCGCACCGACGCCGAGCGGCGGCAGGTGCGCGAGACCATCGAGCCCCATTGGGAGGGGCACCAGGTCTGGCTCATCCTCGGCGGCGGCGCCGCCTTCGCGGCCTGGCCGCTGCTCTACGCCGCGAGCTTCTCGGGGTTCTACGTCGCGATGCTCCTCGTGCTGGTGACCCTGATCCTGCGGCCCGCGGGATTCACCTTCCGGGACAAGCTTCAGGAGTTTCGTTGGCGGGAGTTCTGGGATTGGGCGCTTGCGGTTGCCGGCATCGTGCCGTCGCTCGTGTTCGGGGTCGCGTTCGGGAACCTGCTCTTGGGCGTGCCGTTTGGCTTCGATCAGGAGCTGCGGCTGAGCTACGACGGCACGTTCTTGGGCCTGCTCAATCCGTTCGGCCTGTTGGCGGGCCTCGTCAGCGTCGCCATGCTGGCGATGCACGGCGCCGTGTTTCTCGCTGTGAAAGCGGACGGGATGGTCGCGGAGCGCGCCTCGCGGATCGTCCGCGTCGCCGGCGCCGCGACCGCCGCGCTGTTCGCGCTCGCGGGCATCTGGATCGCCCTCGGCATCGAAGGCTACGTGATCAACGGCGCGATGAACCATACCGGTCCCTCCAATCCGCTGACGAAATCGGTCACGCGCGAGGCGGGGGCCTGGATGCGGAACTACGGCATTCATGCGGCGCTGATTGCGGCGCCGGTGCTCGGCATCGTCGGCCCGCTCCTCGCGGCCGTGTTGTCGCGCCCGCGCGGCAGCGTCTCGGCGCTCGTCTGGAGCGGCATCGGTGTCGCCGGCATCGTCGCGACGGCCGGCATCTCACTGTTTCCGTTCCTGCTGCCGTCGTCGACGCATCCGGAAGCGAGCCTCACAGTCTGGGATGCATCGAGCAGCGCGCCCACGCTCTTCATCATGCTGATCTCGGTGCTGGTCTTCCTGCCGATCGTGCTGATCTACACGGGGGTCGTGATGCGCCTCATGCGCGGGCGTGTGCATCTCGTCGATGTCGAGCGGCGGCAAGGCCACTATTGAAGGAGCGATCGCGCGATGTGGTACTTCAGTTGGGTCCTGGGTCTCGGTCTCGCCTGCGCCTTCGCCATCCTCAACGCAATGTGGCTCGAACTCAGCGAGGACGACGCGGATCCCCGCGCCTGACCGCGCAGTCGGACTTGTCCACAGACCCGCAAGAGTATTGGCGCAGCCCTATCCGACATGATACTGTATCTAGTAGCTGGTGGCTGTGGAGCCACAGCATACGGTGGGGATCCCATGGAATCGATTTGGACTCCCGAGCGCATTAGCCAACTGACCCAGCTCTGGAAAGACGGCCTCTCGACCGCGGAAATCGGTCGTCGGATCGGCGTGACCAAGAACGCGGTGGTGGGCAAGGCGCATCGCCTGCTGCTCACGCCGCGCCCATCGCCGCTGAAGCGCAAGCCAGGCCCGCGCATCCAGAAGGTGGTGAAGCCGAAGGTCGTGGCGTTCTCCGGCCCGAGCTGCTCGTGGCCGATCGGCCATCCCGGCGACAAGGGCTTCCGCTTCTGCGACGCTCCGCCCGTCCCGGGCAAGCCCTACTGCGCCGAGCACGCGCGCATGGCCTACATCCGGCCGAAGAGTTCCAGCGCGGCCTAGTTATCCGCCGTCGGCAAGCCGCCACGATAGTTTTGTTGTCCTCGAGCGACGACCCGCCACGCCAACCCTCGTCGCTCGAGTGACGCCTGAAGCGCTACCGCGTCAGCCGCCGCATGGCGCGGTCGAGGCCGTCGAGGGTGAGCGGGAACATCCGGCCCTCCATCAGCTCGCGGATCATGCCGATCGATTGCGTGCCGCCCCAGTACTGCTCCGGCACGGGGTTGAGCCATACTGCCTTCGGATAAGTCGCCAGCAGCCGGCGCAGCCAGGTCTCGCCGGGCTCGGCGTTCCAGTGCTCGACGCTGCCGCCGGGCTGCCGGATCTCGTAGGGACTCATGCTGGCGTCGCCCACGAAGATCAGCTTGTAGCTCTGGTCATAGGTATGCAGCACCTGGAGCGTCGGCGTGCGCTCGACGTGCCGGCGCCAGGCGTCCTTCCAGACCGCCTCGTAGGGACAGTTGTGGAAGTAAAAGTGCTCGAGGTGCTTGAACTCGCCGCGCGCCGCCGAGAACAGCTCGGCGCAGGTGTTGACGTGCTCGTCCATGGACCCGCCGATGTCCAGCAACAGCAGCACCTTCGCGGCGTTGTGCCGCTCGGGACGTAATTTCAGGTCGAGCCAGCCGGCATTCCGCGCCGTCGACCGAATGGTGTCGTCGAGATCGAGCTCGGTGGGCGCGCCCTCGCGCGCGAACTGGCGGAGCCGGCGCAGCGCCAGCTTGATGTTGCGCGTACCGAGCTCGATCTGGTCGTCGAGGTTCCGGAATTCCCGCTTGTCCCAGACCTTGACCGCGCGCTTGTTGCGGGTGCCGTCCTGGCCGATCCGCACGCCCTCGGGATTGTAGCCGTAGGCGCCGAAGGGCGAGGTGCCGGCCGTGCCGATCCACTTGCTTCCGCCCTGGTGCCGACCCTTCTGCTCAGCGAGACGCTTCTGCAGCGTCTCCATCAGCTTCTCCCAGCCACCCAGCGCCTCGATGAGTTTCTTCTCCTCGTCGGTCAGCACCTTCTCCGCGAGCTTTCGGAGCCACTCTTCGGGGATCTCGATCCCGGCGTCGCCGATGGTCTCGATACCCTTGAAGTGATGCCCGAACACGCGGTCGAACTTGTCGAGATTACGCTCGTCCTTCACCAGCGCCGAGCGCGACAGATAGTAGAAGTCCTCGACGCTGTAGGCCGCGAGGTTCTGCCGCATCGCCTCCATGAGCGTGAGGTACTCGCGCAAGGACACCGGCACCTTGGCCCGACGCAGCTCCAGAAAGAAGCCGGCGAACATCGCGGCGCGCGATCTTTATGACCCACCGCGCTCGCGGCGGTGCAGGAAGGCCAGGCGCTCGAAGAGGTGGACGTCCTGCTCGTTCTTGAGGAGGGCGCCGTGGAGCGGCGGGATCAGCTTCGCGGGGTCGCGCGTGCGCAGCACTTCCGGCGAGATGTCCTCCACGACCAGGAGCTTGATCCAGTCGAGGAGCTCCGAGGTCGACGGCTTCTTCTTCAGGCCCGGCACCTCGCGGATCTCGTAGAAGGCCGTGAGCGCCTCGGCGAGCAGCTTCTTCTGCAGGCCCGGATAGTGCACCTCGACGATCTCGGTCATGGTGTCGCGGTCGGGGAAGCGGATGTAGTGGAAGAAGCAGCGGCGCAGGAAGGCGTCCGGCAGCTCCTTCTCGTTGTTCGAGGTGATCACCACGATCGGCCGCTGTTTCGCGACCACGGTCTCGCGGGTCTCGTAGACGAAGAACTCCATCCGGTCGAGCTCGAGCAGCAGGTCGTTCGGGAACTCGATGTCGGCCTTGTCGATCTCGTCGATCAGCAGCACCGGCGCCGCGTCGGCCACGAACGCGTCCCAGAGCTTGCCACGCTGGATATAGTTGCGGATGTCCGCGACCTTGGCGTCGCCCAGCTGGCTGTCGCGCAGCCGCGCCACGGCGTCGTACTCGTAGAGCCCCTGCTGTGCCTTGGTGGTCGACTTGATGTGCCAGGTGATGAGCGGCTTGCCCAGGGCGCTCGCGATCTCGTGGGCGAGGATGGTCTTGCCGGTGCCGGGCTCGCCCTTGACCAGGAGCGGGCGCTGCAGCGCGATCGCGGCGTTGACGGCGACGCGCAGGTCCTCGGTCGCGACATAGGTCTTGGTGCCCTGGAAACGTTGCATCGGGATGGCTCTCGGCGGGGTCGGTCGGTCGTGATTAACCCAGCTTTCCCGGCAACGCCACACTCATCTCATGCTCGCGTCATGGTGGCGCCATTGTTGTGTGTCTTGGGGAGTACGCCACGGCGCGAAACCGGGCGTTGTCAAGCGGCGGCCTCACTTTACCGGCAGCGAGAGCGCGCCTAAGGTGACGCTCGGCGTCACGTCAACCCAGGCGTCGAGGTCTCCCATGCGTCGGACGGTTTTGGTCGCGGCTGCGGTCGCAGTGGCCGGGCTGAGTGTTATTGGCGTGCTCGTGCTCCGGCCGGGAAAGTCGCCGCCCGAGGCGACCGTCGCCGCCACCGGCGCGTCTCCTGCCGCGGCACCGGCCGTGACGCCCGCGGCGGCTCCGGCCTCGACCGGAGCCGCACCGGCGCCCGCTCCGCTGCCGGAGGTCCTCACTTACGAGTACGCCGACGTCGACACCACCAAGGCGCAGGCGGTCACCTGCCTGATCTTCAACGAGCCGCTCGACGCCAGCGGTCAGACCGACTACGCGGCCTTCCTCGCGCTGAAGCCTGCGGCGAAGCCCGCGATCAAAGTCGATGGGCGCCGGCTCTGCCTCACCGGCCTCGCCTTCGGCACGCAATACCAGGCCATGCTGAAGTCGGGTATGCCGGCCGCCTCCGGACACAAGCTCGCTGGCGACAAGACGGCAGACCTTTCCCTGACGGACCGGCCACCGCTCATCGCCTTCCGCGAGGGCCTGGTGCTGCCGCGCCAGAGCCTCGCCGGCGTGCCGATCACCACGGTCAACGTCGACAAGCTGCACGTCACGGTCTACCGCGTGCCCGACCGGCTGGTCTCCCAGATCCGCCGGGACCAGCTGCAGGAGCGGCAGGCCTACCCTTATGAGCTCAACCAGATCCGCGACTCCCAGGGCGCCAAGGCGTGGGAGGGCGAACTCGCCACAACCGGCGCGAAGAATGCCACCGTGACCACGCTCTTTCCGATCGGGCAGGCGATCGCAGAGCGGAAGCCCGGCGTCTACGTGCTTACGGCCGAGAACGCCGCCGGCCGCGGCAAGCGTCGCCCAGGCGACGACGAGGAGGATTCCGGCGACTACCAGCCTCAGGCGGTTCAGTGGGTGATCGACACCGATATCGGCCTCACCACCATGAACGGCGCCGACGGGCTTCACGTGTTCGCCCGCGCCCTCGGCTCCGCCCTGCCTCTGGCCAATCTCGCCGTCGCCCTCGTCGCCCGCGACAACGAGGAGCTCGCAAGAGCGGCCACCGATGCCGACGGCCATGTCCGCTTCGATCCCGGCCTGATGCGCGGACCCGGCGGGTCGGCGCCCGTCGCGGTCATGGCCTACGGCGCCGAGGGCGATTTCACCTTCGAGGACGTGACGCGTCCCGCCTTCGACCTCTCGGACCGCGGCGTCGACGGGCGGTCGCTCCCCGGCCCGGTCGACGCCTATCTTTATACCGAGCGCGGCATTTATCGTCCGCGCGAGACCGTGCACGTCGTGGCGCTGTTGCGCGACCGCCTCGCCGAGGCGATGCCGGGTACCGCTCTCACTCTGATCGTGCGCCGGCCCGACGGGATCGAGTACCGCCGCGCCACGCTGCGCGACGAAGCGGTGGGAGCGCAGCACTATGACCTTACCCTCACGGAGACTGCGGCCCACGGGCGCTGGCAGGTCGACGCCTACCTTGACCCAAAGGGCGAATCCGTCGGCCACGTCGAGTTCGAGGTGCAGGACTTCGTGCCGCAGCGCCTCAAAGTCGAGCTCATCGCAACGGCGCCCGCGATCGCACCGGGCGAGGGGATCCCGGTGGAAGTGGCCGCGCGCTTCCTCTATGGCGCGCCCGGCGCCGATCTCCAGGGCGAGGCCGAGGCGACCCTCGAGGTCGATCCTTCGCCCTTCCCGAATTATCGCGGCTGGCGCTTCGGCCTCGCGGAGGAGAAGTTCAACGCCGATCCGATCCAGCTCGCGCTGGATCCGACCGATGCGGACGGCCGTTCGAAGCTCGGCGGCACGATCGAGAAGACTCCGGACAGTACGCAGCCGATCAAGGCCTCGATCAAGGTCTCGATCTTCGAGCCCGGCGGCCGCAGCACTGGCACCGACATCAGCCTGCCGGTGCGGACCCGCCCGCTCTTCATCGGACTGCACGAGCGCTTCCGCGACCACCGCATCGCCGAGGATACCGAGGCGTCGTTCGACATCGCTGCGGTGGACGCCGACGGAAAGCCGGTGGCGCGCGACGGGCTGCGGTACGCGCTGGTCCGCGAGGAGAGCGAGTACCACTGGTACCGAGCCGACCGGCGATATAGGTTCGAGCGCACGACCTTCGACGTCCCCGTCACCGACGGCACCGTCTCGGTGACCGCGGACCAGCCGGGCGAGTTCAAGTATCGCCTGCCCTGGGGTTATTACCGCCTGACGGTGACCGACAAGGAGAGCGGAGCCGCCAGCAGCGTGCGGTTCAGCTCGGGCTGGCGCGGTGACCTCGCCGAGGACCGGCCGGACAAGGGCGAGGTGAGCCCCGACAAGGAGCGCTATCTCCCCGGCGACACCGCGAAGCTCGCGATTCGCACGCCGACTGCGGGCGAGGGCTTGCTGGTCATCGCCAACGACCGCGTACTCGCAACCCGCCTCATCCACGTGCCCGCGGAGGGCGCCACTGTCGAGGTGCCGGTTACAGCAGACTGGGGCACCGGCGCTTACGCGATCTTCGCGAGCTACAAGCCGCTCAAGGGCGGCAGCGAGCGCGCGCCGACGCGCGCGATCGGCGTCGCCTGGCTCGCGACCGACGCGGCGCCGCGCACGCTCGGGGTAGAGATCGGCGCGCCCGACAAGGTAACGCCCCGCCAGACCGTGAACCTGCCGATCACGGTCGCGAATCTGAGCACAGGCGAGAAGACCTTCCTGACCCTCGCGGCGGTCGACGAGGGCATCCTGCAGCTAACCCGCTTCGAGAGCCCGGCGCCGAGCAAGTACTATTTCGGCAAGCGCCGGCTCGCCGTCGATATCCGCGACGACTACGGCCGCCTCATTACCGGCGACGGTCCAGTGGGGACGATCCGCCAGGGCGGCGACAACATCGGAGGCGCCGCCCTCCCGGTGGTGCCGACCAAGACGGTGGCGCTCTTCTCGGGGTTCGTCGAGGTGGACGCCCAGGGCCACGCCACGGTGCCGATCGAGGTGCCGGACTTCGAGGGCGAGCTCCGGCTGATGGCGGTGGCGTTCGACCGGCACAAGGTCGGCGAGGCCGAGGCGCATCTGACGGTGCGCGACCCCGTGGTCTCGGACGTTGTGCTCCCGCGCTTCCTCGCGCCCCAGGACCGGAGCCGGCTGAGCCTCAGCCTGCACAATCTCGACGGTAAGCCGGGGGACTATCGCGCTGCCTTCACCGCGGAAGGCGCTGTCTCGTTTGCCGGCGAGCACGAGCGCACCGTCGCGCTCGCCTCGGGCGAGCGGCAGCTGCTCGCCTTCCCGATCGCCGCTGGCGACGTCGGCATCGGCACCGTCAACCTGCACTTGACCGGCCCGGGCGGTTTCGCCGTCGATCGCCAGTGGCAGATCGCCGTGCGCAGCGCGCAGGACCCGATCACCCGGACGAGCGTGCTCACGCTTTCCGCCGGCAAGGACACCGACCTGAGCTCCGACCTGATCCAGGGCTACGTTCCCGGCACCGTCGCCGTGACCGTGGGCCTCGCGACCTGGCGGAGCCTGCCGATCGGCGGCGTGCTGCGCTCGCTCGACCGTTATCCCTACGGCTGCATCGAGCAGACCACGAGCCGCGCCTTCCCGCTGCTCTATTTCAACGACGTGGCGCTGCTCACCCACGACAAGCGCGATCCGGGCGTCCGCTTCCGCGTGCAGCAGGCGGTGGAGCGCATCGTCGACATGCAGCGCGTCGACGGCAATTTCGGCTTCTGGGGCCCGAGCTATCCCGCCTACGACTGGCTCAGCGTCTATGCGCTCGATTTCCTGCTCTCGGCGCGGGCGCAGGGTTACGCGGTTTCCGACGACACGCTGCAGCGCGGCCAGGCCTGGCTCCGGCGTCTCATCCAGGAGGAGCCGGTGCAGCAGGCCCGCTACGAGAACCGGCCGAAGGCCGCGTTCAACTCGACCCGGGACTACGCCGCCTATGTACTGGCCCGGATCGGCGGGGCCGCGCTTGCGGATCTCCGCTACCTCTACGACACGACGTCGAGCGGCACGCGCCGGGCGTTGCCGGAGGGCCAGCTCGCCGCCGCCCTCGCGCTCGCCGGCGACGTGTCGCGGAGCCGTGCCGCCTTCGCGCGGGTGGAGAGCCTGGCCCTCGGCCCCGTGCGCGGACCGTTTCGATTCTTTTACGACGATGACTACTACGGCTCCTCGCTCCGCGACTGGGCGGGATTGGTCCGGGTGGCCGCGGAGGCGAAGCAGACCACACTGGTCAACCGGCTCTTCGAGCGCTTCGAGAGCGTGACCGACCTGCCGGACGACCTGACCACGCAGGAGAAGGCTTGGCTCATGCTGGCGGAGCACGCGCTCGCCGAGCGCCGGACGCCCGTGCAGGCCACCGTCAACGGCGACCCCGTCGATGCCAAGGGCGATCCGGTGACGCTCTCTCCGGACCTGTCGCAGATCGGCAAGGGCTACCGCATCACCAACCGCGGGGATCGCGAGCTCTTCGCGACCGTCACCGTCGACGGCGTGCCGAGCGAACCGCTGCCGCCCGAGGCCAAGGGCGCCAGCATCGACCGGCAGTTCTTCACGCTCGACGGCAAGCCCGCCGATCTCGCCCACCTCAAGCAGAACGACCGCCTCATCGTGGCACTCTCGGGCAAGGTCGGCGACGACCGCCACCACGAGATGGTGCTGCGCGACCTGCTGCCCGCCGGCCTCGAGATCGAGGGAGCCGTGCGCGCTGGCGACGACGGCGCGACGCCCTACGACTGGCTCGCCCGGCAGCGCTTCACGCGCCTCACCGAGGCCCGGGACGACCGCTATGTCGCCTCCTTCGTGGTCTCGGGCAACGGCGGCTGGTACTGGGGCGACGACGACCGCGAGAGCGACACGAATTACTCCGTCGCCTACATCGTCCGCGCCATCATGCCCGGAAGCTACGTGCTGCCGGCGGCGGCGATCGAGGACATGTACCGCCCATCGGTGCACGCCCGCACGGCCATGGGAACCATCGTGGTCGAGGCGAGATAGGACTCTGATGCGGTTCCTTCCGCGACACCCCCTCACTCCGACCTTCTCGAGGACTGGGAGAGTGAGGGAGCGGCGCAAACAAAAAGCGCTGTTCGCTACCGGATGTACGGCGCTCATCATCGGCGCGCTCCTGACCCTCGACCGCCTCTCTCCTCCCGATCTCGCACGATATGAGCACGCATCCATCGTGGTCGCGGATCGCGACGGCGGCATTCTCCGCGCCTTCGAGACGCAGGAAGGCGAGTGGCGATTGCCGACGGGGCCCGCGAGCGTCGATCCCCGCTACCTCGCGCTGCTGCGCGCTTACGAAGACCAGCGCTTCGACGACCACCTGGGCGTGGACCCGATTGCGGTGGCGCGCGCCGCGTGGCAGTGGATCTCGAGCGGGCGCATCGTGTCCGGAGCCTCCACGCTCACCATGCAGGCGGCCCGGCTCCTCGAGCCGCGGCCGCGCGGCCTCGGCGCCAAGCTTCACCAGATGGCGCGCGCTCTGCAGCTGGAAGAGCGGCTCCCGAAGGACCGAATCCTCTCGATCTACCTGACGCTCGCTCCCTTCGGCGGCAACCTCGAAGGCGTGCGCGCGGCCTCGCTCGCCTATTTCGGCAAGGAGCCGCAACGGCTGAGCCTTGGCGAGGCCGCGCTCCTGGTGGCGCTGCCGCAATCGCCGGAGCGGCTCCGACCCGACCGCCATCCGGCAGCGGCCCTGGCGGCACGCGCCAAGGTACTGCATCGGCTCGAGGAGCATGGCGTGATCTCGGCGACCGAGGTCGCCGACGCGCTCGGCGAGCCCTTGCCCGCTGGGCGCCTGGCCTTTCCGTTCCTCGCGCCCCACCTGACGCAGCATCTCGTCGCGCAGGCTGCGCCCGGCAGCACGGTCGCGACGACCATCGACCGTGACCTGCAGTCGGGTCTGGAGGCGCTCGCCCAGCGCGAAGCGCTGCGGTTCGACGATGGCGGCGACCTCGCGGTCGTCGTGCTGGACAACCGCGCTCATGTTTTTCGCGCCTATCTCGGGAGCGCAGATTTCTTCGGGCCTCATGGCCAGATCGATCTCGCACGCGCCCAGCGCTCGCCGGGATCGGCCCTGAAGCCCTTCATCTACGGCCTCGCCTTCGACGATCGCGTGATCCATCCAGCGAGCCTGATCGACGACGAGCCCATGCGCTTCGGCGACTACGTGCCGCGCAATTTCGATCGGCAGTTCCAGGGTACCGTGAGCGTGCGCGAGGCGCTGCAGCAGTCTTTGAACGTGCCTGCGGTAGCGCTGCTCGACCGCGTGGGTGCGATCCGGTTCGTGGGCGAACTCCGCGCCGCCGGCGCGACACTCGGGTTCCGGCGCCTGGTCGGAACGCCGTCGCTGCCGGTGGCACTCGGCGGCCTCGGGATCAGTCTCGCCGATCTCGCGACGCTCTATACGGCATTTCCCGACGGCGGCGAGGTCATCGCCCCGCGTCTCGCCGAGAGCGCAGCCGGCAGGTCCGTGAGACTGATGGGAGCGGCGGCTGCGTGGTACGTCACCGACATCCTTCGGGGCTCGCCGCTTCCGGCGGGGTATGCCCAGGCCCTCGGTCTCACGCGCGCCCGCGATATCGCCTTCAAGACCGGCACCTCCTACGGATTCCGCGATGCCTGGGCGGTCGGATACTCGCCCGATTACACCGTCGGCGTCTGGGTCGGCCGCGCCGACGGCTCGCCGCGCCCCGGGCATTACGGCCGCAACACCGCAACCCCGATCCTGCTCAAGACCTTCGACCTGCTGCCGCCCGACCGGTCGCCCTTCGGCGAGGCGCCCGCCGAGGCGCTCGCCGCCAGCAGCAACGGCGACTTGCCGCCGGGCCTGCGCCACTTCGCACCCGATCGCCCGGGTCCTCTGCGTCTGGCCTCGGGCGCCGCGCCGCGCATTCTGTTCCCGCCGGACGGCGCCGTGGTGGAGTGGCACGCCGCCGACGGCGCGCATGGCGGGCTGCCGCTCAAGGCCGAGGGTGGCGCCAAGCCTCTGCTATGGATCGTGAACGGCGCGCCGCTCGGGAAGGCGCCGCTTGTGGGCAACGCCGCGTGGCAGCCCGACGGCGACGGCTTCGCGCGCATCGCCGTCGTCGACGCCGAGGGCCGAAGCGCCGAGATCCGCGTCCGCTTGGTGAGCCGGCAGGAGCCAGATGGGACCAGGCTCGATCCGCCGGAGCCGTGACGTTCGGCCGGACCGGCATTTCGATCCGCGAATTCGAGGGCAATAAGCGGGACGCGCGCCGTCTGGTCGCACGGCGATGCTGCCACCGAGAGCTGGAGGACAAGGGAGCCCGGGCATGAGCGGGGTCAAGCGCATGGGCGCGGCGGAATGGGGATTCCTGTTCGCCTTGACGGCAGCGTGGAGCGGCATCTTTCTCCTGAACCGCTTCGCGCTCGGGAGCCTGCCGCCGCTCACGGCGGTGTTCCTGCGGCTCGGTCTGGCGGCGCCGCTGCTGATCGCGGTCGCCTATCTGCAAGGCGATCGGCTGCCACGTTCGCTTGCGGCCTGGGGCGCCTTCGCGCTGATGGGCCTCCTCAACAATGCCCTGCCGTTTACGCTTTTCGTCTGGGCGCAGCAGTCGATCGCGAGCGGGCTTGCCGCGATCGTCAACGCCACGACGCCGTTCTTTACGGTGCTGCTCGCCCACGCGCTCACGACTGACGAGAAGATGAGCGGCGGCAAAGTCACGAGCGTGCTGCTGGGGCTCGCGGGCGTCGTGGTGCTGATCGGGCCCGGCGCGCTTGCGGGGCTCGACCGCGCGGTTGTCGCGGAGCTCGTTTGCCTGCTGGCGCCGATCTCTTACGCCTGCGCGGGGATCTGGGGCCGGAGGTTCCGCACGCTCTCGCCGACGGTCGCCGCGGCTGGCATGGTGACCAGCAGCGCTCTCATGATGGCGCCGCTGGCGCTCTGGCACGACCGGCCCTGGACCCTGGCGCCGAGCACGCTTTCCCTGGCATCCGTCGCGGTGCAGGCCGCGGCCGGCACCGCACTGGCCTACTGGCTCTACTTCCGGATCCTGAAGACCGCCGGCGCCACCAACCTGCTCCTTGTGACGCTGCTGATGCCCCCGGCGGCTCTCGCATTGGGCGCGCTCTTCGCCGACGAGCGTTTCGGCTGGGGCGCTTTTGGCGGCCTCGGCCTGATCGCGCTAGGCCTCGCCGCCATGGACGGCCGGCCCGCGGCTTATCTCAAGCGGCGGGCTCTGCCGGGATCCGTCGCAGCGGAATAGGGATCGCCGCTACTTCGGCGACATCACCATGGTCATCTGACGCCCCTCCATGCGGGGTACCTGCTCGACCTTGGCGACCTTGTCGAGGTCGTCCTTGACGCGCATCAGCACATTCATGCCGAGTTCCTGGTGCGCGAGCTCGCGGCCGCGGAAGCGCATGGTCACTTTGACCTTGTCGCCCTCCTCGATGAACTTGAGCATGCTGCGCATCTTCACGTCGTAGTCGTGATCGTCGATGCCGGGGCGCAGCTTGATCTCCTTGACCTCGATGACCTTCTGCTTCTTGCGCGCCTCGTTGCGGCGCTTTTGCTCCTCATACTTGTACTTGCCGAAGTCGAGGATCTTGCAAACGGGAGGATCGGCGTTGGGCGAGACTTCGACGAGGTCGAAGCCGGCCTCAACGGCCTTGGCGAGCGCCTCGTTGCGGGTGACGACCCCTAGCATTTGGCCCCGTTCGTCCACCAAACGAACCCGTGGGGCAAGGATGTCGCCGTTGACGCGGGGGCCTTCTTTAGAAGGAGCCGCGGGTAGCGATGGTCTGGCGATGAATGCCCTCCTGTAGCTGTTCCGGAAGCCTGAAGCGCCGGGAGTCTCGCTCCCGATCGAGACAGGCGAATGACGGCGCGCTCCCTCAATGGGAGGGCGGTGCCGCCTCCGCTGTCAATCTAGCGACGGCCTCGTCGAGGGCAAGAATTTCTTGCTCCTTGCCGCCGAGCCGCCGGATCGCGACCGCGCGGGTCTCCGCCTCGCGCTTGCCGACCACCAGCAGTACCGGGACCTTGGCCAGGCTGTGCTCGCGGACCTTGTAGGTGATCTTCTCGTTGCGCAGGTCGGTCTCGACTCGGAGGCCTGCGGCGGCGGCGGCCGCAGCCACCTCGCGCGCGTAGGCGTCCGCATCGCTGGTGATCGTCAGCACCGTCGCCTGCACCGGCGCGAGCCAGAGCGGGAAGCGCCCGGAATACTGCTCGATCAGGATTGCGATGAACCGCTCCATCGAGCCCAGGATGGCGCGGTGCAGCATCACCGGGCGGTGGCGCTGCCCGTCCTCGCCGATGTAGCTGGCATCGAGACGCTCCGGCAGCACGAAATCCACCTGCAGCGTGCCGCATTGCCAGTCGCGGCCGATGGCATCGCGCAGCACGAACTCGAGCTTGGGTCCGTAGAAGGCGCCCTCGCCGGGATTGAGGGTATAGGGAAGGCCCGCCGCCTCGGTCGCATGCCGGAGCGCCGCCTCGGCCTTGTCCCAGGTCTCGTCGGACCCCGCGCGGACCGTCGGCCGGTCCGAGAATTTAACCATCACGTCCTCGAAGCCGAAGTCCTTGTAGACCGAGCGTAGGAGGTCGCAGAACTTGATGCTCTCGGGATTGATCTGGTCCTCGGTGCAGAAGATATGGCCGTCGTCCTGGGTGAAGGCGCGCACGCGCATGATGCCGTGGAGCGCGCCCGAGGGCTCGTTGCGATGGCAGGAGCCGAACTCGCCGAGCCGCAGCGGCAGATCGCGATAGCTCTTGAGCCCCTGGCGGAAGATCTGCACCGCGCCCGGGCAGTTCATCGGCTTCAAAGCCAGGATGCGCTCGCGGCCCTCGTCCTCGTCCCGCACCGTGAACATGTTCTGGCGGAATTTCTCCCAGTGACCCGACGCCTCCCAGAGCGCGCGATCGACGAGCTGCGGCGTCTTCACCTCGACATAGCCGTCGGCCTCGAGACGACGCCGCAGATAGCGCTCGATCACGCGATAGAGCGTCCAGCCCTTGGGGTGCCAGAAGACGCTGCCGACCGCCTCCTCCTGCTGGTGGAACAGGTCGAGCTCGCGGCCGAGGCGCCGGTGGTCGCGCTTCTCCGCCTCCTCCAGCTGCACGAGGTAGCTGTCGAGCTGCTTCGGCTCGGGAAAGGCCGTACCATAGACCCGCTGCAACTGCTGATTCTTGGCGTCGCCGCGCCAATAGGCGCCCGCCACCTTCATCACCTTGAAGGCGTGGCCAAGCTTCCCCGTCGAAGGCAGATGCGGGCCCGTGCAGAGATCGACGAACTTGCCCTGCTTATAGATGGAGATCTCCTCGTCCTTCGGAATCTCCTGGATCCACTCGGCCTTGTACTTCTCGCCGATCGACTGGAAGAAGCGGACCGCGTCGTCGCGCGACCACACCTCGCGCGTAATCGGCTCGTCCCGGTCCACGATCTCGTGCATGCGCTGCTCGAGCTTCTCGAGATCCTCGGGGGTGAACGGGGTATCGCGGGCGAAGTCGTAATAGAAGCCTGTCTCGGTCGCAGGACCGAAGGTGACCTGGACGTCGGGGAACAGCTCCTTGGCGGCCTCCGCCATCACGTGGGCGGCGTCGTGGCGGAGCAGCTCCAGCGCCTCCGGCGAGGTGCGCGTGATGATCGCGACCTTGGCATCGCGATCGATCACGGCCGCGAGGTCCCTCTCGGCGCCGTCGACCTTGATCGCCAAGGCCGCCTTGGCAAGGCCGGGGCCGATGGCCTTGGCGAGCTCGGCGCCGCTTACCGCGCCGGGAAACCGGCGCACGGATCCGTCCGGGAGCGTCACCGCGACCGGTGAAGCTTTCATGCTGACATCGCTCATGGCCCTGGGATTTAGCCGAAGGCGAGCGTGGCGGCAACCTCCTCCACTCCGAGTTCCGCCAGGCTCGTCCGCTGCAGCACACGGACCTTCGGCCCGCGCGGCGCCGTGAGCGCGGGATCGGACGCAGCGGAGTAGAGCACCGTCGCGGGAGCGCCGGCGGCCACCAGGACATGCATGGGCCCGGTGTCGTTGCCGACCGCCCAGAGCGCCCGTCGGCCCAGAGCCGCGAGATCGGCGAGGCTGGTCTCGCCCGCGAGGTCGCGAGCCGCCGGAACCGCTGCGAGGATCCGCGCGGCGAGGTCTTTCTCCACTGTGCCGCCGACCACGACCGGGAGCGCGCCGCGAGTCGCGATCAGCGATGCGAGCGCGGCATAGCGCTCGATCGGCCAGCGCTTCTCCGGTCGATGCGGCGCGCCACCGGGTACCAGCACGACTACGCGCTCGGGCAAGCGGAAGCGCTCGAGATCCGCGCGCGCCCAGCTCACGTCCGGTGGCGGCACGTGCGGGATGCCGGCACGGCGGAGCTGATCCGCCTGGCGGTCGAGGGTATGCAGCGCGTTGCGCGCGGGGTTGTCGTGCGGATGAGAGGCGCCGCGCGCGATGCCCGACCATTCCACGCGCCGACCTCGGCCCAGCAGGCAGAAATACCAGTTGGAGCGCGACGAGGTCTGCAGATCGTAGACGCGCGCGAAGCCCGCTCCGCGCAACCGACGGCGCAACCGCCAGAGACCCGCGAGGTCGAGCGGACTGGGCCGCTCGTCGATCCAGACCGTGTCGACATAGGGCGACGCGCGCAGAAACTCGGCGAACGGCGCCGTGGTCAGCAGCACGATCTCCGCATCCGCGTGATGCCGCCGGATCGCGGCCATGGGCCCCAGCGCCTGCACGACGTCGCCCAGCGCGCCCAGCTTGATCACGAGTATGCGGGGCCGGCCGGCCACGCCGGCAGCCGTCATGCAGAGGCCGTCCGCGCTGCCGCTTTCGCCGTCGCCGCGGGGAATAGCACCTCCTCATAGACGTCGAGCGTGCGCGCCGCCATGGTCGCCGTATCGAATTTCCGCCGGACGTGCGCGATGGCGCGCGCGGCCTGCGCCAGGCGTTGCTCCGGCGTGAGCCTCAAGGCCTCGGCCACCGCCGCGGCGAGCGCGCGCGGATCTCCCGGCGGCACCAGCGAGCCGGTGCTGCCGGGAATCACGGTCTCGCGCGCGCCGCCGTGATCCGTCGCCACCACGGGCCGGCCCATGGCCTGTGCCTCCACGACGACCCGGCCGAAGCCCTCGGGCGAGGTCGAGGCCGAGACCACCACGTCCGCCAGCATGTAGGCCGCCGGCATGTCCCGGCATTCGTCCACGATCTCCACGGCGCCGCCGAGGCCGAGCTTGGCGGCATGCGCCTCGAGCTCGCGGCGGTATCGCCCGGCGCCGGAGCCCACGAAAAGGCAGCGCACGTCGGCGCGTCTGAGCTGCGCCATCGCCTCTATGAGCACGAGCTGGCCTTTCCAGCGCGTGAGACGCCCGGGCATCATCACCACCGGCACGCCGTCGGGCAGCTGCCATTGCCGGGCAAGCGTGACCAGCCGCTCGGCGGCGATCCGATCGGGATCGAAGCGGGCGAAATCGACGCCGCGCGGCACCACGCGCAGTCGATCGGACGTCACGCCGTAGACCTCCGTCACATGCGCGCCCACGAACTCGGAGATGGCGATCACGCGCTCGCCCCGCGCCATGACGGAGTTGTAGATGTGCTTCAGGTGCGAGCCCGAGCCATAGGCGTTATGGAAGGTGGTGACGAAGTGCCGGCCGGCGCGCCGCGCGGCCCAGAGCGCGCTCCAGGCGGGCGCGCGGCTCCTGGCATGGACGATGTCGATGGTGTGGCGCTCGATCGCCTCGACGAGCCGGTGGATGTTGGCGCGCACCACCAGCGGGTTCTTGGAGGCGAGCGGCAGCGTCACGTGCTTGGCGCCCGCGCGCTCGATCTCCCGCACCAGCGGGCCGCCGGCGGAGGCCACCACGGCCTGCCAGCCTGCGGCCACCAGCGCCTGCGCGATCTCGATGGTGCCGCGCTCGACGCCGCCGGTGACCAGGCTCGGCAGCACCTGGAGCACGGTGGGTGGGCGGCCTTTGGATGGGGCGGCCGCGGTGCTAGTGTTGCCGCTGGCGGCGGTCATTGCGGGAGAATGCGACGGTGGCAAACCAAATGTCCATGCCCCCTCCGTCCGAGGACACCGCGCCGCTGCAAACGCTCATCCGCGAAGACGGCGAGCGAATCGCCTATCGGCGCCGCCCCGGCCGGCTACCCGGCGTGGTGTTCCTGGGCGGGTTCATGTCGGACATGACCGGCACCAAGGCCGAGGCGCTCGACCGCTTCTGCGCCGCGCACGGCCAGTCCTATCTCCGCTTCGATTATTTCGGGCACGGTGCCTCCTCCGGCGCGTTCAAGGACGCCACCGTCGGACGCTGGAAGGCCGACGCGCTCGCAGTGCTCGACCAGCTTGCGGAGGGGCCGCAAGTCCTGGTGGGCTCGAGCCTCGGCGGCTGGATCATGCTGCTCGCGGCATTGGCACGGCCCGGGCGCGTGCGCGCGCTGGTCGGCATCGCCGCCGCGCCCGACGCGACCGAGGACCTCATGTGGGCCGAGCTCGGCGAGGAGCAGCGCGCGGCCATGCTGCGCGACGGCTTCCTTCGCCTGCCGTCGGACTACAGTCCCGAGGGCTACATCTACACCCGCGCATTGATCGAGGAGGGCCGCCGGCATCTCGTGATGCGAACGCCCATCCCTCTCACCTGCCCCGTCCGATTGCTGCACGGCATGCGCGACCCGGACGTGCCCTGGCGCACCAGCCTGGCGCTGGCCGAGAGGCTCGAGAGCCGCGACGTCTCGGTGACGCTGATCAAGGACGGCGACCACCGGCTCTCGACCGACGAGAACCTGGCGCTCCTGATGCGCACGCTCGTGCCGCTGCTCACGGCTTGAGGAGCGCGGCCAGTCCGTCGCGGTAGCCGGGGTAGAGCAGCCTTACGCCGAGCTCGTCCTTGATGCGCCGGTTCGAGACGCGCTTGTTGTCGGCATAGAAACTGCGCGCCATTTCCGAGAGCGCCGCCTGCTCGATCGGCACCGGCGGCGGCGGCGGAACGCCCAGGAGACCGCAGGCAAAGGCGATGACGTCGGCCGGCGGCGCCGGATCGTCGTCGCAGACATTGTAGATCGCCCCGGGCGCGGGCCGGGCCATGGAGGCACGCAGCACCTGGACGATGTCCGCCACGTGAATGCGCGAGAAGACCTGATCGGGCTTCACGATGCGCCGGGCGCGACCCGAGCGGACGGTGTCGAGCGCGCTGCGGCCCGGCCCGTAGATTCCGGCCAGGCGGAACACGTGGACGGGGATACCGTGGCGCTCATGGAGCTCGAGCCATCTCTTCTCCGCAGCGACCCGGCGCCGGCCGCGCTCGCCGGTCGGGAGCAGCGGCGCCATCTCGTCGACCCATCCGCCGCCGCGGTCGCCATAGACGCCGGTGGTGGAGAGATACCCCACCCACCGAAGCCCGCGGGTTCGCGCGATGTCCGCTCCGTGCAGATCGAGCACGGGATCGCCGGCGTCGTCCGGCGGGACCGAGCTCAAAACATGGGTCGCACCCGCGAGCAGCGAGCCGATATCGGCGAGCGGATGCGCGCGGTCGAAGCCGCGCATCGCGATACTCTCGGAAGCCGAAGCCGCAGCGACCGCTTCCGCAGTGCGCCGGGTGCCGATCACGGTCCAGCCCTCGGTCTCGACAGCGCGCGCAAGGAACCCCGCAGCGTAGCCGAGGCCGAAGCAAAGTAGCGACCCCGGAGCCTTCTCGCGCGCATCGCTCACGCCGGGCTAATCCGCCGGCGCGCCCTGCGGCACCGTCTCCAGGGCCGCCGCGAGCGCGCTGCGGTGCCAGCGACCCCAGGCCCATAGCAGGACCGCGAGCGCGGCACCGCCGGCGAGCGGCAGGCGCAGGCCGAGTTGCGAGGAGAGCAGTCCGATGAGGAGAGAATTCAGCGCCGGTCCGCCCCGGAAGATCATGCCGTAAAGCCCCATGATCCGACCGCGCATGCGGGGATCGACGGAGCTTTGCACGAGGGTCTGCGCGCTCACGCCGGTGACCACCAATCCCGCACCCGCGACGAAGAGACATGGCAGGGCGATCCAGAATTCCGTGGTTGCCGTGAAGGCCAGGAGCGCCAGCGAGAGCAACAGCATGTGCAGCACCAGCAGGTCTGTCAGCCCCTCGATTCCACTGCGCCAGACCATCCAGGTGCCGCCCACCATCGCGCCGAGGCCAGCGGTCGCCACCATCCAGGCGAGGCCCTGGGGCCCTCGATGGAACACGCTGTCGGCGAAGCCCGGCAGCATCTCGATGAAGCCGCGGCAGATCACGGAGCTCAAGGCGAACATGCCGAGCATCGGCCCGATGCCCGGATGCCGCATGGCGTAGAGATACCCTTCCAGGGTCTCGCTCAGCATCCGGTGCCGCCCGCCGCGGCCAGCGTTGCCTTCCGTCGGCAGATCGAGGCGGGTAAGGCAGAGCGAGAAAGCGATATAGGCGAGGGCGTTGAGCGCGAAGCTGAGGGTCACCGAGCCGTGCGCGATGGCGACGCCGGCGACTGCGGGCCCCACGAACCGCGCGTTGTTGAACACGATCGAGTTGATCGCCACGGCCGAGGGCACGCACTCCCGATCGACCAGGCTCGGGATCAACGCGAGCCGCGCCGGTTGAGCGACGGCATTCGCGGCGCCCAGCACGAGCGTGAGCAGGAACAGGGGCCAGATCGTGATGACACCCGTGTAGGTGAGCAGCGCCAGCAGGAGCGCCTGGCCGATCGACACGCCCTGAGTCATGCGGATGACCCAGATGCGGTCGCGCCGGTCGGCGAGCGCGCCCGCGATCGGACTCAGGAACACCACCGGCGCCAGGTCGGCGAAAGCGACCACGCCAAGCCAGGTGCCGGAGTGCGTGAGCTGCCAGGCGAGCCAGCCGACTGTCACCCGTTGCAGCCAGACCCCGATCAGCGATGTCGCATTTCCGATGGTGTAGATGCGGTAGTTGCGGATGCTGAGCGCGCGCACCACGTTGCCGAAGCCACCCGTGGAAGACTCCGTCCGCACTGCTGGTCAAGGCTCCCTAATGCCCACGCCGGAGCGCAATGCCTCGAAAACAGGCATGCCGGCGTGGCGTCGCAACAAACTGGGCTCTCGTGCCGCGGGATCTGCCCGCCGGGAGCCGTCCCCCACATGCTACACCAGCCGCACGCGGGAATGTTACCAGAGCAACCCCGCCTAAGGATTGATTAATTCGCACTCGGCAGCTAAGCCAGCCGCGGACGCCTAACAGTTGGGGCCGGCTGCGGGAGTTTGCCGTCCGGGGCCAAGATCGTGCGATCAGTCTTTCTGTGTATAATGCGCCGTGCCCGCGACGAGGAGCCGTCGGGGACCCGCGATCGGGCACCGGCGAAGCGGTACGTCTAAATGAAGCGCGTGACGATCGTGGTGGCGTTCCTGGCGGTCGCGGCCGCCGGTGGCGTCGCCTACCAGACCTTTGTCTTGAGAGCGGCGGAGCCGGCGCGCGTAGCGCAGAGTGCAACGCCCGCGGTACCGGTGGTGATCGCGCCGGTGGCGCGCAAGCCCATGCCCGTGCGGCTCGACGCCATCGGAACCGTGCAGCCGATCGCGACGGTCGCAGTCAAGTCCCGGGTCGACGGCCAGATCGCCGAGGTGAAGATCAGCGACGGTCAGGCGGTGCGGGCCGGCGACGTGCTGTTCATCCTCGACACCAGGGCCGCCGAGGCGCAGCTCGCGCAGGCCCAAGCCACACTTGCCAAGGACAAGGCTCAGCTAGAGAACGCCCGCCGCGACGTCGCTCGCTTCAAGCCGCTCACCGAGAAGGAATTCGTCTCGCGCCAGCAATTCGACACGGCCCAGACCACCGCCGCGTCCCTCGAGGCGACCTTGCTCGCAGACCAAGCGACCGTCGACAATTTCAAAGTCCAGCTCACCTACTACACGATCCGCTCGCCGATGGACGGGCGGGTCGGCACGATCACGCTCAAGACTGGCAATGCGGTCAAGGCGCAGGACACGATCTCGCTGGTCACCATCAACCAGATCAAGCCGATCTATGTGAGCTACGCTGTGCCGCAGCGCGAGCTGCCGGGCATTCGCGCCGCGATGAGCGCCGGCACGGTGCCCGTGCAGGCGGTCGTGCCGGGCGATCCCGGCCAGCCAATCACTGGAAAGATATTCTTCTTCGACAATCAGATCGATCCCACCACCGGCACCATCTCGCTGAAGGCGATCTTCGACAATGCCGACGAGCGGCTCTGGCCGGGTGAGTTCGTAAACGTCTCGAGCACGCTCCGCGTCGAGACCGATGCGTTAGTGGTGCCGAGCAGCGCCGTCCAGGTCGGCCAGAACGGCAGCTACGTATTCGTCGTGAAGGCGGACAATACCGTCGAGCTCAGGCCGGTGACGGTGAGCCGCACGGTCGGCAACGAAAGCGTAATCGCCAAGGGCGTTAACGCCGACGAACGCGTGGTGACCGACGGTCAGCTGCGGCTCACCAACGGCAGCCGCGTCGAAATCCACACCAGCGCTACGACCGGCGCGGTGGCGGAGCAGCGCTCATGACGCTGCCGGAGACCTGCATCCGTCGTCCCGTGATGACGACGTTGCTGATGATGGCCTTCGTCATATTCGGTTTGTTCGGCTATCGCCTGTTGCCGGTCGCTGCGCTGCCGCGGGTGGACTTTCCAACCATCGTCGTGAGCGCCAGTCTTCCGGGCGCCAGCCCGGAAAGCATGGCGTCGTCGGTCGCGACGCCGCTCGAGCGGCAATTCTCGAACATCGCGGGACTCTCGTCGGTCGTCTCCGTCAGCGGCCAGGGCGTCACGTCGATCACGCTGCAGTTCGATCTCAACCGCAACATCGACGGGGCAGCCCTCGACGTGCAATCGGCGCTCACGGCCGCGGCGCGCAAGCTCCCGGTGGAGATGACCACTCCGCCCTCGTTCCAGAAGGTCAATCCGGCCGACTTCCCGATTCTGTTCATGGTGCTGTCGTCCTCGACCCAGCCGCTTTCGGTGGTGGACGAGTATGCCGAGACCGTGATGGCGCAACGAATCTCGCAGCTCTCGGGCGTGGCGCAGGTGAACGTGTTCGGCGCCCAGAAATATGCCGTGCGCATCCAGGCCAATCCCGAGGCGCTGGCCTCCAAGGGGATCGGGCTCGACGATCTGATGAACGCCGTTGCCGCCGCGAACTCCAACACGCCGGTGGGCCAGCTTTCCGGACCGTCGCAGAGCTTCACTTTGCAGGCGACGAGCCAGCTCGGTTCCGCCAAGCCCTATGAGAACCTGATCGTCGCCTACCGCAACGGCGCGCCAGTACGGCTCGGCGAGGTGGCGAAGGCCGTCGATAGCGTCGAGAACGACAGGGTGGCCGGCTGGCTCAACGGCACAAGGTCGATCATCCTCGCGGTGCAGCGCCAGCCCGACGCCAACACCGTGGAAGTTGTCGACAGCATCCGCGCGCTGCTGCCCGTGTTCGAGGGGGAGATCCCGCCGTCGATTGTGCTCAAGGTCCTGAACGACCGCTCGGTCTCGATCCGGCAGTCGGTCGCCGACGTGCGCTTCACGCTGCTGCTCACGGTGGCGCTGGTGGTGATGGTGATCTTCATCTTCCTGCGCAACGTGACGGCGACGATCATCCCTGCGCTCGCCTTGCCGGTGTCGGTGATCGGCACCTTCGCCGGCATGTACGTGATGGGCTACTCGATCGACAACCTGTCACTGCTGGCGCTCACGCTCTCGGTGGGATTCGTGGTCGACGACGCCATCGTGATGCTCGAGAACATCGTGCGCCACATCGAGCACGGCGAGCGGCCATTCGAGGCGGCGCTCAAGGGCTCGCGCGAGATCGGCTTCACCATCGTTTCGATCACGCTGTCGCTGGTGGCGGTGTTCATCCCCGTGCTGTTCATGGGCGGCGTGGTCGGCCGCGTCTTCCGCGAGTTCGCGGTCACCATCAGCATGACCATCCTGATCTCGGGCCTGGTATCGCTCACTCTGACCCCGATGCTGTGCTCGCGGCTCCTCAAGGGTCACGCCGACAGCAAGAAGCACAACGCGCTCTATCGAGCCTCCGAGGCCAGCTTCCAGGCGGCGATCAAATTCTATGGCCGGTCGCTGCAGCGCGTCCTGGACTGGAAGCGGGTCACCCTGTTCGTGACGGTGCTGACCGTCGCCCTGAGCGGTTATCTCTACGTCAAGATCCCCAAGGGCTTCTTCCCGATCGAGGATACCGGCCTGATCTTCGCCACCACGGAGGGCGCGCAGGATATTTCCTTCGAGGCCATGGGCGCGCACCAGCGCGAGGCGGCGGCGATCGTCAAGGCCAACCCGAACGTCGACAACGTGAATTCCTTCGTCGGCGCGACCGGCTTCAGTCCGGCGCTGAACAACGGCCGCATGTTCATCGCGCTCAAGCCGCTGGGCATGCGCAAGGATTCGATCCTCGACGTGATCCAGCAACTGCGCCGCGCGACCGCGCGCGTGCCGGGGCTCAACGTGTTCTTCCAGCCCATTCAGAACATTCAGCTCGGCGGCCGGCTGGCCAAGAGCCAATATCAATACACACTGCAGGACGGCGACATCGACGAGCTTTACCGAGTGGCGCCGATGATGCAGGAGCGGATCTCGAAACTACCGGGGTTCCAGGACGTCACCTCGGATCTTCAGTTGCAGAACCGCCAGGCGCGGGTGAATTTCGACCGGGACAAGATGGCGCAATTCGGCATCACGGCCGAGGCGGCGCGCAATGCGCTCTATAGCGCCTTCGGGACCCGGCAGATCTCGACGATCTACGCGCCCTCGAACGACTACGAGGTCATCCTGGAGATCGACCCGGCGTATCAAACCGACCCGTCGGCGCTCTCGAAGATCTACGTCCGCGCCGGCAACGGCGGCCAGATGGTCCCGCTCGACTCATTCGCGACCGTCGCGTCCGGCGTCGGTCCGGTCACCGTTAATCACCAGGGTCAGCTCCCCTCTGTCACAATCTCGTTCAATCTGGCGGGTATATCGCTCGGCGAGGCAGAGAGCGCCATCGAGCGCGTCCAGCGGGAGGCGAACCTGCCGGTGACGGTCGCTCCCGGCTTCACGGGCACGGCGCAGGTCTTCCAGGACTCGCTCAAGGGTCAGGGGCTGCTGCTCATAGCGGCGGTCACCGTGATCTACATGGTTCTGGGTGTCCTCTACGAGAGCTTCATCCACCCGGTGACGATCCTATCGGGCCTACCGGCGGCAGGCCTGGGCGCGCTCCTGACCCTGATGCTGTTCGGTCACGATCTCACCGTCATCGCGATCATCGGCATCGTCATGCTGATCGGCATCGTGAAGAAGAACGCTATCATGATGATCGACTTCGCGATCGAGCGGCAGCGCTCGGGCGATACCACACCGGAAAAGGCGATCTACGAGGCTTGCCTCCTGCGCTTCCGCCCGATCATGATGACCACCATGGCGGCCATCATGGGATCGCTTCCGATCGCGCTCGGCAGCGGCGCCGGCTCCGAGCTGCGGCGCCCGCTGGGCCTCGCGGTGGTCGGCGGCCTCATCGTGTCCCAGACCCTGACGCTCTACATAACGCCCGTCATCTATGTTTATCTCGAGCGCCTGCGGCACGCGTTTGCCGCGCCTACCGGCGCGCCGGCGGGACAGCCGGTGGCCACGCTCGACAATCGTCATGTCCCCGCGGCACCGGGCGAATAGCGGCGGCAGAGCGCCCCCATGTGTCGTTGGTGCAGTGATACTTGCTGCGCTCGCGCTCGCACCGGGTACCGCTGCCGCTCAGCGCAAGCCGGCCCCGGCCGTCACGGATCCGGCCGTCGCCTATGACCGCTGCATGCAGCTCGCCGACACGCGTCCCGTCGAGGCGCAGCGGCAGGCCATGGAATGGCGCACGAAAGGCGGCGGCTACGCCGCCGAGCATTGCGAGGCGGCGGCGCTGCTCAACCTCAAGCAGTTCGACGAGGCTGCGAAGCGCTTCCATGACGTCGCCGAGGGAACCACGGCTGAGAACGCGACCCTCCGCGCCGAGGCTTACGACCAAGCAGCGGAGGCCTGGCTCATGGCGCAGAAGCCGCAGAACGCGCGCGCCGAGCTCGACGCGGGACTGAAGCTAACGCCGAAGGACGTCCGCCTGCTGATCGACCGTGCGCAGGCCGAGGGGCTGGCACATGACTTCTGGGCGGCGCTCGACGACCTCAACGCGGCGCTCGACATCGAGCCGAACCGGGTGGAAGCGCTGGTGCTGCGCGCCGCCGCCTATCGTCAGGTCGACGCCGCGGACCTGGCGCTCGACGACATCGCGCGGGCGATCGCGCTGCAGCCGCAATTCCCCGACGCCTATCTCGAGCGCGGCACGCTTCGCGCGATGAAGGGCGACTACGTCGGCGCCCGCGACGACTGGAACCGGGTGAAGCAGCTCGCGCCCAACAGCTTCGCCTCGGACCTCGCGCAAAAGGATCTCGCCAAGCTCGACGCCTATCTCGCGAAGGCGCCGAAACCGACGCAGCCTGCCAAGCCCTGACGCCACGCGTCCCCGCAGGCGCATCAGAAGTCGAGATCGGCGTAGTGCTTGGGCGGCGGCGCGCCCGGTATATGGTCGGCGAGCAGGGGCCGAAAGCTCGGCCGCGACTTGATCCGCGCATACCACTCCTTGGCGGGATCATGCGCGTCCCAGGGCACGTCGCCGAGGTAGTCGAGCGCCGAGAGATGCGCGGCGGCGCTGATGTCGGCCAGCGAGAAATGATCGCCCGCGAGCCAGCGCCGGCGCTCCACCAGGAAGGTGATGTAGTCGAGGTGATAGCCGAGATTCGCCTTGCCGGCGCGGATCGCGGCGGAGTTAGGCTCGCCCAGCCCGAGGAACCGCTTCATCATCTTCTCGCCGACCAGCGGCTCGGTCACCTCGCGGTTGAGCTTGCCGTCGAACCACTGGGTGAGCCGGCGCACCTCCGCGCGGTCGAGCGCGTTGATGCCGATGAGCAGCTTGTCGCGGTAGACCTCGTCCAGGAACTCCGCGATCGCACCGGCGTCGGCGAGCACGGTGCCGTCGGGCTCGATCAGCACCGGCACCTCGCCTGCGGGGTTGAGCGCCAGGAACTCGGGGCGGCGCTCCCAGACCTTCTCGACCTTCATGGTGAAATCGAGGTTCTTCTCCTTCAAGATCACGCGGATCTTGCGCGAGAAGGGCGAGAGCCAGAGGTGGTAGAGGAGGCGCATCCCGCGCGCAGTCTAACGCAGATGCGCGCCATGCGCGAACCGAAGCGGCCGCCGGCCGCGCAAGTGGCCGGCGCCGACGCTCGCGCCGGCCGATCGCCCTAGGTGAGGTGTTTCTTGAAGAAGGCGACGGTGCGGCCCCAAGCGAGGTCGGCCGCTTCCTTGTTGTAGCGTGCCTCGGTCGTGTCGTTGTTGAAGCCGTGGTTCGTGTTCGGATAGACGAAGATCTCGTAAGTCTTGCCATCCTTCTTGAGCGCCGCCTCGTAGTCGGGAATGCCGGCGTCGATCCCCTGGTCGAGGCCCGCGTAGTGCAGCAGAAGCGCCGCCTTGATCGCGGGCACCTTGTCGGCGCTCGGCTGGCGCCCGTAGTAGGCGACGCCGGCGGCAAGCGTCGGCTCGACCACGGCGAGATTGTTCACCATGCCGCCGCCCCAGCAGAACCCGACCGCCCCCACCTTGCCGTTGCCGCCGGCACGCGCCTTCAAGGCGGCAAAGGCGGCGCGAATGTCCGCGAGCGCGTCGTCTGGCTTCAACGTCGCGAACAGCTCGCCCGCCTTGTCGGAATCGTCGGGCGTGCCGCCGAGCGGGCTCAGGCAATCGACGCCCAACGCGGCGAAACCTTCGACCGCGACCCGGCGCGTCACGTCCTTGATGTGCGGGTTCAGGCCGCGGTTCTCGTGGATCACGACCACGCTCCCGTGCGGGCCGGCGGCTTTCGGCGTCACGAGATAGCCCTTGAGGCCGGTTACGCCGGGAATGTCGACGGTCCCGGCGCCGCCGATGCGCGGGTCGCCCTCCGCCACTGTCGCGGCTGCGGCATAGTTGTAGTCGAGAAGCGGCAGCAGCGCGCTCGCGGCGGCGGCGCCTCCGGCCAACGTCATGAACCGATCCAGGAACACGCGGCGGCTCATGCCGCCGTGGGTGTAGGTGTTGAAGAGATCGACGAGACGTTGGTCCATGCGCATCCTCTCGCGGCGGTCTGGGCTTGGCTTAGCCTAGCCCAGCGCTTGTCGATCGCGCGCTCACGAATTTGTGCTCGCTGCGGACCAATGCCTCTCCGCCCCTAGTGTGATGATTCCGAAGTTCGTCCTACGAACTTCGGATTCTGAATCACACTAGATTCAAAGATTTAGTGGCCCGCTTATTCCTGAAATTCGCCTGCGAATTTCAGGGGCGGGACACTAGAGTCTGATCCGCTCGATTGGATCAGTGCATCGAGTTTACTGAAACGTCCCTCATCCTGAGCCGCGATGCGCAGCATCGCGAGTCGAAGGACGCAAGGCGATAGACCCTCAGTCGTCGCCCGTACTCGCGCGCTTCTCCCCGATGCTGAGCGGCTCGGGCAGGCGCTGCAGCATCTCCTTCGGCACGATCTGCCAGAAGCGCGCGACCTCGCGCTCCCAGTCCACCAGGATCTGCTCGGCGAAGCGCGATTGCGTCTCGCGCACGTGCTCCTCGATCAGCGCCTTGAGCAGGTCGGCCCAATAGGGTGCGGCGATCCGCTGCCAGATTACGGTCTCCGCATTGACCCGATGCGGGAACTCGCCGGCAGCATCGTAGATGAAGGCCATGCCGCCGGTCATGCCCGCGCCGAAATTGTCGCCGACGGGCCCCAGGATAACGGCGGTGCCGCCGGTCATGTACTCGCAGCCGTTCGAGCCGCAGCCCTCCACCACCACCTGGGCGCCGGAGTTGCGCACGGCGAAGCGCTCGCCCGCCTGGCCCGCCGCGAAGAGCTTCCCCGACGTGGCGCCGTAGAGGACGGTGTTGCCGATGATCGCGTTCTTGTGGCTCTGCAGCGGCGAGGAGGTCATCGGCCGCACCACGATCGTGCCGCCGGAGAGGCCCTTGCCGACGTAGTCGTTGGCCTCGCCGAACACCTCGAGCTTCAGGCCTTGCACGGCGAAGGCGCCGAGAGATTGGCCCGCCGAGCCGCGGAGCCGCACGGTGATGTGGCCGGGCTGCAGGCCCACCATACCGAAGCGCCTGGTCACCATGGCGGAGAGGCGCGTTCCCACGGCGCGGTGCGTGTTCCTGACATTGTAGGTGAGCTGCATCTTCTCGCCGACGTCGAAAAGCGCCTTAGCGTCCTTGATCATCTGGGCGTCGAGCGTGTCCGGCACCTCGTTGCGGCCCTCGAGCGTGCAGTAGCGCGTGTACTCGCCGGGGTCCGCCTGCGACAGAATCGGGTTCAGATCGAGATCGTCGAGATGATGGCCGCCGCGGCTCACCTGCGCCAGCAGCTCCGTCCGCCCGATCACCTCGTTGAGGTTGCGCGCGCCAAGAGATGCCAGGATCTCGCGGACCTCCTCGGCGACGAAGCTGAAGAGGTTTACCACCTTCTCCGGCGTGCCCGTGAACTTCGCGCGGAGCTTCTCGTCCTGGGTGCAGATGCCGACCGGGCAGGTGTTGGAATGGCACTGCCGCACGAGGATGCAACCCATGGCGACGAGCGATGCCGTGCCGAGTCCGTATTCCTCGGCGCCGAGAATCGCCGCGATCACGACGTCGCGGCCACTCTTGATGCCGCCGTCGACGCGCAGTCTCACGCGGTGTCGGAGCCGGTTCAGCACCAGCACCTGATGCACCTCGGAGAGCCCCATCTCCCAGGGTGTACCCGCGTATTTGATCGAGGATTGCGGGGAGGCACCGGTGCCGCCGGCGTGGCCCGAGACCAGAATTACGTCGGCACGCGCCTTCGCCACGCCCGCCGCCACCGTGCCGATCCCGGAGCGCGCCACCAGCTTCACGCACACCTTGGCGTCGGGATTGATCTGCTTCAAATCATAGATGAGCTGCGCCAGGTCCTCGATCGAGTAGATGTCGTGGTGCGGCGGCGGCGAGACCAGCGTGACGCCCGGTTGCGAGTGCCGGAGCCGCGCCAGCATCTCCGTGACCTTGAAGCCCGGCAGCTGGCCGCCTTCGCCGGGCTTTGCCCCTTGCGCGATCTTTATCTCGATCTCGCGGCAATTGAGCAGGTACTCCGCGGTGACGCCGAAGCGCCCGGAGGCGATCTGCTTGATCGCGGAGGCCGCATTGTCGCCGTTCCGGCGGGGGATGTAGCGCGCGGGGTCCTCGCCGCCCTCGCCGCTGTCGGACTTGGCCCCGATGCGGTTCATGGCGATCGAGAGCGTCTCGTGCGCCTCGGGCCCGAGCGCACCCAGCGAGATGCCCGGCGCCACCAGGCGCTTCCTGATCTCGGTGATGGATTCGACCTCGTCCACCGAGATGCCGGCGCCCTTGGGCTTGAAGTCGAGGAGATCGCGCAGATTGATCGGCGGCAGCTTGCGGAGCCCCTCGGTGTAGCGCTTGTAGGTCCCGTAGGAGTCGCTGCCGACCGCGGTCTGCAGCGTGTGCACCAGCGTCCCTTCGAAACCGTGCTGCTCGCCGCCGCGGCGATAGCGATAGAAGCCGCCGACCGGCAGCGCCACGAAATCCTCGGCATAGGCGCGGCGGTGCATCTCCAGCACCTTCTGCTGGATGCCCGCGAGGCCGAGGCCCGAGAGCCGCGAGGTCATGCCCGGCAGGAAATCCGCCACCAGCGTGCGCGAGAGTCCCACCGCCTCGAAATTGTAGGCGCCGCGATATGACGAGATCACGGAGATGCCCATCTTCGACATCACCTTGAGGAGCCCGTCATCGACCGCCTTCTTGTAGCGGGCGATGCAGGTCTCGAGGCTCGCTCCCGGGAAGAGCCCGCGGCGATGCCGGTCCGCGATGGTCTCTTGCGCCAGATAGGCGTTGATCGTGGTGCCGCCGACGCCGATCAGCACCGCGAAGTAATGCACGTCGAGGCATTCGCCCGAGCGCACGTTGAGCGACGTGAAGGTACGGAGCTGCTGGCGCACGAGGTGCGAGTGCACGGCGCCGGTGGCAAGGATCATCGGGATAGCCGCGCGCTTCGCGTCCATCGCCGCGTCCGACAGGATCACATGGGTGCAGCCGCGGCGTACCGCATCCTCCGCCTCCTGGCGGATGCGCCGGATCGCGTCGCGGAGTGCGCTCTCGCCGCCCTCGGCCTCGAAGGTGCAGTCGATCTCGGCGGCGGTCTCGCCCATGTAGGCACGCATCGCCTTGAACTCGGCGTTCGACAGCACCGGCGAGTCCAGCTGCAACAGCTGGCACTGGCTCGCGTCCTCGTCGAGGATGTTGCCGAGATTGCCGAGGCGCGTCTTGAGGGTCATCACGCGCCGCTCGCGCAGGCTGTCGATCGGCGGATTGGTGACCTGGCTGAAGTTCTGCCGGAAGAAATGGTGGAGCCCGCGGTAGTGCTCCGAGAGCACCGCCAAGGGCGTGTCGTCGCCCATGGAGCCCACAGCCTCTTTCGCCTCCTCCGCCATGGGCTGCAGGATCAGCTCAAGATCCTCGAGGCTCCAGCCGAAGGCAACCTGCCGCCGGCGCAGCTCGTCGCGCGAGAGCTCGACCGTCTCCGCCCTCGACTTCACGATGCTGTCGATCACCGTGATATTCTTGACCCACTCGGAATATTCCTTGCGGGCGGCGAACAGGTCCTTGATCTCGCGGTCGTGGTAGAGCTTGCCTGCGACGAGGTCGACGCCGATCATCTGGCCGGGCCCGAGGCGCCCCTTCTCGACGATCTCCTGCTCGTTGAGGCGCACCATGCCGGCCTCGGAGCCCGCAATGATCAGGCCGTCGCCGGTCACCGCGTAGCGCATGGGACGGAGCCCGTTGCGGTCCATCGCCGCCATGACCCAACGCCCATCGGTCAGCGCGAGCGCCGCCGGCCCGTCCCAGGGCTCCATCACCGAGTTGCAATAGCTGTACATGTCGCGGTGCGCTTTCGGCATCAGGCTGCCGTCGCCGATCGCCTCCGGCACCATCATGATCTTGGCCATCGGCAGCGGCCGGCCGGCGCGCACCACCACCTCGAACACGCTGTCGAGCGCCGCGGAATCGGAGCCGCCGACCTGGATAACCGGCTTGATGTCCTCGATCGTGTCGCCGAAGGTCTCGCTCGCCATCCGCGTCTCATGGCTCTTCATCCAGTTGATGTTGCCGCGGAGCGTGTTGATCTCGCCGTTGTGCGCGAGGATGCGGAAGGGCTGCGCCAGCTGCCAGGTCGGGAAGGTGTTGGTGGAATAGCGCTGGTGATAGACCGCGAAGCTCGAGACGAACCGCTCGTCGAGCAGGTCCGGATAGAAGGCGGTGAGCTGCTCCGCCAGGAACATGCCCTTGTAGATGATCGAACGGCAGGAGAGCGAGCAGATGTAGAAGTCCTTCACCTGGTCTGCGATGACGCGCTTCTCGATGCGCCGGCGGATCACGTAGAGGTCGAGCTCGAACCGCTCAGCCATGTAGCCGCGCGTGTTCGCAATCATGATCTGCTCGATCTCCGGCCGCGTGGCGTTCGCCTTCTCGCCGATCACGCCGATGTTCACGGGCACCTGGCGCCAGCCGTAGATCGAATAGCCGGAGTTCAGGATCTCGGTCTCCACGATCGACCGGCAGCGCTCCTGCCCGTCGAGGTCCGTGCGCGGCAGGAAGATCATGCCGACCGCGAGCTTGCCGCGGCCGGGCTCGTGGCCCGTGTGCTTGACGTGCTCGCGGAAGAAGCTCTGGGGGATTTCCACGTGAATGCCGGCGCCGTCGCCGGTCTTGCCGTCGGCGTCGACCGCGCCGCGGTGCCAGACCGCCTTCAGCGCGTTGATGCCGGCCTCGACCACGGCGCGCCGCGGCTTGCCATCGATCGCCGCCACGAACCCCACGCCGCAGGCGTCGTGCTCCTCGCAGGGGTCATAGAGGCCGGTCGCTTCCAGATGGGCGGCGTTCGCGCGGAATGCTTCGACGAAGCGCTCGCCAGAGATTTGCGGCCGCGAGGTCATTCTGGGCCTCCGTTCAATCCGCCGCGGCCGCGCGGGCGGCCGCGGTCTTGGCAAGGATGTAGCGGTGCATCTGCTCGGCGGCGTCGCGCCCGTCGCGGATGCCCCAGACGACCAGCGAGGCGCCGCGCACGATGTCGCCCGCGGCGAATACGCCGTCGAGCGAGGTCATCATGGTGCGGAAGTCGATCGTCAGCGTACCCCAGCGAGTAACCGAGAGCTCCGGCGCGCCGAACATCGCCGGCACGTCCTCGGGATCGAAGCCGAGCGCCATGACGGCGAGATCGCAGGGCAGCTCGAAATGGCTGCCCTCGAGCGGTTGCGGCACCTGCCGTCCGGTGGAGTCGGCGACGCCAAGATGCATGCGATGAGCACGGACCGCGCGCACGGACTTGTCGCCAAGGAAGGCCTCGGGCGTCGAGAGCCAGACGAACTCCACGCCCTCCTCCTCGGCGTGCTGCACCTCGCGCTGCGAGCCCGGCATGTTCTTGCGGTCGCGGCGATAGAGGCAGCGCACGGATTTGGCGCCCTGTCGCACGGCGGTGCGCACGCAGTCCATCGCGGTGTCGCCGCCCCCCAAGACCACCACGTGCTTGCCCTCGGCATCGAGCGCGCCGCTGTCGAAGGCCGGCACGGCATCGCCGAGGCCTTTGCGGTTGGAGGCCGTGAGGTAATCGAGCGCCGCCACGATGTTGCCGAGGCCGACGCCCGGGCAGCTCATCTCGCGCGCCTTGTAGACGCCGGTTGCGACCAGCAGGGCGTCATGCTTCGCGCGCAGCTCAGCGAGGCCGATGTCGCGGCCGATCTCGGTGTCGAGGTGGAAGCGGATGCCGCCGGCGGCCAGGAGCTCGTGCCGGCGCGCCACCACGGTCTTTTCCAACTTGAAATTGGGAATGCCGTAGACGAGCAGGCCGCCCACGCGGTCGTAGCGGTCGTAGACATCGACCTGATGGCCGCGGCGGCGCAGTTGCTCGGCAGCGGCCAGGCCCGCCGGGCCCGCGCCGATGATGCCGACGGAGCTTGGCAGCTCGCGCGGCGGCTTCGGCGGCTTGACCCAGCCGCTCTGGAACGCGGTCTCCGTGATGAACTTCTCGACCGAGCCGATGGTGACGCTGTCAAAGCCCTTCTCGATGACGCAGTTGCCCTCGCAGAGCCGATCTTGCGGGCAAATGCGGCCGCACACCTCCGGCATGTTGTTGGTGGCGGAGGCGACCTCGTAGGCCTCCTCGATGCGGCCCTGGGCCGTCAGCTGCAGCCAATCGGGGATGTTGTTGTTGAGCGGGCAGTGAATCTGGCAGAAGGGAATCCCGCACTGCGAGCAGCGGCTCGCCTGTGCCTCGGCCTTGGTGCGCTCGAACTCGCCGAAGATCTCGCGGAAGTCGTGTGTGCGCTCGGCCGCCCGGCGCTTTTCCGGCATGGCCTTCTCGACCGAGACGAACTTCAGCAGCTTTTGGACCACGGGTGCTCCCTCGCCGGGTTCGGGGTCAGCCGACCCGTGATATCGCCGACCCTGACCTCCCTCCGGCCTTGCCTCGTCGCCCACTCAAGCAGATGCGCGGAATTGGGTCAAATTGTTTTACTAATTATTTCCAATCACGGCGCCTCCTGGCTCAAAAGTCGCACACACCGGGATTCGGTCGAGAAATTAGTCTCAATTCGAGACGAAATAGAATATCAGCAAGTTGCATCAAGGCTCTGTGGGGAACTGGGTTCGCAAAAATTAACATTTCGCCACGCATGGGCTGCCGCACGACAAGCAAACGCAAAAATGAACGTCGTTAGCGTTCAATACGCCTGTCCGCGCGTCAAGCGAGGAAGCCGCACGGCAGTCAGATGGCCGAGCGCAGCGTTGCGCGGGCGCCGCGGCGGAATCGGCTCAGATAAATGGGCAGGACCAGCGCGAGCGCAGTGGGTGCGATACCAAGATCTGCGAGACCGGAAGCGCCGGACGTCACCACGTTGTCCCTTTGCAGAAGCTTCACTTGGTCGCGGGTGAGCATTGGCGTCGGCATGACTTGCATGAAAAGCGCCGCGAAGCTCGCGAGCCCCCAGGGCACCGACACCAGGAGGCGCCGCCGACCGATCTCCGAGAGCATCAGCTCCATGAGCTCGCGGAAGCTCAACACCGCGGGGCCGCCCAGCTCGTAGATCCTACCTGCGGCCTCCGGCCGCTCGAGCGCCGCCATGACCGCGTCGGCGACGTCGCCGACATAGACCGGCTGGAACCGCGTGGCGCCGCCGCCTACCAGCGGCAAAGCCGGCGCAAGCCCCGCCATCGCCGCAAACTTGTTGAAGAAGTCGTCCTCCGGTCCGAACACCAGCGATGGCCGCAGGATCGAGGCGCTCGGAAACGCCGCCTGGACCGCCGCCTCGCCCGCGGCCTTGCTGCGCGCATAGGCCGATGGCGAACGCGAGTCCGCGGCAAGCGCCGAGATGTGCACGAAATGCTTGACGCCAGCGGCCGCAGCGAGACGCGCGAGACGCGCGGGACCGTCGACATGCAGCATCTGGAACGTCTGTCGGCCACGCTCGTAGAGAATCCCGATCGAGGACACCACGGCGGACGCGCCCTCGATCGCTGCGGCGAGCCCGCGCTCATCATCGAGGCCTGCGTCGATCAGCGCGATCTGGCCGACGTCACCCATCGGCTTCAAGAACTGCGCCTCGCTCGCGTGCCGGCTCACCACGCTCACGATGGCGCCGCGCGCCGCAAGCCGCTTTACGATGTATCGGCCGATGAAGCCGGACCCGCCCACGACGGTTACACGCCGATTCCGCATGGAAGATGCCCTCTTTATCCCGCTTCCTGGTCGCGCCCGAGCCCTGCGGGCGCCCTCTATAACATATTATCCCGTGGCCGCGAGCGCGCCCGGAAAGGGCTTTTCCTGCCGGAGTCATTGACACCGACCGCTCCCGCCCCTTATGCAATCCCGGCCTGCCCAGATGGCGGAATTGGTAGACGCGCAGGTTTCAGGTACCTGTGGCCGAAAGGCTGTGGAGGTTCGAGTCCTCTTCTGGGCACCATTATTGTCCGCACGCATCGAGCCCCCACACCAACCCTCGATGCGTGCGTACGTATCTTCACTTTCCGCACGCATCGAGCCGCCACACCAGCCCTCGCGGACGATGCACGCGCCGGGTATCATCGATTCCGTGAACGGCTCCCCTCACCCCCCCACCGCTTCGCAGTGGGTCCCTCCCTCTCCCGCCCAAACGCGGGAGAGGGGCGAAATCGGCCCCTCGCCCACGAAGTGGGAGAGGGAGGGACCTACTCCCGAGCGTAGCGAAGGAGTGGGAGGGTGAGGGCTGCCGGCGTCAAATCATGAGCATCCATCTCCACAAGGGTGATCTTCCCACCGGGCTCACCTGGGGCGATGCGGTTGCGGTCGATACCGAGACCATGGGCCTCAATCCCGGGCGCGACCGGCTCTGCCTCGTGCAGCTGTCGGCGGGTGACGGCGTGTGCCATCTCGTGCAGATCGCGCCGCGCCAGACCGAGGCGCCCGTGCTGACGGCCCTGCTGACCAATCCCAAGGTCCTCAAGCTCTTTCATTTCGCCCGCTTCGACCTCGGCATCCTCAAGCACGCGCTGGGGGTCAACGTCGCGCCGGTCTACTGCACCAAGATCGCCTCGCGGCTTGCGCGTACCTTCTCCGATCGCCACGGCCTCAAGGATCTCGCCAAGGACCTGCTCGGCGTCGAGCTCTCCAAGCAGCAGCAATCTTCCGACTGGGGCGCAGCGGACCTCAGCACCGAGCAGCTCAAATACGCCGCCGCCGATGTCCTCTATCTCCACAAGCTCAAGGAGCGGCTCGACGAGATGCTGGCGCGGGAGGGCCGGACCGCACTCGCCAAGGCGTGTTTCGATTTCCTACCGGTGCGGGTGGATCTCGACCTCAAAGGTTGGGCGCAAGAGGACATATTCGCCCATTAAGTGTTTGAACGGCGCGCTTGATTCGCCGTGGCCAACGGGCGCACGAGGCCGACTTTCGTTGACCTTTGAGGGATAGGCGGCCATAGTGCCGCCCTAAGATGCCGTAAGGCCGCGGCTTTCGGGGCTCATGCGGGGAGAACGGACGAGGGGCTCGCGCCGGTGGCTAGTCCCATCCCAACGCAGCTATGGCGCCTTTGACGGACCTGTCAGCACCCACCCGCGAGGATGATCATCGCGACATCGAGGCCGCGCGCCGCGTGCTCGCGGTGGAGATTGCGGGCCTGAGCGCGCTCGCCGAGGGTCTCAACGGCGCCTTCGTCGAGGCGATCGACGTCCTCGCCCGCGCCAAGGGCCGGGTGATCGTCACCGGCATGGGCAAGAGCGGTCATATCGCGCGCAAGATCGCCTCCACCCTTGCCTCCACCGGCACCCCCGCGCTCTTCGTCCATCCGGGCGAGGCGAGCCACGGCGATCTCGGCATGATCGCTCCGGGAGATGCGGTGGTCGCGCTCTCGAATTCCGGCGACACCGCGGAGCTTGCGGCCGTGCTCGCCTATACGCGCCGGTTCCGCATCCCGCTGGTCGCCATGACGCGCCGCTCCGAGAGCGCGCTCGCCGATGCCGCGGACGTGGCGCTGGTGCTGCCGGCGAGCGCCGAGGCCTGCACGCTCGGCCTCGCGCCTACGACCTCCACCACCATGATGCTGGCGCTCGGCGACGCGATTGCGGTGGCGCTGCTCGAGCGCAAAGGCTTTTCGGCCGAGGATTTCCAGACCCTGCATCCCGGCGGCCAGCTCGGCCGGCAGCTCCTGCGCGTCGCCGACATCATGCACGAGGGCGCCGCCGTGCCCCTGGTGCCGCGCGGCACGAGCATGGCCGACACCATCCTGGTCATCACCGCCAAGAGCTTCGGCTGCGCGGGCGTGACGGACGAGACCGGCCGCCTGATCGGCATCGTCACCGACGGCGATCTCCGGCGTCACATGGGGAGCGCGCTCCTCGGCGAGCGGGTCGAGACCGTTATGACGCCCACGCCCAAGACTATCCGGCCGCAGGCGCTCGCCGCCGAGGCGTTGGGCCAGATGAACGCTCAGGCGATCACCAGCCTCTTCGTGGTGGACGACGCTTGGCGTCCGCTCGGCATCCTGCACATCCACGACTGCCTGCGCGCGGGGGTGGCATGATGGTCGGTCCGGAGGTCGCAGAGACCGCACCAGTCGTCGACCGCCCGTTCGGACCGGGCAGCCGACTCCAGCGCCGCGTTCGCGCGAGGCATCCGATCGAGCGCTACAGCCGGTTCGTCGCCCGGATGAAGCTCGCGCTTCCTGCGACGGCGATGGCGCTGCTCCTGCTGGTCGCGGTGTGGCCGCGCATCCAATCCGCGGTCGAGCGGCTGCACAAGCTGCCGCGCATCGACCTGCGCCAGGCGCGCGACCTGCGCATGGTCAATCTCAGCTACGCCGGACGGGACCGCCACGACCGGCCGTTCACGGTGACCGCCGACGCGGCGCGCCAGCGCCCCGAGGTCGACGATCTCGTGGAGCTCGAGAGCCCGAAGGCCGACATGACGACCGAAAGCGGCAGCTGGCTCGCCCTGACGGCCTACAGCGGAACCTATCAGCCGCAGGCCCAGCTACTGGACCTGTTCGGCGACGTGGAGCTCTTCCAGGACAAGGGGAACACCTTCAAGACCGATAGCGCTCATGTCGACATGGGGAAGGGCAGCGCCGAGGGTGACGATCCCGTCCAGGGCCACGGGCCGTTCGGCACCATCGATTCCGAGGGTTTCCGGATCGAGAACAACGGCGACACCGTCGTGTTCACCGGCAAGGCGCACCTCTACCTTCGGCCGCGCGAGGAGAGAGAGCAGCCGTGAGGCGCGTGGTGCGCGGACTTCTTGCCGGCGCCGGTCTCGTGTCTCTGATCGTGATGCCCGCTCTCGCGCAGAGCCAGACGCCCAAAGCGGGAACCGCGCAGCCCCAGGAAAAGCGCAGTACCTCTCAGGCGCCGGCGCCCCAGGCCCCGGCGCCCGCCGCCACGACCACCGACAGCTCGAGCGGCTCGAGCTCGCCGCTCGGCTTCGACCTCGGCGATTCCAAGAAACCGATCACCATCGAAGCCGATCAGGGCATCGAGTGGCAGCAGACCAACCACGTCTACATCGCGCGCGGCCATGCGACCGCGAAGCGCGGGAACGGCGCCGTGATCGCGGACACGCTGATCGCTCACTATCGGCCCACGGGCAACGCCCAGAGCGGATCGGGCCGGGACGCCTCGAAGCAGGCCGACGCCAGCAAGGCCGACCCGCTCGACAGCGGCTCGCAGATCTATCTGGTCGAGGCTGACGGCCACGTCGAGCTCCGGGGCGAGACGCAGCACGCCTATGGAGACCACGGCGTCTACGACGTCGACGCCGGAACCATGGTGCTGACCGGCAAGAACCTCAGGCTCGAGACGAAGCAGGACACGGTCACGGCGCGCGACAGCCTCGAGTGGCACGACAAGGAGCAAGTTGCGGTAGCGCGCGGCGATGCAGTGGCGATTCGCGACAACAAGCGGCTCCACGCGGACGTGATGACCGCCGAGGTGACCCGCGACGACAAAGGCGCGCAGCACATCAGCCGCATCGATGCCCAGGGCAACGTGACCGTGGCCTCGCAGGACCAGAATGGGCAGATCCAGACCGGCGTCGGCGACTCCGGGGTCTACAACGTGGATACCGGCATCACCACGCTGATCGGGCACGTCAAATTGACGAAGGGCGAAAACGAGCTCCGCGGGCAATATGGAGTGGTTGACATGAACAAGAACATTTACCGCTTGCTCGGCGCTCCACCGAGCGAGACACTGACATCGAGCCGGCCGGCGCGCGTCGAGGGACTGTTCGTGCCGAGCCAAAAGGGACCCGCCCCATCGCAGGGCAAGCCGTAGGACGGGGGACCTCATGACGACGTCTGAAGACGCGCCGAAGACCGGCGCGGAGGACGCTTCGAGGACGGGTCCTCGGCTGGTCGCCGACAACACCGGCCTGGTCGCCACCAATCTCGGCAAGAGCTTCAAGCAACGGCCGGTCCTGCGCGACGTGTGCGTGTCCGTCCAGCGCGGCGAGGCGGTGGGGCTGCTGGGTCCGAACGGCGCCGGAAAGACCACGTGCTTCTACATCATCACCGGGCTGATCGCTCCGGACGTGGGCAAGATCGAGCTCGACGGGCAGAACATCACGGAGCTGCCGATGTACCGCCGGGCGCGGCTCGGCATCGGCTACCTGCCGCAGGAGGCCTCGATCTTCCGCGGCCTCACGGTCGAGAACAACATCCGCGCGGTGCTGGAGGTCGTCGAGCCCATGCACGAGACGCGCGAGGCGATGCTCGACGAGCTGATGGCCGAGTTTCGCATCTCCCATTTGCGCCGGGCGCCGGCTCTGGCGCTCTCGGGCGGCGAGCGGCGCCGCTGCGAGATCGCGCGCGCGCTCGCCGCGCAGCCGCATTTCATCCTGCTCGACGAGCCGCTCGCGGGCATCGATCCGATCGCGGTCGCGGACATCCGCGATCTCGTGGCGCATCTCAAGGACCGCGGCATCGGCGTGCTGATCACCGACCACAACGTCCGGGAGACCCTGGAGATCGTCGACCGCGCCTACATCCTGCATGAGGGGCGCGTCCTCATGGAAGGCGCGCCGCATGAGATCGTCGCCGACGAGAGCGTCCGCCGAGTCTATCTCGGCGAGAAATTCAGCCTATAGATTTTCATCGGGGAAATGCCATGCAGCCGCAGGAGCAGCCGGCGCTCAAGGTCGGCCAGATCGAGATCCGCTACCTGATCGATGGGACCGTCACTGGCGCGGCGACCGGCGTCTTCGAGATGACGGTGCCGCCGGGCGCGCGCGTTCCGCCGCCGCACAGCCACCAGAACAACGAGGAGGTGATCTACGTCCTCGACGGCGTGCTGCGCTACACCGTCGACGACGAGACGCGCGACCTGACCGCGGGCCAGCGCATGTACACGCCGCGGGGCTCCGTCCACGGCTTCAGCAATCCCCATAAAGAGCCTGCGCGCGCCCTCATCATCCTGACCCCGGACATCGGCGCGAAATACTTTCGCGAGGTCGCGGACGTCGCCAACGCACCCGGCGGCTTCAGCCCCGCCCGCCTGACGGAGGTGATGACGCGCTACGGCCTGAGGCCGGCGGCTCCAAAGCCGTAGGCGGCACCGGGCGCCGGCCGGGCGAGGTCCCGCACGGATCGTCGCTGCACGATCGACATGCCGGGTGCCTCCGAGGCGCTGCGGTAGCACGCCGCACCGACCCTAAACACCTGCGATGCCGGCAGTTTTTCGGATGTATTAACCGTCCGGAAACCACTTGGCCCGATCTTTGCTTTCATGAAAGGCTCACGGCGATAGACTGCCGCCATGGCAGTAAGTCAACGCCTCGATCTGCGCCAGGCCCAAAGCCTGGTGATGACGCCGCAGCTGCAGCAGGCGATCAAGCTGCTGCAGCTCTCGCAGGCGGAGCTCGCGGCGTTCGTCGACCAGGAGCTCGAGGGCAATCCGCTGCTGGAGCGGGACGAGACGCCCGCGGAGGGCGCGGCGGCGGAAGCGCCACAGCCGGAGCCGGAGCCCGAGAGCAGCCTCGCGGCCGAGGTGCGCGAGCAATGGCAGGACACCGCCGGCAGCGAGGGCGAGGGCAATCTCGATCTGGGCGGCGATCCCGCGGCCTGGCAATCGACCCGCACGAGCCGGGCCGTCGAGGACGATTTCCCCGGCCTCGACCAGACGCTCACGCGCGCGCCGACGCTGCGCGATCATCTGGCGGACCAGATCAGCGTCGACATCGCGGCGCCGGCCGATCGCTTGATAGCGCATCACCTGCTCGACCTCGTGGACGACGCCGGCTACGTGCAGGGCGATCTCGCGGACGTAGCGCGGCGCCTGGGCGCCAAGCCCGGCGAGGTCGAGCGGGTTCTGCTTCGCCTGCAGCACCTCGATCCGCCCGGCGTCTTCGCGCGCAACCTCGCCGAGTGCCTGGCGCTGCAGCTGCGCGAGCGCAACCGGCTCGATCCCGCGATGCAGGCACTGCTCGACAATCTGCCGCTGCTGGCGAGTCGCAAACTGACGGAGCTCGTCCAGGTCTGCGGCGTCGATGCCGGGGACATCCAGGAGATGGCGGCCGAAATCCGCTCGCTCGATCCGAAGCCCGGCCTGGCCTTTGACCCCGCGGTCGCCGATCCCGTGATCCCCGACGTACTGATGCGGCCGGACGGCGAGGGCGGCTGGCTCGTCGAGCTCAACGCCGAGGCGCTGCCGCGCGTGCTGGTCAACAACGCCTACTACGCCCAGGTCACGCGGGGCGCGCGCGGCAAGCCGGACCGCGAGTACCTGAGCGAGCGCTTCCAGGCGGCGAACTGGCTGGTCAAGGCGCTGCACCAGCGCGCCACCACCATCCTCAAGGTCGCGCGCGAGATCGTGCGCCAGCAGGACGGCTTCTTCCGCCACGGCATCCAGCATCTGCGACCGCTGGTCCTGCGCGACATCGCCGGCGCGATCGGGATGCACGAGAGCACCGTGAGCCGCGTCACCAGCAACAAGTTCATGGCGAGCCCGCGCGGCATGTTCGAGCTGAAGTACTTCTTCACCTCGTCAATCGCCGCCACCAACGGCAGCGCCGCGCTCTCCGCCGAGACCGTGCGCTTCCGCATCAAGGCGCTGATCGACGGCGAGCGCAGCGACAGCGTGCTCTCCGACGATCAGATCGTGGACATCCTGATCAAGGACGGCGTCGACATCGCGCGCCGCACGGTGGCGAAGTACCGCGAGGCGATGCGAATCCCCTCCTCCGTGCAACGCCGGCGCGAGAAGACCCTGCGGATCTGAGCGCTGCGCGCACTCCGCGAGCCCCGCGCAAACTCCGGGCCCGCGTCGTCGTTCCATGCCCCGAGGCGAGACATCTCCGCACCGAGAGTCAAGCGGGAGGCATGCTTGACTCGCCCGGGGCTCGCTCTTAAGGTCTGCCGCCTCGGACGACCGGCGATACGTTGAAGTGAAAACTCACGAGCGGTTGGAACCGATTAAGATCCTCCATGCACATCACTGTCACCGGCAAGCAGATCGACGTGGGCGACGCGTTGCGGAGTCACGCGCAAGCGGCGCTGGAAAACATCGCCGAGAAATATTTCGGAAACGCCCTCGAGGCTCATGTGGTGTTCTCGCGCGAGGCCCGTCTGATCCAATGCGACCTGCAAGTGCACGTCGGCCGGGGCATCCTCGTGCACAGCGAGGCGGACGGGAGCGAGGCTTATGCCGCCTTCGACACCGCGGCCGAGCGCATCGACAAGCGCCTGCGGCGCTACAAGCGTCGGCTGCGCGATCATCATGCGCGCACGAAGGAGCGCGAGCGCACGGAGCCGCTCGGCCGGACCTACGTTCTGCAGCCCGGGGAGGAGGAGGGCCTGCCGCCCGCCGCGGACGCGCCGCCGCAGCCGATGGTGATCGCCGAGATGGAAACGCCGATCCCGCGACTGTCGGTGAGCGAGGCGGTGATGCGGCTCGATCTCGCCGACCTGCCCGCCCTGATGTTTCGCAACAGCGCGCGCGGCACGCTCAACGTCGTCTACCGCCGGCGCGACGGCAACATCGGCTGGATCGACCCCGGCCTGCCGCGCCAGCGCGCGGCGCAACGTCCCGAGAAGTGAGTAGTGAAGGCAAGGCGCCCATGGACATCGCCGATTTGCTAGGGCCTGGAAGCATCATCGCCTCTCTCAAGGGAAGCGGGAAGAAGCAGATTCTGCAGGAGCTCTCGCGCCGGGCGGCGACGCTGCTCAAGCTCAACGAGCGCGCGATCTTCGACACGCTCTGGGAGCGCGAGCGGCTTGGCAGCACGGGCATGGGGATGGGTACCGCCATCCCGCACGGCAAGATCGCCGGCATCGTCAAGCCGGTCGGCCTGTTCGCGCGGCTCGAGAAGCCGGTCGATTTCGAGGCCGTGGACGAGCGGCCGGTCGACCTCATCTTCGTGCTGTTGACACCCGAGGGCGCGGGTGCCGACCACTTGAAGGCGCTCGCGCGCGTCTCGCGCCTGTTCCGCGACCGCGCCATGTGCGAGAAGCTGCGCGGCACGGACAACGTCGACGCGCTCACGGCACTCCTGACCGACCGCGCGGCCAGCCACGCGGCGTGAGCGCCGGCACCTCGGAGCGAGGTTCCGCGCTCGAGGTGCTCGTCGTCTACACGCTGCTCGGTCTCACCTGCTTCGGCGGCCCGATCGCGCATGTCGGATATTTCCGAGACGGGTTCGTGGTGCGCCGGCGCTGGCTCGACGAGCAGTCCTACGCGGACCTCGTGGCGCTCTGCCGCTCGCGGTGGTGATCGTCAGCGCCGTCGGCGGCATCGCGCTCGAGCAGCTGACGTGACGGGAATTCCGATCCAAAGATATTTCGGCGGACTTTCCCGGCACGGCGGCGCGTCAGTGCACGCTCACCGCCTCCAGATCGTTCTGCCGGATGGTGAAGTACGCGGTCTCCTCGTTCGGCACCACGGCCAGCTGCGTTCCGTCCGCGCCATGGATGGCGAAGCCCGGCTCGTCGTTCACAACCACGCGCTTCACATAAGCCAGGTTGTCCATGCCGAGCAGGGCAAATTCCCGGGAGCTGATGCTCTTCAGTCGCTCGATCGAATACATGTGCCTTGCCTTTCCGCCGGGGTTTACGTCCCGGCGCCTTTCCATGAGAACGTGCTCATACCCGCGACTTATCCGTGGCGAGGTGAATCTCGCGGCCGGAGGGGCGGCTCGCGCCCTTGATCTCGATCTTGCGCACGCGGCTCTCGGGCTGCGGGCGCACCAAGTCGACGTGCAGCAGCCCATTGTCGAGCCAGGCGGTCGCGACCTCGATGCCTTCGGCCAGCACGAAAGCCCGCTGAAATTGGCGGGCGGCGATGCCACGGTGGAGATAGATGCGCTCGCCGTCGTCCTTGTGCTTGCCCCGCACGACCAGTTGATTGTCTTCGACCACGATGCTCAGGTCATCGAGCGAGAAGCCCGCCACCGCCAGAGTGAGGCGCAGCGAATGCTCCCCGGTCTGCTCTACGTTGTAGGGCGGATAGCCGTCGGCCTGAGCCTTGGTGACACGGTCGAGCACGCGCTCGAAATGGTCGAAGCCGAGAAGCAGCGGTGAGTTGAAAACGGTGAGCCGGGACATCAAGCCTCCTCCTCGAGCGGCGAGCGAGCAGACGGTGCGGGGCCCGTTCGGCACCCCTGAGACGCGTGGCGGGCAAACGCCCCACCTCGCCAGACCTATGTGGTGACGAGCCTGCCCCCAATCAAGCCACGGGACGCCAAGCCGCTGACTTTGCGCGCGTTCCCGCGACCCGGCGGAGAGCGGGCGGCGCGTTATCCTTAATCGCTTCGACCAGGCGGCGGACCGCCGGCCGCATCCGCTCCTCCCGGGTATTGGCGAAGCCGAGCACGAAGCCGCGTTGCCGCCGGGAACCGGCGTAATAGCCCGAGAGCGGCGCCGCGAAGACGCCCATCTCGAGGGCGCGCCGGCTCGCGGCCACATCGTCGGTATCGATGGCGAGCCGCGCCACCAGATGCAGCCCCGCCTCGGGCGAGCCCGAGGCACGCAATACGCCCGCTGCTTCCTGCGCGAGCGCTCCGAGCAGCGCCGCCCGACGGCGCGCGTAGAGCACGCGCATGCGCCGGAGATGAGCGGCGAGCCGCCCTTCCTCGATGAAGCGCGCCAGGACCCGCTGCGTGAGGCTCGGCGCGTGCCGGTCGGCGGCGGCCTTGAGCGCGGTGAACGCCTCCACTGCGCCCTTGGGGATCACGAGGTAGCCGATGCGCAAACCCGGCGCCAGCACCTTGCTGAAAGTGCCGAGGTAGAGCACGCGATGGCCGCGGTCGAGCGCGTAGAGCGGCGCCAGGGGCCGGCCGCCGTAGCGGTACTCGCCGTCGTAGTCGTCCTCGAGGATCCAGGCATCCGCCGCCTCCGCCCAGTCGAGTAGCGCCAGGCGGCGCCTCAGACTCATGGTGGTACCGAGCGGATAGTGATGCGAGGGCGTCACCAGCGCAAGGCGCGCCGCGGGCGCGAGGCGGGTGCCGGCGGCGACGTCGATCCCCTCGGCATCGACCGGCACCGGCACGCGCTCGAGCCCCGCCGCCTGAAGCGCCGCGCGACCGACGGGATAGCCGGGCTCCTCCACCCAGATAGACTCGCCCGCACGGGCTAGGCTGCGCGCGGTGAGATCGATGCCCTGCTGCGAGCCCGCCACCACCAGGATCTGCTCCGCGGTGCAGACGATGCCGCGGGCGGCCCCGAGATGATCCGCGATCGCCTCGCGCAGCTTTCGCTCGCCCTGCGGGTCGCCGTGGCCGAGCGCGTCGAGCGGCCGCTCGCGATGGAGCCGCGCGGTGATCCGCGCCCAGTCGCGCCACGGGAAATGATCGAGCGCGGGGACGCCCGCGGCGAGCGGCAGGCGCTCGTCCGGCCGAGGCGTCATCGCGAGACTCGCGACGCTCCGCTCGAGCGCGGGACCGCGGGACCGGCCGCGCGCGCGCCGCACCGCCGTCGGCGCAAGGCCCGCGGGGCGCTCGGGCTGGCTCTCCGCCACGAACAGGCCCGAGCTCGGCCGCGCCGTCAGATAGCCCTCGGCCACCAGCCGCTCGTAGGCCTGCACCGCCGTGATGCGCGCGACGCCGTGATCGGCGGCAAGCGCGCGCGAGGACGGCACGCGGGTCCCGGCCTTGAGCCGACCCTCCAGCACACCCGCCCGGAAATACTCCACGATCTGGTCCTGAAGCGAGCGGGACGCGCCCCGGTCGAGCGCGAGGCTGTTCCAGAGCGGCGAGACGGCGCGCGCGGACATCGGTACCTCCGGCGACCGGACTTATCAGAAATCCCAAACCGGAGCTACCGTCCGATCCAGTTCGCGGCGATAGTGCAGCAGAACCTTCGGAGGACACCCCCATGGCCGACGACGCGACTGCACCGGATTTCATCCCGACCGAGAAGACGCGGGTCAAGCGCCTGCACGAGCGCGGCCGCTACGACCGCGAGACCGTCTATGCGATCCTCGACGCGGGATTCATCTGCCACGTCGGCTATCTCATCGACGGCCAGCCCTATGTGACGCCGACCTCCTACTGGCGCGAGGGCGACCGTGTCTATTGGCACGGCTCGTCGGCGAGCCGGATGCTCCGCGCGATCTCGAAGGGCACCAAGGTCTGCCTCACCGTGACCCACATCGACGGCCTCGTGCTCGCCCGCTCGGGCTTTCACAGCTCGATCAACTATCGCGCCGTCATGGCCTTCGGCGAGGCCGAGGTGATCGCCGACGAGGCGCATAAGCGCAAGGCGCTCGAGGCCTTTGTCGAGCACGTGACCCCGGGCCGCTGGGCCACGCTGCGGCCGGTGACGAGCCAGGAGCTCAAGGGCACGACCGTGTTATCGATGAAGCTCACGGAGGTGTCCGCCAAGGTGCGCACGGGCCCGCCCAAGGACGACGAGGAGGATTACGCGCTCCCGATCTGGGCGGGCGTATTGCCGCTGAAGCTGGCCGGCGGGACGCCAGTGCCCGATCCGAGGCTCACCCGGAACGTGCCGATCCCCGAGCACGCGCGGAAGTTTGTGCTGGAGCGGTAGCGAGCAGCGCGCGTCCGTCCCTGCACTCGCTCCGGTCGGGAACGGGTGCGCTCCGGCTGAGGAAATCGGGTGATGTCGGAAAGATCATCGCCTCATCCTGATCGCACGACCCGAAGGGGCGCGCGTCGAAGGACGCAGGGAGGCCGTGCAGCGAACCCGTGCTAAAGTCCGTCCGGAAAACGGGAGGGGAGCGATGGCCGAGGGCGAGACCTACGACTTCATCATTGTCGGGGCGGGGTCGGCGGGGTGCGTGCTCGCCGACCGGCTGAGCGCCTCGGGAAAGCACCGGGTGCTGCTGCTGGAGGCGGGCGGCGAGGACAGGCACATCTGGATCCACATTCCCATCGGCTACGGCAAGCTGTTTACGGACGCGCGCGTCAACTGGCTCTATCAGAGCGCGCCCGAGCCGGAGCTGAACAACCGCCAAATCATGCAGCCGCGCGGCAAGGTGCTAGGCGGCTCGAGCTCGATCAACGGGCTGCTCTACATCCGCGGCCAGCGGCAGGACTTCGAGCACTGGCGACAGCTCGGCAACGTCGGCTGGAGCTACGAGGACGTGCTGCCCTATTTCAAGAAATCCGAGGCGCAGTGCCGCGGCTCGGACGCGTTCCACGGCGCCGACGGACCGCTCACGGTCTCGAACCAGGTGGAACCGCACGAGATCTGCGAAGCCTTCATTCGGGCGGCGGAGCAGGCGGGGTTCCCGCGCAACGACGATTTCAACGGAGCCTCCCAGGAAGGTGCCGGTTATTTCCAGACCACCATGCGGAACGGCCGGCGTCTGAGCACGGCGCGCGCCTATCTCAGGCCCGCGCGCTCGCGTGCCAATCTTACGGTCGAGACCGGCGCGCTGACGGAGCGCGTGCTGGTCGAGGGCGGCGTCGCCGTCGGCGTGCAGTATCGCCGGCACGGCCGGCGCGCCACTGCGCGCGCCCGCGGCGAGGTGGTGCTCGCGGCCGGCGCCTTCGGCTCGCCGCAGATCCTGCAGCTCTCGGGCTTGGGTCCCGCTGCGCTGCTGCGCCAGCACGGGATAACGGTCGTCCGCGACATCCCAGGCGTGGGGTCCGATCTGCAGGACCACCTTCAGGCGCGCATGCTCTACCGCGTGACGCGGCCGATCACGCTCAACGACGTGGTGAACCGGTTCGATCGCCGGATGCGGGCGGGCCTGCGCTACGTACTCTTCCGCAAGGGCCCGCTGGCGGTGAGCGCGGGCTATGCCGGCGGGTTCTTCCGCACGGATCCGCGGCTCGAGAGCCCCGACGTGCAGTGTCATCTCCTGCTGTTCAGCGCCGATAAGCCCGGCGGATCGCTGCATCCTTGGCCCGGCATGACCGCGTCGATCTGCCAGCTTCGGCCCGAGAGCCGCGGCACGCTCCGCATCAAGAGCGCCGATCCCGCGGAGGCGCCGGAGATTCGTCTCAACTACCTCTCGACCGAGGGCGACAAGCACACGATGGTGCAGGGCCTGCAACTGCTCCGGCGGATCATGGGCGCGCCCGCGCTCAAGCCCTTTATCGCAGAGGAGCTCGACCCCGGGCCCGGCGTGGCCAGCGACGCCGATCTGCTGGCGTTCATACGCGCGCGCGGCACCACGATCTTCCACCCCACCAGCACCTGCCGAATGGGCGTCGACGAGGCGGCGGTGGTCGACCCGGAGCTGCGCGTGAAAGGCGTTGCGCGGCTGCGCGTGGCGGATGCGTCGGTGATGCCGACGGTGGTTTCCGGCAACACTAACGCCTGCGTGATCATGATCGGCGAGAAGGCCTCCGACCTGATCCTACGGCAGGCGGAGGCGAGCCCCGCCCGAGCGACGGCCGCGTAGATGGTGCATCCGCGCGCCACATCCTCGTCTCAAGAGGGGAACGCGCTTGGTCACTGGTGAAAGCGCGGTGTGGACGGTTAGCAGTGGGCCGTACTCTTCCAAGCAGAGGCCGGGCCGAAGATGCGCCGTGGCGCGCGCTTCGCAGCATCAACGTTCCGGTCGCCCATCTGCGGAGCGCTCGCCACCGCGTTGAGCGCCTGCACGATCGTGCGCGAGACCCAGCCCGCGCGTACCGCGACCGAGCAATTGGCGATCTCCGCCGCAGCGGAGCAGGCTGCGGATCAGATGCCACCCGACTTCGCGCATGGGGCGAAGGTCTTCGTCCATCTCGCGGCGAGCGCTTACGACGCAACGTCGGGCGCACTCCGACAATCGCTCGATCCCGAATACGGCTACTCCATCGCGAGCACCCGGTGCTGTCGTTCGTGATCTCGTGGCGCCGCGACGATCTGATCCCGGACGCGCAGCGGGACAAGGAGGAATTGCGCGCGCAGAAGACCGCAGAGTAAGGACAACCTTAACTTCCGTCCTGCTATAGCTGTCCGCTGCCGCTTACCCGGCGCCGATCCCTCCGAGCGCTGGGGGATTCGGGGGCGCCGATATGTCCATCACCTGTAAATTTGTACGGATCGGGGCGGGCGTGTCGCGCGCATCGCCGCACGATCGGCGCCTTGCGTGAGATGGCGATGTGGCGGCTGCTGCCCATCCTGGTGGGGCTCGCGTTCGTCGAGCTCCTGGTGCCGTGGCCTGACGTAGCGGCCCTGGTGCTGAGCAACGCCTATGCTCCGGCGACCCACGACATCGCCGCCGCCGGTTTGGTGAGGCAGTCGACCGGACGGTGAGTCCGCTCGGCCGCGGCGCGCGACGCCGAGGCCGAGTGTCCCGGCCTCCTACGCCGGAGCCCCGTGGTTCTTGACGTCGCCGCGGGCCACGCGCGCGTGATCCTCGAGCTGCCGCCGCGCCGCGTCGAACGCATCGCGCACCGCGACCAGAATATCCTCGTGGGCGTGGTCCTCCGGCGGATCGCGCTTCACGACGATCTCGCGTCCGGGCACGGTTAGGTCGATGCGGATGTGGTAGAGCTTGCCTTTGCGCTGCCGGCGGCCGCTCTGCTCCACCACCACGCGGCACGCCGTGATCCTATCGAAATGACGCTCGAGCGCTTCGGCGCGCTCGCGGATATGCGCCTCGACCGAGGGCGAAGTTCCCATCTTGCGGAACGTGATCTGTAGCGGAAGCTGCATCTGCGTCTCCTGGTGTGGGAGACTACGGTAGATGCTTCGGTCCTCCACGTCTTGATCTATGTCAGTCTGCCTCGCCAGGGTCCAGGGTGCAGCTCAGATCGAGGCTGCGGGCCCGGCGGAGCCCAGGCGGCGGCTCAACCGCCGGCGCGCCTTGAGGGCCGCGGTCTCGCTCGCATACGTCCCCACAAGGCGCCATCCCGGATCATCACCCGCCGCGCGGGTGGCGAGCGCGAGGAGCGTCCATGGGTTCGCGACGGCATCAACCTCCGCAATGCCGTCGCACCGGATGCTCTCGTCCACCTGAAGATGTGCGGTCCTGGCCATATAAAGCATAAAAAGCTCCGCAAATTCTTCCACGATGACGACGCACGAAACACCGCAAAGACCGTGCGCGAAACGCCGTCGAGTCCGTTCATCGCATCCGGCCGCCTTCCACTAACGACCGATGCCCGCAGGAAATTCCGACGGATCCTTGTCCAACCTGGACTTGGCACGCGGCCGCATCAAGCCGGGCCCAAAAATGCCCCGATGTGGCTCTCATCCGACCACATGAACGCCCGGCTTCGACCAAAACGGGCGATTGCGGTTCCTGTCTCGAGGCGCTATTCACCCTGGTCGGCGCTGCCAGTCGCTCGGCGCCTGCAGGGGTCACCACTAGATCGAGGTCACATGCGGTACGGTCAAGCGCTTCTCGTGCTCACGGTCATCGGCGGGCTTGCGAGCCCGGCGGCGGGGGAGCAGGAAGCATCGCTTGGCCCCGCACGCCCGGAGCAGCCGGTCTTCACGCAGGTGGGTCTTGCGACCTGTTACGGCGGACGCGCCGTCGGGCGCGCCACCGCCAGCGGCGAGCGGCTGGCCAAGCACAGTCTCACCGCGGCGCACCGCTCGCTGCCGTTCGGCACCATCGTGCGAGTGACCAATCTGGAGAATGGCCGCGTGGTGAAGGTGCGGATCAACGACCGCGGCCCGAACGTACACCGGAAGGCCCGGATCCTCGATCTGTCGATCGACGCCGCAGGCGAGCTTGGCCTCAGCCCGTGCGGCATCGTCAAGATCCGCATGGAAGAGCTCGCGTCCGACCAGCATCTGGCCTGAATTCCCTTCGAGACGCCGGGAACTCGCGGCATCGCCTCCGCGTTTCAGCCTTCGTCCCGTCGACGGCAATCGACCCGCCGAGCGCGGCCAGGGCGCCGCGTCAAGCAGGAGGCATGACCGATGAGCGCGAAGCACACCCCGGATCTCGACTCGATCGGCGATGACGTCGCCGTGCTGAAGCGCGAGCTCTCGCGGCTGACCCTGCAGCCGCCCGATTTCGCGCTCCTCGTCGCCGACCTCGAGTCGCTGACCCAAGGCGCGGAGGACTTCATCCGCGAGAACAAAGTGCTCGTGCTGACGCAGGCCTCCGTCGCGGGACTGCTGGCCGCCGGCAAGGGATCGAGAGGTCGCGGCTAGGTTCGCGCTACATGCCGAGGTTCGCCGCCGCGAAGTCCCAATTGGCGAGATGATCCAAGAACGCCCGGACGAAATCCGGCCGGCGATTCTGATAGTCCAGGTAATAGGCATGCTCCCACACATCGCAGGTGAGGAGCGGCTTCTTCCCGGTCGCGATCGGAGTCATTGCGTTCGAGCTCTTCATGATCTTGAGCTCGTTCTTCTCGGCGATCAGCCACGCCCATCCGCTCCCGAACTGGCCGACCGCGGCCGCCTGAAACATATCCTTGAACTTGTCGAGGCTGCCGAAGTCCCGGTTGATGCGCTCCGCGAGCGCGCCCGTCGGCGCGCCACCGCCGCCCGGCTTCATGGATCGCCAGAAGAAGGCATGGTTCCAATGCTGAGCGGCATTGTTGAAGATCGGAGCCTTGGACTCGTCCTTGTCGCTTGCGGTGAGCCGGACGATCTCCTCGAGCGGCTTCGATGCGAGCGGGCCGTCCTTGACGAGGTTGTTGAGGGCCGTGACGTAGGCTCGGTGGTGCTTGCCGTGATGGAGACGCAGGGTGTCCGCCGAGATGTAGGGCGCTAGGGCGGATTCGGCATAGGGCAGAGGCGGAAGCTCGAAGGTCATGATGTCCTCTTATTCATAGACAGTGACAGCAATGAGACGCGTCGCACCCGTGCCGGGCGAACCTGGGCGGCGCGCTCGGTTGGTGTGCAGACGCGGATCTGTCTCTCGTCTCAACATAGGTGTGTGAGCGGGCGCATCCAGTCCGTCGTCCCGCTCTTCGAGCGGTGCGGCACGTCCACACAGGGAATGCGGTCGGCGTCGTCCTCCTCCGCCTCGCCATCGAGGAGACGCGCGAGCTGGGTGCGTCCGCGCGCAACCCGGCTCTTCATCGTACCGACCGCGCAGCGCGCGATCTTCGCAGCGATCTCGTAAGAATAGCCGTTCGCACCCACGAGCAGGAGCGCCTCGCGCTGCGACGCGGTCAAGGTTTCGAAGGCGCGCTCGAAGTCGCGCAGGCCTACCCTCTCCTCCTGACCTCCGCTCGTGATCGGCTCCATGCCTGGCGCCACTGTGCTCATCGAGGCCACGTGCTTGAGCCGCCGCACGACGTTGAAATAGGAGTTTCTCAGAATCGTCGTGATCCAGGCTTTGAAGTTGGTGCCCGGCTTGAATTGATCCGCATGAGCGAGAGCACGCAGGGCAGTCTCTTGCACGAGATCGTCCGCCAAGCTGCGGTCACGGGTGAGCGACACCGCGAACGCGCGCAGATGCGGCAGCTGCTCGATCACGCTCCGGTGCAGTGCGTCTCGCGTTTCGTCTCGCATGGCATTGCTCCATGGACGTTGGCGAATGCGCCGCGGCCCGATCCGGCAAACGTCCGCTGCTTTCGCGCGCCCGTCGCGCGGCGGCAGCCCGGGGATGTCGTGCAGGGCAACGGCAGCAAACCCAATATGGGTCGCCGCGCCGGGATCGCAGCGGTCTTGCCTTGCCGTATCCGGCGCGCGAGTTCGCTCGAATTCGCGCGTTGGTTCGGTCGACCTCCGATCGAAGCGATGCGGCCTATGTGAACGGCGCCAGAGTCTTACCGCGGACGAAGCGCTCACCTCCGCCGGGTCGCGATTTTATTCGGCGACCCGCCGGCGAAACTACCGAGCGAGAAGTCTTCTCAGATAGACCACAACTTGCGTCTCAACGATGGCTCAAACGTGACCCGGCGCAGGTCACCGCAGCGCCAGGAGCCGCTCGAACTGCGCCAGCGCGTCGGCGCGACGGCCCGCCATGGCCGGCACGTCCGCAAGCCAGAACGAGCAGGCCAGGAACGCGCCTTCACCGGGCTGCGAAGCCTCGACATGCTCGCGACAACGGTAGCGGAGGACGAGTCCCTCGACCATGAGCTCGCGCTCGATCGCGCGGATCGTGCCGGCGACACGGGGATCGTCGACGGGCAGGAAGCCGACCAGCGGCATCAGCAGCAGTGCGGCATCGAGCTCTTTCGAGCCACAGTACTGCACGAAGGCGCCCCGCTCGGCATCAAAGCCGGAGCAACAGACCTCGTCGTGGATACTTGTCGCGAGGCGCCGCCAGCGCTCGACCGCGCCCTCGACACCGCCGCGCTCCACCGGCTTGATCGCGCGATCGTGCCGCGCTCGCCACGCACCAGACGGTAGAGTTCGGTCCGCCCGGGCCGAGACCCGGTCGCCGCCGACACCCACATGAAATCCGTCACCACGACCGCAACCGTCGCGGTGATGAAGCGCGTCTACAGAATCAGGGTATCGCCGCGGTAGCGCCGCTCGACAACACGAACCTCGTCCTCGGGTTCGATCAGCCAGCGACCGTTCTCCTCCGCGCCCAGAATGGCCGCGAAGCAGGCGCCGGAATCGAAGCACGGAAGCGGTAGCCAGTCGATCGAACCGTTGCGCCCCACGAGCGCAGCCGTCCGCGTGTCACCGATGACCGCGTAATCCTCGATCCGCTGCATCCCCGGAAATTCCCGCCCTGGAAGGCGCGGCCGGTAGGGACAAGTGCGGGATGCCGACGGAACCGTGCGTTGCGGCAGCAGGAGGTTTCTCCACCGAGGGTCTCCGCGCGAGGGGGCGGAAGGAACCCAGGCTCGCCGCGCCCGTTTGGCTACGGTGATCACGCGGAGGAGACGACGATGCTTTATTGGGCCGCAGTGTTCTTCCTCATCGCGATCGTGGCGGGAGTGCTCGGCTTCGGCGGCATCGCCGTCGCCTCCGCGCAGATCGCGCATATCCTGTTCGTGGTGTTTCTGGTGCTGTTCGCCACTACGCTGGTGGCGGGGTTGGTCCGGCGTCGACCGCCGCCGATCTGACGGCCGTCCGGAATCCGTGCCGCCGCCTCAGAAAAGCACGAGGGCCCGGCCGTTTCCGGCCGGGCCCTCTCATTTGGTGGAGCCACGGGGATTCGAACCCCGGACCTCCGCAATGCCATTGCGGCGCTCTCCCAGCTGAGCTATGACCCCGCAACCTCCGTAATTTTAGCGCATCTGCCGTCCGCTCCGGGAGCGGAATCTCAGCGCTCCTCCTCGTCGACGTTCTCGATCACCTCGGCCATGTCGTCCTCGTCCTCGCCGAGCTCGGAGGCGTCCTCGAGGACCTCCTCTTCTTCCTCCTCCTCGGTGCCCTCGGCGGGCGTTTCGCCCTCCGCGGGCTCGCCCTCCTCGGTCTCGGCCTCGGGCTCTGCTTCCGGCACCGCTGGCTTCTTCTCGACCTCGGGCTCCGGCGCCTGGACGGGCGCCTTGCGGCGCGTCTTCAGCAACGCCTCCGGATCGTACTGCGTTCCGCACTTGGGACAGATGATCGGGTCGCGGTGCATGTCGTAATAGCGGGCCCCACAACTCGGGCAAATCCGCTTCGCGCCCCATTCCGGTTTCGCCACGCTTGCTCTCCTGATGTCGCCCTCGACCTGCGGCCGTCGGGGAAAGGCGGCCAATTGCCACGAACCCGGGGGTCTGTCAAAAGCAAAAATCGCGGGGTCTCCGGGCCGTTTGGGAGACCTGTCGGCCCCGGCACGCCTGTGCTAGGAACCAGCCTTCACGAGCCATCTGGATCGAGCCACCCCGTGACGCCTCTCGCTTCCGGCACCGCAGGACCCCTGAGAGGTAGGATCGCGGTGCCCGGAGACAAGTCGATCTCCCATCGGGCCTTGATCCTGGGCGCGCTGGCGGTCGGTCGGACGCGAATCGAGGGATTGCTCGAGGGCGAGGACGTGCTGCGCACCGCCGACGCGGTGCGCGCGCTCGGCGCCGGTGCCGAGCGGGGCGTCGACGGGGCCTGGACGGTGACCGGTGTCGGCGTCGGCGGTTTCGCCGAGCCCGACGATGTGCTCGACTTCGGCAACTCGGGCACGGGCGCGCGGCTCATGCTGGGAGCGCTCGCGAGCACGCCGCTCACAGCGGTCTTCACGGGCGACGCCTCGCTCCGTCGCCGCCCGATGGGCCGGGTGGCAAGGCCGCTCGAGCGGATGGGCGCGCGCGTCATCGCCCGTGAAGGCGATCGTCTGCCGCTGACCCTGGTGGGTGCCGCCGATCCGCTGCCGATCGCCTACACGCTGCCGGTGCCGTCGGCGCAGGTGAAATCGGCGGTGCTGCTGGCCGGGTTGAACGCACCCGGCGAGACCACGGTGATCGAGCCGCTGGCCACGCGCGACCACACCGAGCGCATGCTTCGCCACTTCGGCGCAACGGTGATCACGAGCAGCACCGCGGGCGGCGGCCGGCAGATTCGCCTGAGGGGCGAGGTCGAGCTCAAGGGCGCCGATCTCGTGGTGCCCGGCGATCCCTCTTCGGCGGCTTTCCCGATGGTGGCGGCGCTGGTGCTTCCCGGCTCGGAGATCGAGATCGCCGGCGTCGGCATGAACGAGCTCCGCACCGGGCTCCTGACCACGCTCGGCGAGATGGGCGCGCGGATCGAGCGCGCGAACGAGAGAATCGCCGGCGGCGAGGCGGTGGCGGATCTCGTCGTGCGCGCAAGCCGGCTCAAGGGCGTCGAGGTTCCCGCGGAGCGGGCGCCCAGCATGATCGACGAGTATCCGGTGCTCGCGGTCGCTGCGGCGTTCGCCGAGGGGCGCACGGTGATGCGCGGGCTCGGCGAGCTGCGCGTCAAGGAAAGCGACCGCCTTGCGGCGGTTGCCCAGGGGCTTGCGGCGTGCGGTGTCAACGTCGAGGTCGACGGCGACACGCTGATCGTCGAGGGCGTCGGCGGCCGTCCCCGCGGCAACGCCGCGATCGCCGCGCGCCTCGACCACCGCATCGCCATGTCGTTCCTGGTTCTGGGCCTTGCTGCGGAGCGGCCGGTCTCGATCGACGACGGCGAGACCATCAACACGAGCTTTCCAGGCTTCGTGCGCCTGATGAATGCACTCGGCACGACCATCGTCGAGGCCGAGGCGTGATCATCGCGGTCGACGGCCCGGCGGCCGCCGGCAAGGGCACGCTCGCCCGCCGCATCGCCCAGCACTATCGCCTCGACCATCTCGACACCGGACGACTTTATCGCGCGACAGCCTTCGAGGCGCTCGAGGCCGGTGGCGACCCCGCGGATCCCGCCGTCGCCGCGGCCGCGGCGAAGCGCGTCCGAGGTGATCGCCTCGGGGACCCCCACCTCAACGAGGAGCGCGTCGCGAAAGCCTCCTCGGTGGTGGCGGCGATTCCGGCCGTGCGCTCGGCGCTCCTCGCTTTCCAGCAGGACTTCGCACGTCGGCCCGCCGGTGGCCGCGGGGCCGTGCTGGACGGGCGCGATATCGGCACCGTCGTCTGCCCGGAAGCGGATGCGAAGATCTTCGTGACCGCCAGCGTTGATGCACGGGCGGCCCGCCGATTCAAAGAGTTGCGGGCCGCGGGGGTCGAGGCTATATACGAGCGCGTCCTGCAGGACATGAAGGATCGTGACGCGCGCGACAGCGGCCGTCAGACGGCGCCCCTGAGGCCCGCTGACGATGCTTTCGTCCTCGACACGACGGCATTGAGTGCCGATGCGGCATTCGCTGCCGCCATTGCCTACATCGACGGCAAGTTGGCCGGCAAGTCTCTCTAGATATTGGGAGAATCCGGCAAGCTCGGCTGTCTTTACCCGCCCGCAGGACCCGGGCCCATGCCGCCGCGCCCGACCCTGTCGGTGGCCCGCCTCGCGAGTGCCGCGATCCCCGGTCTCGAGGCGTCAGCGATCCCCCGGGATCAACGGGAGTTTGAATGGCCGCCCTATCCGGAACCGAGGCTCAAGGCAACAAGGAGAGTTTCGCAGCGCTGCTCGAGGAATCGCTCGGCAGCGGCGGCGGCCTCGAAGGCACCGTGGTCAAAGGCCGCGTGATCGCCATCGAGAACGACATGGTGCTGATCGACGTGGGCCTCAAATCCGAAGGGCGCGTGCCCCTCAAGGAATTCACGCCGGCGGGCAAGGCCCCGGAGATCAAGGCCGGCGACACCGTCGAGGTCTACCTCGAGCGGATGGAGGACAAGAACGGCGACGCCCAGCTCTCGCGCGAGAAGGCGCGCCGCGAGGAAGCCTGGACCCAGCTCGAGAAGCATTTCCAGAAGAACGAGCGCGTCACCGGCACGATCTTCGGACGCGTGAAGGGTGGGTTCACCGTCGACTTGAACGGGGCGGTCGCGTTCCTGCCGGGCAGCCAGGTCGATATCCGCCCGGTGCGGGACATCACGCCGCTCCTGGGCTCGCCGCAGCCGTTCCAGATTCTCAAGATGGACCGCTCGCGCGGCAACATCGTGGTCTCCCGCCGCGCCGTGCTCGAGGAGAGCCGCGCCGAGGCGCGCTCCGAGCTGGTGGCCAACCTGCAGGAAGGCCAGATCCTCCAAGGCGTGGTCAAGAACATCACCGACTACGGCGCATTCGTGGACCTGGGCGGTGTCGACGGCCTGCTGCACGTGACCGATATCGCCTGGCGGCGCATCAATCATCCCTCCGAGGCCCTGCACATCGGCCAGAACGTCAAGGTGCAGGTGATCCGCTTCAACAAGGAGACCCAGCGCATCTCGCTTGGCATGAAGCAGCTGGAGGCCGATCCCTGGGAGGGCGTCGAGCTCAAGTATCCCGCGGCCGCGCGCTTCAAGGGCCGGGTCACCAACATCACCGACTACGGCGCATTCGTGGAGCTGGAGCCCGGGGTCGAGGGGCTCGTGCACGTTTCGGAGATGAGCTGGACCAAGAAGAACGTGCACCCCGGCAAGATCGTCTCGACCAGCCAGGAGGTCGAGGTGCAGGTGCTCGACGTCGATCCTGTCAAGCGCCGGATCAGCCTGGGCCTCAAGCAGTGCATGGCCAACCCCTGGGAGGCCTTCACCGAGAAGTATCCGGTGGGCACCGAGCTCGAGGGCGAGGTCAAGAACATTACGGAGTTCGGCCTCTTCGTCGGGCTCCCCGGCGATATCGACGGCATGGTGCATCTCTCCGATCTCGACTGGAACAAGACCGGCGAGGAGGCCATCAAGGCCTATAAGAAGGGCGACATGGTCAAGGTGCGCGTGCTCGACGTCGACGTCGAGAAGGAGCGCATCAGCCTCGGCATCAAACAGCTCGCGCACGACCCCTACGAGCAGAGCCTCGCCGCGGTGAAGAAGGGCGACGTGGTGACTTGCACCGTCTCGGCGGTCACCGACAGCGGCATCGAGGTCACGCTGGCTGACGGGCTGCCCGGCTTCATCCGCAAGGCCGAGCTCTCGCGAGACCGCGCCGAGCAGCGCCCCGACCGCTTCGCCGTCGGCGAGAAGGTGGACGCCAAGGTCATGGCGGTCGACCGCGCGTCGCGCAAGGTCACGCTCTCGATCAAGTCGCGCGAGGTCGAGGAGGAGAAGCAGGCGATGGCGGAGTACGGCTCCTCCGATTCCGGTGCGAGCCTCGGCGACATCCTGGGGGCCGTCATCCGCCGCGGCGAGAAGGGCGACGACAAGAAGGACGAGAGGGAAGGCGAATAGGGCGGTTTGCCGCCAGGCAAACGAAAAGGGCCGGTGCATTGCCGGCCCTTTTTTGATGGGATGGATCGATGCTCGACCTCTCAGCCGCCGACATGGGGACACGCCTAAGCGGGAGAGGGCCATGAGGCTGTATCCGCTGCAGCTCGGACGTACCAAGGTTCCCTACGGGCAGTTCTATGGCGGACTTGCGGGGTGGGAGGGCATGGGTGCGCTGTTCCGGTTCGTCACCGACAAGCGCCATTTCATCTGGGTGCCCATCAACGCCTATCTGCTCGAGCATCCCAAGCAGGGGCTCACACTGATCGATGCGGGCATCTGCTCGGACCAGGCCCATCGGCACCGCGAATACTACCGCGGCATTCTCCGCTTCATCCTCGACGACGACGAGTACGCGCAGGAGCCGAATGAAACGATCGCGGCGCAGTTGAAGCAGCTCGGCTATCGTCCCGACGACGTGCGGAACGTCATCCTGACCCATCTCCACGAGGACCATGCCGGCGGGCTTCGCGATCTTCCGAAGACGAAGGTCGTGCTCGCGCAAGCCGAATGGGACGCGCGCAAGATGAAGCTCTTCGGCTTCATCCCGATGTTCTATGAGCCGTCCTACGCCGGGGTGACGGAGTGGCAGCGCGTTAGCTTCCAGTCCGGCGCGTTCCACACCTTCGACCGGAGCCATGATCTGTTCGGCGACGGAACCGTGCGGCTGCTGCCGACGCCCGGCCACACGCCCGGTCACACCTGCGCCCTGGTGGAAATGGGCGGCTACCAGCTCCTGGTGACCGGCGATTGCCTCTACACGCTCCGGCATCTCGCGACGTCGCAGATCCAGGCGGTGCGTTTCAACAAGCAGAGCGGCGACCAGCAAGCCCAATCCGTCGGGCGGATCGCCGGTTTGCGGAAGCTCCTGCCCGGGCTACACCTTGTGGTCGGTCACGACCACACGGACTACCAGTCCAAGCTCTTGGCGCCCTTCCTCGCGAAGGGCTGGCTCAGCGAGGACGAGCGCCGGATGCTCGCCGACTACGAATCCAAGCTGTTCGACGGGAACGGAGCACTGCGGGGCGACGCCATGCCGTGGTTTCAAGCTGCGGCGAGCGGCGACGTCGTGGGCACGGTCAGCGAGCCTGTGGTTTTGTAGCGATACCGAGACCGCGGACTTGACTCACCACGCGAGGATCGCGGGCTTGTAGTCCTCGATGCGCTCCTTGACGCGGAGCACAGGCTCGATGCCGTAGAGCTTGCGCGCGTTTTCGCCGAGGAGCTTCTTCTGCGCGGCCGGCGGCACCTTATGCTCGGCCATGTGGTGGATCGCATCCCAGGCGTCCTCGGCGTCGTGATGCGGATAATCGGAGGACCAGATCGCCACCGGCTCGAAAGTGTCCCAGAGCCGGTAGACCAGGTCCTCGTCGGACTCGAAACCGATGCAGCAACGCTCGTAGAAGGCCTCGAAGGGATCCCTGATCTCGCGGTTGCGCTGGAAGCGAAAGAGATCGTTGAAGTTCCGGCACTTCGAGAGCACCAGCGGGAGCCAGCTCGCATTCGATTCGAGCACGGCCACCTTGAGCGTCGGAAACTTCTCGAGCCACCCGGTCTGCAAGACCGTGGTGAGCCAGGTCATCGCCTCCATGACGAAACCGAGCGTTTCCGAGGTGTCGATGGTCGGGTCCATCGCGAAGGCGATGTTGCTGACGAACTGGCCGGGCGAATAGACCACGGACTCGTCGGTGAACAGCAGGCCCTGGCCCGAACCTCGCGCCTTCGCCATGCGCTCGGCCCAGTCGGGCGTCAGCGCTTCGCGCGAGGGGAAGGTGTGCATGGCCAGAACAACGCCGAGGTGGTCGAACTCGCGCCAGAGCGGATCGAACTCGGGGAGCGTGGGGTAGCGGCCGTTCCAGAAGCAGGGCCGCACCGCCGCCGCCTTGAACCCCAGCCTGGCGACGCGGCGCAGCTCCTCGATCGAGGCCTCGACGCTCTGGATCGGCAGCACCGCACACGGGAAGAGCCGCTGCCGGTCGGCGGCGCAGTAGTCGTGGACCCAGTCGTTGTAGGCGCGCGCAAGGATCGCGGCGGCGCCGGGATCCCGCAGCAGAGCAAGGCGCACGAACCAGGTGGGGAACAGCATCACCTGGTCGGTGCCGATCGCGTCCATGTCCTTGAGCCGCGCATGGGGATCCCTGCAGCCGAGGAGCCGGCCGAACTTCTTCTGCCATTCGGGCGTGCCGGGCGTCAGCGCGCCGACTTCTTTCTTGTTCCAGCGCGGCCAGCCGACCTCGGCGGCGTTCGAGCGCTCGCGCGCCGCCGGCACCGCGCGGCCGTTGATGTGCAGGAGGTCCGTGTCGGTGTGAAAGCAGAACTGCGTCTTGATCCAGGCGCGCTGCTTCTGCGGCACGTACTCGTCCCAAATCGCCGGCGGCTCCACGATATGGCTGTCGCAGTCGAAAACGGAGATGTCCTTGGTGACGCGATTGCTGGTCATGCGGGCGCTCGCTCCCTGAGGCTTGACGTGCGTTTTCAAATATTGAAAGCTTCTTTCAGTATTCGACGACGCCAACGGCACCATGTCAAGACGCGTGACCGCAATCGCCGCAGGCGAGCGCCCCGCCTATTTCACGGCGACGCTCGCGAAGGGTCTCGACATCCTGGAGGCGCTCTCCGGCGTCGAGGATTCGAGCCTGACCGATCTCAGCCGGCGGCTTGGCGTCTCCGGTCCCACCCTGTTCCGCATTCTCGCGACACTCGCCGCGCGCGGCTATGTCGAGAAGCACGGCGAGACCGGCCGGTACCGCGCGACCCTCAAGTCCTGGGCCTTGGGCGCCCAGGTGGTCCGGCGGCTCACGCTCCGCGACGTCGCCCGGCCCTATCTGGAGATACTGCTCGCCGAGACCGGGGAGGCGCCGCATCTGGCGGTCCTCGAGGGCGATGGCGTCGTGATCATCGACCGGCTGGAGGCGCCCCACCCTGTCCGCGTCGATACCTATGTGGGCCAGCGGGCGCCCGCGCACTGCTCCGCGACCGGAAAGGCAATCCTGGCGTTTCGGCCGGGCCCCCTCCCCTCGGCGGCCACTCTCACCCGCTATACCAGCGCCACCATAGACGATCCCGCGGCGCTCGCCCGCGAGCTCGGCCTCGTCCGACAGCGCGGCTACGCTGTCAACCAGGAGGAATGGCGCCGGGGCGTCTGCGCGATCGCGATGCCGCTTCGGGGCGCAGGCGGGGCGGTGGTGGCCTCGCTCAGCCTCACCATGCCGACGGAGCGCTTCCAGCGGAACGGCGCGCCGCGCCGCTTCCTGAAGCCCCTGGAACGGGCCGCCCGAGCGATCTCCGCCCGGCTCGGGGAGACGCCCGGCCCGAGTCCGCTCTGACCACCCGTGGCCGGGCGACCCACGCCAGAGCCGCAGCATTCCGCGCAAAACCTAGGGGCGAGTTACCAGCCGGCACCGCCCGTCGGTCTCGCACCGAGTCTTAACCGCCTCATCTCCCATGCTTTTTCTTGACGGTCTACCAGCAGTTTGGCACCCTCTGCTGGAGACGCGGCATAAGCCCGAGGGGGAGCGGGCCATGACGAAATCAGAACTGATACAGCGTCTGGCAGAGCTCAATCCGCATCTCTACCAGCGCGATGTCGAGCGGATTGTCACCGCGATCTTCGACGAGATCGCGGCGGCGCTGTCCCGGGGAGATCGGGTGGAGCTGCGGGGCTTTGGGGCTTTTTCGGTGAAGCGGCGCGAGGCGCGAGTCGGGCGCAATCCTCGCACCGGCGCGAGCGTGCAGGTCGCGGAGAAGCACATTCCCTTCTTCAAGACGGGCAAGCAGCTGCGCGAGCGTTTGAACGAGCCCACAACCTGACGCGGCTGGCCGACTGCGGCCGGCGGCGATAAGCTGGTACCCCGTGAAGTATCTTTACTGGCCCGTGATCATCATCGCGGCGATCGTGTTCGGCGATTTCGCGGTGTGGAACCTCGGTGCGGTCACCGTGGTGCTGTGGCCGTTCGGCGACTTTCAGACCCGGTTGTTCCTGATCGTGCTGCTGGCGCTGCTGGCCGGATTCTTTGCCGGGCTGCTGGTCGCCTGGGTCTGGAGCTGGGGCGCCCGCCGGGCGGCGCGATATCGGGCGCGGCGCATCGAGGAGCTCGAGCGCGACCTCGCCGCGGCGGAGCAGCGGGCAAAGAGCACGGCGGTGATCGTGCCGCACTCCTGATGCGGAACCAGCCGCCCTACACGATGCACGTGCTGGGCGCCTCGGAAGTGGTGGCGGCACTCGACTTCGAGTCGACCATCGAGGCGCTTCGCCAAACGTTCCGCAGCGGCTGCGACGTGCCGATGCGGCATCACCACGCGGTGGCTGTGCCGGGCGCCCGAGATGCGACGCTGCTGCTGATGCCGGCATGGCAGACCGGCCGCCACATCGGCGTCAAGCTGGTGACGCTCTTTCCGGACAACGGCGCTCAGTCCCTGCCGACCTTGCAGGGCAGCTATCTTTTGATCGACGGCAAGACCGGTCGGCCGCTCGCCCTGCTGGACGCTCCGGCGCTCACCGCGCGGCGCACCGCCGCCGCCTCGGCGCTCGCCGCGAAATATCTGGCGCGGCCCGATGCGGAGCGGCTGCTGATGGTCGGGACGGGCGCGCTCGCGTCGCATCTCATCGAGGCGCACGCAAGCGTCCGCCCGATCAAGCAGGTGCTCGTCTGGGGCCGTAGCTTCGAAAAGGCCCGGAAGCTCGCGCATCGCCTGAGTCGCCGCCATCTGGCGCTCACCGCGACCGACGATCTCGCCAACGCGGTGCGCGGCGCCGACATCGTCTCCTGCGCGACGCTCGCGCGCGAGCCGCTGATCCGCGGGCATTGGCTGAAGCTAGGGACCCACGTCGATCTCGTCGGCGGCTGCACGCCGGAGATGCGCGAGGCCGACGACGAGGTGGTGAAGCGCGCCCGCGTCTTCGTCGACACTCGCGAGGGCGCGCTCTCCGAGGCCGGCGACATCGTGCAGCCGATCCGCTCCGGCGTGCTCCGCGAGGACGACGTCGCGGGCGACCTCTTCGACCTGACGCGCGGCAGCCGCGCCGGCCGCCGCTACTACGACCAGATCACCCTGTTCAAATCCGTGGGCACCGGGCTCGAGGACCTGGCCGCCGCGCAGCTGGCCCTCGAGCGCGTCACCACCTGACGGGCGACGCTCAGCGCGCCGCGCGCTTGGCGTCGATGCTCCAGGGGCCCGGTCCGGCGAACACGAAATAAAGGAACACGAAGCAGAAGAGCGATTCCAACATGCCGCCGTTGACGATCGGAAAGAACGACGCGCCAGTCAGCACGCGCCGCAGCAGATAGGCGACCGCCATCTCACCGGACATGATGAAGGCGGCCTCGCGGGTCCACAGGCCCACCAGCAACAACAGGCTGCCCGCCGTTTCGATGGCTCCCGCCGCACCGAGCAGCGAGAACATGGTGAAGTCCTTGGGCTGCGGCGCCGGCCAGCCGAAATACTTCGACAGACCTGCCTGCAGATAGAGCAACGCGACGAAGATCCGCAGAATGCTGAGCATCTGCGGGCGATATTTCTCCAACGCTGAAAACATGTCCCCTTCCCCCGTTGCCGTAACTGAGCCTCATCCTCCGTTTCATGGGCTCCCGCATGCCACCATGGGACGGTTTCCCCGTCCGCCGGTATCACATTTGCGTGCTGCCCATCGTCGCGGCTGTCGCCGCAAGCCGGATGAATCCATGCTGCGCTGCCGTTATAAAGAAAGGATGACCACCAACCCGCTCCTCTGCGCGATCGATACGGCGGACCTGGCCCGCGCAACCGCCCTGGCAGCGGCGGTGCGGAACGCGGTGGGCGGGATCAAGCTGGGCCTCGAGTTCTTCGCGGCCCACGGTCCTGCGGGCGTGCGGCAGGTGGTGGACGGCAGACTGGCCCTTTTCCTCGACCTCAAGCTGCACGACATCCCGAACACGGTGGCGGGTGCCGTACGCTCGGCGGCGGCGCTGGAGCCCACGCTGCTGACAGTCCATGCCGCGGGCGGTCCGGCCATGATGGAGGCGGCGCGGAACGCCGCCGATCTTATGGCGTCGCAGGGGAAGCGTAGGATCAAGCTTTTGGGCGTCACCGTGCTCACCAGCCTCGATGACGGCGATCTCTCCGCGGTCGGCCAGCAGGGCCCGGTGGGCGAGCAGGTGCGTCGGCTGGCGCTCTTGGCCCGGGACAGTGGTCTCGATGGCGTGGTCTGCGCGCCGCTCGAGGTGGCGGCGCTCCGCGAGGCCTGCGGGCCCGACTTCCTGCTGGTGGTGCCGGGCATCCGCCCGGCCGGCGCGGCGAGCGGCGACCAGAAGCGCGTCATGGGGCCGCGCGCCGCAATGCAGGCCGGCGCCGACTATCTCGTGGTGGGTCGCCCCATCACCGACACCCCGCATCCCGCGGCAGCGGCGCAGGCCATACTGGACGAGCTCCGATGAGCGTGCAGGCCAAGATCTGCGGGCTCAACAGCGCCGAGGCGCTGCAGGCGGCGGTGCGCGGCGGTGCACGCTTCGTCGGGTTCGTGTTCTATCCGGCAAGCCGGCGCAACGTGACGCCGGAGCTCGCGGCGGCGCTGGCGGCCCTGGTGCCCGAGGGCGTCACGCGCGTCGGCCTCTTCGTCGATCCCGGCGACGAGCAGCTCTCGGGTACGCTCGGCCGCGTGCCGCTCGACCTCCTGCAGTTGCACGGCGGCGAGAGTCCGCGCCGCGTCGGGGAGATCAAGGCCCGCTTCGGCAAGCCCGCGATGAAGGCGATCTCGATCGCGGGTCCCGAGGACCCCGATGCCGCAGTGCCTTATCTCGAGGTCGCCGACTGGCTGCTGTTCGACGCCAAGCCGCCGCGCGGCGACCCCAAGGCGCTTCCGGGCGGCAATGGCCTTGCCTTCGACTGGCAGCTGCTGGGCGGACGAAGCTGGAGCAAACCCTGGATGCTCTCGGGCGGCCTCACCGCCAAGAACGTGGCGGAGGCCGTAGCGACCACCCACGCGCGCGCCGTCGACGTTTCGTCGGGCGTCGAAACTCGGCCCGGAGTCAAGGACTTGGGTAAGATCGCGGAGTTCCTCGGTCGGGTCCGAGCGCTCGCCTGACAGCATCATTTGAGCGCGGGACCGATTGGCGCTAAAAGACCGGTCCTGTTGATATTTCCGCGGGCTTCTAGTCGCCGTACCAACCCTCGAGCCCGCGTGAGCTGATTTCCGGAGTTTCGTGCCAGATGCCCTCCCCCAACACCTATCGCGCCGGTCCCGACGAGCGCGGGCATTTCGGCATCTTCGGGGGGCGGTTCGTGGCGGAGACGCTGATGCCGCTGATCCTCGAGGTCGAGCGGGCCTACGCTGCGGCCAAGACGGATCCGAGCTTCGCCGCCGACATTGCGTATTACAGCGAGCACTACGTGGGCCGGCCGAGCCCGCTCTACTTCGCGGAGCGCATGACCGAGCATTTCGGCGGCGCCAAGATCTACATGAAGCGCGAGGAGCTCAATCACACCGGCGCCCACAAGGTGAACAACACGCTGGGCCAGATTTTGCTGGCGCGCCGGATGGGCAAGCGCCGCATCATTGCCGAGACCGGCGCGGGCCAGCACGGCGTCGCCACCGCGACGGTGTGCGCACTCTTCGATCTGCCCTGCGTCGTCTACATGGGCGCGACCGACATCGAGCGGCAGAAGCCCAATGTCTTCCGCATGAAACTGCTGGGCGCCGAGGTACGGCCGGTGACGTCCGGCACCGGCACGCTCAAGGACGCCATGAACGAGGCGCTCCGGGACTGGGTCGCGAACGTCGACGACACCTTCTATATCATCGGCACCGTCGCAGGCCCGCACCCCTACCCCGCCATGGTGCGCGACTTCCAGTCGGTGATCGGCGAGGAGACCCGCCGGCAGATGCAGAAGGCCGAGGGCCGGCTTCCCGACACGCTGGTGGCCTGCATCGGCGGCGGCTCCAACGCCATGGGCCTGTTCCACCCTTTCCTCGACGATCCCTCCGTGCGCATGATCGGCGTCGAGGCGGCTGGGCTCGGCCTCGAGACCGGCAAGCACGCGGCCTCGCTCAACGGCGGCAAGCCCGGCGTGCTCCACGGCAACCGCACCTATCTTCTGCAGACCGACGACGGCCAGATCATCGACGCGCACTCGATCTCGGCGGGCCTGGATTATCCCGGGATCGGCCCGGAGCACGCCTGGCTCCACGACATCGGCCGCGTCGAGTATGTTGCGATCACCGACCGCGAGGCGCTGGAGGCCTTCCAGCTTTGCTCGCGGCTCGAGGGCATTATTCCCGCGCTCGAGCCTGCCCATGCCTTGGCGCACGTCGCAAAGGTCGCGCCAGGTTTGCCCAAGGACCACCTGCTGGTCGTCAATCTTTGCGGCCGCGGCGACAAGGACATTTTCGCGGTCGCCGACGCGCTCGGAGTGAAGCTGTGAGCGAGACGCGCATCGCGCGCCGCTTCGCCAAGCTCAAGGCCGAGGGGCGCGCCGGGCTCGTGACCTATCTGAGCTGCGGCGATCCCGACGCCGAGACCTTCGCACGAATCCTCGCGGGTCTGCCCAAGGCTGGCGCGGACCTGATCGAAGTCGGCGTGCCCTTCTCGGACCCCATGGCGGATGGCCCCGCGATCCAGGCCGCAGGTTTGCGCGCGCTCAACGCCGGCATGACCCTCGCAAAGACGCTGGCGATCGTGCGGGATTTCCGGCGCGGTGATGCCGAGACGCCGATCGTGCTTATGGGCTACTACAATCCGATCTATCGCTATGGCGCCGAGCGCTTTTGCGCGGACGCCAAGGCCGCCGGCGTCGACGGCCTCATCACCGTCGATCTGCCGCCCGAGGAGGACGAGGAGCTGCACGCGCCCGCACGCGCTGCAGGCATCGATCTCGTGAGCCTCACGGCCCCCACCAGCGACGACAAGCGGCTCCCCGTGGTGCTCCGGCGAGCCACCGGCTTCGTCTATCACGTCTCGATCGCCGGCATCACCGGCACGAAATCCGCTGACATATCCGATGTCGCCAGCGCCGTGGCGCGCATCCGCCGCCATACGCCGCTGCCGGTCGCCGTGGGCTTCGGGATCAAGACGCCGGAGCAGGCCGCCGCCGTGGCGCGCGTCGCCGATGCGGCCGTGGTCGGGACGGCGCTGGTGCAGCGGGTCGCCTCCTGCCTCGACGAGCGCAAGCGCGCGAAGCCGGGGCTCGCCGAGGCGGTGCTCGCCGATGTCGCCGCGCTCGCCCGCGGCGTGCGCGGCGCGCACCAAGCCAAGGCCGCCGCGAGCCTCTGATGAACTGGCTCACCAATTTTGTCCTCCCGAAGATCCGGGCGGTCGTCGCCAAGAAGGACGTGCCGGAGAATCTCTGGCACAAGTGCCCAGGCTGCGAGCAGATGCTGTTTCACCGCGAGCTCGAGGCGAACCTGTTCGTGTGCCGCAATTGCGGCCACCACCTGCGGCTCGACGCCAAGCGGCGCCTCGGCATGATCTTCGACGAGGGTCAATATACTCAGGTCGAGCTGCCGAAGACTCCGGCGGACCCACTGCGCTTCCGCGACCAGAAGCGCTATACGGACCGCCTCAAAGAGGCGCAGGCGCGGAACGGCGGCGGCGACGCGTTGGTCGTCGCCCACGGCAAGATCGGCGGCACGCCCGCAGTCGCCGCGGTGTTCGATTTCGATTTCATGGGCGGCTCCATGGGAGTGGCGGTTGGCGAGGGGCTGATCGCGGCCGCGCGGCTCGCGGTGCTGCAGGAGGCGCCGCTCATCGTGGTGCCGGCCTCCGGCGGCGCGCGCATGCAGGAGGGGATTCTTTCCCTGATGCAGATGCCGCGCACCACGCTCGCGGTGCAGGAGGTCAAAGCGGCTGGCCTGCCCTACATCGTTCTGCTGACCGACCCCACCACCGGCGGGGTCTCCGCATCTTTCGCAATGCTGGGCGACATCACGCTCGCCGAGCCCGGCGCCGTCGTGGGTTTCGCGGGCGCGCGGGTCATCGAGGAGACCATCCGCGAGAAACTGCCCGCCGGCTTCCAGCGCGCGGAGTACCTGCTGGAGCACGGCATGGTCGACATGGTGGTGCGGCGAAGCGAGCTCCACGACACGCTGGCGCGTCTCATCGACCTGCTCTGCCGAACCGCGCCGCCGGCGCCCGTCGTGCCCCTGCTGCCGCGCCCGGAGGCCGCTTCCTGAGCAGCGACCGCATTCTGGAGCGGCTGTCTCGGCTGCATCCCAAGCTCATCGATTTGGCGCTCGACCGCATCGAGCGCCTGCTGACCGCGCTGGGCAACCCGGAGGCGCGATTGCCGCCGGTGATCCACGTCGCCGGCACCAACGGCAAGGGCTCGACGGTGGCCACGCTGCGCGCATGCCTGGAAGCCGCCGGATACCGCGTCCACGTCTACACCTCGCCGCATCTCGTGCGCTTCGCCGAGCGCATCCGGGTCGCCGGTGGCCTGATCGAGGACGAGCGGCTGAGCGCCTGCCTCGAGGAATGCGAGCGGGCGAACGCCGGCGCGCCCATCACGCTCTTCGAGATCACCACCGCGGCGGCTTTTCTCGCGTTCAGCCGGAGCCCCGCGGACCTGACGCTACTGGAGGTGGGACTCGGCGGCCGCTTCGACGCGACCAACGTGGTGCGCCGCCCCGTCGGCACCATCATCACGCCCATCTCCTACGATCATCAGCGCTTCCTCGGGGACACCCTGGCATCGATCGCCTTCGAGAAGGCGGGAATTCTCAAGCTGGGCGTGCCCAGCGTGGTCGGACCGCAGCCTCCCGAGGCGATGCGCGTGATCGAAGCTCGGGCGGTCGAGGTAGGCTCGCCGCTGCGTTCAAATGGAACGGACTGGCGCGCGGAGCCGTCGCCGTCCGGACTGCGCTTCGAGGGCCGGCGCTGGCGGCTCGATCTGCCGGCACCCTCGCTACCGGGCCGGCATCAGATCGACAACGCGGGCGCCGCCATCGCATGCCTCGAGGCGATCGAGAGCACGTTTCCGGTCGATGGCGCGGCGCTCGCTCGCGGTCTCCAGGGCATCGAGTGGCCCGCGCGCCTGCAGCGCTTGACCCGCGGCCCTCTGGTCGATGGGCTGCCGCCGGGGACCGAGCTCTGGCTCGACGGCGGGCACAACCAGGCGGGCGGCGAGGTGTTGGCACAACACGCCAAGACCTGGCGCGACCGGCCGCTGCACCTGGTCTTCGGCATGCTCACCACCCACGATGCCCGCGGGTTCCTCCAAGCGCTCGCCCGGGACGCTGTGGACGTCGGCACCGTCGCCATTCCCGGCGAGGCGAACAGCCGGACCGCCGAGGACACGGCCGCGGCCGCGCGCGCTGCGGGCCTGTCCGCGCAGAGCTACTCGAGCGTCGCGGACGCAGTCGCCGCTGCGGCCGCAAGGCCGGGACCGAGCCGCATCCTGATCTGCGGCTCGCTCTATCTCGCGGGAACCGTGCTGGCGGAGAACAGCTAGACCCGTCGTCGTCTCGGCATCTCCCGCGCGTGTGCTCCATGTCTTAGTATTGACGGGTCGGCCGGGGTACGCCTCGCGCCCACGGGGATGGGACCCATGTCGCTTTCCTGGCTACGGTTGTGGCTGACCCTGCTGCTGGTCTCGGCGCTTTCAGCGTCCAGCAGCACGCACGGCAGCCTGCCGCAGGACGCCTATGTCTGGCAGCGGCACTGGACACCGGCTCTCGCCTCGGCGCTCGAGCAATCCGCCGATCTCGTGCGCTACTGGCGCGTTCTCGTCGCGGAGTCCGACGGCGCCGGCGGCTTGCGCGCGACCGCGCCGGAATGGGCGACGCTCGCCGTAACCCGCCGTCCCGTCGTGCTGGTCATCCGCATCGACGGCCAACTCGCCCGGTGGGACGAGGCGCGGCTGCTCGCGGACCTCCGCGAGATCCTGCGCCACTCGCGCGAGAGCGGCGTGACGCTCGCCGGCCTCGAGATCGATCACGACTGCGCCACCGCGCGGCTCCCGGCCTATGCGCGGTTCCTCGCGTCCGTGCGCGCCGAGCTCGATCCCTCGACGCCGCTCTCGATCACGGCGCTGCCGACCTGGCTTGGCTCGCGCGATCTCGACGGCGTGCTCGCGGCGGCCGACGAGATCGTGCTGCAGGTCCACGCGGTACAGAACCCCCGAGCGGGCCTCTTCGATGCCGCAACGGCGCTCGGGTGGATCGAGGCGCTCGGCCGGCGGGCTCCGAAGCTCTTCCGCGTGGCGTTGCCGGCCTATGGCGCGCGGGTGAGCTGGGACGCGCACGGCCGCCTGAGCGCGGTCGAGAGCGAGCGACCGCTCCTCTTGGACGCGCCCTCCTCCGCGGAATTGATGGCGGCGCCCGACGAGGTTGCGTCGCTGTTGCGCCGGCTCGAGGCCGCCAGGCCCGCGAAGCTCGTAGGCATCGCCTGGTTCCGGCTGCCCACCGCCGGCGACAGCCGGGCCTGGAGCCTTGCGACCTGGCGCAGCGTGATCAAGGGCAAGCCGCTCGGCGCGCGCGTCGAGGCGCGGATCGCGCCGGGCACGGCACCGGGGCTCAGCCAGCTCGTCCTGGCGAATGCCGGCGATCTCGACGCGCCATTGCCGCGGCGCGTAGCACTGCCCGGCGACTGCGCCCTCGCGGACGGCATCAACGGATACACGATCGCGCAGAGAGAGCACGGCCCGGCGCTCGAGCGGCGCCAGCCGGGACTCCTGCACGGCCATTATCAGCAGACGATCGGCTGGATGCGCTGCAGCGCCAACCCGGGAGACCTCCATGTCGAACCCTAGATGGCTGGGCGCCGGCCTCGTGCTGGTTGTGGGCGCAACCGTGGCGATGGCCTGCGGCCCCGACTTCTCATGGCAGCTCCTCGACGACCGCAAGGCGACGCTCTCGGCAACGCCCTCCAACAGCTTCGCCTATGAAGCGGCTCACATGATACCGGCTCCTGCGGATTCGCTCAAAGCCGTGGAGTTCGACGACTACCAGCGCGATCAGGCCACGGCGCTCTTCACGCAATCTGAGGCCGAAGGCTTGTCGCCGGAACAGGCCGCTGCGGTTACGGCAATGCGCGCTGCCGACAGCGGTGACGCCGCCTACGCCAACGCGGCGATCGTCCCGGCGGCGGTGCGCCTCTACACCGCGGGCGCGGTGGATTTCGCCGCGAAAGAACTGGTGAAGGCGGCCGAGCGCTTCCAGGCCGTGCTCGACCTGCCCGCCGGCGACCAGTCGCCGCGCGCGGTGTGGGCCGCCTTTATGCTGGGGCGGATCGCGCGGAGCGCGGGCGACACCGAGACAGCCGCTAAGGATTTCGCCCTTACCCGCGCCCTCGCGCTCAAGGGCGTGCCCGATCCGCTCGGCTTGGCGGTCGCGAGCTACGGGGAGGAGGCGCGCCTCCATCTCGACCACGCCGCGGAGATGCTGGGCGACGACGGCTCGCTGCCGGCCACAGCCGACGACGTCGCGACCTACGCTCGCGAGACCGCCGCCGCCGTCGCCCTCTACGCCGAGCAGGCCGCTCGCGGCTCCGACAGCGGCGTGCAATCGCTCCGGATCGTCGCCGAGCGGCTGCTCGACGAGCCCGAGCGGGTCACCGCCACCGCGTCTGACCCGCTGGTCGAGCGTCTGCTGACCGCGTATCTGCTGGCGCATGCCAACGACACGCCGCAGCAAGCCGCACAACCGGACCCCAGCACGCCGGCGGCAGCACCGAGCCCGGACCCCGCGATCGCTGCGTTCGTCGCCGCGATCGAGCGGAGCGGGACGGAGAATCCACCTGGAGCTGACCGGCTGGCGGCGCTCGTCTACGGCCTCGGCAATTACGACCTCGCGGCTAGGCTGGCCGAGAAGGCGCAAAGCCCGATGGCGTCCTGGGTGAAGGCAAAGCTCGCGCTGCAGAAGGGCGACCTCGCAGAGGCCGCGCGTTTCTATGCGGAGGCATCGAACGCTTTCCCGGCAGCAGAGCCCCCGCTCGAGGACGCGAGCGCGCGCCTCCTCGCCGGCGAAAGCGGCGTGGTGGCGCTGGCGCGCGGCGAGTACCTCGATGCGCTCGACAAGCTCTACCCGGTGGCGTCGACCTATTGGGGCGACGTCGCGCACATCGCGGAGCGCGTGCTCACGGTCGACGAGCTCAAGACGTTCGTCGATGCCAAGGTACCGCAGCCGCCGGCGCCGCCCGCTGACAATACCACCGACATCGATACGAATGCGGCCGAGAACGCGAGCGCGGCCGCGGCCAGCGCCTCGAGCAATCCGGCGGCACAACTGCGCGACCTCCTGGCCAGGCGGCTTGCCCGCGCGGGCCGCTACGAAGAGGCGCTCGCCTATTATCAGGACCCGATCATCCGTCACCAGGCCGCGGACTACGCGCAGGCGCTCAAGACATCTGAGTCAGGTGCGCGCGTCGACCGGGCACGCGCGCTCTTCGCGGCTGCGCGGCTCGCCCGGCTGTCCGGCATGGAAATCACCGGCACCGAGGCGGCGCCCGATTACTTCGTCTACGACGGCAACTTCGACACCGGCCTCGGCCAGGAAAAGATCGAGGGTCCCTACATCACCGACGACGAGCGCAGCCGCTTCGCGGCGAGCGCGGCGGCGCCCGACCTGCGCTTTCACTATCGCTACATCGCGGTCGACGAGGCAAGCCGTGCCGCGGATCTGCTGCCGCCGAGATCGCAGGCCTTCGCCGCCGTACTCTGCACCGCGACCGGCTGGATGCTCGGCACGCAAGGTGCCGACCGGCAGGTGCACGATCTCTACGCGCGCTACGTGACGCAGGGACCCTACGTCCCCTGGGCCGCGAACTTCGGCCGCGGCTGCCCGGAGCCCGACTTCGACGACGCCGCGCGGAACCATTACTGGCGCGACACCCGCAACTTCCTGAGCCACTACCGTTGGCCGGTCGGCATCAGCGGACTCATCGCGATGTGTCTGATCGCCGCCGGATGGTTCATGCGGCGCAATGTGCCGGCGGTGAGGTAGGCGATGCCTTGCACGAACAGCCTGCGTCCCCCGATGCCGCAAGCGCGCTCGGCATAAGGCGTCGCGAATCGAAGGACGCACTACATCGGACCAAATGGCGACGGTCGGGGGCGCGTCGCCTGTCGATCAAACGAAGCGGGCGCCGCTCTCGGAAAAGCGGCGCCCGCGGCAACTCGATCGGCGTCAGGTCAGATTACCGATTCCACCCACTCCACCAGCTTGCTCTTCGGGAGCGCACCAATTTTCGTGGCGGCAACCTGACCGTTCTTGAACAGCATCAGGGTAGGAATACCGTTGACTCCGTACTTCGTGGGTGTCGCAGGATTCTCGTCGATGTTGAGTTTGGCGACGGTGACGCGGCCCTTCATCTCGGTCGCGATGTCCTCCAGGAAGGGCGCGATCCTCTTGCACGGCTCGCACCATTCCGCCCAGAAATCGACCAGCACGGGCCCCGGCGCCCGCAGCACGTCGGCCTCGAAGGAGGCGTCGGTGATCTTGCTCGTCATGCTCGTATTCTCCGCTCCCGTGTTGTCGTTCAGGGCTTTAGAGACAAGAAAGCCGCGACACTCGAGCCGCGGCCATCGCTTTCGCGAAAGATTAGGGGACGCTCCGAAGCCTCGTCAAGGTGAGCACCGGTTTGCGCAGGACTGCTTCCCGCTGCGTACATGGGCGTGAACTCACCCGCGTCCCTTCCCGATGGAATTTCCCCGTGCGGCGAGGGGACTTATCGGCTGCGCAACAGAGTATCGCTCACGGGCGTGAGACGCGGACCGTCGGTCCAGAGCAGCGCGGTGCGGACTCGCTTGCCCGGATAGATCTCGCGAATCGCCGCGACGTAAGCCGCAAGCTGGTCGAGATAGATCGCCGGCACCTCCAATTCGCTTGCCGGTGCGGGACGCAGGGTCTTGTAGTCGATCACCAGCACCTCGTCATCGGTGACGGCGATGCGGTCGATCTGGCCGGAGAGCGCGCGATTGCCGACGAGGCCCACGACCGGAACCTCCGCCCGCGAGCCCGGTCCGAAGATCGGCGCGAACTCGGGCTCTTCCAGCACGGCAAGCGTTTCCGCTAGGATCTCGGCGCGCGCTTCGGGAGCGAGCCCGTGCACCGGGAGAGCGAGGAACCGCTCGGCCGCGGCCGCGCGCCTCTCGCGCGGCAACTCCGGGAGGCTCTGGAGCAATCGGTGCACGAGCCGGCCGCGCTGGTAGGCGGCGCCCTGGTCATCGCCCAGGGGCGAGCGGACGCTGGGCTCCGGCGCGGCGGGTCGTGACGGCGCGAGCGGCTTCGGCGGCAGGGGCTCGGGCGGCGGGCGCACTTGCGCCCAGGCGGGCAGCATCTCCGGGAGCTCGGCGCGCTCGAGCGGTATGCCGTCGGCGGCAGCCGCTGACCGCTGAGGCGTCTCCAGGACCAGCCCGTCGCCCACCCAGCCGTCGGCGCCTGCGATCTCCGTGAAATCCATGCGCACCGCGCTCGCATTCCCGGCGCCGGATAGGCCGCGGCGCACGAGCTCGTACCAGCACGCCGTGGAGAGCGGGACCCGTTGTCGCCAGCCACAGACATAGAGTCGGTCCGCCGCCCGCGTCATCGCCACATAAAGAAGGCGCCGGTATTCCTGGTCGCGCCTGCGCTCCGCGTCGAACCGCGCTTGCGCCGCGAGCGGCACCGAGGCCTGCGCGCCCGCGATCATCCACAACGGCAGGCCGCCCTCGACCCATTGCAGCGCATCCACTTGGGTCGGCATCGAGGTGGTATCGGGCAGGATCACGATCGGCGCCTCGAGCCCCTTGGCGCCGTGCACGGTCAGCACCCGTACCTCGCCCATGCCCCGGTCGAGGTCCCGCTTCACCTCCGCCTCGCCGGCAACGAGCCAGTGGAGGAAGCCCTGGAGCGAGGGCGGATGATCCGCCTCGAAAGCGAGCGCCGCCTCGAGGAACTCGTCGAGCGCATCCTCTGCCTCGGGGCCGAGCCGCGCGAGCAAGCGCCGCCGGCCGCCGAGCTCACCCAGGACCTCCGCGAACAGCTCGTAGGGGGGCACGAAATCCGCGCGACGCAGCAGCTCGGTCAGCACGTCCCGCGCCTGGGCATACAGCGGATGCTCGTCGCCGCGCCGCAGCAGCTCCGACCAAAGTCGGCCCTCGCGACCATAAGCGAGCGCAAAGAGCCGATCCTCGTCGAAGCCGAAGAGCGGTCCCTTGAGCACCGTCGCGAGGATCAAGTCGTCCTCGGGCAGCAGCAGGAAATTTCCGAGCGCGATCATGTCCTCGACCGCAAGCTGCTCGGTCAAGCGCATGCGGTCGACGCCGGCCACCGGCACGGCGCGGTCGCGGAGCGCGCGCACCAGCGCCGCGATGAAGGGGGTGCGCCGGCGCACCAGCACCATGATGTCGCCCGGCCGGATCCGCCGGTCGCGCGACGGCAGGCGCTCGCGGTCGTCAAGCCAGCGCTTGATGGTGGCGGCGATCACCGTGGCAAGGCGCTGGTCGGGCTCGCGCGCGGGCTCGGAGACGATGGGCAGAGACCAGCCCGCCGGCGTCTCGTCGTCGATAGGCTCGACCAGCGGCCAGAGCTCGACCCGGCCGGCGTGCCCCTTGCGATGCGGCTCGTGGCGAATCGGAGCACCGTCGAGCGCGACGCCGTCGGCGGCGTCGGCCTGGGCGAACACGGCGTCGACCGCCTGCAGGACTGCATCGGTCGAGCGGAACGAGGTCTCGAGCGCCACCGTGTGCCAGCCCGCCTGCGCTTCGGCCGCCCGCGCGGCAAAATGCCGGCGCATCTCGACGAAGGCGTTGGGATCGGCGCCCTGGAAGCTGAAGATCGATTGCTTGGCGTCGCCCACGGCGAACACCGTGCGCGGCCGCTCGCGCGTGCCCTCGCCGGAGAAAAACTCCGAACTCAGCGCCTGAACGACGCGCCACTGCTCCGGATTGGTGTCTTGCGCCTCGTCAATAAGAAGATGATCGAGACCGCCATCGAGCTTGAACAGCACCCAAGGCGCGACCCCCGGCCGCTCCAGCAGCGCGACGCTGCGGGCGATCAGGTCCTCGTAATCGAGCACCGCGCGGCTCCGCTTGTGTCGCTCGTAGGACCGCAGCATCGCGATCGCGAGACGGGTCACGGCGACGGTGGTCTCCAGGACCGCCGCGGCGGTACAGCGCGCGCGCACGGCTTCGAGGCGCTGGGCCTCCGCCTCAAGCGCGGCAAGCTCGGCAGGTCGAGCATTGCCGAGGGATTTCGCCAGAAGCCGGGCGCGCCGCGTGCCTTGCTGGGTGAAGTACACCTCGAGGCAGTCGTCGAAGCGCTCGACGCGGCGGTCGGGCTCGGCGAGCCAGGCGGCGAGCGTCTCGCCTCGCTTGCGATCGCCTTGCGCGGTGCTCGTGAGCATGACCTCGGCCGCGCGACGGAGGGCGGTGCCGTCGAACGCATGGTCCGCGCACGCCTCGGCGATCACATACGCCTCGGTGGTGCCAGGCGCGAGGCCGAGCCGGTGCGCAATTTGCCCGACGATCGCGGCGACACCGCCGGCACCCTCGGCGAGCCGGCTGAATTTCGTGCGCGCGGCCGCGATCAGGTCGAGGAGCGTCCAGAAACGCGCCTCGCCTATCCGGTGCACCAATGTCGTGACGGCGCTCGCGAGCTCGGGCGCCGCGCCCGCGCGCGCCTCCGCCAGTACCTCCTCGCGGACGTCCGCCAGCAGCTCGCCGGCGGCGCGCTCATCCAGGAGCTGGAAATGCGGCGGCACCTCTGCCTCGACGGGAAAGCGGCGCAGCAGGGCCTGGCAGAACGCATGGATGGTCTCGATGCCGAGCCCGCCGGGTGCGTCGAGCACGGTCGCGAAGAGGCGCCGGGCGTGATCAAGGAGACCCTGGTCGGGCATTCGGCCGAGCAGCGCCAGGATCTCGCCGCGGAGCTCGGACTCGGGAAGCACTGCCCAACGGCTCAGCCGCTCGTTGAGCCGGTTCGCCATCTCCGCGGCGGCGGCGCGGGTGAAGGTCAGACAGAGGATTCGCCCGGGCGGGCTGCCGCCCAGCATCAACGAGAGCACGCGATCGGTGAGCACCTTGGTCTTGCCGGCGCCCGCGGAGGCGGCGACCCACACCGAGCTCCCGGCGTCGGCGGCCTGCCGCTGCAGGAAATCGACAGCGGAGGCGGTCATGTCTCCTCCGCCGCCTCGGTGGCGCGCCATTCCTTGACGCGCTCGAGATGCTCGTAATCGGAATAGCGCGGCGCGTTTCGCGCGACGGGCACCGCGCGATAAGGCGTGGCGGCGCTGTCGAACCGAGCAATCAATTCCGTGAGGCCCGCGAGCGCCGTGGCGATCATCTCGCGCGCCGCGGCGCCCTCGGCGATGCGTCTCAACTCACCGGGAACCGCGAGTCCGCTGAGCCGCCAATACTCGAGCGCGGTTACCGCCGCCGGCGGCACATGGGCAAAGCCGCCGGCTTCGGCGATCGCGGCCTCCAGCGGGAGCTGGGGCGCGAGGCCGCGCTCCACCTCGACGTCCCTCGGCAGCGCCCCGGTCTTGTAATCGACGATCACCAGCCCGTCCGCCCGGCGCTCGATGCGGTCGGCAGTGGCGGTGAGCTCGAAATCGCCGCCGGGTGCTGCGAAGATCCGGCTACCCTTGGTCTCGCTGATCAGGCCGGCGAGCATCCCGCGCCGCGCGCGCTCCTGCTCCAGGAACCAGCGCGCGATCCGCTCGAAACGCGGCCACCAGAAGGCCCAGATGCCCGGCCGCGACAGCAGCTCGCCGAAGGCGTCGCGGCCGAGGTCCAGGAGCCGCGCCTCCGCATCCGCCGGCAGCGCCTCAGGAAAGGCGGAGACGAAGCGGTCGAGCGCCTGGTGGATCAGCACGCCACGCTCGCGCGCCTCGGGCTCGGCGTCGAGCGGCTCGAGCGCCTTGAGCTTGAGCACATGCCGCGCGTAGATCGCGTAGGGATCGCGCATCCAGGTCTCGATCGCCGTCACCGAGAGCCGGCGCGGCCGCGCGACGACCGGCGGACACGGCGCCGGCGCGGCGATCACGACGCGCTCCATGCCGCGGTCGAGCGCCGCCTGCCAGCGCAGTGGACGCCGATCCGCGAGAAGCGCGCTCTCTTGGCCGGCCGCGCGCAGCACGGTCTCGAGCCGCAGCAGCCAGCGCGACGGCAGGGTCGGCGTCCCCGCCACGCGGGCGGCGCGCGTCAGCACGACCTCCGGTGCGCCGCAGGCCTGCACGAAATCGTGGGCGGAGACGCCAATACGCCGCTCCGGCGGCGCGATGCCGAAGCCCTTGCGCATGGGTCGCGACATCCAGGGATCGTCGGCGGGATCGCCGGGCCAGGTGCCCTCGTTGAGTCCGCCGAGGATCATCAGGTCGGCGCGCTGCAGCCGCGCCTCAAGCAAGCCCCAGATGAAGAGCCGCGGATGCCGACCGAAGCGCGGGCGGACCACCGGCCCCGCAAGCAGGCTCTCGAAGAGCGCGGGATAATCCGAGCCGGCGCGCAAGGTGAAATCCTGCGCGGCGGCGAGCAGATCAGCCATGAAGCTGCTCGCGACTTCGCCGGCCTCGCCGCTCCAGAGCCGGCGGGCGCCCGGCTCGTCGGCACTCTCGGCGAGGGCCTCGGCCGCCGCGATGTGCGCGGCGAGCAGCGCGCGGAGTGGTTGATCCCTCGCCGCCATCGCCGAGAGCAGCGGCGCGAGACAGCGTCGCAGCCGCTCGACGAAGCGACGCTGCCGCACGGCCTCGGGCTTGAGCGCCCGCAGGATGCCTTCGAAGCCCGGTGCCGGCCGCACGCCGCGCAACGCCTTGCGTTCGAGCAAGCGGACCTCGGCGCGCAGTTCCTCGGGCGCCAGGCCGGCGGCGGCGAGCGGATGCTTCAGCGCCGCGAGGAGCGGCACCGGCGCCGTGCCCTCGCTCACGAGATCCAGCACCAGACGCAAAAACACGCCGGGCGGCGTCTGGTTAAGGGGCACGCCCGCGGAGTCGTCGATTTCGATCTGCCAGCGCCGGAGCTCCGCCGCGACTCGACGCGCGAGCGCGCGATCGGGCGTCACCAGCGCAGCGGTGGCGGCATCGCGCCGCTCCAGGCTCTGGCGCAGCAGCAGCGCGATCGCCTGTGCTTCCTCCTGCGGCCCCGCGCAGTCGAGGCGGCGGAAACCGCGGGTAGCGGCGGGCGCGAGTGGGCGCATTTGGCGCCACTGCTCCGTGAGCCGCGCCGGCAGCAGCGCATCGGCGACGAGCGCCTGGCGCTCGCGCGGTCCCGCTAGGGGCGACGGCGCATCCCAGGCTGCGACCGCCGCCGGCGTCATCTCCATGCGGTCGAGGAAGCGCGCAAGGAGATGCTGGGGGTGGCTGGGATCACCTCGGATGGCATCCCAGACCTCGGGCGTCACCGCGCGGTCGAGGCCCGGCAGAACCACGGTGCCGGCAGGGAGCCGCGCCACCACCTCCATGAGCGCCGCCACCGCGGGAATCCCGCCGGCGAGGCCTGCGGCGACGACGGGATCGCGCGGCGGATCGGCCTGCCAGCGCGCGGCGAGCGCCGCGAGCGCGCGGTTGCGCCGGGCCGCGGGATCGAGCGCGCCGCGCTCGGCCAGCACCTCGGGCCAGCGCTCGGTGACGATGCGCAGGAATTCGAGGACGTCCTGCCAATGTCTCGCGAGCTCCTCGGGCACCAGCTCGGCGAGACGCTCGAAGCCAGCGCCTTCCGTCTGCGCCTCGTCGAGAAAGCGCGCGAGCGCGCGCGCCAGCATCGCCGCCTGGCCTGGCGGAATCTCGTCGTTCCATTTCTGCACCAGCACCGTCAGGAGCAACCGGCGCTCGAGCTCCGGAATGGCGGGCGCCAGATCGAGGCCCTCGGCGTCCGCCTCATCCGGCAGGAAGGCGAACTCGTCGAGGTCGAGATCGCCGACGGGCCGGAGCCGCGGCAGCAGCAGGGGCCGGCCGCTGCCCGCGCGCAGGAACGCTTCGCCGAGCGCACGGCAGGCCCGGCGGGTGGGCAGCAGCACCGTCACGCGCGAGAGCGCCAGCGGGTCGGTCTCCGCCATGACGCCGAGCCGCCGCGCGAGTGTGTCGAGGAACGGCAGATGGGCTTCGATGGTGACGATGGAGGCGCACGCCGCCCCGGTCATCGCGGAAACCAGAGCTCGCCCAGGCGCGATTCGGTGGCGGCAAGACCCGCCACGGTGCCGACGTCGTACCAGGTGCCGTCATGCACGATGGCGATGACGCGGCCGCTGGCGATCGCCTTGTCCCAGAGCCGGTTCATCGAGAAAGGCGCCACCTTCTCGCCCTCGAACAATCTATGACTCAAGAGCTGGATGCCCGCGAACAGGAACGGCACCACCTCGGTCTCGCCACGCCGCCGGGGCACGCCCAGGGGATCGAGGAAGAAGTCGCCGAGGCCCTCGTAGCCGATCGCAGGGACGGTCTCCTGCATCAGTAGGGCGGCGTCGTGGCGCTCTGGATCGAAGACGCCGGCGAGGCGCGTGAGCGCCGGCACCCGCCCGTTGAGCCACACGGCATCGCTGTTGACGACGAAGAACGGCTCTCCCAGATGCGGCAACGCCTGCGCCACGCCGCCACCGGTGTCGAGCAGGATCGGCTCGCAGGATAGAATGATCTCCGGCGACTTCCGTTGGGCCACATGCCGCTCGATCATCTCGGCCTTGTGGTGCGCGTTCACCACCACGCGCCGCACACCCACGGACTCCAGATGGTCGAGCGCCCGGTCGAGCAGCGCACGGCCCTGCACGGTCACCAGCGCCTTGGGCCGATCCTCGGTCAGCGGGCGGAGCCGCGTGCCGAGGCCTGCCGCCAGAACCATGCCGGTCTCGACCTTGATCATGAGACGGCCCCGACGAGCGGGATCCGGCGCAAATCGACCGGAATATGCCGGTCGAGCCACTGCCGCACGGGCTGCAGAGCGGGATGGCTCACGTCGCGCTCCACGAGGCGCCAGAGCCGCGGCGTGTGCACGAGATATTGCGGCTTGCGGTCGCGCACGCAGAGGCGCGTGAAGATGCCGAGGATCTTGCAGTTGCGCTGCGCCGCCAGCACTGCCGCCGCCGTGGTGAATGCCGCGCGGTCGAGATCCGGGAAGGACCCGAGGTAATGCGCCGTCAGCGCACTCGCAAGGTCGGCCGGGACGTCGCGGCGCGCATCCTCCAGGAGCGAGACGAGGTCGTAGGCCGGCGACCCGATCACCGCGTCCTGGAAGTCGAGCAGGCCGCACGCGGCAAGCCCGCTCCGGCCTGCAACCAGCATGAGATTATCCACGTGATAGTCGCGCAGCACCAACGTCGAGGGCACCGCCGAGGCCAGCGGCAGCAATTGGCGCCACATCGCGAGGTACTCCTCGCGGAGCGCCGGCGGCGTCGGCCGCTTGGCGACCGCCGGCAGATACCAGTCGACGAGCAACGACGCCTCGGTGAGCAGCCGGGCTTCGTCATAGGGCGGCAGCCCCGCGCCGAGCGCAGGCTCGAAGCGCCGGCGGAGCGCGATCAGCACGTCGACCGCGAGGCGATAGAGCGCCGCCTCGTCGGCGCCGGCGGCGAGGAGCCGCGTATAGGTGTCGTCGCCGAAATCCTCGAGGAGCAGCAGGCCCGCCTCGACGTCCTCGGCGAGGATCTCGGGCGCGCTCAGTTCCAGGCGCCGCAAGAGCCGCGCCACTCGCAGGAATGGCCGCACGTCCTCATGGGGCGGCGGCGCATCCATGAGCACGGCGCGGCGCCCGGCGCCCTGCAGCCGATCATAGCGCCGGAAGGACGCGTCGCCCGCAAGCGCCCGGCGCGGCACGTCGGCCCAACCGGCCTGGGACAGGAACGAATGGATGAGCTCGCTGCGGGAGGTCATGCGGGCGACAAACCCGCGAGCCGCCGCATCCAGCCGCGGTCCCCGCTCAAGCGAACGCGGCGCGCGTCGGGCGTGGCGCCCGCAGAAAGCTCGACGTCGAGACGCTCCTGCGGCAGCAGCGAGCCCAGCCGCTCCGGCCATTCTATCAGCAGGACCGCCTCGCCGAGCGCCTCCTCGAAGCCGAGCTCGTAGACGTCCTCGCTCTTCTCCAGGCGATAGAGGTCGAAATGCCAGACAGCAGGCTTTCCGCCAAGAAACTCGTAGATCTCGACCAGGGTGAAGGTCGGGCTCGGCACCTCCTCGTCGCCTCGGCCGAGCGCCCGGATGAAGCCGCGGGCGAAGCTGGTTTTGCCGCTGCCGAGCTCGCCGCGCAGCGCGATCACGTCACCCGCCTTGGAAATCCGTGCGATTCGCCCGGCGAGATCGGCCGTCGCGGTTTCGGAGGCGAGATCCAGGGAAAGTCCGGTATCGACGGGCGCGGCGGTCACGTCGCCCTTTTAGTCCCTTCGGACCTGCGCTCGCAACCATCGCGGGTTGCGCCTGCAGAGCCTTGCCGTCATTCTGCGCCGCGCTTCCGGCGGCAAAGGTAAAGGGCATGGTCGAGACTGACGTGGCGATCGTGGGCGCAGGGCCGGTGGGGCTCTTTGCGGTGTTCCAGTGCGGCATGCTGAAGATCCGCACCCACATGTTCGACGCCCTCGACCTCCCGGGCGGACAATGCGCCGCACTCTATCCCGAGAAGCCGATCTACGACGTGCCCGGCTATCCCAAGATCGAGGCGCTGGCGCTGGTGGAGAAGCTCACCGAGCAGGCGGCGCCGTTTCATCCGGTCTATCACCTGGGCTCGCCGGTCACGGGACTCGCGGCCGCTGACGGCGGCTTCCGGCTCGCCAACGCGGCGGGCCTCTCGGTCCGTGCGAAGGCCGTGATCATCGCGGCGGGCGTCGGCGCCTTCGGACCGAACCGGCCGCCGCTCGCGGGCATCGAGCACTACGAGGGCAAGAGCGTCTTCTACCTTGTGAAAAGACGCGAGGACTTCCGCGGCAAGCGGGTGGTGATCGCCGGCGGCGGCGATTCGGCGGTCGACTGGGCGATCTCGCTCGCCGAGGTCGCAGAGCGCGTGATGGTCGTGCACAGGCGCCCGAAATTCCGGGCAGCGCCCGAATCGGCCGCGCGCCTCGAGGCGCTCGCGCAACAGGGCGGCATCGAGATGGTGATCCCCTATCAGCTCTCCGGCCTCGAGGGCGAAAACGGCCGGCTTGCCCGTGTGCTGGTGGCCGATCTCGACGGCAAGACTCGCGCGCTCGAGGCCGACTGCCTGCTGCCGTTCTTCGGGCTCTCCATGAATCTCGGCGCGATCGCCGAGTGGGGCCTCAACCTCGACCGCAACCACATCGCAGTCGAGCCCGCGACCTGCGCAACCTCCACGCCCGGCATCTTCGCGATCGGCGACATCGCCACATATCCGGGCAAGCTCAAGCTGATCCTGTCGGGGTTCTCCGAGGCCGCGATGGCCGCCCACGCGATCTATCCGCTGGTGCACCCGGGCGAAGCGCTGCACTTCGAGTACTCGACGACGAAGGGCGTGCCGGGCCGGAGCTAGGCTGGTTGTTCTGCGAATGCACGACCGACTTCGAACATGAAGTCACTGTGGCTGTGCAGGTGGACCAGATCTTGGGCTCGGCCCGCGCGATGCGCCGCTCGCCGCGGGCTGTCGCTAGAGTGCGAGCCTTCATCCCTCATAGCTCGCAATACCGACTTTGAGGGTCGTCATGAGATGACACTTCTCCGGCCGATCAGAACTCGCAAGAATCGTCATGCGCGGGCTCGTTCCGCGGCTGTCCGGTTCGCGTTTCGATACAGCGCTCGAGAGTCTCCACCCGCTCGCACTCTGCCCATGGTCGTCACCCCCGGGCTTGTCCCGGGGGTCCACGTTTTCTATTGCCGCCAAAAACACGTGGATGCCCCGGACAAGCCGGGGCATGACGACCTTAAGAGTCTTCTCTGAATGGAAGCGCAACCCATTTCGCTGAACCGAACAGCCGTGGAACAAGTCCGGCGATGACGACGATGGGGAGTGTGAGCGACCGGAGACCGCCGACAAATGTGCTGCTCAATCTCCCGTCGACACGCGCGGCGCCTGGACGGTCGCGGCGGTGCTTGTCGAGAGATAGCACGTGACGGTGGTGCCGGTGCCGGGGCTCGAGGTGAGCTCGACGCGGCCGCCGTGGAGCTCGATGAAACTCTTGACCAGCGACAGGCCCAGCCCGGGACCCGACTGGCGCGCGAGCGGGCTGCCGCGCTCGAATTTCTCGAAGATGCGGACCTGGTCCTCCTCGGGCACGCCGACGCCGGTATCGATCACCGAGAGCGCGATCTCGCCATCGCTCCGGCGGGCCGCAAGCGTGACGCTGCCGCCGCCCGGCGTGAAGTTGATCGCGTTCGAGATCAGGTTGAAGAGCGCCTGGCGCAGCCGGCGCTCGTCGCCCACGAGCGTGCCGATGTCGGTCGGGCAGTCGAAATTGAGCGCCAGATTCTTGTTGCGCGCGCGCTCGCGCGAGAGCGCCAGCACGCCCGACATCATGGCGTGGATGTCGATCTCCTGCGTCTCGAGCGTCATGTAGCCGGCCTCGATGGTGGCGAGGTCGAGGATGTCGTTGATCAGCGACATGAGCCGATGCGAGCTGTCGAGGATGCCGCGGCTGTAATCGAGCTGGCGCGGGTTGAGCTCGCCGAAATACTGGTTCGCCAGGATCTCGGCAAAGCCGATGATGGCGTTCAAGGGCGTGCGCAGCTCGTAGGAGACGTTGGCGATGAACTCGCTCTTGAGCCGGCCCGCGGTCTCCAGCGCCTCGTTGCGCTCGCGGAGCGCGCGCTCGACCCGAGTCGAATCGGTCACATCGAGGTAGCTCAGGAGTACGTTGCCGTCGGGCAGCGGCACGATGGTGGCCTGCAGGATCGAGCCGTCGCTGCGGTGGAGGCGTTCGGGCGGCGTCTCGGTGCGCCCGGTCAGGCGCTCGATGATGCGGCCCTTGAGCGTGGGCCAATCCTCGCGCGAGCCCGGGAACTCGAAGAACGCCCGGGTCTTCTCCACGAGCTCGCTCACGTGCAGGTCGCCCGTAAGATCGGCGGCGCTCAGCTTCCAGATGTCGGCGTAGGCGGGGTTCCACAGCTTGAGCCGGCCGTCGGTGCCCAGCACCGCCACCGCCTCCCAGAGGTTGTCGAGCGTCTCGCGCTGCACCTCGATCAGCGTGTTGTAGGAGCGCTCGAGGGCAAGCTTGTCGGTCACGTCCTCGTAGACGAAGGTGAGGCCGCCGAAGGGATGCGGCGAGACCACCAGGCGGAGCGTGCGCTCGTCGGGCAGATGCAGCAGCTCCTCCTGCGGCTGCAGGAGCGAGGTGAACATGGCGAGCTGCTGGCGCTTGAAGGCGCGGAAATCCGCATATTCCGGCAGGCGGCGCCGCTCACGGAGCCGCTCCAGCAGCTCCTCGAGCGTCGGCTCCGCCGCGAGCCAGTCCTCCTCGAGCCGCCAGAGCTGGGCGAAGGCCGAGTTGAAGAAGCTGAGGCGCGTCTCCGCGTTGAAGATGGCGACCGCAACCGCGACGTTCTCCAGCACCTCGCCGTGCGCGGCGACATGGCGCGCGAGCTCCGCCTGGATCGTCTCCAGGTCGGTGAAGTCGCGGGCGAAGCCGAGCACCTCCCGGCCGCCGTCTATCGGCTGCTCCGTGAACTCCATGAGCCGGCGCTGGCCGCCCACCACGATGTGATGGCTCTCGGACTGCGCCATCTGGGTCTGGCGCGCGCGCTCCGCGAGCTCGCGGCCGTGATCGCCCAGCACCCGTGCGCCGATCTCGCGATGCTCGGCGACCGCCTCGCTGGCGCTCGCCTCCATGGCCTGGGCATAGGCCCGGTTCACCTCGATGAGCGCGAGCGTGTCGGCGCGACGGCGCCAGACCGGCATCGGCAGCGCGTCGAGCACCCGGCGGAGGCCGTCGCGCTCGGCGCGCGCCAAATCGCGCTCGGCGGTCAGCGCTGCGCCGCTCGCGGGCTCGAGGAACCAGACGAGGTCGGCGGCGGCGGCGCCGTCGCGGCCGGGCGCACGCCGCCCGATGACGTCGAGACGGCCGCCGGCGGTCAGCACCGCCGAGAGCGCGAACCCCGTCCCCTCGCCGCGCAGCTTCGCGACGCCCGCCTCGATCGCGGCGGCGTCCGGCGCGACGAAGCAGAGCAGCACTTTGCGGAAGCCTTCGGTGCCGTCGGCGAGCGCCTCGACGGGCCCGGGCTCGAAGCTCTCGCTGCCGTCGGCGGCCCAGCGATAGCGCGCGGCGGGAAGTGCTCCTCGCTCGGCTTGCTCGCGGGCGATCTCGATCTCGAGGCGAGCGCATTCGCCCTCGAGCTGGCGCAGCCGGTGGCGCGCCCAGAGCAGCAGGGGCAGCAACGCCAGCAGCACGAGAAGCAAAAGGATCGGCGAGACGCCGCCGGCGTCCGCAAGATCGGCGGCCTGCGCGGGCGACGGCGCCAGAGCCGCCGCTCCTACCGCCGCAAGCCAAATCCTGCCCAGCACCCCTCCCCCATTGCGCGCCGCGCCTGTCTCCGACGAGACCGGCCCGACTCGGCGCATACCCCCGAATTATCGCCGCCTGGGGTTAATTACCTAAGGGAATTTACAGGCATTCAAGCCATCTCCCCCGGTAGACTGGGCGAATACGCGAATATCCCGGCGAGACCTATGCCCAAGATCAGCGCGGGACTTCTGCTCTATCGGCTCCGACAAGGTGCACCGGAGGTGCTCCTGGTGCATCCGGGCGGGCCCTTCTGGGCCAAGAAAGACGCGGGCGCGTGGTCCATCCCGAAGGGCGAGCCGTCGCCGGGCGAGGATCTATTGGCCGCGGCGCGGCGGGAGTTCGAGGAGGAGACCGGGCACGGCATCGCCGGCGAGTTCCGCGCGCTCGCGCCGGTGCAGCAGCCCAGCGGGAAGACCGTGCATGCCTGGGCTGTCGAGGCCGACATCGACGCGGGCGCGATCCGCAGCAACAGCTTCGAGCTCGAGTGGCCGCCGCGCTCAGGACGGCGGCAGGCATTCCCCGAGGTGGACCGCGCCGCGTGGCTCGGCCTCGCCGAGGCGCGGGTCAAGATCACCAAGGGTCAGCTCGGCCTCCTCGACCAGCTCGAGCGGCTGCTCCTCTCCGATCAATACCGGTAGTGATCGGACTTGAACGGCCCGTGCGGGGCGACACCGAGGTAGGAGGCCTGTGCCGCCGTGAGCTCCGTGAGCTTTACGCCGAGCTTCGCCAGGTGCAGCGCCGCCACCTTCTCGTCGAGCTTCTTCGGCAGCGTGTAGACCTGCTTCTGGTATTTGCCGGTGTTAGTGAAGAGCTCGATCTGCGCCAGCACCTGGTTGCTGAAGGAGGCGCTCATCACGAAGCTCGGATGGCCGGTAGCGCAGCCGAGGTTCACGAGGCGCCCCTTGGCGAGCACGATGAGGCGCTTGCCGTCGGGCATCACGACCTCGTCCACTTGCGGCTTCACCTCCTCCCACTTGTAGTTCCGGAGCGAGCTGATCTGGATCTCGCTGTCGAAGTGGCCGATGTTGCAGACGATGGCGCGGTCCTTCATGCGCCGCATGTGATCGAGGGTGATCACGTCGACATTGCCCGTGGCGGTCACGAAGATGTCGCCAATCGGCGCCGCCTCGTCCATGGTCACGACTTGATAGCCCTCCATCGCCGCCTGCAACGCGCAGATCGGGTCGATCTCGGTCACCATCACGCGCGCGCCGGCGTTGCGGAGCGAGGCCGCCGAGCCCTTGCCGACGTCGCCGAAACCCGCGACCACCGCGACCTTGCCCGCCATCATCACGTCGGTCGCGCGGCGGATGCCGTCCACCAAGCTCTCGCGGCAGCCGTAGAGGTTGTCGAACTTGGACTTGGTGACGCTGTCGTTGACGTTGATGGCGGGGAACAGCAGCCGGCCTTCTTTCGCCATCTGATAGAGCCGGTGCACGCCGGTGGTGGTCTCCTCGGTGACGCCGCGGATGTTCTCGCCGAGCTTTGCGTACCAGCCGGGCTTTGCCGCGAGATGGCGCTTGATCGCGGCGTAGAGCACCTCTTCCTCCTCGTTGGTGGGATTGGCGATCGCCGCGGGGTCCTGCGCCGCGCGGATGCCGAGATGCACCAGCAACGTCGCGTCGCCGCCGTCGTCGAGGATCATGTTGGGCGTGCCGCCATCCGCCCACTGGAAGATCCGATGGGTGAACTCCCAGTACTCCTCGAGCGACTCGCCCTTGTAGGCGAAGACGGGCGTGCCCGATTTCGCGATCGCCGCCGCGGCGTGGTCTTGCGTGGAAAAGATGTTGCAGGAGGCCCAGCGCACGTCGGCGCCCAGGTGCTTCAGCGTCTCGATCAGGACCGCGGTCTGGATCGTCATGTGGAGCGAACCCGCGATGCGCGCACCCTTGAGGGGCTTCGTCCGGCCGTATTCCTCGCGGATCGCCATCAATCCCGGCATCTCGCTCTCGGCGATCGAGAGCTCCCGCCGCCCCCACTCCGCCAGCGATAAATCGGCGACCTTGTAGTCGGCTCCATCGGCCATGGACGAACTCCTGAGCTGGGGCGGGAAAAGCGAGAGGCGGCATATAGCAGCGCAGTTCCGAGCCGGCAAGCCTGGGACGGCATGGGCGACTTCCCACGGGTTTGGGCGCGCGCCCGCGTGTCCGGCCCATGAATGCTATAGTTCCCGCGGAGACCGGCCCGGCATGACCTTCGTCGATGACCCCGTGAGCGCGCGAGATCCCGGCGGCGGGGTCTCGGTCAGCCTGCGCATGCTCCTGCTGGTCCGCTGGGTCGCCGTGGTGGGCCAGGCCGCGACGCTGCTGGTCGTGCATTTCGGTCTCGGCTATGCGCTTCCCATCGTGCCGGCGATGGCGGTGGTCGCGGCCTCGGCGCTCCTCAACGTGATCGGCATGGTCGCCCGCGGCACCACGGCGCGGCTCGGCGAGATGGAGGCGGCCTCCTACCTCGCCTACGACATCGTGCAGCTCGGCGTGCTGCTGTTCCTCACGGGCGGCCTCGAGAACCCCTTCGCGATCCTGGCGATCGCGCCGGTGACCGTGGCGGCGACCGTGCTCTCGCGGCCCAGCATCATCGGCCTCTCCGCGCTGACGGTGACGGCGCTCAGCCTGCTCGCGATCTACCACATGCCGCTCCCGTGGCAGGGCGAGCCGCCGGCGTTCTCCGCGCTCTTCATCCTCGGCGTGTGGTTCGGCCTCGTCTTCGCGGCGCTCTTCAGCGCGAGCTACATTTGGAGCGTGGCCGAGGAGGCGCGGCGCATGCGCGACGCCTTCGCGGCGGCTCAGCTCGCGCTCGCCCGCGAGCAGCGCGTCTCGGCGGTGGGTGCGCTCGCCGCCGCGGCCGCTCACGAGCTCGGCAGTCCGCTCGCCACCATCGCCGTGGTCGCCAAGGAGCTCGCGCGCGACTTGCCGCCCGGCAGCCCGCACGCGGAGGACGCCGCGCTGCTGCTGAGCCAGAGCGAGCGCTGCCGCACAATCCTCGCCGATCTTGCCCGGCAGCCCGTGAGCGAGAGCAGCACGCCCTACGCGCGGCTGCCGATCTCGGCGCTGGTGGAGGCGGCGGGCGAGCCCTATCGCACCGAGGGCGTGCGGGTGATCTATACGACCGGCGCGGGCGCCGACGGCGGCGAGCCCCAGGTCGCGCGCAGCCCCGAGATCCTGCACGGCCTCGGCAACCTCATCCACAACGCCGTGACCTTCGCGCAGCGCGAGGTCATCGTCACCACCGACTGGACCGACCGCGAGATCACCGTCGAGGTGGTGGACGACGGACCGGGATTCAGCCCCAACGTGCTGGCCCGGATCGGCGAGCCCTATATCTCCGGGCGCTCGGGCGAAGGGCAGCACATGGGGCTCGGCATCTTCATCGCCCAGAGCCTGCTCGAACGGACGGGAGCGCGGCTCAGCTTCGGCAACCTTGCGGACGGCGGCGCCCAGGTTATGGTGGAGTGGGCGCGCGCCGCACTGGAGCTCAGCGAGCACGCACCCTCCCGGGAGGAGGCGGGATCATGAGCGAGACCCCAGAGACACCGCCGGAAAGCGCGCCCTCGCCGCTCGCGGGCCTGCCCGAGGAGGAGCGCACGCTGCTGATCGTCGACGACGACCAGCCGCTCTGCCAGCGCCTGGCGCGCGCCATGGAGCGCCGCGGCTTCGTGGTGACCACTGCCGATAGCGTCAAGGGCGGCATCGCCGCCGCCAAAGGGAGCCCGCCGGCCTTCGCCGTGGTGGACCTCCGGCTCACGGACGGCAGCGGCCTCGATGTGGTGAGCGCGCTCCGCGAGGCGCGGCCGAGCGCGCGGATCGTCATGCTGACGGGCTATGGCAACATCGCGACCGCGGTAGCCGCGGTGAAGAAAGGCGCGGTCGACTACCTGCCGAAGCCCGCCGACGCCGACGCCGTGGAGCGGGCGCTGCTCGCGACCGAGGCGGCGCTGCCGCCGCCACCGGAGGACCCGATGTCCGCGGACCGGGTACGTTGGGAGCACATCCAGCGGGTCTTCGAGCAATGCGACCGCAACGTCTCCGAGACCGCCCGACGCCTCAAGATGCACCGCCGCACGCTCCAGCGCATCCTCAGCAAGCATGCGCCCCGGAGCTGAAGGACAGCTGCCGCACTCTGCAATCCAATGGGGGAAGAATGAACACATACGCTGTCGCCGGCGTGGCGACGCTAGCCGGTATCGCGCTCGGAGCGGTCGGCGTTCAGCAGCTTCATGCTCAATCCAGGCCGCTCGCCTACGTGATCTCGGAAATCGAGGTCACGAACCCGGATGCTTACGGGAAGGAATACGTCCCGCTCGCTCAGCAAGCGCTCCGCGAAAGCGGCCAGAAAGTCCTCGCCGCGGGCGGCAAGACCGTCAGCCTCTCCGGGGAGCCGCCGAAGGCGCGCATCGTCGTCTCGGTGTTCGAGAGCCTGGAGAAAGCGCAGGCGGCCTATACGTCTCCGGCCTATATGGAAGCCCGGAAGATCGGTGATCAATACGGGAAATTGCGCATCTTCGCCGTCGAGGGAGTTTCGCAATAGCCGACGGCCCAGGCGAGACGCCTAGGTCGTCAGCAGTTGCCGCTTCGTGCCCTCGAGCACCAGGCAGGTGAGCTGGCCCGAGCGGTAGGCGCCGGTGTCGATGCCAATGCGGTTCGGCCGGAACTCGGGATCGAGGGTGATGGTGTGGCCGTGCACCACGACCTTGCCGAAGTCGCGGGTCGATTCCAGAAACTCGTCGCGAATCCAGAGCAGATCCTCTGGCTGCTGCTCGTCGAGCGGCACGCCTGGCCGCAGCCCCGCGTGGACGAAGAGATAGTCGCCCTCGACACGCATGACCTCGAGGGCCTCGAGGAAGCTTCTGTGGCGCGCAGGAAGCCGCTCGGCGAACCGCTGCTGGGCCTGGCGGAAGGCGGCCGTGCCCGAGAACATGCCGGGCGCCTCGACGCCGTAGCTCCGGAGCGTGGCATCGCCGCCGTTCATCATCCAGGTCCGGCCGACCGCGATGTCGTCGAGGAAGCGCAGCATCATCTCCTCGTGGTTTCCCATCAGGGGCACCACCGAGAAGCCGCGCGGCGCGACCCGCAGCACCAGATCGATCACCGCACTCGAATCCGGGCCGCGGTCGACATAGTCGCCGAGGTAGATGAGCCGCTTCTCGGCCGCGGGATGGCGCGCGCCATCGGCCGCGATCTCTCCAAGCAGGGCCTCCAGCAGATCGGCGCGGCCATGGACGTCGCCGATGGCATAGAGCCGGCTTCCGGCGGGAGCAGCGGCCGCAGGGCGTGACAGCGAGGCCATCTGCTTCAGATGTAGGGAGAGATCGGCGGGGATGCCAGGGTGCCCCGGCCCGCGGCAAACTCCCGGTTTTCCTTGCCAGGGGGGCTCACGCCGCCTATGAGGGGCGCATGGCCGATGCGGACTTGGTCTCCCTCGTCGAGAAGCTGCCGGCGACGCGCTTGATGTGCGTGGGCGACGTCATGCTCGACCATTACGTCTATGGCTCGGTCGAGCGGATCTCGCCGGAGGCGCCGATCCCCGTGCTGCGGGTCGAGCGGGAGACGCGCACGCTGGGTGGCGCCGGCAACGTCCTGCGCAATCTTAGGGCGCTGGGTCTCGCACCGTGCTTCGTCTCCGTGGTCGGCAACGACGCAGCGGGCCGCGAGGTGAGCCGGCTCGCGGCAGGAGCGGACGCCGGCGAGAGCCTCGGCTCGGCCAATCCCGCGCCCGACCCCGAGGTGCACCTGCTGCAGGAGCGCGGCCGCGCCACCACGATCAAGACCCGCTACGTCGCGGGAACACAGCAGCTGCTCCGGGCCGATCGCGAGAAGGTGGCACCGATCTCCCATCCCGTCCGCGAGGACCTGCTGCGCGTGCTCGAGCACGCGGCGGCGGGGCGGCGGGTCACGGTGCTCTCGGATTACGCCAAGGGCGTGCTGGGCGACGGCATCGCCGCGGCGACCATCGCGATCGCCCGCGCCGCCGGCCACGTCGTGGTGGTCGACCCCAAGGGCACGGACTATTCCCCCTACCGCGGCGCCAACATCCTGAAGCCGAACCGGCGGGAACTGAGCGCGGCCACCAAACTCGGCGTCGCCAGCGAGGCCGAGGCCACCGCCGCTGCACGGGCGCTGATCGATGATTTCGAGCTGGGCTCCGTGTTGGTCTCCCTGAGCCAGGAGGGCATGCTGCTGGTGGAGGCCGGTGGCGCCGTGCATCGTCTCGCGGCGGAGGCGCGCGAGGTTTTCGACGTCTCCGGTGCGGGCGACACGGTGGTGGCGGTGCTGGGCGCGGCGCTCGGCGCCGGTGCCTCGCTGCTTGACGCCGCGCGTCTCGCCAACATCGCGGCGGGCATCGTGGTCGGCAAGGTCGGCACCGCCGTGGTGCACCGGAGCGAGCTCGAGGAGGCGATCGTGAACCGCGACGCTCTCGCCGGGCAGAAGCTGCTGCCGCTCCCGTTGGCGCTCGACCATGTCGCGCGCTGGCGCCGCAACGGTCTCAAGATCGGCTTTACCAACGGCTGCTTCGACATTCTGCATCCCGGACACGTCTCGCTGCTGGCGCAGGCGCGGAGCCACTGCGACCGGCTGGTGGTGGGCTTGAACAGCGACGCTTCGGTAAAGCGCCTCAAGGGCCCCGACCGGCCCGTGCAGACCGCCGCCGCGCGCGGCGCAGTGCTTTCCTCGCTCGCGAGCGTCGACATGGTCGTGGTCTTCGAGGAGGACACGCCGCGCGAGCTCATCGCGGCGCTACAGCCGGAAGTGCTGGTCAAGGGCGCCGACTACCGCAAGGACGAGGTGGTCGGCCGCGATCTCGTCGAGGCCCGCGGCGGCAGAGTGGTGCTCGCCGAGCTGGTGCCGGGCTACAGCACCACCGCTACGATCGCGCGGATGGTGCGCTGAGTTCGACAGCAGCCTCTGCGGAAGAGGTGCGCCGCCACGCCGCGAGCAGCAACAGCAGCAGCACGAGCGAGGTCGGCTGGAAGCGGGTCGCCTCGGCGACGAATTTGCCCGCGACCGGCACGACCCAGGCCGCGAGCAGAAGCACGGCCTCACCCCGTTGCCAGCGGGTCGCGCGCGCCTCTTGCGCGATCCAGACCAGCGGCAGGAGCAGCATCACGAGGTCGTAGTCGTAGGCGTAGGGCGTGGTGAGGGGGATGCTCAGCACCAGGACCGATCCCGAGAGCGCGAGCGGCGTGCGTCGCCACCAGAGTTGCGCCAGCACCGCGAGCGCGGCGAGGGCGACCGCGATCTGCAGCGCATAGGCCGCGCCGATGTCGAGGCCGGCGATCCGGGCGGTCGCGAACACGGTCGCCATGCGGTCCCAGGGAACACGGCCGCTCTCCAGGAACGCTCGCGCCTCGCCGAGACTGCCGAGGAAGGCGAGCCACGGCTCGGTGCCGAAGACGGTCCAGCTTGCCGCGGCGAGCACCAGCCCGACAACGGCCGCGACGCCCAGCACGCGCCAGTACCGGCCGCAGACCAGCGCCACAAAGGCCGCCGCCGCCATCTGCGGCTTGTAGGCGAGAAGCCCCCAACAGAGGCCGGACAGCATCGGGCGGCTCTCTAGGCTCAGGAGCCCGCCGGCGATCAGCAGCGCGGAGTAGGCGCCGTTCTGGCCGCTGATCAGGCATTGCGCGGTCGCCGGGAAGATCAACGCCACGAGCCAGGCCAGGGGAAACTGCGCGATGCGCCCGAGCACGGCGGCAAAGCCGGCGAAGGTGCCGGCGGTCCAGAGCACCGCGGCGAGCGGATAGGGCAGCAGCGCCAACGGCAGCACCAGCAGCAGGAAGCTCGGCGGATAGTGCCAAGTGATGAGGCCCACCGGCGCGCCGATCACGCTCCGCTCGGCGGCGTGCAGCAGCGTGGCGTCGTAACCCGCCGCGGGCACTCCGCCGAGCGCCAGAGTGGCGGCGGTCCAGACCGCGACGAAATCGCGGCCGATGTCAGCGCCGCCCGCGTTGACGAAGCCCGGCGGATGCCACCACCAACTGTTCAGCAGCCCGCCTCCGAGCCATGCCAGGCTGACGCATGTGACGAGGCACAGCACCGCGAAGCGCAGCCGGCCGAGGCGGCCGAGCTCCGCCTGGAATCTCGCGGCGGTGGACACGGTCACGGCCGGCCCCAGTCCTCGACGGGGATGCCTTCGACGGCGGCGGTGGCGGCGAGGCGCCGCGTCGGATTGACCGCCACCGCCTGATCGGCCCAGCGCAAGAGCGGCAGATCGGCGTGGTGGTCCGAGTAGGCGATAACCACGGCGCTTCGCGGCGCGGATTCGGCGGCCGCCACGGCGCGCTGCACGGCCGCCAACTTCTTGTCGCCGCGGATATTGTCGCCGTCGAGCTCGCCGGAGATCCGCCGATCCGACGTCCAGGCGACCTTCGTGCAGATGACGTCGTTGAACCCGAGCGTGCGCGCGATCGGCTCGACATGGAGGTCGAGGCTCGCGCTGGCGAGGATCAGGCGATGGCCGGCGCGGGCGTGCGCCTCGATATGCGACCGCGCCTCCGGCCGGATCAGCGCCCCGAGGCACCAGGCGACGAAGCGCTCGGTCCAGCGGGCGATCTCCTCCCAGCCGGCGCCGCGCAGGATCGCATAGACCGCCGCCCGCTTCATCTCGGCGTTGCCAACGAAGCCCGCCGCGAAGCCGGCGGCGCTTGCCGCGAGTGGCGCGCAATTCAGCAGGCGCCGCGGATGCTCGCGCAGGAAGCCCGCGAGATAGGCCGCCGTCGTGTCGCGTGTGGTGACGGTGCCGTCGAGGTCGAAAACCGCGATCGTCTCGTCCCGGTGCCCGGCGCTCGGCTCAGCGGACTGTGATCGGCTCGACGAGGATGTGGAGGCCGGGGATATCGACATAGAACAGGATCCCTGCGATCGCGCAGAGCACGGCCACGAAGATCACGAAGCGGCGCTCGCTGAACAGACGCTCCGGCGCCTCGGCGGCCGAGTTCGGCTTCAACGCGATCGCGAGATACCACGCGAACATCAGCGAGAACAGCGGAAACGTCAGCAGGAACTCGATGCGGTACTTGATCAGGAACACGCCGAGGAAGAACGCCGAACAGATCGCGTAGAAGAACGCCGACACCAGCAGCGAGCTCTCGGTATAGAACTGGAACGAGCGGCGATAGAGACCCGCGCGCTCGGGATCGGCAATGCCGCGCAGCTCCGAGAAGCGCTTCACCGCCATCAGGAACGCGCCGCCCATCCAGTAGGAGAGCATGATGCTGCTGGGCGGCAGCACGTCGTTCACCAGCGCGAACCAGCCGAGCAGGAGGCGCAGCGGATTGTTGATCGATTCCGAGAGCACGTCTAGGTAGGGCGTGTCCTTGGTCCGCGCGGGCCGCGCGTTGTAGAGGATGCCCATGCCCAGCAGCACGCCCGCCGTGATCGCGAAGCTGCGCCCCACCATTGACGCCGCCCCGAGCCCGAGCGACGCCAGCACCGTGTACTGCATCATCACGATGCGGGCGTCGAGCAGGCGCTGCGCCGCCGGACGGTTGCGCTTCACCGGATGAAATCGGTCGGACTCGCCGTCGAGATACTCGTTGATGGTGTAGTTCGCGGAGGAGCAGAGGCAGAGGCTCAGGAGACCGAGCGCCGCGTGCCAGAGCAGGAGCTCGCCGGAGGGATGCACGAACAGCAGCGCGAGCGTGGTGCCCGGCAGCATGAACGCGTTCTTGACCCAATGGTCGACCCGGGCGATGCCGAGGTAACGCTGCCAAGCGGAGCCGCCGGCCTCGCGGGGCGCGATCCTCTCCATGGCGTCGGACATGAGCTCTCCAAGGGCTTCCCTGTCCTTCTAGTCCGGCTTGGTAAATGAATCCTTTAGGGTGTGTCCGAGGGGGCTGGGTCACGCTCAAAGCAGCGTGGCATCGCCTGTGCCGGGGTCGAGCAGGCGGCGCAGGCGCTCGGAGCTCACGAGGGCGAAGCGCAGCGTGACCGCCTTGCGCCGGGCCGCAGCAAGCGCCATGACCGGCGCCTCGCGCGAGACCGCGCCGCCGAAGCCGTCGGCCACGATCAGGCCGCAATCCTCGGGAATCGCCTCGCGCGGGAAGCCCTCGGCGACCGCGAAATAGAACCGGTCGCAGTACGCGCGGTACTCCCGCCACTTGGCGTCGCTGCGGAAGTCCCGGAGCGAGGATTTCACCTCGACGATGACGAGCTCGCCGCCGCGCCCGAGCCCCATCACATCCGCCCGCCGGCCGTTGGCGAGCGACATCTCGAGCAGGGTGGCATAGCCCAGCTGCGCGAGCGCGCGCCCAACGCCGCGGGCGAGCAGCAAACGAAGAGCCGGGTCTTCGGCGGGCGCTTCGGTCATAGGCGGCAGCTAACGCTTCTGTAATCGGCAGTGGAAATCCGATCCGGTATGATCCGTCGCATTGCCGGCACGGACAAGGAACACGCTCGAATGAACAGCAGCAGACAAGGCTTGCTCGTCGAGGCATGGCGGATTGCCAAGCCGTACTGGCGCTCCGACCAGAAATGGTCGGCAATGCTTCTGCTCGGGATCATCATCACGCTGACCCTCGGCCGCGTCGGGCTCGATGTCGCCTTCAATTATTGGTACAACTCGTTCTACGACGCGCTGCAGAACTACGACTCCGCGGCATTCTACCGGCTTCTGCTGGTGTTCACGGGCCTCGCGATCCTTTGGGTCTCGGTGCTGACCTCGCTCGATTTCCTGAGCCAGTGGCTGCGCATCCGCTGGCGGCGGTGGCTGACCGATCTCTACCTCAAGCGCTGGCTCGATCATCGCGCCTATTACCGGCTGCAGCTCACGGGGCCGTCGACCGACAACCCCGATCAGCGCATTGCCGAGGACGTGCGGGATTTCATCGACTATTTCCTGTCGCTCACCCTCGGCCTGTTACGCAGCATCGTCTCGTTCTTCTCCTTCGTGTTCATTCTCTGGCGCCTATCGGGTCCGCTCGCCATTCCGCTGGGATCGCTCGGCGAGCTGACGATACCCGCTTACATGGTCTGGCTGGTGATCGTCTACGTGATCGTGGGCACCTTCCTCTCGATCAAGATCGGCCGTCCGCTGGTCGGGCTCAATTTCAACCAGCAGCGCTTCGAGGCGGATTTCCGCTACAGTCTCGTGCGGCTGCGCGAGAACACCGAGAGCGTTGCCTTCTATGGGGGAGAGGCCCGGGAATTCGAGACGTTCCACGGCCGCTTCGGCCATGTGGTGGCGAACTTCTGGGCGATCATGTGGCGGCAGCTGAAGCTCGGCAGCTTCACTTTCACCTTCGCCCAGGCCTCGGTCCTGTTTCCCTACCTGATCCAGGCGCCGCGCTTCTTCGCCAAGCAGATCACGCTCGGCGACCTGCAGCAGACCGGCAACGCTTTCAATCAGGTCGTCGACGCGCTGTCCTTCATCATCAACTCCTATAGCACCATCGCGACCTGGTTCGCGGTGGTGCATCGGCTGGCGACTTTCGACGAGAGCGTGGCCGAAATCCTGGAGAAGCAGAAGCAGCCGCCCAGCCTTCCGATCGTCCACCAGGGCGTCGGCCTAGAGACCAGCTCGCTCGCTCTCGACCTGCCCGACGGCAGGTCGCTGATCTCCGGCGTGGCGTTCGATGCGAAACCCGGCAACGCCCTGCTTATCGTGGGACCGACCGGCGTCGGCAAGAGCACTGTGCTCCGCGCCATCGCTGGCATCTGGCCGTTCGGTCGCGGCAAGGTGCGGCTTCCCGAGGGCCGCGCGTTCTTCGTGCCGCAGAAACCCTATATTCCGCTCGGCACCTTGCGGAAGGCCCTCGCCTATCCCGACAGCGGCCACGACATCGAGGACGAGCGGCTCCGCGCCGCGCTCACCCGGGTCGGGCTCGGGAAGTTCATCCCGGAGCTCGACACCTCCGACATCTGGGCCCAGCGGCTATCGGGCGGCGAGCAGCAACGGCTGGCGATCGCGCGGGTACTGCTGGCGGAACCCGCCGTGATCTTCCTCGACGAGGCGACTTCCGCGCTCGATGAGGGCACGGAGGCCCAGCTCTATCGCATGCTGCGCGACGCACCCTGGCATCCGACGATCGTGAGCGTCGGGCACCGGAGCACGCTCAAGGCCTTCCACGACCACGTACTCGACCTGACGCCGTTCTCGCGGGCGAGCCTCGTGGCGCCGGCCGTGGGGTGAGCGCCCGTCAGTAATACGACCAGGGAACGGGCGGCGTGGGCCTCGCGCGCTTCGGTCAAGGGATCGGCGCGTCCGGTCACGGCATCACCACTGAGCTCTCCGGATCCGACGGCGTATCGCCGACCGGCGCCGCGGCGTGCACCAGCAAGGCAACCGCGGTCATGATCACGAGAACGAGGACGACCGCGACCAGCTGGTGATCGAATCGCCGGCCCAAGGACGGATCGACGGCGCGCTCGAGGGGGAACGAGGGCCTCTTGATCATGATGGTGTCCTCTCTGCTCGGGAGCATCGATCATGAGCGCGCCCGCGTCCCCGCGACTGTGAGCGGGATCACAGCGAGGCCGATGTTGCGCTTTCGTTGCAAACCGCTACAAAGAGCGCGCTTTTTGAGCTCGTGGAGAGGTCGCGTGGCGGAGAGCATGGAAGGCGAGGACGCGCTGCGCGCCGTGCGCCTGCAGAAGGTCGGCGAGCTCAGGAAGCTCGGCCTCGAGCCCTACCCTTACGCGTTTCAGGTCACCGCGAGCGTCGCGGAGCTCGTGCGGAAATACGAGTCCCTGCCGGCGAAGGCGGAGACCCAGGATCGCGTCGCCATCGCAGGCCGCATCCGGTCGATCCGCAACAGCGGCATGTTCATCGATCTCCACGACACCAGCGGCAAGATCCAGGTGTTCTCGCACAAGGACATCCTGCCCGAGGCGGGTATGGCGGTGGTGCGGCTCCTCGATCTCGGCGACATCATCGGCGTCGAGGGTCTCGTCCGCCGCACGCCCCGCGGCGAGCTCACGGTGAACGCGGAAAGGGTGACGCTGCTCGCCAAGGCGCTGCGGCCGCTCCCCGAGAAGTACCACGGCCTCGCCGACATCGAGACGCGCTACCGCCAGCGCTACGTCGACCTCATCGTGACTGAGCAGAGCCGCGAGACCCTGCGGAAGCGCAGCCGGGTGATCTCGGTGTTCCGCCGCGTGCTCACCGAGCGCGGCGCGCTCGAGGTCGAGACGCCGATGCTGCACACGATCCCCGGCGGCGCGTCGGCGAAGCCCTTCATCACGCATCACAACACGCTCGACATGGACCTCTACCTGCGGATCGCACCGGAGCTGCACCTGAAGCGGCTCATCGTGGGCGGGCTCGCGGACACCGTGTTCGAGATCAACCGGTGCTTCCGCAACGAGGGCATCTCGCCGCGGCACAACCCGGAGTTCACCACCCTCGAGCTCTACACGGCTTACGTCGACTACACCGCGATGATCGCGATCATCGAGGACCTCATCACGGCGGCGGCGCGCGAGGTCGCGGGCAGCCTGCAGATCACGTACATGGGCAAGGCGATCGACCTGACCGCGCCCTGGCCGCGTAAATCGATGGCGGAGCTGGTGCGCGAGAAGACAGGCATCGATTTCCTCGCCATCACCGACGACGCGGCGGCGCGCGCGCAGGCCCGTGCCGCCGGTGCCGAGATCCACGAGACCTCCGGCTGGGGCCGCGCCCTCGAGGCGGTGTTCGCCCACAAGGTCGAGAGCACGCTGATCCAGCCGATCCATGTGACGGAATTCCCGCGCGAGATCTCGCCCTTGGCCAAGGGCCACCGCACCGACCCGCGGCTCACCGAGCGGTTCGAGACCTACATCAATGGCTGGGAGGTCGCGAACGCCTTCTCGGAAATAAACGATCCCTTGGATCAGCTGGCGCGCTTCGAGGCGCAGATGCGCGAGCGCGAGCTCGGCGACGAGGAGGCGCAGCGCCTCGACTCCGACTACGTCACCGCGCTCGAATACGGCATGCCCCCTGCGGGCGGGATGGGGCTCGGCATCGACCGCCTAGTCATGATCCTCACCGACAGTCCCTCGATTCGCGACGTGATCGCTTTTCCCACAATGCGGCCAAAGGCGTAGATCCGGCCCCGGGCCGCTAAGATCACGAGTTGGGCGCGCCGGTAGCGGCTATTTCGCCGCCACCACGCTCGGCTTCTCGCCGTCGGCGCGAGCGGCGGGGGATTGCGGGGGCAGGCTCCCGGTGGCAAGCAGCGCCGCCTGGGTGCGGTTGGCGACGTGGAGCCGCTTGATGATCTGCTTCACATGCGCCTTGACCGTGCTCTCCGACATGGTGAGCGCGTCGGCGATCAGCTTGTTCGACTTGCCCTGCGCGATCAGCGCCAGCACGTCGCGCTGCCGCCGGGTGAGCTCCGACCAGGGCTCGTTCTGCCGCTTCGGGGCGTGGGGGGTGCTGGCGCGCGGGGGGCCGGCGTCGATGAGCGAGGATGGCACGTAGACGCCGCCCGCGAGAACGAGATCGAGCGCGCCCAGGAGTACCTTGAGGCTGAGCGAGGCGGGCAGGAAGCCACGCGTACCCGCGTTCAGGATCAGCCGTGCGCGGTGCGGATTGTCGTTCTCCGCCACCACCACGATGGGCGTCTCCGGGAGCGCCTGGCGCAGCATCTCGATCTGCGCGAGGTCCACGAGCTCGGCGGTCGCGGCGCCCAGGAGCAACAGGTCGAACTTCTGCCCACCCTCGACGAGCCGCAGCACGTCCTCTGCGGAGGCAAGCTCGAGGACGCGCCAAGTGGGTTCGTGCTCGGTGAGCGCCAGCTTCAGGCATTCGCGCCGGAGCCGGCTCTGATCGACCAGCGCCACGACGCTGTCCTGCGCAGAGCGCCGCATATCCGGTCGCTGTGTGGATCGGACCTCGATCCCCTCGTTGCTCCGGTCCATGTCCTGCTGCTCCCGCCTAATGGGCTGGTGGACTGCCGCCCGCTTCCGGGGGGTCCCCCGCATATTGGGTCATAGAATCACCCAGCCCCTCACCCATTGGAAGAGGGTTTTTAACGCAAGTTGGGCCAATGGGCACCGGCCCCTCGCATACCATTGGAATAACGAAGGGATTGCGCCCGCCGCCCGTGGGGATGGCAAACATTTTACACCGTCTTCACGGTTGGCCGGTATGATCGCTGCCCTTCATGAGCAGTTCTCTCTCCCCCCTCAACCTCTCCGCCGCTGCCCTCACGGTCCTGCAGAACCGCAGCCTGGGCGGGGTGAGCGCGGTCAAGGCTACGCTCGACGGGCAGCGCCAACCTGCCGACTTGGCCGGGCAGGCAAGCGAGACGCTCGCGCAGAAGGCCTCGACCGGAACCCCGATTCCGCGCGGCCAGATCCTTAACATCCTGGTCTAGCGTTCTCCGCCGCGGGCTGACTCTGGCGGACTCCCGGCTCGCGTGACACAGTCACGCGAAAGTCAGGGAGGACGCGATGCGGCTTGCGAACAAAGTGGCGATCGTCACGGGCGGCGGATCCGGTTTCGGCGAGGGCATCGCCAGGCGCTTCGCCGAGGAAGGCGCGCGCGTGGTGGTGAACGACATCGACGAGCGCAATGGCGCGCGGGTCGCTGGCGAGATCGAGAAGGCCCAGGGCCAGGGCAGCGCGGTCTTCCTGCGCGCGGACGTCGCGGTCAACGCCGACATGGCGCGCCTGGTGGGTGCCAGTCTCGACCGGTACGGCAAGCTCGACATCGTCGTAAACAACGCCGGCGTCACCCACGTCAACGGGCCGATGCTCGAGGTCAGCGAGGCGCTCTTCGACCGCGTCTACGCCGTCAACGTGAAGTCGCTCTACCTCTCCGCGCTCCACACTGTGCCGGTGTTCCGCAAGCAGGGCGGCGGCTGCATCATCAACACGGCGTCGACCGCCGGCATCCGGCCGCGGCCGGGCCTCGTCTGGTACAACGGCTCCAAGGGCGCGGCGATCACCATCACCAAGGCCATGGCAGTCGAGCTCGCGCCGGACAAGATTCGCGTCAATGCACTCTGTCCGGTCGCGGGCGACACGCCGCTGCTCGCGAGCTTCATGGGCGCCGACACGCCGGAGAACCGAAAAAAGTTCATCGCCTCGATTCCGCTGGGCCGCCTTTCCACGCCCCGCGACATCGCCAATGCCGCGCTCTACCTCGCCTCCGACGAGGCCGAGTTCATCACGGGCGTAGCGCTCGAGGTGGACGGCGGACGGTGTGTGTGAAAGGAGAACTGGCAGCTGTCAGCCGTCAGCCAGCAATTATTGAACTATCAACTATCAACGCACCTCGTCCCGAGGTGAGACTGTAGTTGTGCTCCAGCTTCTCAATGCCGGAAGTGCCGCATGCCCGTGAAGACCATGGCGATGCCGGCGTGGTCGGCGGCGGCGATCACGTCGGCGTCTCGGATGGAGCCGCCGGGCTGAATGACAGCGGTGGCGCCAGCTTCGATTGCCGCGAGCAGCCCATCGGCGAAGGGGAAGAAGGCGTCTGACGCCACCACCGAACCCTTGGCGGCGCTCTCGGCGAGGCCGGCGGCCTTGGCCGATTCAGCAGCCTTCCAGGCCGCAATCCGGGAGCTGTCCACGCGGCTCATCTGGCCCGCACCGATGCCGACGGTTGCGCCCGCCTTTGCGTAGACGATGGCGTTCGACTTCACGTGCTTGGCGACCCGAAAGGCGAAGAGCAGGTCCTGGAGCTCGCGCGGCGTGGGCGCGCGCTTGGTGACGGTCTTGAGATCCCTTGCGTCGACGCGGCCGTTGTCCCGCGTCTGCAGGAGGTAACCGCCCGCGAGCGAACGCAAGGTCATGCCCGCCGCCGCGGGATCGGGCATGCCGCCTGTGCGCAGCACCCGCAGCTGCGTCTTCTTCTTGAGCGCCTCTCGCGCGGCCGCGTCGATCTCCGGCGCGATCACCACCTCGGCGAAGAGTTTTCCCACCAGCTCGGCGGTCGCGCCATCGAGCGGGCGATTGACCGCGACAATGCCGCCATAGGCGCTGACGGGATCGCAGGCGAGCGCTCTCCGGTAGGCCTCGGCGAGGTCGGAGCCGACGGCGACGCCGCAGGGGTTGGCGTGCTTGATGATGGCGACGGCGGGAATCTCGAACTCCGCCACCAGCTCGAAGGCGGCATCGGTGTCGTTGAGGTTGTTGTAGGAGAGCTCCTTGCCCTGGATCTGCTCGGCGGTAGCGATCCCAGGCCGCGCTGCGCCGCCGACATAGAAGGCCGCGTGCTGGTGTGGGTTCTCGCCGTAACGGAGCCGCTGCTTCAGGCGCGCGGCGACGCCGAGCGTCTCCGGGAAGACGTCGCCAGACTGCGCGCCGAGCCACTCGACGATGGCCGTGTCGTAGGCGGCGGTGCGGGCGAAGGCGAGCGCCATAAGCCGCCGGCGGAGCGCGAGCGACGTCGCGCCGCCGTGCGCCGCGAGCTCGGCAAGCAGCGCCTCGTAATCCGCGGGATCGGTCACCACCGCGACCCCCTCGAAGTTCTTGGCGGCGGCGCGAATCATCGCAGGACCGCCGATGTCGATGTTCTCGACGCATTCCTCGAAGCCGGCGCCGCGCGCGACGGTCGCAGCGAAGGGATAGAGGTTGCTCACCAGGAGATCGATCGGCTCGATCCCATGCTCCCTGATGGCCGCGAGATGATCGGTGCGGTCCCGCCGCGCCAGCAGAGCGCCGTGGATCGCGGGATGCAGCGTCTTGACCCGACCGTCCAGCATCTCCGGGAATTTGGTAACACTAGCGACCTCGATGACGTCGAGCCCGGCATCGCCGAGCGCCTTTGCCGTGCCGCCCGTCGAGATCAGCACGATCCCACGCGCCGCCAGCGCCCGCGCGAACGGCACCAGCCCGGTCTTGTCATGGGCGGAGAGCAGAGCCCGCCTCACCGGGCGGAGCACGTCATCGGACATGGGCTATCGCCATCCCTTGCAGAGAATCGGGCCGACGATAGGGCGCCGCAGGTTCGCCAATCAAGCGCGACCGTGCCGCGGCTCACGGCTCGGCGGACCCCTATGGTAGGGTGCGCGCACACGGATCGTTGCGGCTCGCGCAAGGGGGATGCCATGACAGTCCTGTCGATCACGGCCGCCGCTCTCGGTGTCGGCCTGGGGTTCATGCTGGCGGCGGCATCCGCCAGAGCCAACTGCTTCGAGGATTGCCAGAACACCTGCCGTGGACTCAACGGTCTCGTCACGTCGGATGAATGCGTCAACACCTGCTCGCAGCAGTACTGCGAGAAGCATGAGAAGCCCTACGGCGCCATCGCCTATGGCATCGACAGCATGGCGGCGGGCTGGTCGTACGACTACGACAACAAACGCGATGCCGACCGGCGCGCGCTCAGGGGCTGCGCCGAGCACGGCGACGACTGCAAGATTGTCCTAAGCCTGTTCAACAGCTGCGGCGCCGTAGCAGCCGGCGACAACAAGCGCTTCGCCGTGGGTCAGGCGCCCAAGAGCGAGGACGCCCAATCGAGCGCGATTGCCGCCTGCACCCGCCAGGGCGGTACGAATTGCGAGGTGCAGGCCTGGGCCTGCGCCTTCAAATAAGGCACCGCGTCAGAAGTCCACGCAGCGGCCGTTCCGCTCCCAATCGCCATAGCGCGTGGGTTCGGGCCCTTCAGGACCGCCGATTTCGACGGGCTTTTGAGGCGATCTGCCCGCGGGTTTCGCCGGTGCGGCTGGCGCCGATTTCACGGGTTGCGCCGGGGATTTGGGCGGCTTGGACATGCCTCTATAGGACCAATCCCGCGGGCGCCTGCCAAGCCCCCTCCGAGTGAGAGGCTTGAAGCCGGCCCCTCCGGGTGCCAGTTTGATCTGTCTGGGGACTGGATACGCGGCCGCGACTTGGGGTCGCTTGGCCGCGGCGAACATTGGGTACCTTGCGGTGGTCGAACCAGCTCCGACAGTGACGAACCTTCCCTCGGCGCGTGCGGTTGCCGTGGACCTGATCGGCGCGGTACTGCGCCGCAAGCGTCCGCTCGACGACGCCATCGACGACAATCCGGACATGAGCGCGCTGGCACCGCGCGACCGAGCTTTCGCGCGGTTGCTGGTGGCGACGGTGCTGCGCCGGCTCGGTCAGATCGACGCGCTGATCGCCCATTGCCTCAACTCGCCCCTGCCGCCCCGGGCCGCCGCCGTCCACGACATGCTGCGGCTCGGCATCGCGCAGCTTCTCTTCCTGCGCACGCCGCCCCACGCGGCGGTCGCGACCACCGTCGATCTCGCGGGCGCCCGCGGCTTCCTCACCTACAAGGGGCTGGTCAACGCCGTGCTTCGGCGGCTCAGCCTCGAGGGACCGGACCTTGCCGAGAAGCAGGATGCGGCCCGGCTCAACACGCCGGATTGGCTCTGGCAGGCCTGGAGCCACGCCTACGGCGAGACCACCGCGCGCGAGATCGCCACCGCGCATCTCAAGGAGGCGCCGCTCGACATCTCCGTCCGCGGCGACCGACAGAAATGGGCGGCGGCGCTCGATGCGACCATCCTGCCGACGGGTACGCTCCGCCGCGGCAGCGGCGGCGCCATCATGGCGCTGCCCGGCTACCAGGAGGGCGCCTGGTGGGTGCAGGACGCGGCCGCCGCGATCCCGGCGACGCTCTTCGGCTCGATCGCGGGCAAGCGCGTCGTCGATCTCTGCGCGGCCCCCGGCGGCAAGACCGCCCAGCTCGCGGCGGCGGGCGCAAACGTGACCGCGATCGACCGCTCGCCGCGCCGCTTGCAGCGGCTCAAGAACAACCTGGTGCGACTCCGTCTCGAGGCCGAATGCATCAGCGCCGACGCCGGCAATTGGCATCCTGCCGAGCCCGTGCAATTCGTGCTGCTGGATGCCCCCTGCACCGCGACCGGCGCCATTCGCCGGCATCCCGACGTGCCACACCTCAAGAGCACGGACGACGTCCAACGCCTCGCGGCCGTGCAGGAGCGGCTGATCGATGCCGCCGTCGCCATGCTGGTACCCGGCGGCACGCTGGTCTACTGCACCTGCTCGCTCGAGCCCGAGGAAGGCCCGCGGCAGATCGAGCGCCTGATGGCCCGCGGCGCACCCGTGTATCGCCGCCCCATTGCACCCGAGGAGATCGGCGGCCTCGCCGAGTGCATCACGCCAGACGGCGACCTCCGTACCTTCCCCTCGCACCTCGCGGGGAGCGACGGGCTCGACGGCTTCTTCGCGGCACGCCTGGTGCGGGTGGAATAGCGTCCGCGGCGCCATCGTCTCATCTTCGGCGTCGCCTTCCTCTGGTCGTTTTAGCCGGACCTTGTTGCGGGCATCCGAGTGTTTTCGGCAGCAAAAGAACACGTGGATTCCGTGACGAGCACGAACAAGACGAGCTTGAAAATGTGGAGGGCAGCCAGGATACCCCCTCTCAGCTCGATGATTGCCCCCCGGCGCGATCCTTGTTACTGACATCGCCATGCAGCAGCCCATTCGCATCGCGCCGTCGATCCTTTCAGCGGATTTCGCGCAGCTGGGCGAGGAGGTGCGCGCGGTCACCGAGGCGGGCGCGGACTACATCCACGTCGACGTGATGGACGCGCATTTCGTGCCGAACCTCACAATCGGTCCGACGGTGGTCAAGGCGATCCGGCCCTATACGGCGCGGCCGCTCGACGTGCATCTGATGATCGCGCCCGTGGATCCCTTTATTGAGGACTTCGCCATGGCGGGCGCGGACATCATGACCGTGCATCCCGAGGCCGGGCCGCACCTCCATCGCACGCTGCAGGCGATCAGGCACGCCGGCAAGCGCGCGGGCATCGCACTCAATCCCGCGACGCCGCCGGAGGCCGTCGACTTCGTGCTCGACCTCGTCGACCTGATCCTTGTAATGACGGTCAATCCGGGCTTCGGCGGACAAAGTTTCCTCTCGAGCCAGCTCGACAAGATCCGCGCGCTCCGCAAGCGCATCGACTACGCGGGCCGCGCCATCGACCTCGAGGTCGACGGCGGCCTCAATCCCGAGACCGCGCGGGCCGCGATTGCGGCCGGCGCCGACGTGCTGGTGGCAGGCACTGCAACCTTCGCCGGCGGCCCGGCGCGCTACGCCGAGAACATCCGGCGGCTGCGCGCCGGCAAATAAGAGTCCAGCCAACGGTCATGACCGTCGCAACGGGGGATCGCCGGCTGCGCTATCGGCTATGGGCGGCCTATTGGAGGACACCGGCGCACCGGCTGCGGCTCTGGGGCCGCGCGCCGAAGGCGCTTTCGCTTTCGCTCGACGAGCGCTGGCCGGGTGACCCCCGCCGCGGCGAGGCGATCATCGAGGGCAGCTACCGCCTCGCCGGTGAGACGGTTGCGAGCGCCGACCCGCCCTGGGATCCCGGCCTCGGCGGCCTCGAGTGGCAGGCCGAACTTCACGGTTTCGGCTGGCTCGCCGACGTTGCGGCGGTGGCGAGCGAGGCGGCGGCGGCAAAGGCGCGCGGGCTGCTCAAGGCCTGGATCGAGCGTCACGCCCGCTGGCACCCGCTGGTGTGGCGCGCCGACGTGATGGGCGAGCGGCTCCATGCCTGGATCGCCTATTCGGAATTCCTGGCGCCGGAGACGGGCGATGCCACGCTCCGCCGCGCGTTCCTCCGGAGCCTCGCCCGGCAGACCCGGCATCTCAGGCGGAGCGCGGGCTGGGAGGCGATCGGCCTCGGACGGCTCGCCGCGCTCAAGGGCCTGCTCGCTGCTGAGATCGCGCTCGCGGCGGAGGATCGCGCGCTCGACGCCGTGCTGGCGCTCCTGGAGGCGGCGGCCAAGGAGCAGATCCTGCCGGACGGCGGTCACCGCGCGCGCAGCCCCGCGGCGCAGCTGACAGCGCTCCGGCACCTGATCGACGCGCGCGCCGCGCTCTATGCCGCGCGGATCGAGGTGCCGCAGCCGCTCCACAGCGCGATCGACCGCGCCGCGCCCATGCTGCGCTTCTTCCGCCACGGCGACGGCAAGCTCGCGCTTTTCAACGACAGCCAGGAGAGCGAGCCCGCGACGATCGATCTGGTGCTCGCGCGCTCGGAGGCGAAGGGCCGGCCGCCCGCCTCCGCGCCCATGTCGGGTTTCGAGCGGCTCGCCGCCGGCAAGTCGGTGGTGATCGCCGATTGCGGCCCGCCCGCCGACGAGCGCTGGGGCGCCCACCCGCATGCCGGCACGCTCGCCTTCGAGATGAGCCACGGCCGCGAGCGGCTGATCGTGAACTGCGGCGCCTATCGCGGGCCCAAGAGCGCCTGGCACGCGGCGCTCCGCACCACGGCCGCGCACTCGACGCTGATCGTGGCGGATAAGCCGAGCTCCGAGCTCGACGCCGAGGGCCGCATTCTCCGGCGCCCGCGTACCATCACGCGCGAGCGAGCCGAGCAGGACGGCAGCCAGTGGATCTCCTCGACCCACGACGGCTACAGGGCGGAGTTCGACCTCACGCACCAGCGCCAGCTCTTCCTCGCCGAGGACGGCGAGGACCTCCGCGGCGAGGACCGCTTGAGCGGCAAGCCCGGCCAGAGCTTCATGATCCGCTTCCACCTGCACCCCCAGGTGCAGGCCTCGCTGACGCAGGACGGCACCGCCGCGCTCCTGCGGCTCTCGAGCGGCGTCGGCTGGCGGCTGCGCGTCCAGGGCGCGGTGCTGAGTCTCGCCGAGAGCGTGTACCTCGGCACCGGAGAGATCCGGAAGACGCAGCAGGTCGTCCTCCAGGGCCACGTCGGCACGCAGGGTGCCACGGTCAAATGGGGGGTGCGGCGGGAGGGGAAGTAGCGTATGCCCTCCGCCCGTGACTGCTTTGCTTTGCCCTGCTCTACTCCGCCGGTCTCGCGTCCGCGCTCACGGCCGCTTCCGCCGGCGCGATCGTTTGGCTCTGCCGGTAGACGCGGGCAAGGTGGTTGAAGAAGCGGCGGCCGGGCTGCTCGACCGTGCGATGGGCGAGGTCGGTCAACGCCAACACGACGCCGACATAAGCGAGCACGAAGGCATCGGTCGCGAAACGGTCGTGGATGAACACCACGTCCGCCATGCCGTCGGAGACCGCCATCCGCGTCACCGCATGGAGCCCGGTGAGACCGCCCGCCACCAGGAGGCCGCGGTTCACGAGCTCGATGACGAGGGCGTGCACCATGTAGATGGAGTACGACCGGTCGCCGAGCCAGGTAAAGGCGCGCCGCAGCAGCAGGCGCGAGAGCGCTCCCGATTCGAAGCCGAAGACGAGCACGACGACCGCGAACAGCGGCGGAGCGAGCAGCGTCGCGCGGCTGCTCTCGCCGCAGGCGAGTATCAGCGCCACCACCAGCGCCACAGAGGCTCCCTCGACGGCGGTCGGCAGCGGAACCGTCCAGCCGCGTCCGCGCAGCGCGCGAAACGCCAGCGCCGTCAGCACGCCCATGAAGAAGCCGTAGAGGCAGCGCTCGAGGCCGAACGCGACGGTGCTTTGGAGATAGGCGGGCGACCACCGGCAGAGCACGGCGAGGGCCAGCGCGATCAGGCCCGACGCGACAACCGAAATCCGCCGACGCGCGAACAGGCAGGCAAGCGCAAAGACGAGGTAGGTGTAGAACTCGACGCTGATGCTCCAGCTCGGGCCGTTCCAGGTCTCGAGGCCATAGAAACCGAGGGAATGCACCAGGAGCAGGTTCGCCGCGATCGCGTCGACGGCGTAGCGCCCGCCGAACGGCGGCTCGTGCGTCGGGAATCCCCGGTAGCTCAGTGCGAGCTTCAGCAGCTCCGACCCGACGAACAGAAGCAGGAGGACTGCGTGCAGTGGCCAGACACGCCCGAACCGGCGGATCACGAACTCGAGCAGCGACGGCCAGCTCTCGATCTTGTCGAGATAGGCGAAGGCGATGACGAAGCCGCTCAGCACGAAGAAGAAATCGACGCAGAGCCAGCCCTGGCGGACCAGCGTCCACTCGGTCATGTGGCTCACGGCGTTGATGTGCAGCAGCACCACCATGAGCGCGGCGACGCCGCGGAGGGAGTCGAGGGCCACGAGCCGCATGGCGGCAATCGACACCGGCCGGCGCCTCGCCGGGAAGCGTCATTGTTGCGTCGGGCCGATGAATCTCCGCGAATGCGAGCGATCACCCTCGAGGAGGAGCCTGCCCGCACACCGCTCCCGCGGCAAAGCGAAACCACCCGCGAGGGTGCCTCGCGGGCGGACCGGCGAGAGGCTCGGCCGCGCTTGATGGTCCCGCGCCTCGCACCCTATGGTCCGTGGCCATGACTGCGGATTACGTGGCTCATCATGCGGCGGAGCGGCCGAGCGCGGTCGCCGTCATCAGCGACGGACACGCGACATCCTTTCAAGAACTGAATGCTCGGTTGTGCCAAGCCGCCAGCGGCCTGCGTGTCCTCGGCCTGCAGCGCGGAGCCACAGTCGCGATCGGCACAAACAATCTCTACCTGCACTGGCTCTTGTTGCTCGCTTGCGAGCGGCTCGGCATCGCCGCCGCATCCTTCGCCGACGACGAGGGTGACGGCTGCGCGCCTCTGCTGGGAAGCGTCGACCTCGTCATCTCGGCACCCCGCTTCGCAGTTCCGGGCGCAAGGCGCCATCATACGCTGACCCAGGCCTGGGTCGACGACTTGTGGGCGCAGCCCCCTGGACGCGACGCCCTTGCGTCGGCGAAGTCGCCCGATGATCCCGTGCGGATCGTGCGCACTTCGGGCACGACGGGGGCCAGCAAGCGCTTTCTGGTCACGCGGCGGATGCACGACGCCCTGACTACTCTGTGGCGGGGCGTCTTCAGGCTCACCCCGCACTCCCGGTATCTGCAGACCCTGTCCATGGTCGTGCGCGCGACCTTCGACTTCGGCAGCACCGTCCTGAGGACGGGCGGCACGATCGTGCTGGAAAGCGGCGCGCTCACGGCGATCGCGGCGCACGGCATCACGCATGCCATTCTCCTCCCTGGCTTTCTCAAGGCGGCGCTCGACCGCCTGCCGCCTGATTTCGCAAAGCCGCAGGGCTTGACGATCGTATCGTTCGGAGCCGCGGTTTCCGACGCGCTCCGCGAGCACGCGGCCCGTAGCCTCTCGGCCGATCTCTGCGATCTCTACGGGACTGTCGAGCTGGGCGGCGTGAGCACCATCTGGCGTGCCGGAGCCGAAGGCTTCGGCACCATTCTGCCGGGCATCCAAGTCGAGGCGGTGGACCAGAAAGACGCGCCCGTCCCGGAGGGGAAGATGGGCCGCATCCGGATCAGGAGCGCGTCCATGAGCGAACGATACATCGACGATCCCGAAGCGACGCGCCGAATGTTTCGCGACGGGTGGTTCTATCCGGGCGACCTCGGCGTGGTCACCGCGGATGGCCGACTGAAGATCCTCGGGCGCGCCGACGACCTCCTCAACATCGGCGGACAAAAGATCCTTCCGGCGATGCTGGAGGCGTCTCTCATGCGGGAGGAGATTGCGGCCGACGTCGGGGTCTGCTCGATCTCCAATTCCGCGGGCCTCGACGAGCTCTGCATCGCAGTGTCGGACGTGCAGCGCCCGGACGAGGTCGTCGTCGATCGCGTGCGCGCCGTGACGCGCGCATTCTCAGTCTGGTCCTACCACTTGGTGAAGCTCGATCGCATTCCCCGTGGCGCCAACAGCAAGCTTCAGCGCCGCTTGCTCAAGGCGGACGTCGCCCGCGTGCTTGGCCGGTAGAGCGCACCGAAAAGAAAACCGCCCGCGAGGGGTTGCCTCGCGGGCGGCTTAGCGGGTCGTGAGACAGGGCGCGTCAGTCGCGGCGCTGGCCCAGGAACTGCAGCATGAACAGGAACAGGTTCAGGAAGTCCAGGTAGAGCGCGAGCGCGCCCATGATCGCCTTCTTGCCCGCGACCGTGCCGTCGTCGTTCGCGGAATACATCTCCTTGATGCGTTGCGTGTCCCAGGCGGTGAGGCCGGTGAACACGATGACGCCGATCACGGAGATCGCGAACTGCAGGCCGGGCGAGGCCAGGAACATGTTGACGAGGCTCGCGATCACGATGCCGATCAGGCCCATGAACATGAAGGAGCCGACGCCCGCGAGGTCGCGGCCGGTGGTGTAGCCGTAGAGGCTGGTCGCCAGGAACATCGCGCCCGCGATGAAGAAGGTCGAGGCGATGCTGAGGCCGGTGTAGACCAGGAAGAGGCCGGCGAGCGACAGGCCGACCAGCGCGGCATAGGCCCAGAAGCTCATCTGCGCGGTGCCGAGGCTCATCCTCTGGATGCGGAAGCTCAGGAAAAACACCATCCCGAGCGGCGCCAGGATCACCAGCCACATGAGCGGCGTTCGGTAGATCGCCTGGTAGAACCCCGAGGCCGCCGCGACGTAGGCGACGAGGCCCGTGAGCGCCAATCCCGCGCCCATGTAGTTGTAGACACGGAGCATGTACTGGCGCAGGCCGGTATCGACCTCCGCCCAGGCGGCCGGGCGCGCAGTTGCGCGGTTCTGCCAGTCGTAAGCCATTGGTTCCTCTCTGTTTAACCCCAGCGTTGCGGGATTTTCTGGCGCAAATATTGGCATAAAGGCGGGAAGTTTCAATGACAACCGGAGCTATTTGCGCCGAAATGCACGCGGACGCAGGCAGGAAATTGCGACCAAACCAAGGCGGTCAGTCGTTGCGCAAATAGGTCGCGGGCGAGACGCCGAGCGCACGCCAGGTGCCCGCATAGCCCAGCACCAGCGTGAGCGCCAGCGCGACGCCGGCGGAAAGCGCCACGGCACCCGGCAGGAACACCCAGTCGGTCCGCATCACGTGCGTCAGCACCAGATAGGCCGCGACCGTGCCGAGGACGCTGGCGACCGCCGCCGAGAGCAGCCCGAGGAGTCCGTATTCCAGCAGGAACGCCCGCACCAGGTCGCCGCGCGTGGCACCCAGCACCTTGAGCACGACCGATTCGTAGAGCCGCCGGCGGCGCGAGGCCGCGAGCGCGCCGGCGAGCACCAGCCCCGCCGCACCCAGTGCGATCGCCGCCGTCACCTGCAGCACGACGGCGACTTGCGATACAATCTGGCTCACCGCCTGGAGCGCATCCTTGACGGGGATCGCGGAGATGTTAGCGAAGCGGTCGGTCACCGCCTTCTGCAGCGCGGCCTCCTGCTCCGGCGCCACGCGCGCCGTCGCGATGAAGGTCTCCGGGGCGCCCGCGAAGGTGCCGGGCGAGAAGACCAGCGCGTAGTTGATCCTGAGCGAGGTCCAATCGATCGAGCGCAGATTGGCGATGGTGGCGGTGACGTCACGGCCCAGTACGTTGACGGTGAGACTGTCGCCGACCTCGAGGCCCATGCCGTGCGCGAGATCGGCGTCGAAGGAGACGAGCGGCGGCCCCTGGTAGTCGGCGGGCCACCAGCTCCCCTCGACCACGCGCGATCCCGTCGGCACCGTCGCGGCGTAGGTGAGGCCGCGCTCGCTGCGCACCGCCCACTGCGCCTCCGGCGCCACTTGCGCCTCGTCGACGGGGACGCCCTTGAGCCTGGTGAGCCGGCCGCGCAGGCTCGGAACCTGCTCGACGTCGCCGACGCCCGGAAATCCCTTCACGAGCCCGTCGAAGGCCGCGACCTCGTCCGGCTGAATGTCGATGAAGAAGAAAGACGGCGCGCGCTCCGGCAGATCCCTGTCGAGCGTCAGGGCGATGTTGCCCTCGACCAGGCTTAGCGCCACCAGCACCGTGAGGCCGAGACCGAGCGAGCCGATCACGCTCGCGGTGTTGGCGCCGCGCCGGCCCAGGCTCGCGAGCGCCAGACGCAGCAGCGGCCGACGCGGACGGCCGATCCGGCGAACGGCAGCGATCGCGAGCCCCGCGGAGAGCCGGAACACCGCCAGCACTGCGGCAGCACCCAGGGTCGCCCAGAAGGCGAGGCGATGATCCACGGTGGTCGCAATCACCAGCCCGGCGAGCGCCAGCGCCACCAGCACCTGCGCAGCGAGAACCGTTTTGCCGGGCCACGCGCTCGGCGGCTCCACGGCCTCGCGGAAGAGCGCCGCAGGGGACACCCTCGTCGCCGTCGAGAGCGGCCCCAATGCGAAGGCCAAGGTGGTGAGCGCGCCCGCCGCAGCGGCCACCAGGAGCGGCGCCGGATAGAGGCCGAGCCGAGCTGTCACCGGCAGGTCTGCGGGCAGCAGACGCTCGGTGACGATAGGCGTGAGCCCTCCCAGCACGAGTCCGATGCCGATGCCGAGCGCACCCAGCACCGCGATCTGCAGCAGATAGACGGAGAACACGAGGCGACCGGGCGCGCCCACCGACTTGCAGATGGCGATCGAGAGCATGCGGCTCGCGAGATAGCCGCTGACTGCGTTGCCGACGCCCACGCCGCCCACCAGCAGCGCCGTCAGCCCGAGCAGCGTGAGAAACAGGCCGACGCGGTCGAGGAGCCGCTTCAGGTTCGGGGCGGCGTTGTCAGGGTCACGCACCCGCCAGCCGGCATCGGGAAACGCGGCCTTGAGGCTCGATATCCAGGACGCCGTCGAGACGCCGGCCGGTAGCCGCATACGATAGGCGTAATTGATGAGCGAACCCGGTGCGACGAGCCCGGTCTCCGGGAGCGCCACGGACGCGATCATGAGCCGCGGCCCGAGGATGAAGATGCCGGTGACGGCGTCGGGTTCGTGGACGAGCCGGGCGCGCAGCTCGAAGCGCGCGTCACCCACCCGCACGACGTCGCCGATCTTGAGGCCGAGGCGGTCGAGCAAGGCGGGTGCCGCCACCGCGCCCCAGAGCCCGTTGCGCCGCGCGAGCGCGTCGCCAAGCGCGCCCAGGGGATCGAGCCCGACCGCGCCATAGAGCGGATAGGCGGAATCGACCGCCTTGAGCTCGATCAGGCTCCGCTGCGCGTTGTCGTCCCGGCGCGCCATCGCGCGCAGGCCGACCACCTCGGCGACCCTGCCGTGCCGCCCGAGATAGCGCTGCTGGAGATCGCTCGCGGGCTGCATCACCAGGTTGACCTCGACGTCGCCGCCGAGCATGGCCCGCGCATCGCGCTCCAGGCCCGCGCGGATCCCTGCGGCGAGCGATCCCACCCCCGCGATCACGCCCACGCCCAGGGCGAGGCAGGCGAGGAAGACTCGGAAGCCGCGGAACCCCCCGCGCAGTTCTCGGCGCATCAGTCGGAGCGCGAGAGGAAAGGTGAGCATGCGCGGCTACCGCGCCGCCGCGCCCGCAAGCGGGCGGGCGCTGTCGCCGGCGATCCGGCCGTCGGCGAGCTCGATGATGCGGCGGGCGCGGCGCGCGAGATCGAGCTCGTGGGTCACGAGCAGGAGCGTCGTGCCGCGCTCGGCCGTGAGACGGAACAGCAGATCCATCACCTGCTTCCCCGTCGCGCCGTCGAGATTTCCGGTGGGCTCGTCCGCGAGGATCAGCCTGGGCGAGGCGGCGAAGGCGCGGGCGAGCGCCACCCGCTGCTGCTCGCCGCCCGAGAGCTCCGCGGGGTAATGCCCGGTGCGCGCGGCCAATCCGACCGCCGCCAGCGAGTCCGCGGCGACCGCGAAGGCATCGCCGCGGCCGGCGAACTCCAACGGCAGCGCGACGTTCTCGAGCGCGGTCATGGTAGGCACGAGGTGGAAGCCCTGGAACACGATCCCCACCGCGCCCCGACGGAAGCGCGCCAGCGCATCCTCATCGAGTGCCGCGAGATCCGCACCCGCGATCCGAATCCGGCCCCGGCTTGGCCGCACCAGACCGGCCGCAGTCATCAGCAGCGTTGTCTTGCCGGAGCCCGAGGGGCCGACGAGACTCGCGGTCTCACCCGCCGATACGCGCAAGGAGATGCCGCGCAGCACGTTGACGGCGCCCGCCGCGCTCGTCAGTGTAACCTCGATGTCCTCGAGCTGGATCATGTCGGCATCGGCCGGAATGCTCATGCGGAGATTGATCGGCTGTAATGTATCGGTGAGCGTGCGCGAGTCTGGTTATGGACCGTGGCGGAAGCTTGTCAATCTCGGCCTCGGCCTTGCGGTGGCCGCGAGTCTCGCGGCACCTGCCCATGCCGCTGCGCGCATCGTGGCGCTGGGCGACAGCCTGACAGCGGGTTTCGGCCTGCCCACGCTGGAGGAGTCGTTCCCGGCGCGTCTCCAGGCCTGGCTGCACGACCACGGGGTCGACGCGGAAGTGGTCAATGCCGGCGTCTCCGGCGACACCACCGCCGGCGGCCTCGCGCGGCTCGACTGGTCGCTCGCGCAGCCGGCGGACGCGGTTCTGGTCGAGCTCGGCGCCAACGACGCGCTCCGCGGCGTCGATCCCAAGGAGGCCTACAAGAACCTCGACGAGATCCTGACGCGTCTCGACAAGCGCCACGAGAAGGTGCTGCTCATCGGCATGGAGGCGCCCGCAAACTGGGGCGCCGAGTATCAGAGCGACTTCCGCGCGATCTACCCCGCGCTCGCCGAGCGGCATCACTTGCCGCTCTATCCGTTCTTCCTCGAGGGCGTTGCGCTCGACCCTGCGCTCAATCAGCAGGATGGGCTGCACCCCAACGCGAGGGGTGTCGAGGTGATCGTCGACCGCGTCGGCCCCTATGTGCTGCGGCTGCTCGGCGCCGTGTCTGCGGGGAACGGATGAACGAGACGCTGTTCCGCGCGGCGCAGGGCCAGGGCGCCGGCTGGGCCGAGGCCGCTAAGGCCTGCGCCGACTCTTTGCTGCCGCTTCCCGCGGACGCCAGTATCGGATTCCTCTACGCGACCGAGGCGCTGGCCGAGGATCTCGGCAGCATCCTGACGTTCCTGCGCGAGCGCACACGGGTCGAGCACTGGGTGGGCAGCGTCGGGCTCGGCGTCTGCAGCAGCGGCCGCGAATTCTTTGATTTGCCCGCGGTGAGCGCACTGGTCGCGTGCTGGCCCGCCGACGGGTTCCGCGTGTTCGGACCGCAAGTCGCGGGCGCCTCCCTGTCCACGACGGCGCCGGACTGGTTCGCGAAGGTTCACCCCACTTTCGGCGTCGTGCACGGCGACCCCCGCGACGGCCGCCTGATCCAGACGGTGGGCGCGCTCAGCGCGCAGGCCGGGCTCTACCTGGTGGGCGGCCTTGCGGCCTCCTCGTCCGGGGCGCCCCGTCAGATCGCCGACCGCGTGGTCGAGGGCGGCCTCTCCGGCGTGGTGCTATCGCCGGAGATCTCCGTGGCAACCGGTCTCACCCAAGGTTGCTCGCCGATCGGCCCGGTGCGCCGGATCACCGAGGCGCGCGAGAACGTGGTGATGGCGATCGACGGGCGGCCCGCGCTCGAGATCTTCAAGGAGGACATCGGCGAGGCGCTGGCGCGCGACCTGCGGAGGGTCGGCGGCCGCATCTTCGCGGGCATTCCCGTGCGCGGCTCCGACACCGGCGACTACCTCGTGCGCAATCTCATGGCGATCGACGCGGAGCGGCAGTGGATCGCGATCGCCGAGCGCATGGCGCCCGGCGACTCTCTCATGTTCTGCCGGCGCGACGCCGCGAGCGCGCTCGAGGATCTGCAGCGGATGCTCCGGGGCCTGAAGCGCCGGACGCCGACGCCGCCCAAGGCGGGGCTCTACTTCAGCTGCGTCGCGCGGGGGCCGAACTTGTTCGGCAGCGACTCCGAGGAGCTGCGGGCGATCCGGGACGCGCTGGGTGAGTTCCCGATGGCAGGCTTCTTCGGGAACGGCGAGATCGCCCACGACCGGCTCTACGGATATACCGGCGTCCTCGCGCTGTTTCTTTAGCCGAGGGTCGAGGGACCGCGGGGGGTCGTCATGCTGCGCCTGTTCGTGGGCATCGGTCTTCCACCCGAGCTCAAGCTGCGAATCTCCACGCTCTGCGCCGGCGTGCCCGAGGCGCGCTGGGTGGATCCCGGAAATTTTCACGTGACGCTGCGCTTCATCGGCGAGGTCGACGAGGGTCTCGCGAGCGACATCGATGCGGCTCTGCTCCGCCTGACCTCGCCGCGCTTCCGGATGGCGCTCGCGGGCGTGGGCCAGTTCGGCACGCGCATGCTCTGGGTCGGCGTCGAGAAATCCGCAGCACTCTTTCAGCTCCAGGGCAAGGTCGAGAGCGCGCTGCAGCGGCTCGGGCTGCCGCCGGAGACCCGGCGCTTCACGCCGCACGTGTCGCTTGCCCGCTTACGGCCGCCGCTCGGGCCGAAGGTGCAGTCTTTCCTGACCGCGAACGCGCTGTTTCGGGCCGAACCCTTCGACGTCAACGAGTTCACATTGGTGGCGAGCTATCTCACGAAAAGCGGCGCCATCTACGAGGACCAGGCCGAGTACCCACTCGCCTGAGCGCGGGCGGGCTCAGTGCCAAAGCGTCGGCGGTGCGCAGGCGAGGATGCCCAGCACCAGCGGCATGAAGGCATTGAGCAGGCCGACGCCGGAAAACGCCATGGCGAGCGCCAAGTTATTGGTGGGGCTGTGCGCCTCATCGTACCGCTCGGTGAGCTTGAGGGATCGCGGCATTGGAATTCCGGAGTCGGCCGGTCGAGGATTCGACCATAGCAGGCTCGGGTTACGTGCCTGTTAAAGCCGCCCCGGGGCGCGAGTCGGCCCCGGAGCGGTCGCGGACGGCGGTTATCCCCAGAAAACCGAGGCTTTGGTTTCCCGCGTAATACGGGGACTTCTTGCGTTGCGCGGGCTCTTGTGATTCTCTGGCTAAGGCCGACAGCCGTCGGCGTCAACCAAGAGGGACAGAGGAATGGCGACGCAAAAGGCGGGTACCCCGACGACGGTGACCCTCAAGCATCTCGCGGCTTCGCTCGCCGAGAGCCACGAGATCGCGAAGAAACAGTCCGAGGCGATGCTGAACGATTTCGTCGGGCTGGTGGTGAAGCACCTCAAGAAGGGCTCGCGCATCCGGATCGGGGGGCTCGGCATCCTCGCGGTGCGCCACCGTGCCGCGCGCATGGGCCGCAACCCCGCGACCGGCGAGCCGATCAAGATCAAAGCGAGCAAGAAAGTCGCGTTCCGCGCAGCGAAGGACCTCAAGGAAGCCATCTGAGCGGCAGCGCTCTCGCGGGGGAAGAAAAAGGGCGGCGCCGGTAACGGCGCCGCCTTCTCCATCGGTGCAGCGAAAAGCTAGGGCTGCGGCGTGACGCGCAGATAGGGCTTGAGCGTCTTGAAGCCCTTGGGGAACCGCGTCTTGGCCTCCTCGTCGCTGACGGCCGTGGTGATGATGACGTCCTGGCCCTGCTTCCAGTCTGCGGGAGTCGCGATCTTGTGCTTGTCGCTGAGCTGCATCGAGTCGATCACCCGAAGGATCTCCTGGAAATTGCGGCCGGTCGCCATCGGGTAGACCAGAATCAGGCGGATCTTCTTGTCGGGCCCGATGATGAAGACGTTCCGTACCGTCAGATTGTCGGCGGGCGTGCGCTTGCTCGGGTCGCCCGAGATCGCCGCCGGCAGCATGTCGTAGAGCTTCGAGACCTTGTAATCGCCGTCGGCGAGGATCGGATAGTTCGGCGCGGCGCCCTGGGTCTCCTTGATGTCGTTCGCCCAGCGCTTGTGATCGCCCACGGGGTCGACCGAAAGGCCGATCACCTTCACGCCGCGCTTGTCGAATTCGCTCTTGAGCCGGGCGACAGTGCCGAGCTCCGTCGTGCATACGGGCGTAAAGTCCTTTGGATGCGAGAACAGGACTCCCCAACTGTTGCCGAGCCACTCGTGAAAGCGGATCGGCCCCTCGGTCGAGTCCTGAGTGAAGTCGGGTGCGATTTCACCTAACCTGAGCGTCATATCTCCTCCTCCTCCTTCTTCTGGAAACTCTTTAGGTCCTTGCGGTGTCTCGGGCCGCGGCGGCGGGCATCCGCTGTGCCGCCTGACGTAGAGCGGCTGCTGCGGTCTCGGACTCGGCGGGCAGCCGACCATGACGCTCCACCCAGGTCTCGGTCCACGCGCCCACCGTCGATGGATCGGCGCCCCCTTCCCGCCATTGCGCGCGCAGCGCCGCCAAATCCTCGAGCCGCTCCTGCCATTCTGGCCCAAAAACCTCCGCAAGGAAACGGCCGAGACGCCGGGCCAAGCCGGGGCTGCGTCCGCCGGTCGAGACGGTGACCACCAGATCGCCGCGGCGCACCACGGCCGGAGAGTGGAAGTCCGAGAGCTCGGGCCGGTCCTCGACGTTCGTCAGCGTGCCGGCCGCACGCGCGATCGCGACCAGGTCCGAGAGCACGGTCCTCTCGACGTCGTCGGCGATCAGCACGAGTCGCGCCGAGGCGATCTCCGCCGGGGTCGGCCAGCGGCGAACGAGTCGTGCGCCCGCAGCCTCCGCCAATTCCCCCGACGGGTCCGGCGCATGTACCGTCACGGCGCCCGCGTGGTCGTCATCGAGGAGCTGTAGCCGGCGGACGGCTTGCGGTCCGTTGCCCGCGAGAATCACCGGCGCGGCCGCGAGATCGAGCATGATCGGAAACATCAGGACACCTCCTGGAGAGTGGCGCCGAGTGCGGTCAGAAGGCGCGCCTTGCCGGCGCGATGGCAGAAATCGCCGAAGCCTTCATGCGGCAGGCGCTCGGACGCAAACAACGCGAAGAGCGGCTCGAGCGACTGCGCGACTTCCGATTCGGCGACCCGGTCGAGCAGGCGGAAATTGAGGCGCGTACCCTCGAAGTCGCCGCCTACGTAGAGGGCGTAGAACCCGGGCATGCGGCCGACGATGCCGATGTCGCCGGCATAGGGGCGCGCGCAGCCGTTGGGGCAACCGGTGATGCGCACGGCGAGCCGCTCGCGCTCGAGGCCGTGGCGTGCAAGCGCCGCCTCGATGCCGGCGACGAGAGGGTCGTGTACGCGCTCCGCCTCGGTGAGCGCGAGCCCGCAAGTGGGAAGCGCCGGGCAAGCGAGCGACCAGCGCCGCACCGGGCTCAGCTGCTCGGCGAACACGACGTCGGCGCCGCGGAGGATACGCTCGATCTCGGGGCGATGCTCGGGCTCCACGTTGCTCAGCAGCAGGTCCTGGCTCGGGCTGACGATGGGATCGAGGCCGAAGCAGGAAATCGCCTCGCGGAGCGCGCGGCGCGCCTCGCCCGCGATCCGGCCGCTCGGGACAGGCACGCCGAGATAGAGCCGCCCGTCGCCCTGCTCATGCCAGCCCAGGTGATCGCGCACCTCGAACCGCGGCATCGGCCGCGGATCGGCGAGGGGCTTGCCCAGGTACTCCTCGAGCCGCGCCTTCGCCCAGGCCTCGCCGTGCTCGGCGATCACGTATTTGAGCCGCGCATGCCGGCGGTCGCTGCGGTCGCCGTGGTCGCGGTGGAGGCGCACCACCGCTTCCGCCGCGGGCAGCAGATCCTCGGCCTCGACGAAAGCCACGGGCGAGGCGAGCCGCGGGAAGGTGCGCGGCTGGTTGTGGGTCATGCCGAGCCCGCCGCCGAGCGCGAAGTTGTAGCCCACGAGCCGCTCGCCCTCGAAGAGCGCGACGATGCCGAGATCGTTGGTCAGCACGTCGATCGAGTTATCCGCGGGCGCCGCGAGGCCGATCTTGAACTTGCGCGGCAGGTAGGTGCGGCCATAGAGCGCCTCCTCCGCCTCGCCCGCCACGTGCTCGCCGTCGAGCCACACCTCGTGGTAGGCGCCGCTTTGCGGCAGCAGATGCGCCGACAGCCGGCGCGCGTCGGCCTCGAGCCGCGCGTGCACGGCATCGCGAATCGGCGCGGGCACCGTCGTGACCGTGCGCACGACGTCGCCGCAGGCGGCGAGCGTAGTGAGAAGCGCGTGGTCGATGCCGGCGATCGTCGCTTTGCTGTCACGCTTGAGCACGCCGTGGAACTGGATGCTTTGCCGCGTGGTGAGCCTCAGCGTGCCGTTGCCGTAGCGGTCCGCGAGCTCGTCGAGCGCGAGATACTGCGCGGACGTGAGCCGCCCGCCCGGGATCCGCACGCGCACCATCAGCTGCGCCTGCTTACGGAGTCCCTGCTGCTTGAGCTCGGTCGCGCTGTCGCGATCGTAGCCCTGGTAGATGCCGTGGAACTTGAGCAGCACGGCGGACTCGCTGCTGAAGGTCGGCGCGCCGCTCTCGATCTCCTGCGCGAGCGCGCCCCGCAAGCCGCGACTCGCCAACTTCACCTGCTCGACCTTGGAAGGACCCGCGTCTTTGGCCATCGGAGCCGCCTGAAGTTTCGATGTGAATAGAGATTATTTAACATCATAAAGTATGTCAAACTATATAATCTACATTGTATATATGTGTTTCACACTAAGCGCCTTTCCCGTGCCGCAGAGGACGGAATGCGATAAGAAAACCGCCGTTTTCAGGCAACGCGCGAGAAGCCAGTGGCGTGGGATCCGGCAACCTATCTGAGGTTCTCCGACGAGCGGCTCCGGCCGGGTTTCGACCTGCTGGCGCGGGTGGGCGATCTGCCGCCGGGTCCGCTGGCGGAGCTCGGCTGCGGCACCGGCGTGCACGCGCGCGCCATCGCCGAGCGCTGGCCGGACCGCGCCTTCACCGCAATCGACTCCTCGCCGGAGATGCTGACGCAGGCATCGGCGACACCGTCGTCAGTCCGGTGGGTGGAGGCGGACCTCCGGCATTGGGCGCCGCCGGAGAAGCTGGCGCTCATCTTCTCCAACGCCGTTCTGCAATGGGTCGACGAGCACGAGACCCTGCTGCCGCGTCTCATGGGCATGCTGGTGCCGGGCGGCGTGCTCGCCATTCAGATGCCCCGCAACTTCGATGCGCCCTCCCACGTGCTGATGCGCGAGGCGGCGCAGGCGGGACCGTGGGCGGAAACGCTGCGGCCGCTGCTGCGGCGCGATCCCGTCGCGGGCCCGGAGATCACCTACGACCGCCTGGTGCCGCTGGCGCAGGAGGGTCTCGACATCTGGGAGACCGAGTACCTGCACGTGCTCAGCGGCGAGGACGCCGTGCTCACCTGGATGCGCGGCACCGCGCTCCGCCCGTTGCTGACGGCGCTCGCGGGGCCGGAGCGCGCGGCGTTCGAGCGCGCCTGCGCCGAGCGGCTGCGGCATGCCTATCCGCGGCGCGCCGACGGCCATACCTTGCTGCCCTTCCGGCGGATCTTCATCGTTGCCCGCGCGAAGGGAAGCTGAGAGAGAGGGGACCCATGGCCTATTGGCTGCTGAAATCCGAGCCCTCCGCCTATTCCTGGGATCAGCTGGTCAAGGACAAACGCACCAACTGGAGCGGCGTGCGCAACTTCCAGGCCGCAGCGAACCTGAGGGCGATGAAGAAGGGTGACCGCGCCTTCTTCTATCACTCGGGGGAGGGCAAGGAGATCGTCGGCATCGCCGAGATCGTGAAGGAGGCCTACCCGGACCCGACTGACAAGGAAGGAAAATTCGTGCAGGTCGACGTGGTGCCGGTCGAGCCCGTGAAGAGCCCGGTCACGCTCGCGGCCATCAAGGCGACGCCCGCCCTCAAAGCCATGAAGCTGGTGAAGCTCTCGCGCCTCTCGGTCTCGCCGGTGAGCGCCGAGGAGTGGAAGACGATCGCCAAGATGGCGGGCCTCAAGGGTTGACTGCTCCGGTTCTTTGCCGGCTGGAGGAGATCGACAATCCCGGCAGTCGTGCATTCCGCTTCGGCAGCGGCACCGAGATGCGCGCGATTTTTGTCGTCCGACATGGCGGGCGCGTCGTCGCGTACGAAAATTCCTGCCCCCACACGGGCTCGCCGCTGGACTGGCGGCCCGGCGGATTCTTCGATGTCGCGAAGGAGCACATCCTCTGCGCCACGCACGGCGCGCTGTTCCGGATCGAGGATGGCTATTGCCTCTCGGGCCCTTGCGCCGGCCAGAGCCTCAAGCCCGTGGCGATCAGGATCGAGGCCGGCTGCATCTCCTTGAGCCCTTCCGCGGAGTGAATTGGCGCCGCCGGGAAACGCCGCGCCAGGATCGTCCGCGCTCGCTCGTCGTTCCCTGCGATCTCGCGCACGAGCTTCGACAGGACACCCTTGCTGAAGGAGGAGTAGTCCTTCACTACCTCCATGAAGGCGCCGGCGCCGCCGATCACGTGGTCCTCGTAGTAGCCGTCGAGGGCGTCGTAGTCGCTGAGGATCGGCAGGCCGTTGATGATGATGCCCTTGGCCAAGGCGTCGTCGCGCGCGTCGTTGACCGGCCGGCCCTGGTTGTTCACGCCGTCGCCGGAAACATCGATGATGTTGCGGCTCGCGGTGACCCCGGTCTTCCGGAACAGCGGCACGACGAAGTCGAGCGCGGCGCTGATGGAGGTCCAGTCGGAATAAATACGCGGCGCTTCCGCCATCAGGCTCGCGAAGGTAGCGGCCGAGAGGTCGTCGTCGATAACGGTCCAATCCACCACCTGCCGCTGATGGTTCTGGCCCGACCACTCCACCATGGTGACCACGATCGCCTTGTGCGGGCCCGAGGTAATCGACTGCATCACCTCCTGGCTCTTGAAGGCGGCCTCGTAGCCTCGCCGCTGCAGCTCCCAGCGCTCGGCATTGACGCTGCCGGAGACGTCGATCGCCAGAATGAGCGCGAGATCGACGTCTCGGCTCCAGGCGGGCGGCGCCCATAGAGCCGAGGCGGCCAAAAGCATGACGAGCGCGCGTCCGATCTTGCCCATAGGTCGATCCTCCAGAGCAAGCGGGGCAATCAGCCTCTGAGATCAGTCTAGCACCGTTGGCCGCGGTCCGCTCTCGTCCAGATCGCACCCGGGAAACTTGAGGGGCTGAGACCGCGCCCCTCAGGCGAAGCCGTGCTCCTTCTCGGCGATGGTCAGGCTCTCGTCGACAATGCCCACCATGCGGTCGATCTCCTCGCGTGTGACGACGAGCGGCGGGCAGAGATGCACCGACATGAAGACGCGCGTCAGGAGCCCGCGCTGCTCCATCAGCTCGACGACACGCCGGCTGAACGGGTGGGCGGCGGCGGCGGGCCCCAGGCCGAACGGCTCCTTCGTCGTCTTGTCCTTGACCAGCTCCGCGGCACACATGAGGCCCCGGCCGCGCACGTCGCCCACCGTCGGATGGGCCAGCAGTTTCCGCATCTGCTCGAGGAGATAGGCTCCATTGCTGGCGCTGCGTTGCGGCAGCTCCTCTCGCCGCAGTATCTCGATGTTCTTCAGCGCCGCGGCGCAGGAGACCGCCTGGCCGCCGAAGGTCAGGAGATGGGCGAGCGCCACGTCCTGCTTCTTGAATTCCTCGTAGATCCTCTCGCTGACCGCGACGGCGGCGATGGGCGCGTATCCCGACGACAGGCCCTTGGCCATGGTCATGAGGTCGGGCACGACGCCGAACTGCTCGGTCGCGAACATCGTGCCGGTGCGGCCGAAGCCGTTGATCACCTCGTCGAGGATGAGCAGGACGCCGTGCTTGTCGCAGATCTCGCGCACGCGCTGCCAGTATTTCGGCGACGGGACATGGCTGTTGTTCGCCGTCGAGATCGGCTCGCCGATCACCGCCGCGACGGTATCCGGCCCTTGCGCCAATATCTCCTGCTCGACCGCGTTGGCGCAGGCAAGGTCGCCCGCCTCGCCCTCGAGGCCGAAATCGTTGCGATAGCGGTTCGGCGACGAGACGAAGCTGACGCCGTACATGAAGGGCCCGAAGAACTTTTCGTTTCGCGACGAGGTGATGCTCATCGCTCCCATGGTGGCGCCGTGATAGCCGCCGCGCCGGGCGATGATCTTGTAGCGCTTGGGAAAGCCGCGCATCGCCTGGACCTGCTTGGCGATCTTCATCGCGCTTTCGACCGCCTCGGAGCCGCCCGAGCAGAAGAAGAACCGGTTGAGGTCGCCCGGCGTCAGCCCGGCCAGCACCTCGCCGAGCTGCACCGCGGCGGCGTTCGTGTAGCTCGACGAGGAGACATAGGCGAGCTCGCCCGCCTGTTTCGCCATGGCCTCGCCGATCTCCTTCCGGCCGTGGCCGACATTCACGACGTAGAGCCCGGAGAGCCCATCGAGGAACGCGCGGCCGTGGGCGTCGTAGAGCGTCGAGCCCTCGCCGCGTACGATGACGTGCAACCCGTCTCGCTCGGCGAGATCGAGCCAACGCGCGGTATGGATCCAGACCCGGTCGAGCGCTTTCCTCTCGATCGGCGCGAGCTCGCGTGTCTTCAATTCGTCTGCCATGCGATCCTCCTCGGGGCTGTTGGTGTCCGCCTGAGACTGGCCGATTGAAGCCGTTCGCCCGATTGACACCAGGATCAATCTTAGGCATACCATGTGGTATACCACGAGGGTCTCGATGAGCGCTCGTTCAAAATTTTCGCCAGCGCTCCGTCGCATGCGTCCTCGCCCTCCAGCTCGCCGATAGAGGGGATTAGCGGGGAATGGAGAAGGCGATGGGACGGGCTCGTATCGAGCGCCCGGTACCGCCGGCATGCTGAACCCTGAGCACGTGCACGGAGCCTTTCCACGAGCGCCGGACATGACGCTGCGCGACTTTGGCGGCGCGCTCGGTGTCGTGCGCCATGACCGCGGCGACGAGGGCGCGGTGCTCCTTCCTGGTGGTCGACCAGGTGTCGAACCAGAGCACATCAATCCAGGTGAGCAGGCGCAGGCGGTCGTAGATCTGCAGGAGAGCGTCGCAGACCAGCGCGTTCCCGCACTCGCGCGCGATCACCTCATGGATCCGGATGCCAAGGGCGACCTCCTCGCGAAGTTCGTCGACGCTGAGCTTCTTCTTGCGCTCGAACCGCGCGAGCTGCTGCATGATGTCGCGCAACGCGCGGATGCCGTCCGCGGCGATCCGGCGCGCCGCCAGGCGGCAGGCCTGAACCTCCAGTATCTCCCTGAACTCGTAGAGCTCCTCGACCAGCGCGGGATCGAATTCCGTGGCGAAGTAGCCGAGCCCGGGCTTGCTGACGGCGAGGCCGTCGCGCTCGAGGCGCCCGAGCGCCTCGCGGAGCGGCGTCCGGCTCACCTGGACGCGCCGCGCGAGCTCCCGCTCGCTGAGCCGCTCGCCCGGCTTGACCTCGCCTGACAGGATCATGGACCTGAGCGCGTCATACGCAATCTGGCTCAGCGGCTTCGAGCCGTCGCCGGTGCCGTTCATGGTGGAGCGCGCCATGGCTTTTCGTAGGGTGCCGGTGGAAACACTGTCAAGCATATCGGACCGGTCATGAATGACGTGACTGTCCCGCTTCGCGAGGCGCCCGTCGCTGCGGGATCGGCGATGCCGTCCTCCCTCTGGGCGGCCACCGCGCCGCCGGGGCCACACCTCGAGAAGCTGACCGGCTCGCTCAGCACCGAGGTCGCCGTGATCGGCGCCGGATACGCCGGCCTCTCGACCGCGCTGCACCTTGCCGCCGCCGGCATTGCTTGCGTAGTGATCGACCGTCATGAGCCCGGATGGGGCGCATCCGGCCGCAACGGCGGGCAAGTGCTGCCGGGATTGCGGCTGCAGCGGGCGGAGCTTCGGCGGATTTTCGGACCGGAGGTCGGCGACCGTACCTACGAGACGGTCGAGACCGCAGCCGATTTCGTATTCGCGTTGGTCGAGCGCCATGGCATCGACTGCGATCTCGTGAAGGGCGGCAGCATCCGGCTCGCGCATACCGAGCGCGGCATGGCGCTCTTGCGCGAGAGCCATGCGACGCTCACGGCCGAGGGCGTGGCCTCGCGGCTGCTCGATGCCGAAGCGGTCAACCGCGAGGTCGGGACGCGCGCCTATGTCGGCGGCCGGCTCGATCCCCGGAGCGGCACGCTGCACCCGCTCAAATACACCCGCGGCCTCGCGCGTGCCGCGCTCGCGGCCGGCGCGGTTCTCTATCGGGACTGCCCGGCTATCGCCCTCCGTCGCGACGGCACGCGCTGGCGCGTGACCACGCCCGAAGGCGAAATCCTCGCCTACCGCGTGGTGATCGCGACCAACGGCTATACGGACGAGCTCTGGCCGGGGCTTGCGCAGACCATGCTGCCCCTCAACAGCTTCCAGATCGCGACCGCGCCGCTGACGGAAGCGCAACGCGCGACGGTTCTCCCGGGCGGGGCTTGCTTCTCGGATACGCGCCGGCTGATCCTTTATGCGCAGCGCACGCGTGACCATCGCCTGGTCCTGGGCGGTCGCGCCTCGTTCACACTCGCCGACCGCGCCGCCGATTACGAGGTGCTGCGTCGCGTCCTCGCCGGGCTCTTTCCGCAGCTCAGCGACACGCCGATCGAGTATCGCTGGGTCGGACGGGTGGCGTTGACGCGGGACTACCTGCCGCACCTCCACGCACCCGCGCCGGGGCTCCTGATCGCCGTCGGCTTCAACGGCAAGGGCGTGGCGATGACGACCCTGATGGGCAAGATCATCGCGGATCACATCCGCGCTCCGGCCGAGCCGCCCGCCTATCCCGTGACCGCGATCTCGCCCTATCCCTTCCACGCCCTCAGGCAGCCGGTGCTGCATCTCGCGATGTATTACCAAACCGTCATGGACAGGCTCGGTCGATGAGCACCCAGGGGAAAAATCCGACGAACGTCACCCGGCTCGCGGTGGCGCGGCCCGACAATGCCGCGTCGCCGGCCGCCCGCGCCCAGCGCGCGACCATCGCGGTCGACTGCCAGACCATCACGAAGACCTTCGGGAACGGCGCGGTGCGTGCGCTCGACGGCGTCTCGCTCGCGATCCGCTCGAACGAGTTCTTCACGCTGCTGGGGCCGAGCGGCTGCGGCAAGACGACCTTGCTGCGGCTCATCGCGGGCTTCGAGACCCAGGACTCCGGCACTATACTGCTCGACGGCCGCCCGCTCGACGGGCTGCCGCCCTACCGCCGGCCCGTGAACACGGTCTTTCAGAGCTACGCGGTCTTTCCGCACCTGACGGTCGCGCAGAATGTGGCCTTCGGCCTCGAGATGCAGCGCCGTCCGCGCGCCGAGATCGAGACGCGCGTCAAGGAGACGCTCGGCCTCGTGAAGCTCGAGGGCCTCGAATCGCGCAGGCCCGCCCAGCTCTCCGGCGGCCAGCAGCAGCGCGTGGCGCTCGCCCGCGCGCTCGCCAACAAGCCGCGCGTGCTCCTGCTCGACGAGCCGCTCTCGGCGCTCGATCTCAAGCTCCGCACCGAGATGCAGCTCGAGCTCAAGCGGCTGCAGCACGAGGTTGGCATCACCTTCGTGTTCGTGACCCACGACCAGCACGAGGCCCTCACCATGTCGGACCGCATCGCGGTGATGCGGGCGGGGCACATCTTGCAGGTCGGCACACCCGAGGAGATCTACGAGCACCCGAGTGCGCGCTTCGTCGCCGATTTCATCGGCGAGACCAATCTCCTCGACGCCACGCGGATCGGTACCGCGCGGTTCCGCCTGGCCTCGGGCGTCGAGCTCGAGACCGCGGAGCCCGGTCCGCCCGCCGAGACCGTAACCCTGGTGATCCGTCCTGAGCGTGCGCTGCTGGCGCCAATCGGCGGCACCGCGTTCTCGGCGCGCGTCGAGCAGGTGGTCTATATCGGCAGCGACACGATCTACCTGGTCGTGCTCGAGGGCGGCTTGCGGTTCCGGGTCCGCGAGCAGAACCGGGACGGCCCGCGGTCTCGGGTTCGCGAAGGCGACGCGGTCGGCGTCGTCCTGCCGCCGGCGGCAATCCGCGTGCTCGCGCAATGATGGCGCGCCTCCGCCGCGCGGGCTTGCTGGCGCCCTCGGTGCTGGCGATCGGCGTGCTCTTGATCGCGCCGCTTGCGCTCATGGCTTACGTCTCGACGCTCGAGCGCGGGCCGACCGGCGGCGTGATCTGGACCCAGCACACGGCCGACGCCTATGTGCAGTTCCTGTTCGAGCGCGACCTCTCGGATCGGCTCGTCGTCAACACCGACTATCTCCACATCTTCGGCCGCTCGATCGTGGTGGCTGCGATTACCACGGCGGTGACGCTCGCGGTGGCGTTCCCGATGGCGCTCTGGATGGCGTTTCAGCCGCCCGGACAGCGGCTGTTGCTGGTGTTCCTCGTCACCATCCCGTTCTGGACCAACATCCTCGTGCGCAACTACGCCTGGATCCTGCTGCTCCGGAACGACGGCGTGATCGATTGGCTCTTGGCGCGGGTCGGCCTCACCGGGCAGCACATCGACGTGCTCTATACGCCATTCGCCACCACCATCGGCCTCACCTATTCGTTCCTGCCCTATATGGTGCTGCCGATCTACGTGAGCCTCGAGAAGCTCGACCGCCGGCTGATCGAAGCGGCGTTCGACTTGGGCGCCAATCGTTGGCACGCCTTCCGCCGCGTGATCCTGCCGTTGTCGATGCCGGGAGTGGTCGGCGGCGCGATCCTGGTGTTCGTGCCGGGTCTCGGCGCCTTCATAAGTCCGGAATTACTGGGCGGCGCCAAGTCGATGATGATCGGCAGCCTGATCCAGCAGCAGTTCGGGCAGTCGCGAAATTGGCCGTTCGGCGCGGCGCTGTCGTTCGTGCTGCTGGTCCTGGTGCTGCTTGCGCTTTCCGCGCACGCCGCGCGCTACCGGCGCGAGGCCAGGCCATGACCGACGCGGCGCTCCCGGCGCGCTTTGCGTTCCGCCGCTTCGGGCTCTGGCGATTCCCCGGCACGCGCGCGGTCGCGATCGCGGCCTTCTTCTATCTTTATGTCCCGATCGTGGCGCTGGTGATCCTCTCGTTCAGCGCCGGCGACTCCTCGCTCGCGCGCTGGCAGGGCTTCAGCGTCCATTGGTACGCGGACGTGCTCGGCAATGCCGACATGCTGCGGGCGATCCGGAATTCCCTCGTTGTCGCGAGCGTTGCGACGGTCACCGGCACCGTCATCGCGACCATGGCGGCGCTCGCGACCTCCGGCCCGCGCTTCCGCCGCCAAGCCGTGCTCGAGGCGATGATCGGCCTGCCGCTCATCGTGCCGGATGTCGTCGCGGGGATCGCGCTGCTGCTCCTGTTCGTGATGGTGGGCGTGCCGCTCGGGATTACGAGCATCATGCTGGCGCACACGGTGTTCGCCATTCCGTTCGCCTACCTGCCGATCCGCGCGCGGCTTCAGGGCCTCGATCGCGCGCTCGCCGAGGCTGCGGCCGATCTCTACGCCACGCCCTGGCAGGGCTTCCGGCGCATCGTGTTGCCGCTGATCTGGCCGGGCATCGCTGCGGGCGCGATGCTGGCCTTCATCAGCTCGCTCGGCGATGTCGTGGTCAGCTATTTCGTCTCGGGACCGGGATCGACGACGCTGCCGGTCTACGTCTTCAGCATGGTCCGGATGGGCGTTACCCCCGCGGTCAACGCCATCTCGACCCTGCTCATGCTCGCATCGATTGTACTGCTCACGCTTTCGTACCTGCTCGGCCGCCGTTTCCAGTGACGGCTGGGCGCAACAAGGGGAGGTGGATGTCATGAGACGTCTCGTTATCGCGATCGCGGCGGTGGCCGCGCTGTCGGTTCCCGCGGCGGGTGTGCCCGCGTCCGCGGCCGAGGAGAAGGAACTGCTGTTGTTCAATTGGTCCAACTACATGTCACCCGATCTCCTCAAGCGCTTCGAGGCGGAGACCGGGATCAAGGTCACGCTCGACACCTACGACACCAACGAGTCCATGTTGGCGAAGCTGCAGGCGGGCGGCGCCGGCTACGACGTCGTGGTGCCGACCGGGCCGACGCTGCAGCAGATGATCACCGACGGCCTCGTGCTCAAGATCGATGCCGGCACGATGTCGAACTACAAGAACGTGAAGAAGCCGTTCGATGATCCGAGCTTCGATCCCAAACGCGCCTATTCCGTGCCCTATATGTGGGGCACGACCGGCCTCGTCTACGACACCGCGAAGGTCGCGGGCGGCAAGATCGACGACAGCTGGAAGGAACTGTTCGAGCCGCGGAAGGACTTCGTCGGCAACATCGGCATGCTCAAGGACATGGGCGAGGTGATCACCGCCGCCGAGTACTATCTCGGCCTCGATCAGTGCACGGAGAAGCCCGAGGACGGGCAGAAGATCCTCGAGGTCCTGGAGAAACAGAAGCCCGCGGTCAAGGTCTACAACGCCGAGGGCACCGTCGATCGCGTCGCGAGCGGGCAGGTGACCATGGAGCTCATGTGGAACGGCTCCTTCCACCGCGCCCACGCGAAGCTACCGAGCATCGTCTACATCTATCCGAAGGAAGGGCTCAACCTCTGGGGCGACAACCTCGCCGTGCCCAAGGGTGCCAAGCACATCGAGAACGCGAAGCTGTTCCTGAATTTCATGATGGACCCCAAGAACGCCGCGGAGGCCTCGAACTTCACCGGTTACAACAACGCGATCGCGGGTGCCGAGCAGTACCTCAAGGACGACCTGCGCAGCGACCCCGCCTTCAACACGCCCGAGGCGATGGTCTCGCGCTTCCGGCCGCTGCAGTTGTGCTCGAAGGCCGCGCTCGATCTTCGCGAGAAGATCTGGACGCGGTTGCTGCGGTAGCGAGACGTACCGACCGCGGCCTTTGAAAACGCCCCCTCTCCCCTTGAGGGAGAGGGTTGCGAAGGCTTGGCGAGCGAAGCGAGCTTAGCCGGAGCTGGGTGAGGGGTGTGTCTCCGCCGCGCAGGCTGCGTGGCCGACGCCCCTCCCTACCCTCCCCCTCAAGGGGGAGAGGGAGTTTGGTAAGCCCGTTAGGGCGGAAGCTCGTCCTGCTCACACCACCCGGAAATTCTTGAACTGCCAGGGGTCGCTTGCGTCGACGTCCTCGGGGAAGAGCCAGCCGCGATGGTGGAGCGGGGTCCAGTCGCTGTAGGCGCCCACGAGCTTGCCGAGATAGGGCCGGCAAATATCCAGGATGCGGTCGTAGTCCATCTCGTCGGGCTCGACGACACCGCGCTCGGGATTCTCGATCGCCCAGATCATGCCCGCGAGCACCGGCGAGGTGACCTGCAGGCCGGTCGCGTTGTGATACGGCACCAGCTTGCGGGTCTCGTCGATCGACAGCACCGAGCCGTACCAGTAGGCGCCCTTGGCGTGGCCCATGAGGAGGACGCCGAGCTCGTCGATCCCCGTAGTGATCTCGTCCATCAGGATCCGCTTCTCGGTCTGCAGGCGCCAATTCTTGCCGGCGAGCTCGTGGATCGAGAGCACCGCATCGTCGCAGGGATGATAGGCGTAGTGCACGGTCGGCCGGTACGCGACGCGGTTGCCATCCTTCACGGTGAAGTAGTCCGAGATCGAGATCGATTCGCCGTGGGTGATGAGGAATCCCTGATATGGGCCCTCGAGCGGCGTCCAGCTGCGCATCCGCGTGCTGGCGCCCGGCCGCATCAGATAGATCGCGCAGTCCGAGCCGAAATCGTGGCGCTTCCCGTCGGCCGGGAAATGCTTCTCGTGGCTGCCCCAGCCGAGCTCCGCAGGCTGCGACCCCTCGCTATAGAAGCCGTCCACCGACCAGGTATTGACGAACTCGCCGGGCCGCTTGGGCTGGTTGGAGACCTGGGTGTCGCGCTCGGCGATGTGGATCACTTTGACGTTGAGCCTTTGGCTCAGCGCCGCCCAATCCGCCTTGCTCTTGGGCACCGAGACCTTGACGCCGGTCGCGTCGGCCACGTCCAGCATCGCCTGCTTTACGAAATGCGAGACCAGGCCCGGGTTCGCGCCATGGGTCAGGATCGCGGTCGGGCCCTTGCCGCCGGTCTTGCGGCGTACGTCGAGCGCGGCCTCCCGGAGCGCGTAGTTGGAGCGCTGCGAGGGCGAGAGGCTCGTGTCGGTGTAGCCGCCGGGCCAGGGCTCGATGCAGGTGTCGAGGTAGAGCGCGCCCTTGCGGTGGCAGAACTCGATGAGGGCAAGACTCGAGACCTCGACCGAGAGGTTGAGCAGGAAATCGCCGGGACCCAGCATCGGGTCCAGCACCTGCACATAGTTCTCTCGGGTCAACGGGTTGATGATGAAGGTGATGCCGAGGTCCTCGGCCTCCTTTTTGCCGCGCTCCTCGGCGGTCACGATGGTGATCCGCTTGGGATCCATGTCCACGTGCCGGAGGATGAGCGGCAGCGTTCCCTGGCCGATGCTCCCGAACCCGACGATGACCACGCGGCCGCCGTAGCGGACGTGTTTCTTGGCGAGTGGCATGGCTGTCTGCTTTCCCTGTCTGACCGGCCCGACGTGGCCCGAGGCTCTAGGGTCCGGTCGCTGCGCTGTCAAGAAACGCGTGCCGGTGGACCCGATTCCGGTCCTTGCACGCCCGTGGCATGTGGCATACAAGATTGTGTATAACAAGCATTCCCTTCGGGGCAATGCTGGCTATAAGGGCTTGGTTTTACTTGGTTGAGGGAGGGATTGATGGCCGAAGATCTCGCTGTCGCGATACCGCCCCGACTTGCCGTGAAGCCGATCGACACCCAATCGAGCTTCCGGACCCAGGCTTACCAAGCGCTCAAGCGGGCGATCACCTCGGTCAACATCTACGCACACGCTCAGGAGATCCGGCTCGACGAGCGCCAGCTGTCGCAGGACCTGGGCGTGAGCCGCACGCCCATCCGCGAAGCCATGACCCTCCTCGAGCAGGAGGGGTTCGTGCGCACGCTGCCGCGGCGCGGCGTCTTCGTCGTGCGCAAGACCAAGAAGGAGATGCTGGAGATCATCCAGGTCTGGGCCGCGCTCGAAAGCATGGCGGCGCGCCTCATCACCCTCAACGCGACCGATGCCGAGATCGCGACCCTCCGCAAGCTCTTCGAGGATTTCCACGGCGAGGCGCCCGACGGCGGGCACATGGACGAATACTCGGATGCCAACCTCGTCTTCCACCAGACAATCATCCGCCTGAGCAAATCGAAGCTGATCGCCGACATGACCGAGAACCTGCTGATCCACGTGCGCGCGATCCGCCAGGTCACCATCCGGCAGTCCGACCGGGCGGCGCGCTCGATCGTCGATCACATGAAGATCATCGAGGCGCTGGAGCGGCGCGACACCGAACTCGCCGAGCGACTCGACCGCCAGCACACCCTCGACCTCGCCTCGCATGTCGAGATGCACTGCGATTTCCTGAGCTGAACGAACGATCCGGAGGAGACAGCCCCGATGACGCAAGCCACGACGCTCGAGGAGCAGACCGGCGCCGACGCGACGCAGGAGCTGACCGACGGCTTCCACCTCGTCATCGACGCGCTCAAGCTCAACGGCTTGACCACGATCTACGGCGTGCCCGGCATCCCCATCACGGACCTGGGCCGCATGGCGCAGGCGGCGGGCATCCGCGTGCTCTCGTTCCGCCACGAGCAGAACGCGGGCTATGCGGCCGCGATTGCGGGCTTTCTCACCAAGAAGCCCGGCATCTGCCTCACGGTGTCGGCGCCCGGCTTCCTGAACGGCCTGACCGCGCTCGCCCACGCCACCACCAACTGCTTTCCGATGATCCTGATCTCCGGCTCGTCCGAGCGCGAGGTCGTCGACTTGCAGCAGGGCGACTACGAGGAAATGGACCAGCTCGCGGTCGCCAAGCCGCTCTGCAAGGCGGCCTTCCGCGTGCTGCACGCCGCCGACATCGGCATCGGCTTCGCCCGCGCGATCCGCGCGGCGGTCTCGGGCCGGCCGGGCGGCGTCTATCTCGACCTGCCGGCGAAGCTATTCGGGCAGGTGATGCCCGCAGAAGCCGGTCGGAAGTCGCTGGTAAAGGTGATCGACGCGGCGCCGGCTCAGATTCCGGCGCCCGCCGCCGTCAAGCGCGCGCTCGACGTGCTCAAATCGGCCAAGCGGCCGCTGATCATCCTCGGCAAGGGGGCGGCCTATGCGCAGGCGGACGACGCCATCCGGACCCTGGTCGAGAAGAGCGGCGCGCCCTTCCTGCCGATGAGCATGGCGAAGGGTTTGCTGCCCGACACGCATCCGCAATGCGCGGGCGCCGCGCGCTCGACCGTCTTGAAGGATTCTGACGTCGTTATGCTGATCGGTGCGCGCCTCAATTGGCTCCTGTCGCACGGCAAGGGCAAGACCTGGGGCGAGGCACCCAAGAAGTTCATCCAGATCGACATCGAGCCCAAGGAAATGGACAGCAACGTCGAGATCGCCGCCCCCTTGGTGGGCGATATCGGCTCCTGCGTTGCGGCGCTGCTGGAGGCGATGGGCGGCAACTGGCCGGCGGCGCCCGCAGAGTGGACCAAGGCCGTGTCTGCAAAGCGCGAGGAGAACGTCGCCAAGATGGCGCCGCGCCTCATGAACAACAACGTGCCGATGGACTATCACGGCGCGCTCGGCGTGCTGCGCACGATCGTCAAGGAACGACCGGACGCGATCCTCGTCAACGAAGGCGCCAACGCCCTCGACCTCACGCGCGGCGTCATCGACCTCTACAAACCGCGGAAGCGGATCGACGTCGGCACCTGGGGCGTCATGGGCATCGGCATGGGCTATGCAATCGCCGCCGCGGTCGAGACCGGATGCAAGGTGCTGGCGATCGAGGGGGACAGCGCCTTCGGCTTCTCCGGCATGGAGATCGAGACGATCTGCCGCTACCGGCTGCCGGTCTGCGTCGTCATCCTCAACAACGACGGCATCTATCGCGGCACCGACGTGAACCGCGGCGGCGGCCCGGATCCCGCGACCACCGTGTTCGTCAAGGGCGCGCGCTACGACAAGATGATCGAGGCCTTCGGCGGCGTCGGCGTCAACGCCGCCACGCCCGACGAGCTCAAGCGCGCGGTCAACGCGGCGATGGACTCGGGGCGCCCGACGCTGATCAACGCGGTCATCGATCCGGCTGCCGGCAGCGAAAGCGGGCGCATCGGGAACCTCAACCCGCAGAGCGCGTTGCGCAAGAAATAGAGCGGCGTCCCGCGCTCGTACTCACAGCAAGGCAACGATCACATCCGGAGAGTGACATGGGCAAGGCATTGGACGGAGTCCGCATCCTCGACTTCACCCACGTGCAATCGGGGCCGACCTGCACGCAGCTCCTGGCTTGGTTCGGCGCGGACGTGATCAAGGTGGAGCGTGCGGGCGTCGGCGACATCACGCGCGGGCAGCTTCGCGACATCCCCGATGTCGACAGCCTCTACTTCACGATGCTGAACCACAACAAGCGCTCGATCACGCTCGACACCAAGAACCCAAAGGGCAAGGCGGTGCTCGAGAAGCTCGTGAAGCACTGCGACGTGCTGGTGGAGAATTTCGCGCCCGGCGTGCTCGACCGCATGGGCTTCACCTGGGAGCGCGTCCAGGAGCTTAATCCCCGCATGATCGTGGCGTCGGTGAAAGGCTTCGGCCCCGGCCCCTACGAGGACTGCAAGGTCTACGAGAACGTCGCGCAATGCGCGGGCGGCGCCGCTTCCACCACGGGCTTCGACGACGGACCGCCGCTGGTGACCGGCGCGCAGATCGGCGACAGCGGTACGGGCCTCCACTTGGCGCTCGGCATCGTGGCTGCGCTCTATCAGCGCAACACAACGGGCCGCGGCCAGCGCGTGCTCGCGGCGATGCAGGACGGCGTGCTCAATCTCTGCCGGGTCAAGCTCCGCGACCAGCAGCGGCTCGATCGCACGCACGTCCTCAAGGAGTACCCGCAATATCCGCACGGCAAGTTCGGCGAGGCGGTGCCGCGCTCTGGCAACGCCTCGGGTGGCGGCCAGCCCGGCTGGATCCTCAAGTGCAAGGGCTGGGAGACGGACCCCAACGCCTACATCTATTTCATCACCCAGGCGCCGGTGTGGGAAGCGATCTGCAAGGTGATCGGCAAGGAGGAGTGGATCACCCACCCCGATTACGCCAAGCCCGACGCGCGGCTGCCGCGCCTCACCGAGATCTTCGCCGCCATCGAAAAGTGGACCATGACCAAGACCAAGTTCGAAGCGATGGAGATTTTGAATCGGCACGACATCCCCTGCGGCCCGATCCTTTCGATGAAGGAGATCGCCGAGGAGCCGTCGCTCCGCAAGACCGGCACGGTCGTGGAGGTCGACCATCCCACGCGCGGCAAGTACCTCTCGGTCGGGAACCCGATCAAGCTCTCCGACAGCCCGACCGAGGTGAAGCGCTCGCCGCTCCTCGGCGAGCACACGGAGGAGGTACTTGCCGAGCTCGGCTACGACCAGGCGGCGGTCGCGGAGCTGCGCAAGGCGGGGGCCATCTAGCCCGTGGCCCCGCGAGCGAGGTTGCAGCCGTCGGGGTTCCGGTAGTAAGCCCTGAACCCGGGACGCGCAGCAGCATCGAAAGGGACCAAAGCCGCCCATGAACATCCACGAGTACCAGGCGAAAAGCCTGCTGCAGAAATACGGGGTTGCCGTGCCCCGGGGCGGCGTCGCCTATACGCCCGAGGAGGCGCAGCGTGTGGCGCGCGACCTCGGCGGGCCCCTCTGGGTGGTGAAGGCGCAGATCCATGCGGGCGGCCGCGGCGCCGGCCGCTTCAAGGACGACCCCTCGGGGAAGGGCGGCGTCCGCGTGGTCAAGTCGATCGAGGACGTCGGCGCCAATGCCGCCGCCATGCTGGGCCATGTGCTCGTGACCAAGCAGACCGGACCCGCCGGCCGCGAGGTGAAGCGCGTCTATATCGAGGAAGGCTGCGACATCAAGCGCGAGCTCTACTTGGGTCTGTTGCTCGACCGCAAGACCTCGCGCGTCACCATGATGGCCTCGACCGAAGGCGGCATGGAGATCGAGGAGGTCGCCGCCGCCCATCCCGAGAAGATCCTCAAGGTCGCGATCGATCCCGCCACGGGCATGCAGCCCTTCCACGCGCGCGAGCTCGCGTTCGGTCTGGGTCTCGAGGGCAGGCAGATTGGGGCCGCGACCAAGTTCATGCTGGCGATGTACAAGGCCTTCACCGGCCTCGACGCCTCGATCGTCGAGATCAACCCGCTGGTGGTGACGGGCGCCGGCGAAGTGATCGCGCTCGACGCCAAGATGAACTTCGACGACAACGCGCTCTTCCGCCACAAGGACGTGGCCGAGATGCGCGACGAGTCCGAGGAGGACCCGATCGAGGTCGAGGCCGGCAAGCACGAGCTCAACTACGTGAAGCTCGACGGCAACATTGGCTGCATGGTGAACGGCGCCGGCCTCGCCATGGCAACCATGGACATCATCAAACTCTGCGGCGGCGAGCCCGCGAACTTCCTCGACGTCGGCGGCGGCGCCACCAAGGAGCGTGTCACCACCGCCTTCAAGCTCATCCTGAGCGACCCCAACGTCGAGGGCATCCTGGTCAACATCTTCGGCGGCATCATGCGCTGCGACGTGATCGCCGAGGGCATCGTGGCGGCAGCGCGGGAGGTCAGCCTCCACGTGCCGCTGGTGGTGCGCCTCGAGGGCACCAACGTCCGCCTCGGCAAGAAGATCCTCGCCGAGTCGGGATTGCCCATCGTGTCCGCCGACAACCTCGCCGACGCCGCCGAGAAGGTGGTGACGGCGGTGAGGGAGGCGGCCTGATGGCGATCCTGGTCAACCGCGATACCAAGGTGATCTGCCAGGGCTTCACCGGCCGGCAGGGCACCTTCCATTCCGAGCAGGCGATCGCCTACGGCACCAAGATGGTGGGCGGCATCACGCCGGGACGCGGCGGCACCACCCACCTCGACCTGCCGGTGTTCGATACCGTGGCCCAGGCGGTGGCCAAGACTGGCGCCACCGCATCCGCTATCTACGTGCCGCCGCCCTTCGCCGCGGACGCGATCCTGGAGGCGGTCAACGCCGAGGTGCCGCTCATCGTCTGCATCACCGAGGGCATACCGGTCCTCGACATGGTGACGGTGAAGCGCGCGCTGCAGGGCTCTAAGTCGCGCCTCATCGGGCCCAATTGTCCCGGGGTCATCACGCCGGATCAGTGCAAGATCGGCATCATGCCCGGGCACATCCACACCAAGGGCCATGTCGGCATCGTCTCGCGCTCAGGCACGCTCACCTACGAGGCGGTGGCGCAGACGACGGCGGCCGGGCTCGGACAGTCGAGCTGCGTCGGCATCGGCGGCGATCCCGTCAACGGCACGAATTTCGTCGACGTGCTCGAGCTCTTCCTTAGGGACGACGAGACGCAGTCGATCATCATGATCGGCGAGATCGGCGGCTCCGCCGAGGAAGAGGCCGCGGACTTCATCAAGCACAGCAAGGTGAAGAAACCCGTGGTGGGCTTCATTGCGGGCGTCACCGCGCCGCCCGGCCGCCGCATGGGCCACGCCGGCGCCATCATCTCCGGCGGCGCGGGCACCGCGCAGCACAAGATGGAGGCCATGCGCAGCGCCGGCATCACCGTCGCGGACTCGCCGGCGGCGCTCGGCAGTACGATGCTGAAGGTGCTCAAGAAATGAGCCTGCTTTCGAACGTCACATTGTGCGTCCTTCGACTCGCGATGCTGCGCATCTCGGCTCAGGATGAGGGAAATTGGAGCGGTTCGAAGAAAACCCCTCATCCTGAGCCGGCGCGAAGCGCCGAGTCGAAGGACGCACCGAGTCCACATCAATGACCGCCACGCCCCGACCGACGAAGCGCGCCATCCACCCCGGCTCCGGCCGGCGCCGCGGTCGCGACATGCCGAAGGGGCGCCAGGTCGATCCCGGCGCGCTGGCGGAGGTGCAGGCGCTGCTCGGCGCCCGGCCGCGCGCGCGCGATCTGCTGATCGAGCATCTGCATCTGCTCCAGGACAAATACCATTGCCTGCACGCGCGGCATCTGGCGGCACTGGCGCAGGAGATGAGGCTGGCGCTGGTCGAAGTCTACGAGGTCGCGAGCTTCTACGCGCATTTCGACATCGTGATGGACGGCGAGGAGCCGCCGCCGCCGATCACCGTGCGGGTCTGCGACAGCCTGAGCTGCGCGCTCGCGCGTTCTGAGCGGCTGCTCGAGCAGCTGCCGGCGCGGCTTGGCCCCGGCGTGCGCGTGGTGCGCGCGCCCTGCATGGGCGGCTGTCACAAGGCGCCCGCGGTCGCGATCGGCCACGCGCTCCACGAGCACGCAACGCTCGAGAGCGTCGCAGACGCTATCGCCAAGGGCGAGACGCGTCCGCGTGTGCCCGCCTATCCCGATTTCGAGGCTTACCGGGCGAAGGGCGGCTACAAGCTGCTCGCGGACTGCCTCGCTGGCCGCAAGACCGTCGAGGACGTGATGAAGGCGCTCGAGGATTCGGCGCTTCGCGGCCTCGGCGGCGCGGGGTTCCCGACCGGACGCAAGTGGCGCTTCGTGCGCCAGGAGGCGAAGCCACGGCTGATGGCGGTGAACGCCGACGAGGGCGAGGTCGGCACTTTCAAGGACCGGCACTATCTCGAGACCGACCCGCACCGCTTCCTCGAAGGCATGCTGATCGGCGCCTGGGCGGTGGAGGCACCCGCGGTCTACATCTATCTCCGCGACGAGTACCCGCAGTGCCGCGAGATCCTGCTGAAGGAGATCGCAGCGATCAAGAAGGCGCGGCTCTCGCGCCACACCGAGATCCATCTCCGGCGCGGCGCCGGCGCCTATATCTGCGGCGAGGAGTCCGCGATGCTCGAGAGCATCGAGGGCAAGCGCGGGCTGCCTCGCCACAAGCCGCCCTATCCCTCGCAGGTGGGCCTCTTTGGCCGCCCGACGCTGATCAACAACGTCGAGACGCTGTTCTGGGTGCGCGACATCGTCGAGCAAGGCCCGCAGTGGTTCGCGGGCCAGGGCCGGCGCGACCGCAAGGGGCCGCGCAGCTTCTCGGTCTCCGGCCGGGTGAAGAACCCCGGCGTCAAGCTTGCCCCCGCGGGGATCACGGTCAAAGAGCTGATCGACGAATATTGCGGCGGCATGGCGGACGGCCATCAATTCAAGGCCTATCTGCCGGGCGGCTGCTCCGGCGGCATCCTGCCGGCCTCGATGGGCGATCTGCCGCTCGACTTCGGCACGCTGGAGCCGCACGGCTGCTTCATCGGTTCCGCCGCGGTGATCGTGCTCTCCGACAAGGACGACATGAAGGCGGTGACGCTGAACCTGCTCAAGTTCTTCGAGGACGAGAGCTGCGGCCAGTGCACGCCGTGCCGCGTCGGCACCGAGAAGGTCGTGGGCCTGCTGTCGAAGCCGAAATGGGACGGACCGCTCCTGCAGGAGCTTGCCAAGGTGATGACGGACGCCTCGATCTGCGGATTGGGCCAAGCCGCGATGAACCCGGTGAAGATGGTGCTCAAGCATTTCGCGGAGGACCTCGCATGAGCGACGCGATCAAGTTCCAGCTCGACGGCGAGGAAGTGGAAGCCGCACCGGGCGAGACGATCTGGCAGGTGGCGCAGCGCAAGGGCGTGGAGATTCCGCACCTCTGCTACAGCCCGGCCCCCGGCTACCGGCCCGACGGCAACTGCCGCGCCTGCATGGTGGAGATCGAGGGCGAGCGCGTGCTGGCCGCATCCTGCATCCGCCAGCCCGCCAACGGCATGAAGGTCAAGACCGCGAGCGAGCGGGCGAAATTCTCGCGGCGGATGGTGTTCGAGCTGCTGGTCTCCGACCAGCCGAAACGCGCGGAGAGCCACGATCCCGACTCCCGCTTCTGGCGCTGGGCCGACCGTGTCGGGATCTCGGAGAGCCGCTTGGCCGCGCGGCATCAGCCCGCCCCCGACCGCAGCCATCCGGCCATGGCCGTGAACCTCGACGCCTGCATCCAATGCAATCTCTGCGTCCGCGCCTGCCGCGAAGTGCAGGTGAACGATGTCATCGGCATGGCGGCGCGCGGCCACGGCGCCAAGATCGTGTTCGACTTCGACGATCCCATGGGCAACAGCACCTGCGTCGCCTGCGGCGAGTGCGTGCAGGCCTGCCCGACCGGCGCGCTGATGCCGGCGACCCGCGTCGACGAGCAGAACCGCTACGCCAACGGTGTCGACCGCGAGGTGGCGAGCGTCTGTCCCTATTGCGGCGTCGGTTGCCAGATCACCTACAAGATCAAGGACGACAAGCTCGTGTACGTCGACGGTCGCGAGGGCCCCTCGAACCTGAATCGGCTCTGCGTCAAGGGCCGATTCGGCTTCGACTACGTGAGCCATCCGGGCCGCCTCACGGTGCCGATGATCCGCAAGGCCGGCGTCAAGAAGGACCCGCACGACGAGATCGACCCCGACAATCCCTGGACGCACTTCCGCAAGGCGACCTGGGAGGAGGCCCTCGACCGCGCGGCGGCGGGGTTGCGGCGCATCCGTGACCAGCACGGCGGCAAGGGCCTCGCCGGGTTCGGCTCCGCCAAGGGGTCCAACGAGGAGGCCTATCTCTTCCAGAAGCTGGTGCGAGCGGGCTTCGGCACCAACAACGTCGATCACTGCACGCGGCTCTGCCACGCCTCATCGGTCGCCGGCCTGCTCGAGGGGATAGGCTCGGGCGCGGTGACCGCGCCCTTCATGGCCGCCAAAGACGCCGACGTCATCGTGGTAATCGGCGCCAACCCGACCGAGAACCACCCGGTCGCCGCCACCTTTTTCAAGAATGCTGCCAAGCGCGGGGCGACGCTCATCGTGATGGACCCGCGGGGACAGGCGCTGAAGCGCCACGCCACGCACATGCTGCAGTTCAAGCCCGGCCGTGACGTGGCGATGCTGAACGCGATGCTGCACGTCATCATCGAGGAAGGCCTCTACGACAAGCAATACGTCCAGGCGCACACCGACGGCTTCGAGCGGCTCAGGGACAACGTGAAGAACTTCCCGCCGGAAAAGATGGCGGAGATCTGCGGCATCGACGCCGAGACCCTGCGCACGGTCGCGCGCAAATTCGCGCGCGCCAAGGCGGCCATCATCTTCTGGGGCATGGGCGTCTCCCAGCACATCCACGGCACCGACAACGCGCGCTGCTTGATCGCGCTTTCTCTGGTGACGGGCCAAGTCGGCCGGCCCGGCACGGGCCTCCATCCGCTCCGCGGCCAGAACAACGTGCAGGGCGCCTCCGACGCGGGCCTGATCCCGATGTTCTTCCCGGACTATCAGTCCGTGGAGGACGCGGAGATCCGCGGCACTTACGAGAAGCTCTGGAACGCCAAGCTCGACACCAAGCGCGGGCTCACCGTGGTCGAGATCATGAACGCGATCCACGCCGACGTGATCCGCGGCATGTACATCATGGGCGAGAACCCCGCGATGTCCGACCCCGACGTCCAGCACGCCCGAGAGGCGTTGGCGAAACTCGAGCATCTCGTGGTGCAGGACATCTTCCTCACGGAGACCGCGAAATACGCGGACGTGATCCTGCCGGCCTCGGCCTGGCCCGAGAAGACCGGCACGGTCTCGAACACGAACCGTCAGGTCCAGCTGGGGCGGGTGGCGCTGCCTTTGCCGGGCGAGGCCCGCGAGGACTATTGGATCATCCAGGAGATCGCGCGCCGCCTGGGGCTCAAGTGGAACTACACGCATCCCAGGGACGTGTTCGCGGAGATGAAGCAGACCATGCGCTCCCTCGACCACATCACCTGGGAGCGGCTCGAGCGCGAGAGCTCGGTCACGTATCCCTGCGACGCCGACGACAAGCCCGGCAACGACATCGTGTTCGGCGACGGGTTCCCGACGCCGACCGGCCGCGGCAAGTTCGTGCCGGCGGGGCTGGTGCCGCCCGCCGAGGAGCCCGACGCCGATTATCCGATGGTGCTCACCACCGGCCGCCAGCTCGAGCACTGGCACACCGGCGCCATGACCCGCCGCGCCAGCATCCTCGACCTGCTGGAGCCGGAGGCCGTCGCCTCGCTCGCACCCGCCGACCTCCGCAAGTTCGGCATCAAGCCCGGCGAGATGGTGCGGGTCGCGACCCGGCGCGGCGCCATCGAGCTCAAGGCGCGCGCCGACGGCGCCATTCCGCCGGGCCTGATCTTCATCCCGTTCTGCTACGCCGAGGCCGCCGCCAACGTGCTCACCAACCCGCAGCTCGACCCGTTCGGCAAGATCCCGGAGTTCAAGTTCTGCGCGGCGAAGGTGGAGCGCGCGGCGGTTCCCGCCTGAGTGCCGCACCGCCCTCCGGCGGACCGGTTCAGGCCTTGAGGTGCGCGTCGAGGAACGCGACGGCGTCGGCGCCCCAGATCGGAATCCCGTCGGCTTGAAAGAGGGCGTGGCCCGGCGCGCCGCCGTCCGTGGGGCGCGAGGGCATGTAGGCCGGATACATCACGGCCTTGTGCGGGCGGCCCGCGGCATCCATGGCCTGTGCAAGCTTCGGGATCGCCTCCGGCGCTGCGTCGTTCTCGGCGTCCATCAGGAACACCGGACAATTGGCCGCCCGCACCGCCTCGGTCAGCGCCGCTTGCAGCGGCGGGCTGCGGCGCCAAGTGAGCACGCCACCCGCCTGATCGACGGCCGCCCGGAAATCCCGGGAGCGCGCGACCGCGAACAGCGTGACGATGCCGCCGAGCGACCAACCCACGATCCCGAGCCGGCGGCGGTCGACGAACGGCACGGTGCCAAGGAAATCCACGGCCGCCAACGCGTCATCGGCCTCGGCCTGGCAGCGGTCGATGAACCTCGACGCGGTGTCGCGGCCGACCGCATCGCTCCAGGTCGGCCCGTCGGACGTGCCGTAGCCGCGGCGCTCGGTGACCAGGACCGCGTACCCCGCGCCGACGTAGAGCCCCGCGATGCGCACCCACGGTACGGGCTTCCGCTCGAGCCCGATCCGCGAGCCATGGTTATAGACGATCGTCGGAAACGGGCCCGCTCCGGCGGGACGGTAGAGATATCCCGCGATCCGGAGCGAGCCGCTCGGATAAGAGACCTCGACGTAAGGGTCGGCGAGCGCGTGCCCGGAGGCGAGCATCGGCAGCGCGGCAGCTGCCGATCCCTGGAGGAATCGGCGACGGCAAAACGCCACGGGGTGCGAGCGCTACTTGGTGTTGCTCTTGATCCAGTTGGAAATCTGCGCCACCACCTGGTCCTCGATGCCGTAGAAGCCGTGCTCGGCCTTGGCCTCGCAGGCCGGCGAGACCGGCGGCAGGCCGCCGCTCACCATCTGCACCTCGACCTTCGGCGAGGACTTGAGCGCCGCCTTCACGCTGGCGGCGTCTCCGGGCGGCGTCAGATTGCACTTGTCGCCCGTGTGCGAAAGAACCAGCACGGGCACGTTGATCGCGGCAAGGTTGGCCGCGAACACCGTCTCCTTGAACTCGGGCTTGCCGCCCTGGCGCGTCAGCGTGGATGTCAGCACCACGCCGGCGATCTCGCCCTTGGTCAAGCGGCTGGCGCCGCCGACCGCGGCGTTCGTACCTTGGCTCGTCCCCACGAGCCAGATCGGCGCCTTCGTCTGAGTCCGGACATAGGCCACGATCTTGCCGATATCGGCGGCATAGTCGTCGGTCGTGCGGCGATTGAAGAGATTGCGCTGGTTGTCGGGCACGTCGGGGATCGCGACCGCCATGCCCTGCTTGACCCAGGCGTCGCGCGTCCGCACCAGGAAATTGCCGCCCGCCGCCGGCGTGCCGTCGGTCCCGAGCTTGATGATGCCGTCGCCGCCGGGAAACATGATGAGCGCCGCCACGGGATTGGTCGGCTGCAGGTAGAGAACGCGCTGCTTGCCCCCGCCGCTGGCGGGTAGATCGACGGTGGAGGCCGCGAGCGCGCTGCTCATCGCGGCGAGCGCCAGCGCCGCACCGAGCCATAGGCCGGCCGCGAGAGGCCGGCGGGCACCAAGACTATAGGTCATGGAGTGCTCCTCCTCCGAAGGCTCGAACGCTACCCCCCGATTATGCCGGATTCTCGGCTTCGCGCCATGCCAGCATCGGCCAAATCTCTCCCGGCCGCGCCTGGAAAGCGCCGATCGCAAAAAAGGCGAGAGGACGGGACCTCTCGCCCGGATCCTCGAGACGGGTGCGGGTCTATTCGGCCGCGTGGACTACGCCTCCAGCCGCCATCGTGGCGCTGTGCGCGGCACGCATCGGCTTCAGCACGAAGAGCGCGGCGAGCGACGCCACGAGGTTCATGATCGCCGCCACCACGAACACGGCATGCCAATTGCCCGTATAGGACGCCAGTACGTTTCCGAGCGGCACCAGCAGAGAGGCCGTGCCCTTCGCCGTGTAAAGCAGGCCTGCGTTGGTGGTGGCGTATTTGGTCCCGTAGGTGTCGGTGCAGGTCGAAGGGAAGAGACTGTAGATCTCGCCCCACGCGAAGAACACGACGCCGCTCAGGATCACGAACGTCACGGGGTCCTGGCCGAACTGGCCCAGTGCCCAGATCCCGATCGCCTCGATCCCGAACGCGATGAACATAGTGTTCTCGCGCCCGATGTTATCCGACACCCAGCCGAAGAACGGCCGCGTTACGCCGTTGAGGACGCGGTCGATCGAAAGCGCGAAGGTGAGCGCCGGCAGCGTGATGCCCACGAGACTCACCGGGATGGCATCGACCTTGAAGTCCTTTGCGATGGGTGCGAGCTGTGCCGTCGCCATCAATCCGCCGGCGCCCACCAGCACGAACATGAGATACATCACCCAGAAGATCGGGGACTGCACCATCTCGATCGGGGCGAATTGGCGCCTGGTCTGTAAGAGCACCGTCGATTTCGCGGCCGGCGCCTCACCTTCCCGAGGCGCCCGCAGGAACAACGACAGCACGACCACCACGATGCCCTGGGCGATACCGAAATAGAGGAACGCACTCTCGTAGCCGGACGACTTGATCATGCCCTGGATAGGAATGATCGTCAGTGCCGAGCCCGCGCCGAACCCCGCCGCCGTCAAGCCCGCCGCGAGCCCGCGCAGGTCGGTGAACCACTTTAGCGCGTTGCCGATGCAGGTGCCGTAAACCGCGCCGGCGCCGATACCGCCGACCGCGGCTGCCACGTAGAGCATCGAGAGCGAGCCCGCGTAGGCGTTCATCACCCAGGCGATGCCGCAGAGAGCCCCGCCGATCAGCACGACGATCTTGGGACCGAACCGGTCGACGAACCAACCCTCCACCGGGACAAGCCACGTCTCCGTAAGTACGAAGATGCTGAACGCGACTTGGATCGCCGCGCGTCCCCAATGGTACTTGTCGTCCAGCGGGCCCACGAACAGTGTCCAGCCGTATTGCAGGTTGGCGATCATCGTCATGCAGATGATGCCCAGGACCAGCATCACCCAGCGAAATCCTGAGGGATTTTGCGCAGTTATACTCATCGACATTTCCCGTCCCCGTGGCTCTTTCCGTAGCGATGTCGGCGTCTTTCGCGCCGGTCCGGTGGTCAAGCGATCAACTTGCCGCCGGTTGGTATTCCCGGAAAAAAGATAGGTGATTACGCGTAAAATTGGAATGATTGCTGTGGTTAATCACGCGCCGCGGTTGCTGCACCGCCGCATAGCTGTTCCGGGTCGACCCGGAACATCATGGGAAATCAATCTTCTATCCGGCTCGGCCGGAGACGTGCAGCGGACGGCGTCCGGAACGGCGCCGGGCACATCGACGCCCACCGAACACCCGCGCTGATCGCCGAGCCCCACATGCGCCGCCGCGCCGTGGTCTCGACGCCCTACACCGCCGTGAGCCTGTTGCGCGCCGTGGGGACCGCGCATGATCGTGGCGAATTCGGGATTGCCGCGCTCGCCGAGCGCTTTGTAGAAGCTCTCCCGGCTCAAGCCGGCATTCTTTCGCGACGCCCGCCATTCCGCGCGCACGAGCGACGATGCCGAGCGCATCGCTCACGAAATCTCGGTATTAGGCAGCAACCGCCACAACAGGTCGGTTTGCTGCCCTGGTGATCAGGGAGGCATACCAACAGTTGCATAGAGACCGCCATAACGCCAAAGTCGGGCGCATGCGGAAAATCCTTTCATGGATCGGGGCTGCAATCACCTTCATCGCGACCGTGGCTACTCTCGCCACAACGCCGTGGGGCCTCATCGTGACCACCGCGCTTGCCGCTGGGGTGGCTTCCTGGGATTGGGCCTATCAGGTGGTGCAGAACCCGCGCGTAAACGCAGCCGTATGGGTGTTCCTTGCGCTTTATTGGACCTGCATAGGTGCCGTCGTTCTACGTCACCTTAAGAACCCCAGAAGCGTCCGTATCTTTCATGACTACGCTTATGCACTCTCGCCCGAGAATCTATTGCTCAATCTAGACCCGTCCATGCCGAACAAGATTATTCTGAATTTCGGTTTCCGAAATGTGGGTGCAGGCCCAATAAAAATGCATGTCGAGGAACTTCGCGTCATCCTTGATGGGAGAACGGAAGATCATCCTGACACGGTGGGACGGGATGTGTTAATTCCTCGCGCCACATGGAAGGGCTATAGATCGCCAGCCATTCCTCGTGACCTCACTAGGGAGGAAATAAAGGGCACGGCGGATATTGTCGTGCTCTATGGGCACCCCGAATTGGGTTATGAGAGAAAATTCCACATTAGATATGAGGTGGGGATTCAGTTCCCGAAAAGCTTCCCGGTTGAGCAGCCGATATTTGGTAGCGGCATTCTTCTTGAGAGCGATTCACCCTATCGCCCGTAGCTTATCGTTCCTCCAGCCGCACTACTTCCCGCTCCAGCGCCGCTGGCGTCGCCAGAAGGAACGTCGCCGCAAAGGTCCCTCGACTGAGCTCGGCTTGTCCACAATCGAAGCTTCTGTGTCATCTAGTCCGTGCTTCCTGAGCCGCTTGGCTAGCTCCTCGTAGGTCGCGTCCGCGCGTCTGATCTCCGCCCTTAGGAATAGGCCGGCGCCAAGACGGGCGCGGGGATTCATTTTTCTTTTGACGGTTGCTACCTAATACCGCGAAATCCGCATCGCCGTTTTCCAACGCTGCGGCGATACGGGCAATCTCGTCGCTCCCCCGTGCCGAGATATCCGGCCGCATGGACTCGCGTCGTCACGCTAGATGTTCCGCCAATATCCCGGCGTTGCGTCCGCTCGTCGTCGCGCCCCTCCGGGCGGAACGTGCCACGGCTGTCCGGTTCAGCGAAATGGGTTGCGCTTCCATTCGGAGAAGACTCTAAAAATCGTCATGCCCCGGCTTGTCCGGGGCATCCACGTGTTCTTGGCGGCAATAGAAAACGTGGACCCCCGGGACAAGCCCGGGGGTGACGACAATGGGGAGAGTGCGAGCGGGTGGAGACTCTCGAGCGCTGTATCGAAATGCGAGCCGGACAGGCGCCGCCTAGGCTAGGCTAGCGCACGTGTTCGGGATAATTGTCGAGGAAGGACTCCATCGCCAGCAGGCGCGAGGCGTCCTCGAAGCGGCGGCTGGCGTCCGAGCACTCGATGTCGAGCTTGAAGAGCACGTGCGTGATGCCGCGCCAGCCCTCGCGCAGCTCCAGCACGGTCGCCGTCTCGGAGAGCGGCGTCGCGCGGCGGCGGCGGAAACTCTCGCCCGGCCGCACTTCGTCGGGATTGGCGCGCTGGCGCGGAGACCGATCGGACAGCAGATCGGAAAGATCGGAAAGGAATGTCATCGGCGCCTCCTGTCTTATTGGGCGAGACGCGTGAGCGCGTCCACCAGAGATTGCGACGGCTCGACGAAGCGGAAGGCGATCTCCCGCGTGCGCTTGTCGCGGCGCACGAGCTCGATGCGGACGGCGAACCGGCCCGGCGATCCCACGATGCTGAGGAAGCCGGCCGTGGCGGTGCCGATCGGCGTCTCCGGATGCGTGTCCTTGACCAGGAAGCCGCCCAGCGACCAGTTGACCGCTTCGTGGTCGGCGCCGAGGAAGGTCAGCTTCATCCGGAGCGCGTCGCGGCGCTTGTGCCGGCGTCGCTCCGGCCGCTCCTTGGGGCGCGTGGGCGCCGGCACCGCTGGATGCAGAACCGCCACCGAATCTCGCGCCATCGCGGTCTCGTGCTTACCCATCTCTCGTCTCCGGCCCTGCGCGCTCGATGCGCCTCGGCCGCACAAGACCTAAGGGCTGATCGGTAAACGAGGCGTTGACGCTAAAATTTTAGGGAAGCCGGGCGCCGGCACCCGAGGAACGGGCCCAGGTCAGCCGGCAAGAATTCTTCCCGTGCCTCCGGCGGCTCCGCTGAGGCATGCTGTCGACGGCCTGACGAAGGAGGATCGCATGCGAGCTCTTCTCTATTCGGTCGTCGCCCTGACGCTTCTCGCCGCCGCATGTCCCGCCCTCGCCGCCGATACGTCGGCACCGCCGGGCGTCACGGTGATTCGCCTCAGCGAGAAGGCGGAACGGCTGATGGCGCGGGACCGGCTGCGAGCGGGGCTCGCGGTCGAGGTGACCGGGCCGGTCGCGGCGCAGGTGCAGGCCGAGATCAACCGCCGCATGCAGGCGGCGATCGACAAGGCGAAGTCGGTCGCGTCGGTGAAGTCTGAGACCGGCGGCTACTCCGTCTATCCCCAGCATGACTCCGGCAAGCCCACGCTCTGGCACGGCCAACAGACGCTCAACCTCTCGAGCGATGCGCCCGCCGATCTGCTGACGCTGATGGGCGACCTGCAGCAGCAGGGCCTGGTCGCGCAAGGCCTCACCTACGAGGTGAAGGAGGAGACGCTGCGCCAGGCCGAGGACGGCCTTACCGCGGAGGCGCTGGCGGCGCTGCGCCGACGCGCGGAGACGGTCGCGAGCGATCTCGGCATGACCGTGCAGCAGATCCGCGACGTCACCATCGGCAACGCCGAGGGCGGCGCCCGGCCGCCCATGCCCGTGATGATGCGCGCCGTCGCGGGTGCGGCTCCGCCGCCCGCCGCCGAGCCCGGCGACGCCGAGGTCTCCGTCAGCGTCCAAGCCGAAGTCTGGCTCGCACCCAAGGGGCAGTAAGAGCGGCGACAGTCCACTTGCCGCCTCAGACTCCGGGCGGAGGCCCGCGTGACGGCTACCCGATCACGCGGGCGATCTCCGAATAGAGCGTGTGCGGCGGGTTCGGCCAGTGGTCGGGACTGCCCATCCACTGAAGAAAGACGGCGACGACGAACAAGAGGGCGGCGGTCAGAGCCGCCTTGCCCACGGTTTTCCTGCTGATCCGCATCGGCTCACCCCCGCGGATTGAAGTTCGCCCCCCTGCCGACCCAAGGTGCCTAGAGCATGTCCCGATTAAGCTGAATCGGGACATGCTCTCGATTCTTTGGTTTGGTCGCATTTCCTACGCCGAACCGGCATCCACTTCGGCGGGAAATGCTCTAGCCGTCGCCATCGCTCATATCACGGCCGGGCCCGGCCGCAGCGTTACGGATTTTTCATGGAGCGTGCGGTGCCCCGCGGAAGCCCCTCATTTCAGCCGGTCGGCGATCTTGTCGAGGCCGGCCTTGGCACAGGCCTCGTCCTTGTCGGCGCCCGGCGCTCCGGCGGCGCCGATGGCGCCCACCACCTCGTCGCCAATCTTGATCGGGAGTCCGCCGCCCAGCAGCAAGACGTGCGGCAGCAGCCCGAGTTGCGCCGTCGGCGGATTGGCCAGCAGGCGCTCCGCCACCGCGCCGCTCGGCGCCTTGAAGGAGGCGGAGGTGTAGGCCTTGCCATAGGCGCTGTCGAGCGAGTGGACGCCCGCATTGTCGCCGCGGAGCACCGCCTGGCGCGCGCCGCTGGCGTCGACCACGACGGCGGTCTCGGCATAGCCCTGGCTCCTGCAGGCCTCGACCGCGGCGCCCACCGCCTCGAGCGCGAGCGCGGCCGGAATCCGGTGCGTGCCGATCGCCTGCGCATGAGCCGATGTCGCGGCGGCGATCAGCAGTGCGCCGCCCAAAAGCCCACGAGTGACGAGTGTCGTTGCCATGATCCCCTCCGATCAAAGGCCCCGGCGGGGCCGATCGAAGGAGCTAAGCCGAATTCCTCGGGTGCGGCGAGCGGCAGAATCGCATCTCGCGCGGATGTGATGCCGTCGCCGCTCTCAATTTCGTCATGCCCGGCCATTGCGACAGAGGAAGGTGCGAAAGACTTAACTCAGCACCTTTGTCTTCGCCAACCTATCGAGCGCCTCGCCGAGACGCTCTTTGGAGGAGGCGAAGCAGAAGCGGAGATAGCCCTCGCCGGCGTCGCCGAAGGCGATGCCGGGCGCCACGCCCACCTTCGCGCCGGTGATGATCTTTCGCGCGAGCTTGAAGCTGTCGGTGCAGCCGTCGACGCGCGCGAAGGCGTAGAACGAGCCCTCCGGCGACTTGACGGTGACTCGCGGGAAGCGCGCGAGGCCCTGCACGAAGAGGTCACGGCCGACCCGGCAGCGCTCGACGATCTCCGAGATCAGGGGCTCGCCGTCCTTGATCGCGGTCACCGCGGCATGCTGCAGGAAGGTCGGCGAGCCGCTGAAGTTGTACTCGATCAGCTTGTCGATCACGGTCAGCATGTCCGCCGGCGCCACCATCCAGCCGAGCCGCCAGCCCGTCATGGCCCAGGCCTTGGAGAAGCTCTGCAGCACCACCACGCGGTCCTCCGGGCCGGCCACGTCGTGGAAAGAGGGCGCGGCGCGCCGGCCGTAGACGATGCGGCTGTAGACCTCGTCGGAGAGCAGCCACAGGCCGCGCTGCCTCGTGAACTCGAGGAGCGCCTGCGCGTCCTCGCGCGTCATCATCCAGCCCGTGGGATTGCCGGGCGAGTTCACGTAGATCGCCCGCGTGGTGGCGTCGCAGGCGTCGATCACGCGCTGCAAGTCGAGCTTCCAGCCGCCGTCTTTCGTCGAGGCGAGCGAGACGGGCTTGGCCACGCCGCCCATGATGCCGATGGTCGAGTTGATGTTGGGCCAGACCGGATGGATCACGATCACGCTGTCGCCGGGATCGATCAGCGCCTCCATGGTCAGCATGATCGCGCTCATGCCGGAGGAGGTGACCACCACGTTCTCCGAGGCGACGGGCTTCGCGTGGAGGCCGGTGAGATAGGCGGCGATCGCCTCGCGGAGCTCCGGGATGCCGCGCTTGAAGGTGTAGAAGGTCTCGCCGCGCTTCATCGCCGCCGTGGCGGCGTCGCAGATGAAGGCGGGCGTCGGCAGGTCGCCCTCGCCGAACCACAGCGGCACGATGTCGGGATCGCCGAAGTCGGGCGCCGAAACCTCGCCGATCTTCGACATCGGCAAGGCCACGATCGACGGTCGGACGCCCTGCGGCCGCCCGGGAACAGGCGCTGGTTTGGAAACGGGAGTCGTATTGGACAAGGCGGCCTCCGCAGAGCTCACGGGTGGCCGCACTTTCGCAAGGAGCGGCCCTCGCCTGCAAACGCCATTTTTGCAGGTCAGCGGCGAGGCGCCCCGGCGCCCGCCGCCGCCGGCCCGCTCAGCGGATGCTGTTGCGGCCGCCGGCGCCGCCGCTCGGCCGCGGGTCCGTCCAGTAGAAGAGCTTGTCGTCGATGGGCGCGCCGTAATGGGGATCCTGCAGCGCCACCGTCACTTCCTTCTGCTGGGGATCGACGATGGTCCATTGCCGGAGCTCCAGCGGCTTGTCGGCGAGCACGAGCGTCGCCGAACCCTGGCCAGGCTCGCTCGTCTCCACCATCGTGAGCCGGACGACGCCCGGCTTGTGGTCAAAGCGGGTCACGGTCACGTCGCCCGAGAGCGCGATCTGGTCGCGCAGCAGAAAGCCCGCGGGCGTGTCCTCGACGCGGAGCTCCGAGACCTGCTGCAGCTCCTTGTCGTAGTAGAAAATGTTCTTGCCGTTGGCGACCAGCAGCACCGGCACCGGCGGATCGTACTCGAAGCGCATGCGGCCGGGCCGCGCGAGCCAGAGCTGGCCCGTCGCGGTATTGCCCTCGCCCGAGACCTGCTCGAAGCGCGAGGCGAGAGTGCGGATGCCGTTCAAATACGCCTGCACGCGCTCGAGGTCGGCCTTCTGATCGGCGTTGAGCGCGGCGGCCTTGGGCGGCGCCGCGGCGAGCGCGCGGGCCAGCGGCATCAGGCTCGAGGCCAAAGCGAGGGCAAAAAGGCGGCGACGGGAAATCATCGAGCACCCGCATCGTTTCGGGGACGCAATCTAGTTGCTACCAGATTGCGGCAGCACCGTGGCCGTCCGGCTACCAGTCCTCGTCGGGCGAGCGCGGCGGCTCCTCGGGGAATTGGAGACTGCCCTCGGGAATCACAACCCCCGGCAGCTTGCGCGAGACCCAGATGTGCTCGGCACTTCCGAGGTCGACGCCGCCGTCGATCGAGCCGCCCTTGACCGAGATCGTGGGCCCCCGGGGCTCGCCCTCGTGCCAGAGCCGCGACCCGCATTCCGGGCAGAAGGCGCAGCGGAGCCGGCGGCCGCTGTCGGTGCCGCGAGTCCAGGATTTCGGCGCGCCCCGCGTCACGCGGAAGCTCCCGGTCCGCACGATCACGGAGATGCCGAAGGCCGAGGCCGACTGCTTCCGGCATTCGCGGCAGTGGCAAACATAAATCCCCAGCGGCGCGCCCGCGATCTCGTAGCGCACCGCGCCGCACTGGCAGCCGCCGGCGAGGATGCTCATGCGCACAGCTCCTGGCGCTACTCCACGCGCGCGACGGAGATGCCGCGCGCCGTCAGCACCTCCTGCACGCTATCATGGCCGACGAGGTGCGCGGCGCCCACGGCCATGAAGGTCACGCTTTTGCCCGCCTTGAGCCGCTCGGCGATCTTCGCTGCCCAGACGCGGTTGCGGTTCACGACCAGGACCGCGTGGAGATCCGGGTATTTCTCCGCGTCGTCCTGGTTCATGTCCTTGTCGAGGGTCGCGAGATCGCCCGCGAGCCAGGCTCGCATGATCTTCTCGACCTCGGCCGGCCCGCTCGCGACCTCGTCGAGCACGGAGCGCAGCATGTCCACCTGGCGTGCCTGCGGGAAATCCGCGAAGAAATGCATCTGCTGCTGCGCCGTCTCCAGGCCGCGGATCGTCTTTCCCGCGGCCGCTGCCTTGCCCTTCAGCACGTTGTCGACGCCTTTGGCGGGATCGTAGCCGGCCCTGACGATGGGCAGCGTCGCCAGCGTAAGCGCCGCAAGCCAGGGCCGCATGGGCTCGAGCGCCTGCTCGCCCGGCAGCCCCGCAGACTTGGCGGCGGCGTCGAGCCGCGGCAGGTCGGCGGGCGGGAGCTTGGTCGAGAGCGGATGCGCGCGGTCGATGCCGAGCTCCGCCACGATCGGCTGCATGGTGGCGGGATCCGCGTCGTCCGCCTCAAGCCAGAGCTCCCGGCTCTCGGCAAAGGCCGTGGCGATCTTCGGCGTCTCCCAATCGAGGCCGGACTTGAGCGCATGCACGGTGCCGAAGAGATAGACGGTGGCGTTCCCCGACTTCGCCGCCCATAGCGCCGGCTCCGCGAGCGCGGGCAGAGCGAAGAGTGCGAGGACAAGAGCCGCGACAAGAACCCTCACCCTCCCGGCGCAAGGCGCTGGGTCCCTCGCTCTCCCGCTCCGCGGGCGAGGGGCAAGCGGGCCCCTCTGCCATGAAATGGGAGAGCAAGGGGCCCATCGCAAAGCGACGGGAAGGTGGGAGTGCTTGGACAAGAGCGGCGGAGCGCTACTCGATGTTGCGCGCCAGCACTTCGCGCTTGCCGACGTGGTTTGCCGTACTGACCACGCCTTCCTGCTCCATGCGTTCGACGATGCGGGCGGCGCGGTTGTAGCCGATCTGCAGATGGCGCTGGATGAAGCTCGTGGAGCATTTGCGCTCGCGGCAGACCAGCGCCACCGCCTGGTCGTAGAGTTGGTCGCCGGAGCCCTCGCCCTCCGGCGCCTCGAAGCCAGCCGGCACCTCGTCCGGGTCTTCGGTCACGTCTTCGACATAGACGGGCTCGCCGCCGCGCTCCTTGAGGAAGCGCACGACGGCCTCGACCTCCTCGTCGCTGACGAAGGGGCCGTGAACGCGCGTGATCCGGCCGCCACCTGCCATGAAGAGCATGTCGCCGCGGCCCAAGAGCTGCTCGGCGCCGCTCTCGCCGAGGATGGTGCGGCTGTCGATCTTGGACGTCACCTGGAAGCTGATGCGGGTCGGGAAGTTCGCCTTGATGGTGCCGGTGATCACGTCGACCGAGGGGCGCTGCGTCGCCATCACGAGATGAATCCCGGCGGCGCGCGCCATCTGCGCGAGCCGCTGAACCGCGACCTCGATGTCCTTGCCCGCGACCAGCATCAAATCCGCCATCTCGTCGACCACCACGATAATGAGCGGCAACAACGTCATGTCGAGCGGCTGCTCCTCGAAAACCGGCTGGCCGGTCTCGGGGTCGAAGCCGGTCTGCACCTTGCGCATGAGGGTCTCGCCCTTGGCCACCGCGTCGCGGAGCCGTGCGTTGTAGCCCTCGATGTTGCGCACGCCGAGCTTCGACATGGCGCGGTAGCGGTTCTCCATCTCCTTAACGGTCCACTTGAGCGCGACCACCGCCTTGCGCGGATCCGTCACCACCGGCGCCAGCAGATGCGGGATGCCGTCGTAGACCGAGAGCTCCAGCATCTTGGGATCGATCATGATGAACTTGCAGCGGTCGGGCGGCAGCCGGTAGAGCATCGAGAGGATCATGGTGTTGATCCCCACGGACTTGCCGGAGCCCGTGGTGCCCGCGATCAGCAAATGCGGCATGCGCGCCAAGTCCGCGATCACGGCGGTGCCGCCGATGTCCTTGCCGAGCGCGAGCGCGAGCTGCGCGCCGCTCCGCTCGTAGGCGTCCGAGGACAGGATCTCGCGGAGATAGACCATCTCCGCCTTGGTGTTGGGGAGCTCGATGCCGATGACGCTCCGGCCCGGCACGACGGCGACTCGGACCGAGACGGCGCTCATGGAACGCGCGATGTCGTCGGCGAGGCCGATGATGCGCGAGGCCTTGATGCCGGGCGCGGGCTCGAGCTCGTAGAGCGTCACTACCGGGCCCGGCCGCACCTTCACGATCTGGCCGCGGACGCCGAAGTCCTCCAGCACGGTCTCGAGCATGCGCGCGTTCTGCTGCAGCGCCTCCTCGTTGACGACGGTGGTGCGAGAGGAGACCGGCGGCTCCGTCAGCAGGTCGATCGGCGGCAGCACGTGCTGCCCGCCGGGGCCCAGGTCGAGCGCCGTCTGGCGCTGGCGCCGCCTCTCGCTCGGCGTCTTCTTGGCCGGCACCACATCGGCGACGGTGCGCGGGCGCGGCGGCATCTCCACCGCGTCCTCGTCGGCCAACGGATTCTCGGACGGCGTTTCCACGGCATCGCCGAGCGCCGGCTCCTTCCGCGGCCGCACAACGGGCTTCTCGCGCACGCGGGCAAGCCGCGCGCGCAGCCACAGGCTGGTCCGTCCCAGCGCCAGGCCGCCGCGGCCGGAGACCCGCGCTGCGCGGCCGGCGCCGCGGCCGATCAAGGCCCAATCCTCGAGGGTCAGGCCCAGCACGTAGAGCAGCAGCAGGCCCGCGAGCGCCGCGGCGCCCATGGCGAGGGCGGGCCGGGGCGCGCCCATGTGCGAGAGCACGTCGAGGCCCATCAAGCCGACGATGCCGCCGAGGCCCGCGCGGATCGGCCAATGGGCGCCGGGCGGGATCAGCGTGAGCGCGATCGCACCCAAGACCAGCAACGGCAGCAGCAGCGCCGAGCGGAGCGTCAGCTGCGTCACGCCGCGATTGAGCAAGAGGCGGAACGCCCAGGCGAGCAGCACGGCCGGCAACAGGCCCGCCGCGAGGCCCACGGCCTGGAGCAGCACGTCGGCAACGACAGCGCCCATGGGGCCCGCGATGTTCTTGACCGGCCCGGTGATGGCGTGGCTCAGCGAGGGATCGTTGTGGTCGAAGCTCGCGAGCGTGACGGCGAGCAGCAGGCTTGCGAAGACCAGCAGCACCCCCGCCCCTTCCGTGAGACGCCTCCGGAGCGCCTCCATGATCGGCGAGGGTTTCTCCCGTCGGATCGCGTCGCTTACGGCCATTCCCGCCTCATGAGGCAATGGAAGGTAAGCCCCTCGCCCGCGCTAGCGGGAGAGGAAGGGGCCCATCGCGAAGCGATGGGAAGGTGAGCGTGGCACCCGGCACGGTCTCGCAAGGCAACCCTCGCCCTCCCGTTGCTTCGCAACGGGTCCCTCCCTCTCCCACTTCGCGGGCGAGGGGCTGCAGAGAGCGTCAGCGACAACGACATCCCATCACCCGCCCAGTACCCGGACCATGCGCTCGAGGCCGTCGGCGATGGTGGCGTCGTCGTGTACCAAGGCCACGCGGATGTACTGCGAAGCGGGGTTGATGCCGCGCTCGTTGATGCGGCCCAGGTAGCCGCCGGGAAGCGTGCGCACGCCCGCCTCCTGCCAGAGCTTGAGCGTCGCCTTCTCGCCGTCGCCGACGTCGAGCCAGAGGAAGAAGCCGCCGGGCGGGCGGTAGAATCCGAACTTGCCCTTGAGCACACGCTCGGCGGTGTCGAATTTGCTGACGTAGAGCGCGCGGTTGTCGGTGACGTGCGTCTCCTCCCGCCAGAGCGCGGTGGCGGCCTCCTGGATCGGCAGCGGCACCTGGCAGCCGCCGTAGCTGCGGATCTCCGCGAAGCGCTTGATCACGTCGGCATCGCCCGCGATGAAGCCCATGCGCAAGCCGGCGGCGCTCGAGCGCTTGGAGAGCGAGTGGAACACCACGACGTTGGCGAAATCGGAGCCGAGCTTCGCGCAGGCCTCGAGCCCGCCCGGCGGCGGCGCCTTGTCGTAGATCTCGGCGTAGCACTCGTCGACCACCAGCAGGAAGTCGTGGGCGCGGGCGAGGGAGATCGCCTTCTTGAAATAGTCGAGGCTCGCGATCGCGCCCTGAGGATTGGCGGGGCTGCAGAGATAGAAGATCGCAGCGCGCGCCAGTACCTCCTCGGGGATCGCGTCGAGATCGGGCAGGAAGCCGGTCGCCTTGGTGGCGTCGAGATAATAGGGCTCGGCACCCGCCATCACGCCGCCGCCGCTGTAGACGTTGTAATAGGGGTTGGGCAGCAGGCAGAGCGGCGTCTTGCCGGCTTTCGTCTCGGGCACCGCGACCTGCGCCACCAGGAAGAGGCCCTCCTTGGTGCCGGCGAGCGGGAGGATGTGGCGGTCGGCAGAGATCATGCCGGCGGGGAGCGAATAGCGGCGCATGAGCCAGGCCGCGACCGCCTCGCGATAAGCCTGCGTCCCCACCATCGTGGGGTAGCGGTTCCAGAGGTGTGCGTTCTTGGCGATCACCTCGGCAACGAAAGCGGGCGGCTGGTGCATGGGGTCGCCCACCGACATCACGATGGGCGTCGTGTTGGCGCGCGGCGCGAGCGGGGCCAGGAGCTGGTTCAGCTTGGTGAAGGCATACTCGCCAAGCCGGTCGATCCGGGGGTTGTGCTGCTGCACGTGCTTCAAGTTCCCTCTAAAGACCCACCCATGACCCCCACGGGCGCCTCAAAATAACAGGGGACGGGCTCAGGCGCCCCGCAAACAAAACAGCAACATCAGGCGCTTGGCAAGCCCATGCCCAAAAGCCCAACCCCCACCGGATGTTGGGGGTGGCGTCGGTCGAGTCCTCCCAGCATTAGACTCATTCTTGAGGTGTTCTCAAAACGCCGCCCGAGTCGCGACTCGGGCACGACTCGGGGTCGAAATCTCCGCCACGGCAGTAGCGTCGGCGCGGCCGCCCGAACCCACGCGGACCCCTTCGCGCCGGGAGCCCGTGGTCGAAAAGGGTAGTGAGTTAGATCAATGCCACCCTTCGTAAAGGGCGGCAAATTGATAAGAGGCCACGCAGGAGGTCTCCATGGAAATTACCACGCACGATCTTTGGACCGTGGTGCACGGCATGGGATTCGGGACCCTGTTCATGCTCGCGTTCTCCGGGGCCATCGGCGAGTTCTATCACCTGTCGAACGGGGGGGCATCCTTTCAGCAGAGCCAGCGCGACCGGACGATGCTCAACCTCTACCTGATCGCGATGGTGGTGATCGCGTGGCTCACCGTGTTCTCGGGCGAGTACATCGTCTATCCCTGGTACCGCGCGGTGCCGCCTGCTGGGACGACCGATCTCAGCGAGTATCCCCGCCGTCTGCTGCTCTCCAGCCCCAGGACGTCCGAGTGGCACAACGTCGGCATGGAGTGGAAGGAGCACGTCGCCTGGCTCGCGCCCATCGCGATGACCATGGTCGCCTACGTCACGATGAAGTACGGGCGCACCGTCATGCGACCGCGCGGCATGCGGACGGCGGTGCTGGCCTTCGTCGTGGCCGCCTTCTTCGCCACGGGAGTCGCGGGCGCCTTCGGCGCGTTCCTCAACAAGTATGCGCCGGTCCGCGGCGGCTCGACGATCGTCTTGATGGAGGGCGAGCAATGAGCATGTCACAGACCAGCGAGCTCCCGAACGGATCGGGCGCCGCCGCCATCCTCGGCGCCGGCATCGGCTGCGGCGCCTTGGGCATCTTGGCCTTCTGGGGTGATGCCTCGGAGAGCATGGGCAAGGCGCTCAACATCTACAACCCGTCGGGCACCCTCTCCGGCGTCACGACATTCGCGATCATCATCTGGCTCGTCGCCTGGTTCGCTCTGGACCGGATGTGGCGGGGCAAGACGGTGGAGATCATGAAGGTCAACGTCGTCGCTTTCGCGTTGCTGGCTGTGGGCTTCCTGCTGACCTTCCCGCCTTTCATGGACTTGCTCCAGGGGAAGTGAGCTCGGTCGTCCACCGGGCACCGCGGCAAGGGCCGTCGCCCCAAGGGGGCGGCGGCCCTTGAATCGGGTGCCGGTCTTCGACGCGAAAAAGAGGGGCGCCGGAGGCGCCCCTTCGAGTTTGGGGAGGAGAAGGTGCTTTACTGAACGGTCTCGCCGTGGAGGGCGAGGTCGAGGCCGTCGCGCTCGACCTCGACGTCGACGCGCAAGCCGACGACGAGATCCACGACCTTGAGGATGATGAGAGAGGCGATCACGTCGTAGAGCACGACGATGCCGACGCCGACCACTTGGTTGACCACCTGGCCGGCATTGCCCTCGATGAGGCCGGAGGTGCCGCCATACTCGCTGATCGCGAAGACGCCCGTAAGGATCGCGCCGGCGGCGCCGCCCACCGCGTGCACGCCGAAGGCGTCAAGCGCGTCGTCATACCCCAGCATTCGCTTCAAGGAGACGGCACCCCAGTAGCAGACCACACCGGCGGCGACGCCGATCGCCATGGAGCCCGCGGGGCCGACGAAGCCCGAAGCCGGGGTGATCGCGACAAGGCCCGCGACGGCGCCCGTGCAGATGCCGATCACCGTCGGCTTGCCGCGCGCCGCCCACTCCACGAACATCCAGGTGAGCGCCGCCACGGCCGTCGCGATCTGGGTCACGGTCATGGCCATGCCCGCCTGCAGGTTCGCGGTCACCGCGGAGCCCGCATTGAAGCCGAACCAACCGACCCACAGTAGCGAGGCGCCGATGAAGGTCAGCACCACGTTGTGCGCGGGGCCGCTGTCCTTGCGAGGCCCGAGCATCAGGCAGGCCATCAGCCCGGCAACGCCCGAATTTATGTGCACGACCGTGCCGCCGGCGAAGTCCAGCACCTTGACCCAGGCGGCGTCGTTGGCGCTGTTGAGAAAGCCGTCGGGACCCCAGACCCAGTGCGCGACCGGCGCATAGACGAAGGTCGCCCAGAGGCCGATGAACCACAGCATGGCCGAGAATTTCATGCGCTCCGCGAAGGCGCCCGCGATGAGCGCCGGCGTGATGATCGCGAAAGTCATCTGGAAGCACATGTAGACGGTCTCGGGGATCGTCGGCGCAAGCGGGTTGGGATTGCCGATGCCCTTGCCGATGTCGCTGAGGATGTGCTGCAGGAAAGCGCGGTCGAAGCCGCCGATAAACGGCGTGCCCGCGCGAAAGGCCGTGCTGTAATTGACGACCGCCCACAACACCGTCACGAGGCAGGTGATGGCGAAGCTCGTCATCACGGTGTCGCCCACGTTCTTCTTGCGCACCATGCCGCCGTAGAAGAGGCCGAGACCCGGAACTGTCATCATCAGCACCAGCGCCATGGAGGTCAGCATCCAGGCGGTGTCGCCGGAATTGGGCGTGCAGTTCTCGAGCGTCTTGGCACCGCAAGCGGGCGGCGCCGGCGGCGGAGCCGAGGCATCGGCCGGCGCGGCCGCGGCAGCTGCGGGCGCCGCCGGAGCGGGAGCCGCGGTCTGCGCGAGCGCCGAGACGACCGGCAGCAGAATCAAAGCGAGCACGGCCAGCGCCGCGGCACCGCGCCGCCATGCCGAGCCGAACGAGCGAACGATCATCAGGACCCTCCCGAGAGCCAAGTTGTCGGGCAGCCGCTACGTGGTCCCCCACTCACATCTCGAGAGCGACCGCCTTCAGCCCGTCATTAACAAGAATCGTGCCATCGCGACGGGCCGCCGCCGGGCCTCCCCATCGCTCTAGAATTCAGCGGTGAAACCGATGTCCTGCCGAAAAATGCAGCGGCTATCTGCCTATTGCGCAGGCACGGCGGGACGGCTCGCCCGCTGCGCGGCGGCGTCGATGGTGGCGCGCCACTCGGGCGACCCGATGTCGATCGCGGTCGGGCAGTGATTGCAGAGCGTGACGGTGTTGGTCACGACCTCGCGCAGGAGCTTGCGACTCGGTTTGCCGCAGCGCGGGCAGGTCACGGTGATGGTGGTCGTGTAGAAGGAATCGCCGCTCATGGGATGCCGGAGCGTAGCGCCGGGAGTCCTGCCGAATGGTTAACCGCAGAGGGGCGCCGTCAGTCCCGCCTCGGCCAGCCCTCGTCGTTGACCACCACGGCCGCGCGCTGCTTGCGGCACCGCTGGCAGCGCAGCTTCGCCTGCAGTTTCGTCAGCGAGAGATCGCCCCGGCGCGCGATCAGATGACGCGGATCAAGCCGGTGCGTATGCCCGCACCCCCGACAGAGCACCCAAAGGAGCCGCCCCGCCTCGACCGCGTGCCCCAGGGTCTCGATGGGCCCGATCCGATGTCGCACCATAAGAACAATTAGAGAACACGACCCCGAAAGAGTCGAGTCCGGGCGACAGCAGGCGTCTTGAGGATCGTGTAGCGTGATTCACAGCTCGCATCGCTCCGCTGCGAGCGGACCAGACTCTCTAGGATTCCGACGAGCTTTTTGCCTTCTCGGCGGGCTGGGGCGGCGGAGCCTGCTGGCGCTCCGAGCGCTCGGCCTCGACGGCGAGGCGCTCATAGCGGCGCGCCTGCGCCATCAGACGCTCGGCCTCCTTGGGGTCCGCGGCGCTCCGGGCAAGCTGGGCAAACTTCGCCGCCATCATGCGCAGCGCCAACGGACTATCCGACATGACGGCACTTCCCCCGACGGACTCTCTCCTTTTTAGATAAACGAGACCGGCTCGACCGCAATAACGGCGATCCTCTGCCACTTTTTCCTCACGCCTTCTCATCCCTTGCGGGGGTCGAGCGGGCTGACAGGACGCCGCAGCGGGCCGCGCTGGACAAGCTCGGAGCGCCTGACCACAGTCCTCAGATGAGCGCAGCTCACTCCGGCACTCTCCGTGAGACCCACGAGCTCGTCGTGGTCGGCGGCGGGCTCGTCGGCCTCAGCCTCGGCATCGCCACGGCCCAGGCGGGTCTCGATACGCTCGTCGTCGACCGCGAGGAGACCGAGGTCACGGTGGCTGAGAGCTACGACGGCCGCGCGTCCGCCATCGCCTATGGCTCGCAGCGGATTCTCTCGGCCTTGGGCATCTGGGCGAAGCTCGCCGGGCAGGCGGCGCCGATCCTGGAAATCCGCGTCGCCGACGACAACGCGCCGCTGTTCCTCCACTACGACCACCGCGAGGTCGGCGATCACCCGCTGGGCTGGATCGTCGAGAACGCGGTGCTGCGCCGCGCGCTCCTGGAGCGCGTGCGCGAGCTGCCGCATCTCGCGCACGCGGCGCCGCAGACTGTCTCGGGCGCCGAGCGCAGCGCCGCCGGCGCTCTGGTGCGGCTCGCGAGTCATCACGCCGTGCGGGCGCGGCTCGTTGCGGCTGCGGATGGCAAGGCCTCTCCGCTCCGCAAGGCCGCGGGTATCCGCACAATCGAGTGGTCCTATCCCCAGACGGGCATCGTCACCACCGTCCGGCACGAGCGGCCGCACCGCGGCGTCGCCGTCGAGCATTTCCTGCCCGCGGGTCCTTTCGCGATCCTGCCGCTCACCGGCAACCGCTCATCGCTGGTCTGGACCGAGCGCGCCGACCTGGCGCCACGCATCCTCGCCATGGGCGCACATGATTTCGCCGACGAGCTCCGACGGCGCTTCGGCGATTTTCTGGGCACGGTCGAGCCGGTGGGCCCGCGCTGGTCCTATCCGCTCGCTTTCCTTCACGCGGAGAACTACGCCGCCGAGCGCCTCGCCCTGGTCGGTGACGCCGCGCATCTCATCCATCCGATCGCCGGCCAGGGCTTGAACCTCGGGCTCCGCGACGTGGCGGCACTGGCCGAAGTCTTGGTGGACGCACGCCGGCTCGGCCTCGACATCGGCGACGCGGAGGTGCTGCGGCGCTACGAGCGCTGGCGCCGGATCGACAACTGGATGCTTGCGGCCGTCACCGACAGCCTCAACCGCCTGTTCTCCAACGCGATCCCGCCGGTGAAGCTCGCGCGCGACCTTGGCCTCGCCGCGGTCAATCAGGTCCCGCCCTTGAAGCGCCTCTTCATGCGCCACGCCATGGGCGTCGTCGGCGACCAGCCCCGCCTGGTGCGCGGCGAGCCGCTTTAGGAAGGTTCCGAACCGCCAATGAAGTTCACCGAGGAGACACGGAGAGCACGGAGGTCCTTTCTCGCGGCGAAGCCTCAATTCACGTTCTCTCTGTCCTCCCTGCCTGCATGGCGGAGCTTTCCAGCTTCGCCGCAAGCTCCGTCCCTTGGTGTCTTGTCATCTTGGTGGTTTAGGTTTCCTTGCCAGCGAGGAGCGCGATGAATCGGCGAACCGGGTTTGTTCAGCGGCCGGATGCGGCGATCTACTACGAGGCGGCCGGGAGCGGGCCGGCGCTGGTGTTCGGCCATGGGCTCGGCGGGAACCACATGTCGTGGTGGCAGCAGGTCGCGCACTTCGCCGGCCGGTTCACCTGCGTGAGCTTCGCGCATCGGGGCTTTACCCCGTCGAGGGTCGCGCCGGACGCGCAGGGCGTCGCGGGCTACGCGGACGACCTCAAGTCTGTCCTCGATCATCTCGGGCTTGAGAGCGCGGTGCTGGTCTGCCAATCCATGGGCGGCTGGACCGGGCTCGACGTCGCCTTCCGCTGGCCCGAGCGCGTCCGAGCGCTGGTGCTCGCCGCCACCTCCGGCCGGATCGATTTCGGCACGGTCGAGGGACCGGAACTCGCGGCGATCCACGACTGGGAGAAGCAGTCGGCCGCAGCACGCGAGAGCCTGCAGCGGCGCGGCATCCACGTCGCCGGCGGCGAGAGGCTCGCGCGCGAGCAGCCGGCGATGCATCTCCTCTACCAGCAGATCGACGCGCTGACGCCGCCCAACTGGAAGGCGACCATCCGGCAGCAGATCTTCAGCGTGCGGACGCAACCCGCCGCGAGGCTTCGCGAGCTGCACATCCCCACGCTTTGGATCGTCGGCGACGAGGACATCGTCTTTCCCGCCGTCGCCGCGGCGCCCCTCGCCCGCCTCATGCCCAAGGCCGAGGTCGCGCGCGTCCCCGACGCCGGGCACTCCGTCTACTTCGAGCGCCCCCGCCGCTTCAACGAGCTCATGGAGACGTTTCTGGCGGGATAGCGGGTGGGCGTGCTTCGCGACACGACCGCCTCATCCCGAGCGCCGCGGCGTGGCGTGGCGTCGGAGGACGGATCGCTCCTCGGCATGCGGGCCTCTGAGCGCTGCATGCTCGATCGCCCGCGTCCTGAGGAGGCCGCGCTTGCGGCCGTATCGTCCCGAAGGGCGCATCATTTCTCGCGTGACATCCCCGCTGCCTGCAGAGCGGCGAGGTAGTTGCGCCAGCGCGTCTCCCGCTCCGCGCCGAGCTGGCGGAGATAGGCCCAGGAGTAGATGCCGGTGTCGTGTCCGTCGTCGAAGACCAGGCGGATCGCGTAATTGCCGACCGCCTCCACGCTCTTGATCCCGACCCGGGCCTTGCCGGGCACCAGCTGCCTCTGATGGGGACCGTGGCCCTGCACCTCGGCGGACGGGCTCTCGACCCGGAGATATTCCGCTGGCAGTCGAAACGTGGTCCCGTCGTCGAAATCGATCTCGAGCTGCCGCTCCGCCCGCTTGAGCCGGATCTCCGTTGGCCAATGCGCTGTGCCGAGGTCGCTCACGTCTGGCTGAGCCGCGTCTTCTCCGCGTCGTCGAGCCGGCGTGCCTCATCCACCAGCATGATCGGGATGCCGTCGCGGATCGGATAGGCGAGGCCCGCCTCCAGGCTGATCAGCTCCTGCCGCTGGCGGTCGTAGCGCAGGGGCGCCTTGGTGACTGGACAGACCAGGATTTCCAGCAGCTTCGGATCGACCTCGGATTCCGCCATCGGAGAGCTCCAGCTAGAGCATTTCCCGCCGAAGTGGATGCCGGTTCGGCGTAGGAAATGCGACCAAACCAAAGAGTCGAGAGCATGTCCCGATTCAGCTTAATCGGGACATGCTCTAGTTGTGAAGCCTCAACAGGTTGTCCCCGGTTAGAGCGAGTCTGCTGATAGGCGTGTTGGCTTTCAAGCTAGCATGCGGTCGATGCCAGTTGTAACGATGCAGCCAGAGAGGAAGTTGTCTGGTTCGCTG